>FWPU01000389.1_pt1 | contig 140981 bp, 104 predicted proteins | sample 2228361 | NCBI WGS metagenome assembly FWPU01 (sample SAMEA103939777, study PRJEB20133) | metagenome | reverse complement strand
GCCGCAGACGATGCACCATTCGTCCACCTTGTCCCTGGGAATGACCCCTTCGACGACGCTATCAACCACGGCACGGGCGACCGCCGCCTGAGCCGGCCCGAACATCTGCATGACCTGTTTGCTCCCTTTCATCGTCACCTTGGTGATCATCACCGTCGCCGGCTTGGCGGGAATATTCGGGCTAATCACGGCCAGCAGGTTCGTGTGCCCCTGCGACTGCCGGGCCAAAGCGTTCGCGAATGCTTCGCCAACCGGTCCATCTTTGGGGCCGATGACGAGGTCTATGTGGGCCACGTTTGGAAGATCGTTCCCTTCCAGAACCAACGCCTCGCCGACGTACATCACCGACATGGTCTGCCTCCTTTCTGGATGCAGTGTTGGAACCGAACAATCCCACATGCGACGCTGATGGCGTAGATCTAGGATTCTGTGCGGTGCAGGCAAGCGGCAAAACCTGCTAACAGACGGAAAATCAAGCTTCTAGCACCATGTGTCAGGTTAGTCTGTTTAGTCTGTCTGTACAATCTGTCTGTCCAGCCGACATGGACCAGCCAGTAAGCCGCGGCGGCACCTCAGGCGATTAGGGCGGTGATCGGTTCGCCCCACGGGCAGACGGCAAAGGGGCGGTTGAGCCGGTCGCGCAGCTCGCTGGTGTGGGGAATACCCAGGCAGGCGTAGATGGTGGCGATGATGTCGGCGGGCCGCACGGGCAGGAGGCTCGGCTGGGCGCCGATCTTGTCACTGGCCCCGTGAACGTAGCCAGGACGGATCCCGCCGCCGGCCAGGACGACTGAATAACAAAAGTTCCAGTGGTCGCGGCCGCCGTTGTTGCCGTTGATCTTGGGAGTCCGGCCAAAGTCCCCGAGGATGGCCACCAGGGTACGGTCGAGCAGGCCGCGGGCGTGCAGATCGTCCAGCAAGGTCGATACGGCGGCATCGAACTGAGGGAGCAGCTCCCGTTTGAGCTTGACGAAGTTGCTGCCGTGGGTGTCCCAGGTGGCGTTGGCATCCGGCGCCCAGGACATGCAGACGACGCGGCTACCGGCTTCGATTAGGCGACGGGCCAGCAAAATGCTTTGGCCGTAGATATTGCGGCCGTAGGCGTCCCGCAATTTGGCCGGCTCCCGGTCGATGCGGACAGCTTCCCGCAAGGCAGGGGCGGTGAGCAGCTCGTAAGCTCGCTGCCGGGCGGCGTCCCACCCCGGCTGGGATAGCCGCTGTTGATTGGCCAGCAGGCGGTCGATGAGCTGCCGCCGCGCATCCAGCCGTTGCGGCGTGATATCCGGGCCGAAGGCCAGCTCCGGCAACGCAAAATTGGGAGCGTTTGGATCCTTGAGGATGGTAAACGGGTCGTAGGGCTTGCCCAACCAGCCGGCAAAAAAGCCGGGCTGCGGCGGGCCGCCGGCTCCTTCCTTGGTGATGTAGGGCAACAGGACGTGCGGCGGCATGGCCGTATGCGGAGGCCGTTTGACCGCTATGACCGAACCGATGGCCGGGTGGTCGTCTGGGCGGGCGCCGCCGCCGATTTCGCCGCGGTCGTGACCGGTCAGGGCACAGTAAACGGCCGCCGCGTGCGAGTTATCGACGCTGTGGTGCACCGAACGGATGAGCGTGCAGCGGTGCATCTGCCGGGCGAATTTTGGCAAATGCTCGGTCAAGTACACGCCCGGCACGGAGGTGGATAGCGGCCGGAACTCCCCCCGCACCTCGGCAGGGGCGTCCGGTTTGGGGTCCCACATGTCCAAGTGGGATGGTCCGCCGTTGAGGAAGATGATGATGCAGGCGTCCGCCGTGGCGGATCGGGCCGGCAGGCATTCGGCCCGCAGCAACTGCGTCAGGTGTAGGCCAATGTACGACGCCGCACCGACCTGCAGCATCTGGCGGCGACTGATCCGCGGCCCCGGACAGGCAGAGTGGCTCATGAAGCGACCCTGACGAGCAATTATTTATCCGCTACGCAACGTCATCCGGACGGGCGTAGCCCCTCTTGCAGCGAGGTTGCCATCGCCGCGTGCGGGGCCGGCCCGAGCAACGTCGCCGGCTTGGATTGCCACCATCCTTTCGGTATCAGATCACCTCCGGTAGCGGTTTGGCTTCCACCAGGTGCTGCGGCCGGCCGGTCGGATCCATCACCGTGGTGGTGCTGGGATCGAGGCCGAGGTTGTGATAGAGGGTCGCGACGATTTCCGAGTAATGGACCGGTCGATCCTTGGCATAGCTGCCGGTGCGGTCGGTACTGCCGATGACCTGACCGGTGCGCATCCCGCCGCCGGCCAGGATGGCACAACTGACCGGTGCCCAGTGGTCGCGGCCAGCATTGTTGTTGATCCGCGGCGTGCGGCCGAACTCGCCCCAAGCGATCACGGTGACATCATCGAGCATGCCGCGGGCATCGAGGTCCTCGACCAAGGCGGTCAGGCACTGGTCGAGCTTGCCACCGTGATCGCGGACCAGGTCAAAGTTTTGCCCGTGGCTGTCCCATCGGCCGTAACTGAGCGTGACGACGCGGGCACCGGCTTCGATCAGGCGGCGGGCAATCAGCAGGTGCTCGTTGACCGTGGGGGCACCATCGTATTGGTACTTGTAGGGTTTGCCGTCGCCGTAGCGTTCCCGCACTTTCGGGCTTTCCTTGGACAAGTCCAAGGCCTCGACCAGCTTGGATGAGGTGAGGACATCAAAAGCCCGGGCGGTGTAGCTGTCCACGGCGTCGAGCACGCCGCGGTGGTCGAGATGACGTTTCAGGTTATCAAAAGCGGCCAGCAGTTGTTTGCGTTCGGGCAGGTGTTCCTTGTTGGCAGCGTTGAGGACCATGTTGGCCAGGTCCGGCCCGCTGGGCTTGAACGCCGCGCAGGTCGGTCCGAGGAAGCCCGGCTGGCCGGGATCGCTCCAAGGCATGTGCTGGGTGCGTTCGGCTAGGCCAATAAACGGGGGCACGCCGGGATCAACAGCCCCCTGCAGGCGGGCCACCACGCTACCAATACTGGGCCGGCCGCCCATATTGATCATCGAATTCGGGGGCCAGCCGGTGGTGCACATGATCGCGTCGTGGCGGTCCTGCAAGCCAACGACACTGCGGATGAAGACGAACTTGTCGGCCATCCGGGCGATGCGGGGAAAGCACTCACCGATCTGGATGCCTGGGACATTCGTGGCAATCGGCCGGAATTCGCCGCGGATTTCGGCGGGGGCTTCGGTCTTGATGTCCCACATATCCTGGTGCGGTGGTCCGCCGCCGAGAAAGATGTGGATAAGCCCTTTGTGCCGCGTGCGGTGATATTCCCCCTGTTGTCGAGCCTGGGCTTCGGACCGCAACAGGTCCGCCAATGTCAGCGTGGCGGCCCCAAAGGTAAACGTTCCGATCCGCAAAAACGCACGCCGGTCCACGCCGTCACAGAATCGCGTTCGTCCGATGGGAATGTTCAGCATGGCGGGTCCCTCTAATCTTGGTTCACGAGGGCGTAGGGAGGCAGGTCGTTCGTCGTGCTGACTAGGGGGGAAAACGGTCAGCTACCTCTAGAATACACTCGGGATTGGTTGTCCGCAATATAAAATTTTATGAATTTTTACCGTTCGGCTCTCTCCCCTCGGGCTGCGGGCCTATGGATGCGGCCCGAGCGGAACCAACCAGTTGAGGACCGACCCATGCGGGTTGCGGAAGACGTGCTGCAGCGACTGCGACAGTTTGACACGCCGACGATTTGCAACGTCTTGGAATTGTTTGATTATCGGCCCCGCACGGCGGGGTACATGGACGGCCGGATCAAGGCGTGTTTTCCCCATTTGCCGCCGATGGTGGGATTTGCAACCACGGCGACGTTCCGGGCGGCCGCCCCGCCCCGTGGCGGTGACACCTACATGGGCCTGAGCGACCAAGTCGAACGCCTGGCCGCCATCGATGGTCCTAAAGTTGTGGTGTTTCAGGACTTAGACGATCCACCCGTCGCCGCCACCTTCGGCGAGGTCATGTGCACCACCTACAAAGCTTTCGGGGCGGTGGGGATTATCACCAGCGGGGCCGGCCGCGACCTCGACCAGATCGAAAAACTCCACTTCCCCTGTTTCACCAGCGGCACGATCTGCTCGCACGGCTATACCCAGATCGTGGCCTTGGATTGCCCCGTGCGGGTCGGCGGCCTGTGGGTTCACCCCGGCGACCTGCTCCACGGCGATCGCAACGGCGTAACCACCATCCCGGTCGAGCTGGCCCCGCTCGTGGCCGATGCGTGCCCGGAATTCATGGCCGCCGAGGCGGTCGTCTTGGAATATCTGCAGTCCGGCAAGGTCACGCCCGCCGGGTTTGCCCGTGCCCGCAACGAATGCAAACGCCGCATCGAGGAGCTGGGACAAAAACTGCGAAGCCACGTCCAAAAGATGCAGATCATCTGATGGTCATTGGCAAAAGCCCCATCGATCCGACGGCCATTTGATCTACACCCCCCTGCGGCGGCCCGATTGGGACACCATCCCCCTTGAGGCAGGGTTAACAGCCAAAATTCTAACAAAATTCACTTGAATAAGCGGTATAGCGTGTTATCTTGTTTGAAAATCTGATCATTCAAATTCTTGACGCGGCGACGGTTATGCCCTCTCCCCGACCTGTTGCGGCCATTTGGGTGATTGTCCTGGCGATCGTAGCCTGTGGCGGATGCAACGCTGGCGAACGGCTCTATCCGGTCAGCGGCACGGTAACGGTCAACGGCCAGCCCGCCGTAGGGGCCCAGGTCACCTTCTATCCAGCCGGTCAAAGCGGCGTGCAGGTCGTGCCCTCCACCGGCATCGTCGCCGCCGACGGCACATTTACCCTGTCCACCAACGGCAAAGCGGGCGCTCCCCCCGGTCAATACGAGGTGACGATCGTATGGCCGGAAGAGCGTAAGAGCAAAACCGCCGGCAAGTTGCCGGAAGGATACATCGGCGAGATGGGCCGCAGTGACGAGGGTCCGGCCGCCGACCGCCTCCAGGGCCGCTACGCCGACCGCCAAAAATCCCCCTTGCGGGCTACCGTCGAACCACGCGAAACCAAGCTCCCACCTTTCGAGTTGAAATAATAGTTGCCATTGTCCCTGATCGTTCTCGTTCCTACTTGAGTTTCTACTTAATGGAGGTAGGCCTCATGTTGAACGTGCTTGGGTCCAGGCGTCGAGGATTTACGCTGATCGAGCTGTTGGTGGTCATCGCCATTATTGCCATCTTGATTGGACTGTTGCTCCCCGCCGTGCAGAAGGTCCGCGAAGCGGCGGCCCGGATGAGTTGCCAAAACAATCTTAAGCAAATCGGTTTAGCTTTAGCGAATTACGAGTCGGCCAATGGTTTCATGCCCGCCTGGGGTCACGACTTCAACCCGGCTCCCAGTGGCAATCCTTATGGGGCTCAAACGCAAGGGCACAGCGCCTTGACCTATCTGTTGGCGTATCTAGAGCAGGACAACGTGGTGCGGTTGGCCAACATGCAGCGGTCGGTGATCGACCCGGTCAATTTGCCGCCGCCGCTGGGGACATCCCCGGCCGGCCAGCAACGGATCAAGGTCTTCATCTGTCCGTCCACCCCTAACGGCGACCGCATGGCCGACTACGGCCCCTATTTCGGCTTGCCCGCCGGACAGTTGCTGCTGGCTCCGACGGATTACTCCCCGCCCCGCGGCCTCAACACCACCTGGCGGACCACCTGTGCCCCGACCACGCCCCCGGGCAGCCCTAGCGACAGCGAAATGGCCGCCCTCGCCCCATTCGGCGGCCGACCCAAATACGCCAGTTGGACCGACGGCACCTCCAACACCGTCACCTTCTTTGAGCTAGCCGGGCGGCAGGCCGTGTATTTCCGTAACCGGCCCGTCAGTGCGTTCAACCTCAACGCCTCCTGGGCCGATTACAACATTTCCCGCTCGGTACGCGGCGTCGACAACGTCTCCGGCACCACGCCGATTTATGGCTGTGCCGTCGTCAATACCCTCAACGTGGACAATCCTTACGGCTTCCACACCGGCGGCTGCAACGCCCTGCGTGGCGACGGCTCCGTCTTTTTCCTACGCGACAGCACGCCGCCCGGGATCATTGCCGCACTCGTCTCGCGGGCCGGCGGCGAAACCATCGCCAATGTTGACTAAAACGATCGACTTAGTGATGTTAAGATTCGCTTGATAGAATCCACACAACACGACCAACTCGGCCAGGATTCATCGTCCACACAAACGCGACCAACTCGATCGGAATAGTGATCATTATGGGAATAGTGATCATTGCGGCCGTCGGGCCAACCGCTCGCAAAGCATCCGCTCGTAAAGCTCGACAAGTCGGGCCGCATGCTGCTGGATGTCGAAGCGTTCCACGGCGGATCGCCGTGCGGCGGCACCGAGTCGTCGCCGCAGCTCGGCATCGGCCGCCAGCCGGGCCAGGGCCTGGGCCAGTTCCGTCACCGATCCCGGGCAGATGGTCCATCCGTCGACTCCATGCTGCACCAGCTCGGCCGCGCCCCCGGCTGCACTGACGATGACCGCCTTGCCGCAGGCCATGGCTTCCACGATCGTCCGCCCGAACGGTTCCGGCCGCGTGCTCGCGTGTACGACGATGTCTAAGCTCTGATACGCCCGCAACGGATCGTCCTGAAACGGGACCAAGCCGCAGCAGTTGTCCAGGCCGCAGTGGTGGATCAGATCATATAGTTCCTCCGGCGTGTATTGTGATCCCGCCGTGTGGTAGATCGGGCCGCCGATGAGGTAAAACCGCAACAGCAGCGGGCGGACCAGCCCCACTGCCGCGGCCGCCGCACGAATAAATACCTCGTGCCCCTTCCAGCGGGCATAGGTCGCGACCAGGCCGATCCGTACCGGTCGCTCTGGCCCGGATAGTGGCGGCAACCCCGCCGCCTGATCCAGCCATGACCCGTCCACCGTCGCTGTGGCGGGAACAAAATAAGCCGTATCGATGCCGTTGTAGATGACTTCCGGACTACGCAGCGGCATCACCCGGCGGAGGTCCGCCGCCGTCGCCTGCGAATTGGCCACGACCACCGCGGGCGGCGGCAGCCACCGCACCATCCGCCGCAACAGCGGCCGCAGCGACAGAAAATCCCGCACGTGCCAGATCAGCGGATAATCGGGTGCAAGTCCAATCGCCGAGAGCAGATGGAACTTGATGCCATTGGAGTGAACTAGGTCGGGCCGGCGTTGCCGCACCAGCAGACGCAACTGCCGCAGATACCCCCACAACAGCGGCGCTCCCCATGCGGCCTGCCCCCCTAATGCGATTGCCCGCATCCACTTTTGCCCTGCGCGGCCGGAAAGGGCGTAGTCCCCTGCCGCCGACCAGGCTGACGGCAGTGCCAGGACAAAGCAGGGCACCCCCAAGCGGGCCGCCTGCCGGACCAAAGGGCCATCCTCGGCAGCGATCAGTTCGTATTCCCACTGTGGCCGAAGCTGCCGCAGGCCGGCCCAGGCGTCGAGGAGGCTGCGTTCGGCCCCGCCGAGGACGCCGGTCGGGTTCAGAAACAGGATTTTCACACCGAAATCCGCTGTCGGACGGCCAGCTCGGCCAAAACGAGCAAGGCCAACATCTGCAGTCCGCCCACCGCCGGGTCTTTCTGGAGGAACCGCCGCCACAGCTCGAGCGGGGCGTCCGGGTCGAAGCCGAGCCGCTGCCAGACGCTGCGGGCATAGAGGCGTTCCTCAGCCCACGGGGCTAAGGCGCGCCGCAACCACGCTGCCCAGGGGAAGGTGAATCCGCGTTTGGGTCCCTTCGCCGCATCGGCCGGCAAGCGGTGGCCGACCGCTTCCGCCAGCAGGCGTTTTGGCCGTCGCCCCGGCCGCTTCCACCGCCCCGGCGCCTGCACCACGGTCTCCACGACCCGGTGATCCAGTAACGGCACACGCAGCTCCAGGCCGTGCGCCATGCTGGAGACATCGGCGTCCCGCAGCAGCATGTACCGCATGTAACCCTTTATCTCCAAATAAGATACGGCGTTTTCCGGGTCTAGGTCTGCCGGCAAGGAAAAGGCATCCGGCGGCACGCCCGTGAGGGGATCGGTCGCCTCCGGCAACGGGTGCAAACGACGACGTTCCGGCGGCAGAAACAATTCCCTCCGCAACATGTATATTTGCCGGAAATCGTGTTTGCGGCCAACCAGCTCGGCCGTCTTCAGCAACCAGCGGCTGCCGCAAAGACGGCTCAGCGGCCGTAACCATTGCTCCAGCGGTCGCAACAGGCCGAGCCATCGCCGCCACCGCCACGCCCGCGGCACGTCCCGGAACGTCGCATAGCCCCCAAACAGCTCGTCCCCGCCCAGACCGCTCAGCACCACTTTCAGACCAGACTCTCGCGCGGCCCGCGAGACATGGTACGTGTTGAACCCGTCCACGCTCGGCTGGTCCATCGCCGCCAGGACATCCTCAAATGCGTCCCGCACGGCGTTGACCGACAGGCGGATCGTCTGGTGCTGCGTGCCCAACAACTGGGCATGGCGGGCCGCTTGCTGGGATTCGTCGAAATCCGGCTGATCGAAGCCGATGGTGATGGTCCGCAGCGGCAGGCGGCTGGCCGCGGTGGCGACGGCCGCGACGGCCGCCGAGTCCATCCCGCTGGACAGGAAAACACCCACCGGCACGTCCGCGCACAGATGCTGCTCGACGGCCACATGCAAACGCTCCCGCAACTGACGTACAAGCGACTCCCTCTCGGGCGGCGGCCCATCCCGACGCCGGAACGGGATCTGCCAGTAATGGCGGCGACGCCGCTCCCGACCGGACCAGTCGAAAATGCGGACCTCCCCCGGTTCGACCTCAAAAACGTCGCGGATGTGCGTCTCCGACGTGAACACGGCCCCCTGCGCCAAGAACGATTCAATCGCCGCCGGGTTGCCGCGGACCTCAAATAGCCCTTGGGCGGCGGCAATCAAGGCCCGCACTTCGGAGGCGAACAGTACGCCGCCCGGACGTGTCCGGCACCAGTATAACGGTTTAATACCCAATCGGTCCCGGACGAGCCAAACCTCGCCGCGGCGGGGGTCGGCATAGGCGAACGCGAACATACCGCCTAGCCGTTCCAGGGCCGACTCCCCCCACTCCCAACACGCTCGCAGCAGCACTTCGGTGTCGCTGTGGCCGAACCGTCGGTGCCCCCGGCTCTCCAGCTCCTTGGCCAGCTCCTGGAAGTTGTAGATTTCGCCGTTAAAGGTGACCCACGGGGCATGAGGTACACCCGGCAAGGTCATCGGCTGACGGCCGGTGGGGGACAGGTCGATAATTGCCAGGCGGGTGTGCACAAAGATCACCGGCGGCGAGTCCGCCGTCGCGGCGGGAATCATCTGCGTGGCGGCGTCGTCGGGTCCCCGATGCCGCAACGCCTGCAACATCTGTTCGGCGGCCGGTAACGCACTGGCCAGCGGCAGCCCGATCGTGCCAGCAATGCCGCACATGGCTCACCGTGGGCGAAGCCCCTCCGCCAGCGACCGATACACGGCGGCGATCCGCTCCGCGTGCGTCTGCCAGGAAAACTGGGCAGCGTGCTGCAAGCGTAGCGAGGGGGGCGGCGGCAGGTTTGGATCGTTGAGCACCGCCGCTACGGTGCGGCTCCATTCCTGCACATCCGCCACCGGGCAATATAACACTGCTGCTCCCCCGGCTTCCCGCAGGGCGGGTATGTCCGAGGCAATCACCACCGCGCCGCTGGCCAACGCCTCGATCACGGGCAGGCCAAAGCCCTCCTGCTCGCTGGTCACCAGCACGGCGGCCGCCCGCCGGTACAGCTCCGCCAACTGCATGCGAGTCAGATTCTGCCACTGAATGACATTATCGGAAATTTTCAAGGCGTGTATCCGTCGCCGCAACGGCTCCGGCCACGGCCCGCCGATCTGGATCAATCGCAACTCCGGTTTGGACCGCTGCACCGCCGCAAAGACATCCAGCAGCACGTCCAACCGCTTGCGGGGCACGTTGTTTCCGACATGCAGCAGGAACGGGAAATCGACCCGCCCCGGCAGGGAGACCGCCCCGGACGCCTCGGGCCGATACTCCTCGGCGACGCCCAGCGGAACATGCACCACCCGTTCTGCCGCTACTAGCCGGTGCTCGATCAACTGGCGGGTGGTCTGCTGGCTGTTGGTAAAAACGACCGCGGCCCGCTGCAGCCCGGTCAATACATGCCGCATGAGCCGCCGGAACCACCACGGCCGCGGCTCTGTATCTTGCGGGGCCAGCAGGCACTTGAATGCGTGCAGATCGTGGCAATACACCCCGGCCCGCCCGTCTGGCACGGCGTGGACCACGTGGGCGTAACTGTGATCCACCACATGGACGAAATCGGCGGCACGGGCCGCCCGCCGCACCACCCGTGGTAACAACAGGTAGCGGTTGAGTGCCCGATCCGCGTTGAACGCCAGCCGCACGGCGGGCAGACAGCGGCCCAAAAGTCGCCGAAACGGCGGCGCCACCTCGCAAGCCGCCACGTCCGCCGGAAGATGCCGCAGGAGTTGCTCGGCGCACAAATCCATGCTCCGCCACCCCTCGGCGGCATAGTCGCGGACCACGGCCAATCGCAGCAGCGTCACGTTGTGGATCGCTCAAATCAGGGTTTGAAAAAACTCCAGATACTGTGCGGCGACCACCCGCCAGTCAAACACCTGCTCCACCCGCTCCCGCCCGTGTTGCCCCAACGCCGCACGGCGGGCCGGATCCCCCAACAGCTCCTGCAACGTTGTAACCCAAAGTGCCACATCCGCTTCCGGCAGCACGATCCCCGCGTCGGCCACGACGTGCGGTATCTCCCCGGAATCGCTGGCGACCACCGGCTTGCCACAGGCCATACCCTCCAGCAGCATGCGGCCGAGCTGCTCCCGCCAGCGGCGGGTCGTCTGGCTCGGTGCGGCCAGGATGTCGATCCCGTTGAGGTACCGCGGCACTTCCCGATGCGGCACTCCTGTGACGACCCGCACCCGATCCGGCCACCGCCCTGCCCAAGCTCGCAGCTCCCGCTCCAGCGGTCCACTGCCAATCCAGACCGCCCGCCACGCCCCCTTTAGTTGATTTAACACCTCCATCAGCAGACGGATCCCCTTTTCCGGCACGAACCGCCCCAGATAGCCGATCACGGGCGGGCCGGACTCCGGCCACCCCCACTCCGCCCGCACCGTCGCGGCGGCGGCCGGATCGGGCTGGAACACCGCCGTATCGACCCCCAAGGGAATCACCGCATGCGGTATGAGGGCATAAATCGGTCGTTGCACCAGCACTTCTCGCACTGTCTGCCCGGCGGCGACCCACCCCGCCGCATGCCGCAGGCAATACCGCTCCACCCATGAAAACGGCGGCGGATACCGCTTGGACAAATTTTGAAACGTGTAATACACCAGCGGCGTGGACCGGTGCCACCGGGCCACCTCAGCCGCCGCTAGCACGTAAGGTTCCTCCCAACAGTAAACCAGGTCCCACGGTTCGGCCAGCAACTGCTTCAGGCGGCGAGAATAGAGCATGAAATGAGGATACCGCGTGGCGTAGGCCGCCACCCCCTCCAGGCGGCACGCCTCTTCGGGAAACGACTCCAAGTGAATGGGACGCAAGTCCGCCTGCATGAACCGCGGGGCCACGACCGTCACCTCCCACCGGCCCTGGCCACAGCGGACGATCTCGTGCGGCAGCCGCCGGTTCAGAGCGACCACGTACGAGTGCCCGATGGTTAGCAGCCGGATGGGTCGCATCGCCACAATTGCTCCTAAGTCGTTACTCCGAAAGGAGTTGCTGTATGGCCCGCTCCCAGCAGAAGTACTGGCGGTAAAGGGCGGACCCCTGTTGCGCCACGGTGCGGCGGAGGCTTGCGTCCTCGAGCAGCCGGACGGTCAGCGCCGCCAGGGCCGCCGGTTCCGGCGTGGCGGCGATCGGCAGGTGCTGCTGCCAGAGCGGCTCGCTGAGCGGCCCGGCGTTGGTCACCAGCGGACGGCTGGTCGCTAGTACTGCCATGGCCGTGGTCCGCCGGGCGGTCACGCCGTCAGGATACGGTTGCACCATCACGTGGCACGCCCGTAGCCAGTCGGCCAGCCCCTCGTCCGGCAGGCAGCCACTGGCGACAACCCGCTCCCGCCACTGCGGACGCCGTGCCAGAAATGCTTCCCGATAGCTATCGGAGCCTCGGCCGATGAGGGCGAGCGTCGCATCGGAGCGGCGGTGCAGTATTTGCTCCAGTGTAGTTTCCAACAGTCGAACGATCGATGGACTGTATGTCCCGAAATGTCCCACCGCGTACGGCGGCTGTTGGGCGATGGCACATGCCGCGTCGTCCTGCGGCTCGACCGGTGACGGCACGGGGAGCCAGTCGATGCGACAAGGTCGCGGCGAACAGGCCCGCAGGATTGCCTCCCACGCCGGCGTGGCCACAAACAGCCGCGCCGCCGCGGCGACCAGCTCCCGGGCCATCCACCGGTGCACCATCGCCAGCACCGCATGCCGCAACGGACGCACCGTCCAAGGGAACGCCACCTCATGGAACATCACCCACAGCGGCGGGCGACGTCCCCGATACCGCAGCCACTCCACCAGCGGCAGGTTCATCGATTTGTACCCAAACGCATGCGGCGTGTATTGCAGCAGTAGCCGCTGGGGCTGCCAGTCCCGCACCAGCCGCTCGAGCACGATCAAGCCACGCGGCGAAAAACCGCCCGGCAAGCGGCATACCGCGACACCGTGTGCCACCTCCCCCTTGCCGGTTGGCCCGGTGGTCTTGTGAGGAGCATGAGCAGAATGCACCGTGGCCACCATGACCTGCTCGCCCCGAGCAGCCAGTCGCCAGGCCAACTGTCGCGTATACGCTGCCACACCGCCCATGGCCGGCGGGTACTCGCCTGTTATGATGCACCACCGCATGGGGAAGCCAGGTTCGTCCTGGTGATGGTCCCGGTTACGGTCATCGCCGCAGCCGCTGGCCATTGCACGGTCGCTCCGCAAGCGGCCCCGCGGCCATCGGTCATCGCCGGGCGGGTCACGACAGCAAAAGTCATGGTGAGGCACTCCGCCGCGTGACCTGACGGTAAACCATTTCGACTCGCTCGACCATCCGGCGATGGTCGAACTCGGCCAAGGCCCGCTTCTGGGCTTGGCGGGACAACTTTTCGCGTAACACCTTGTCGTTGAACAACTTACACGCCGCATCCGCCAAGGCTGCTGCATCCCCGGGCGGTACGGTGAGGGCCTCTTCGCCATACCGGGCCACCTCGGGCACGCCGCTGCCGGGGATGGCCGTATTGATGATCGGGCAGCCGCAGGCCATCGCCTCGAGCTGCACCATCCCGAACGCTTCCGCCCGATTGAGGCTTGGCAGCCACAACGCGGCGGCGGCGTGGTACGCCCCGATCAGCTCCTCCTGACTGGCATGCCCGTGAAAGTGGACGCGCTCGGCGACGCCGAACCGCACGGCCTGCCGCCGCAAATGCGACTCCAGCGGCCCGGTGCCGATGACCAACAAGTGACCGGGCACCTGTCGCAACGCTTGCAGGGCCACCTCCCACCCCTTGTAAGGCACGAGCCGGCCCACGCCTAACCACAGCGGCCAGCCGTATTGCGCGCGGAATGTGTCACGATGCCGCAACGCGGCGGCGGACGGCGACACAAACGGCATCAGGTCGATGCCAAAAGGGATGACCGCCACGCGGGAGCTCAACCGCCGCAACAGTGGCGACCCCTGACAGTAGCCGTGGCTGGATGTGAGTATCCGCGATGCCCGCCGATAAACCGTAACTTCCCACGGATAAAGGAGATACTTCAAGAACCGCTGGCGGACGACGTCGCTGTGGTGCGTGATCACCAGCGGCCGGATCCCCGGCAACAGGCCCACGGCGGTCAGCATCGTCACGTTCGGCGTGTGCAGGTGCCAGACATGGGGCCGGAATTGTCGCTGCAGTTGACGGAGCACCTGGACAACCGATGGGCAAAGGTCAAAGCGGGCCACCTGCCCCCACCGTCCCAGGCGGACAACTCGCACGGGACCGTCGTATTCCTCCGCCGCTGGCGTCCGCCGGAACGGCTTGTAGGTCACGTCAATCCCGGCGGCGTCGGCGTGGTGAACCGCTACAACGCACACCTCGGCTCCCCGCTCGGCTAGACCCGTCGCCAGCAACCGCGTGTGTGTCTCGATTCCCCCCACGGCCGGCGGATAGTACTTCCCCAAATGGACGACACGCCACACGTTTCCGCCCTGCCCCCGTTCATCGCCACGCTCATCGACTGGGCCTGGGCCGGCGTCCGTTTGCCTTCCGCCGCTTGCTCTTCATCCGCTTGTCTACCTTGGCTAGCTTTCCCTCGCCTGCCTTCCGCACGTTGCTGCTGCGGGTCTGGCTAACGCCGCCCCTGATGGCACTTTAGCAAACAACGGCTCGTCGATCGCGGCCACGGCGGCGACAATATCGCCATAACCCCGCAGTTACGGGACAGCCATGCCGCATTTTCCGGATTTTGAAACGTTTGCCGCCCTGGCCCGCGACCACACCGTCGTGCCGGTGTACCGCCAACTAACCGGTGACACCCTTACACCGGTCACGGCATTTTGCAAGATCCAGGAAGGGGAATGGGCGTTTCTGTTCGAAAGCGTGGTCGGCGGCGAACGCATCGGCCGCTACAGCTTTCTTGGTTCCGGGCCGTTTGCGGTGTTCGAGGCCTACGACCGCCGCATCCGTTATCGGCAGGCCGACCAGCGGCAGTGGCTGGAGCAGGAACACTCCGACCCGTTGCGGCGGCTCGAGGAGCTGGTCGCTGCCTACCGTGGCCCGCACCTGCCGGGCTTGCCCCGCTTCTGCGGCGGCGTGGTCGGCTACATCGGCTACGACGCCGTGCGCTACACCGAACATTTGCCCCACGCCCCGCCGGACGACCGCGGCCTGCCCGACGTCTCGATGGGCTTTTACGACCGGATGGTCATTTTCGACCATGTGGACAAGACCATCCTGGCCGTGGCCCATGCTCATATCTCCAAATCTGACAAGGACTTACGTCGCACCTATGATCACGCCTGCGGGCAGGTGGACCGCCTGGTCGAACGCCTGCAACGCGGCGGCGTCGACTTGCAACTGACTGACATTGCCCCCCACACGCCGGAACGGCCCCGTGGCATGCCCGAGCGGGTGCAGTCCAACTTCAGCGTCCCCCAATTTTACGCCGCCGTAAACAAGGCCCGCGACTACATCCATGCCGGGGATGCGTTCCAAGTCGTTATCAGCCAAAGATTTACGACAACAACCCATGCCCGTCCCTTTGACATCTACCGGGCCCTGCGGGTCGTTAATCCCTCGCCGTTTATGTTCTACCTGCGGGCCGGTGCGGCCACGCTGGTCGGGGCGTCGCCAGAAATCATGTGCCGCGTCGAAAACGGCGTGATCACCATCCGTCCCCTGGCCGGTACCCGCCGCCGCGGCCGCACGCCCGAGGAAGACCGCCAGTTGGCCGAAGAGCTGCTCCGCGATCCCAAGGAGCGGGCCGAGCATATTATGCTGGTAGATTTGGCCCGCAACGACGTGGGGCGGGTCGCCGCGATCGGCTCCGTCCAGATCAGCGACCTGTTGCATGTGGAGCGGTATAGCCATGTGATGCATCTTTCGAGCACGGTAACGGGGCAGCTACGGCCCGGCCTGACCGCCTTTGACGCGTTGCGGGCCAGCCTGCCGGCGGGTACTCTCAGCGGCGCTCCCAAGGTACGGGCCATGCAGATCATCGACGAGCTGGAGCCGCACCGTCGCGGGCCATACGGCGGCGCCGTCGGCTATGTGGACTTCAGCGGCAACATGGATACCTGCATCGCTTTACGCACGCTCGTTTTACTGGGTCAAACCGCATACATGCAGGCGGGGGCCGGCATCGTCGCCGACAGCGTGCCCGAACTTGAATACCTGGAAACCGTCAACAAGGCGATGAGCCTCTATCGGGCCATCGAGGTGGCGGAAACGCAGCTGTAAGCCGGATCCGGCGACCGACGTTGCGTTGGGGGGGAACGCCGCTCAACGCCGCGCTCCTGGCCACGCGAGGCCGTTTGGCCGCAACGCATCGGCCGCGACTTATGGCTATTGGCCGTAACTTATTGTTGTGGAAGCAGTTGCATCGCTTCCGCCGCCCGTCCGTGATGCGGCTGTAACTCCAGGCAGCGGCGATAGGCCGCACGGGCAGCCTGCGGGTTGTGGGCCAACCGTTCGGCCTCGCCCAGGAAAAACCAGGCCGTCGCCGCGGCGGGGTCGAGCTGGACCGCCTGCTGCAACAGCGGCCGCGCCGCCTGCGGCTGGCCGTCGTCCAAATGCCCCACCGCCTCGCGGACCAGGGCGTGGACGCGATAGGACTTGGCCTTTTCCGGCTGCTGGCGGTGCTCGTACCAGTCCGCCAAGTCTTTGAGCAGCTCCGCTGCATACCGGCCCGTGGCCCACGCCGCAGCCCGCTTCCACAACTGCAGTGCCTCCTGCGGCTGGCCCGTCGCTGCGTACGCCTGCCCCAGCCGCCACAACACCTCCCACGTGGGGCCATCCTGCTCGACCACTTCCTGCAACGCCCGGCGGGCTGCCGCCGGATCTCCTTGCAAATATTGCACTTCCGCCAGGCGGTCGGCCATTTCCGGCGACCAGCCCGCCGCCAATGCCTGCCGCAACAGCCGCTCCGCCTCAGCCCACTGCCCGACTTGGTACGCCCGCCCGGCGTCGCGGAAGTACCGGTCGGAGCCGATGCTGTTGGCCGTGGCGAAAATCCAGCTTACCTCGTGATCAAAAGGGGTGGGCAAGGGTTGGGAGCGGTAGGCAAAGGTGTCCGCCCAGCGAGCCGCCGCGGCGGCGTCGCCCCGCATGAGTGCTATCCGGTGCAGCAGGCCAGCGGGAGGGTACGACGTGGGAAATTCCCGATCCAACGCCATAGCCAACCGCTCCGCCGCGTCGTACTGCCCCGTCCGCCAGTAGTAAACCGCAAGCTCGTAGCGGGCGATGGGCACGTCCGGCAGTTGCGTCCAGATGGTGGCCGCATCGGCGTCCCGCCCCAACCGCAGGTGACATTTGGCGACGTAATAACGCACGTCCGCCGGGCGGGGATGGCCCAGTGCCGCCGCCTGTTCGTACGCGGCGATCGCCTCCTCGATCCGGCCCAGCCGCTCCAGGGTGAAGGCGTGCCGGAAAACAGTCTCAACGTGTCCGCCGCGTTGTTGCAAGGATTGCCGGTAGCACGCCTCGGCCTGCGGAAAATAGCCCGTGGCCAGGTACTCTTCGGCCAGTTTGGCCCAAGCTTCAGGGGTACGGCAGCGTGCCGCCGCCTCCATTTCCTGCACGGCCAACGGATCGACAAATCGCGGGTCGATCGGCGGCGCCTGCGGCGGGCGGTGATACCACCAGGCCAGCCCGCCCGCCGCGGCGGCCAGTTCCAGCACGACGATCCCCCCGAGGATCCATTCCCCCCGCCGCATGGGATTCACCGCCCCCGGTTCCACCAGATGCTCACCCGCCCCCACAACTCCGGATGTAACACGTCCAAGTGGAGGTGTCCGGCGACGATGTCCGGCCGGCCGTCGCCGTCGATGTCCCCCACGTCTAGCACGGCCACATGAATCGGTTCCACGTCGATGGTCCGCGGGCGAAATTGGTTCGGGCCAATGTTTTCCAGTAGGACTAGGCTGGCCGCGGTCCGTCCCCGCCACTCGTTGAACATGCAGCCGAGCACGATGTCCGGGAGGCCGTCGCCGGTCAAGTCGGCCACGCCAAGTGCGTACACGCCTCCCACCGCCGCAATGTGCCGCGGGGCGAATTTCCCCTCCCCCTCATTCCGCAGCCAATAACAGCCATGCCACGGCTGCGGATAGTGATGGTTGACCTCCAGGTTGTCCCCGGCGGCCAGCAGCAAGTCCATGTGGCCGTCGCGGTCCAGGTCGGCGGCCACCAAACAGGCGCTGCCCAAATCGAAATTCGGGGTATCGAAGATCCGCCGCGGCCGGAACTGCCCGTGGCCCTGGTTCTCGAACAGCCACACTTCCTCGTGGTCCTGCGAGACCAGCACGGCGATGTCCGGCCGGCCGTCGCCGGTGAAGTCCGCCACCGGCACGTGGGACGACCCCGCCGTCGCTAGCAAACGGTGCTCCCGGAATCGCCCTCTCTCGACCTGCTCCAGCCAGTAGACCTCACCACGCCTGTAGCCGAACACGGCGACCGCCAGGTCAAGCCGGCCGTCGCCGGTGAAGTCGGCCGCCTGGACGTCGGCCACTCGCCGCACGTGGTCCAATAGCACGTGCGGCACGTATTGACCGTTCCCCTGGTTCTCCAGCCAGACCACCTGCCCGATGCGGTCGTCGCTGGGCAGGACGCTCCCTAGCACAGCGACGACGATGTCCAGGTCGCCGTCGCCGTCCAGGTCGGCGATAGCGATCCCCGCCGGGACGTTCAGTTCCGGCCCGATCGCCGTTTCCTGCCAGCCGCCGGAGCTTCCCGAGCCATCGCCGGAACCATTGCGGGTGTCGCCGCCGGTCCAGCGGTAGCACAACAGGCGTTTGCGTTGGGCATCACTGACGAGCACTTCCGGGCGGCCATCCCCGTCGATATCGGCGATCCGGATGCCGGAGATGCGTGGCCGGAATCGCGGCGGCGGCCCGACCACATCCCGGACGAAACGGACCTCCGTATAGGGCCATATCGCCACCGGGCTGGCATGCACTGTCAGCTGCGGCGGCGGGAATGATACGGCGACCAGGAGGACTCCCAAGGGGACCGCAACAGCCAGTACCACCAAACCGGCCAGTCGATAGGTGCGTGCGGCGTGTGGCATGTCGCCCCCGCGGTACGGGCCCGCCTTTATGGCGTGATCGTGCAGCTCCGCGACGACCGCGTCACGTTGAAATACTTCGCCTGCGGATGGTGCATGATGATCGCCGTGGTGCTCTGTTCTGGGTCCAGTTGAAATTGCTCGCTCAACTGGATGTCAACGGCCGTTGGATCGATCAATTCGAACAGCAACTTTTGGTCTTCTAGGTTGGGGCAGGCCGGATAGCCAAACGAATAGCGGCAGCCGCGATAGTGCTTTTTAAAGATTTTGCGGACGTCCGCCGCGTCCTGTCCGGCGATGCCCCATTCCTCGCGGATTACCTTGTGGAAGTATTCCGCGAGGGCTTCCGTGGCCTCGACGCTCAGGCCGTGGAGGAACAGGTAGTCCTGGTATTTGCCAGCCTCGTACAGGGCGTGAGTGGCGCGGCTGGCTTCCCGCCCCATAGTCACGGCCATGAAGGCGACGTAGTCCGCCGCACGGCCGTCCTGTGGTGGTGCAACGTAATCACTCAGGCAGAGGTAGTCGCCGTGGTCCTGGCGGGGGAATTCGAAAACAGCTCGCGGTGTACGGTGGTCTTCGGCAAAGACGATCAGGCGGTTGCCGTCGCTGGCGGCAGGGAAAAAGCCGTAGGTCGCCGCCGGTTGCAGGATCCGCTTTTCGATGCACAACTGCTTAAGCTGCAACAGTTTCGGGCGGGCCACCGTCTCGATCAACTGCCGGTACTCCTCCGGGCGGACGCCCCCCTTACGGAACTGCCACTGCGTGCTGAACAGCGTTAGCTCGTTTAGGTATTTGAAAATTTCGTTCAGATCTAAATCCCGCCGCACCCGCATGCCCAAAAACGGCGGCGTCGGGATGTCCGGAGCGGGGGGAAGCCGGCGGGCCGGCTCTGCCCCGGCGACGAGCCGTTCCGACACACCTTCGTCAACAGCTTCTTCCTGTGGCGGTGCGGCCGGCGACTGCCACGCCGCATGGGCCACGTTTTTGATCACCACGCTCCCGACCTTCTCCAGCTTCTTGCGGGCCATGATCTCGTCCATGACCCGCAGCCCCTCGAAAGCGTCCTCGCCATAGTACAATGGCCCTTTGTATATCGACCGCAAATCCTCTTCGACATATCGCCGGGTCAACGCCGCGCCGCCCAGGATCACCGGCGGCGTCAGACCCCGCTCGTTGAGCGTGATCAAGTCCTCTTTCATCACCAGAGTCGATTTGACCAGCAGGCCGCTCATGCCGATCGCGTCCGCCTCATATTTCTGATAGGCGGCGATCATCGCATCGATCGGCTGCTTGATCCCCAGGTTATACACCTTATAACCGTTGTTGCTAAGGATGATGTCCACCAGGTTTTTGCCGATGTCGTGGACGTCCCCCTTGACGGTCGCTAGCACGATTTTGCCCTTTTCCGCCCCCTCCACCTTTTCCATGAAAGGTTCAAGGTACGCCACGGCGGCCTTCATTACTTCGGCGCTTTGCAGCACAAACGGTAGTTGCATTTGACCGCTGCCGAACAGATCGCCGACGACTTTCATGCCGTCCAGCAGGATCTTGTTAATGATGTCCAGGGCGCTGTAGCGTTTCAGGGCCTCGTCGAGGTCGGCGTACAGCGACTCGCGGCGACCCTGGATGATCGCTTGCCGCAAGCGTTCCTCTACGGTGTCGCCTAGCGACGCTTTGCGGGTTTGGGCACCCGCTTGGTCGGCATAGTGATCAATCAATAGCTGCAACGGGTCTTCGATGCAGTTGCCGGCGGCATCGAAGATCCGCTCGTCGAAGATCAGGCGGCGGCACAACTCCTTGCCGCGTTCGTCGATCGCCGCCATCGGCATGATCTTGGCGGCGTGCAATATCGCCGAATCGAGACCGTATTCGATGGCATAATGCAAATAGACGCTGTTGAGCACCTGCCGGGCATACGGATTCAGGCCGAACGAGCAGTTCGACAGCCCGATGTGGGTCAAGGCGCCGGGTAGGTGCTGCTTGATCAGACGGATGGCGTTGAGGGTCTCAATGGCGCTCCGCCGTGTCTGTTCCTGGCCGGTGGTCAGCGGGAAGACCAGCGGGTCAAACAGGAGATCGGACGGGGGGATGCCATATTCGTGGACGCAAATGTCGTAAATCCTTGCGGCGACGTCGAATTTCCAGCTTGCCGTATCGGCCTGGCCACGTTCATCGATGGTCAGAGCCACCAGTGCGGCCCCGTATTTTTTGGCCAGCCGTACCTTGGGATCGAGGGTCTTGCGTCCGTCCTCAAGGTTGATGGAGTTGATGATCGCCTTGCCGGAGCACCGCTTCAGGCCCGCTTCGATGACCGCCGCTTCGGTGCTGTCCAGCATGATCGGCTTGGTCAGTACGGCGTTGAAGCGCTTGATGACCTCGCTCATGTCCCGCACGCCGTCACGGCCGACGTAATCGACGCATACGTCCAGCAGGTGCACCCCCTCCCGCTCCTGTTCGCGGGCCATTTCGACCAGGCCGTTCCAGTCCTCCTTTTCGAGCAATTGCTTGAACTTTTTCGAGCCGTTGGTATTGGTGCGTTCGCCGACGTAGAGCGGTCGGGGATCGACCTGCAGCTCCTGCAGGGACTGGAGGCTGGAAACGGCGGGGACATAAACGACTTCGCGTCGTTGCGGCCGTTTGCCGAATATCCGTTGGACCACCGCCTGCAGATGAGCATGCGTGGTTCCGCAGCAGCCGCCGACGATGTTGACGCCGTATTCCTCGACAAACCGGTCGAGCCACTCCGCCAGCGGTTCCGGCGCCAGGGGGAAGTGGGTTTCGCCGCAACAGGTCTCGGGCAGTCCGGCGTTGGGCAGGACGCTCAGCAGCTTGCCGCAGTGCCGGCTGAGGTGGCGGATCCCCTCATGCATCAGGTCTGGCCCGACGCCGCAGTTCATGCCGATGACATCGATCCCCTCGATCGGCTCCAGAGCGGTCAATGCCGCTGGTATGTCCGTTCCCGGCAACATTTTCTGGCGTTCGTCGATGATGGTCAATTGGACCATCAGCGGCAGGCGGACGCCGGCCCGTTCCATCTCTTCCAATGCGGTGATCGCCGCACATTTGGCCTGCAAAATGTCGAAACAGGTCTCGATCAGGATGGCATCGACCCGCTCTTCGATCATGATTCGCAGTTGCGGCCGGTACGATGCGGCAAGGGTGTCGAAATCGACATAGATCGCCGGATCGATCAGGGAAGGCATCCGCGTCCCCGGCCCGACCGAGCCGATGACAAACCGCGGCCGCTGCGGCGTGGAGAACTCCGCCGCGACCTCTTTGGCCAGACGGATATTCCGGCGGTTGATGTCCTCCAATAGCTCCGCCATGCCGAATTCTTCCAGCACCAGGCGGGAAGCGTTGAAGGTGTTGGTTTCGATGCCATCACAGCCGACGGCCAAAAACCCCGCGTGCACCTCGCGGATCCACTCCGGGTGGGTGTAGATGAGAGCATCCGAGAGGTTCATCAGGTGTTTGCCGCTCGGGGAGTACCCCCAGTCCTCGTCCTTGGGCTTGTAGCGGTGCAGGCTGGTGCCCATGCCGCCGTCCAGAATGACGACCCGCTCGCGGGCCAGGTTCAAAAACGGATGGTCCAGTTGCCGGTTCATGACGTTCCAACAGGTGATGCCGGTGCCCCAGGCGATGACCCCGCTCGCCGGGCCGGTCGGCAGGTTATATCCGATTTTACCATAGGGAATTTTATGCAGAATAAGACGAAAGCGACGACTTGCGGCGAGGCCGAAGTGGCGGTGGCCCAAAAACGCAGCCGGCCCATCTCATCCATGGACGGACCGGCTGCTACAGCCTGATCGGGCATCCGTACCCCAGGCCGCACAGCGGGACGGGCAACACGGGTGCCTGCCGGCGGAGGAAGCGCGATCCGCCGGATGGTCCTCCTGACCGTGCGTGTGCCTCCCTGCACTCTGGAAATGTGGCCAGTGTGCCCTCCGCCGTGTATGCGCCTGATTCCTACCCCATTGCCGCGGCGGTCCCAGTTGCCCCGGAACCATGCCCCAGCGAACGCCGTGTATGCGCCTGATTCCTACCCCATTGCCGCGGCGGTCTGCAATCCCTCATCCCGCCGCCTCGGCCCGGCCGTCTGGGGGATAGAAACCGTCCGGCATACGTTCGGACCCAATACGCACTGATTACCCTTCTGTCGTCAACTCTGCAGAACCATGCACCATCACTGGAAATCGGGCGATGGACGACGGCGGCGACGCAGAAATGCAGCTTCCCCTACTAACGGCGAAACAGTGCCCATGTCCATCTGCGCCCCTCTCGACTCGCGGACTCGTGAAACTGTGTTGTGAACAATAGCGATTGTGCCGGTCGTGTCAACTGTGAAATCACTGACACCGCGGCGTCAGACCGACAATATCCCAACTCGCCATCCGATCACAACTTCGGGACGGTAGCTGATGCCGATGCCGCCGCATGGCCCTGTCAGGCGGCTGACAATCCTCCGACGCCGGACGATGCGAGGGATGTTACAAGTGTCTGTCAGTCAACAAGTTACGGCGAAAGCGCGATTGTAAACGTTCGGTGAAGGAAAAAATTCTGAAAAATAAAACCTCCGCCGGTGCCGTGTGAGCCGAACTTCGGGAACCCGCCTATTCATGTGGGAACCTCGCGATTGAGTTTTGGATCCCGCTGCAGACGCATCCGCGATGGATGCCGGCGGGCTTGCAAGCGTCAACCGCTTTCCAGTAAAGGTCCCCCTGGCAGGTTGGTGTCGGTTCGCCGTAAAGTCAGGCGCTCAAGCACGAACACTGCAGAGGCTACCCCATTATAGCCCCTAATTGGCCGTTTGCCAAACCGATTGTCGCCGCGGCGACAGGAATGGGAAATGGCGAATGGTCAATAGCACATGGTGAATGGCGAATAGCACATCACACATGGCAAACAACGAGTAGCGGACGACGAATGAACAATAGCGAGTAACGAGCGGCGAAAGGCAAATAGGGCGTTTCGGTTAGCTGGGGGAGTTGACTTATCTGTCGCAAACAACTTCTACGTGTAGGGACAATTTTTGGAGCCGGAACGCGGGGTGTGGCTGCTATCGTGCAGCAGCGTGGTGCTGCTGCCAGGCCAGGTAGCCTCCCTCCAGGTCGTAGATCGTCTCGGCGCCGGCAGCGCTGAGCAACCCGGCGGCCAAGGCCGAGCGGGTCCCGGCGTGGCAGTGCAGCAACAGCGGCTGACCTTCCCGCACCAGCCCCGCCAAATGCAACTGCAACTCCTCAAACGGGATGTGCCGGCTGCCGGGGATGTACCCGCTTTGCCGCTCGTCATCCCGCCGCAAATCGATTACGGCTGCCTTGGTTTCGGCAATCAGGCGACCAGCCACCTCCGGCGAGACCCGATTGACCTGGCGGATCGGCTGACCGGCCCGTTCCCACTCCTGCACCGCCGACGGCGGCCAGTAACCCGCCAGACGGTCCAGGCCGATCAGTTGTAACGCTGCCGCAGCGGCGGATGCCTGCCCTGGCTCGACAATCAATCCGAAATCGCGGTCATAAGGGATGATCCACCCTGCCCAGGTGACAAAGGACCGGTCCCACGGCAAGTTGATCGATCCGGCCAGGTGACCGCGAGCATACTCTCGCGGCGGCCGCGTGTCGATCACCAGCAGCCCCTCCGCGGCCGCTAACGGCAACTCCCCTGGCGGCAGCGGCGGAGCCGGCGGCGGACCGTCCCGGTTGACCCGCTTCATCACCGCAAAATACGGCGGGGACGGCGGCTGACCCGCCAGCACCTCCCGCACAAATTGCTCCTCCTCCGCAATGTGCATGGCCCAATTGACGATCCGTTCATAGCCGACCGTGCTCTGCGGCATGGCACCCAACGACCGCCCGCACGCACTCCCCGCACCGTGCGCCGGCCATACCTGGACATGATCCGGCAAGGCCCGAAACCGTGCCAACGATCGGAACAGTTGCCGGGCCCCTTGCTCGGCCGATCCGGCCACCCCCACGGCCCGCTCGAGCAGGTCCGGCCGGCCCACATCGCCGACGAACACGAAGTCCCCGGTGAAAATCCCCACCGGTTCGGGCGAACGGGCCCCGTCGACCAGCAAAAACGACACATGCTCAGGTGTATGCCCCGGGGTGTGCAACGTCTGAAAGCGGATGCGGCCGACGCCAAACGTATCCCCATCCCGCAGCAGCGTGGCCCCCGCCTCGGCCGCAAACTTATACTGCCACTCCGCCGGACCCGCACCCGACAAATACAGTCGGGCACCCGTCCGTTGCGCCAGCTCCCGAGCTCCAGACACGTAGTCCGCATGGATATGCGTCTCGGTTACGGCGACAATCCGAAAGCCGTGCTCCTGCGCCATGTTGATATATTGGCCGATGTCACGGTTCGGATCGACTACCACTGCTTCGCCGCTGGCTTCACAAGCTACCAAATAGCTCATCTGGGCCAGCGGTTCATTGTAAAATTGACGGAAGAACATGATGTGCAACCTCCTTCAAGAAACTTAATCCTGTCTCGGTCACGCCCCATTTCCCGCTCGTGCCGCCCCTTACAGGCCGGTTCAGTGTCCGGACGGGGCGATCGCCGCCAGCACGGCCCCCCGATGGGTCACCATCAGGAACGCGGCCACTACAATCACAAATCCGGCAAACAGCGTCCGCAACCGCTTGGCAGATAGACGATGGGACAGACGTACCCCGCCCAGCATCCCCGCCACCGCACTGACGGTCACACTGGTTGTGAGAGCCGCATCCAGTTCAACCTGACTCATCTGACCTGCCACTCCGGCGAAACTGTTGATGGCAATCACCACCAACGAGGTGCCCACTGCCCGGTGCATCTCCAATCCGGCGAAGCGGTTCAGAGCGGGGACGATCAGGAACCCTCCGCCGACACCCAGAAAGCCGGTCAACACCCCGACCACCAACCCGACGACGGCCGCACGCCAGAGCACCGCCGGCCGGTTGACCTCGCCGTTGGTGCGGCTCGCGAGCATCCGGCCACCGACCAGCAGCATGATCCCCGCAAAAATCAGCATCAACGCATCCGGGGAAAAGTATGGCGTCAAGCGAGCTCCCATCATGGCCCCCGCCGCGCCCGTGCCGCTAAACAGAGCCGCCGTTCGCCACGCTACCGTCCCTTTGCGGCCATGCAGAACCGCACCCAATAAACTGGTCGTCCCCACCACCACCAGCGACATGGTCACCGCGTGGTGCACATCCAATCCCAGGACATGAACCAAAATCGGCAAAGTGACAATCGATCCGCCGCCGCCTAGTAGCCCTAAAAGCACGCCGGTGCTGGCGCTCAGGGCCAGTCCGGCGGCGAGTCGGATCGGTTCGACCATCGGGCACCCCCTTGGATTACTTTCATTCTCTCATCGGCATGCCGGATTTTCCCAGCCGTTAGCATGCTCACTGCTGGTATCGCATGCTTATTGCTGGGCGTGGGTCGATACGCATGGATGCCGGCAGTTGTGGGGGTCCAGAAAGTCAACAGGTCGATGTGGCTGACGTTGGAGCCCCACATGCGGCGGCGGACGCCCCACACGCCAATGTTGGGCTGCCAGCCGAGGCATTGCGACCCATGGGCCGACGGTTCCACGGCAAGCGGGCCAGCAACAGGGCCATGCCACACCAGTTGGTTACGGCGGCAAAGACCAACCCCGCCCCTACAAATGCCGCAAGCCATACGAAATGCGGCGAAACCCACACGCTGGCCAACGATCCGACCAGCACCAACGCCCCAGCTACCAGCCGGACCTGCCGTTCCAGCGACCACGGGGCCCGGGCTTCGCGTTCCAACGGCCAGCCCTGTTCGCGCCAGGCCTGGGTCCCTCCCGTGATGCTGATCACATCCGCAAAACCCATCTCCCGCAACCGCTTCGCCGCTTCAGCGCTCCGCCGGCCTGATTGGCAGATCACGTAAATGGGCCGCTTCTCATCCAACTCGGTCGCACGCTGCGACAGCTCGCCCAATGGGATGTTGCGGGCACCCGGCACATGCCCGCCGGCGTACTCCACATACTCCCGCACGTCCACCACCTGGCAATCCCCTTGTTGGATCGCCTCCCGCAGACGGGTAACATCGCAGTTCATCGATCGCCTCCTTTCCGCTACAAACGGGTGGCCATATGCTATTTGGCACTGCTCGATATTAAAATATATAACCAAATAGCAAAATAGTCAAGAGGAAAAATGCGAACATTTGTATTCTGACACATTTTGGAGTATAATTTCTGACAACGAGTTGCACTGAGGTATGACAATGACAACAGCGGATCAAGCGAAAGTCCTTACGCCGCAGGCCTTTGAGTTGATTGCGGGGTGTTTCCGCACCCTCGGCGAACCGATGCGGCTGAAGATCCTCTGTGCCCTCCAAGGGGGCCAAGAGAAATCGGTCGGACAACTGGCCGCCGAGCTGGGCAGTTCCCAAGCCAACATCAGCAAGCACCTCAAATCGCTGGTCGAAATCGGCCTGCTGGTCCGCCGGCAACAAGGAACGGCCGTGTTCTACCGCGTGGCCAAGCCCGAAATCTTTCAAATTTGCGACATCATCTGCAAGACCCTGGCGGACCGCCTCACCCAGCAAGCGGAAATGCTCGGGCTGAACGTCTCGCCGTCGCGGTGACGGGATCCGCGAAGGCCAAAAGTTGTCAACCGGGGGGCCGATGCCGGCTGCCACGACATCCACGGCCCGGCCTGCTGCCTTGCCTACCCCGCCGGTGCCGCTGCTGTAGCCATCGTCAGCCGGAACCGGGCCGTTACACCAACAATGATATACGCAAAATACCATCAATGACAGTCAGCCCGCCGAACCACCTGCCACCCGCAACGGGGCAAATGAGGTTTTCGCCGCAAGGCTCAACCACACACCGCATCACAGAGGAGGGCTTGCCATGAAGACGGCTTTCGGGCTGGCCGCCGGGACGGTTGCGAGTGTTCTGCTGGCATCCGCGGCGGATCGCAAGACTGTAACTGCCCCTCCTGCCACCAAGGACCACCCCCTCAACGTCTGGATACTGCAAAGCCCGCGGCCGAACGCCCCCGCTCCCCGGTTTGGCTGGGAAGGGAGCGGCAGTTGGGACCCGCACCACCGGCGATGGATCCACTACGGCGGCCACGACGGCATCCCGCAAGGATTCCACCTGTTTACTTTCGATCTGGAGACCGGGCGGTGGGAGCAGAAGTTTCCGCCAAACTCGCCAGCAGGGGTATGCTGCGTGGATGGCGCCAACGTGTTTGACACGGCCAACCGGCGATTGGTCCGTTTCCCCGGCGCCTCCCTGGGTCACGGCTACCAATGGAGCCGCGGGGTGAAACTGCGCAACTCCGCCGTCTGGCTGTACGACCCGGCCACGAGCACCTGGATGAACATGCGGCCGCCCCCGTACGGCGTTCCCAGCCCCCGGGAGTGGCTAGGCAGCCTGAATGCCGGGGCCACGTTCGATCCGGTCCACGAGCTGGTCATCTCCTTCGGCGGACAGACCACCGCCAGCTCTACCAACAACCTGTTCGTGTACGACGCCTATGCCAATCAGCTTACCCGCTTGACGCCAAACAACCCGCCGCCACCCCGGGACGGCATGGGCCTCTGCTACGACGCCAAAAACGACTGCCTGGTCATGTTCGGCAGCCAATACGGCGACGACGAGCGGACCTGGATCTATCGCTTCTCCACCAATCGCTGGGAAGGCCACGCCCTCGACCCGCACCCCCCGGGCAAGAAACGGGGTACCTACTCGACCATCCCGCGGCTGGCCTACGACAGCCTGCACCACGTCTGCCTGTGCGTGGTCTGGGATACCAACAAGAATACCCACGAAACCTGGGTCCTCGATGTCGCCCAGTTGAAGTGGCGGAAAATGAACCCGGCGGCGGAACCCGACCCAAGCATGAGCCGTTCCCGCAACTTCGGCTTCGACCCCGAAACGAACCTATTTATCTTGGAACTGACCCCACGCGACAGCGGCGGTAACGGCGTGCAGATCTGGACCTACCGTTATCAGCCCGCGCCTCCGGCGACCGTCCCCGCCGCGCCGACCGAGGTGCGCGTGATTACTGCCCCGGGCCGGGCCGTGCTCCGCTGGCGGGAGGTCCCCGGAGCCAACCAATACCGCATCTGGCGGGCCGAAGGGACGGAACGCTGGAAGCTCCGCTATCAGCCCATAGCCATGGCGAACCAGCCGCCCTACGAGGACGCCGGCCTGCCCCCCGGTCAGGTATACTCCTACCGCGTCACGGCGGTCGATGCGGCGGGCAACGAAAGCCCCCCGAGCTTCTCGGCACGGACACAGCCCCGCGTGCTGCTTCAGCCGGTCGTTTCCGTCCTCGGGCCGGACCAGGTTGAGGTCAGCTGGCCGCCGCATCCCGATCCGGACGTGGTCGGCTACCACGTCTACCGCGGCCGGGCCGTTGTCCGCACGGTCACCAAGGGAGTTGGTAAAGCCTGGTCCGACAACGACCCGGATTACCCCGAGCCGGTACCGGTGGAAGTCCGGGACATAACCGACATCGAGCGTCTGACCGCCGAGCCGCTCGCCGCGACCCGCCTGCTGGACCGTGTGCCGTTACTCAACAAACAGGCCAAAGACGGCGAGTACCGCTTCCACGTCTACGCATATATCGTGCGGGCCGTGAACCGGCTAGGGACCGAAAGCGGCCCTTCCCCCTATGCCTTGACGTTCCCCTCAGAGCCGTGCAACCTTTTCAACCGCGAAGCCCCCGGTGGCGTCGCCGAGCTGAAATGGGACCCTAACCCCGAAAAATCGATCGTCGGCTACCGGGTCTACAAGCTGCAGGGGACCTGGAACATCGTGCGGCTCACGGACGAGCCGATCCGCGCGACCCGTTACCGCCACAATGGCGGCACCGCCCCCACGCGGTATTGGGTCACAGCGGTGGACATCCTGGGCCAAGAGGGGACGCCCTCCTCGCCGGTGTGGCACAACCGCAGCTACAAGGGCTTTTACGACGGCGACTGGCACCAGTGACCGCCGCCCGGGGTGGCCATAACTTGTTGCGAGATAATCTTTTGCGATAATCCCACGCCGCCGGAACCCTGCGGGAACAGGACAGGGCCGCTGCGAACTCCCCTGCCGTTTCAGGGTGACTGAGGGGATTCGAACCCCCGACACCCAGATCCACAGTCTGGTGCTCTAACCAACTGAGCTACAGTCACCACACACGCACGCTGCGAACATTTTATCGCCCCGAGGTCGAAACATCAACCGCCCGGGGTCATTTTCCAGCTCCGGTTCCATCCCCGGAAGCGGCGACGCTACTGTCAGGCCATGCCCGCCTGCCCGCCGCGTCCTTTTTTCCGACTTCCATGTAGAATAGCCATCCCGACAGCATTCGGAACCACCCTGCGGAGCGTGATAGGCATGGCGACTCTGCACGTCGAACAAGTTGAAATGTCCGGGCACATCATCGACTCGCTGCTGCTGCCGAAAGTGCTCGACGCCGTTCTGGCGCGCGGCGGGCAGTACCGTATCCTCGACTTCCGTTTAGGCCAGCGAGCCGACGACCCCAGCTACGTCCGCCTGGAAGTGCGGGCCGACTCCGCCGAGCAGCTCGAATCAATCTTGCGGGAAATCCACCAGCACGGCGCCGAACCGATCCACAAGGAAGACTGCCAGACCGTCGTCGCCGACATGGACGGGGCCTTTCCTGACGGGTTCTACTGCACCACCAATTATCGCACGCAGGTGCGGCTGCACGGCGAATGGATCGACGTCGAAGACCAGGAGATGGACTGCGGCATCATCGTCGATCCGGAGGGGACGGCCGCCCGCTGCGTGCCGATGATTGCCGTCCGCCGCGGCGACCGGGTCGTGGTCGGCCGCAAAGGCGTGCGGGTGTTTCCGCCGGAGTCGGAGAGTCGCCGCCGGGAGCTGTTCGAGTTCATGTCCAGCCCCATCTCCAGCGAGCGGCCGAAATCAGCAAGCATCCGCGAGATCGCCCAGATGATGCACCGCACCCGCGCCTCCGGCGAAAAAATCCTGGCCGTGCTTGGCCCAGCGGTCGTCCACACCGGCGGGGCCGAACTCGTCGCTCAGATGATCCGCGACGGCTTCATCGATATCCTCTTTGCTGGCAACGCTTTAGCAACACATGACATCGAACAGGCCTTCTACGGCACCAGCCTGGGCGTCTCCCTCGACCGCGGTTGGCCCACCGCCGAAGGGCACGAGCACCACCTGCGGACCATCAATACCATCCGCCGCCTCGGCGGCATCCACCAGGCCGTCGCCCAAGGCAAACTGACCCGCGGCATCATGTACGAATGCATCCGTAACAACATCCCATTTGTCTTAGCCGGCAGCATCCGCGACGACGGCCCCCTGCCGGAAGTGATCACCGACGTCATCCAAGCCCAGGACGCCATGCGGGAACTCATCCCCGGCGTGGGGTTTTGCCTGATGGTCGCCACCACTCTGCACTCGGTGGCGGTGGGCAACCTCCTGCCAGCATGGGTCCGCGTCGCCTGCGTCGATATCAACCCCGCCACGGTCACCAAACTGATGGACAGAGGTACCACGCAGACCGTCGGGATCGTTTCGGACGCCGAGCCGTTTCTGCGGCTTTTGGTTGCCGAGCTGAAAGGGGAGTTCCCAAGCGCTACAGCTTGCACCGGCGACCATCCCCCCTGCCCGCGCGGTCATTGACGGCCGATTGTCACAACGGCAAGGGTGGCTTTGATTACCATGGCGATCGGAATACTGACCATTGCAACGAGGAACGCACGGAAACATCACCATTCCCATCGGAATACTGGACATTGACCACCGCATGGGATAGGCGCACGGAAACATCACCATTGCCATCGGAATACTGACCATTGCAACGACGGACACACAAAAAACATCACCATTGCGATCGGAATACTGGACATTGCCATGACCTCTCCGCCACGCATTTTGATGTGCCCGCCGGACCATTACGGCATCGAATACGAGATCAATCCGTGGATGAACCGCTCGATCGGGGCAATTCGGGCGTTGGCCTATCATCAGTGGCGGACGTTGCACGACACACTGGTGTCCCTGGGGGTGCAGGTGGAGATTCTGCCGCCGCAACCGGGGCTGCCGGACTTGGTGTTCACCGCCAACGCCGGGCTGGTTTACAAGGACGTGTTTGTGAGCAGTCGGTTCCGGCACGAGGTGCGAGCCCGGGAGTCGCCGTATTTCGACGCCTGGTTCGCCGGGCACGGGTTCCAGGTCGAGCATCTGCCGGAGGGGATGTACCACGAAGGGGCGGGGGATGCCCTCTTCTGCGGCGACATCCTGTTTGCCGGCTATCGCATCCGCTCGGATGCCCTGGCCCACCAGTGGGTCGGGCAACGCTTCGGCATCCGGGTGTTGCCGCTGGAGCTGGTCGATCCGCGGTTTTACCATTTGGACACCTGCTTTTGTCCGCTGGCCGTCGGCGAGGCGATTTACTATCCCGCGGCGTTCGACGCCTACGGCCGCAAGGTGCTGCAAAGTCATATCCCGAAGCTGATTGCGATTGACGACGCTGAAGCCCTGCGGTTCGGGTGCAACGCCGTGGTGGTCGGCAAGACGGTGGTGCACAACAGCCGCTGCCCGCAACTGGCCGAGCAACTGGCCGCGGCGGGGTATCGCTCGATCGAAGTGGAGCTGGACGAATTCCTCAAGGCGGGGGGGAGTGCCAAGTGTCTAACGTTGCGACTGGACGGCGAGGAGGCCGCCGCATGGAAGTATGCCGTCCCCAGGGAAGGCCGCTGACATGTTCCGGGAACACGCCGTAGCGATTTGGCAGGCAGCCGTGGACGCCGTGCGGGCCGAACCGCTGACAGCCCGGGCGGTCGCAGCCGAGCCGGAGATCCGCACAGCCCAACGAGTCATCGTGGTCGGCGCGGGCAAGGCCGCCGCGGCGATGGCCGCCGGAGTGGAACAAGCCCTGGCTGACCGGCTGGACGCCATCGATGGGATCGTCAACGTTCCGGCGGGGGAGCATCCGCCGCTGCGCCGGGTGCGGCTGAACATCGCCCGGCCCGTGGGGGTGAACGAGCCGCGGCCGGAAGGGGTCGCCGGCACGGAGCGGATGCTGGAGCTGCTCGCCGCCGCGGGGCCGGAGGATGTGGCGATCTGCCTGCTTTCCGGCGGCGGCTCGGCCCTCCTCCCCGCACCGGCTGCCGGCATCGGTCTGGACGACAAGATCGCCGTGACGCGGCTACTGCATCGCTGCGGGGCCAGCATCGAGGAGATGAACTGCGTCCGCAAGCATCTCTCGCGGGTCAAGGGGGGACAGTTGGCCCTGGCGTTTCACGGTCGCCGCTTGCTGAGCCTGATCATCTCCGACGTAGTCGGCGACCCCATCGATGTGATTGCCTCTGGCCCCACGGCGGCCGACCCGACCACCTTCGCCGATGCGGTCACCGTGCTACAACGGTATGGCTTGTGGGAAAACGTCCCCGCAACCGTTCGCCGCCACCTGGAAGCCGGCGTGCAGGGACTGGTCCCGGAAACCGCCAAAGCGGTACCGCCCGCCGTGGTCAACCGCATCCTAGCTAATAACCGCATGGCGTTGGACGCGGCGGCCCAACATGCCGTACAACTGGGTTATACCCTAATCGATTGCGGCGCGTTCATCGAGGGGGAAACTCGCGAAGCGGCGACCTTCGCCGCTGGCATGGTCCGCAGCATCCTCTGCGACCATCAGCCGTGTCGGCCGCCCGCATGCATATTGATCGGGGGAGAGACCACCGTGACCCTGCCGCCGGAACACGGTCGCGGCGGACGCAACCAGGAATTTGTCCTGGCCCTCCTGCTCCGGCTCGGCCCGGAACAGATGCGGGCCGTCACCGTCCTCAGCGGCGGCACTGACGGCGAGGATGGCCCGACTGACGCCGCAGGTGCCCTCGCTGACGCCACCACCTGGGTCGCCGCCCGCGAGCGTGGCCTCGACCCCGCCGACTACCTCCGACGCCACGACAGCTACGCCTTCTGGGAACAGACCGGCGGCCTCCTGCGGACCGGCTGGACCGGCACCAACGTCATGGACGTCCGCGTGATCCTGATCGCCGACACCGGGCCGTGAGTGTCTCTCGTACAAACGCCGGAGTTACCCCTGAAAATCAGCCCAAATGCGCCGAAATCGCGATTTTTCATTTGCTTTTACCGTATTTATAGTGTATAATTGTCCAGAACAACTCGTTCATCCCCCCGTAGCGTCAATGGTCACAGCCGACCAGCGGTGACGGCGGTTCTCCGCCTGACCCTGGTGCCGATTTTGCGTACTATAACGGCAATATCATACCTGACGCCGCGCCTGAACGTGCTGCGGTGCGGCCCAAAATCGTGCCTGCGGAGCAGTACCATGACCAGCAACATCACACGTCGCGAATTCATCCTCGGCGGCCTGGGCGGCGTCGCTCTCACGACTGCCGCCGCCCCGGCCCAGACCAAGCCCGCACCCGGCGACATCGAGCTGGGCGTACAGAGCTACACTTTCCGCAACTTCGACCTCGATGCGGCCCTCAAACGCATCCGCGAGGCTGGCCTGCGTTACGCCGAGTTCTACCAGAAGCATATCCCTCCCACCAGCAGCCCCGAACAGTTGCGGCAAATCCTCAAACTGTGCCGCGAATACGACGTCACCCCGGTCGGTTTTGGCGTCCAGGGCTTTACCAAAGATCATGACGCCAACAAACGCCTCTTCGAGTTCGGCAAGACCCTCGGCATCCGTTACCTGAGTGCCGATCCGTCGCCGGACAGCTTCGATAGCTTGGACAAGCTCTGCGAGGAATACAAAATTGCCATCGCCATCCACCCGCACGGCCCGACCGGCAAGGGGATGCGGCATCGCTGGTGGTCCGCCGAAACGATCCTGGCCGCCGTCAAGGATCGCCACCCCCTCATCGGCGCCTGCCTCGACACCGGCCATTTGATCCGCATGGCACAACTAAACGTCAAACTCGATCCAGCCCAGCAGGTCCGGGTCATGGGCGCCCGCAATTTTGCGATGCACCTGAAAGACCACGACAACCAACGCCGCACCGATGTGCCGTTCGGCGACCCCTCCGGCCGCCTCGACGTGCTCGCCGTGTTCCGCGCCCTGCACGAGGTCCATTTCCGCGGCGTCATCTGCATCGAATATGAAGCCAACCCGGCCGACCCCTTGCCGGACCTCAAGAAATGCATCGACCATGCCCGGGCCGCACTGGCCAAACTGGACGCCTGATCTGTAAACCGGCCCCTCCCGTCGGTCCGGGCATCGGTATAATCAGAAAATCGGCGGCACCAATGCCGGACTGCACGCTCGGCCGGTGCTGTTGGTGATCCGCCGCCCCAGCTCGCCAAACTGTTCATGTAGCCGCACTAATGCAAGCTATACTGGCTTGCTGGGCGAGATAGACGCGACGGATGAATGACGGATGAATGTGGCAGAGAGATTCGCAAACCTACAACCCCTTACAGAGATGATGACCCCCGAACAGATCGCCGCGGCCCGGGCCCAACGCTACAACGCCACGATCGTTTACCTGAAAAAGGTGCATTCCGACCTGATGATCCTGCGGGTCCAACCGGACTTTCCGATCCCGCCCCACAAGCCGGGGCAGTACTGCACCTTGGGCCTGGGCTATTGGGAGCCGCGGGCGGAGGGATGCCAGGCCGAACAACTAACCGAGTCGGACTATGAGCGGATCGTCCGCCGGTCATATTCGTTGAGCTGCCCGATTGTGGACGACCGCGACCCGAGCCGCCTTTACGACCCCGCGGCGGGTAATTGGGTCGAGTTCTACATCGTGTTGGTGCGGGAAAACCCAGACGGACGGGTGCCGGCTTTGACGCCGCGACTGTTCACTCGACAGCTCGGCGACCGCATCCAAATGGGTGAAAAGATCGCCGGCCACTACACGCTGGACCCGGTGCAGGACGGCGACACGGTGCTGTTGCTGTCCACCGGCACGGGCGAGGCGCCGCACAACTACATGCTCTGGGAGCTGCTGCGTCGCGGCCATCGCGGCCGGATCATCGCCGTCTGCTGCGTCCGCTACGCCGCCGACCTGGCTTACCTGAACACCCACCAGATGCTCATGCAACGTTACCCCAACTACCTGTACATCCCCCTGACCACGCGCGAGCCCGGCCAGAGCCGCAAAAAGTACATCCAGGACCTGATCACTAGCGGCGAGCTGGAGCAGCGGATGGGCCAGCCGCTCGACCCGGCCCGCACCCACGTGTTCCTCTGCGGCAACCCAAAAATGATCGGAGTGCCGCAACGCGATCCGGCCACCGGCATCTTCCGCTACCCCCAGCCGACCGGTGTCATCGAGGTCCTAGAACGCCGCGGCTTTGTGTCCGACTTCGCGCCGCTGAAGCGCCGCGGTAACATTCACTACGAAGAATACTGGTAAATTTCGCATTGCTTCGAGGCGGCCATGGCGGACATCGGCGAGGTCATCGGCGGCTACCGCATCCGTACCCTCCTGCACCCGGGGCAGTCCTCCCAGGTCTTTGAGGTCGTCGAACCGACCAGCCAGCGGCACTTTGCCATGAAGCTGATGCTGCCGGAGGCCGCCGCCGATCCGGAACAACGTCGCATATTCTTCCACGAAGCGGAAGTGGGCATCGCCCTGTCTCACCCGAATGTCGTCCGCATCTTCAAGGTTCATCGCGGCAAGGACAACCCGTTTTTTATCATGGAATTTTTTCCATCCGGGTCGTTGCGGCAACGCCTACAAACCAAGGACTTTGAATTCATCAAGCAGCATAGCCGCAAAATCTTCAAGCAAGCCGCCACCGGCCTGGCCTACATGAACGCTATGGGCTACGTCCACCGTGACGTCAAGCCGGACAATATCCTGGTCAACGCCCTAGGCGAGACCAAAATCATCGATTTCGCCATCGCCCGCAAGATTCCGACTGGCTGGGCCCGCTGGTTCCATCGCCGCGGCCGCCCGCAGGGCACACCTAGCTACATGAGCCCCGAACAGATCCACGACGGTATCCCCGACCCGCGGCAAGACATTTACAGCTTCGGCTGTACCCTCTACGAGCTGACTACCGGTCGACCGCCGTTCCGAGGCACTTCGGTCAACGACCTGCTCATGCGGCACCTTAAGGAAAAACCGGCTCCCCCCGCGGCGTTCAACCCCGACCTGACCGATGAGTTCTCCAACCTGGTGCTGCGAATGATCGCCAAAAAACCAGACGAACGCCCCGAAAGCTTCCACGAAGTCCTCATCGCCCTCAAAAAGGTGCCACAGATCTACAAATCGGTCCGAGAAAAGCCCGAAGAGGAAGATTGACTGTTGGCCGCCGCGTCCGGACAATCAGCTTACAAGGTGAGTGCAGGCCACCTGCCGTGCGGACAGAGACCGACCACCAATGAACGAGCTGCTACCTGAGCCGTTGCCGTTCGAGCAGGACATTCACGCCCTGGAGCGGCAACTGTTGGAGTTGGAATCGACGGCCGGCGGGGCCGACGGCATCGAAGCTATCCGGCGGATGAAGCGGGAGTTGGCTGCCCTCAAGCGGGAACGCTACGCCCAGTTGCAGCCCTGGGAGGTGGTGCTCATGGCCCGGCACCGCCAGCGGCCACAGTTCCTCGACTACGTCGAGCTGATTTTTGACGAATTTGTCGAACTGCATGGCGACCGCGCCTTTGGCGACGACCGGGCCATCCGCACCGGTTTTGCCCGCTTGGATGGGCAGAAAATCCTCCTGGTCGGCCATCAGAAAGGCAAAACCCTCGCCGAACGGCAACAATGCTACTACGGCTGTGCCCATCCCGAAGGGTACCGCAAGGCCTGGCTCAAAATGAAGCTGGCGGCCAAGTTCCGCCTGCCGGTCGTCTGCCTGATCGACACCCCGGGCGCCTTTCCCGGCATCGGTGCCGAAGAACGCGGCCAGGCCCAGTGGATCGCCACCAGCATTTTTGAAATGACCCAACTCCCCACGCCGATTGTGTGTGTGGTCATCGGCGAAGGCGGCTCCGGCGGCGCTTTGGGCATCGGCGTCGGCGACCGGGTCGCGATGATGCAGTATGCCTACTATTCCGTCATTAGCCCCGAAGGATGTGCCGGAATCCTTTGGCGGACCGCCAACGATGAAACTAAGGCCCGGGCCGCCGCTGCCCTCAAACTGACCGCCGCTCACTTGCTGGAGCTGGGGGTCATCGATCACATCATCCCCGAACCGCTCGGGGGGGCCCACCGCGACCCCAAAGAGGCGGCCAATGCTCTCAAAAGCTACCTCAAACGGTCGCTACGGGAGCTGGCGGCCGTCTCCCTGCCCGTTTTGCTCCAGCAGCGGTACGAAAAATACCGCCGCATGGGACGGTTTGTCGATGCGGCCGCGGCGGAGGCAGGCCCCAGCCCAACCACATCTTAATCCTTTGCCAAACAAGGAGTTCGGTACACGCTCTGAGGCAACAGCCGCTGCAAGACCGATCACCAGTCGTTGCCCAGCAGGTCGCCGCTGCTGGGGGTGCATGCCGCCGCCCAAGTGGCCGGGCTGACGGTCATATTGACCACACGCACCGAGCCGTCCCCCATCGCCACGATGCATCCGGCGGCACTCATCGCATGGGCTCGAGCCGGATTACATGCCGTCGCCGGAGTGGTGTTCCCCTGCGGACCGGGAATCGGACCGGTGGTGTAGTTAAACGCGGGCAGATAGGTGTCGGCGGTCCAGGGTATGCTGGTGTTGGTGCCACGGCCGGGCCAGGCGCTGCCACCGGACGGCGCGGTGCACGTGGCTTTCTTTTCGGCGAAGAAGATCGTGTTCGAGGTTCCGTCACTGATGCTCCCCGGAAATGTCTTGCGGGCTACCAGCGTGATGCTGGTGATGGTCGCGGGCGGCCCGGAAACGTTGGCCTGACCGAACACCAGGGCGTTGGTGGCGTAGTTGCCAACTGGCAGACCGTTGCCGGCCCGGTTGTCTTGTACGGTGGGATCGTACGGGGCCTGGTACGTCTTGATCGGTTGAGCCGAGGCCGCCGCAAAACCTTGGTTGAACAGGTTTTCCTGCTCAATGTAGGGTAACAGGTAATACTGGAGCGTGGCACCATCGGGCATAGCCGTATAGCCGCCAATGCTCCCGGCGACAGGGGGCAGAATTTGGGCACGGGCGTCGGCCAAGTTATGGCAAGCCAATGCCAATTGCTTGAGATTGTTGCTGCTCTGGGTCCGAGCCGCCGCCTCCCGTACCTTTTGCACCGCCGGCAACAGCAGGCCGATCAGTATGGCGATGATCGCTATGACAACTAGCAACTCGATGAGGGTAAAACCCTGCGCCATCATCCAATGTTTCTTAGACATTTGTCATACCTCCTACTAATAAAATGTGAAACAAAGTACCACTTATGATTGTCACACGACAATCAACAATGCGCACCAATAGCGTGCTCGGCCTCACGCCGTGGGGCCGTAGCGGCTACAACTGCTACGCCTAATCCCCCGCGTGTCCAAGCGAGAAAACACTGTCCTTTTCGGGAGAGAGCTTTCGGGAGAGGTTGCTCATCCTTCTTGGTCATGCTCCTGGAATGCCGACAAGACGACTAATTCCTCGGCTTACGCGTTGGAATTATAGGGCAGGAGCCTGACTCAACAATCATCTTAAGTAACATTTCACGGAAGTCAACAGGTTTCTTTATAAATCCCCGAAAAAACTGAAAAACTAATAAGTTTTCGCGTAAATTATGGTAGTTTTTTACGCATCGCTTGGGACTTCCTATGGTGCCACGACCCTCCGCCGCTGGCGAACAATCGATCAGAAATCTGTGATTCAGCTCCTCACCCTTGCTCTCACGCGGCAGCGACGGCTCCATACAAACCTCTGCCAACACTTGCCCTATTTTGCTGACATCCACGCCGTTTTGCTCTAGAAAGCGTATAGACAATCCGGGATACACCGAATTTTGGGGGGGTGCACTGGATATCGTAGTGCACCGAACGGCGCAGAGGGACGCGGGTTAGCTCACACCGCCGTTCGGGTGCACCGGATATCGTAGTACACCGAGCTTCGGGGTATACGAACCTCGGGTTGCCCTAAACATCAGGGTACGCCAAACGTTGGTTACACTTAAAATCGGGGTTTTCACATTAGTTTTTGTTTTCACGAACAGGGCAATTGCATATGGCAACGGAAGCAGAGCTGAAGGCCGCCGCCGAGCGGTATATTCCCAAAGGGTACGATCCGCGGCTGTACAAGATCCGCCACTCGTTCGCCCACGTAATGGCCCAGGCCGTCGTCGAGCGGTTCCCGCAGGCCAAGCCGACCATTGGGCCGCCGATCGAGCACGGCTTTTATTATGACTTCGATTTAGATGTCAACCCGACGGAAGAAGACCTGCAATGGATCGCCGAACGGATGCGACAGATCATCCGCGGCAATCATCCATTTCAGGTTCGCGAGGTGGCAATCGAAGAGGCTCGGCGCATTTTTGCCAATAATCCTTACAAGCTGGAGCTGATCGAGGGTTTGTGCCAGGGCCAGGACGAGTACGGCAACGCCGCGGCCGCACCGGCGCCGATCACGGTTTACCAGCACGACCGGTTTATCGACCTGTGCCGCGGGCCGCACGTGGAGAGCACGGGGGATCTGCACCCGGAAGCCTTCCGCATCCTGCAGGTCACCGGTTCCTACTGGCGGGGCGACAGCCGCAACAAGATGCTCAAGCGGTTCCACGCCACTGCCTGGGCCACGCCACAGGAGTTACAAGCTCACCTGGCCCGGCTGGAAGAGGCCGCCCGCCGCGACCATCGCAAGCTCGGCCGCGAGTTGGAGCTATTCGCTAACGAGCCGATCTTCGGCTCCGGCTTCCCGATGCTGTTGCCCAAAGGGGCGACCATCCGGCGGATCCTGGAGAGTTTTATCACCGAGTACGAGCGGAAGGCGGGATATGAACATGTGTACACTCCAGACGTCGCCAAAAAGGAGCTCTACATCCAGTCCGGCCACTGGGCCCATTACAAGGAGAATATGTTCCCGCCCATGCCGCTCGGCGAGGGGGAAGAGCTGGTACTACGCCCGATGTGCTGCCCGCACCATATCCACGTCTACAAGAGCAAGCCCCGCAGTTACCGCGACCTGCCGGTCCGCATCGCCGAGTTGGGGACGATGTACCGCTACGAACGCTCCGGCGTGGTCGGCGGTCTGTCCCGCGTCCGCTGCATGACCCTCAATGATGCCCACCTGTTCGTCCGCCCCGACCAGATTAAAGAAGAGATCGCCGGCGTGCTCAGCCTCATGAAAAAGGCCTACCGCGACCTGGGCATTACGGATTACCGCTTCCGGTTGTCCAAACACGACCCGAACGACCGCGAAAAGTACGTCAACAACCCGGAAATGTGGGCCAAAGGGGAGAGCATGCTCCGCGAGGCCCTGCTCGAGCACGGCCTGCCATTCGAGGAGGCGGAAGGGGAAGCCGCCTTTTACGGCCCGAAAATCGACGTCCAGGTCAAGGACGTTTTGGGTCGGGAGGAGACACTGTCCACGATTCAGTTGGATTTTCACCTGCCCAACCAGTTCGCGCTGGAATACAAGGATTCCGATGACCAGCCGAAGCGGCCGGTCATGATCCATCGCGGCGTCATCAGCACCATGGAGCGGATGCTGGCTTACCTCATTGAGCTGTACGCCGGAGCCTTCCCGGTGTGGCTGGCGCCGGTGCAGGCCGTACTGGTGCCGATCGCCGACCGCCACCACGAGTACGTGCGGCAACTGGTGCAACGTTGGACGGACCGGGATTTCCGTGTCGTCGCCGACCTGAGCAGCGCCCGGATGAACGCCAAAATCCGCGAGGCGCAGTTGCAGAAGGTGCCCTACATTCTCGTGGTTGGCGACCGAGAGATGGCCGACCAGAGCGTGGCGCTACGGCTCCGTAGCGGCGAGGACCTCGGCCCCAAGCCCGTGGCCGAGTTCGAGGCCCTCCTCGATCGGGTCAACCGTACCCGCTCCCTCCAACTCCTGCCGGATCAGACGTAAGTCAATATCTGAAAATAACTTGCGAAGTTTACGATCGTCCGGGAGTAAGTAGCGTCGCGGCGTCCGCCTCACCGGAGCGACCTCGACTCCGGACGTCGGACGGACTAGCCCGGGCGAACCCAGATTGCGTGTCGTAACTGCAGGCGATTCAACGGCTTAGACACAAGGCATCCAAATGTAACGCCCGTGCAGACCTGTCAGATTACCCAAATTTCGCAGATTGCCTTTGACCGCCCATCACTGCTCGCTTAACATCGACTTCAGGGGGCAACTGTTGCCACCCTGTGTGTCAAAGGGGGAAGTTACGACACTCCAGGGAGGACACGGCATGTACGGAATGGTGATGCTGGCCGCGATGGTGCCGGGGGCAGACCCGGCCCCCGAGGCCACGACACCGGCGGCGTGCTATGGCTGCACCGGCGGCTGCAACGGCGTGGTCGTCTACGGCTGTGCCGGCTGCACCGGCTATGCGAGCTGCTACGGCCTGGGCTGCCACGGCGGACTGTTCGCCCGCTTGCACGCCAAAAAGGCCCTCAAGTACCAGGCGTTCTATGCGGCATGCCACGGTTGCTATGGCAACGCAGCCTGCTTCGGTAGCTACGCCTGCTACGGCTGCTACGGGTTTGGTACCCTCTCGGGCACCCCTTGGGCTTGCCACGGCGGCTGCTACGGCGGCTACTACGGCATCGGCTCGGCCTTCGGCCCCTCCGTCATCATGGTTCCCACCGTCTGGGGTCACCGGACGACCGGAGGTTGGGGGTACGCCCCGCCGGCCATCTACGGCTACCCGCCCGCCGTTTATGGCACGGTGACGCCGCCGGCCCCGCCGGAGAAAACGCCCCAACCGATCGAACAGCCCAAGGAAAAGAAAGAGGACAAGCCGGCGGAAAAGAAAATGGGGGCCAACTTGAAGTTCGTGCTCCCCGCTGAAGCCAAACTGTACGTGGACGGCCAACTGACCACGCCGAGCGGCACCGAGCGGGTCTTCGCCACGCCGCCGCTGCTGCCGGGGCAACTGTACTATTACGACGTCAAGGCCGAGCTGAACGTCCACGGACGCACGGTAACCGAGGAAAAACGGGTGATCGTGCAAGCTGGGGCGAACATTACGGAAACCTTCGGGAAGCTGCTGCTGGCTGCCGAAGGTCGGGGGGAATCTGTCGCCGGCAAGTGACGGCAAGCCGATGGATCCGGCATCCGCTTCGGGCGGCCACGCGGGGAGGACCTCCTCCGTGGCCGCTTGCCATATTTAATTTAATATTCAGCCCACCGTCGTGATGAAAATGCAAGATGCCAAAATCGCCGGCTAGCCCCATACATTATGGATACGAGATTTCGTTACATATACGAAAATCCTCTCCAGGATCATCCCGCCGGTCTCGACAAATCGCCTGCAAGCCATACAAATGTGGACACAGGCCGTACGACCAGCAGACGACGACGAGCCGAAGCCGCCGCATTATGTGCGGCGTTGACAGACTCCGGGGATGACGTGCCGTGTCCGACGAGCGTTACCTGTTCACCAGCGAATCGGTCTCGATGGGCCACCCGGACAAGGTGGCCGACCAGATTTCCGACGCCGTACTGGATTTTTGCCTCACAGAAGACCCGAATAGCCGGGTAGCCTGCGAAACGCTGGTCACCACCAATTTGGTGGTTGTGGCCGGGGAAATCACCACCAAGGCCCGTCTGACCCGGGAAACGATCGACCGGCTCGTGCGGGACGTGATCCGGGACATCGGTTACGTGGCCCGCACCGAAGAAGAGCGAGAGGAGATCGGGTTTACCGCCGAATCCTGCCAGGTCGACTGCCACATCCACGCCCAAAGTCCGCACATCAGCCAAGGTGTGGACAGCGGCGGCGCCGGCGACCAGGGGATGATGTTCGGCTTCGCCTGCGATGAGACCAAAAGTCTGATGCCTTTGCCGATCCATCTGGCCCATCGGTTGGTCGAATACCATGCCGAGTTGCGGCGGAGCAACTCGATCCCGTGGTTGCGTCCCGACGCGAAAAGCCAGGTGACCGTCGAATACAACGCCGACGGCACGCCCTACCGCATCCATACGATCGTCCTGAGCACCCAACACACGCGGGAGGTGATGACCACGCGCAACGGTCGGGACTATTTCACTGATGTGGCCCGCGAGCAGCTGGTCGCCGAGCTGATCCGGCCCGTGCTGGAGCGGGAACGCCCCGACCTGATCCGGGGCAAGTTCGTGATCATCCAACCAGGATCGACCGCCCCCAAGCTCGGTCCCAACGATATTGCCTGCCATATCAATCCGACAGGCTGCTTTCTGACGGGCGGCCCGCACGGCGACAGCGGCCTGACTGGCCGGAAGATCATCGTCGATACCTATGGCGGCCGCGGCCGGCACGGCGGCGGCGCCTTCAGCGGCAAAGACCCCACCAAAGTCGACCGCAGCGCCGCCTATGTCGCCCGCTACATCGCCAAAAACATCGTCGCCGCCGGCCTGGCCCGAGAATGCGAAGTCCAACTCAGCTACGCCATCGGCTACCCGGAACCTCTTAACATCTGGGTCAATACCAACCGCACGGCCAAAATCGCCGAATCCCGCCTGATCTCCCTGATCCGCGAATTCTTCCGTCTCACGCCGCAAGGAATCATCGATTCCCTGCACCTGCGGCGGCCGATCTATCGCCAAACCGCCTGTCATGGGCACTTCGGCCGCGAGCTGGACGATTTCACTTGGGAAAAAACGGACAAGGTCGAACTCCTGCGCAAGGCCGCCGGTATCGATCCTACGGACCGCTGATAATCGACACTGACCCCTAACCTGCTGCAGCAACACCTCATCGCTGGCAAGCCGGATACCCGTCTCGTCCCCCCATCCGGCCGCCGGATCGTCTTTCCGAGCATTGAGATTTTTGCTCGGAGCAAAAAATCGCTGATGCCACGGCAAATGTTCCGGCAGTTCGGCCCGCATTTGCTTGTTTTTCGGCCACACGTAAGCCAGATTGAAGTATGATCGTGCCAGCAGACATAGGCTAACAGTGGGTATCACCGGCCCGGCCGACGGAGCCTCGCCGAAATGGCCTCGCTACCAGAATCGCTGCTTGTAGAAACGACTGCAGCTCCGGCCACGACCGTGTGCCTGGAAAACGGCCACGCCCTGCCGCATGCTACCCTCCAATGGCTGTTGGATTTGCACATCGTCCTTCCCGAAGAGTGGGAGGAACTCCCGGAGGAAGAACGGAAACGCCTCGAGCAATGCAATTCTCTTGAGGAGCTTCTGGAAACATTGCATCACAAGCACCTGCTGACCCGTTTCCAGTTGGATGCCATCAAAAAAGGGAACGGTGAAGAGCTGGTGCTCGGTTCGTATCGGCTGCTCGATGTCATCGGTCAAGGGGGAATGGGCACGGTCTATCGCGGCGAACACACCCGTCTGCGGCGTCAAGTGGCCATCAAGGTGATGACCCGCCACGCGGACAGCAACAGCCGGATGGTCAATCGTTTCTACGCCGAAGCCCGGGCCGTGGCCCGGATCCAGCACCCCAATATCGTGGCCTGTTTCGATGCCGGCCGTTGCACCCGTTCCGGTCCGATCCCGATTTACCGCGATTACTTTGTGATGGAATTGATTCCTGGCCAGGACTTGTATGCCTTGGTGCGGGACAAAGGGCCGCTGTCGCCGTATCGGGCGTGCGATCTATTCCGGCAAGTGGCGGAAGCGTTGGCCGAAGCTCACCGGCACGGTCTCATCCACCGGGATATCAAGCCGTCGAACATATTGGTGACGCCGGATTGGCAGGCGAAACTCCTGGACTTCGGGTTGGCCCGGGTACCCACCCGCAATGTCACCGAGCCGGGTACGCTGCTGGGAACTATCGGTTACATGGCGCCGGAACAGGCCCGCGATCCCCGCAATGTCGATAGCCGGGCCGACCTGTTCAGCCTCGGGGCCAGCATGTACTGGGCCTTGACCGGGCACGAACCGTATCCCGAAACCGGCAACCCGTTGCAAGACCTCCACCGACGTCTCACGTCGACTCCCCCTACAGTCCAGGAAATACGCCCCGAGATCCCGACGGAAATATCCGACTTGGTCTGCCGGCTGATGCAGACCGATCCCGATCAGCGGCCCCCCTCGGCCCGTGCGGTGGCCTCCACCCTGGCCGGATTCTGCTTGTGGCTGCCGAACACGGCCCGTCCGGCCGCCACCACCACTGAGCGACAATCCGGCGAAAAGAAGCGGGAAAGAGTCCTCATCGTCGATGACGAGGATACGGTTCGCTACCTGATCGTGCAGTTACTCAAAGATCATTTTGACTTGTGTGAAGTCGCGGACGCGGAGACGGCCCTGGAGGAGATCAAGCGGCAACCCCCAGATCTGGTGATTGTCGATGTCAACCTGCCTGGGATAACCGGATCCGATCTTGTGTGCCAGATCCGCAATGCCGGTTGGGACAGCGACCGGGTCAAGGTGCTGCTCATGTCCGGCGTAATGCCCGACGAAGCGTTGGGCGGCTTAGCCAGCATCGGTGCCGATGACTTCCTGACCAAGCCGTTCAAGCCGCGGGAGCTGGTATCCCGCGTCCGGTCTTTAATGGCCCGGCGGACCCATGCTCACAACGGGGAAAGCTCCCAACCCACCTTACGCATCGCCACCCACACCTTGCAGCGAGTAACCACCCCGCCTTCGGCCAGTAGCGTCTCCGTGCGGCGTGCGGCGGCGGCTGAGGCGCTATCCCTGACCATTTCCCGCCTGTTGGTAGAGATGAACCACTACGCAGACGGACAGTGGCGACGGCTCGTCCGGAGCGTGCGGGCCTTAGCCGACGCCGTCCCTGACCAGGGGGAATACGCCCGTCTCAAGGATGAAAGCTACCTGGATTTCTTAGTGGCAGTGACCCCGCTTTATGATCTAGGCATGATGGCGATGCCCCGCACGCTGCTGATCAAACCCGAACGCCTCTCCCCCGATGAATTCGAAGTGATCCAGACGCACACCAGCGTGGGCGGCGACATCATGCTACACGTAGCCGGCAAGCTGGGTGCCGAGTTCCCCGCCTTGCCGATCGCGGCGGAGATCATCCGCTACCATCACGAACGCTGGGACGGCAGCGGCTACCCGGACATGCTCTCCGGCCCGGAAATCCCCTTGGCCGCACGGGTGGTGGGTCTTTTGAGCGTCTATGAGGCGTTGCGGACCCGCCGTTCCTACCGCCCGGCCTATTCCCACGCCCGGGCCGTCAAACTCATTACACAGGAAATGCATACCCACTTCGACCCCGTCCTTCTGTCCGCATTCCAGCAAGCCGCTTCGCGTATCGAGCAAATCTATCTCGAACGATAACTTTCCCAGCCCGGAAATTCCGTACCTCTGCACGGATCGTGCGGGGGATGCCATCCATTGCGATCCGTCCAGCCGAAACACCTGTACCGGCAATGCTTGTTGCAACGGTGTCATGTCCCGCGGAGTCCTTCCGAATACGGCGATAGCCCTTTTTTATCGGATCACATCGCGCAGACTGTAAGGGAGAGGCCAAGTGTCGCTTGATGCGACACCATGTTCCGGCTTTGGAGGGGCCTACCGATGAGGATGCTCGCCGCCGCGTGCTTGATAAGCGGGATTGTTGCCCTTTTGCCTACCCGCTCCTCCGCAGGCCACATGGGACGGGACCACCATCTGTCCCCCTGCGTGCTGCCCGAGCCAAGCGTCTGCCTGCCGCCACCAGCAGTCACATTACGACCCGTCATTGAACATCATCAGCAAGTCTGTTACCGTCCCGTTTACAAGACGCACTGGCAGCCGGAGACATTTACGGTTCTCAAACCGGTCGCCGAGACACATTGGTACGCCCAACGGTACACGGTGCAACGCCCGGTGGTAGAAACGTTCGATACGCTCGTCCAATACACCGTGCAACGGCCAGTCTACGAAACCCATTGGCAGCAACAGGTTTACACCGTCGCCCGCCCAATGGTACGGCAATACCAGGTGCAGGTGCCCTATACGGTCTTTCGCACCGTAACCGAAACGCATTACCAGCAGGTCCCCTACACGGTGCTGCGACCGGTGGTGCGGGAGTACACCGTCGCCGTGCCGTATTGCGTGTTGCGGCCGACCTACGAAACCCATTACCGCGAACAGTGTTACACCGTCGCCCGCCCGGTGGTGGAAGAATACCAGGTGCCGGTGGCCTATACGGTGCTGGTACCGGTATATGAACAGCACGTCCAGGCGATCCCGTACACCACCTACCGCCAGGTCGTTGAGCCGTATACGATTCAAATCCCGTACACAACCTACAAGACGGTCACGGAGACCCGCTATCAGGCCCGCAAGACGATCCAATACCGCCCGGAAACGCAACCCTATGTCGTGGCAATACCTTACATCGAATGTACGACCGTCGAGGAGACGCAGACCTGCTACGTGCCGGTGACGAAATGCCTCGACTTAGTGGAATATGTCGACCAGACGGTGGTCGAATACCACGCCAAGCCGGTGGTGACCGAGCGGGTGGTCAAGGTCTGCACCGGCGAATACCAGACGGTTTACGAGTACCAGCCTGGCCCGGTGGTCGAGCAGTGCGTGCAATTGCCCGGCACCTGCGAGTTCGACCCCTGCACGTGCACGACATATTACCGTCCCGGGCCGGTGGTTAAGCAGCTCGTGCAGTGTCCCGGGCAGGTGGTATGCCGGAAGGTGTGGATACCGCGGGAAGAATGCCGCGTGGTGCGGGAATGCCACACGGTGTACAAACCGGTCTGCCGGGTGGTCAAACGGCCGGTGGTACGGCGAATTTATCAGACAGAGCTGCAGCCGGTGTGCCGGACGGTCTACCGCGTGGTCCCGCAGCAGAAGGTGCGTTACGAGACGCGCTGCCGGACGGTTCTCGTGCCGCAGGAGCACGTCGAGTGCGTGCCGTACGTGGTGTGCCGGACCGTGTCGGAGACCGGCCTGCGGACGGAGACGCGGTATCGCTGCTATACCGTCGCCGAGCAGCGGGTCTGCTACCGGCCGTACACGGTGTGCCGGATGATGCCGCGGACATGCGTGCGGATGGTCACCCAGCGGCGGTGCTACACCGTGCCGGAGGTCCGCAAGACCCTCGTGCCCTACACCGTCTGTAAGTTGTTACCGGAGCAGCACATCCGTTACGAGACCCGCCGGGTGTGTGAATATGTGGCTCAGACGTGTTACCGGACGGTGCCCTACCAGGTCTGCCGCACGGTGGCCGAACAACACGTCCGGTGTGAGACTCGCTGTGTGACCGAGTGGGTGACACAACAGTGCGTGCGGCAGGTGCCGGTGACGGTCTGTCGCATGGTGTGCGAGCCGCGGCAAACCATCGTAAGGCAATGTCGCGTCCGGATGATGTGCGAAGAACGGCTCCGTTACGTCCCGGTGACGGTCTGCCGTTATGAGCCGCATACTGCCTGCCGTTGGGTGCCGGTGACGACCTGCTGCTGGGAGCCTTACACAGTCAGCGTTTGCGTCAAGCGGTACGTGCCAGTGTGCGTGCCGGCCTGCCCGCCGCCGTGCCCGTGAGGGGCGGGAGTATTCCAAAATCCCTTCGATAGTTCAGCCAGGATTAGAAACTCATTTGAATGATAATGTGCTGAACATTCTGACACTGCAACGATAGTCTTTGCCGGAACCGGCGATGTAAAGCCGACTTGTCCAACCGGCGACGCATGCCCCATCCACAGTTGTGCCATCCCGGTCGGCGACGGTTATCATATCGGTGTTCGTTACGGTGATGGGAGACACCCAGCATGGCAGCGGTCCTCCGCGTCGGTGCCGTGAACTACCTGAATGCCAAACCGCTCATCGAGGGCCTGGCCTCCCCTTCGCTGCGGCTAGTGCTGGACGTTCCCAGCCGGCTAGCGGACGCGATGGCCGCCGGACAGTTGGACGTGGGGCTGCTGCCGGTCATCGAATACTTCCGCGGCGAGCGTTACCGCTATCTGCCGCACATCGCCATCGCCTCATACGGGCCGGTGTTGAGCGTGACCGTGTTCAGCAACAGGCCGTGGCGGTCGATCCGGCGAGTGGCGATCGATGCCGGATCCCGCACCAGTGCGGCGTTGGCACGCATTTTGCTAGGGTTACGGTACGGCGTGACGGCGGAATACGTCCCCCTGCCACTCGATGCCCCGGCCGAAGAGGCGGACGCCGACGCCGTACTGCTGATCGGCGACCGGGCCATGCGAGCCTGCCTGCCCGGGTTCCGCTACGCCTTCGACCTGGGGATCGAGTGGACGGAGTGGACTGGCCTGCCGATGGTCTATGCCGTGTGGGCGGTGCGGCCAGACGTCGATGTGAGCACGCATGTCGCGGCGTTTTACCGGGCCAAGCAGCAGGGGCTGGACAAAGTCGCGGCCATCGCCCAGCGGGAGGCCCAACGCCTGGGGCTGGATGCGGGCTACTGTCGCCGCTATCTCAGCCATATCATCCGCTACGATCTGGGGCCGGCCGAGCGGGCAGGGATGCAGCGGTTTTGGGAGCTGGCAGCCCGGTTGCGGCTGGCGCCCCCGCCAGCGGCCCTGCGGCAGTTGCAGTTGCACGCCGGGATCACTTGACGTCAACGCCGCCATTGCTGGAATCTATGTTGTAACTAATTGAAATAAAAGGACTTAGATTCATGGATACCATCGACCGGATCCTGGCCAAAGCCGTGAACGGCGTCCGGCTGACGCCGCAAGAGGGACTGGAGCTATTCTCATGTCGGGACCTGATCAAGCTGGGCCGGGCGGCCCACCAGGTCTGCCTGCGGCTGCACCCGGAGCCGTACCGTACTTACAACATCGATCGGAATATCAACTACACCAACATCTGCGCCGCCGTATGCGATTTCTGTGCCTTTTACCGCAAATCGACCGACGCCGACGCCTACGTGTTACCACGCGAGGAGCTATACCGCAAAATCGAGGAGACCATCGCCTTGGGCGGCGACCAGATCCTCCTGCAGGGCGGCATGCACCCCCAATTGAAGCTGGAATGGTACGAGGAGCTGTTGCGGGACATCAAACGACGTTACCCGCAGATCAACCTGCACGCGTTCAGCCCGCCGGAAATCTGGCATTTCCACAAGATCAACCGCATCCCGCTGCGGGAAGTCCTGCAGCGGCTCAAGGAAGCCGGGCTCGGCTCCCTCCCCGGCGGCGGGGGCGAAATCCTGGTCGACCGCGTCCGCAAGCAACTGACCAAAAACAAGGCCCTCACCGAAGAGTGGCTGGAAGTCTGCCGCGTCTGGCACCAGCTTGGCGGCAAAGGAACCTGCACGATGATGTTCGGCCACATCGAAACGCCCGCCGAACGGATCGAGCACCTCACGCGGCTGCGTGACCTGCAGGACGAAACCGGCGGCTTCACCGCCTTCATCTGCTGGACACTGCAACCCGGGCACCGCATGGCCGATTTCCACGAAGTCGGGGCCTTCGAATACCTCCGCACGCAGGCCATCGCCCGGCTCTACCTGGACAACATCCGCAACATCCAGTCGTCGTGGGTCACCCAAGGGGGCAAAATCGGACAGATCTCCCTGTTTTTCGGGGCCAACGACATGGGCTCGCTGATGATCGAGGAAAATGTGGTCGCCGCCGCGGGGACCATCCACTACCTAACCCTGCAAGAGATAAAACGTTGTATAACCGAAGCAGGTTGGATCCCGCGGCAACGTAACGTGTTTTACGAGCTGATCGATGAGCGCCTTCCCCAGTCCGCCACGCGGGAAACCCCGTTGCCAATGGCATCTTAAATGAGATAATACATTTGATTTGCAATCGAATGATTGTCCATCATTCGGATGCGTGCGGTGTACCCGTCGCATCCTCCTGCTAGGTCGTAGTTTATGGACAGTGCGGAACTGCAGATGCGCCTGCAGCAGGTTCTGGCGTACCGGGACCTGTGCCGGCATGTGCGGCGGAGTGGCCGGGAGAACTTCTTTTTCGCCACGATATTTGCCATCTTTGCCGCCATGGCCTGGCAAAACGGCCGCAATGACTTTATCCTTCTGCTCTACACCGTCTTCATCGCCGCTGAGCTGTTGATTGGCCTCTACAAGTGGTTTTTCCCCTCCGCTGAAGGCGTGCTATTCGACGTTTTGATCCTGCTGGCCTTCGCCGGATTGAACGGTTTGGTCGGCTTCCTGCAGTTTCAAATAGGCATCGGCCCCAACCCGGTTCTGGCGTTTCTGGTGGCCCTCATGCTGTTGGGGGCATGGCGGCAGTGGCAGCAGTACCGCCTGCTGCGGGTGCTATTCGCCGAGCGGCCCAGCCGGCAACACCTCCGTTGGTTCGACGACCTAGTACGGGAGATCCGCCAGGCGAACCCGCAGTCCGACGAGCTGGCCTTGGACCTGCCGACCAAGCCACACCTGAAGGCCAAGCTGCTCGGCGACCTAGTCTTTTGTGTCGATCGCCGCAGCGGCGACATCCAGTTCGCCACCGTTTACGACTTCCACATCGAACGCGACCCAGTGGACCACGGCACCGGCCGCCGCCCCGCTCGCTTGCGGGTGGGCGATTACCTCTCTCCGCCGTTTGAAATCGATGATGCGAGCTGGGACAACTACCAACGCTGGAAGCGGCAGTATCCCCCCGCTATGATGCAATCGTTAGCCAACGACTCGGAATAATCGACATCGCAGCAAATGCAGAGAATGGCAACACCCCCTGCCGCCCGTTACAAAAAGACGGACTCTGACACCCCATGATCGAAGTGCAGGGCCTGTCCAAACGCTTCTGGAGCGGCGACGGGTGGAAACAGGCCGTGGATCGCCTCTACTTCGTCGTCCGCCCCGGCGAAGTCTTTGCCCTGCTGGGTCCCAACGGTGCCGGTAAAACGACCACACTGCGCATGTTGTGCACCTTGCTGAAGCCTAGCGGCGGCACGGCCCGCGTCGCCGGATACGACATTGTTACACATCCTGCCGAGGTCCGCCGCCACGTCGGGTTCCTATCCGCCAACACCGGCATTTACGACCGCATGACCGCTTGGGAAATGGTGGAATATTACGGCCGACTCCACCAGCTTCCCGAAAAGGAGCTGACCCACCGCTTGGAAGTGCTGTTTGACCTGTTGCAGATGAACGCTTTCCGCCACGTCCGTGGGGCAGAGCTGAGCACGGGGATGAAGCAAAAGGTGTCGATCGCCCGCGCGTTGGTGCATGACCCGCCGGTGCTGATCCTTGATGAGCCGACGGCGGGGCTGGATGTGCTGGTGCAACGGGCGGTGCTTGAGGCCATCCGCGATCTGCGGCACCGCGGCAAAACCATCCTGTTTTCCACGCACGTCATGCGGGAAGTGGAAAAGCTCGCCGACCGCGTGGCGATCATGGCCCAAGGGCAGATCGTCGCCTGCGGACGGCTCGACGATCTCCGCCGCCACTACCAGCAGGACGATCTTGAGGAGCTATTTTTCAACCTGGTACAAGCGTCAACTCCCAAGGATAATGCCTAGACAAGGTTGGCGTGGCCGTCTCCGCTTGCCCAAGTCCTGTGCCCGCATCCGATCAGCCCGTGTCGTGGCGGCCACCACCGATGGCGGTTCAAATGTGACCGCAATCCCGGGGAGCGGCTCCACTGTCACACTATGACCACGATGAATGATGGCTAACGGCTCGCCTCACGCCGCCGACCCGGGGACGGTCAGCGATTTGCCGTTGTGCTCGGCGGACAGTTGGAGCAAAAACGGCGCGGCCTTTTGGGCCCATTTCTCCGGGCTCGGATACTTCGCCGCCGCGGTCGGCCAGACCGAGCGGAGCATGTCCGTATCAATAATCCCCGGATTGAGCGGTACGGCGGCCATGCCTTTGGGAAGTTCCTGGGCCAAAGCCAGGGTCAGTCCTTCGATGGCGTATTTGGTAGCACAGTAGGTGGCCACTCGCGGCGAGGTGCTCCGCCCCCAGGCACTGGACAGGTTGACGATCACTCCCTGGCGGCGTTCCACCATCGCCGGTACGAACGCCTGGATCACGTGGAACACGCCGCAGATGTTGATCTGGACCGCGGCGTGGAAATCCTCCCGTTTCACTTGCCAAAGCGGGGCCGGCGGCGTCATGATCGCCGCGTTGTTGATCAGCAGGTCAGGCGTTCCGACGTTTTTCAGAACGTCTTCCGCCCACGCCTGCACGGCGGCGGCATCGCTCACGTCCACAGTGGCAAACCGGTGCGGCGACGGATAGCGGTTTTGCAGCTCGGCCACTGCCGCGGCTGTCCGTCCACAGCCGGCCACCACATGTCCCGCCGCCACGAATGCATCCACCAGCGCCCGGCCTAAGCCCCGGCTCGCTCCAGTTATGACGATGATCTTGCTCATAACCGCCTCGAGTCATTCCGGGCGAACCGCCGGAACCGCAAACACCTGGATCCAGTAGCGTTCGCCCCATTCATTAATAGCGACGGCCACGCCGATTTCATCATAGCCACTCAAAATATTGGCCCGATGTCCCGGCGAGGCCAACCAGCAGCGGATGGCCGCTGCCGGCGAGGCGGGATTCCAGGCGATGTTCTCGGCGATGGCCCCGTGGCTGTAGCCGACCTCCTGCAGGCGATCCCCGACCGATTTGCCATCCAGCACATGAGACAACCGCCTCTGGCGGGCCATATTAGCCGCATGCCGCTGGGCGGCCAGCATCAGGAGCGGATGGGGCCGCAACGGTCGCAGGCCGCAACGCTGCCGTTCGGCGTTGGTCAGTTCGATCAACTCCCGCTCCTCATCCGACAACTTCACCTCCGGGGCACGGTCATCGGCCTCGACGGACGTCGCGGGGTCCGCCGTCGGCAACGTTCCCGTACCAAGCTCCCCAACGCCCAACAGGGCGAGGCTTGTAAGCAATGCCGTCAGCATCGCCTCCCTCCTTTCATGCACCTGTTCAAAAAATGAACACCTCCAGACGAATGGAAATTCTGGAAAGATAAACGGGAGTCGGCAAGATGCAAAATAAATGTAGGGATAGAACGGCTATAATTTTGAGGGAATTGGCACAAGATTTGCTAGTTTCGCTGCATCAGCCGGAGCACTTCCGGCCGCGGCGTCTCGCACAGCGGCATGTTTGCTCCCGGCTCCGCAAGGATTTCGGCCAAAGTGGTCGAAGCGAACTCCCTCTCGATGCTGGCCAAGGCCTTGTCGATCCGGCGATGCAAGGGGCACAACCGCGTGCCGTGTGTGGCGATGCCCAACGGGCACGTTTTGATCCGCGGAAGCGGCTCCACGGCGTTGACGACGTCGAGTAGGGTTAGCTCATGCGGCTTTTTGGCCAGGGCGACGCCCCCTCCCACCCCACGCTGCGTCGTCACAATCCCTTTTTTGGCAAGGCTTTGCAGAATTTTCGCCAAATAGGCCCGCTTCACCTGGGTCGCCTGGTGGATCTGCTCGGTGGTGCGGGCTTCCGGGGCTTCATAGGCCAGATACACCACTGCCCGTAAGGCGTATTCCACCGTTTGTGAGAACATCGCCGTTTCCTCGTCGCCGTACGGGTGCGGTCACGGTGCGGCCGTCCGTTATCGGGGCCCGTCCGCCGCAACGACCGCTTCTCCCCCAGAATAGAACAATTGGCCTACAGCTCACAACACTGAAGTTCTAAGGAAATATCGGATTATCATGAAACACTCCGGCAACCATGCGGCCGACAGGCGTTGCCCCACCGCATCGGCCGGTCCTGTTACCGGTCCAACGGGGCCGGACATAACCCCTCTAACAGCAATATATTACGGACAGAACCATCCCGACAGGAGGAGCATATCCCTCAAAAGGCCGCCTGGTATCGGACATCATGCCAGGGCAGGCTCGACCGGTTGCGATGGTACCAAAAGGTGCAGGAGATCCTCGGCACGCTCAACGAAATGATCGGGTCGGGCGGCCATCAGGATTGCCGGAACGTGGAACCCCCAGGCGACAGCCACCGCCGCCACGCCGGCCGAGCGGGCCGCCCGGACGTCGCGTTCCTCGTCACCAACATACACGATCTGATCACGCGGCACGCCACTGCGGCGGACAATCCGTCGCAACGCCCGCGGCTTGCCGAATAGCCCGCCGCAGGACTCTACAAATTCAAATAGCCCCTCTGCCCGATGATCCACAAGGGTTTTGCGGATGTTCTCGACGCTGTTGGAGGACAATATCCCTTGCCTAACTCGTTTGTAGGCAAGCAGTTGCACCACTTGCAGGACGTGGAGGTGCAAGCGAATGTCCAGTTCGGCCGCCGCGGCGTGGAGATGCCTGGCCAGTCGTGGCACTCGCCACCAGGGTATGCCGTGGTGCCGCAAAAACTGCCGGGCGGTCATCTGCCGCACCGCCTCGGGATCGGTTATCGGACGGTAGCGCAGCTCGCCGGCCAAACGGTTGAACAGCGCCAGACCGGCCTGTAACGAATCGGCCAACGTCCCGTCGAAGTCCCAAATCACCAAGCGATATTTCATTCCGACGATCCCCCGCGCTCTATTCCCAGTATCTCTCGCCCGCGCGAAGAAGAAGTGAAGGATCGACGGATTCACCAAAATTCTATCCGAAGGTAACGGACTTTTCATAACATGATGTGGGTTAATCAGTTGTGGCACACAGCTTTACGGCGGCGCTATCGATGCGTCACAATCGGAGCCGCCGCAGTGAGAGCCGTCATCGGGGCCATTACAATCGGAGCCGCCGCTCCGACAGGACTTTACGCCACACCGTTGTCGAGCCGGCTGCTATTTGATATTCGGCAACAGCTCGCGCTCGACCCAGGTCGTGTCCACCCGTCCCTCGAGGAAGGCGGGATGCTCAAAAATACGCTGATGGAGGGGAATGGTCGTGTGGATACCCTGGACGATGAATTCCCGCAAGGCCCGCCGCATCACCGCGCAGGCGTCCTGCCGGTTGGACTGATACACCAGCAGCTTGGCGACCATAGAGTCATAATTTGGCGGAACTCGGTATCCCGTAACGACGTGGGAGTCGAGCCGCACTCCTGGCCCTCCCGGCGGCCGCCACACCGTCACCGTGCCGGGGGATGGCCGGAAATCCTGAAACGGATCTTCGGCGTTGATCCGGGCCTCGATCGCGCAGCCGCGGTGCACAATATCGCTCTGCTTAAACCGTAACTTCTCCCCCGCGGCAATACGGATCTGCTCCCGGATCAAATCCACGCCGGTGACCAGCTCGGTCACCGGATGCTCCACTTGGATGCGGGCGTTGACTTCGATGAAGTAAAAATTGTGCTGCTGGTCCACGAGGAACTCGCAGGTTCCAGCCGAGTAGTATCCGGCGGCCTTGGCCAGCCGCACTGCCGCTTCGCAGATGGCCAGCCGCACCGTTTCCGGCAGGTTCGGGGCCGGCGATTCCTCCACCAGTTTCTGGTGCCGCCGTTGCAACGTGCAGTCCCGTTCGTAAAGATGGATGACGTTGCCGAACTGGTCGCCGAGGATCTGCACTTCCACGTGACGCGGCCGCTCGAGGTACTTTTCGATAAAGACGCTATCGTCCTTGAACGCCGCGGCGGCTTCGGCCCGGGCCTGATGCAACAGCGGCAGCAGGGAGGCCTCGTCACGGACCAGCCGCATCCCTTTGCCGCCGCCACCGGCCGCCGCCTTGATCAGCACGGGATAACCCGCCGCACGGGCCACCCGCAGAGCCTCCTCGTCGGAGCGAATAATGCCGTCGCTGCCGGGGACGGTCGGGACATTGGCCGCACGGGCCACTTCCTTGGCCTTGTCCTTGTTTCCCAATTTTTCCATTGCCGCAACCGGCGGCCCGATGAACTCGATGCCGGACTCGCGGCACTGCTCGGCAAAGTGACTATTCTCGGAAAGAAAGCCATAGCCGGGGTGGATGGCCTGCGCACCAGCGATCTCCGCCGCCGCGATGATACGCGGAATTTTCAGGTAGCTTTCCGGCGCGGGGGCCGGCCCAATGCAGATCGCCTGATCCGCCAGCTCCAGGTAAGGGGCGCCCCGGTCCGCCTCCGAATAGGCCACCGCTACCTGAATCCCCAAGTCGCGACAGGCCCGAATGACCCGCAGGGCGATCTCGCCACGATTGGCCACGAGGATCTTCTGAAACATCCCTGATATTCCAACAATGCTCCGTACAACGCCTTCGTCAGGCGGCGTCACCCCGCCGACCCCCGCCGCGATGGACGTATGCCGATATTCCAAAAACCGACTACCGGGCGATGGTTGCCTCGGAATATTATGCTAATCGAGCTCGACGCGGAAGAGCACCTGATTGTATTCGACAAAATCGCCGTTTTTGACGCAGACTTCGACAATCGTTCCGGTGCAATCGGCGGTGATTTCATTGAACAGTTTCATCGCCTCGATCTGACAGACGACGGTCTTGGGGGTAACCCGGCTGCCCACGGTGACGTAGTCTGGCTTGTCGGGTTTCGGTTTGGCGTAGAAGGTGCCCACCATGGGAGACCGTATTTCATGGATCTTGCGGGCGGTAGCGGCGGCCGGTGCGGCATCGGCTTTGACCGGATCGGCGGTCGGAGCGGAAACCGGCACCCCGGCGGCCGGCGGAGCCGTTACCGCGGAGGGTACTAGCCCCGGCACGGGCAACGCCGCCGGTACGCCTGGCGGGTGCCCCTTGCGCAGGCGGATCCGCTGATCCCCCTCCCGCAGATCCACTTCCGCCAGGTCATGCTCGCTCATCAGTTTGAGCAAATATTCGACTGTATGTACGTCAAACGGGCGCGGCGACGATTGCTTTTCCTCGGCCACCTCGGACCTCCCGGTCGTTGGATCAGGCGTCGTTGCTCTCAGAGGTGCGTCTGGGATGCTGCCCTCCGGATCAGTCATCATCCTATAAACAAAAAATAGAGTGGAGAGCCCCCCACTCTCAAAAACAGGTAGGAAACTAACCGGAGCACCTTACCGGGATGTACAGCCAACTCTACCGGCAAACCCTCGCGGACCACTACCCTGCCGGTAAGCGTTTGGCCGAGGCCAGACGAGTCCGAAGGTCTGCGGCGGGCAGCTACACCCGCAAACTCCCGCGGACCACCTGGCTCCCTCCTCCTCTCACTCTTCCTCTTCGGCGAGTTCTACCCGTGGCAAACTGCTCAGCAGCATGTAGCCGTTGTGGGTTACCAGGACGTTGTCTTCGATCCGCACGCCGCCCCAACCGGGCACATACACCGCCGGTTCAATGCTGATGACCATGCCGGAGTCGAGAACGTCTTCGGAGTTGGCCCGGATCCGGGGCGCTTCGTGGACTTCCAGGCCGATACCGTGCCCCAGGCCATGCAGGAAGTAGTCCCCCAGGCGCAAGTCGCGGGGTCCGCGGCGGAGCTTGGCCGTATCCAGGACTTTGCGGGCCGCGACATCGACGTCCTTGGCCTTGACGCCGGGTCGGATCGCCGCCAGGGCGGCATTTTGCGCCGCCAAAACGATCTGACAGACCTCCCGGAAATCCAATCCGACCCGCTCAAATTTGTTTTTGCGGGTCGGCACCGTGTGGTAAGGGCTACGGATCGTGCGGGTCAGATCGCACTTATAGACGACATCCGCTCCCCAGTCGATAATCAGTTTGCTGCCTTCGCCCAACTGTTTGTTAGTCGGCGGGGCATGCGGCAGCGCTCCCCGCTCCCCGACCGCCACGATCGGCTCAAACGCCGGTGCACGGGCCCCTGCCCGGCGAATATACCCGTCGAGGGCATCCACCATCTCCTTTTCGGTGTCGGTTTCCCGCAGGGTCGCCGTGAACATCTTGAACGCCCGTTCGGCGATGCGGATCGCCTCGCGGATCTTCTCCACTTCCGCGGCGTCCTTGATCGCCCGCATCGATTCGATCTGCCCTTCGACCGGTACAAACGTTACTTTCGGTGCCAACGACTTGAGCTGCTCCAGCTCGCCGAAGGTGATCCGGTTCCCTTCGACGGCGACCGTTTTGGCGCCCGATTTGTTGATGATCTCCGCAGCGGCCTCCAGGGTCGTCTTGGCGTGTCCGCGGATGTGGATCTCCAAATCGGAGCACTCCTCCTTGATTTGCTCCTCGTACCGCCCGTCACTGATGATAAAGTGTTGCTTGGCCGTGGCAAAATAGTAGCTCGAGTCCCCCGTGAAGTTGGTCATGTAGGTCACGTTGGGCACTGCCGTGACCAGAAACGCATCCACGCCATGCTTTTTGAAGCTTTGGACCAAGGCCTGCCGACGCTGTTGTAAGTAATCCATAATAACCTCCGTCTGAACACCAAATTCTCGGAACGGTTTATACCCTGTATTGTTTACTAAATTAGTCATTTTTTTGTTCACCGTAAAGTGGAGGGGATGCGGCGATTCCGCCTATGCGGAAAATTGTTACAATTTGTCGGTCTATTCTATAAAAGTTAGGCACGGCTGGACTAGGAGTCATTAACGTATGCATGCAACCGCTGCTACCACGCCGGATCCGGCCGCAAGGGATTGTCTGTGGCTCGGCTATCATCCGCGGGCGATGTTTCCAACCATCGTGGCCGCGGGGGCGGCATCCTGGTTGGCCTGGCTGGGGCGATGGTCGATCGTCGGGCTCGCCGAGTTGGCGGAACGGATTGGGGCGTTGGCCGTGTTCGTGCTGGCCTGGGGAATATGGCCCTTTTTGCTGAGCGTGTTCGTTTATCGCACCGTCACCTACACGTACCGCCTGACTCCACACGCCATATTGATCGATTTTGGCTTCATGCATCCGCCGACGCCGCCGGTGCCGCTTGACCAAATCACGGCGATAGTGGTGGAATCCGGACCGATTCGCCGCTGGCTGGGGGTGGGGGCGGTCGTCCTCCACGCCGGACCGCGAACCGTCCGTTTACCGGGCATCTATCGTCCTGAACGATTGGTAACAGCCATTCGCCAAATGATGGAATCCGCCGGCAGCCGGTCGCCGTTACCGATGCTTGTGGAGTCGGCGAAAGCCGCGGGGCGGACGAGCCGGTGGATATTGCGACATAACTAGATATTTCGACACAACTTCAATAGAAACAGCAAGTTAGGTCAAATTAGGCAGCCACCGCTCCCTGCGGCGACCATTCCGCAAACCGCAACGGCAACACCCGGCTTATCCCCTCCTCGCTCATGGTAACCCCCCACAGGACATCCGCCGCCGCCATCATGCGTTTTTGGTGAGTCACGACAATAAATTGGGTGTCCGAGGCAAATTCCCGCAACAACGCGGCCAGGCGAGTGGTATTGGCCTCATCCAATGGGGCATCGACCTCGTCCAAGATGCAAAACGGACTGGGCCGCGCCCGGAACAGGGCCAACAGCAGGGCAATCGCCGTCAACGCCTTCTCCCCGCCGGAAAGCAACGACAATGTCCGCGGCTCCTTTCCGGGCGGCCGGACAACGATATCGATCCCCCCCTGCAGCGGCATCTGCTCATTCTCCAGGACAATCTCCGCCTGACCGCCCCCGAACAGCTTGCGGAATAGCTCCTGAAAATGCCGCCGCACTTCCTTTAACGTCGCCACAAACAGGCGCTCACATTCCCCGCGCAACCGGTCCATGATTTCCCGCAGATGCCGGCAGGACTCCTGCAAATCCCGATACTGGCCATGGACGTGACGATGTTCCTGCTCGACCGATTGCAATTCCGCCAGAGTTCCCGGTTGGACCGGCCCTATGCGGGCCAATTGCCGTTGCAAGCTATGCAGTTCGGACTGCATGATCGCCGGGTCGGCCGGAATCGGCATGTCCTTGGCCGCGGCAGCAAGGTCAATCCCGTACTCCTCCAAGTAGCGGTTGAGCAGTTGTTCCCGCTGCTGCAGGTGTGTGTGGAGCTGCCATTCGAGTTCCCGGCATCGTTCGCGGAGCAATTCGGCGACGCAACGGAGCTGGTCCAGTTGTTGCCGCCGGGCGTAGTCCTGGCGTGTCTGGGCGAGCTGCCGCTCGAGCAGCTCCCGCAGTTGAACTTCCGTATCCTGTTTGTTCGCAAACAGTTGCGCACATTGACTTGTCGTCGCCAGCACGGCCAGGATCGCCGCCGTCCGGCGCTGCTGCCATTGGCGGATCAGCTGACGCAGTTCCTGCAGCTCGACTGTGGATTGGTGCCACTCCGCCTGGGCTGTCGCAAATTGTTGCCGTGCTTCCTGCCACCGGACGGCGAGGTGGTCCCGCTGCCTGGCGGCATCGCGGAGCTGATGATCCAGGCGGTGCTGGGCCGCCGCATTCTCCTGTATGGCCTGTTCCGTCGCGGCGATGCGCCGTTGACATTCACGGACGGCTTCTTCCGCCGCCGCCGCCTGACGCTGCGCCTCCTCCCATTGCCGTTGCATGTGCCGGAATTCGTCCTCCCGGCCCGCCTGCTCCAAGTCAGCCAAGCGTTTGCGTTCGTTCCATTGCTCAATCGTTTGCCTACAATTTTCGATTTTCCGTTCTAATAACTCTGCTTCCTCACGCAACGCCTCCCACCGGGCGACCAGTTCCTGGTGCCGGGCCGCGGCCGCATGGCGTTGGACCTCTAGTCGCTGCAACTCGTGAGTCGACTGCTGGAGTTGCTGGTCGATCTGAGCCAACTGCTGGCGGACCAACCGCAATTCCGTTTTCCGGAACATGATGCCGCCGCGACGCCGCAGACCGGTGATCACCCGTCCGTCCGGTTCCAGGATGATACCGGAACGACTGACGATGCGAAACCCTGGATAAGACAGATGCCATCGCCGGGCGGTCGTCCAATCGTCGGCAAGCAAAACGTTACCCAAAAGATATTCGTTAAGCTCGGGCAGCGAACTCCCGACATGCACCGCTAGCCGTGCGGATGGGACTGGAGGAACCGTCAACGGCTCCCGCGGCGGCCATGGCACAAATCCGACCAGTCCACGCCACTGCTGGGACCATTCATCGATCGACTGGTGCAACCGGCCGTCCCGCCGGATCACAAAATACTGGATTGTATCCCCCAAGAGGATTTCGACCAACTCGACCCATTCCGAAGGAACCACAAGCAGGTCCGCAACCATCCCAAACACTTCATTCCAGGGTGCATCCGCCTCCGGGTGCTGTTGCCACAACTGGAGCACCTGACGGACCCCCGACTCCAAGCCATCCAACCCCTGCTCGAGATCTTCGAGAATGTTGAGTCTCCCTTGGACATCGCTCCGTTGCAACCGCAGTGCCTCGTGTCGCTGCCGGCTCTGCAGCAACTGACGATCCCAAGCGGCCAATTGTTCCTGGCTGGCATCCAGTTCTTCCTGGTGACGAAGTTGGGTCTGCTGCAGCGTCGATTGCTCGTCCAGCATGCGGCGATACTCGGCGGCAAGCTGGTCCTGCTGCTGGTCGTACTGTTGGGCGTTGCGGCGGCGGCCCTCCAGTTCCAGCCGCAAACGCTGATACAAGCTATGAGCGGAATGAGCGGCAGATTGCGCCGCTGCGGCCGCCCGAACCCGTTCCAGGAGCTGTTCACGGGCTTGCTCGAGCACTGCCTGCAGATCGGCAGCCTCATGCTGCAACTGCGACAATGTCGCCGTGAGCGTCTGGCAGGTTACCTCCGCCTGTTGCCATTCGCGATCGACGTGCTGGCTGAGCTGTTCGGCCAATTGATGATGGTGGTGGGCCTGATGCCAACGACGTACCAGTTCGGCGTAGCGACTCGCCAACCTGCCAAGCTCGTCATCCATCTCCGCAACGGTGCGGTGCTGATGTTGCAGGGTAGCCAAGCTTGCGGCCAACGATTGCTTGATCCTGGCCAGTTCAGCCTCACAGTCATGCTGTTGCGTGGCTAGACGGTCGTGCTGTCCGGCGTGTAGGTACTGCTCAAGTTTGGATATGAGTTGTTGGACTTCGCCCCACTGGCGGTGTTCCTGCTCCCATTGTTGGCGGAGACGACCGATAGCATCGTCCAAACGGGCCAGCTCATAGCAGCCAATCGACAGGCGCCGCTCTTGGATTTTCGACGTAAGCTCTTGATATTTCTGCAGTTGTGACGCCTGGAGCTTCAAGTTCCGCAATTGGGATTCAAGCTGCTGGAGGCGGTGGCGGACCTGCTGCAGATTCTCCTCGGTGGCCGTCAGGCGCCGCAAAGCATCCTGTTCCTGAGACTTGTATTTGCCGATCCCGGCGGCCTCCTCGAACATCTCCCGCCGCTGCAGCGGCGATGCCTGCAACACCTCGCCAACTTTGCCTTGGGCGATCACGACCATACGGTGGGCCGCCGCGCCGGCGTCCCGAAACATTTCCTTAAAATCCCGCAGGCGAGCCGGTTGTCCGTTGAGCAAATACTCGCTACTGCCGTCACGATACACCCGGCGGGTCAACCGGACCTCCTCGGTCTCGACCGCCAATAAGCGTTGACGGTTGTCCAACATCAGGGTCACTTCCGCCAGACCGAGACTTTTGCGGCGGGCAGAGCCGTGGAAAATCACGTCCGTCATTTCGCCCCCCCGCAGACTGCGGGGGGACTGCTCCCCCAAGATCCACCGGATCGCATCGACCAGGTTGCTTTTGCCGCTACCGTTCGGACCGACAATGGCGGTCATGCCGCGAGAAAATTCTAGTACCGTCTTCTCGGCAAAAGATTTGAATCCCACGATTTCTAGCCGAACGAGCATGGTCGGTTTTGTAATACGATTCCGTCGGGCGGCGGTTAACGTTTCACCCGTCCATATTCGGCACGCATCACCTTTAGCAAGCCAAGTTGCACGAGCACGATTTTCCCGGCGTTTTGGGACAGTGTGGGGCAATGCCGCACGGATTATTGAGAACGATTCTCAATATCACGCCAAGACAGCAGGGTTAATGAGACAAAATCTCAATTAGAGACGGTCACGGCGGGCGGCGCCGCGTGATCGTATCGTTTGGGGCCGAATAATCGTCCCGGCTCGCGGTTAAGGGGTGGACGCGGGGGGAGCGTCGCCGCCTCATTGGCCGGTTCCTCCGGCTGTGGCAACTGGAAGGAGGCGGTCTCCAAGTCGTGTTGGACAGTTCCGTGCCGGGCCACTTCAGCGTCTGCCCGTCGCAACTCCGGATCGTGACGGGCAAAATACACCAGATGCTGCAGGTGCAATTCCGGCGGAATGGCGTCGGATACCACAGCCGCCGTCAGCACCCCCGCCGCGTCGGCCCGACGGATCAGTTCCGTGGCTTCGGCATAGCCACCGCCAAGCTGTCCTAAGGCAATCAGCACGGCTCCCAATTCCGCTTCACAGCTCGTCTGTCGTTCGACCCATTCGTTTTTGACCTTGACGATGCGAGTCAGTGTTGCCATCCCCCCTTCTGTTACGCGAATGGTGTAGTCCGAACCGATGGGCAGAGTGAACGTTCCGCGCAAGCGGATGTCGTCCCCGAAAAGGGCGATTTCTGCTCGCCGCTGGGTGTTGATATGAACCATTCCGGGCGAACCGGGGGCCAGCAGGTGCAAATGATAGGAGCGGTGAATGGGGATGCCGCGTGCCAACGGATGCGTTTCATCGGCCAGGCGGAGGGCGAGGAATGCCCCGTATCGCAAATCGGGGTCAGGCCGCGACATCAGGTCAAGCAGATATTCGGTGGCGGCGGCATCATCCAACGCCGTGAACGCCTTGAGTGCGGGGGCGCGTAATGCCGGATGCTGCTCCGCCAGGCGGGCCAGCTCCGCCGCACCCTCGCTCTGCCCCAGATAGGCCAACGCCTCCGCCGCGGCGAAGCGAACCCACGGGGAATGGCTTTCCAATCCGACTCGCAATGCCCGGATGCTGCTCCCTCCCAACGCTTCCAACTTGATAGCGGCGGCCAGGGCCGTTGCCGGATCGAGCAGCTCGTCTTCCAACCGTCGCCGGTAGGAGCTGTGGACAGGGGTCGGCAGCACCGGCACCTGTCGGGCCACCAGCAGGAAGCGATAGTGGTTGTGCCGGTAGGGATATGGCACGTTGACCACGATCAATTCGCGGGTCTTGGCGTCCGCCACCTTGTGCCCGGCGTCTGCGGCGTTGTGAAAGACGCTGTTGAGGCGTTCGGCAACGACGGCGGCAAAACGGGGGTTCTGGTCTTCCGGGTTGAGCAGAAAATGGTACGGGCGGGAGCGGAGCACGCGGGCGCCACCCCAAATCCAGGCTTGTTTGACAATCGCCGGATCGGTGTTGCTACCCTCGTCGTCGCCGGATTGCACCTTCTGTCCGCGGCGGGGCAAGACAAACGGGCCGGTCACCAACTCCCCACTAGCCACCGCCCACACATCCCCCAATTTCAGGTCACCGCTGGGGGGAACCCGTCGCCCCTCGCGGATCATGGCCCGGAGATTACCGGTCGTTTCGTAGGTGTATAGCTCACAGTGGTGGAGGTAGCCCCCCTTAAGACTGGTGGTCTTGCTGTCTTCGGGGAGAGTGATTTCGACATCGATCAACTCCCCCTTGCGGGCACCCGGCGGAATCAAGGCGGAGACCAAAACCAAGGATGTGCGTCGTTGTGGATCGTCCAGAAACTCGCGGACGTTGCTGACCCCCTGCTTTTTCAGGCTGTTTTCGAGCATGGTCCGCCAGCCACCCGGCGGGGCGCTGCTACCGGTGCCCGGCAGATTGGAGACCAGGCCGACGCCGCTGACGGGGATCATCTCCACATTACTCACTGTACTCTTACTGCCGATGGTGACCGATTCGTCCAACTCATATGGCGACCCTTCGCCGATCTGGGAACGACTCTGGACTTTCTGGGAAATACTCCGTTGCGTCCATAGATCATGGCAGCCCGTAAGTCCCGCCAACCCGGAAGCGGACCAATATAAAAACTGTCGCCGGCTCCACGTTCGTCCGCCGGTGGTTCCATCCATGAACCTGCCCCCTATTCCGGTGTCTGCCCGATCCCCCTGAGCAACGGGCCACATACATAGCAGGGCCGCCCTTACCGTCAAGGCGAAGATGGCAGTAAACTTTGCAAAAATGCCACTCAGGGCGGAAAAACCTTGCATTTTTCGACGCTCACTGTATGGCAGGCGACGAAACCGGCGGGTCAGCCGCCGGCAACATCTTAACAATCAGGGGGGCTAACGATGGCACATCCGATCGCAGCCATAAGCCGCGTCGTCGCAGGGGGAGGAGGTCTCGGCATCGTCGGGTTGGTGCTGGCACCGTTACACAGCCTGGCGGAGCCGCCCCGAGTCGTTGCTGGTGGCGGGGGAGATTCGGTCCGACCGGCCCTCCGTGTCCCCGCCACCACGGCGTCGGCTCATCCGTCCGCAGCGGAGCAAACAGATCGTAACGCCCTATCGGGCCTACCATTCGGACTGTCCAGCTACTCCCAACCGATGGAACGGGTATGGACGTTCCTGACCGATCGGGCGACCATGCCCCTCGGCATGGCCCCCCTTGTCCCCGAAGCAGAGCGAGCACATGTCCATTGACTTGCCTCGATTTTAATCTCTTGTCTTGTGGATATGTTCCGTGATTTGCGGATATATTAAATCTGCATGACAAAATACTTTTAAATCCACAAGGCCCAATTACTCAATTCCGTAAAACTCATTATGAAATCGATATAAAAATTGACATACAAAAAACGTGGCCGGCACCGATACATTGACCGGCACCGGCACACGCGGTGGGCAGCGACCGTGAAACACGTCGCGCGGCGGCCTATTGCGTCTTTTTCAACGCCTCAGCAGCGGCCGCGGCAATGTCCTTGGCCCTTTCGGCCGCCGACTTGGTGTCGCGGAAGGCGAAATTCCGCACGATTTCCCCGCCGCGTTTGTACACCAACACGGTGACCGCCGCTTCCTTGTTCAGATTGTAGCGTTTGGGACCGTCCTTCTCGACAGCTACGGTCAGCGGTGTCGTCAGTTTATGCGTCGCCTGCAAGTTTTCGAAATCAGCGGTCTCGACGCCACTGACTCCCACAACGACCGTGCCCAATTCGGCGTGCGTTTTTTGGACCTCATCGATCGCCTTGACCAAACTGGCCAAGTGTTCGTCGGCCTTTTGCGTGAATACCAACACGACCGCAGGCCGACCTTCGCCATTGTACTTTCATATGTAGCACATGGTGCGGCCTTTGTTCGGACCGGTGACCACCTTCACATCGAAGGCGCCGCCGATCCGCTTGTCCGGGCCGGACTTGACGTCCTGCGCCACGGACCAGCTCGGCAGAGCCAGCACGGCCACTGCTAGCCCCACCCCTGCAAACCAGCGCATGCAACTCCTCCTTACGATGAACCCAACTCATCGTCGGCCGAAACCGCTCCGGCCGTCAAACTCATATTCTACACTGCAAAGAAGATGACATCAAGCTTCTCGTCCATAATTCAATATTGCCCGCCGTCGACCGCGAATCCATACATCGAGAACCGCCTGACGCGGCGGCGGAGCGCCGGTGGAAGCGTATTCCCGTACTCGATCGGACCATTCTCACCTCCTACGACAAGCATTTTTGCGGCAATTGCTTGACAGCTTCTTCGAAAACGCTTAGCCTGTAACGCGTTCCGTAATTCAAAAGAATCCGCCGCCTGATGCGAATACCCCAGATGACGCGACGGGCAGGTGGTGGAACCGTTACCATTCCCAAGGGTAAACTGACCATGAGTACGACGATTACGCCGAATGTACCCGGCACGGCCTCGCCGGCCAAGCGCGAAATCAAACTGATCAGCCATTCGATGTTGTTTTACTGGTGGCCAATCTGGGTGGTGGGCTATCTGCTGGCCCTGATCACCTGGTTCGACGGGACCCGTCTGGCGATCGTGCCGGACGGAGCCAAGCTGACGGAACTGTCAAAAGATTCGGAGGTGACCACATACCGTCTCGCCATAAAGTCTGGCACTGAAACGATTTCCATTAAGCAAGCGGTGGACGCCACGCAGAATCCGGGGGAGGGGCCGCCGTTCCGGCCGCGGGTGTCCGAGCGGGCCTGGATGGGACCGGTCTTCTGCGTCGTGCTGCTGCTGGTGATCATCATCACCAACGTGCCGCTACGGGGGTTGTGGTCGTTCCTGGTCCTGTTGAGCCTGGCGATCATCGCCCTGATCATCACGCTGATTCCCGGCGGTTGGGACTCAGTGCTGACCGCCGTGTTTCATCTGCACATCTACATCAACATGGCGGGCTATCTGTTTACGGCGACGGCGGTCTTCCTGATGTGGGCCATTTCCTTTTTCATCTTCGACCGCCGCACGTACATGATCGTAACTCCTGGTCAGATCAGGGTTTGCGAACACATCGGGGCCTCGGTCCGCACTTACGACACCATGGGAATTGCCTTTGAAAAACAACGGGACGACCTGTTCCGGCACTGGCTATTGGGCTTTTTCTCCGGCGACCTGGTGGTGCGTACCGCCGGGGCCGAAAAGGAGACGATCCGTCTGCCGAATGTGCTGTGGATCAACTGGCGACTCAACGAAATCCAGGACCTGTTGCGGGAAAAAGCAACCGTCAGCCATGCCTAAGAGCTATAAATATAGCAACTTACGATAGTTATCCGGTCGTCGCCGGAGCAAGCACTCGGGGAGAGTTGCTAATGCACCGAGATGACAACCGGTCCGCCTCTGGTCGCTCGCCGGGGCAAAAGATTCAGGACTCGATCGGCTCCTTGACCAAGTTGAGGTAATATCCCCCCTTTTTCTCTTCAAGGCGTTTGGCCAAAAAAGCCTCCGCTTCCGCCTTTTTGTTGAAGGGGAAGGTCTCGACCCGTTTATTGGCGTTGTCGAAGACGACCCAGACCGCCCGGCGGCGTTCGTATCGCGGCGGACGTTTCGCCGCAGGCTTTTTGGCCCCCTTCTTTTTCGCCTTCTTCTTTTTCTTCTTAGGACGTTCTTCCTCGTCTAATCCTTCATCAAATTCCGTCTCTTCATCCACGCCCTCTTCCGTCAATTCCTCGACGGCGTCATCGGGAATGTCGATGTCTTCATCTTCATAATCCAGATCATCGTCCGCGAAATCCTCCGAATCTTCCTCGTCGTGCTCTTCGACCTCCTCATCGAGTTCGTCCTCCGGCTCCAGCTCGGGTTCTGGCTCCTTGGCGGGCTTGCGGCGGCGGGACTCGCTTTTCTTGGACGAATCACTTTCGCTGCGTTTTTTGGCCATGTCCAATCTCCTTCTCTGACTAAACGGTCTGACCAAATGAAATGATCAGGAAAGGTTTATCTCCCATCATTTCGCATCATTTCCACCGATTTCCCAAGTTGTCTTTTATTGTATGCGGGGATGCTCGTCGGGACGTCACCTCATTGAGGGGCATCATTGTACGGTAGCGTACCTCTGCCGGTTTGACAAGAAGTGCATGCTGTAAGCGTCCAGGCCGCTTGACAATTTCTGAACAATTGTACATAATATAGCAGAGGTGCTACCGGCATGGCAAGGGGGGGCGACGGCAAGGTCTTGCTCCGCCGCAGTGGCCCGCATGGTAGATCGGAGCGTGAAGGGAAAAAGGGCCTGACATTTGGGCTTGCTACTCCTCGGCAGGTAGCAGGGGTGTAGAATGAAGGGGAACCGGCGGGAGCGGACGGTGGGCCACCCGTCGGCGGCGTGGCAACGCGGAGGGCGACGGACGCATGCCCCATCAGGACGGTGCCGCAGGCAGTCCGGCGGAAAATGCTCCTCCGGACGAGGTGCTGCTCCAACGCATTGTGGAGGGGGATGTCAGTGCCTTTGACGAGCTGTTCCGCCGGCATCGTCTCAGTGCATACCGGGTGGCCTGGCGACTGCTGGGGCATGAGGCGGACGCCTTGGACGCCGTGCAGGACAGCTTTGTCAAAGTCCTGCGGCAATGGCGACAATTCCGCGGCCGCAGCAGTTTCAGGACCTGGCTATTGCGGGTCGTGAGCCGCACGGCGCTGGACATAGGGCGACAACGCCAGCGGCAGCAGCTTCCGCCGGTTCCGATCCGCCGCGTCGTCGCCTGCCAGCAGGAGCCGATGGACCTGATCGTCCACGACGACCTGCAGGCCACTCTTCAGGCCGCCCTTGCCCAGCTCCCGGAGGCCCAACGGCAGACGTTCGTCTTGCATGTCGATGGCGGCCTGTCGTATCGTGAAATAGCCGAGGTTCTCGGCATCTCGATCGGCACGGTGATGAGCCGTTTGTTCCATGCACGCCAGAAGTTGCGACGGCTGCTAGCAGCGCAGGTGGAACCATGAATGAACCGCAGCCACGGCCAGTTTGGCCGTCACCTCCAAAGCCAGACCAACCCCCGGCCCGTTCTTCAACGTCGCCGCCAACGCCCCGCGCGGCCAAGGCACCGTTGCTCTCCAGCGACGACGGGACAAACAGGGAAACCTCTACCGCGGGGCCGGACGTCGAACAACCCCCCGACGACGTGGCAGCGTTGTTTGCGGCTGCGACGCCGCCCCTACCCTCCGAGCGGCACTGGATGCAGCTCCGCGACCGCATCGTCGCCCAGCTTCCGTCGCTCTCGCCGGGTGTGCCTGTGAGCCTATGCGAGCGCACGGGCTCATCGACGCCGTACCGGACACGACTGCAGCGGTTGCGTAACCGCCCCGTGGTTGTCCTGACGGCTACGGTGGCGATCGGGGTAACCGTTACGACTGCATTGACTTATGCGGCCGTGTTTGGAGTCATCATGCTGCGGGGACCGCAGCCCGCCGGAACGGCTCCACCCGGCGATTTTGCAGTTGACACCGCCGATTTTGCAGTTGACAATACGGCGGCATCGCCGGATCGAACAACGCCGCTGGACGTCGCCGCGGCAACCTCGCCGGCAGTTGCGGGAGGAATGGAGCTGCCTGCCGTCGCGGAACCGATTCAGATTGCCTGGGCGAACGACGGCGAGGTGATGCTGGTGTGCGTCCCGTTGACTGAGGATGTGTGGCTACCGGTAGGTCGCTCGCCCCTGTCCGAACCGATTGTTGTGGCCCGCGGCGGCGACATTGAATTACTGGATGTATCGGCGAGTATGAATCCGTCCGGAGGCCCGTGGTCGATAGATGCCATCGCGATACTGTTTTTCGAGCCGCGATGAAACGTGCGTCAGGTAGCGGTGAATGTTGGTGGCGATCTGGAGTTGGGGATGGTGGTTCGCGGCCTGTCCGCCGCCCGAGGTTCAGCCGATCCGGGTGACGGTACTGACCATCTTGGCCAGCGAGCAACCCGGGATGAGCGATCCCCGCCTGGAAGAGCTGGCCGTGCAGCTCCGAAAGCGACAGCCGAAGTTCCGCACCCTCCGACTCGTCGCCGCGGAATCGCAATCGATCGCCATCGGGCAACAAGGCACATTCGCCTTGACCGACAAGCAAAAACTATCGGTACGTGTCGAGTCGACTTTGGATGAGCACCGTCGGATCCGGCTAACTCTGAGCATGCCGGGGATCGACCGGATCACCTATTCGTGCGTATGCGACAAGTATTTCCCGGTGGTCACCCCCTATCGGAACGCGTCGGGCGACACACTGATCGTAGCGGTGATGGCCAAGCCGTGCACCGTGCAGGCCGAGCCGACGCCCAAAAAGTGAGGCGAGGTACAGGCCGAGCCGACGCCTAAAAGGTGAGCGGCAGGTGTGGGGACCGCCGGACACGCTGGCATAGAGCCAGCCCATGGAACGGGGATCATCGGCCAGGCTAGCGTGCGGCAATCGCTTCCTGAGGCAAGCGCTTCCTGCGATGGCGAACGGCTCGCCGCGGCGTGAACAGGACGGACTGCTCAGCGGTTAGGTGCGGCGGGGGGAGTTGGTGGTCGACCGGGGGCGACGATGGTGCCGCCGATGCTTCCTTCGACCGTAAACTGTCGGCTAGCCCGGTCGTAGACGATGCGGCGTGCGGTCTGTTCATCGCCGCCGAAGCGACGACGGATTGTGGCCGGAGCGGTGCCCAGGCCTTCCAGTACGACTAGCTTGCCGTCGTTTTTGATGATCTCGGCCGACCCGGCGTAGTCGTCGGTTTGCAGGTAGGCGTTGCCGTAGGCGTGCATGTGCTGCCGCGGCGGCTCCTCGCCACGACGGTAGCTCCAGACCACCAGTTTGGACAGACAGTGCAATAGTGTGGCCCGCGGCGGCAGCTCGGCCCGTTTGACCTCCAGATGGGGATCGTCAGTAGGCAAGTGGACCAGTTGCACCTGGTCGTAAAACGTCGCCTCCTTGTAGTTGCGGCCTTTGTCCTTGGCGATCATCCGTCGGGAGAAATGGATGATCGTCAGGGCCATCTGACCGTCCGTTCGGGCCGGCGAGCCAACGGTTGCCGCATCGTCGGTCACCGGCCCCCACAGGCGGACGACGCCGGGGCCGTGCGCTTCGAGGAAACGGTACGGCGCCTTGTCCTCGGCATCGCGGACCTGGGCCAGCAGCGTTAGCTCCTGGGCCTCCAGTTGCTGCTGACGCATCAGCCGTCCAGTGTGGGGATCGCGATCAATTTGATGGAAGAAGACCAGGGTCTCCCGCTCGTGTTCGGCGATGTCTGCCGGTGCGGGGTAGCAGTGCACTGCCTCGATACGGGGGGAATCGTCCGCGGCCGGCGTGCTCGGATCTGCCGGGGCCGCTGGATTTGTTACTGTGGTTGCCGGATCTGCCGGGGCCGGCGGGTTTGCGATTGCTGGCGGCTTGGTTACTGCTGCCGATTTTACCGCAGCCGTAGGCGGCATTGCGGCGCCACTCCCCGCACGAGGAGGGGGAGCCGCAGACGGCCCTGGCTCGGGCGTGGGACGCCGTATTTGCTCCTGTTGCCGCTGCCACGCCGTGAAATACACTGGTCGGTCGAAGATAACCCGCATGGTGTGGCAGGTCAGGCCGCTGTCGCCGTGAGCGACGCTGACGCGGCCAAAAAACTCGGCCGTCTTGAGTGCTCCCTTGAAGGTCATCCCGTCGCGGAAATGAATGACGACCGGTTCCGGCTGCCGCAGGGGGTTGCCCGCCAGGTCGGTCGATGCCGGCACGGCCACCGAACCACGCCCCTCAATGACCGCCAGATTGCGGAGCTGATCCAGCTTGATCCACGGTCCGATCAAGGAGGTCCCCTGGTGGTGGATTTCCGCCGGGCGGTTGTCCCAACCGTGGACGGTGAGGACGCTTCCGGCGGGCGAGTGCTCAACGATCAACAGGCTGCCACGGATGTCGGTGCCCGGTTTCTCCCCCGGCGGCTGGGACGCCTGGCGGACGTGCACCAGCCCCTCGCAACGGGCCTGTTCCAGTCGGTAGGCCGCGCCGTCGGCAACACTCACCCCCTGCGGGCCTAGCGACTGGTTGGGTGCGGCCGGTTTCGCCGGTGCATGGGTGGACGGCCGGCCCCGACGCACCACCCAGGTATCAATGGTGCGGGCCTGGACGATCAACGGCGGCTTGCGGGGTCCCGGCGGCGTAGCGGCTGTAACAGCTGGGGGTGAGTTTGCCGGATGGATTGGGCCATTACCCCGCGGCGAGGCCACCCCGGGAGGAGTAACGGCAGCCTTCCGCTCCGGCGGAGGAACCGGCGTATCCGACGGTGTTCCTTGCTGTGACGTCCCGCCAGGGCTTGCCGCTGCCCGTTCGTCGCGGATCAGGACGTTGAGCTGCTCGGCGTCCTCGATCTCCAAGTCCGCGGAGTGGGCCCGTACCCGCCCGGCCACGAACACCCGCTGCAACTGGCTGCCCGAGGGGGAGGGTTGCTGTAAGCGGTTGCCGCCGGATGGATGCGGCCGCACCCACAGTTGCATCCGCTCCCCCTGCAGGCGGTAGTCCGCCGCGGCGTCCTCATAGCGGGCGTTGCCGTGCAGGACAATCACGTCCAGCTCCTGGTCGTTGACCCGCTCGATGGAGTGTTCGAGGCGGTCTTGCCAAGCGACCGCCGCAGGAGCGCTGCGGTCTGGATCGTGCAGGTCGATCTGGCCGGGACCGACAATGCGCACGCGGTTGCGGCCGCGGGCCGGGGCTATGGTTGTAGCGGCTCGCGGCCCAGGAGGCTCCGCCGGGAACGGTTCAATAACCAGTTGTGCCGGCTTATGGGGCGTGCCGGCCCGCAGCACATGGCGATCGTGCATCGCCACCAGCGGCGTGCCGGTCAGCACCGTGCGATTGGCGGACGGCTCGTGCACCAGCTCGGTCCCCGTCGCGTGCATCCGGTCGCGTTCGGAGGACACCGTCAGCACGCGGCCGGGGGTATAGGTCCAGGCGCGGATTTTTCGCAACTGTCCGCCGGATGGGTGCGTGGCCTGTTGGGGGGGAGCCGGTGGCTCGACACGGGGGGATGACGCCCCCAATGGCGATGCGTCCGGCGGGCGGGCCAACTCCAGCTCCAGTACCTGGGTGAGTAGGCTCTGCGTGCCGGCCCACGGCTGGACCCGCGTCACCTGCACGTCGTTGGGGTAGTTTGGATCCAGTTGCGGCAAGGCCTCGAAGCGGGCCCGCATCTGCTCGGCATCGTAGACAAACGGTCCGCGGGTCTCGACCTGTAGCAGCTCACGGCCATACTCCCGCACGTACTCGACGGCGTGGAACATGCCACCCGCCACGGCAACCAGTGATGACGACTCTGGCGGCGGTTTGCGGCTGCCCACCAGGGTCGTTCCGCCGGCTTCGAGCCATAGATGGACCAAGACGCGTTCCAGCAACTCGACCCGCTGCAGGTGTTGTCCGCCGCCGGGCCGGGCGGTTTTCTGCGGCCGCCGCCCCGCTGGTGGTGCGGCCGCCAAGGAGGCAGATGACTCCTGGGTCAAATAAATCCGCATGCCGGTGGCCTGAACGGTCGGGGGCGGCAAGCGTCGGGACGAGAGGATTGCCGTCACCGCCGAAGGCTGCCGCAATTCCCCGGCCGGCGTGGCCGCAGTGACCACTGGGCCGTTGCCGCTTTGCGGAACATTCGATCGGTCCACGATCTCCACGGCAGCGTCTGTCCACAGGTCGGGTCCGTTCCCGTTTTCCTTATCCTTCCCTTGGCCGCGTTTGTCGCGGTAAAAGACCGGCCCGACGGTCCGCAAGACGATCCAGCGGTTAGGATCGGTCGACCGCTGATTGTGCGTCAGGTGAACCATGCCCACGCGGGGATCGTTGCGTGAGACGGCCGCATCCGGATCACTATGCAGCTCCAGCCCCACCAGGCGGGCCTCGTTCATATCCGCCGGCGTGCGGATGACCCGGTCGAACTCGAGAATAGCCTTGTCGGCGTGGAGTGTGCTGATTTCGACCGCTTCGCCAGGACGCAGCAGGTGCGGCGGCTTCGGCTTGCCGAACAGGGCGGCACTGAACGGGACGACCGTCACACGCTGCGAGTCCGGCTGGCTGGGCGGCCGCCCACAGGCGACCACCAGCGTCGTTTCGCCGCGGCGGAAGGCCAGACGGGTCGGATAGCCCAGGGACTCGACCTCCGGACTGTGCGGCCCAAACGCCTGCTTGAGCAGCTCGATCGTCGGCGAGACCGGCTGCTCGGGCGGACGCACGCTGCCATCGGCCGGCTGGAGCCACTGCGACGGCAAGGCGGGCAGGCCGTCCAGCCACCCCAACCGCCAACTATAGGCGGCGTAGGTCAGGCCGCAGATAACAAGGCCGAGCAGGTACAGCTTCCAGCTTCGCGATGTCACTGCCGTCTCCTGCGGTCACGGCCCGGGCGGGAACACCGCCGCTGGCGATGGCGGCTCCTCAGTCCGATCAGACATCCGATCAGACCGGCACGACCTGTCCAAAAACCGCTGGAGGGCCCGTTCCCACTCCCCCTGTTGCCGGAGCAGCCATTCGACGACTTCGCTGACCACGCCGCCACCACCGTAGGCCGTGGCCTGGTAATCGGCTAATTGCCGCAAATAGGGCGAGGCATCCGCCGGCACAGCCCGGACCGCCACCTGGCGAAACAGCGGCACATCCAGCCAGTCATCGCCGATCGCGCAGAGCTGCTCAGGCACCAATCGATGACGCCGGCACAGCTCGTGCAGCGCCGCCCCCTTGTCGGTCACGCCCTCGTAGACCTCGGCGATGTTCAATTCCGCCGCTCTTTGCCGCACCGCTGGATGTCGCCGCCCGGACACAATGGCCGTGCAGCGGCCCGCCGCATGCCAAAGCTGGATCGCCGAACCATCCCGCACATGGAAGCACTTCAGCCCCTCGCCATCAACCCCGTACCAGAGGCGTCCATCGGTCAAGACGCCGTCCACGTCCAAGATCAGCCAGCGCACGGACTGCACGCGTTGCGGCAAAGGTAGCATCGGCGTCGGACCTACCATAGTCTAAGCGATTTTGCGTTCCGCTCGCGGCCGCAGCGGCACTGCCGGGACGGTCGCCGCAGCGGCTTCCAGTCCGATCAGATCGGTAATATCGAGCATGCCGACGGGGCGACCTTGCTCATCGACCACCGGTAGCTCGCTGATTTTGTGCCGACGCAGCAGCTCCAGCCCGTCTCGCAACCAGGCCTGCCGATCGATGACAATCGGTTGACGCGTCATCACTTCCGCTATCGGACGGTCGAACGCCTCATCGCGTCGGGCTTCAAACAGTCGGGCCAGGTCACTATCCGTGAACAGGCCGGCCAGGCGGCCCTCTTCGTCCACGAGAATGATGGCTCCGGACCGTCGACCGTGGTGGCGTAGTTGGGTAAAAACCTCACGAACGGTGGCAGCCGCCGGAGCCACCCGCAGCTCTGGTCCACGCCGCATGTAGTCCGTCACGCGGGCCAGACGCCGCCCCAACTGCCCGGCCGGGTGATTGCGGGCAAAATCCTCGGCGCTGAACTGCCGCTGCCGCATCAGCACAAAAGCGATCGCATCCCCGATCGCCAGCATCACGGCGGTGCTGCTGCTGGGCGCTAGCCCCAGCGGACACGCTTCGGTAATCGGGCCGTACACCACGGCCGCATCGACCCACCGCAACATCCGACCGGAGGCGTTGCCCGTAATGGCATAAAGTCGCCACACCCGCGGCCGCAACGCCGGCACCAACCGCAACAATTCCTCGGACTCGCCGCTGTGCGACAACAGCACGACCGCGTCGTCATCGGCGACCATGCCCAAATCGCCGTGCACCGCTCGCGTTGGATCCAGCAGATAGCTGCGGGTGCCGGTCGAGTTGCACGTTCCGACCAGTTTTTGGGCAATGTCGGCCGATTTGCCGACCCCCGCCCAGGCCACGCGGCCGCGGCAATGCAAAAGTCCCTCGACCACCTCGACGAACGGTTCGTCGAGGCGTTCCGCTGCCGACAAGATGGCCGCGGCCTCCTGCCGCAGCACCTGTCCGGCCCATTCCAACCATTGCCGCTGTTGTGACGCCATGACCGCATCCTTGCCTGGCGCACCACCAACTTTTGTACCGTCGGAACGCCGCAGCATTCGCGAGAGCCATCGCGACGGCCACGCTGCCGACAGTATCCATCACCCATCCCCCAACCGGCACGAACCCGCCGCTGCCGGACCGCCGCTCTTTGCCGCTGGCGTACCTACAAGTGCCGTTCTTCATACCCCCGCCAGCCCCAACACGCAAGCCGAACCGGACCGCTGCTACGACAAGCTGGGCCGCCACTACGACAAACCGATCTCGCCTTATGTCCAAGGCCGTATGCTGGTCGAACTTGTCGCCCGGCGGTATGGCTACGCTCCGGATCGCGGCGGACGCAATGCCCCCACTCCGCCCGGCGATTGTGACCGCCGAACGCATGCCACCATCACGCACGCTGCAAAATACGTTCAACGCCAATCAGATGGGCGTACCGTCACAAGCCCGACCGGTTGAGGCCGAGCGGTAGAGACAATGACCTCTTTTAGTGTAAATATGTACCATAAACGCCAGATGTGCAAGGGAAAAATGCAAAAAATTTTCCTGCAATGCCCCCGGCAGGACTTGAACCTGCGACCCTCGGTTTAGGAAACCGATGCTCTATCCGCTGAGCTACGGGGGCGGCCGCCGGTAGACTCATGCACGCGTAGCTCGTTATATCCTAGAACGCACCGCTCGTGGCGGCAGGATGTTCCTTCCCTCCGACCGAACCTCCCCCTTTTGCGGCGATCGCTCAGGCGGGAGTCAGCCGCCAAAGAGTATCGCGCACGGCCAGATACAGCAGTACCCCCAGGAGGGCGTAACAGGCTCCCGTAGCAAAATACGATGGTGAGGCAAATTTCAACGCGCTTCCGGCAGACGGCTTCAACTTCGGCACCAAACCCCGCCAATCGACGGCGTACACCTCGTCCAGCACCAGATGCGACAGGTAACCGCCCATCGCCCCGGCGGCTAGCAAAAGCCGCAATTGCAGGTCGTCGCCGCCGTAGGTCACGTACACCGCCAGGCCGGCGATCGCCGCTGCGGGCATGCTATGGAACATCCCTCGGTGCACCGTCAGACGCTGCAACAAGCGGGGCAAAGCCAACCGCAATCCCACATATGAGGCCAATAGGGCCGTCATCACGGCCTCTCGCGACCAACCGGCTTCCAGCAGCCGAGGCACAGCCATTATCGGGAGCACCACCGCGGCCAGATGGGTCATTTCCCGCATCGGTACGCTGGTGTCGCTGTCCAGATCAGGCAGCATGCCGCCCACGGCGGTCAGAATCGCCGCTAGCAAGCCGGCTTCTGTGGGGAACCCAAGAGGCTGCACAGCGGCACCGCCATAAACCAGCCCGATCGTCCCCGAAAACGCCATGTGCGTCCGAAAGCTTGCCACGTCCGCCGTCTCTGCCCTTAGCCCGCTCCCGATCCCAGACTTCGGCTAGCCCTTGTCTGTTACCTACCTCAAACCCCTCAGCTACCTCAAACCTGTCCGCAAACCTTAAGCCCACACCTGAATTTGTAACAATTTGTTACAATCGACGGCCCGGCCCCTCGGTTGCGTGGCGTACCTCCATTCGTTAGGCTACGACCCGTTCAAGCCACCTGCAATGACGGTAGCGGCGGGGGCAATGCCGGCCGGCGTCCCGCTTGTCGCCGCTCGTGCCCGCAGCGGTATTGCTCCAATCTCGCCCTCATGGTCAGTGTTCATATAAAGTCAATACTATGCCGGAATCCGCACTTGCTCTGACCCCCAAATACCGTCGTGTGTTGCTGAAGCTAAGCGGCGAGGCATTCGGCTTCGGCGGCAGCCGAGTGGGCATCAATATCGATGAGGTCAAGCTGATTGCCGACCAGTTACAGCGAGTCCACTCGCGGGGCGTACAGTTGGCTGTGGTCGTCGGTGGCGGCAACCTGCTCCGCGGCGCCCAATTCACCGCTGGCGGCGACACCATCAAGCCCGCCACCGCCCACTACATGGGCATGCTGGCCACCGTGCTCAACGGCCTGGTCCTGCAGGACACTCTGGAAGCCCTGGGCATCGAAACTCGCCTCCTTTCGGCCATCCGCATCGAGACGGTGGCCGAGCCGTTCATCCGCCGCCGGGCGTTGCGACATCTAGATAAAGGGCGGATCGTCATCTTGGCCGCTGGTACGGGCAATCCCTTCGTGACCACCGACACGGCCGCCGCCCTGCGCGGCACCGAGCTGGAGGTCGACATCGTCCTGAAGGCCACGCGCGTGGACGGCGTTTACTCGGCCGACCCGGAACGCGATCCCAACGCCATCAAATACGACCGCCTGACCTACGATCAGGTCATCCGCGACGGTCTGCGGGTCATGGACATCGCCGCGTTCGAAATGTGCCGCGAAGCGAAGCTGCCCATCCTCATTTTCAACTACAAGCAAGATCACGCCATCGAGCGGGCCATCGCCGGCCACCGCATCGGCACGCTGGTCGCCGCATAGTCTGGTGTGGTTGCTGACCACTTGCCGAACAGTCACTAACTGCTTGAGCGGCAAGCAGTTCCGGCGATATTCGCCCCGCCTTTCCGATGGTCGGATCTCCTCCCATAATGTCAAAGGAGTGCACCTGGATTGCCCCGAACGACGCGGCAACCGGCGACCCTATATTCCCCCTTACGGTACAACCATTCGTACGGTGGTGGCCATGAACACCCAGGAAATCCTTAAAGACGCCGAAACACGCATGGAAAAGGCGTTGGAAGTGTTCCGCAACGACCTGAAAGGGCTCCGCACCGGGCGGGCCTCCCCTCACCTGCTCGACCCCTTGCGGGTGGACTATTACGGCAGCCCCACCCCGATCAAACAGATCGCTTCCATTACCTGCCCTGACGCCAGCACCATCGTCATTAAACCCTATCAGGCCAATGACTTAAAGGAGATTGAAAAAGCCATCCGCTCCAGCGACTTGGGTTTGGCCCCGCAAAACGATGGCAAAGTCATCCGCCTGAGCCTACCGGCCATGAGCGGCGAGCAACGCAAAAAACTCGTGCAGCAGATCAAAAAGCAAGCCGAGGCCGCCAAAGTCGCCTGCCGCAACATCCGCCGCGACAGCAACAAACACTTCGACGACGCCGAAAAAAACAAACTCATCAGCGAGGACGAACGCGACCGCGGCAAGGCCAAAATCCATGACCTGCTCAAATCCTACGAGGCCAAAATCGATGATCTAGCCGCCAAAAAGGAAAAGGAAGTCCTGGAAGATTAGAATAACCCTATTAGCCCGGTGCGGCCCGGCCGGCATGACCGTCGCCCGCGGAGATTGTGTTGCTGCTGGAACTTCTACAATCCCAACAAGTTACACCTATGCGGTCCCTATCCGATATAACAACGCTATACCCTAAAACCCGCGATTTCGGCCTGACCGACGAACAGGTCGCCGACAGTCTCCGCCGCTTCGGCAGCAACCGTCTGACACCATTACCCCGCACGCCGGCCTGGCAGAAATTCTTGGAAAAATTTGATGAACCGATCATCAAAATCCTACTGGCGGCCTCGTTACTGAAAATCGTCGTTGACCTGTTTGAATCCTCGATATCGGTGGGCTTGGGGATGCTCGCGGCGGTGCTGGCCGTGGCCGTCGCCGGCTGGCTGTCAAAACGCATCGGCAGTTGGCTCCCCTCTATATTCTTCGGCCTGGCCTGTCTCGGCGTCGGCATCAGCATCCCTTTGGAGCACCCCTCATACGAAGGTCTGGCGATTATGGTCGCCGTGATCCTGGCGACCGGCGTCTCCTTCCTCAGTGAATACCGCAGCGACCGCGAGTTTGAAAAGCTCAACGCCGCCCGCGAAGCGATCGATGTCAAGGTCGTCCGCAACGGCTCGGTCCATTCCATTCCCCTGGAGGAGGTGGTGGTCGGCGACCTGATCCAACTGGAAATGGGGGACGAAATCCCCGCCGACGGCCGCCTCGTTCGGGCCAACGAACTGTATGTCGATCAGTCCCTGCTGACCGGCGAAAGCGAGCCAGTCCACAAGCACGCGGCAACCGACGAACACGCCTCGGACGACCCTCACGACCCCGCCACGGTCTTCCGCGGTACCCAAGTGGTCGACGGCGTCGGCTGGATGATCGTGACCAACGTCGGCGACGACACCCTCATGGGGCAAATCGCCCGCAGGCTGGCCGGTACCGAAGAAACGGCGGAAACTCCCGCCGCGGACACGACCGAAGCCCGCATCCAGCACAAACTGACTATCTCCAAGCAGTCCACTCCGTTACAGGAAAAGCTGGCCGTTTTGGCGCAGATGATCAGCCGCGTCGGCTACGTCGCCGCGGTCGCGATCTTTGTGGCCTTACTCGTCCGCGGTGCCTTTTTCGCCGAGCCCCGCGAAGTCTTCATACCCCATAGCCAGGCAGAGGCTCTTACCGTCGTGCGACATCTGTTGTCCTATTTCGTGTACATGGTCATCATCATCGTGGTCGCCGTACCGGAAGGACTGCCGATGAGCGTCACCGTCTCGCTGGCAGTGGCCTGGCGGAAGATGAGCCAGGCCAACTCGCTGGTCCGGCAACTGGTGGCCTGCGAAACCATCGGCTCGGCGACGGTGATCTGTACCGACAAGACCGGTACCCTGACCCAAAACCGCATGCAGGTCGCCCGTCTGGGTCTTAACGCCCAGGTCTGGGATCAATCCCCCTTGCCGCCGGAGCTGCACGAGGCGGTACGGTGGATGGTGCTCAATGCGGCGATCAATTCCACCGCCAACCTCGAGGAAACTGACAGTAAGGTCAACGTCATCGGCAACACCACCGAAGGAGCACTGCTGCTGTGGCTGCGGCAAGGGGCCTGGAAAGACCCCGCCCCCATCGACTACCGCGAATGGCGCAAACAGTACCCCCTCCTGTACCAATTGCACTTCTCGTCCGAACGCAAGCGGATGACGACGGTCACGCAGGTGGAGGGCCGCAACGTCGTCCTGGTCAAGGGCGCACCGGAAATGCTTCTAGAACATTGCACCCACTGCTGGGACGCCTCCGGCCGCCTCCATCCGCTCACCCCCGCAATGCGGCGAGTAATCCTGGAGCAACTGCGGGCCGCCGCTGCCGAAGCCATGCGGACATTGGCCTTTGCTCACCGCGAGCTGCCCCCCGGCTTCCCCACCGATGAAGACGCCATCCACGAACGCCGCGACGAGCTGGAACAGGGGTTGATTTTTGATGGCTGGGTCGGCATCCGCGACCCGTTACGTGAGGATGTCAAGGAAGCGATCCGCGAATGCCGCTCCGCTGGGATTGAAGTGAAAATGATCACCGGCGACACCGTCGAGACGGCCCGGGCCATCGGCCGGGAAATCGGTCTGCTGGACTCGCCGGACGCGATCGCGATGACTCATGAAGAATTCAACCGCGCCAGCGACGAAGAGCTGTTGGCCCAGTTGCCGCGGCTGCGGATTTTGGCCCGCGCCCTGCCCGGCGACAAATACCGCCTCGTCCGCCTACTGCAACAGCAAAAACACGTCGTCGCCATGACCGGCGACGGGACCAACGACGCCCCGGCCCTCAAAAAAGCCGACGTCGGCCTGGCCATGGGCCGCTCCGGCACCGAAGTCGCCAAGGAAGCCAGCAAAATTGTCCTGCTGGACGATGCCTTCGGCACCATCGTCCGCGGCGTGCTGTGGGGGCGTGCCCTCTACGAAAACATCCAGCGGTTCGTCCAGTTCCAACTGACCATCAACGTTTCGGCCCTGACGATCGCCTTTTTGGGTCCCTTCATTGGCCTGCGGCCACCATTTACCGTCCTCCAACTGCTGTGGATCAACGTGATCATGGACACCTTCGCGGCAATCGCCCTGTGCAGCGAGCCGCCACGCATGCATTTGATGCGGCGTCCCCCCAAACGTCGCGACGAAAACATCGTCACCCGCGAGATGGCCTGGACGATCTTCGGCACCGCCGGGTTTTTCGTCGCTGTCATGATCGCCCTGCTTTACGTCATGAAACACTACGGCTGGTTCGCCGCTGGCAGCGGTCCCAACTACGAACCCTGGGACTTTGCCCCCCTGAACGTACGGCAGGTCACCATCTTTTTCACCGTTTATGTCTTCTTCCAAATCTGGAACCAGATCAATTGCCGCTCGCTCGACTCTTACGAAAGCGGCCTGCACCGTCTTTGGGACAACCCGCAGTTCCTGATGATCGCCTCCTTGACGCTGATCGGGCAGATCCTGATCGTCCAATTCGGCGGCCCGATCTTTTCCGTCGAGCCGCTGCGGCTGTCCGATTGGCTGGCCATCGCCGCGGCGACCGCCAGCGTGCTGGTCTTCGGGGAGCTGGCGCGCCGCATCCGGCGGCTTTCCCTGGCACGGCCCACACCCTCCCTCGCCGCCCCAGGAGTCACGCCATGAGCGATCCCGAGCGGTTGAAATCCCGCCTCCAGGCGATTGCCCGCGACCTGAAAATCGGCCAGTACCACCGGCACGTGTTCCTCTGCATCGGCGATTCGTGCTGTTCGCCGGAAACCGGTCAGGCGGCGTGGGAGTGCCTCAAGGGGGAGCTGAAGCGGCACAACCTGTCGCTCGCCACTGGACCGCACGCCTGTTATCGCACCAAAGTGGACTGCCTGCGCGTCTGCTGCGGCGGCCCCATCCTCGTCGTTTATCCCGAAGGCACCTGGTACATGGGCATGACCGCCGACCGCATCCCGCGGTTCGTGCAAGAGCACCTGATGGCCGACCGTCCGATCGAAGAGTGGATCTTTGCCCGCAACCCATTGGTTTGGCCCGGCGACACCCCACTGACACCTCCGACGGATCAGGCGAGGGACAGGGTCTGTTGAGCACCGCCCCAACGGATCAGTCCTCCGGCACGGCCATCCTAAACGCGACCCGGACGTTAGCTGCCCCCTTGGGGGCCGTCGCGGCGACCTGTCTCCGCCGCATCCGTCCATTGCGCCCGCGACGCCAACCGCGGCCAACGCCGGTTTTGCTATATTGATCGATAACGCCTTCCTTTGGACGTCCTGCCAAGCATAAGGGAAAGCAGCCATGAAATCGAGTAGTGCTGCTCTGGCCGTAGCAATCATTACCCGGCTCTGCGCGGCGGCCGCGGCCCAAAGCCCGTCACCTGCCGTGGACATGCACCAGGTCCGCCTCAACGGCCACACCTTCACCCTCCCCAAAGGGCTGACCATCGAGGTGGCGGCGGACGCTTCACTGGTGCCACGGCCGATCGTCGCCGCACTCGATGACAAAGGCCGGTTGTACGTGTGCGACTCTAGCGGCTCCAACGAGAACGTACAGGAGCAGCTCAAAAAGAAGCCGCACCGCATCCTCCGTTTGGAAGACCGCGACGGCGACGGCCGCTACGACCACGCCGCCGTGTTCGTGCCGCGGATTATGTTCCCCGAAGGGGCCATGTGGTACAACGGCTCGCTTTATGTGGCCGCACCGCCACACATTTGGAAATTCACTGACACCAACGATGACGGCGTGGCCGACCGCGAGGAAATCTGGTTCGACGGCAAGACCCTCACGGGCTGTGCCAACGACCTGCATGGCCCCTACCTCGGTCCAGACGGCTGGTTCTACTGGTGCAAGGGGGCCTTTGCCCAGCAGGAGTACGTCCTGCACGGCAACCGTCGCTGGAAGACGCGGGCGGCCCACATCTTTCGTGCTCGCCCGGACGGCACCGGGTTAGAACCTGTCATCACCGGCGGCATGGACAACCCCGTCGATGTCGTTTTCCTGCCCAACGGCGAGATGGTCTTTAGCACCACCTTCTTCCAGCATCCGGCGGGGGGCTACCGGGACGGCCTGATCCACGCTATCTACGGCGGCGTCTACGGCAAGGACCATGACCCGATCTACGAGCACCCGTGGACGTCGCCGCAATTGATGCCCGTGCTCACCCACATGGGGCCGGCCGCACCCTGCGGCCTGCACCGCCTGATGCGGGACCAGCTCGGCCCCGAATACCGCAACAATATCTTCTGCTGCCAGTTCAACTTACGCAAAGTCAGCCGCCACCAGCTTGTGCCGCACGGCTCCACCTACCGCAGTATCGACTCCGATTTTTTGGTTTCCGACAACATCGACTTCCACCCCACCGACGTGTTGGAAGACGCAGACGGCTCGCTGTTGGTCATCGACACTGGTGGCTGGTACAAGCTGTGCTGCCCCACCTCGCAGTTGGTCAAACCGGACGTCACCGGGGCCATCTATCGGATCCGGCGAAGCGATCGGCCGCATGTACGGCAGAAGCCGCCGCCGGAGCCGCTGCCACGCCTGCGGCGAGTGGCTCTGGAGCGGGATCCATCTGGCTTCGATGAGGCCATAGCTGCGTTGCGGGGGCCGGACCTGCTGCAACGCCGCTGGGCGGCGGAGGCATTGGGCCGCATCGGCAAGCCAGAGGCGGTCCCGGCGCTGCTGGAAGCTTTGGCATCGCCGGACAACGACCGGCCGCTGGAGCACGCGCTCACCTTCGCCCTGCTGGAGATCGGCGATGCCTCCGCAACCGCCCGCGGCCTGCGGCATAGCTCGCCCCGCGTGCGGCGAGCTGTGCTGACCGTCCTGTCCTACCTCCCGCCCACCCGGGACGACCCGGAACCGGTGCTGGCGGCGCTAAACGAGCCGGACACAGCCCTCCGCCAGACCGCCTGGTGGATCGCCGGACGCCACCCCCAGTGGGGCGGCCGCCTGGCCGACCATTTCCGCAGACAATTGGAACAGATCGAACAACTGGACGCTATCCGCCGGTCGGAGTTGATCGAACGGATGGTCAAATATGCCAACCATCCGGCGGTGCAGGCCGTCCTCGCCGCGGCGATTGCCGAGCCGACTCAGGCGGCGACTGCCCTGACGGTCGTGGCCCGCTCCGGGCTGAAAACCATGCCGCTATCCTGGCAGCAGAGCATGCTGGAGCTGGCCCCGCGTATCCGCCAGCCGGAGCTGCTCGTCCACGCCCTGACGGCGATGCAGCGGGTCCCGGTCAGTCCGGCGACTTACGAGCGATTTTGCAACTCGTTGCCCGACAAGCAGTTATGGCAAGACGGATCGATGCCGCCCCCCTATCGCATCCGCCGCCTGGCCGCCGTCCCGCGTGGCATGGTTCTTTCAGACGACGATTTTACCTTCCTGCTCGACCGGCTCGCGGCCGAGCAGGACGCCCAACTGCGGGCGTTGGCGGCGGAGGCCCTGTCGCGGGCCGGCCTGCAACCGCCGCAACTCGTCCGCCTCGCCGCGAGCATCGGACGGGCCAACCCTCTGGAACGGCCCCGCCTGCTGGCCATATTCGAGTCCGCCCGCGACCCACAGGCCGCCCAGGAACTGCTCCGCACCCTGGCCGCACCTGAACTCCGCACAACCCTCCGCGTCGAAATGCTCCGCCCGATCTTCGACAAATATCCCGCCGAAATCAGACAATCCGCCGAGCAACTGTATGCGGCGTTGGAACTGGCCCGGGCCGGCGAAAAACAGCGGCTCGACCAACTGCTCCAGACGCTCCAGCCCGGCGACGTCCGCCGCGGCCAGGCCGTGTTCAACTCCCCCAAGGCCAACTGCATCGCCTGCCACAAGGTCGGCTACGTCGGCGGCACTGTCGGGCCGGACCTGACCCGCATCGGCCGCATCCGCAACGCGCGGGACCTCCTGGAAGCGATCGTCTTCCCAAGTGCAAGTTTCGTAAGGAGTTATGAACCGGTCCGGATCGTCACCACCGACGAACGCGTCCTCAACGGGATCATCAAGCAGGACACGCCGGAAGCGATCGTCCTGATCGTGGCTGCTGACAAGGAAGAACGGATCCCGCGGGCCGAGATTCAAAGCATCGCCCCCAGCAACGTGTCCCTGATGCCGTCCGGGCTGGATCAACAGTTGTCACCGCAAGAACTAGCGGACCTGATTGCCTTTCTCAAGGCGTGCCAGTAGCGGCGGTCGGGCAGGTCGGAGGACCTGTCGGGCGAGCGGGCCACACTCTGTCGGCTAGGGTATGTCCGGCCAGTGAAACGTACAGCCGACGCCGCAGCGTCAGCGGCTAGACCTGTCCGCTACCAGACCGCGAGTTCAGCCACGCCGCATGTGTCGGCGGGGGATTTCTCAGCTAATCTGTTGGGGTTGTCAGTATTCCCTTTCTGGGAGGGATGCCGCATGTGTCGGCGGGGGATTTCTCAGCTAATCTGAGTGTCACTCTCAATCCGCCAGCTCGAATGCTTGGCGTTCGAAGTAGTTGTCGCGGTAGGGATCGCGGCCGCGGAGCCAAGCCCAAAGACTGCTGAGGGCGTAGGCGGGCAGAAACAGCGGTCCCCAGCGGCGATATTGCCACACGTGCACATATTCGTGCAGGCGGGCGATTTCCATCGTCACCGCGTCGCGGGCCAAGATGACCTGTCCCAGCGTCAGGGCCGCAGCGTTGCGGCAACAGCGGCGAAGGAACCAAGCCGCACCGCCGCCGTAAACCTCCAAGTTGCCGCCAAACCAGCGGACGCTCCCACCGCCGATCCACGCGGGGACCACAAACGCCAAACCGAGCAAGGTGTTCGGAAGCGTCCAGACACAACCGAGACAGTAGCCCAGGCGTTGTGCGACGCCACGCATGCCCCCCCCTTCACGGTTTGGGGGAATAGTTCCCCTGGAGCCAACCGCAGCTATCCGGAATATCGTAAGGTCTTCCAAAATAATTGTTTACGATCATGTTGCCGCTGCCGCCGCTGGCCCGCACGCTCCGCGAGGTGCTCCGCGGCCGGTCATCCCGGATCAGGCAACCGGCGATCCGGGAGTCGCTGACATCCTGCAGCAGGAGCCCGACGCCGTCACAGTCGAAGATGCTCAGGTCGCTGACCTGGAAGCGGCGGCAGCGTTCCAGCCGCACCGCCGCGGGCGTGGCCCGTGTCGCGCTGATCACAAAACCTTGCAATACGCATTCCGAACAGTCCCGGAAATAGATGCCATTGGCTGTCGTCGGCTGCTCCTCCCGCCAGTAGCGGGGATTGCGGTCAAAATTGTTCGGTCCCACGGTAACGTAGGACGAGTTCTCGACCAGCAGGTTGTATTCGTAGGCCGTCCAGAAGGTGTTACCGGTGATGACGACGCCGCGGGCGTGCTGCAGGTGCACGTTGACCATCACGTCGCTGATGACGTTGCCGCAGATGACGACGTGCCCCTCCCGCATTTCGTCCGTGTCCGGGATTTTGCGGCTGGCCGGGCCGCGGATGCGAATGTTGGCCGATCCGGCGGCGTCATGGTTGTGCTGGATGGTGCAGCCGGTGATGGCGATCTCGGCGTTGGTGCCGCCGACGCTGTCGATGAGGATGTTGGCGGTGGGAGGCATGTTGACCCCCTGGTTGCTTTCGATGTCGCAGCCGGTCACTTGTAGGTTGCGGACCTCGCCGGCGCGGACGACGATACCGCCGCCGTCACAGTAACTGATATGGCAGCCAACGACATTGATTTGATGCAAATTGACATCGTCCAAGTAAATACCCACGCCGCGGTTCTGATAAATGTGGCTATCGGAGATAATGACGTTCCGATTACGGTCATACAAATGGATGCCGTGACGGCATTGGCGGATCATCACGCGGCGGATCGTCAGTTGCATGGTGCCACGTGCGGCGATCCCGTCCGCTTCCGGATGAACGCCGACAATTTCGATTCCATCGACACATGGCATGCGTTGCCGCTCCCACACGACCGCGTCGACCGTTTTGGGCTGGGCCGTACCGCGATGGGTGCCGATGAAGCGTAATGCCGGGCCGGGGCCGGCCATGACCAATCGGGCCACGCCGTGGCCGCTGATCGATATGAAGCCGGTTTGATTGAGGTCGATGTCGATGGTCCGCGTCAGACGATAAGTACCGGCGGGGAGCACGACATGGCCACCCTTGCTGAGAATTTTCTGCAATGCGGCGGTGTCGTCAGCTACACCGTCCCCTTGGAGCCCGGCCCACGCCGCCGGGGGAGCTTGCGGCGACTGGGCATCGGCGGGTCCAATTCGCTCCGCCACAACTGGCCAACGTCCGGCCAGCCCGATAACTAGTCCGCACCCTCCCACCATCGCCACGATCGCCCACAAGTGTTGCCGCCGCATCATGACCCTGCCTCCTCCGGATGCAAACGTCCGCCGCGAGCCTATGATAAGCCGATAAGCCTCGACCGGTGGCCCTCTTTGCAGCGTATCCGATTTTAGCTGCATTTGCGGCGTATCGGATCATACCCTCGCCGCTGCGTGCATACTAACATGAATACAGACTGCCCAGGGGACCATCATCGGCCCCCTGGCAACTTCAGTAGTCGCCGCGAGGAAGGCCATGCCTGCAGAGACATCCTCCAACGGTGCGGCGGGCCAGATCGTCGAATTCGACGTCCGCACCGATGAAATGCTCCTGAACATGGGGCCGCAGCATCCCAGTACCCACGGTGTGCTGCGGTTGGTGCTCCGTACCGACGGCGAGATCGTCCGCGAGGTCACGCCGCATCTGGGCTACCTCCACCGCTGTGCCGAAAAGGTCGGCGAGAACGTCACGCCGATCCAGTTCATCCCTTATACCGACCGGATGGACTACTTGGCCGGCATGAACATGAACCTGGGCTACTCATTGGCCATCGAGAAGCTCGCCTGCCTCAAGGTACCTGAGAAGGCCCAGGTCATCCGGGTCATCGTCTGCGAGCTGAACCGGATCGCCTCGCACCTGGTCGGCATGGGGGCGTACAGCATCGACCTTGGCTCGTTTTCGCCGTTTCTGTATGCGTTCCGCGAGCGGGAGCACATTCTCGACCTGTTCGAGGACGTCTGCGGCGCCCGCCTGACCTACAGCTACATCACCATCGGCGGCGTGCATGACGACCTGCCCGCCGGCTGGACGCGGCGGGTCCGCAACTTTCTCGACTATTTCCGTCCCCGCATCGACGAATACCACGCCCTGCTGACCCGTAACCACATTTTCGTTAAACGCACGGCGGGGATCGGCGTGCTGCCCAAGGAGATGGCCCTCAGTTACGGCTGCACCGGGCCAGTCCTGCGGGCGTCGCTGGACCGCCGCCGCGGCGACCCGGAGTGGGACCTCCGCAAGCTCGAGCCGTATTGTGGCTACGAAAACTACCAGTTTGACGTGCCGATCCCGCCGTTTGAAGAGGCCCCCGCCGAGGCGGTCATCGGCGATTGCTGGCACCGCTTCTATGTCCGCATGCTCGAGGTAGTCCAGAGCATGCGGATCGTCGAGCAGGCGGTCGAACGGTACGACGCCCTGCAGGCGGAAATGGAGCAGCAGCAAGCGGAGCTGGCGGCGCGGCGGCCGCACCTGACGTCGGAGCAGGCCAAAGCGGAGGACGCCCGCTGGGCGGAGCTGTTGAGCACCCGCTATGCCCACCGGGTCGAGCCGCCGCGGCATCTGCCGCCGGGGGAGTGCTACGTCGAGACGGAATGCCCGCGTGGCCAAATGGGCTTCTACGTGGTCGGCCGGCCGAGCAAAGAGAACGTGCCGCTGCGGGTACGAGCCCGCTCCAGTTGCTTTTGCAACCTCAGCGTCGTGAGCCAGTTGTGCCGCAACTGCCTGCTGGCCGACATCTCGGCCATCGTCGGCAGCATCGACATTGTGATGGGCGAGGTTGACCGCTGAGATGGCCTGGCAACCGTTACTACTCCGTCTATTATTCACCCATCACTCACTGCGAGCAGCCATGAAGATCCGCAGGATGTAGTAGAAGAGCATCGCCGCGGAGCCGAACAGGGCCATGCTGGCGGCCACGTGCTCGCTGGTGTGGTAGTGGTGCAGGATGTTCGACGTGTCGTAGATGATCCAGCCCGCGAACAAGGCGACCATCGCCACACAGAACAGGAGCCCCAAGTTGAAGCCGAAGATCAAGGAGGCCAGGATTAGGCCGAATGCGGCTAGCGAGCCCACCCACAGGAACGGCCCCAGGAACGAAAAGTCCCGCTTGGTGACGAACACGGCCAAGGTCAGACCGCCGAACACGGCGATGGTCACGATCCCCGCCTGGATCGGCAACTGCGGGTTGCCGCCGTATTTCGGCTGGCTGGCCAACGTTAGGATCGGCGTAAACAAGATCGTGTAGAGCAACACGTACAGGCTCAGGCCGGCGTACTGCAGCCCCACGGCCTGCCTGTTCTGGGCCATCATGTGGGCCACGTAGGTGCCACCGAGGAAGACCACCATCAGCAGCAGCCAGGACAACTTGGAGCTTAACATCTCCAGCATCACCCGCTCGGCGATTCCGGTGACCTGGAGCAAGACGGACAGGCCGACAAAGGCGGTCGCCGCGCCTGCCACATGGGCGTAAGTGCGGCGGATGAACGTTATCCGCTCGTTGACCGCCGCTTCCGCCGCTGTCAGTTCCATGTGGTAACTGTCTTCGAGGTAGCTCATATCAACCCTCCCATCGGTTGCATTTTTATGGCTCACCAAGTCATTCGCTGGGTACGCTAAAGTATTATGACACCTCGCCCACCAAAATGTCAATCAAATAAATTCAAGTGTACACCTTTTGATCACCCGTGGCGGCGGTTCAGTCCGCAAAGTTCTTTTCGGTCAAACTGACGTTGGTACGGATGTCAGTGTAACTGAACATTTCCAGCAGTGGCGGCGTTTTGCCGGGTGTGGCTTCGCCGTATGCTTCGTACCGCAGCGGCAAGTGGGTCTGATCGTCCAGAAAGACGAGCAGTTTCGCGGCCGGCCGTAGGGCATGTGGTCGCCGCAGGTGGATTTCCCACCGCGTCACGTCCCGGCCCGCATAGTGATACGCCGCGGCGAAGGCCTCAACCGGGTTACGCAACAGCCGTTCCCGCTCCAAGATCGCCTGCAGGCGGGCCAGCAACGCTCCGATGGTCCATTCCGTGACGGGGTAGCGGTGGGTCTCGAGGAACTTGGGGTCCTGGAAGGAGAGGCGGAGGAAGCCTCGACCGGAGCCAGCGAGGCGGTAGCGCATGCAACCGTCGCGGGCCGCTTCCGTGTATGCCACTTCCATGCCGGCAATGGCAGGCGGATGGGCGAAACGGACACGAACGCCCCGTGGCCGCAGGCGGACCTGCATGTGGGCGGTCTCTTCCGCCGACAACTCCCCGCTCCGCACCATCTGGCGGGTAAAGGTACAGGTGTAGTCACGTAACTGTTCGTGTGCGGCCACCGCATCCCGCAGCCATTTGGCCCAGGGTTCGCCAGGTTTTTTGCCTTCCGAACCGCTTGCGCTCCCCGACGACCGGTGCGGCGACCCGGCGGCCGGATCCGACTGTTGGGCTAGCATGACCCCCGCCGCCAGACCGACGATCGCTGCAACGGATATGCTCCTCCATGCAAACGCCATCGCATTTCCCCCAAATTCGCCAGAATGTGCCGATGTTACGACTTGCTGCCACATGTATTGCACACGTCATGTTTCGCCGAGTACCAGCTCGCCCCTTTTCCGACGGCACAGCAAAGTGCTGGCCCACGACGACACGGCAAATGCTGACCGCCCGGGCACGGCCGGCTCGCACTGCGGCATAACGTCCGCCGTAAATGTTGCCAAGTCAATTTTTGGTGCAACGATAAACATTCCAGTAGGCGGCCACAGGCCGGCGATCGCATGGACGTAGCAGGCTTTACGGCGGAACGATAACTAACTATTGACGGTTAACGGCGATGGCGGGGAAACCGGCCGCGTCCCGGCGGCGGACCGCCCCACGGCCGCGGCGGCCGAACGTCCCCTTGCCCGGCGGGAAATGCCTCTGGCGGGAAATGTCGATGAACATTCAACTGATCAGCATCGAATCGGCCCCCTTTGCGGAAAATTCCTACGTGATCTGGCGGGCCGGCCGCCGCGACGCCGTGATCGTCGATCCGGGATTCGAGCCGGATTTGATCCTCGACGTACTGGCCGAGCGGCAACTGCAGCCGGCGGCCATCCTGTGCACGCACGGCCACGTCGATCACATCGCCAGCAATGCCCGCCTCAAGGAAACATTCCCACACCTCCCGCTGGTCATCGGCCGCGGCGACGCCCCCATGCTCACCGATCCAATCCTCAACCTCAGCGGCCTGTTCGGCATGGATATCGTCAGCCCACCGGCAGACCACACCGTCAGCGAAGGGGATACCATCGACTACGGCGGAATCACCTGGAAGGTGTATGAGATTCCCGGCCACTCCCCCGGCCACGTCGTATACATCTCCACCGATCAGCAACCGCCCATCGTCCTCGGCGGCGACGTACTCTTTCGCGGCTCGATCGGCCGCACGGACTTCCCCGGCGGCAGTTACGAGACATTGGTCGCCGGCATCCGCAGGGTACTCTGGCCCCTGCCGGCGGACACCGTCGTCTATCCGGGTCACGGCCCCTCCACCACGATCGGCCACGAACGCCGCAGCAATCCGTTCCTTTTTGACTAATTGGTCATTAAACTGTATAGCAGGTAGGCCCCGAGCGGACTTGCCTGCGCGGTCAGCGGCCGCGGATGCCGTGATACTCTAACGGAAATTCATAGTCCTTGCGTAAGGGGTGCCCAACCCAGTCTTCGGCTAGCAGGATGCGTGTCATGTTCGGATGACCGACAAAATATACTCCCAGCAGGTCGTAAACTTCCCGCTCCTGCCACTCGGCGGTGCCCCACAGGGGGGTCAGGCTCGGCACTTCCGGCAACCGCCCCGGCACGTCGTCTTTCCAACGCGGCAGGTGCACTTTCACCGTGAACCGCCGCAGCGGCCGCTCAAACGTCGAAAAATGGTACACCACCTCCAGATGCGGCTCAAATCCGGCCTTGGGGGCCTTTTTCGGGTCCGGCTCGAAATAGTCCACCCCGGCGATGTCGTTGAGCACCACGTACTGCAGGCGGGGATCATCCCGCAGGAAGCGGGCCACCTCCGGCAGCCGCTCCGGCGACACCACCACGTACGGATCGATCGCTTCTGCGTTTTTCGCCACTATCGCCGATCCGAATTCCGCTTCCAGCAAGGCAATGGTCTCGGCGGCGGTCATTCCAGTAGCCCTCGCGGCGGCCTCTCCGAACGGGTTTGAGCTTAGACTATTGAGCGTAACGCGGTTCCGCCAACCGCGGCGACCTGTGCATCGCAAGTTCTTACGAATTAACGACTTCAGACACGAATTCCGGTATGGGCGACAGAGCGGCGGCGCCGGGGCAGCCAGAAAATCCGCCGCCTGCTCTTGTGGACCCGTCGATCTGACCGATATGTTCGATATGTAGGATACTCGCGGTAACCCCGCCGGAGCGGCGACCATGCGCGGCATGCGGCGATCCCTCCTTGGTTTCCTGACCGGATGCGTTCTGGGCATCATTCCGGCAATCGCCCAGGTGCCGGATGCGAACGGCAAGCTGGTCATCGTTCCCGGCGGCAAAGGGGCCCGCCCGGCGGAATCGCCGTCGATCCCGAATTCCATCGACCCGGAACGTTTTATCATCATACGGCCAAAAACAGCCGGCCCGACGTCCACCCAACCGCCATCTCACGCAACATCAAATCCAGCAAAGACTTCCGAAGTGGCCACCTCCGCCGCGGCGGCCGCAACCGGCGGACCGACCTTCGACTACTGGTTCGCCGTAGCCATTGAGGGGAAACGGATCGGCTACGTCCGCTGGTCGGCACAATTGGTCGAGCAGAAGGGCCAAACCTTCCTGCTGGGAACGCGTTATCTCCGCCTGACTCTGGCCCGCTTCGGGCAGACGGTCACTCAGTGGGCGGAGGAATCGACCGTCGAGACCCTCGCGGGGGAGGTGATGGTCACGTCGATGCGGCAAGGGATCGGCAAGGACCAGGCGTTGGCCCTGGGGGGCCTGGTGGAGGGGAATGTGCTGAAGGTTCGCGGCGAGGGGGCCGCCGCCGGAGCGACGGATACTCCGTGGGTGGAGGGCGTTGTCGGGCTAGCCCGCGAACCGCGGCTGTTCCGGGAATGGGACCTGCCGCCGGGACAGCAACGGACGTTCCCCTCCTACGTCCCGACGATCAACCGCGTGGTCACCATGACGCTGACCTATGAGGGGGAAGAGAGCCGGTCGCTGTGGCCGAACACACCGCCGCGGCGGCTCCGCCGGTTCGTGACCCGCCCGGAGCCGTTGGGGAATATCCGCCTGCCGGCATCAACCACGTGGGTGGACGCCGCCACGGGGGAACCGTTACTGATTGAGACCGATTTCCCGTCGCTGGGTGGCCGCCTGGCGTTCTTGCGCACGACCCAGCAGGCGGCGACCGCCCCCGTCATCGAGCCGGTCGAGGTCTTCCAGTTCCAGTCCATCCCGTTGAACCGGGCCGTGCCGGGGATCCATCAGCGGTCACAAGTCGTTTACAAGGTGACCGCTCCACGGGACGAGGAGCCGCAGACGCTTTTTGCGGCGGACACCCGGCAGACGGTCCAGAACTTCGACCCGAAAACCCGCAGCTACGAGCTGCATGTCTCTGCCTATCGCGGCCCGCGGCCGGGCGTGCAGCAGCCTCCGCCGGGTCCCGAATACACGGCGAGCAACTACTTCATCAACAAGGACGATCCCGGCGTGCAACGGCTCGCCGCCAAAGCCGTCGCGAGGCTGGCCACGCCGACCGCCTGGGCCAAAGCCCTGGCCGTCGAAAAATGGGTCCACGACCACATGAAAGCCTTTGAATTTTCGCAGGCCATGGCCACGGCCGACCAAGTCGCCAAGACCCTCAGCGGCGACTGCACGGAATATTCCATGCTCGCCGCGGCGATGTGCCGGGCCTTGGGCATCCCCGCCCGCACGGTCCTTGGCCTCATTTACGCCACCGGCAAAGACGGCCGCCCTTACCTCGCTTACCACATGTGGTTTGAAGTATACGTCAATGACCAATGGGTACCGTTGGATGCGACATTAGGACAAGGCGGCGTCGGACCCGGACACCTGAAAATCAGCGACCATAGCTGGCACGACGAAAAATCGTTTGCCCCCCTGCTGCCAGTTCTACGCACCTTGACGGCCCGCCCGACGGTAGAAATCATTCAGATTCGGCCTTAAATCAGTGAATGGATGAACCAACATGCAACTGGCTAACGATCACCATAACATGAATTTTTCGGAAAAGTCATGCAAATCCATAGCGTTATTCATGTACTAGGCTTATAGTATGAATTGACGGCACGGGCGGCGTGATCCGAGCTCCGGGCACGACCATGACCATCACCAGCGCAAGCAACCGTTGGATGACACGTTCCATACACATCTCAGGCGGTTGGGGAACCAGTACCCATGGCCGCTGCGGCGGAACCACCGTTTTCCCGCCTCTGTTGCATCCAGCGGTATGGCCCGCGGCGTTCCCCCCTGGACTGTGACATGAGCGACAGCCGGTTAAACATCCTCCTGCCCTCACCCGTGCGGACCGCCACGCAGGCATCGGATCAGTCCCTGCCGACCCGCTGTCTGGTTTCCGAGGCGGCCGAGCCGCACCCGGTCCCCCCGGCCGCATCCGCGGCGCCCCCCTCCGCCACTCCGGCCGACCTTCCCCCTTACGCTCCTGTTCCCTTGCCCCCGGCCATCGCGGCCACGCTCAGCCTGGAGGAGTACGACGCCGTATCCCACGCCCTTGGTTGCCCGGATATTCTCATAGTAGTCAGCACTGATCCGGAACAGCGGCAGCGGCTGGCCGACGCCGTGCTCGCTGCAACATCCCCCGCGCGAATCCTCTATCTCTGTGCGGATGACATCGCGGCGCAATCCGCCATAGCCCGACTGACCCCCCGACATGGTTCGGTCATCCAAACTGACCAAATGGTTACCTTTGCCGCATCGGATGACGCCGCGACGTCCCACGGAGAACATGCATCCCCCCATCTACGCAGGAAAATACTTGAGGAACGCCTCGCCAATATCCATCAAATACAGGACATTACCCTCGAATTGGCCCGGATCGACGCCGCATGCCGTGAAACGGCATCGGCCCTGGCGGCAGTGGAATCGCAGGTGTTGCAAGAGGCCGACGATCCGCAAACACCCTTCGGCCAGCAGTTGGCCGCCCAATTGACTCGCCTGGCAGCCGACAACGGCGAGTACCCACACCGGCGAACCTCGGAAAACGCCGCACCGGCAGTCCCAGCCATGCCCGCGGTCCCAGTTATGCGGCCCGTGGCCAGCCCGGACAGTCCGCCAACCCGGCCAGTCAGTCTCTGGCGACGCCTGCGGAGCTGGCTGTTTGGCACGGGTGCCGCCAACGACTCCACCTGCAAACCGTCGACCGCAACCGTCGCCGCGGACGCACCGCCGCCGGACAATCCTTTCCGCACCGAGCCGCCGCCCCAAACCCACTGCCCAACCGATCTGACGCTACGACAGACCGCCCTCCGCGCGGAGATAGACCGCCGCCACCACGAGCTGCTCCGGCAACTGAAACAGCTCCGTCAACAACATGCCATCCTCCAGGAACAACGTGAGGGACTGATCGAACGGCTTGGTCTTCCCAACGATGATCACGCCTTGTTGGAGCAGACCGCAGCCCACATCCGCCATGAGATCGAAGCTTTACCCCCTCAGCCGTCGCATCCGCCCGCCCCTCCCCATGATCGCCAGCGGGTCGTGATTGGTACTCTCACCGTTGGTTCAGCGAAGGATCAAAACGAATTTATGCTCGAAAATACGTTTGATCGGATCATCGTGGACGGCGAGCGGATGCCCGCGGCGAGCATCCGTTTCCCTGCCAAAACATTGATCCTGACCACCGACCTCGCTACTGACCTGCCTGTTGCCATATGGCCGCTGCCCGATCCGGCGGCGACCAATGGTACGGCCCCGCCATATGGTGGCCCATGCGCCAGCCAATTGGCCCGGCATGCCGTAAGTCCTTATTCGCCATATCCTTACAAGATCTTTCACCGGCCGATGTGGACCCGCGCGACCAACCGTTGGGTCTATCACGCCCCCCTTTCTCACCCCGCAAATAGCTCCTGGCGGTGCGAACCCCTGGCGGACAATCCGGAAATCGAGCTGCGTTTTTTGGACCTCTCGGAGCGGAGCACCGAGCTGGCGGAAATAGTCTTTCCCCCCGATTGGGAGCTGTCCAGAGCGTTGAGTTGGCTAGCGGCGACGTTGGAGGTGCTGGCCGTGCGGGCGTGCGGACCACGGGTATGGTCCACCCAGCAACCGCTCCGGGTTTGTTGGCCGATCGCCGAAGCGGCCATGCAGCAAGTCCCTGAGACAATTGAACTTGCAAACGGCATCCGCGCGGCCATTCACTGCCGCCGCGACACCCCCTACCTCGTCTGGCTGGAATTCAATCCGCAACACGGCTGGGAGCGTGCCACCGCCGAGGCGTGGATCGAACACGTCGTGCCGCAAACGACGATCAACCGGCTTTTTTATCTCGCCGAAACCAGCGACTGATCCGCCACGTCATTGGTCCCTCCGTCCGGCCAGGCCGGTCCCGCCCCCCCCCCGCACCAGTGACAGCCATAGCCTGTCCCCCCATTGGCAGGCTCATAAAGCATCCTTGAGTAGCCTGGTGGATCGTTCAGGGAACATCGCTGAACGGGTAAAGGAGACGACTATGGCGTTTGGCTTTTGCATCGTCGGTTGCGGCATGATCGCACGGTTTCATGCCCGGGCGATCATGGAAATTCCGGACACGCGTGTGGCGGCATTGGTCAGCCGCCAGCCGGCCCATGCCGAGGCCCTGATCGCCGAAACGGGCATTCCCCCCTGCCCCATCTTCACAGACGTGCACGAAGCGGTGCGGCAGCCGCAAGTCGATGCGGTGATCGTCACCACCCCCAGCGGCCTGCACCATGTGGCCGCTCTGGCCGCCGCAGAAGCCCGCAAGCACGTGGTCGTCGAAAAGCCGTTGGAGATCACGCCGCAACGTTGCCAACAAATCATCGATGCCTGCGACCGGGCCGGCGTGCAACTGTGCACCATCTTCCCCTCCCGCTTCGGCGACGCCAACCAGGCCCTGAAAGCGGCGATCGCCGCCGGCAAGTTCGGCCGCCTTACCCTCGGCGAAACCACCTGCAAATGGTGGCGTAGCCAGCAATACTACGACGAAGGGGGCTGGAAAGGGACCAAAGCCTACGACGGCGGCGGCGCCCTGATGAACCAGGCCATCCACAATGTCGACCTGCTCCTGTGGATGATGGGACCGGTCGCCAGTGTCTGCGGCTTTACCGCCACCCTGGCCCACGAACGGATCGAGGTGGAGGACACCGCCGTGGCCATCCTCCGCTTCCGCAACGGCGCCCTCGGCGTCATCCAAGCCACCACCAGCGTCCACCCTGGCTACCCCAAGACCATCGCCATCCACGGCGACCGCGGCTCGGCGGTCATCGAACAGGATGACATCCTCCGTTGGGACTTTACGCCGGAAACCGACGACGACCGTCAAATCAAGGCCCGTTTTGCCACCAAGGTCGGGGCCAGTGGCGGCGCCGCCGATCCCAAGGCCATCAGCCACGAAGGGCACCGCCGGCAACTGGCGGATTTCGTCGCCGCCGTGCGGGAAGGCCGGCCGCCGCTGGTTGATGGCCGCGAGGGGAAAAAGGCTGTCGAGCTGATCTGTGCCATCTACGAAAGCCAGGCCACCGGCCGCATCGTTCATCTCGCCGAGTAGCAATACCATCCTCGTCTGCAAGTATTATCCCTCATCTGCAGCATCATCCTTTATAGTAATCCTTGTTCATTCTGAAACATATTATCATATTAATTCTCATCTACATCCCTTGAATTCTTTACCGACCTGCTGGACAATGTATTAGATTTGCCATCGTTCTGATTCAATTGATGGCCGATCGGAACAACGTCGACGGCAGATCTATTGATTGAATCCAGTCGATGGCCGATCGAGATCCGGCTTTTTCAACCATCCAACCGTTAGGGGGGGCCACACTTCGTGGGAGGTGGATCATGGTGCGTCACATGGTATGGGCGGCGTGCGGATTAGTGCTCTGTTGCGGCAGTGTCACCCACGGTCAGGTTTCGACCGCCGAGATCCTCAAACGAGCCATTGTGGTGGTGGCAGCTGAGGAAGCCGCAGGTAATCAGATCTTGATGATTCTCGTGGACAGTGTCAGTCGTGGAGGCATGAAAACACAGACCCTCACCTTGGGAGCAGGAGCAGACTACCGTGTGATTGCCATCGGCGATGATGAACGCATAGCAGATTTGGATTTGGTCGTGCACGACGCCATCGGCCGGCAGATAGGTAAGGATGATGACACAAGTAATATAGCCATAGTCAATTTTCGGGCAGTTCGCACACAACAGTACAGCATGACCGTCAATCCTTTCCGCATGCGGAACAACATTGTACGTGATGGCTTTTTTGTGCTGATCATCGTCCGCGTCGATTGACTTTCACACGCGGCAACGGATGGGGCGACTGATCATCGGCTGATCATCGTTCACGTTGATTGACTTTCTCATGCGGCGGCGGATGGGGCGACCGGCGTGGACGCCCGTCGGCAAATTCCTCTTTTTTTTGTCCAGTGCCCCGGTTATTCTGGCCTAGCCTTCGGCACGGTGGCCGAAGATAGCCGGAACTCCATATCCATGCGGCCGGAGACGCAGGGCGTCATGCGACGAATCAGCAGCGGAGTGGCGATCGGACTGATCTGGTTGGCGGGAGGACTGGAGGCACCCGCCCGGGCCGAAGGGTTTTGGGTGAGCCTGGCTGCGGCGGCGGCTAACTCCGCCGTTCCCTCCGACTACCAGGAGTTTTGGTTCGATACCCAACATGGCCCGCCTTTGGCGATTGTTACCCTCAGTGGCATTCCCTCGGCACAAGCCACCACTGGCGGCGGGACCACTGTCTTTTCGCCGCTGGGCACGCCCGTTTTGCTTCCCACCGATGGCTACTCCACGATCCGTTCCAGCAACCAACTCGGTGGGGATGTGCCGCCGGGGGCGATCCCCCGCTTTGCGGGTGGCAACCAGGCGTCAGGTCCGCCGCAAACGGGCTTGCCTGTCCCCGCAGATGCCAATCGCCTCGGTATCAGTGTGACCCCACCTGCGGCCGATGGTAGCCGCGTAGTCACTGTCGATGTCCATGACCCGCAAGGGAACTGGATCGGCTCCGGACAAGTCACCGTACCGGACGGCGGCTGGTGGGTCATCGGTCTCGGACCTGGCAATGATGCACCTACTGGCAACGGTGGCAATCCACCAGAACCGCCACCGATCCTCTTGCCTCCCTCCAACAACGACGACCCGGCCAATGACAACGACGTGGACGGCGAAGTCATCATCATCAGTCACCCCCCTGCCCCGCCGGAGATGTCCCCCGGCGACAACGCTCTAGTCACACCCGAACCGAATAGCATCGTGATGGCCGCCCTCGGCGGAGCCAGCGTGGCCCTCTACCGCCGGACCCGACGCAACCGATCCAACCATACGGGACGCACGACGGAATCGAAATAGTCCTAAACTGTTGAAAGACAGGAGGTTATAAAATCCGCCCCACCTCAAGGCAAACTTGCTCCACTTCGGCCGCCACTTCGCCTGCTGCGTCGGCCATTGCGGCGTCACCCGCCGTCAATTCCGGCCAACAATGACCGCCACGGCTGTTACAAAAATTGTGTAAGAAATCGGGCCGCTTGCCCCCACTAATACCATAGAGGGATCGCCGCCGCGGGGACCATTCCCGCCGAGGGGTCCCTGCCGGAGGATCCAATGCAGAGGCACCATCGCATATGCCACGACTGACACTGCGCACCCTGCTGGCTTATCTGGACGACACGCTGGATGCGGCCCAGGCCCACGAGCTGGGGCAAAAGGTCGCCGAAAGCCCCGAAGCCCAGCAACTGATCGAGCGGATCAAGCGGGTCACGCGGCGGCGGAGCCTGCTGCCCCCGCCGGTCGCCGCGGGGGAGGACGCCGCCGCCGATCCCAACACCGTTGCCGCATACCTGGACAACAATTTGCCAACGGAATCCGTTCGCGAGTTGGAGAGCGAGTGTCTGAAATCCGATGCGTTGCTGGCAGAAGTAGCGGCGTGCCACCAGATCCTGACTTTGGTGCTGACTGAGCCGGTGCGGGTACCCCCCGCCGCTTACCAACGGATGTACCGGCTGGTGCCTCAGCCGCTGGCCGACCATAACCGCCTCCCGGCCAAAGCGGCCGAGCTGCAACTGACCCCACCGGCCACCGAAAGCCCGGAAACTGAAGAGGCGGATACCACACTGCTGATGGGGCTCAAGCAGTATAACGCCTCGTCCACCCGCTGGGAGCGGCTCGCCTGGCTGGGTGGGGTACTGGCCGCCTGCATTCTGTTGTCGTTTTCGATCGTCATGGCCCTGCCCCGGCTGCCGGAGCAGAAGCTGCCGGTTGCCCAGGAATACGCCCAACACTCCCCCGCGGCGACCGAGACGCCATCGACGCCGGGAACCCCCAAGAAGGAGCCATCATCCGAAAAACATTCGTCAGACAAACCGCCGTCAGATAAATCGCCGCCAGACAAAGGCAATCCATCGCCGCCGGACAAACAACAGCCAGGCGTTCCTGGCCAACCGGATGGCAAGCCGGTCCCTCCGCCGGACAAACCGCCCCCGCACAAACCGCCGCCTATCGCGGACGACAAACCGCTTAAGGTGCTGCCACCGCTCCGGCTACGGGAAGTCGTCGGCAAGCTAGCTCCCCCCGGCGTCCTCCTGACCCGCCCGGCTGATCAATTCGATTGGAAACAGCACCATCGCGGCGGCGACATGCATACGGACGATGTAATCGTCGCCTTGCCCGGATACAAAGCAGACATCGAATTGGACACCCACATCCGCGTCCACCTGTGGGGGAACCTGCCGGAGCAGTACTCCGCCCCCCTCGAAACTCCGATGGACGTCCGGCTACGGTTCCATTCCCCTCCCAAGGATTTCGATGCGGACATCACCCTGGAGCGGGGCCGCATATACCTGACGGCGTCGCCGAACCGGACCGGACCGGCCCGCATCCGCCTGCGGCTCGACCGCGAAATCTGGGACATCGAATTACTCGATCCGAAAACGGAAATCCTGGTGCAACTGACCCGCAGTTTCGTGCCAGGGACTCCCTATGCCCGCAGCGGCGGCGAGACGCCCCGTGTCGTCGCCCGCCTGGCAGTTGTCCGCGGCCAGGCCACCGTGCGCTTCCCCGAACGCCTGCAAACCTACAATCAACTGAACGCACCCGTCCTGATCCGCTGGGACAGCAAGCGGGGACCTGTCGATCCCCCGCAAACCATCCGGGCGGATGACCCATCGATCACCCGCTTTATGCCAATACCCGCCCAAATCGGACAGGAAATCCAAAAAGCCCTCGCCGAGACGGTTCCCCCCCCCGACGCGGCAGCGGACATCCGCATCCATCTCGAATCGCGCCTGGACTACATGGCCACGCCGGTGATGGACTGGCGGGTGGTCACCGCCATCTATAGCTATGCGGCGATCACTGAAGGTCCCAACGATGCGGTCGCCACCATGGTCAGCCGCCTCTATGACCTGTTAGCCGACCGCAACCGCGACTATGCCCGCCGTGCCGCCGTGACTGCCGTCAGTGCTTGGCTGGCCTGGGACCTGGGCAACACCAAGCTCCTCTGGGACGTCATGACCCAGAAAAAACAGCTACCGGAGGAGGAAGCCGACCTCATCCTGCGGCTCCTGCGCGGCTACTCCGCCGCCAACCAACCGGACGCCGTCAAGGCCGTGGACGACCTCGTCGGTTTCTTGAACCATCCGAACCTGGTGGTCCGCGAAACCGCCTTGGGCAACCTTATCGCCTTTTTCGACCCCGCGGCGGTCGAGAAGCTGGAGCTGGTCAATGTCCCTCTCACCCTTCGCGGCGAACCAGTCTACGACAAGTTCCTCAAAAACTGGCAACAATGGGCCGAGGAATTCAAAATAAAGTTGTCTGCTACTAAATAATCCCGTCTTAATTTAATACGGAGTGCTCCTCCACCCCCTGACGGCGGCCTAACTGTCGTAATCTGTTACCCAGCAACGTCTTATGCATACATAAGCACGGAGGCAACCAAAATCGTGCTCAAAAGTCCGTTTTTTGATCCCACACCGCGGCGATACTTGCGAATAATATGGTGGAGACGTGGCGATCTTTGAATGGCAGCCTTATCTGAATAGGGGAACCCGCCGATGACCCTCGCCAGTACGGCAAGTCCGCACCTTGTAAGCCTTGCGGCCACCTTGTTGGCCGCTGGGTCCGCTTGGGCCCAAACTACCGCGACCGAAACCGACCGCCCCGCGGGTCATGGCGACCTCTATCTCGGCATATTGATCATCGCCGCGATCATATTAGTCGTGATTCTCATTGCCTGGATGTTCAGTGGAGCCGATGAGGAAAACCCCACGCACGGCAGCATGATATAATTTTTGTTTGATTGACCTTGTAGCGAACGGGTTCCGCCCCTTCCGGCCACACCCTAGCCCGCAAGCCAACTCTAAATCATTGCATCTGAATAACTTAGAGTTTTTCGCATCTGCCCAGTCACAACAGCCGCCTGCGTCGCTCGCAGAAACCGAAACCGACCGCCGCAATCGCCTTCCCGAAGGTGTGTCCACACCTACTGACGGCCCGAATCTATCACTCCAACCATTTGAAAGTCGCATTAGTAGATAGCGGCTGGAGGAATGGGCCAGTAAATGTAAACTGAGGGAAACCTTGACGATTGAACCACTTAAGGAGGGAGCGATGCGTCGGAGCAGGTTCCGTATCGATTGGCGGTGTGTGCTAGGTTTGCTAGTAGCGGCGGCGGCGGGGGTCCTGACGTGGCCGTCTTGGGCCGCACCGCCGGGGTCGCCGCAGCAGATCCGCTGGAAGAAGATCGTGCTCGATCGCAAGTTCCGGGCCGAAGGCGTGGCGATTGCCGACGTCAACCGCGATGGCAAGCTAGACGTGCTCAACGGCGAATACTGGTACGAAGCTCCGGACTGGACGCCGCACGAGATGCGGCCGCCACAAGATTTCAAAGACGGTTTAAACAATTATAGCCGCGTCTTCGCCTGCTGGAGCGAGGACCTCAACGGCGACGGCTACCCCGACCTGATCGTCATCGACTTCCCCGGCACCCCCTGCTACTGGCTGGAAAACCCGAAAGGCCAGGTCCGCACGCCGGACGGCAAGCCTGCCCACTGGCGGAAACACACTATCTGGCACTCCGCCTGTAACGAGACGCCGCAATACGTGGACCTGTTGGGCAACGGTCGCCGCGTGCTGGTCATGGGCTGGCAGCCGCCAGGTAAGGACAACCTCGGCCAGATGGCCTACTTCACCCCCAATCCTAACGATCCTTACACCCCATGGATCATGCACCCAATCAGCGAACCGAGTCAGCCCGGCAAGGAAGTCCCCGGCACCCGCCGGTTCAGCCACGGCCTGGGGATCGGCGACATCAACGGCGACGGCCGGTTGGACGTCATCTGCACCGGCGGCTGGTGGGAGCAGCCGGAAAAGCCCGACGGCCAGACCCCGTGGCCCTTCCATCCGGCCAATTTTGGGGACGCCGCCGCCGATATGTTCGCCCTCGACATCGATGGCGACGGCCTCAACGACGTCCTCAGCACCTCCGCCCACAAATTCGGCATCTGGTGGCACAAACAACGCCGCGACCCCAAAACCGGCCAACGGAGCTGGACCACCTACACCCTCTTCGGCATGCTGGTCTCCGAGACCCACGCCGCCCATCTGACCGACATTGACGGTGACGGCCTGCCCGACCTGGTCACTGGCAAACGCTGGTGGTCTCACGGCCGCAGCGAGCCAGGCTCCAGTTGGAACGCCGCTATCTATTGGTTCAAAACGACCCGCCACGCCGACAAAGCCTTGCAGCTCATGCCGCATCTGATCGACGACGACTCCGGCATCGGCACCCAGTTCGTTGTCGACGACGTCAACGGAGACGGACTCAAGGACATAGTGACTTCTAATAAGAAGGGAGTATTCATTATTTTGCAAAATCGATAATGTAGAAAATGCATATGAAGAATAATAACTATTCGTTATTCGTGATTTTTGTATCCATTTATGCAGTATGCATTTTTTATTTTTATGCACTATATCCATACGTTCTTCATTATATTAAATTCTATTTTGGCGACACGGGTTCATTTTATAGTTTATTTTTTGAGCCCCTGAACAGTCTGACTCCCACCATAGACTATGCATACATTTACGGTCTGTTGCCGATCATGGCCACGGACGGGTGGTTTGCCCTGATGGGGAAATCACCGCAGGCGTTAGTCCAGTTTTACATCGCTGCCACGGCGGTATCGGCTTTTGCGGCGGCGTTGATCCTGCACAAACTGCAATTAGGGCGGCTCGGGCAGGCGATTGTGATTGTGGCCGCGCCAGTGATGGTGAACGCCGGGCACTTGTTGCTGACGCCGGCGCATTTTCTGGAGCAGATGTTTTTGATGTGTGCCTTGGCGGCCCAACTGTACGGGCGGCTTGGGCTTGCGTTGGCCCTGGCGACCGCCGCTGTGCTATGCAAACCGTCGCTGGGCTATTTCTACGGCCTGGTCCTTTTGCTGCAAATCGCTATGGGATACGGAGATCCATCACCGCCGCCGTTACGGGTCCGCTGGCGGTGGATCATCCCCGCTGCGGCAGTCGGCCTGCTCGGGGCTACGGCGGTCATTTCCCGCTACGGGTGGGAACCGTTCTTGCGAACGCAGTTTCCTATTGAAGCCGCAAAGGGGTATCAGGAGCTGAACCACGGCCTGTTCTTCGGTCGGGGCCGCGAACTGTGGCTTCCTGAGAAATGGGAGGTCTGGCATTACTTTTTCACTATCGCCGGATCGTGGCTGACCGCATCGTTGATCTTGGGCATCGGCTGGCTGGTCAGTTTCCGTTATCTGCATACCCGCGACGGTTATTTCCTGTTCACCTGTGGCCTGATGCACATACTGTTCGCATGCCTGTTCTTTGGCAACGAGTGGTCGTGGATCTATTATCCTTACTGGTTATTCATGGGCGCGGCTTTAGCCATCGATCGTGCCAAACGTTATCATAAGCATTACATAAAATTATTATCCCTGATCATAAAAATAAAATTATTGATATTTATAATAATAGTTATTTCCTTTTGGATGTTTGTCAATAGCTATTATCATTGGAAAAAATACTATCGCAGCTCAATAGTCCATGAATTTTACATCACTCGTCAGGAGGAACGCGATTGGAAAGAAATGATCGAAATAGCTCGAACTCGACGCGTGCTTGTGCTCAATCGGACGTGTGCGGTCCATGTATTCGCACCGCCGATCGAGGGGCCACGTTCGTGGGTCCTGCTCCGCAGTATCGCCAAGCCGCAAGAGATTGCAGATCTCCGCGAGAAGATTGCGGCCGCGGACGTCCTTATTGTCCCTCACTGGCATGATAATAATCTGTTAAAGTGGTCCGAATTGGCCGACGTATTAAAGCCTTTTGCCCTGGCCAAACGGTATTATGGATACGACGTTTACGTGCAGCGTACTCAGTCCCCCTGACCCTCCTTGTCCACACTGTCACCAAGAGCGATCTCGACGTTCACGTACGGCATTCCCCGTCTCCCGAAGCCCCTGCGGCGTAAGTGACGGTTGGCGGGCCAATCACTATCATGTCTGAGCAGGTAGCGACACCGGCTATTGCTGAGACCGATGAGCTTTTGGGAAAGGTTTACGGCAGATGCGGCACATTTTGTCGGCACTGGTACAAAACCGGCCCGGCGTTCTGGCCCACATCGCCAGCATGCTGGCCTCGCGCGGCTTCAATATCGATAGCCTGGCTGTCGGCGAGACAGAACACCACGACCTGTCCCGCATGACCTTCGTGGTGCACGGCGATGACGCCGTATTGGACCAGGTCCGCAAGCAGCTCGACAAGATCGTTACGGTCGTCCGCGTGGACGACATCAGCTCCGAAAATTACGTCGAGCGGGACTTGATGCTGATCAAGGTACACTGTCCAGCGGACAAGCGGCCAGAGGTGTTTTTGCTGGCGGAGACCTTTCGCGGCCGGGTGGTGGACATCCAATTGAACAACGTGATCATTGAAATCAGCGGAACGGAGGCCAAAGTCGAGGCGTTCATCGAGTTGATGCGGCCCTATGGCATCCTGGAGCTGGCCCGCACGGGGCGGATCGCTTTGGTCCGCGGCGAACCCAAGCCCCGCCAAGCTGACGAAGGAGCGTGAGCATGACCCCGGAAACCATCCTGTTGCCGACCCGGCATCTGCCGCCGGAGCTGGCCGAAGTCCTGCGGTCGCTGCGGCCCGGGGATCCGATCCGCATCACCCAGACTGTCCGCGTGGGCAAGCGGCAGTGGCAGACGACGGTGGAGGGCGTCTTCCGGGAGCTGGCCTATCTGGAGACGGGGGTGACGACGGAACGCCGCCGTGAGGACGACATCGTCGTGCCGATTGTCCGGTTTTGCAAGCCCAACGGCGAGCTGGCCAGCATCAGTATCGACGAACGCACCCGCATCGAGCGGCCCGCGGCGAGCTAATCCGGCGTCAGGGGCGGTTCCAGATGCAGATTTCCAAGCCGTACAGGTCGATGTCCTCGGTCTGTTCCTGTTCGGTAACGCCGCCGCGGTCGATGGACAGGCGTAAATAAGCCCAGAAACAGGCTGGCTCGCCGTGCATGTCGTGGCCAGAGGCATCCACATCGGCTTCCAGCATCCACCGCCAGCGGCGACGCTCCTCCCGGTCACTGTCGCTGGCTTCCTCCTGCCAACCTTTGAGCACGCGGGCCATGTGGTGCAAAGCGGCCTGCCAGCTTCGGGGATCGTGCAAGACGATCCGCTGCTCATCGCCGTGCCGCTCGGCGACGGCCCCGGGCACGTGCCGTACGGCGTCAAACAGCCGCTGCTCCAGCACCGTGCTCCGCCACAGCGAACGCAGATAGATCGTCACCCCCTTGGCCTCTATGGTGAGACCGTACAAATCGACTCGCATCCGTCCTCCGCCTCCCCTCCGCTTCATTTCGCAGCCCGGGCCGCGGCATGGCAATCGGCTGTGGGATTTTTGTTGGGCCGAGGCCGCCGTTAGCGGTATTTTTGCAATTCTTGCCGGAAACGTTCGGCCAAATCCTTTGCATATTGATCATATTGGTCTGGGTCGGGCCAGTTTTGACGCGGCCGAAACAGCTCGGGGGGCACGCCCGGGCACGCCTGCGGCACAGATAATCCAAAATATGGTTCCGTCTGGCACGGAATCTGCTCCGCCGCGCCGCTGACGATCGCCTGCAGCAGTTGCCGCGTCCAGTCCAAAGGGATCCGGCGACCGACGCCGTACGGCCCGCCGATCCAGCCGGTGTTGAGCAGCCATACCGGCACGGCGTGACGTTGTAATTTGTGTTCGAGCATGGCAGCGTACACCCGGGGCGGCCGCGGCAAAAACGGCCGGGCAAAGCAGGTGCTGAACACCGGCAGCGGCTCGGTGAGGCCGGTTTCGGTCCCGGCGACCTTGGCGGTGTAGCCGCACAGGAAGTAATCGACCGCCTGCTGCGGGGTCAATTTCGCCCAGGGAGGCAGCACGCCGAAGGCGTCGCAAGTGAGGAAGACGATAGAGCAGGGGTGGCCGCCGCAGCCGCCCGGCTCGATGTGGGAAATATGGTCCAACGGGTAGGCCGCACGGGTGTTTTCGGTGATGCTCGGATCGTCAAAGTCGGGCCGGCGCGTATTGGGGTCGAGGGGAACATTTTCCAACACGCACCCAAAGCGCACGGCGTTCCAGATGTGCGGCTCTTCGGTCGGCGACAGGCGGATGGTCTTGGCGTAGCAACCGCCTTCGAAGTTGAAGATGCCGGAATCGCTCCAGCCGTGTTCGTCATCACCGATCAGGCGGCGGCGGGCATCGGCACTCAGGGTGGTCTTGCCGGTGCCGGACAGACCAAAAAACAGGGCCACATCGCCGCCATCCCCGACATTGGCGGCACAATGCATGGGAAAGACGCCGCGATCGGGGAGGAGATGGTTCATCACGGTGAACATCGCCTTTTTGACTTCGCCGGCATAGTGGGTACCGCCAATGAGAATGTGCCGGTCGGTGAAATTGAGGATGATGAAGGCGTCCGAGCGGGTATTGTCCGTTTCCGGCTGGGCCTGGTAGTCCGCGGCGTGCCAGATGGTCCAATCCGGCTGAAAATCGTTCAACTCCTGGTAAGGCGGCCGAATGAACAGGCACTGCGCGAACAGGCAATGCCATGCCTTTTCGCACACCACCCGCACGGCGAGGCGATAGCCGGGATCGGCGCCGACATAGCCGTCGAACACGAACAGGTCACGGTCGGCGAAATGGTGCTGGAGCCGCAGGCGGAGGTGGTCAAACACCTGCGGCGAGATGGCAGCGTTGGCTGTCCAGTCGACGGTGGACTCGGTGAGGGAGTCGCGGACAACGAACTTGTCGTTGGGGGATCGACCAGTGCGGCGGCCGGTGTGGACGGCAAGGGCGCCGCGGTCGCTGAGTAGCCCTTCGCCGCGTCGGACGGCCCATTCCACAAGGGCCGCCGGGCTTAACTGGGCGAAGATTCGTCGCGGATGGGGAATGCCCAGCGCCGCCGCATCGAGCCGCGGGGGTGACACTCCCTCTAAGGACGGTTCGTGCATGGTTTTTGCCTGGTCCGGGCCGCCGCTTCGGGGCGAGATGCGTATTATAGTTCATCATGATTGCGTCGCAAAACGGCCGCAATACCATTAAATCGATTCGCCGGACCCGATTCCAAATAAAAAAGACAGCCCTTAGGCATTCGCGCCGGCAAATGGTGAGAGGGAAGAATGGGCATGAGCGGCAACCCGGAATGGCACCTGGCTGACGGTTACCGTTACGCCGGAATTGTCGGGGGTCTGCGGCAGGAACCGAACCGGCGGGACATCGCCGTGGTGATCAGCGACCGTCCGGCAGCGGCGGCGGGGGTGTTTACGCGCAACCGGGTCTGTGCCGCACCGGTGCGGGTGTGCCGAGAGCGTCTGCCACGGGGGGACGCACGCGGGATCGTCGTCTGTTCTGGCAACGCCAACGCCTGCACCGGCGAGCAGGGACTACGGGACGCCTGCCGCATGACGGAGCTGGTCGCCGCTGAGGTGGGGTGCCGGCCGGAACAGGTTCTGGTCGCCTCAACCGGGATCATCGGTCGGCCACTGCCCATGGCCATACTGGAAGCAGGCATCCCCAAGGCGGTGCGGGAAGCCGCGCCCGGCGGGGATGCCTTGGCCCACGCCGCCGCAGCGATCCTGACCACTGACACCGGCATCAAGGTCGCCACGCGACGTTTGCCTCACTGCACCATCACCGCCTTTGCCAAAGGGGCGGCGATGATCGGCCCGAACATGGCCACCATGCTAGCCTTTATCCTGACGGATGCGGCCATACCGGCGTCGCAGTTGCTCCCCTTGCTTCGACCCGCCGTGGATAGCAGCTTCCACTGCATCTCCGTCGATGGACACACCAGCACCAACGACACCGTGCTGCTACTGGCCAACGGTCAGGACCGCCCGCTCAACGACGCCGCCCTGGCCACTTTCCAGGAGGCCTTGACCAGCGTCTGTGTCGAGCTGGCCCGCAAGATCATCAGCGACGCCGAGGGAGCCGAGCACTTGATTACCTTGCAGATCGATGGTTGCCGCAACGACGAGGAGGCCCGCCGCATTGCCCAAACCATCGCCGCAAGCCCGCTGGTCAAGACCGCCATCTTCGGTAACGATCCGAATTGGGGCCGGATCGTCTCTGCGGCGGGCTATTCCGGCGTCGAATTCGAGGAGACGCAACTGTCCCTGTGGCTGGGGGACATGCTGTTATACCGGCAGGGGACGCCGGTGCCGTTTGACGTCGCCGCGGCGTCGGCCTACCTCAAGCATAATCGCGAGGTGCACATCCGCCTCAAGTTCGAGATAGGCCAGGGCCGCTGCACGTATTACACCTCGGATCTGACGACCGAGTACGTCCGGTTAAACGCGGAATACACGACGTGATGCCAATATTGGATCCAATTTTGGATTTGCGCGGCATCGGGCGGGACTTTGGCCGGCTGCGGGTATTACACGATATAACCGTGCAGTTGCCGCCGGGGCGGACGGCGATTTTAGGGCCAAACGGAGCCGGCAAATCGACGCTGCTGAAAATCCTGCTGGGACTGCTGCCGCCGTCCCGGGGCTGGGGGCGGCTGCTGGACGTCGAGCTGACCGGCCCGGCGGCGGACCGACGCCGCCTGCGGCAGCAGGTCGGCCTGATGCCGGAGGGGGATGCCCTGATCCCCGGCCTCAGCGGCGTGGAGTACGTGGCCTTTGCCGGCGAGCTATGTGGTCTGCCGCGGCGACAGGCCCTCCGCCGCGCCCATGAAATCCTCGGCCAGTTAGGTCTGGATGAGGCCCGCTATCGCCGGCTGGAGCAATATTCGACCGGGATGCGGCAGCGGGTCAAGCTTGCCCAGGCCCTGGTCCACGACCCGCAACTGCTGCTGTTAGATGAACCCACCGCCGGACTGGACCCCGCTGGGCGGGAGGCCATGCTCCGGCTGATCCGGCAGATTGCTACGGAGCAACGCAAATCGGTTTTGCTCTCGACGCATGTGCTAGGGGACGTCACCGCCGTGTGCGAGCAGGTGGTGGTGCTGGCGGCGGGGCAGGTGCGTGCGTGCGGAGCGGTCGCTGAGCTGCTCCAGCCCCGCCAGCGGCGGTTCCGCCTCCAGGTGGACGGGCAGCGGCAGGCCTTTGCCCAGGCATTGCGGCAGCAGCAGGTGCAACTGATCGAGGTGGAGGTCCACGACCGCCAGCCGTGGCGGATCGCCCTGCCGGCGGACTGCCCGCCGCAGCGACTCTTCCAGCTCGCCGTCCAGCACCGGGCCGTCATCCATTCGCTCTCGCCGGACGAGGAGACCCTCGAGGAGCTGTTCCACCGACTTGTTGACTCGGCCATGCAGACACAACCGCTTGTGAGATAAACACTTACGCTAAAATGACACTGCGACGATCGACATGATGACGATGGGTACTGCGACCGCCGAACTGATCGACTACCGCCCCTGGCGCGGCCGATTCCGCCATCCACGGATGGCCATCGTAGCGATTGCCCGCGTTTCGCTGCGGCTCATGTTCCGTCAGCGAATCATGTGGGTTCTAGCGGGATTAGGGCTATTCGTGTTTTTCTTTTTCTTCTACGCCCAATATCTGTTCGTGTGGGTGGAACAACAGTTGGCCCAGGAGACCGTACGGATCGCCGGATTCCCCGTGCAGGTATCGAACCTACTGCGGTTCCTGGATCGTCTGGCACTGAACGGCACGGCTCACACGTTTGGTAATTACATCTGGTTCCAGGGTTACGTGGTAATTATCGCCTTGGCCTGGAGCGGCTCCGTCCTGTTGGGTAACGATGCATTGCATGGATCGATGGTCTTCTACGTGTCCAAGCCGATTTCTCTGTTCGACTACTTGCTGGGCAAGGCGTCGGCGATGGCCGTATTGATCAACGCCTTGACGACTGTGCCGGCGGTGGTGCTGTGGCTGGAGGCCGGCCTGTTGCTGAACTGGCGGACCTATTACTGGGAGAATTGGGAGTTGTTGCTCGGCATCCTCGGCTACGGCGTCATTTTGACCGTAGTGCTGAGCCTGCTGACGGCCGCCACGGCGGTGAGCCTGCGGCGGACGGTCCCGCTGGTCATCGTGTGGATGGGCCTGTTTGTCCTGTCACGGCTATTGGCGAATTGGCTGACGCAGGTAACGCAGGATGAACGCTGGCGGCTGCTGGATATTTGGAACGACCTGTACCTGTGTGGCGTCTGGTGCCTGGGGGTGGAGCATGGGACGGTCCGACCGCAGCCGCAACCGGGATACGGCGCGGCGGCTTTGGCCGTTGGGGTTTTGTGCGGGGCCTGCCTGGCCTTGTTGGCCCAGCGGATGGGGTCATTGGAGACAACGGCTTGAACCACGGGCACACCTCAGAAATGATGATGCCGGCCGCCGCAGACGCCGAAGCGGCAAGACTTACGCCTGCTCCGGACCGGGCACGGACCGCCGCCGAGCCGTTGTTACGCCTGGAGCAGGTCTCCAAATGGTACGGGTCGGTTTTGGCCCTCAATGAGGTATCGCTCGAGCTTGACGGCGGCATCCTGGCGCTGGTGGGGAGCAACGGTTCGGGCAAATCGACGCTGTTGCGGCTCGCTGCCGGGCAACTGCGGCCGACACTCGGGAGGGTGACGGTTTGCGGCCTCGCCGCGACGGACTGGCAGAGCCGGCGGCGGATCGGATATAGCCCGGACACGGACCGCTTCTACGAGGGTCAGACCGCTTGGGCGTTTTTGTGCACCCTGGGCCGGCTGTGCGGTTACGACCGACAGGAGGCCCGCCGTCGCAGCGGCCGCGTCCTGGAGATCGTCGGGCTGACGGCGCACGCCCATCGACTAGTCCCCACCTTCTCCAAGGGGATGCGGCAACGCCTCAAACTGGCCCAGGCCCTGCTTCATGACCCCGAATTGCTCCTGCTGGACGAGCCGTTGTCCGGGTTGGATCCGATCCAGCGCCGGGAAGTTCTGACGTTTTTACGAACATGGGCCGGCGACGGCCGCGGTATCCTCATTTCCAGCCACGAACTGGAGGCAGTCGAGCAGTTGACCGACCGGATCGCGATCCTGGCCCAGGGCCGCATCGCCGCCTGCGGCACAGTGCGCCAGATCCGTGAACAATTGCGGCACTGGCCGTTACGATTCCGGCTCGAGGGGGAGAATCTCCGGGGTCTGGCGGCGGAGCTGGTCCGCTGGCCGCAGGTGCAGGCGGTGGAGATCGCCGAGGCATCCGGGCCGGCAGAGCACGCCGCCATGGTCGTCCATGTGCACCATGCGGCGAACTTTCTGGAGCAGTTGAACGCCTGCGTGGCTCAGACCGCCTGGCCGGTCTGGCGACTGACGCCGCTGGACGCCTCCGCCCAGGCCGTGCTCGATTATCTGCTCGGCGGCTCCGCCAGCGGCAGTGCGTGAAGAAACCGGTAGCACGGCCGTGACGTAACCCGTTTTGCAACAAGGACTTGCAATACCGATGCCTTGCGGGCGGTTCTGGCGGGCGATTGCCGCGGCTGCCCCCCAACGGGTTGAAGTGATGAGTGGCACTGCTCGTGCACCTAGCGATGTCGGATCGGCGCCGGCCCGGCCACGGGTCGTGCGGGGCTGGCTTTACTTGGTGGGATGGACGTTCCTGCAGGTCGGACGCCTCCGCCTGATGGGGTGGGTCAGCCTGGTATTGGCGGTACTGACCGTGCTGTGGGTGGCCGTGGAGAACCAGCGGGGGCGGTGGGACTACCGGCAGCGGCGCATCGGTCGCGGCGGCCCGACGGTCGGCCAAGTCCTTGATTCCGGTCTTTTGGGCCAGGCGGTATTGGCCAGCAACTCTCCGACGTTCGCCGCGGCTGGCGGGGGTCTGCTCGCCGCCCAGGCAGTCGTACTCCATCCGCAATTCCAAGCGCAGTGGGGGTTTATGAACTACTCTCGCTGGGTCATGCACGGGGTATATCTGGGGTTTCTGCTGCCACTGTTGACGTTGGGGTATGCGACGCCGGCGTTCGCCGCCGAGCGGGAGAACCGCACGCTGATCTGGGTCGCCACGCGGCCGCTGCCCCGCAGCAGCATCTACCTGGCCAAATGGCTTGGGTCATTACCATGGTGCTGCCTGATCACGGTAGGGATTTTGGCGGCGTGGGCAGCGGTCGGCGGACCGTACGGCCAGCAGAGCTGGCGTCTGTACGCCCCCGCGGCGCTGGCGGGCACGTTTGCCCTGTCGGCCGTGTTCCACTGCCTGGCGGCATTTTTCCGCAAGCCGATCGTGTGGGGACTGATCTACGTGTTCTTCTTTGAGGCATTGGTGGGGAGCATGCCGGGTGCCCTCAAACTGTTGAGTCTTACCTTCCACATGCGGTGCATTATGTATAATGCGGCAGCAGAAGCAGGCTATCCGGTCGAGCTGCTGGCCTTACCGGACGCCGTGGAAGCCGCGACCGCCTGGACGGTCCTGCTGGCCACTCCGATGGTGATCAGTGGCATCGGTGCATATGTTTACGGCATCACGGAAGACCGAGAGGACTGGTGAATGGCCATGACTGCCGGACCATCCGAAGAGGGCATGGTTGCCCCGCCCCTGCACGGCTATCGCGGCGAGCCGGCCCCGACCCCTCCCGCCGGTCGGTGCGGCGGCCTGACCGTGGCCATCAGCCGCCAGGCCGGTGCCCGCGGCGGCACCATCGCCCGCAAACTGGGTGAGTTGCTCCAATGGCAAGTCTTTGACCGCGAGCGGATCGACTATCTCATCCACGACGAGACCACGCGCCTTCAGCTCGAGTCCGAACTGGAACCGGAGCATAAGCTCTGGCGGGACAGCCATTACCAACGCTTCGCGGAGACATGCGGGCGGGAATGCACCGACCTGCAGCCGCTGGCACGGGTAGTCCTGACCCTGGCCGCCCGCGGCGAGGTGGTCATCGTCGGGCGGGCCGCCGGCTTCCTGCTGCCCGCGGCCACGACTTTGCACATACGCATCGTCGCCCCACGGACCGACCGCGTGGCCTGGCTGGCCCAATGGCTCCGGTTAAGCTACCACGACGCCGAACAGGAGGTGCTGGCCCGGGACGCCCGCCGGCAACGGTTTCTCAAACCATTTTTAGACGGCGTCGAAGCGGAAGCGGTGGCCTACGACGCCGTGTTGAACGCCGGCCGGCTCGGCGTCGAAGCGGCCGCCCAAATCATCGGCTGGATGGTGCGAACCCACCAGGCGGTCCATGCTTGGGACTCGCCAACCGAGCCACCTAGCAGTCACGACGCCGCATGGTGAGCCACAACGCGGCATGCGGAGCCACGATGCCGCCGGTGGCATTCCGACGCCGCATGCTAAGCCACGATGTTGCCTATTGAGCCACAACAGTGACGGCAGCCGATTTTATTGAGGCAGCTCAACAATTGCGTCCCCGCACGGGGGTGGTCTTCGGCTCCGGCCTCAGTCACATCCCCGACGACGTGGAACCGATAGCGGACCTACCCTTCAGCGACCTTGCCGGCGTGGCCGCCCCGACTGTCCCCGGCCACCGCGGGCGGGCTGTCCTGGGCCGCCGGCGAGGCCAGCCGCTATTGCTTCTGCTGGGCCGGCTCCATCTGTACGAGGGACGCACACTCGAGGAGGTGACCGCTCCGATCCACTGGGCGCAGGCAGCGGGGATCACACGGTGGCTACTGACCTGTGCCGCCGGGAGCCTGCGGCCGGAGCTGCCGCCGGGGACGGTACTGTTGCTGCGAGGCCATTTTAGCCTGGTCGGCCCGGGGGCATGGCGGCGGCACGTCGCCGGCACCGTGTTGGCCACGCCGTATGCGGCGGAGTTGCTAGGGCGATGCCCCCATCAGCCGCAGGGAGTTTACGCGGCCATGCCCGGCCCCAGCTACGAGACCCCTGCCGAGATCCGGGCCTTGCAACGCATGGGGGCGGACGCCGTCGGCATGTCCACTGCCTGGGAAGCCGAGGCTGCCCAACAATTGGGTATGGAGGTCGCCGCCTGTGCGGCCCTGACCAACTGGGCGGCGGGCATCACCCCCCGGCCGCTGACCCACGCCGAAGTCCTGGAGCAATCGCTACGGCTACGCAAAAGTGTTTGGGAGATTATCGAACGGTGGTTGGAGTAACTCCGCGGCCCATCGCAGCCGGCGGTTTTGGACAAATCCTTCGACCGCGAGAATTTGTTGAAACAACTATCTGACGCAGGTTGGAACGAACCTCCCATCAAGCGTTGGAACGACCCTCTGATCGAGCGGTGGTGCCCGTCCCGCCCGTTGATCGCGACCGTCCGATGCTGAGACGCTGAGAGGGGCCGATGCGGCGGCCCGCCTCACTCGACGGTGACGCTTTTGGCCAGGTGCCGTGGCCGGTCCACGTCGCAACCCCGCAAAAGGGCAATTTCGTAAGCCAATAACTGCAAAGGAATTACGGAAACGATCGGTTGCAAATAGGGGGGCACGGCGGGGACGACGATGATGTCGTCGGCCAAGGCGGCCACGTCCGGGTCCTCGCCGCTGACCACGGCAATGACCGGCCCGCCCCGCGATTTGATCTCCTGCATGTTGGCCAGCACCCGCTCGAAGACGGGGCCGCGCGGCACGAGAAAGACACTGGGGGTCCGTTCGTCGACCAGGGCGATCGGGCCGTGCTTCATTTCCGCCGCGGGATAGCCCTCGGCGTGGATGTAGCTCACCTCCTTGAGCTTCAAGGCTCCCTCCAGGGCCACCGGATAGAGGTATTGCCGGCCCAGATAGAGCATGTTGGCCGCATCGGCATAGCGTGCGGCGATGCGGCGGACCGCCTCGTGGCAACCCAACGCCTGCCGGACCCACTCGGGCACCTGCTCCAATTGCCGGATGATCTCCTCCCCCTGCCACGGCGACAGATGCCGCATCCGCCCTAGGTCCAACGCCAGCAGGGTCAGCACCAGGCACTGGGCGGTGAAGGCTTTGGTGCTGGCCACTCCGATTTCCGGCCCGGCGTGCAGATAAATCCCGCCGTCCGCCTCGCGGGCGATTGAGCTGCCGACCACATTGCAGATGGCCAGGGTCGTCTGGCCACGGCGTTTGGCCTCCCGCAAAGCCGCCAGGGTGTCTGCCGTCTCGCCGGACTGGGTGATCGCAATCAGCACGCTGTTGCGATCCAGCGGCGGGTGACGGTAACGCAGCTCGCTGGCATATTCGACCTCCACCGGGATGCGACTTAGCTCTTCGATGAGGTATTCGCCGACCAGGCCCGCGTAATAGCTGGTGCCGCAACCGGTTATGATGATGCGTTCGATCTGCCGCCGCTGCACGGCCGATAGGTTCAGGCCGCCAAAGTGGGCCGTGGCATCAGCCCGGTGGAGCCGGCCACGCATGGCGTTAGTCAGGGCGTCCGGCTGCTCGTAAATCTCCTTAAGCATGTAATGGGCAAACGATCCTTTGTCCGTGATGTCGCCGTACCCAGGCTCGGGCACGGTCTGCAACCGGCAATCCAACGTCCGGAGACGTTCATCAAAAACCTCCACCGCCTCCTCGCGGATAACCGCCAGTTGCCCGTCCTCCAGGAAGTGCACCTTGTCCACCCAGCCGTTCAACGCATGCAGGTCGCTGGCCAGGTAGGTGCCGTCCGGACCACGGCCCACTACCAGCGGGCTGCCCCACCGGGCGGCGACCACCAGCTCCGGCTCCTCCCGACAGACCACGGCCAGACCATACGTACCCCGCACCTCGTGCAACGCCTGCTGCACGGCCTGGACCAGATCCCCCTGATAGTACCAAGCGATCAGGTGGGCCAAGATTTCCGTATCCGTGTCGGAGCGGACGATTATGCCGTGATGCTCCAGCCGTTTTTTGAGCGTGGCGAAGTTGTCGATGACGCCGTTATGCACCACGGCGATCCGCATCTGGGCGTCGGTGTGGGGATGGGCATTGACATCAGTGGCCGGGCCGTGGGTCGCCCAACGGGTATGGCCAATGCCGCAACAGCCCGGGGCCGGCTGGTTGGCCAAAAGCCGGACCAGCCCGTGCAGGCGTCCTGCCTTCTTGCGGACATGCAGCCGCCGCCCGGCACACGTCGCCAGCCCGGCGCTGTCGTAACCCCGGTACTCAAGCCGACGCAGCCCCTCCAGCAAAATCGGAGCCACCTCCCGCCGGCCCACATACCCGATGATGCCGCACACGTCCCTTTCCTCCCGGAAGCCCGACACGACCAGTCCGCGGGAGGTTCGCCGCCATGGGCGGCACCGTCCCCGCCGATCCGGCGTCCGTCCCGATTATGGCCCCGGGATCTTAATCCTTCTGGCCGCCGCGGGGGAAGAGTATTTTTCGGATCCGCCCGGGTTGGAGCTTTTTTGCCAACTCCCGGGGCATTCGTAGTGCATAATGATCATTGAGATGGTGCATGACGCCATGCTTGACGACAACGAATATGTAAGAAATGGCGAAACCGGACGATGTCCCGTCGTTGCGGCGTACCGTCCTTCGGAAGGACGCACCAGAAGTGGGACGGTATTGCTGAATGTGGCAGAAATAATGTAATATCCAATTGGCACGCGTGTGCGAGTTTGGCACACCCCGACTCGCAAAACGGAACTATGCCCATGGGGAACCAGCCGTGAGTGGGAATCCTGCGGTCAGTGACGAAACCCAGAAGTATACCCGCCGGATCGAAGAAGCCTTTGAGGCAGTCGCCAAGTTGTCGGGGTCCGGCCTGCCGCCGAGCGAGTATTACCAGCAGATGCTCAACCGGACCCTCGCGGCGATCGATGCTCCGGCCGGGGCGGTCTGGCTGCGGACGCCGCAGGGATTTTTGCAAATGGCATGCCAATTGAACCTGGAACGGGTCGGGCTGGACGAACGCCGCGGCGGCCGCCAGTGCCACAACGAGCTGCTCCGCCAGGCCTTCCAAACCCAGCCGCCCCGGCCCATCCTCTTGGAGCCGAACGGGCGGCTCGTCCCCGCCAGTGCCACCGACGGCAGCGGCATCCCCGCCGCCAACCTCACCCCCTTTTTCGTCCTGCTTGCCCCTATCCTCACCGAAGACCGACGGGCCGTCGGCCTGCTGGAAGTCTTCCAGGAAAGCCACTATGACCCCCGCGTCTACCCGGCCTTCCTCAACTACACCGCCCAAATGGCCGGTTACGCCAGCCAGTACAACGCCTACCTCAACAAGCGGGGCAACCCGGACGCCGAGCGGGTCTTCACCCAAATCGAAACCTTCGCCCGTCTCATTCACAGCAGTCTCAACCCCACCGAGGTGGCCTACCATATCGCCAACGAAGGGCGAAAACTGATCGAGTGCGACCGGCTGAGTGTCGGGGTGCGGCACGGCCGGACGCGGGTCACCGTCGAGGCGGTCAGCGGGGCGGACGTCGTCGAGAAGGCCAGCACCCACATCCGCCGCATGCGGGAGCTGATGCAGGCCGTCCTCCAATGGGGCGAGCCGCTGATATTCAAAGGGACGCGAGAAGAAACCTTGCCGCCGGACGTGGCCGCCGCCCTGGATGCCTACCTGGCCGAAAGCCACGCGAAATACCTGATCGCCATGCCGGTGCGGGATGAACGTGAAAAAGACAACCGCCGCCCGGCCCGCTCCGTGCTGCTGCTGGAAATCTTCAATCCCCCGGAAAACACGGAGCAGTACGTCCAGCGACTGGAAGTCATCGGCAAACACGCGGCGGCGGCCCTGTACAACGCCGCGGAGATGAAACGCGTTCCGCTCCGCTGGCTGTGGAAACCCCTCTTGCTGGTCCAGGACGGCCTGGGGGGCAAAGGACGCTTCTATGCTGCTGCCGCGGGCGCGGCCCTAGTGATATTGATCACGTGCCTGATCGCCGTACCCTACCCGTTGCGGCTCGATGCCAAAGGCCAGCTCCTGCCGGAAGAAACGCTGCGGATCTTTCCGCGAACCGAAGGGATTGTCGAGGAAGTCCGCGTCCGCACCGGCCAGGCGGTCGATCCCGGCTACGAGCTGGCCCACCTGCGGAGCGCGGAGCTATCGCAGCGACTGCAACAGATCCATGACAAGCGGCGGGAAGCCCAAGGACGCCTCGAAGCCGCCGAACAGGCCCTCCGGCAACTCACCGACCCCCGCGAACGGGCCCAATACGAGGCCCAGCGGGTCACCGCCCGCCTGCAACGGGACGCCGCCGACCGCGAGCTGCGCGTGCTGATGGAGGAATACCTGTGCTTTCCCGAGCAGCTTGGGCGCTTCCGGGCCGTCGCCCCGCGGTTCGACCCGGCCCTCCCGCGGCGGGAAAAACCGGTCTGGACGGTCCTCAACGATGACATCGAAATCTACAAGCTCCGCGGCCGGACGGTGCGGCCCAACGAAGAGCTGTTCCGCCTGGGCAACCTCAACGGGGCATGGCACGTTGAGCTGAAAATCCCGCAACGCAACATGGGCCATATCCGTAAGGCCTTTGCCAACAAGGAATTGCATCATGTCGAAGCGGCAACGGGCCGCAAATACCTCGACGTCGATCTGTTGCTGGCCAGCATGCCTGACACCCGCTACCTGGGCCGCCTCTACGAGCAGGACCTCACCGCCCAGGCGGTGCCTAATCACCAGGAGCTGATGGACACCGAGCCGGTGGTCACCGCTTATGTCAAGCTCAAGGCCGCGGATATTCCGCCGCAACTGCAGGCCCCACGAGAACAGTTTGTAACCGGCCTGGAAGTCCGCACCCGCATCCGTTGCGGCAACCATGCCCTGGGTTACTCCCTGTTCCATGGCGTGTGGGAATGGTTTTACGAGAAAATACTGTTCCGATTTTGACGGTCACCGGAACGTAATACCCGGCGATCTCCCAGCCTGTGGAGTCTGTCGCTGGGCATGGTGGGCGGTGAACCTCACCCCACCAGGAGGGTTAAGGCGATTACCCCGCTTAGGAGTTCATCGATGTGTCTGCGATATCCGCCACGACCGGCGTGGCTCGTCCTGACGAGCTTGGGGGGGCTGTTACTCGCCGGCTGCCAGGGGACGGCCAGGAGCGGCCCGATTGACGGTAATTCCAGCGAGGAAGAAGGGGCCGCCGCCACGGCCAGCATCGGTGCCCCACTGTACGCCCCCCTGCCGACCCCGCCCGTACCGCCGCCGCGACTGGGCAACGAGCCGATCATCATCTCCCCCGCCTTCGTGCAGTACGAAGACCGCCAGCAGGTCGCCGCCGAAGTGGACGGCAAAATCGAGCTGATCGCCGCACCGCTGTTTCAACGTCCGGACGGCCGCTACGAATGGCGACCCGCCGACGGCGATCCCATCCTCTATGACCCCGACCACCCCCACCCCAACATCGTTTTTCACCCGCGTGACCCGGACAGGAAATACCCCTACTGGAAACTGCGGGAAGGGGACGCCGTCCAGGCCGGACAGACCGTCTGTCTGCTGGATGACCAACTGGTCCAGAACCGCCTGGAAACGGCGATCAAACATCGCAACGCGGCAATGGAAATCCGCCGCCACGCCCAGGCCGGCGTCGAAAACGCCCAGAAAAAGATCGACCTTTACCGCAACAACCCCACCACCTCCATCCCCCCGGCGACCATGCTTGACGACCAGATCATGCTCAGCCGCTTCCAGGAAAACTTCGCCCAAGCCACTTTCGAGATCGTTAAAGCCGAACAGGAGCAAAAAGAGGCGGAGCTGTTGCTGGAAAAACACCGGGTCACCGTCAGCCTCAACGGCATTATCCGCAACATTGCCAAAAAGCCTGGCGAATTCGTCAAAGCCGGCGAAAAGATCATGGAAATCCAATCGACCGACAAGGTGCGACTGGAGGGCAACCTGGACGTGCAATATGCCGGACGATTGCGGCGACACATGGAGGTGCTGGTCGAACCGGCCCGACCGGACGCGCCGGCGATCTCCTACTACGCCCACCGCCAACCGACCGTCGGCGTCGCCGTGACCGGTCATGCCGACCGGCCACTGATCGTCTCGGTGGGACTGGACGGCACCGCCGTGATCTGGGATGCGTCCGCCGAACCGGGGAGCGGCCTGACCCACAACCTGCCCCACCCCGTGCCGGTGCGGGCCGTCGCTAGCTCCCCCTGGAATGCCCCCAAACAATGGATCGTCACCGGCGCCGAAGACGGCCGCCTGCGGATCTGGGACCTCACCGACCCCAACCAACTACCCCTCCGACCCCGCCTCGAGCCGGATACCTATCATCTGACCGCTGTCACCTCCGTGGCGATCAGCCCGGATAACCGCTTCGCCGCCAGCAGTGCCGGCCGCGAAGTCTTCATCTGGAACCTCGCCGATGGTCAAAAATTGTACAGTCTCCCCCCGGAACACCGCGACACGGTCAGTGCCGTCGTCTTCACGCCGCAATCCCAACTGGTGACGGTCAGTTGGGACCGCATGATCAAAGTCTGGCGGCTTGGACAGCAGGGGGCTGTGGTCGAACGGACATTTGAGCATCGCGCCGGGCTGATGGACGTGCTCGGCGTGTCGCCGGACGGGCAACGCATCCTGTTCGATCACGACAAAAACCGGCTCGATTTGTTGCAATTGGGGGACGGTCAGACGGTCGGACAGATCACCCAAAGTCCGCCGGGCCACAGTATTGCCGGATTTGCGATTTTCGGTCCGGACGAGTCCGACCCGCAAACCCCGGCGGAGCAGCTCCCGCCGTATCTGATCGCTACCGGCGGCGGCGAAGGGGAACTCAAGGGGGTCGTCCAGTTGTGGCGGCTCCCCCGCAGCGGCGGACGGGCCGCCGCCGTAGCCCGCTGCATCACCCCCGGCCAGCCCGCCGTCACCTGTGCGGCGTTCAGCCCCAATCCCCGCCGCCGCTTCCTGGTCATCGGTACCGACAAAGGCTCCGTCCACCTCTGGCCCCTCCCCTCGAATGACTCCCCGACCTCCAAAGGCCGCATCCTCAGTTTCGATGCTGCCGATCCCCGCTTCCTCACCGTGCGGGTCGAACTGGATAACCGTACCCTGCGCCTGCTCGACAAAAGCAGTGTGACTGTCATCATTCCACCGTCCAAAAACTGAGTTGCTGTTAACGACAGCCCTTTTGGATGCGTACAGTAGCCCCTACAAGCCGTCCAGCGAACCGGAATACCAAGGCCAAGCCTGCATATGAGTATCGCCACCGATAGCCTGAACGATCCGGCGGTCCGCCGCAAATCCGTGCGGCTGCGGGTCCGGCCTGACCTGCAGGTCTTCGAGCAGAAATACGAAGGGAAGACCTTCCACGTCGTCAAAGACCCTGTCTGTCTGCGGTACTACCGCTTCAACAAGCAGGAATACTTCGTGTTCCGACTCTTTGACGGCGAACATACCCTCGAACAGGTCCGGGAACGCTTTGAAGAGGAATTCAAGCCACACCGGCTCGAGTATCAGGACCTGGAAGGATTTGCCCGCCAACTGATTCACGCCGGCCTGATCCAGCACGAATCGCTCGGCACCGGCCGCCACCTGTTCGAGCGGCGGGCCAAGCACCGCCGCCTGCGGCGCTGGGTCGCCCTCACCAATATCCTTTACCTGAAAATACCCGTCTTCGACCCCGACCGCATCCTCACCTGGCTGTACCGTTACACCTGGTGGATCTTCACCCGCTGGTTTTTCGTCCTCAGCGTGCTGTTCATGCTGGCGGCCCTGTTCCACGTCCTGTTGCATTTTGACACGTTTTATGCCCGGCTGCCCGCATACCACGAGTTTTTCACCTGGCGGTCGCTGCTATATATCTGGCTGTCGCTGGGAGTGGTGAAGATCATCCACGAGTTCGGGCACGGCCTTTCTTGCAAGGCGTTCGGCGGCGAGAGCCATGAAATGGGATTTCTGTTTCTCTGCCTCAGCCCTTGTCTATATTGTAACGTCACCGACGCCTGGACCTTGGCGGACAAATGGAAGCGGATCATCATCAGTTTTGCGGGGATTTATGTCGAACTAATGATCGCCGCGGCGGCGACCTTTGTCTGGTGGTATACGCCGCATCTCCCCTTCACCAACAACGTGGCGATGTGCCTGATGATCCTCTGTTCGGTCTCCACCGTCATCTTTAACGCCAATCCCCTGATGCGTTTCGACGGCTACTACATCCTAGCCGACTGGATGGAAGTCCCCAATCTGCGGGAAAAATCGAACCGGTTTCTGAACAATCTGTTCCTGTCGAAATGCTTGGGCGTGGAGGTGCCGCCGGAACCGTACATGAGCCCCGGCCGCAAGGTCACCTTTGTCGTATATGCCATCGCCAGTTGGATTTACCGCTGGGTGGTGCTGTTCGGCATCCTGTGGATGCTCTCGGACCTGCTGGGGCCGAAGTTGAAAATCCTTAGCCAGATGCTGGCGATCATGTCGCTGGCCTCGATCTTCATATGGCCGACCTATCGGATTATCCGCAATATCCGTCAGCGGGGGCGTTTGCCGGACATGAAATCGTCACGCGTCTATGCAACCTTGAGTGTCGTGGTGTTGCTGGTTGCGGCGTTTTTCTTTTTGCCGTTGCCGGTCAGCCGGGTGCACGAGCAGGGGCTTGTGGCGGTACATCCGCAGGCTATGGACTATGTCAGCCTGGCCGAGCCGGCGCGGCTGGTGCGGCTTTATGTGCGGGCCGGTACACAAGTCATTACCGGACAAAGACTTGCGGAATTTAGCAGTGAGGCCCTCACCGTCGAAATCGAACGTCTGCGGGCCGAAACCGAGGCGGACCGCCAGATTGCCCTGCACCTGCAACAGGAATTGTCGCGTCTAGTCAGCCTGGGAGACGAGCTTGGTGCGGTGCAGTTGCGTGTCCAATTGGAAGAAATCCGCCACAAAGCCGAAGCGGAGCAGAAACAGCTCAACCTGCTGCTGGAGCGGCAGGCGCAGATCCGGGAGCTGCGAGCCCCCCGCAGCGGCACTATCTTGCTGGCCCCCCTACCGGAAGAGGTCGGCAAACTCTTCGACAAAGGCTACGCCGAGTCGCGGCCGGTCTTCGCGGTCGGCGAGCCGCAACGGCTGATCGTCCGCTTACCGGTCACGCCGCCGGACTACCGCCTGTTACAGGAGGATATGGCCGCCCGCGGCTACTTGGAGGCCACGGTCAAAATCCAGGGCCGCAGCGACCGGAGCTTCGCCGCCCGGCTAACCTCGCTCCCAACTCGCAGTGCGGAGACCGTCCCCATCCAACTGACCCACCGCGGCGGCGGCTCGCTGGCGGTCAAACCCGGCGCCGATCCCGCCGCTGCCCCCAACCCCAACGAACTGGTCCCGCTGGCCCAAGTTTATCTGATCGAAGTCGAAATATTGGACCCCGATGCGGCCATCGACCCCGGTCAACTGGCCGTGGTTAAGATCCACACCCGCTGGCGGAGTGCGGCCTGGTGGGTCGGCCGTGTCTTGGCCAACGCCCTGGACTTGGGTCTATACTAGCCACTAACTCCTTATTCGGCATAAGGTTATGTCATGAGTTGCCAGTGAGCCGCTTGCAGGCCACATCGGTAGCCATTTCATTACTGGCGATACTCAACGGCCCTGCCGCCGCACGCCCGGCGGGGAACACCGGTTGCCGCTGCTGCACATACGCCTCGACGCGGCGGTGGGCCAGCAGGTGGTGCCCGCGACGCCGCTGCCGCTCGGCCCGCAACGCCGCAATGTCAACCGGGGCCACGACAATCTTGGTGCCCGGCCCCGGATCCGCCTGGGCCAAAATCCGGCCGTCGTAATCGACGATCATGCTCCCCCCCGGCCACGAAAACGGCGGATAATGCCGCCACTCCGCACCCTGATTGGCCGCCACCACGTAGGCCATGTTCTCCAAAGCCCGACAGCGGTTGACCACCGTCCACCAGTCCAGCGGCGGCGTCGCTCCCCACGGGTCCATGTACGCCGACACCCGGATCAGCACCTCCGCTCCCTGCACGGCCAGCTCCCGGATCGCCTCCGGAAACAGCCAATCATAGCAGATCGCACAGCCTATCCGCCCGATCTCTGTCGCCACGACCGGAAACAGCGGCTCGGCGTAACCGGGGATGTCATGCGGGCTGGCATGCACCTCCCACGGCAGCCACGGATGGACCTTGCGATACTTCGCCAGCAGCCCCTCCGGACCGACTAGGCAGGTGGTGTTGAAGACGACGTCCGGATATCGCCGGTCGATCTCCAGGAACGTCCCCGTCTGAATGTAGACGCCGTAACGACGGGCGGCGGCGACGTAACGGTCCGTCTGCTCGTTGGGTAACTCTACCGCCAGACGCTCCCGCAGCTCCGCTACCGTCGGGTAGACCGGGGCCGCATGGGCAAATTCCGGAAAGACCACCAGGCGGACATCGCCAAACGGGGCGTAGCCGGTCACGGCGGCGTCGAGCATCTCCAGCAACTGCCCAACCCGCCGGGGCAGCTCGTTGCGGTCGGTCGGATTGGGGAGATCCGTCTGAATCGCCGCGGCTAGATAACGCACAGACATGACGCAAATGTTTATGGCTCAGGTGGTTACGCCAACGCTTGCATCCACGGACAGCTACGGACACCGCCAGCGAGGTCCGCACCGCATCCAATCGCGGCCGTTCGCCCGCCGCCGGTGCTGGTGGGTGGTTCACCGCACAAACCGGTAGATGCCGCGGCCGTCCGGGGCCAGCACCAGCACGTACACCTCGCCCTGCTCGTCCTCACCAAATGATAGGACGGGCTTGTTTGGGTCGGGCAACGGCTTGTTGGCCGTGACGCGTTTGAGGCCCTCGTCGTATTTCAAGGCCCAGATGCGTGCGGAGACGTAGTCGGCGTAGAGGTAATAGCCGTTCAGCTCCGGCAGAGCTTTCCCCCGGTAGACGGTGCCGCCGGTGATCGATTTGCCGATGTCGTGATGGTATTCCCAGATCGGCTCGATGTATTCGCCACGCGGGCCGCTGCCTTTGGGTCCGAACGGGTGTAGCCCCTCGCGGCGGTTCCAGCCGTAGTTGCCGCCACGGACGATCAGGTTAATCTCTTCATAGAGGTTTTGGCCGACGTCGCCGCACCAGAGCTGGCCGGTGAGGCGGTCGAAGGCGATCCGCCAGGGGTTACGCAGGCCGTAAGCGTAGATTTCCGGCAGGGCATCACTCCGGCCAACGAAGGGATTGTCCGGCGGGATGGCGTAGTTGCGGCCGCCCTCGCGGCGGTCAACATCGATCCGCAAGATTTTGCCAAACCAGGTCCGCAGGTTCTGACCGTTGTCGAACGGATCGTTGGCCGCGCCGCCGTCGCCGTGGACTATATACAGATAACCGTCCGGCCCGAAAACGATGGTCCCGCCGTCATGGTTCCAAAACGGCCGAGCGCGGTATTCTAGGATCAATTCCTCGGAGTTCGGGTCCAACTTAGAAGGATCCGCCTTGCTTAGCCGGAACCGCACGATCCGGTTACGCATTTCTTCATTGGGCCGGTTCCGTTTCGGCGTGTAGAAAACATAGACCTCGCCGTTTTCCTTGAAGCGGGGGTGAAAGGCGACGCCGAGCAGCCCTTCTTCGTTGGTCCGGTCGTCGTATTGGACGCGACTTTGAATATCCAGGAAGATTTTGGTCTCGGTGACAGCGGGATCATTGGGGAAGACGTGGATGACGCCGTGCTGGGTGGCCAAAAACACACGGTTCGAGCCGTCGCCCGCGTGCGTCAGGACGATCGGCCGCAACGGGTTGGGCCGCCCGTCCGGCGTCTCCGGCGTCCAACCGGTCCATTTCAGTTTCGGGAAGGCGACCTCGACCCGCAAGGCAAACGGTGTCTCGTCCACCGGCTGCTGCGGCACCTGTGCCGGCACGGCGGTGACGGTTCCGGCGGTCATGTCGGGCACCAGGACCGCCTTGCGCTTCGGATCGTAACAAATATCTGCCGCCGCTTTGAATTTGTCGGGGATGACCACCGGCTTGTCGCCGGGACGGGGAATGACAAACAACTTCCCTTCCTTCCAACTGGAGATGTACAGGCGGCCGTGGTAGTCCCAGGCCAGTCCGTCGGCTCCGGCGATCCCACCGGCGATCTTTTCGGCGGTGCCGTCGCCGAGTTTGACCCGGAAAATGTCGCCGGTATGGAAGTCGGCGACCAGCAAAAAGGAGGTGCCGTCGTTGAGCACGCCGTTGGGGGTTTTCAGGGCGGGAAACTTTTTGCTGTCAATGACGACGCTGACGGCCCGCGTTTTCGGATGGACGCGGAAGACGCCGCCGCCGCCGCCCATCAGGTCGCCGGAATCGCTGACATAGATCATGCCGTTTTCCGGATCGACCGTCACATCATTGAGGAACTGCGGCGGGGCCGGGAAACGGTCGGCGGAGACAAAGACTTCGGCCTTGGGGGTCTTCGCCGCGGCGTCGATGCGGAGTAACTGCGTCTTGTCCGTGACGAATAGCCAATTCTGGTAGGCGGCTATCCCCTTGGGGTCGTTCAGGCCACCGACAAAGGTCGTGGCTTTCCCGTTTTCCACAACCAGGACGGCCCCGTCGCCGTCTTTGTCGAATTCGCCGATCACGGTGACAAAAATGCGGTTGCCCGGCCCCACGCAGACCGACTCGGGGTTGACCATTCCGCTAGCTAGCGGCGGCGGCAGGTCGTTCGCCGCAGCCGGCCCCGTGGCTACCCCAAATCCCAGCAAAACCGCCAGAATACTTCGCAACACAGCTACCCACCTCCAAGGTCTGTCGTTATCCTTGTGGAATCCAATTTACGGACGGCATCCATAAGTACCGGCACCGATGGTCGCGTACGGCACCACTGGTCACGTCCTGCACATTTTTGTTGTCCGACCATAAGGGGATCCAGGCAAGGGACGCCATGGCCGGATACATGTTGGCATCCCCTGACAAAGCCTACAGCTTCTTTTTGACAAAAACAGCGTTTTTTCTGCCCGTTGGGCCGCAATTTGCCGATAATCAGGCTAGGAACGCTCGCGAGGAGAATATGGCATCGCTCGACAAGTGGGCCTGCAGCCTGATTGTCGGCTGGAGTGTTTGTATTGAGGGCTGCAGCGGCGTCCGGCTTGCCCCCTCCGTTGCGATGCCGCCTCGACTGACAGTTCCTCCGGCGCCCCTTTCAGCCGCGGCAACTGTCTCGCCCGCGGCGCGGCCCATCACCACGGAACACACGCTCGGACATACCGCCGCCGTGTCGGTTGAGCCAATCCGATTCGCAGTCGCTACCTCCACCCAGACGGAGATCCAATCTTCGCTCCGCCTCCGTCCGCACGATGACGAACACCGGCTTATCCCCGCCGCAGCAGAACTACCGCCGGATCCGTCCCGCCAAGCGGACGCCCCGCAGCCTTCCCTGCCTTCCCCGATGCGGCTAGACGACATCATTCAGACCACGCTGTGGGCCGACCCGCAACTGCGGGCCGCCTTCGAGGCCATCCGCCAGTCGCAGGGGGACGCCTGGACCGCCGCTCTGCCGCCGAACCCGCAACTGTTCATTACCCAAACCCTCCTGCCGCTGACGAGGGCTTTCACGCCGGATAAACAGGGTGGGCCGCCGCAGTTGGATGTCGGCGTCCGCTACCCCATCGACTGGTTTGTGTTCGGCAAGCGTGCGGCAGCGATGCTCCACGCCCAATGGGGCGTCCGCATAGCGGCGGAGGAGTTCGCCGAGCGGGTGCGGCAACGGGTCCGCGACGCCACGCTGGCCTATTACGACCTGCTGGAGGCCAAGGCTCTGGTCGAACTGGCCCGCCAGAACGTGGACAACCTGCGGCAGGTGGAGGCGATCACCGAGCGGGCGGTCAAGGACGGGGGCCGGCCGCTGGTCGATCTCAATCGCATCCGCCTGGATCGCCTGCGGGCCGAGCAGGAGCTGCGGGACGCGGAAAACCGTCGGGTCGCCGCCGCGGCGGTGCTGCGGTCCTTCCTGGGCCAGCAGGGGGTCGATCCGGCGTTCGATGTGGCCGGTAGCCTGGACGAAGTCGGCCTGGCTAGCCCGCCGGAGACGAACCAGGCCTTCGACCTCGCCGCACAGGAGCGGCCGGATGTCCTGGCACGTCAGTGGCGGGTGCAGCAGGCCCGGGCCAACCAACTGCTCCAGTACCGCAACGCCTATCCGCAACTGACGCCGCAACTGGGCTACACGCGGCAATTTCAGGAACGCTCAATCGGTTTTCCGGACGCCAGCTCCTACGGTTTCGGAATGGAAGCATCCCTACCCCTGTTTGACCGCAACCAGGGGAATCGGCTACGGGCCGCCGCCGAGCTGGCCCAGGCGGAGTACGAGTACCAGGCATCGCTGGTCGGACTACGGGCGGAAATCGAGCAACTGGCCCAGGGAGTCCGTACGGCGTCGGCCAACGTCCAGTCGATCGCCGAGGAGCAGCTGAAGCTGGCTGCGGCCGTGCGGGACAGCATCATCAAGGCCTACGAGGCTGGCGGCCGCTCCCTGGTCGAGGTACTGGACGCCCAACGCAACTATCGCGAAACCTACCGGCTTTACATCGTTAGCCGGGCCAACCTGGCGCGGGCCAAAACCCAGTTCAACGCGGCGGTCAACCGTCGGGTGCTGCCGTAAGGCGGTGGGGCAGCAGCCGCAGCGGCCGAAAGACGCTTCGCCGCGACGTCACCGTGCGTGCCCCTTGCACCTTGGGCGTGATACTCGGGCCTATCGCGGCATTTACGCGATTTGAGCCAGCAGGATCGACCATAAGGCCAACCCAACTGCGGCGGATCAGGGCCGCGCCTGCATCAGGGCGTCCCGCACAGGCCCTTGGATAGCCATCAGTCCCTGGTCGATCACGGTTCGCGGCGTGAAACTGAGCCGTTCCCGCTCGGCCCCTTGCCGGAAGTCGGCGCGGGCCGCCTCGCGTTCGCCAAGCATCCAACGACTAGCTCCAAGGTAGTACCAGGCCAACGGGTCTGCGGCGTCGGCCTGCACGGCGCGGATAGCGGCCGCGGCCGCTTCGGCGTAGCGTCCGGCCCGGTAGTGCAGGATCGCTTCATCGAGCCAGCGGGCCGCGGTGGCAGGGTCGCGTGGCGGACCGCTAACCGGCCGACGGTACCCCGCGAGCGGATCCCGCACTGCCCCGCGGACCTGGTCGGCCAGCTCGGCCCAGGGTTTCCCTTGCTGGCGGGCAGCCCGGTAGGCATCGGTTTGCACGGCCAACAGCAGCGCGGCCTCGGCGTCCGTGGGCCGGTTCTGCACCACAAACGCGGCCGCCGTCAGCAGGTGGGCCATGGCCGCCTCCTCGGAACTAGGCGGTACGCGTTGCAAGACCGCACGGGCCACGTTCAGGGCCGACGCGGCGTCCGTCGGACGGCGTAGCCCGGTCACAATCGTCAGCCATAGGTCCAATACGACCGTATCCGACGCCGCTTGCGACAGCTTGTTCTGCAACTGTTCGACCCGTCCCTGCCACTGCTTGCGTTCCGCCGCGTGCTTCTGCAGCAAGTCGTTCCGCTCAGCCAACGCCTTTTCCTGAAGCGATTTCAGCTCCGCCGCATGGCGTTCGGCCATCAGCCGCTGGTCGGTCTTGAGCTTGGCGTTCTCGCCGGTCAACTTGGCCAATTGCTCATTGAGCCGCTTCAACTCGGCCAGATCCGCTCGATCACGCAGGAGCTTCATCGCCTGCTGCTGGGCGGCCACCAGTTGATCCGGCTGAAAGTTTTCGGGGAGGAAGCCAGCGGCCCGCAGCTCGGCGGCAAGCGTTTGGATCATCGTCGCAGACGTCAGGAGCTGCTTCTCGACAGTCTGCCGCGCATTCATTGCCGTCTGCAACTGCTTTTGCAGCTCCTGAGACTGTTTTTGCGCTATGAGGAGTTCCTGTTGGAGTTTCTTTTGGTTCTCGCTATTTGTGGCCAGTTGTTTTTGCAGCTCGACGATGCGGCTGTCCGCCTTACGGAGAGCGTCCTGCTGGCGGGCAATTTCGTCATTGAGGCTGCGGAGGTTGTCCCGCAACTGCTGGCTGATCTTGGTTTCGGCGGCCAGTTTGTCCAACAGGCTAGCGTTTCTCGCCGCGACTGCGGAAAGCTCGGCCTGAAGTTTCTGTTGGGTCTGCTGGGCTTGCTGGCGATCATTCTCAAGCTGGCCCAATTGTTGTTCAAGGGAGGCGAGCCGTTGCCGCTGCTGCTGCAGGAGCTGCTCGCGTTGAGCCAGCTCCTGCTGGAAGGAGGCGGTGGTACCGACTACGCCTGCGGTGTAGAGGCCACCAGCTAGACCGAGCATGGCGGCGATACCCAGCAAGCCGCCGCCGAACCAGGCCCAACGGCTGCTGGCAGCGGGCGGCGGTGCAGTAATGGCGTCGTAAGCCGACCGCGGCTCCGCCGTTACGGGCGTCGCGGTCAGCTCCTCGGGGCGTGGGATCACCGATGAGCTAGACGATTTGATCACCGCCGAGCGGCCCGGCGCGGGAATCGACGATTTTTCCGTCTCATCAACTATCCATTCGATGACGCCACTGTCCTTTTGGGTGGAGGGACTGAGCGATGCCGCGGGTGCGGCCGCTTCCGTGCCGACGCCGCCGGGCAGGTCCATCCCCTCGGTCAATGGCGGCGGCATCTCCAGAATGCTGGACGGATCATGCGGCGGCGGTATCGCTGCCCACAGGTGCTCCTGGTCATCGACGTACATCTCCGGCATGGTCGCCTCGGACGGCGGCGACCGATAGACGCCCCCCTGCGAGACCCGCTCGGCCTCCTCCAGCTCCTGCGGCACCTGACCGATCTCCGGCTCGATGTCGAACCCTTCTTCCGTCGATGAACCGGTCTGGAACGTTCGACCCATACCCGGATCGGTAATCCGTACCGCTGAGGACCGTACGTCCGATGACGCTTCCGGACCGATCAGATCGGCCAAGATGTTGGACGCTTCGGGGAACTGTTCTGGCATCGCCCCGTAGTCGTAAGCTTGTGAGTCCTGCTGGCCGGACGGGGCAACCGGCTCGAAAGGCAACCCTCCTTCCTGTCCCGTTTCGGCCTGTTTTTGAGACTGTGCTAGAAACGACAGGGCACTATCGACCGGCGAGCCCCCCGGGGGCGGGCTAGCCATGATGTCCGACCTTTCCGCCCGAATCGCTTCGGGAAGCGGTCCAAACAGATTGGAACTTTCGATGGTCGAGGGGGGCATCGCGGCGTGGATGTCGGAATCATCGGCGGTAGCTTTGACCGATTCGCCGCTGGACCAAGGGGGTTGCGGCGGGAGTGCCGATGCCGTCGCTTCGGATGGTTGCACCAGTGGCGGAGCCGGGGAGGGCTGGGAAAGGTCGCCGCTAGCACTCGAGGGAGCATCCCCCTTGCCGACAACGCTTGACTGGACCCCTTGCCAATCCGAGGCGGGTACGATCGGCACGACCGAAGGTACATCGGTGATGGCTGGAGGGACGGGCGATTCGCCGTAGTCTACGGCATCATCATCTGGCACTGCGAACGGTGGAAACTCGGCTGTTGCCTCTACCGATGCGGATTCTGCTGCGGCAAACGGCAGATGTGCGTCCTCCGCACCGGCATCGGCCGCATCGCCGGCGGGTATGGCCTCGGCCCCGTCCGCCGGCCATTCTTCCGCCGGCCATTCTTCCGCCGGCCATTCTTCCTCAGGACGGGGAGCCGGAGTGTCGGGTCCGCCGTCGTGTGCATCGGAACCATCAGGATAGTGCGTCATGGTCATGCCACCCCGTGGAACTGTGCCGGATATTCCCAACTGATGGACCAGGATGCCTCCCGGCCGAATCGAAGGATTCTCTGCATCCATTGTGAACGATGCAGACGGACTTGCAACACCATTCGGCAATATTTTCCTCAACTCTGCGACCGCAGAGGTCTCCCATTCGGCCTATTGTCGCCGGCCCTCAGCGGGGGGCGGCCTATCTCCTGCCTAAAATATAGACAGCGATGCTGATAAAGTCAGCACGACGGCCCCATCCGGCCGAGCGACGCCCTTCTTCATTTCCGACGCCATTGCGATCATGCCCGTGACAGTCGCATCTGGCACGGTTTTTGCACCGCAATGCCTGACAGGGATGCCGTAACCGTAACTCCTACTACCGATCCTTTTCATCCGAGAGCCGACAGAACATGACGTGGTCGAATGTTTATCCGGATGCCGTGTCGGTACCCGTAGACCCTGAAGTCATCGAGCTGACCCTGCTGTTACCCCGCTGGCAAGCGGAATCCTTAAGTCTGCTGGCGCAACGGCGGCATCTTACGGTTGGTCAACTGCTGCGGAAATTGCTTTATGAGGTACTCCGGCACGAGATGGTTTTGTCCCATCCCCGCTGCAGCGACGGCGTAATTCCGTCCGGCGCGGTCTGTCCGGCGCGACCCTAACCCCGCACGGAGCCGTCATCCGGCCAAGCAGGTTGGCCCCGGTGTGTTCCCATCTTGCGCAATTCCGTTGGGCGCCGCAATTCCCCACGCCCGGTGGCCGCATTTCTTCATGAATCCGCTTGCGGCCAGCCAGCAGAGTCGTTATAGACCTCCGACAACACACCTGACGCCGATGCGGGTACAACCGGGGGTCCGGCAGCCGCCGCCAGCGGGGGGACCGATCCGTGATCGGTGCTGGACGCATGGCTCCGGCCCCCTCCCGGCCGCACGGTTCCATTCTGGCAGGGGGAATTATGCCGGTCGCTTGCGAACCGCTGCTCCGCTATGTTCTGCGGGAAGAAGCGTTGACCCGCGGCCTGGGGGACATCGAAGCCCGCATGCTGGTCGAGTGGGTCGCCGACTGGACGCAACTGTTTGCCGACGGTGCCCAAAGCGAGGCCGAGGCCTGGTCGTGCATCCGGCGGCTATGCCGTCGCGGCCGGGCCATTGCCCGCTTCGTGCAGCTCTGGTGCTGCCCCACAAGCCGCGGCGCCGCTGCCCAACTGGCTGCCGCCGAACGCTTCCGCTGGCCGCTCCCGGCCCGACCTATCGATCCACCGGACCTGATGCACCACATCCTCACCTGGGAAAACCAGCACCCCGACACGCCGACCGACGAGCCGCCGGAGCCGGAATAGCCGCCACGCCCTTCATTGTTCCCGCTTTTCTCTCCGTGACGACACTGGCGCTAGACCTCGGCTTCTGCCAGATGGGTTTGTGCCCCTATTGCTCCCGCTTTTCCTTCCGCGGCGGCAACTCCCGGATACGGATGTTGCGGAACAGAATATCGGTCGTCGGATCGTGCCCCTGGATGGAAATCGGTCCTGCCGCCGCCCGGTATCCCTGTCGCGGATTCTCGTGCGGCGGCCGCGGGTCCGTCCAGTCCACAACCGGGTAACCGTTCACCCACGTAGCAATGTGCCGCCCGTCGGCCAACACGGTCAGGGTAAACCATTCGCCGTCATCGCTGACCACCTTGCGAGCCGGCACGCGGCGATAGATCGCCCCGGTGCCGAAATCGATCGGCCGCGTGCGGTCATTGTCCCGATAGCCATTGTGGATCTGGGCCTCATACCCATTCTGGTACTGCCCGGGGACGCAGCGGAAAAAGATGCCGCTGTTGAGGTGCCGTCCCTGCGTGCGGCACTGCAACTGCAGGACAAAATCGGCAAACGCCCGCTCGCTGACCAGGTCCCCCGGGCCGTCCTTGACCGCTAGCTCCCCCGCGGACGTCACCGCGAACTGTGACCGCATCCGCTTCGGATCGGCGGCGTTGACTTTCCAGCCGCCCAACGTTTTCCCGTCAAACAGCGGCTCCAGCCCCAGCGGCAACAGCGATACGTTCCGCACCCGGGCCGCAGCCGTCCCGTCGGCCGCAATCCGCCATCCCTCCGCTGGCAAACCTTCGGTCATCCGGCGGGCCGTGAAGCCGGTCCCGTCCCAGGTGATGTCGCCGGCCTGACACTTCACGCGGAGGATGTTGGCCTCCGCGCCGCGGTGCTCCAGCTCCAGGCCGCCGGCAAACACGAGCCGCACCGGCCCGGCAACTTCCAACCGCAGCTCCCACATCTCGCCGAAGCGGCTGGTGGGCCGGGCAGTCAAGGGTTGGCCGCGTGGGAATTGCAGGCAGCCTTCTTGCACCGTCACGCCCGCGTCGGCCTGCCATCCAAAGAGGGTCTTGCCGTCAAACAGTTGGAGCCATCCGGCGGCGGCCAACGTCGCCGGAAACGGTTGCGCAATCGCAGCCGTCGTGGCAGTTGGGAGGAGTACAACGACGACGCTGACAGTGTACGTCGATGTAATTATGCACCATAAAATCGCTCGGTGCATGAAAATGGCTCCATTTTTGATGAATTTGTTACAATACAGCGCACTTGTTACAATCCGGCGTCTTTGTTGTTACAGTTCGGCGGACTCAGCGATCGCCGCGGGCAGCCCCGTGGACACGTCCGGGTAGGTCAATTGCCACTGTAACTCCTTTTTGGCCAACGTGTTACGGATGCGGCGGTTATTGGCCCGCGGCTCGGCCTGCTCGGCAAAGCACGGCGGCGGCAGCTCCAGCAGCCGGGCCAACAGCTCGTAGTACTCGCGGCGGGTCAGCGGCCGGTCATCGACGATATTGTAGAGCGTGCCGGGTACGGCCCGCCGTGCCGCTTCGACCACGGCCGTGGCCGCATCTTCCACGTGGACCAGGTTGAGCCACCGCTGCGGATCACCAGCAATCGGTTCCCTTGCGGCCAGTTGCCGGCGACGCCGCAGGAGCCGGTCCGGCCCATATAGGCCGGCTAGCCGCAAGATCACCGCCTGCGGCCAGCGTTCCCGCATCAACTGCTCGGCCTCCAGCACGATCTGGCCCGCCTCCTCCTGCGGCCGCGTCGGGCTGGTTTCATCGACCCAGCCGCCGTCCTGCTGGCCATAGACGCTGGAGCTGGATATGTAGATGACCTTCCGTGGCGGCGATAGATGCTCCATCACGTTCGCAAGGCCGTCCACGTACACTTCCCGCATCGATCGGCCGGCGGAGCGATCCAGGCCAACGGCGTAGAGCAGGACGTCTGCCGCCGGGAGCCGCCGCAGGCTCTGCGGATCGAAAATGTCGCCGGTCAGCGGCGTAATTCCCATCGCGGCAAGCACTTCGGCATTACGACGGGTCAGGGCGGCCACCAGCTGGCTATCGCGGAGCCATCGCCGGGCCACACGACGGCCCAAATAGCCGCAACCGATGATCAAATACGGCGTCGCCGCCGGATATGCCGTGCCTGCTGCCACATCGGTCATGCTGATGCCCCTGGCCAAGCGACAATCCGCCGCACCCACATTGCGGACAATTTATAATTCCGGTAGAGTCGCAGCATCCGCTCCAGTCCTTTTCCGGGAGAATCCGATGACCAGCATCGCCACGCGGCAGGACGCCTGCCCTGTGACCATCTTCCACGACTCCCCCACCTATCAGATGGCCTGCCGGCAACTGGAATTGGTCGCCGAAGTGACCAAGATTGATCCGGGCATCACCGAACGGCTGAAGGTACCCAAGCGGTCAATGGTAGTGTCGATTCCGATCCGCATGGACAGCGGGCGGATGCAGGTATTCATCGGCTATCGGGTGCAGCACTCGCTGACCAGCGGGCCTAGCAAAGGGGGATTGCGCTACGCGCCGCATGTGGATTTGGGGGAGGTCGCCGCCCTGGCGATGTGGATGAGCTGGAAATGCGGCCTGATGAACCTCCCCTACGGCGGGGCCAAAGGGGGGATCGCCTGCGACCCGGCCCAGTTGAGCATGGGAGAGAAAGAACGCCTGACCCGCCGCTTCACCGAGGAAGTTTTGACGATCATTGGTCCCCGCGTGGATGTCATGGCCCCCGATCTGGGCACGGACGAGCAGACCATGGCCTGGATTTACGACACCTACTCGATGAAGGTCGGCTATGCCTGTCCGGAGATCGTCACGGGCAAGCCGGTCGAGCTGGGGGGCTGCGTCGGCCGGCGGGAGGCGACCGGCCGCGGCGTGGTCTTTTGCATCCGCGAGGCCCTCGACGAGCTGCACCTGTCGCCGGAAAACGCCACCGCGGTAGTGCAGGGATTCGGGAACGTCGGCTCGGTTGTCGGTGACGAGCTGTACCGTCTGGGCGTCAAGGTCATCGCCGTCGGCGACCGCTACGGCAGCATCTACAACCCTCGCGGCCTGGACATCCCCGCCCTGCTGGAGTACGTGGCCAGCCCCGACAACGTCCGCCGCACGGTCGCAGGGTTCCCCAAGGCCGAGCCGCTGCCCGACGAGGAGCTGCTGACCCTCCCCTGCACGGTGCTGGTCCCCGCGGCGGTGGAGCGGGTCATCCACGGCCACAATGCCGGCAAGTTGCGTTGCCGTATCCTCGCCGAAGGGGCCAACGGCCCCACCACCCCGGAAGCGGACGCCGTACTCGCCGATTCCGACATCTACGTCATCCCGGACATCCTCTGCAACGCTGGCGGCGTGACCGTTTCCTACTTCGAATGGGTCCAGGACCTGCAACAGTTCATGTGGGGCGAGGAACAGGTCATCGCCCAGCTCAAAAAACTCATGCGCAGCGCCTTCCACCGTGTCCGGCAGGAAGCCCAGCGCCGCGGCATCTCCAACCGCCTGGCCGCCCTGAGCTTAGGCGTGATGAAGGTGGCCAACGAAAAGGCCAAGCGCGGCCTGTTCCCCTGATCGGCCTACCTTTATGGTATGGTTATCATCTGTTCGGGACGTGTGCTATTCTGTCAGAAAACCGCCAGCGCTGGACTACCCAACGCAAGGGCAAGCCATAAGTCCTCATGAATACTGCATTTAATTCGTCGCATTCTGCACCAGTTGATGCATCCCCGCGGGCGGAGGGGGCGGTGACGGCGCCCCTGCCCGCCACCCTCGCCGTGGCCGCCGCCTTCTTCCTCATCGGCTTCCTCAACTACCCTTTGCGGGTCATCGGCTGGGACGCCTCCTACCTGCCCGGCGACGGCATCGACAATTCCCTGAATAACTTCATCCTCGAGAACGGCTACCAGTCCCTGCTGGGCAAAAGCTCTTTCTGGCATGCTCCAATGTTCTACCCCGTCCGCGGCATGACTGCCTCCACTGACCCGCACATCCTTGACCTGCCGTTATACGCCGTTTTACGTGCCATCGGCTTGTCGCCCGAGCGGGCGTTCCAAGGGTGGTTTCTGGCGGCGTTTGTCCTGAACTTCGTGTCGGCCGCCTGGGCGTTGCGGCGGTTGGGCT
>FWPU01000388.1_pt1 | contig 141019 bp, 134 predicted proteins | sample 2228361 | NCBI WGS metagenome assembly FWPU01 (sample SAMEA103939777, study PRJEB20133) | metagenome | reverse complement strand
AAGACGGCACCAGCGTCGCCTTAGGCGGTTTGAACATCGTGACCTTCAAGGCCAGCGTTGAGGATGTCGAAGACGGCAGTTGCACTCTCTGCGAAGTCAAATGGAGCTCGGACAAAGAGGGCAACATGGGTGGAGGCAAGGTGCTCGACTTTGTCTTTACCAAGTCCGGGACGCACACGATTACCGTTACCGTTAAGGACACGGGCGGGGCTACTGCCAAAGCCAGCATCAAGGTGACCGTGGGCGGCAACACTCCGCCGGGAGTGACCATCGAAAAGCCCACCCAGAACCAAAATCTCTACGTAGGCGTCCCTTATGTCTTTGACAGCAGTTCCTGGGACACGGAGTCGTTCTCTCCCTTACCGTGCAGTGCGTTGACGTGGACCAGCAACAAAGCTGGAGACCCCTTCCCCAAGACGGGATGTCAGCCCGAAGTCACTTTCACGACCACCGGAACGCGCACGATCACCCTGCCTGGCAAGGACTCCCAAGGGGCGACCGGCACGGACACCGTCACCATCAACGTCATGAATCCACCAGCCAGTGGGCCTCCTGCGGTGACGATTCTTAACCCCAAGAACGACACTCTCTTGGATCCGGATAAGCCAATAACCCTGAAAGGTACGGCAACGGATCCCGACGGCAAGAGCCCAATCTCGTATAAGTGGGTTCTGAAAAAGAGCCCCTTGGGGACGCTGTTGGCGGGTGGCAAAGATGAAATCACTCTCGCCACAGGCACGGTCCAGAGCGGTCAGCAGATTACATTCCCTAGCGGTGGAAGAAGTGGCGGTTGGAAGCCCTCCGACCATGTCCCGTTTTCTTGTGGGGGTAACAACGTGAGAATCTATCTGTATGCCACAGACCCTGACGGCAGCACCGGCTCGACTTTTGTGGAGGTCGGCGTAGCTTATCCGCCTTGTTAACATACAGAGACCAAAACGAGAGGGGCAGACCAAACACCTGCCCCTCTTGCTATTCTGTCAAACATCCAACTTCAGCTCGCTGATCTCTCTCAGAGTCCGCCACTTGGCCCGCGCGCATTCGGGAAATCTCCCCGTTCGGGCAAAATAGTCTTCGAGAAATGCTCGTGTCTTAGACTCCCCCGGATAGCCCCAGCCGAAATCGCCATACTGCTCGCGTAGCTTTTCAATCGCGCGATCACGATGGACTTTGGCAACAATGGACGCAGCGCCCACTACGGGATAACGAGCATCGGCACCGTTCTCAGCGATAAGCTCAAAATCTGTATGCGTCTGCCTGCGCAACATCCGGATAAAATTTTCGTGTGCTCTCGGCCCCACCGGCAGGTCCAACACCACGCGATCCGCACCGCTCCGGCGGATGATCTGGGCCATAGCTTCCAACTCAACGTCAGTCAGATTCTCTTCTAGCTCAGCGGGTGCGATCTCGACGCAGAAGAGGCCGTGCGCGAGCCTCTCGATCTCCGAAAAGAGCGCAGCGCGCCGGGCGCGTGAGAGCTTCTTGCTATCGCGCACGCCAAGCCGACGAAGGACTTCAAGTTGCTTCTCAGAGACGAGCACGCCTGCCACTACTAAAGGCCCGATCACACAGCCCCGCCCGGCCTCGTCTATCCCTAATATCTCCATGGCAGTTTGCAGAGCGACTCGCTCAGTCTATACAATTCACTGTGCTCAAAGCAATTGGGAGGTATAGACGTGTCACGAAAGCTTTTTGTGCTCAGCCTTGATGGGACGCCCTACACCCTCATCAAACAAGCCATCGCCCAAGGCCGATTGCCCCTTCTTCGTAAGCTCTTCCAAGAAGGCTCATTGGCGCAGATGGATTCTGTCATTCCCACGATCTCTTCGGTCGCCTGGGCCACGTTCGCCACCGGGGTCAACCCGGCCAAGCACAATATCTTCGGGTTTATAGACTTAGACGCCCAGATGCGTTTTGTCATTCCCAACGCTACGTATCTGAAAGCCATCCCCCTCTGGCAACGCCTGCACGACCAGGGCCTGCGAAGCATCTGGATCAACCTGCCCATTGCTTACCCCCCTGCCCCTATCAATGGGATTATGATTTCAGGGTTTTTGGGCACACGGCTTGAAGAGAGCGTTCACCCGCGCCGTCTGCTGCCGTTGCTCCGCGAAGTACGCTATGTTATTGACCCCGACCCCGCCCGCGCGCACTCGGACCCGAAGGGTTTTTTAGCAGAGCTCTTCGCGACCGTGGAGGCCCGCCGCCACTTGACTTTCTATCTTTTAGAAAGCGAACCGTGGGACTTCTTTATGCTCCATATTATGGAAACCGACCGGCTCCATCATTTCTATTGGGAAGCCAAGGACGATCCCCACAATCCGTACCATCAGGAATTCTGGAGACTCTATAGTGAGATTGACTATTTTATTGCTGAGCTCGTGGACCGACTCCCTCAAGAATGCGAGTTTCTCGTCCTATCGGATCACGGTTTTTGCCACATCCAGAGCGAAGTTGAGCTCAATCTTTTGCTCCGAGAGCGCGAGTTTTTGAAGTTTCGCAACGGCCCTCCGCAGGATTTCTCCGAGCTCGCTCCACAAACCCGCGCCTATGGACTTAGCCCCGGGCGGCTCTATGTCCGAGATCGCCAGTACGAGCGCACCCGCAGTGAACTCATCTCAGTTCTCACAGACCTCAAAGACCCTCAGACCAATAGACCGGTCATCGCTCAAGCCTACCGCCGGGAGGCGATCTACGCTGGTCCCCAGCTCCCGTACGCTGCCGATATTATTGCCATGCCGCACAACGGCTACGATTTGAAAGCCCGGCTCAGCGCCACTCAACTGTTCACCAGGAGCCATCTTCAAGGGATGCATACATTCGACGATGCGTTTCTCTTTCTGCGCGGACACGCCCTCGATTTACAGAAAAAACCCCGCCTACTGGATCTCGCCGTGACGATCTATGCGCTGATGGGATTACCGGAAACTGTGGAGTTTGAGGGGCGTAATCTCTTGGCGGAGGCCGTGTGAGATTCATTATCTACTCCAAAGCGCTGTATTCGAGCTGGATCTACTACAGCCCGGATCGTATTGCGTTTGATGCTGGCGAGGGCATCAGCACGGTTTTGGGCAACAAAGTGTTCGCCATCGAACGGGTCTTTTTGAGCCACGGCCATGCCGATCACATCACGGGTCTTATCGGGCTGATCAATATCCGCAACACCGGCATGGGGGATACTGAAAAGCCGTTAACCATCTATTACCCAGACGGCAACTGGCGTGTAACTGAGCTTATCAGCTATATTGGCAAGACCAACCGCCGCTTACGATACCTACTGGAGTGGGTTCCTGTGAAAGCCGGAACACGCATTGAGATTTTCTCTGGGCAGTGCGATCGCTACGTCGAAACTTTCAGAACGGTCCACTCGGACAGTGAGGTCTCCCTGGGCTACAATATCGTTGAGCGGCGCACACGCTTGAAGGCTGAGTACCGCGACTTGCCCCAGGCAGAGATCGTGAAATTAGCGCACCAGGGCAGAAGAGAAGAGATTTCTGAGAGCTATCTGAAACGGCTTTTCTCATATGGTGGCGACTCTGTGGCCCTCAACCCCACTGATGTGTTAGACACAGACATTCTCTGTCACGACTGCACGTTCTTGACAGAAGAGGAGCGCGAAGACTATAAGCACGCCACGCTGTCCGAGGCTCTGGAGGTCGCATTGCGCGCTCGCGTGCAAGAAGCTCTTCTGGCTATGCACATCAGCTCGCGTTACAAGCACTCTCTCAAAGAGATAGAAGAACAGCTCGCGCGGGAGCACCCCACGCTGCCTTTCAGAGTGGTCTTTGTCCCGCCGGGGAAGATCTTTCGCTACGGGTAGGGCGAGCCTGTGTGGTCGAGGGGTCCGTCCCTACAGGGTCAACGGCTGCTCGATCTCCAGAATATGGTTCTGCTCGTCCACATGCACAACGCGGGGGCGGTGTCCTGGGATTTCTGCAGGTTCGAAGCTGGCATATGTCAGAATGATCACCAAATCGCCGGGGGCCCCCCACCGAGCTGCCGCGCCGTTGAGCTGCACCGTCCCTGACCCTGGCGGCCCGGCGATGACGTATGTCTGCAGGCGCGAGCCGTTGTTCACATTCACAACGTCCACTTTCTCAAAGGCGGCGATCTGCGCTGCTTCCATCAGTTGGACATCAAGAGTCAGGCTGCCCTCATAGTGCAGATCGGTCGCGGTGATCGTCGCCCGATGGATCTTGGACTTCAAAAGCTCAATACGCATGCTTTAATCTTAGGGCGTGCTGGAGCGCCATGCAAGCCGAACCCCAACACCGTCAGAGCCAACCGCTTGCACGCTATAATAAAAATGTGATAAGATGTGCATTGTTAGCTGTGACCAAAGAGATTTGACCTATGTGGAGCTTCATCATCCGGCGCGTCGCGTACATGATCCCACTGCTCTTTATTATTTCTGTGGTGGCCTTCACTGTAGTCAAGATGCAGCCCTCCGATCTGGTGGCTCAGTGGAAGTTTAACCCCAGTATTGGCACAGAGCAACTAGAAAACCTGATCAAACAATTTGATCTCGATAAAGACCCGGTCACCCAGTACATCAGCTGGATTAAGAACATTTTCACGAAGGGCGACTTGGGGTTTTCATTTTTCAATAAGGTGCCAGTGCTGGAATATCTCTTCGGGCGTGGGGCCTTGCTGTACAGTATGATCATTATTTTTGTGACGATGATCTTCACTTGGGCTATCGCTATCCCCATTGGCATCTACTCTGCTACCCATAAGTACTCTTTTATGGACCATTTCTTAAATTTCATGGGGTTTTTGGGGCTCTCTATCCCGAACTTCCTGCTCGCCGTGATTTTCTTGCAGCTTATGGTCACGATCTTAAACGTGGGGAGTTGGTGCAACTACGAGTGGCTTCGGCCTGTGGTGCAGTTCTTCCGACCGGGCATCGAGTGCCAAGCGGGGCAGGGGCTGGGCGTGGGCATGCTCTTCGATCAGGAGTATCTCACAGCCCCTTGGAGCTGGGAGAGATTTCGTAACTTTCTCTGGCATCTATGGCCAGTGGTGATCGTTGTGGGAACAGCCAATATCGCTGCGCTTATCCGTTATATGCGCGCTAATCTCTTAGACGTGCTGGGGCAGCCGTATGTGCAGACAGCTCGTGCGAAGGGGCTCTCCGAGCGCATTGTGATCTACAAACATGCGGTGCGTAACGCCATCAACCCCCTGGTGAGTATGCTGGGTTTTTGGGTTCCTTTGATGTTCGAAGCGATGCTGGTCACCTCGGCGGTGATGAACTTGCAGACTGTCGAACGCAATTACTACGATGCCCTGCAAACGCAAGACCAGTGGGTCATCATGGGAGGATTGCTCTACTTTGGCGTCATCTTGTTGGTGGGCAACCTGATTTCAGATATTTTGCTCGCCGTGGTGGACCCAAAGATTCGCTATGAATAAAGAAATCCCCGACAAGAAAAAACAAAAAAAACAAGAAGTCAAGCCACCTGCGGGTGACAGTGTGGGTAGCTTTGAGCCCGTCTCTCAGTGGCGCCTGATCTGGCGACGCTTTAAGCACCATAAGATGGGCTTGGTCGGCACGGGCATCATATTGGCCTTTTTTCTCGTTTTTATTGGACTCTCTGATTTTGTCGCGCCTTACTATTACGGTAATGAACACCGTGAGTTCGGCTATGTGCCTCCGATGCTCACCAAGATACGCTTCTGGGACAAAGACGGCAATTTCTCGTTCAAACCGTTCGTTTATGGCTTAGGGAAGTGTCAAGTCTATCTGGACCCCCACACCAACCAGCAGACCTGCGAGGACAACCCGGCCTTCTTTCTCCAGCCGGGTATCTTCCGCTGGGTGGAAGATACAAACTACAAGTGCAACATAGAGTTCTTCGTCCGGGGGGAAGAGTATATCATCGTGTTCTGGGACGACTTGCGCCAGAAGTTCCAGGATCTGCTCCGGTGGCTGGGGTGGAAGGATCTGCATTTGCCGGCGTTGCGCTCCGACTTGCACCTCTTTGGAGTGCGCCAAGAAGGTGTTCCTTTCGATCCCTATACGATAGACAAATCTCCCTGTCAGCTCTTTCTCTTCGGGTCGGATAAGCTGGGCTACGATATTCTGTCTATGACGCTCGTCGGGGGCAAGATTTCGCTGATCATTGGGCCGATTGTGATCGTGATCGCCTTTATCGTGGGCATTCTCTTGGGGGGTATCTCAGGGTATTACGGCGGTGGCTTAGACACGTTCATCCAACGCGTCATCGAGGTCTTCATGGCATTGCCTCGCTTGGCACTTCTGTTGGCGCTCTCGCTAATTCTATCGGCCAATAAGCTCTATGGGATGGCAACGTTTTGGGGCATTGTGGTGATCTTGGTGATCGTGAGTTGGGCACCGCTGGCGCGCGTCATCCGCGGGCAGTTTTTAGCGTTACGCGAGTCGGAGTTTATTGCCGCGGCTCAGGCCGTCGGCGTGGGAGACCTTCGTATTATCTTCAAGCACGTCTTGCCGAACATCATGAGCTATTTGGTGGTCGCGGCCACCCTTACCGTCCCCAATCTCATCATTCTGGAGAGCACGTTGAGCTTCTTGCGCTTGGGCATTCGGGCTCCGTTGACCAGTTGGGGAGTATTAATGCAAGAGGCGTGGTTCACCAGCGTTATCCAGAACTATCCATGGTTCTTGATCCCCGGCATTTTTATCGTGCTCTCTGTGCTCGCTTTTAATTTTATGGGTGACGCTCTGCGTGACGCCGTTGACCCCTTCACCGTGACAGGGGCCAAAGAAGAGCCGACGTAAACTAAAAATAGTGAGCGCCTCTGTCACACCCATCAGAGACAAACTGCCGAAATCATTTGATTTTCTCTGGCTTTTTGCGTATTATAGACCGTCCGTCTGGACACCTTCCAAGGGGGGAATAGATTCTTATGCCGGAACGGATCGAGCGAACCTATATCGAAGACGAGATGCGTGAGTCGTATATAAACTACGCCATGAGCGTCATCCGCGGGCGGGCCATCCCCGACGTGCGCGACGGCCTCAAGCCTGTCCAAAGAAGAATCCTCTACGGAATGTATCAGTTGGGGTTGATGCCCAACAGACCCCATAAAAAGTCTGCAAGAATCGTCGGCGAAGTGATGGGCAAATACCATCCCCACGGCGATCAAGCCGTCTACGACACGATGGTCAACATGGCCCAGGAGTTCTCTTTTCGCTATCCCCTCATTGACGGCCAGGGCAACTTCGGCAGCATTGACGGCGACGAGCCAGCAGCGATGCGCTACACCGAGGCCCGCCTGGCGCACATCGCTGAGGAGTTTCTCTCGGAGATCGAAGAAAATACCGTTGATTTCGTTCCCAATTTCGACGACTCGCTGACCGAGCCGGTCGTCCTGCCCGCCAAAGTCCCTAATTTGCTCATCAATGGGTCGTGGGGCATTTCAGTAGGCATGACCACCCAGATACCCCCGCACAATTTGGCCGAAGTCGTAGAGGCCCTCGTCCATCTGATCGAAAAACCCGAGGCGCCGTTGGAAGAATTTTTGCAGTATATTAAAGGCCCAGATTTCCCCACCGGCGGGATTATTCTCGGACGCCGGGGCATCGAAGAGGCCTATCGCAACGGAGAGGGGAAGCTGCGCGTGCGCGGCGTGGCCCGCATCGAAGATCACAGTATTATTATCTCCGAAATCCCCTTTCAGGTGCGAAAGTCAACGCTGGTCGAATCCATTGCCAATAAAGTCCGCTCCGGCGACATTGACGAGATCTCCGATCTGCGAGACGAATCCGACCGCGACGGCATTCGCATTGTCGTCGAACTCAAGCGCGGCAGCAACCCCCAGTTGGTCTTAACCAAGCTCTACAAATACACGCCGCTCGAATGGACCTTCGGTGCCAACTTTTTGGTCATCGTTGACGGCAACCCCAGAAAATTAGCTCTCAAGGAGCTGCTCTATTATTTTTTAACTCATCGGCGCGAGGTCGTCCGGCGGCGCACGCAATTTAGACTGAACGCCGCTCAAGAGCGGGCTCATCTCTTAGAAGGAATGCTCAAGGCTATTGAGAATCGCGATGAGATCGTAGAACTCATCAGCAAATCGAAAGACGCCGCCCACGCGATGGAGGCGCTCCAGAAGAAATACAAGCTCTCCGAAAAGCAGGCCGACGCTATCTTGAAGATGCAGCTGCGACGCTTCACCGCTCTAGAGAGCAACGAGCTCCAGGAGGAGTACAAGGAGAAGCAAAAAGCGATCAAAGAGTATAAAGAAATCTTGGCCAGCCCTCCCAGACTCGACGGGATCATCAAAGAAGAATTGCTCGCGCTCAAGAAAAAATACAGTGACGCGCGGCGCACCCACATTCTCGCTGACGCTGACGGCGAGACCCTGAGCGAAGAGGCGTTCATCCCGGATACGGACTTGCTCATCAGCGTCAGTGTGAAGGGCTACGCCAGCGCCCCCAAAGAAGAAGCCTATAGAAAACAACAGCGCGGCGGCAAAGGGATCTTGGTGATGAGATTGCGCGAGGGCGACGCGATGAAGCGCGTCTTCACCTGTCATGCGCGCGACGATCTGTTGGTCTTCAGCAAGGCTCATAAAGCTTATAAACTGAAGGCCTATCAATTGTACTCAGACCGGCGCGATGTCAAGGGCGAGAACCTGAGAAACTTTATCGGCATGGAGGCCGACGAGGAGGTCTGCGCGCTCTTGCCTTTGCACACCGACGGCACGGAGAATCGCTACTGTCTCATGGCCACCGCCCAGGGGATTCTCAATCGCAATGCGTATACGGACTTCTATAACGCGCATACGAGCGGGATTTTGGCGATCAACCCCGAGCCCGGAGATTATATCGTGGACGCGGCTATCTCCACGGGGACGGGAGAAGTGCTCTTGGCGAGCGCGCAAGGGATGACCATTCGCTTCAAGGAGGAGCTGGCCCGCTGCACCGGCCGCCCCAGCAAGGGTGTCATCGGGATGCGCCTGAACGAGGGCGACCGGCTCATCGGGCTGGTCACGCTCGAACCCACAGATCCCGAAGATAAGTTGCTCTTAGTCACGGAGAACGGTTACGGCAAGCGCACGCCTTTGGAAGAATTCCCCTCGCAAGGGCGAGGGGGCAAGGGCGTGTTGGGCATCAAGGTAGACGAGAAGACCGGGCTGATTGTCGCCATCGAGAAGGTGAAAGACGACGACGAGATAATGGTTACGACGCTTCATGGCAAGATCATTCGCATCTCGGCGGGGGAAGTGCGCATCGTCGGTCGCTATGCCAAGGGCGTCAAGCTCATAGACCTTGATGAGGGCGACAAGGTCGTCTCGGTAGTACGCTATGTGCCGGGCAAGAACGGCGAGCCGCACGGTGAAGAGCAAGAAGCCGAAGCGTCTGCACGATGACCCTCACCCTGTACCCTCTCCCTTTAGAGTAGGAGAGGGATAAAGAGTGAGGGTGAGCAAGCGGTGAGGGAAGGGCCACTATGCGCACGGCCATCGGTCTGGAAGTCCATGCCCAATTATTGACAAAGACCAAGCTCTTCTGTAGCTGCTCAGCAGATTATTTCGGAGCACCTCCCAATGCGCACACCTGCCCGATCTGTCTAGGGATGCCCGGGGCGCTCCCCGTGCTGAACGAAAAAGCTGTCGAATACGCCCTGAAAGCCGCGCTCGCGCTGCATTGCCAGATTCCCCGACGCTCGACTTTTGCCCGAAAGAACTATTTTTACCCCGATCTGCCCAAGGGCTATCAGATCTCGCAGTTTGATGAGCCCTTGGCCGTGAGAGGCTATCTCGATCTGCCCGGTGGGAGGCGCATTGGGATTCGGCGCGTCCATCTAGAAGAAGACGCCGGAAAGTTGCTGCACAGAGAAAACGGCTTCAGTTTAGTAGACCTCAATCGCGCCGGCGTGCCCCTGATCGAGATCGTCAGCGAGCCCGATCTCAGTTCCCCCCAAGAAGCTCGACTCTATATGGAAGAACTCCGAAGAGTTTTGAGATATTTGAGAGTCTGCAGCGGCGATCTGGAAGAGGGGTCTTTACGGTGCGATGCCAATGTCTCCGTCAGCCCTGAGGGGCAATTGGGGACGAAGACCGAGATCAAGAATATGAACTCTTTTCGGGCGGTCGAAGAGGCACTCAAGTTTGAAGTGCAGCGCCAAAGAGAGATCTTAGAGCGCGGCGGCACCGTGAGCCAAGAGACGCTGCTGTGGAACGAGAAGACGGGCAAGACGGAAATTATGCGCAGCAAAGAAGAATCTGAGGACTATCGCTACTTTCCAGACCCCGATCTGGTCCCCTTGGAGATAGACGACTCTTGGAGGGAGAAGCTTTTAGAGTCGCTGCCGGAGTTGCCCGCGGCCAAGCGGGCCCGCTGGGCCCAAGAGTACGGCCTGCCGGAGTACGATATAAAGTTGCTGACAGATGAGCGCCAGATCGCCGAATATTTTGAAGCGGTCACCAAAATCTATAACAACCCCAAAGACGTGAGCAATTGGATGATGTCGGAGCTGTTCAAGGTGCTCAAGGAGGCCCAGACGGATGAGATCAAGATTGCGCCGGAGAATTTCGCTCAAGTTTTGCAGATGGTGAGCTCCGGGCAGATCAACCGCGCCGTGGGGAAAGAAGTGATCGAAGAATCTTTGAAGACGGGCAAAGCCCCAGATAGTATCGTACAAGAGAAGGGCTTGGGGCAGATCTCTGACGAAGGGACCCTGGCGCAGGTCATCGCTCAGGTATTGACCGGCAATCCCAAAGCCGTAGCGGACTTCAAAGCCGGCAAAGAAGCGGTCGTCGGCTTCTTGCAAGGGCAAGTGATGCAAGCAACACAAGGCAAGGCCGATCCCAAGAAGACAAGGGAATTGCTGGTGCAGAAGCTCAAGGAGCTGTAAGACTTCAGAGTCGCTGCTCGTTCAGCCTATACGTTGCAATCCCAAACGCCACCGCGACGTTGAGCGACTCTTTCTTGCCGCGCATGGGGAGAGTAATAATCGCATCAGTGCGCTGCAAGAGCGCCGGGGACAGCCCGGTCACTTCGTTGCCCAACACCAGTGCCATAGGAAACCGAGGGACGAAGTCGCGATAGTCAATGGTAGGCAATTCGATATTGTTCTCTAAGGCGACAATCTGCACGCCCTGAGTCTTGAGGCGCTCCAGCAACCGCCAGGTCTGTGGAACGTGCTCCCACGGCACGGTCTTCTCGGCGCCCAGCGCGACTTTTTCGATCTCGTAGCGCGGCGGGCAGGGCGTATAGCCGCAGAGATAGATTTTCGTGATCCCAGCCGCGTCGGCCGTACGGAAGATCGCCCCGACGTTAAACGTGCTGCGGATGTTGTCGCAGATGACGTAAAAGTCTTGAGCGAACATGAAGACCTTCTCCCCTAGCCCCTCCCGGGGCAGACCCCCTGTGTCTGCTTTGGGCGGGGGTTCTCCCCGAAGAGAGCCAGGGGGTTAGGTAATTGTACACCAACGCCAGTCCACAGTATACTAAAATTATGATCGAGCTCAATGGTCATACGCTTACGATTGATACAGCAACGAAGATCGTCTTCTCTCACGAACCGGTCTCCCTCTCTTCGGAAGCCCTGGAGCGCGTGCGCGCCTCGCGTCGTGTCCTCGAAAGGATCGTTGCGCAAAACCGGCGCAGCTACGGGATTAACACGGGCTTTGGGAAGCTGAGTACCCGGACAATTCCCAGCGAAAAGCTCTCGCTGCTGCAAGAGAATTTACTCAAGAGTCACGCCGTCGGCGTCGGCGAGCCCTTGCCCGACGACGTCGCCCGCGCGACCGTGCTCTTTCGCTTGAACTCGCTCTTGCAGGGGCGATCTGGTGTGCGCATTGAAATCGTCGAGTATCTCAAAGAATTTCTCAATCACAGCGTCGTGCCCATAATGCCGTCAAAAGGCTCCGTCGGCTCCAGTGGGGACTTGGCCCCGTTAGCCCATTTGGCCCTGCTGTTGATCGGCGAGGGCCAAGCACGGTTCAACAAAAAGACTCTCTCAGGGCGCGAACTTTTGAAAGAGATCGGGCGAGAGCCCTTGCAACTAGCTCCCAAAGAAGGGCTGGCTCTGATCAATGGAACTCAAGTTACCTTGGCGCTCGGGTTTGTGGCTCTTGTAAGAGCACAGGGATTATTGGAGCAAGCGCAGGCGGTCAGTGCGCTGGCCATCGAAGCACTGTGCGGGCACCTCGAGGCGCTTGATGCCCGTCTTCATCAGGCGCGTCCGCATCCCGGCCAGCTTCGCGTGGCCAACGCTCTGCGCGAGTGGCTCGCCGGAAGCAACCTCGCCAGTAGTCGAACTGAGGACGTGCAAGATAATTACACTGTGCGCTGCATTCCCCAAGTGCTGGGAGCATCGGCAGATGTGCTCGATTTTGTCGCTGAAAAATTCCAGATCGAGATGAACTCAGCGACCGATAACCCCTTAGTCTTTGCTGAATCTGGAGAAGTGCTCTCAGGGGGAAATTTTCACGGCCAGATTCTCGCGTTCGGGTGCGAGCTCTTAGGGCAGGCCGTGGCAGAGATCGGGAATTTCTCGGAGCGCCGCACGGCGCTCCTGCTCGAGGCGCCCGATCTCCCTACGTTTTTAGTGCGCGACGGCGGTCTGAACTCCGGCTTGATGGTCCCCCAGTACACCGCTGCTGCGCTCGTGGCCGAAAATAAAGTCTTAGCCCATCCTGCCAGTGTAGACTCTATCCCGACTTCCGGAGGCAAGGAAGACCATAACAGCATGGCCACAACGTCCGCTTATAAAGCCCTCCAAATAGTAAAGAACGTTGAGATCATCCTCGCTGTGGAGCTTTTGACAGTCTGTCAAGCCTTGAGTTTCCGGGACCGAGCTCAGATGGCCCCGCGTACCCGTGCCCTCTATGAACGTGTACGACGTGACATCCCGCCCTTGTCGGACGACCGGCTCTTGCAGTATGATATTCAAAGAGCGATTCGCATAGTTCAGGAGGGTGCCTGGTTGCATGGGGTTTAAGTCGGGATTTGTCGGGGTGTTAGGACAGGCCAACGTCGGCAAATCGAGCTTTATTAACGCGCTCTTTGGCAAAAAACTCTTAATCGTCTCGGAGAAGCGCCAGTCTACACGGCACCGTATCCAATGCGTTCTCACTCTGCCGGGTGCGCAAATTATCTTTGTGGACACACCGGGTCTCCACCAGCCCGTGGACAAACTGAGCAAATATCTACTGAAGCAAGCGTACGCTGCTCTTTCTGGATTGGATGTGCTGGTCTATATGACCGAGCCCTGGGGACGCTTGCACGAGTACGACGAGAGAGTCTTTGATCATCTGAGAAATTTCACGAACCCCATTGTGCTTTTGATCAATAAGATGGACCTCGCTTCGCCCAGCACGCTCGAAGAGACCCAGGCTGCTTATCAGCAGACCGGGCTCTTTCGCAAGATCGTGCCCATCTCATGCACCCACGGGGCCAATCTGGGAGTGGCTGCCAATGCTCTTGCTGAGTTGCTTCCTGAAGGCCCTCGGTACTTCGAAGACAATATGTACATGGACAGATCAAGCGAATTCATCGTTGCTGAATTCATTCGCGAACAGATCTACCAGTTGACGCATCAAGAAATCCCTTATTCTACGGGTGTTGAGGTCGTCCACATGAAAGAACGAGCAGACAAAAAGCTCATGGAAATCTTGGCCAATATCTACGTGGCGCGGGAGTCTCAAAAGCCCATTATCATTGGGACCGGAGGCCGTATGATTAAAGAGATCGGGCGCTTATCTCGACAGGAGATCGAAACCTTTCTGGGCAAGCAGGTCTACCTTGATCTCCAAGTGAAGGTGCGTCCCGCCTGGAACGAGGACGAAGCCCAGATCGCCCAAATGCTGGGAAGAGAAGGGTAAGCATGGCCGAGTCCCCTTTTCAGTTTTCTCAAGAGCTCTACAAAGCTTTAGTGGAGAACGCGCTGGTGGGTATCTATGTGTTGCAAGATGGCCGCTTTCAGTATATCAACCCGGTGTTAGAACGTCTTACGGGCTACACGTGTGAGGAGCTGCGCGGGAGAAGCGTGCTCGATCTTATCGTGCCCGAAGACCGCGAATTGGCGTCACAGTACATTCAGGCGCGCGAAACCGGCCAGCAGGCACATTATTATCTCCGAGGGAGAAGCAAAGACGGTCGGATCGTTTGGTACGAGGTCTTGGGGCAGCGTGCCGAGTGGAACGGCCGGCCGGCCATCATCGGCACGGCCCTGGATGTGACCATTCAGAAAGAGATGGAGCAATTTCGCCAGCGTTTAGTAGCTATCGGCACGCAAATTCTCCAGAATACCGATACAACGGCGATCTTGAAAGAAGTGGCCCAGGCTTTTGCGCAGTATTCGAGGTTTCGCAGGATCGGCGTCTCGCTCTACGCCGCGCCGGTTTCACCCGAGCAGCCAGAGCCTCCCCCGATTGCCGAGTACATCACCCTAGGGCTGTCACCGGAGCAAGAGCAGCTCATCTGGCAGCGCAGTGCTGCAGGGAAAGTGCCCACAGACAGACAGATTCTGGAGGCCGGCCACCCCATCGGCCCAGCCCTCTATGTCACACCGGAACGCCTGCCGCAACTGCGCCAGTACGCCGTGGTGACCTCAGAGGCCGGTGCCGAGTGGGGGCCTTATGATATGCTCTATTTACTCTTGCGCAGCGGGGATCAGATCTTTGGACGGATCGCTCTGTCGCAGCCGCGCGATGGCCGGCTACCGACGCCAGAAGAGCTAGAACCGCTTGCCCTCTTAGTGAATATGGCGATCTTAGCAGTGATGAACAGTTATCAGTTGCGCTCCTTGCGGGAGCACCAGCAGCAATTATTAGAACAGACGCGGCATGACCCGCTCACCGGTGTCTACAATCGGCGGGCCCTGGATGCAATGTTGCGACACCTCATGCAGGCTCAGGAACCCTATACGCTGGTTTTGCTAGACGTAGATGACTTCTTTGAGGTCAACGATCGCTTTGGGCACCTTGTCGGCGACCGTGTTATCCAAGGGTTAGCCCAGTTCTTAGGGCAGATCATTCGTAAATCGGACAGTCTCTTTCGCTACGGCGGCGACGAGTTTATCGTGCTGATGCCGCAGACGACCCGCGAGGGGGCCGAGCAGGTGCTTACGCGAATCAACCCTGAATTGCAGAAGTTAAGCGAACGGTGGGCGCAAGAGTTGCCGGGCCTGCAACTCTCGATCAGCTCGGGATTGGCTTCGTGGTCTCCGGACGCACCGCGTTCACTCGATGACATCTTCGAGGAGGCCGATCAGTTTATGTACCGGCGCAAGCGCGCCAGGGGGGCAGTCGCCTCAGAGAGTGAAAAGACTCGATGAAGCATACAGAGCGAGAACCATGATCGAAATTCGCTCATTGCGAACACTCGACGAACTGCACGCTTGCGAAGCGTTGCAGAAGAAGATTTGGGGATTTGAAGACATCAGCATTGTGCCGCACCATCTGTTATTGACGACTATGAAAAATGGGGGAGTGCTTTTAGGAGCGTTCGCAGAGAGTAAAGGGCGGGGTGAGAGCCTCGTGGGTTTTGTGTATGGGTTCCCTGGCATCGAAAATGGCAAACTCAAGCACTGCTCCCTGATGTGTGCCGTCTTGCCGGAGAGGCGTTTTCAAGGTTTGGGGTATGAACTCAAGCTCAAGCAGCGCGAGGCCGTGCTCGCCCAAGGGATCGAGCTTATCACGTGGACTTTCGATCCGTTGGTGAGCCCCAATGCCCGCTTTAATTTACGCAAACTCGGTGCCATCTCTAACCGGTATGAGCGCAATCTCTACGGCGACATGCGCGATACTCTCAACGCCGGCTTGGAAACGGATCGTCTGACGGTTGAGTGGTGGATCAACAGCCCGCGCGTGCGGGCACGATTGCAGAGCGAGGAATGCCGCACACTGAACGAGACCGTCATCGTCAACCGGACCGAAGAGCGAGATGGCTTTCTGGTCAATCGCGACTATTCGCTCACATACACCGAACCGAGATTGCTTTTGGAAATCCCCTACCATTGGCAGCAGATGCGCGAGCGAGCTATAGGGCTGACCAAACGCTGGCGCCATGAGACGCGCGAGATCTTCGAACGATATTTTGCTCACGAGTATTACGCGAGCGATTTTCTCGTAACCGAGCAAGAAGGGCACAGGCGCGCGTTCTATCTTTTAGAACGAGCTACGCGCGAAGAGCTGCTGCAGCGATGAAAATAGAAACCGCCGAGCTGCGCCAGATCGAGATGGAGCTGGTCGAACCCTTTGAGACGAGCGGCTGGCGCGAGACCCTTCGGCCTGCGATTATTATTGCTCTGCATAGTGAAGGGCTGACCGGCTACGGTGAGTGCGTCGCGGGCGCCGGGCCTTGGTACTCCTATGAGACAGTGCAGACGGCTTGGCATGTGCTCAAAGACTTTCTCATCCCGGCAGTGCTGGGAAAGAGCTTTGCATCTGCTGAAGAGCTACAAGCAGCGCTGGGGCGAATACGCGGCCACCCGATGGCCAAGGCCGGACTCGAAGCAGCTTTCTGGGACCTGCTCGCGCAATCACAAAAGAGCTCATTGGCTCAACTGCTCGGTGGCACAAAAGAGCGCATCGAGAGTGGAATCTCTATTGGAATTCAGAAGGACATTCCCGAACTCTTGAGCGTCATCGAGCACCGACGAGCACAGGGATATAAGCGAATAAAACTCAAGATCAAACCTAGTTGGGATGTTGCCGTTCTCCGCGCCGTGCGCGAACGCTTCCCGGACATAGAACTGATGGCTGATGCCAACGCAGCGTATCGTCTTGCAGACCGAGAGCACCTCAAGCACCTTGACGAGTTCAGACTCCTGATGCTCGAACAACCGTTGGATTACGATGACTTGATAGATCACGCCGTTTTGCAAAAAGAGCTAAAAACCCCGATCTGTTTGGACGAGAGCATCAAGACCCCCGAAGACGCCAGAAAAGCGTTAGAGCTTGGAGCATGTCGGCTGATTAACATCAAGCCGGGGCGGGTGGGGGGACTGCTCAACGCGACAAGAATTCACGATCTCTGCCGGGGGCGTGGCGTGCCGGTCTGGTGCGGCGGCATGCTGGAGACGGGGATTGGGCGAGCGGCCAACATTGCTCTGGCGAGCCTGCCCGGCTTTGTGTTCCCAAACGATATTTCCGCCAGCGCGCGCTACTGGCGCGAAGATATAATCGAGCCACCGTTTGTCTTGGAGCGCGACGGGACTATCACCGTCCCGACCGGACCGGGCTTGGGCGTGCAGGTGGTGCCGGAACGGTTGAAGAAAGTGACCACACGTCGCGAGATCCTTCAGAGATGATCCTCAAGACCGTCGGCTTTATCTTGCGTGCCATCAAGTTCCGCGAGAGCGATCTCATTCTCACCGTGCTCAGCCGCGATTACGGAAAGATTGCGCTGATCGCCAAGGCTGCACGGCGTACGGAGAGCAAGTTCGGCGCGGCCTTAGATTTGCTGATGCTCAGCGAGTTAGTTTTCTATGACGCGGAAAATCTCAAGTTGCTCAAAGAAGCCAGCATCATTGAAGAGTATCGCACCCTCAAGGGCGACTATGAGCGCTTGAGCCTTGCGCTCCAGTCGGCGCATCTGCTCAACCAGCTCTTTGAGGAGCACCATCCCGACCGGGCGGTCTTCGAGCTGCTGAAGGATTTTCTCGATGAATTGAGCCGAATGGGAAATCTTGCGCTGGGGGGGCTGGCCTTCAAGCTCAAGCTGTTGCGGGCTTTAGGGATCGTGCCCCGGATGGGTAGCTGTGCGCGTGGAGGGCACAGACTCACGGACGAATTCTGGTTTTCTCCCCAGAGCGGGGGCTTCGTCTGCGGGGAGTGTCACCAAGCCGGTGACACGCGCCTCACCCCTCGATTAGCCCAGAGCCTGAAGATGGTGCTGGGGCTCGGCTGGGGGAAATTAGATCGTCTGGCGTTGGCAGGTGCCGAAATCAAGCTAGCCGACGGGCTGCTCGATGAGTTCATCGGTTTTCATCTCAAGGTGACACAAAAATGAAGTCGTGCCATCCGCGACTGCTTCCCCCAGGCTGCACCATTCCGCTGGAGATGATGGAATTACATGCCCTCGAAGTAGCCGCCGATCTTAACCAATAAAACCGTAATCCCCAACGCGATCAGGAAGTTGCCTAACGCCGTTAAGAGCTCCACCATGGTTTCACCTCCTGAAAATCCTCTCCCGACAGCGACGGGTTTCGTTGCCGCCGTCAATCTGTACCATCTCTATAGCATAAAAGGCCCGCCGTTGTCAAACTGAAGCCCTCCTCCTCTTGACCTCTCTAGGTGTTTCGTGTTAAAAATATACAATCACCTAATAACGAAGGAGACTTCATGCTTCAGAAGAGTTGTGTAGCTCTGCTGGTGCTTTGTCTTGTGAACGGGTTTGCAGCCGGTGCTCAAGAGTGGGAAGTCTGGCCGCAAGCGAGAGATCTCGACCACCCAAAGATCGCAAACGCCTTGGAAGACCTACTCGCAAACTATCAGGCGCAACAGCCTCTCTTCGTGACAGACACCCTCCATCGGGTAACTTCCCAACTCTATGCCCTACACCGTCAAGGGGATCGCCTCCGCGTGATCATTGAAGCTGAGTCCGAGAGGGCCTTCAGCACCATCGCTACAGCCGTCGAGCGTGCTGGGGGCACAGTCGAATTGCGCTACACAACTCAGATTCAAGCCTTAGTACCCATAAAAAATATTCAGCAGATCGCTCATCTGAGTGAAGTGCAGTTTATTCGGCTTCCCGTCGAGCCTGTCTTATCCCAAGAGACAACAGTCAGCGAGGGGCAGAAGCTCATCGGGGCACCGACCTGGCACAAGGCCGGCGTAGACGGGCGAGGGGTCAAAGTAGGCGTCATTGACCCGGATTTTGACGGTTACGAAAGACTGCTAGGGCGCGAGCTGCCCCCAAGCGAGCGAGTGACGGCCAAGTCCTTCCGTCGCGATGGGCAGATGACCGACCCAGAGTTTCCTGGAGAGCACGGCGTCGCTGTGAGCGAAGTCATTCACGATATAGCCCCAGGGATGCACCTACACCTGGCAGCGTTCGACACTGACGTCGAATTCCGCCAAGCCGTAGACTGGATGATCGAGCAGAAGGTCGACGTCATTAACACATCTGGGGGCTACGCATCGGGATGTTTTCGCGGGCCTGGCTTGTTTGAACCCCATATTAAGAAAGCCCATGACGCGGGCATCACCTGGGTGACGAGCGCTAACAACCTGGGCAATAGCCACTGGGAAGGCTCTTTCAGTGATGGCAGCAAGAACGACGTCCACGAGTTCTCCGGCGCTGACGAGACTCTCAGCGTTGAAGTCGAGTTTGTCGAGATCGAGGGGATTGTCGCCGCGGCTGCAGTGGGAGCATTTCTGAGCTGGGATGCCCCATGCACCGGGGCCGCCGATGACTACGACTTGGAGTTCGTCTTCGAATCCCAGTCGCAGCTGCGACGTCGCGCCGACTGGGTCTGGAAACCAGGAATCCCCGTGAAGGGCGGGATCTACTTGGTCTTCACCCCGAACTTGGGCTTTGTGGGGCGCCATGATTACATTGGGCTGCGTATCATTAAGAAGCGCGCCGCAGCCCCCCCAGCTCGGCTCGATATCGCTATCGCGGACTGCTTAAAGTGCCATACGATTGAATATCGGGTCTCCCGAGGCAGTGTCTCGATCTTCGAGCCCGCTATCTCGCCGAACGCTATGACTGTCGGGGCGTTCCATCACGCTCCCGATCGCTGCCCCAGTACCCTCTGCCCAGAGACGAGTCTCTTCGTCTACAGCGGCCGTGGCCCCACAAAAGACAATCGCGTCAAACCTGACATCACCGCGCCGTCGCACATCTCGACGGCCACCTATGAGGAATACACAGGCGATGGGCCGAATCAGAACCCCGGCTTTGATGGAACGTCAGCATCGGCGCCCCATGTAGCGGGCGCAGCTGCACTGGTCAAGCAAGTCTTCCCCAAGTTCACGCCGCAACAGATTCAAGAATTTCTCGAAGAACGCGCCGAAGACCGCGGCCCACGAGGCAAAGACAACGATTGGGGCGCAGGGCAGCTCCTGCTTGGAGAGGTCATCATCATTCCCAATGCGCCAGCAGATCTCGTCGCTGTAGGGAGCGGCTCACGCACGATCAGCTTGACTTGGGAAGACCAAGCAGACAACGAATCGGGCTTCGCACTCGAACGGCGCTTCGCCCTCGATCCCGAGTTCAGTGAGATCGCCCGACTTGGCCCAGATACGACGACGTTCACCGATACAGAGATCCTGCCCGAAACGCCCTACTGCTATCGCGTCCGGGCGTTCACCTCATCGGGGCAATCAGAGTATTCCAACGAGTCTTGTGCGACTGGCTCTGCAGAACTGACTCTCTATGAGTTCTCCGCTGAGATGCAGCAAGGAATCTTAGGACGTATAGCAATCCCCAAGGAGATCACGAGCGCCTTGCCCGTGGGCGTGCGCTTCGTCGAAGAGCCCAATGTCACCGTTGGGGATCGCACAAGCCGCGCTCTCAGCGAACTCACCTTACAACTCTCGCCAAGCACAGGCTCGATCTTCGGCAGCCCTCATACTGCCGGGGAGTCTCTGCACTTGCTTGCTGTCTTCTCCAACGGGCACAAGCTCGCGCGCATCTGGGTGCTGCTCACTGTAAAGCCTGCCCTCGCCCTGGCGCGCCGCGCTGCCCAGAGCCCGCCGGAGATTCTCTTCGTAGATTTCCCAGCACAAATCCGCGCCACGGGAAGGCCCGTTAGGGGATTCGTCGGCTTCCGTGATCCCGACGGCGATCTCGCCAAAGCGAGTTTCACTGTCGTCAGCGCAACGGACTTCCAAAGCTTCGAAGTCACTCCAGACGTCAAGGGCCAAAAAGAAGGGGTCTTCGCCTTCGAGATCGCCACGACGATAGCGCAGACCGTCACGCTCTCTATGATACTGACCGACGAAGCAGGCCAAGCGAGCTCCCCCCTGGAGTTCTCGTTCGAAGCTGTGCCGGTAGCGATCTTACGCGTCACCCCAGAGAGCTTAAGCTCACAGGGAATGGCTGGCGTGGGCGAGATTCCCGCACAAGAGCTCGAGATCGCCAACGTCGGAAGCAGTTCGCTTTCGTGGACGGCGCTCAGCGACGCACCTTGGCTGACTATTATCCCTGACGCTGGAGAGCTCGCTGCAGGGGAGTCCACTCGCGTTACAGCTCAAGCGAATAACACTCTCTTAGGGGCAGGGCGCTACCGCGCTTTGATTATGATCCGTGCCCCTGGGGCCGAGAACAGCCCCCAATGGGTACGCTTTGGGCTAGAGCTCACTCCAGCAAGCGGAACTCTGCTCTGGAAGACCCCTGTCGGCCCGACGGACTCCAGCCCCGCCTGGAGCGCCGACGGGATGATCTATCTCTTCGGAGCCGATCAGACTCTCTATGCGCTCAGCGCTGACGGCCAAGTACAATGGGAATTCCGCGCTGGTGGGACTATTCTCTCAGCGTCGGTTGCCGTTGCGAAAGACAAGACGATCTATTTCGGAGCAGACGACGGGAATCTCTATGCGCTTGCGCCCGATGGCAAAGAGAAGTGGCGCTTCCCAGCTGAGCTGCCCATCCGCAGTAGCCCCGCCATTGGTCCCGATGGGACGATCTATTTCGGTTCGGGCAGTCAGCCCGCAGAAGAGGCAAAAGTCTACGCCATTCAGCCCGACGGAACAGTAAAAAGACGCCCTTTCGACGTTGAAGGCGGGGTCGTCTCTAGCCCAGCTATTAGCAAGAATACGCTCTACGTCGGTGCGCTCGACCGACGCGTCTACGCCGTGAATCTCGAGGGATTCTATCGTCAGTGGCGCTTCCGCGCCGGGGATTCTCTAAGCAGCTCCCCGGCCATCGGCGAGGACGACACAATTTACTTTGGCGCAGACGACTGGAATCTCTACGCGCTCGCTCCTGATGGCCAAGAGAAATGGCGCTTTCAGACGAACGACAGAATCGTCTCTTCTCCCGCTATCGGCCCCGATGGGACAATTTACATTGGCTCGCTCGACGGACAGCTCTACGCTATTAGGCCCGACGGTCAAGAGAAATGGCGCTTCCAAACCGAAGGACCCATATACTCTTCCCCTGCAATCGCCGCCGATGGTGTCGTCTATGTCGGCTCTGATGACGGGAATCTCTACGCTGTCAACCCCGACGGCACAGCGCGCTGGAGCTTCAAGACTAACGGGGAAGTGCGCTCGTCTCCGGTGATCTTGGGCGATGGGACGATCTACATCGCCTCACGGGATGGGAATCTCTACGCGATCCGTGGGGAAGCTGGCCCGGCGCAAAGCTCGTGGCCGATGTTCCGTCAGAACCCGCAGCGCACCGGAGCTAAACTCTAAAGCCCCAGCGCTCGATCTAAAAGCTTTAAGGCTTCGTCGCGTCGGTCTAACAGCCGGCGCGGCTTCTTGTTCATCCCCTCTTGCAGGAGCGCGTGCACAATGAAGGGGAAGACCGAAGTCACTTCGGCGAAGACATACTGAGAGTTTTTCGCAAATTCAGCCGAGACCTTGCCCCAGGTGTGCGCTTCCCCTGCCGTGCACGAGCTTAAGCCCCCATTCTGCACGTGTGCGTCACAAATTTGCACGTCACAATCGTAGCCCTCGGTCTCAAGACCACAGATTTGCGACAGATACGGTTCCGGCTGAAGACTGTAATTCTTCGGCACGCCGCCCCCTAAGATAATAATGCTGAGCTTCTTGGACCATTGATGCTTCGCCAGCCAATGATACGCGCTGAACTCATGAATGTCCGCTTCTATATCAATCCCAAACTGAAATCTTTCGCCGAGCTTGCGCTTTAAATAAGCAACGTTCAGATAGATCGAGCTATCTTGAGGGGCACCGCAGAAGATCGGTACACGATGAAGATGCGCTTGCACGGTGAGGCTCTGCGATGCATCGCGTAATAGTTCGGCCGTGTGCCGTCCTAACAGATCGTGAAACTCGGGAGTGGTCATCCGTCTTTGAAAGAGCTTTTGGGCGAGCATCTTTTGCACGAACTTATCTGTCCGGTAGAGATCGTCCTCTGGGAAGACCAGATCGTAAATCCGTGTGAGCCCGGCTTTGCGCAGCTGTATATCTCCGGCGTTGGGGTCTACAGCGAAAAATTCCCCATCAAGAGCGCGTTGGAGATCGTGATAGATGTTTGCCCCCGTAGTGACTAAGATGTCTACTATCCCGGCCTGGATGAGCGGGATGAGGCAGGTCGTGTGCAGGCCCGCCGGGGTCATCGCGCCGGAGAGCGAGAGCACAATAGTATGGTCTTCAGCGATCATGCGTCGAATGATCTGATAGCCCGTCGCCAGCTCGCGCCCGACAAAGGCCTGAAAGGCCGTTTGTAGCAGGTGCTGGGTGGACTCATCTCCCCTAATAGCATCTCCGGCGACCTTCGGGCCGGGCTTCTGTCGGGTCTTCCCCATCTCTACTCCTTTCTCATGCCGTTCATGTGTTGGGCGTCGAGCACTTTGATCTTTCTGTCTTTCAAGTCTTTGACGATCCGGCGCCAGTCGTAGCTGTCAATCTTTATGACAAAGACACCGGAGTCGGGCGTGGTGCGGCACTCGTTGCAAGTGACGACGCTGCGCACGTTGGCCTCGTGTTCGCGCAGAATATCTAACACTTCGGCGAGCGCGCCGGGGCGGTCCTCTAATTCAATAGTGAGCCGTGTGCCCTTCTGCTGGACCCCCAGCAGCCCCAAGAGGACTTCGAATATATCCGACTCCGTGATGATCCCGACGAGATGGTTGCCGTCCACGACGGGCAGCCCACCGACTTTGTGCTGGCGCATGAGCAAGGCCGCCCGTTCGATGGGGTCGTTGGGGCTGACGGTGATTAAATCCTCGGCTTTGATCATGATTTGCTCGACGGTGGTGCGGGCTAAGAGATAATTCAGCTCCCAGATGCTGAGTGTCGTGGCATCTGAGGGGCCGGCTTCTTGGATGTCGCTCTTGGTGATGATCCCAACCAGCTTGCCCCGCTTCGTGACGACGGGCAGGCGCCGCACACCGTGTTTCCTCATGATATCTTGGGCTTCCAGAATTGGCGTCTCCGGCACAACCGTTACGACGTCCGTCGTCATCCACATGCGCACAAACATCGTCTTGTCCTCCTGCCTTCAGTATAACCGCTTGACTGAGGCGTTGGCAAAATGATCGAGGGGTATTACAGAAAAGAGAAGTCGTGACGAAGGTCAATAAAAATCATGATGCATTCCGTAAAGTCAAAGAAACACCAAAACCGGGGGCCTGAGGAGCCCGGTCGGGAGTCCCGGCCGGGCTCCGCTGTTTTTTCAAAGCTCCCCTAACGCATTCTATGGAAAACAGGTTTTGTCGAAAATACGTCTGAATTGAGATAATTCCCAATCAGACTAGAGGGCAGACGCCAGTCCTTGGGGATAAACCCGTTGGATACGATATTGGCTCTCGTATAAACCTCTCCCTCAAAGAGCAAGCGGGCGACAAACGTCGCGCAATTGAAGCCAAAGAGGCTGTAGGGAAGCGCTTCGCCGTACCACGCCTGCCGCCAGGGCTTGCTCAACACTGGGTCCGGCTCTAACAGAGATATATAATGCCGTAGAAGTCGACGAATCCGCTCAGCCTGTTCTGGATGCACTCGCACAATCAAGCGCAAGTCCGGCGATGACAAAAACTTCTCTAAGGTCATCCCCGGCTCTTGTAAAATGTCCCATTCAATGATGCTGCCGGCCTGCGGGCTGAGCAACAGCCGGAGATAGTACAAGAGCCGTTCTATACCCTGGTAGTTTTCGGGGTTGACGTACTTTTTGCGATAGTGCTCCGCCGCGCCGAAGGCATAGATTTTGATCCCCGTCAACTGACTGTGTTCGTTGAGCTCATCTATCCCCAGGGCGACGTGCCAGAACCCCCCCAGCAAATAGAGATTGACCCCCGGCTCGTCAAACGCTGCTTGCACGCGCACAAAATAGAGATTGACCGATGACCCCATCGTCACGACAAAAAGCCCAGCTAAGATAAAAATACGGCGAGCTCGGCGAGAGGACTGCTTGCGGTCACACATGACTCAATATATAACAGAGAGAGTGCCTCTCTGCAACGAGCAGCTTGCACACAGCTCACGAAGGTGCTTAAATAAAAATTATCTTTAGGAGGCTGATGCGATGGATGCACGCTGGTGGGTATGGATTGGCGTAACCCTCTTTGCCGGATTGCTGGCATATGTCTGGTTGAGCACTCCCGGCTCTCCCAAACTGGAGCCGGCAGTTATCTCTCTTGAAAATATCACAGAAAGCCGGGTGACTTTGGTACGAACTCCCGCCGGCAAGCTCGAGTACCGAAAGATCTCTAACAGGCTTGTTCCGTATTTTCACCAGAAGTCGCACGAGTTCAGCTATGTGTTTGCAGGACGCGCCGCCGGCTTCATAAAGAACGAGAGCATTCAAGTGGAGCCGGGACATCTGTTGATCGTTCCTCACAGGACAGCTCTGGGCCTGCGCACAGCGAGTGAAGAACCTTTGGAGATATTAAGCTTTTATGTGCCAGCTCCTGATGGGCTCGACGAAGTCCAAGTGCTGATCGGTGACGCCTTCCCTCCTGGGGACCCGTCGTCTTTGCGGCCTCAGCCTCTGCCTACGGACGAGTCCGACGTATCTCCCGGAATGGTGGACCTGACAGACTTGGGAGAGAAAGAGCTGGCCAAGCAAGGCTCGGGGTGGGAGTGGGCTTATTTAGCCCAAAGCTCGTCGGGCAGCGTCGCGCTGGTACGCCTGACCGGACGTCTCCAGATACGGGAGCGAGCAGCCCATTTTTTGTATGTCCGGCAAGGGCAAGCTCACATCACTGTTGGTGAGCGGAGCCTAGAAGCGAGAGCGGGACAAGTGGCAATGTTGCCCAACGCTTCGGCTCGCACCATCGAGCGCGTCGGCGCTGAGAGACTGGAGTTTCTGCTCTTTTCCGCCCCGCCGCTGCGCGAGAAAGATATATCTAACTGATTCCCCGAAAGCGCTTCAGATAGAGCAGGACACCCTGGACGTTCATCTCGATCTCGCTACGGAGAATCAGTTCCGGGTAGTGCTTCTTGAGAGAGGGTGTCTCCTTCTGGACAAAGTGTTCTTTAACGACGCCATCGTCTCCCAAAGTCTTTTTGGCGCGCTCGATTGCGCTGACCCAGCCTTGGAGCATCTGGGCATATTGATCGAGAAGGCTTATATCGGCGTGTGCGCCCCAGTGGGTGTAGAGCACGAGTTTGGGGTGGAGGGCTTTGAGTTGGGAGAGCGTCTGCAGACTCTGCTCAAGATGGAATGCTGGGGGCGGGGTCGTCAGGAGCAAGCCCGCAGCCCACGGACGATAGATCCCCGCAGCGTCGGCTGTAAACAGCCCGGCGGTCTTGCGCTCAAAGAAGCAGACTTGGTGTGGTGCGTGCCCCGGCGCCGCGATCACTTCGATCTGGTAGCCGTCCCCAAGATGGAAGACTTCACCGCCGCGCACAGAGAGGACCCTTTCCGGAGGAGTGGGGTTGAGCGTGCCGTAGTACTGAAACATCGGGCCGACGGCGCGCCGGACGCTCTCTAAGAGCTTCGTCGGGTCTATTAAGTGAGGCGCTCCCTGCTCGTGCACGACGACTTTGGCGTTGGGGCACGCTTCGGCCAAGTGCCCTGTGCCCCCGGCGTGATCGAGATGGACATGCGTGGGCATGATATACGCTATCTCTCTCGGATGTATTTTCAGTTCATCGAGAGCTTGTAGTGTTTTAGAGAGCGTGTGCGAAAAGCCTGTCTCGATGATGGCCGGTCTGGGGGTTTTGAGAATATAGAGCGCGCCGTAGCGCGGCAGCCCCAGCATTTCGGTGTCAAGAATATAGAGATTCTCTGCAACGCGTTCAGTCAGAGCCATCTTCAGCGCATCTTTGCGATGATTGCCTGGGCAAACTCTTGCGTGCCCGCCGTGCCCCCAAGATCGTAGGTGCGAATCTTCCCTTCTTGGAGGACTTTATAGAGGGCCTGCTCGATACGATTGGCAGCTTCTGTCTCTTGGAGGTGTTTCAACATTAAGGCCGCCGAGAGCAAGAGTGCCGTCGGATTCACTTTATTGAGCCCCGCGTACTTGGGGGCCGAGCCGTGCACGGCCTCGAAGACAGCGCAGTCGCGCCCGAAGTTCGCCCCTGGCGCGACCCCTAGCCCTCCCATCATCCCCGCTGCTAAGTCCGAAATAATATCCCCATAGAGATTAGGCAGAACTAACACATCAAAGTTCTGCCAACGGGTGACTAACTGCATACACATATTGTCAACGATATAATCGCTGAACTCGATCTGTGGGTACTTGTGCGCCACCTCACGGGCCGTCTGCAAGAAGAGCCCGTCGCCGAGCTTCATAATGTTGGCTTTATGCACAGCCGTCACTTTCTTCCGCCCGTTGGCCTTGGCGTAGTCAAAAGCAAACTCAATAATGCGTCGGCTGCCCGGCCGGCTGATGATCTTGAGCGAAACGGCGACATCAGGGGTAGTATAGTACTCGACTTGGGCGTACAGGTCTTCGGTGTTTTCTCTGAAGATCACGAGATTTAGGTCTTTGAACGGCGTGGGGACGCCGGGCAAGGCCCAGACGGGCCTCATGCACGCGAAGAGATCGAGCTTCTTGCGCAGAGTGACGTTGGCACTGACGGAGCCTTTCCCGATGGGGGTAGTCATCGGGCCTTTGAGAGCGACTTTGGTCTGCTTGATGAGTTCGATGGTGCGGTCGGGCACGATGGGCTCACCCCGTTTGAGAGGCTTTTCGCCGGCTTCCGCTTCGATCCATTCGATCTTGGCGCCGCTGGCATCTATGACTTTAAGCACGGCTTCGCACAGTTCAGGTCCGGTCCCGTCACCTCGGATTAAGACGGCTTTATGGCTCATAATTCGTCCTCCCAGTTCTCGCTTTGAATTTGTTAATACGGCTCGCTGTAGGCATTCACTCCGGCGATCTCGAAGAGCTTTTGTGCCTGGGTCCAGACGTGCTTTTGGCTGAGTCTCTCCAAGAGCATATGCACATCGGCGTGCGAGACTGCTCGCTCGGCCCGATAGCGGCAGCACCACCAGTCGCTGAACTCTGCAGGAGGGGCTACGGGCTGGACGACTCTCGTCCCACGATTAGAGATAAACTGTAACGCGAACGGCCCGATCTGCTTGGGCACATCGGGTAGCTCCTTCGACCATAGATAGACATCCGCTCCGACGAGTTGCATATCCAACACTCCTTCTGAGACTGAAAATAATAACGGAAAGCAGCGCCGCTGATCGCGCTGCTTAGTATAGCAAGAAATTGGTGTTGAACCAAACGGTTATTTTGTCTTTTTTAGCGCATTTATCTAGAATATTCTTATGGACAAAGTCTTCCGCGACCCGGTCCATAATTTGATCGGCTTCGACAAAGAGCGTGACGCGCTCGTCTTACAGCTCATTGATACCCCCCAATTCCAAAGGCTACGCCATATCCGCCAACTTGGGGTCAGCTCGCTGGTCTACCCAGGGGCAACGCACACGCGCTTCTCTCACGCCTTGGGCACAGCATTCTTGATGAAACGAGTCTTAGAGCACTTTCAGAATCTCAGCCCAGCCGCGGCCTTACGACGCACTCTGGACGAGCATCGTGAACTCTTACTGGCCGCGGCCCTGCTCCACGACCTGGGGCATCTGCCCTTCTCGCATCTGTTAGAAGAGTTTGCTCATATCCCCCACGAGACTTGGACCGTGCGCATCGTGCAAGACCCGCAGAGCGAAATCCATGCGATCTTGGCCCAAGCCAACCCCTGCTACCCAGAAAGAATCGTGCAATTGTTCGAGCGCACCTTCCAACCGGCGTTTGCCGTGAAACTCCTCTCCAGCCAATTGGACGTGGACCGCATGGAATATTTGCTACGAGACAGCCTGTGCACCGGGGTGACCTACGGTTATTTTGACGCGAACTGGCTCATTCACAGTTTGCGCTTGGTCGAGCAACGTGACGATTGGGAGTTGGCGATTGACCTGCGCAAGGGGCTGCACGCCGCCGAAGGCTATGTCCTCGCGCGCTATTATATGTATCAGCAGGTCTACCATCACAAGACAGCCCGTGCCGCCGATGTCATGGTGCGCAAGATATTGCAGCGCGCTTCAGAACTGCTGCGCGCCGGGCACGATCTTCCAGCAACTCAGCCGTTAAGAAGACTCTTGACCGATCCTCATACCCTGACCCTGAGTGATCACCTCAGGCTTGACGACATAGTCATGCTCACAGCGTTGCAGGAGTGGCAGGAGAGCTCTGATCCCCTGCTCTCCGATCTCGCGCGCCGCTTCTGGCAACGCCAACTCTTCAAGACTCTTGAGATGTCCTTGGAAGAGTTCACGGCGTGGGCCGCACAACTACGAGCAGTAGCGACAAAAGCGGGCTTCGATTCGGACTATTATCTTGTGTTGGATCGGGTGAGCGATGATCCCTATACAGATCGGTATCTATGGTCAACGCGCGAGGTAGGCGAGCATATCTTTTTAGTCAATGGCGCGCATGAGCTGATCGAGCTCTCGCAAGCCTCCGATGTCATCGGCGCGCTGCGCAATAAGACTTTTAGCCAAGATCGGCTGTGCTTCCCGGAAGAGCTGCGCGAGGCTATCACACAGTTACTGGGCCGTCCCTCACTCCTGCCCCCCTAGGGAGAGGGATGGGGTGAGGGTGCACGAGCCTGCAAAAATCTTTCAGCTTTGTCGAGAAGCTCTTGCGTGTTTTCGTAGCTGAGCCGCTGGCGGGTGCGGGCATAGGGCGTCCAGAGAAAATCTAAGTGCTCGCCGGAGAGCTTGACGTCACCCGAGCGCGCCCGCCCCAAAAAGTAGATGACTTCCTTGTGGAGGACTGTGGAACCGCGGGAGAACTCGTACTGGATAACTTCACGAAAACCGGGCAGGATCTCTACCATGATGCCCGCTTCTTCTTGCAATTCACGCAGGGCGGCTTTGATCTCGTCCTCGTCGGGTTCGACGCGCCCTTTGGGGAATCCCCAGTGCCCCCCGCTGGCGCTGCGTAACAGCAAATACTCATGGCCAGCGAGGCCGTCTCGAAAGACGATCACGCCGGCTGAACGCTCTGTGCGCATTAGCCCAGATCGAGATCGTGCCCTCGGTTATCGTAAGCCCTGATGCTCAGGCCCAAGCTGTGCAGTTCTTTCACGAGCACTCTAAACGACTCTGGCAGCCCCGGCTTGGGGAACTCTTCGCCCTTAAAGATCGCCTTGTAGAGCTGCACCCGGCCGCGCGTATCATCGCTTTTGAGGGTGAGCATCTCTTGTAATGTCGCAGAAGCGCCATAGGCTTCCAAGGCCCACACTTCCATCTCGCCGAGCCGCTGGCCGCCTAATTGGGCCTTGCCGCCCAACGGCTGCTGGGTGATTAAACTGTACGGCCCCACCGACCGCGCATGGATCTTCTCATTGGCGATATGCTCCAGTTTTAACAGATACATATAGCCAACGGTGACGGGGTGCTCAAAGGGCTCACCTGTGCGGCCATCCCGGAGAATGACTTTGCCCATCGGGTATTTCTGGTCATCACCGTCAGCTAAGCCATGCTCTTGGCGGGCTTTGTAGAGCTCTTCCAGAATTTGATCTTCCTTGGCGCCATCGAAGACCGGCGAGGCCATATATTCTCCCTGCAAGTGCGCCAACCAGCCCAGGTGCGCTTCGAAGACTTGTCCTAAGTTCATGCGCGACGGTACCCCCAAGGGATTGAGAATCATATCTACGGGAGTCCCATCGGGCAAGAAGGGCATATCTTCAACAGGGAGAATCTTAGCGATCACGCCCTTGTTGCCGTGCCGCCCGGCCAGCTTGTCGGCCACCGAGATCTTCTTGCGCTGGGCAACATATACTTTGACCAATTGATTGACGCCGGGTTCCAGCTCGTCGTTCTTGTTGCGTGAGAACTTTTTCACCCGTATGACCTTGCCACCCTCAGTCGTGGGAGGGAGGCGCAACGACGTGTTGCGCACATTGCGCGAGCGCTCACCAAAGATAGACTTAAAAATGCGCTCTTCAGGAGTCGGCTCCGTCTCGCCGCGCGGCGTGATCTTCCCTACTAAAATATCACCCGTCTTCACCTCAGTCCCCACACGCACCACGCCATCTTCGTCGAGATTCCTCAGCTCTTCTTTGCTGAGATCGGGGATATCATCTGTGATCTCCTCCGGGCCCAGCTTAGTCTCCTCAGCCCGGACTTCATACTCTTGAATATGGATCGAATCCAAAATGTCTTCTCTGACTAATCGTTCACTGATCACGATGGCGTCTTCGTAGTTGTAGCCCTCGAAGGGCAAGAAGCAGACCGAGACATTCGCTCCTAAGGCGAGCTCTCCATGATCGGTCGAAGGCCCATCAGCTAGAACCTCGCCCTTCTTCACTTTTTGACCAGCTCTTACAATGGGGCGCTGGTGCACAAACGTATCTTGGTTCGAACGATCAAAAGTGATCAGTTGGTAAGCGCGCTCTTTGCGGCCGGATTTGACGACGATCCGTTGCGCATCCACATACGAGACCACGCCGTCTTCTTCCGCGATGACCAACATGCCAGAATCGCGAGCGACCTTGGCTTCGATGCCCGTCCCAACATAGGGAGCTTGGGGCTTGAGCAGGGGCACGGCTTGGCGTTGCATGTTGGCCCCCATCAGAGCGCGGTTGGAGTCGTCGTGTTCTAAGAACGGGATGAGCGACGCCGACACGCTGACCAGCGCTGCCGGTGAAACCTCGATAAAATCAACTTCTTCGCGTGGCACGAGGCGGATGTTCTCCCTTCCCGTGCGGATCTCGACTTCTTTGGGTATGATCTTCCCGTCCTTGTCTAACGGTACGGTAGCCGGGGCGATCTTGTACTGCTCTTCTTCGTCGGCCATGAGATATTTGACATCATTTGTGACCCTGCCGTTCTTGACGCGCCGATAGGGGGCTTCCAAGAAACCGTAGGAATTAATGCGCGCGTACGTCGCCATGCTGGTGATCAGCCCGATGTTTTGGCCTTCCGGTGTCTCAATGGGGCAGATGCGGTCATAGTGCGAGGGATGGACGTCGCGCACTTCGATTTTCGCTCGCCTTTTGTTCATACTCCCGCCCAGAGCGGAGAGCCTTCGCTTATGGGTCAGCTCCGTTAAGGGATTTGTCTGTTCCAAAAATTGTGAGAGCCGACCTACATAGAAAAGCTTATTCAGTGCGCTCTGGACCATCCGCCCGCTGATGAGATTTCTCAATGGTTCTTCTTGATCGAGTGCGTATTTGCTGAGGCGGTCTTGCGTCAAGCGCGCCATGCGCTTGAGGCCTTCACGGAGCCGATTGAACGCCGTCTCTCCAGGAGCCTCGACGCGTTTGTTGGCCAGATGGTCTTTATCGTCAACGAGCAACGGATTGCTTGGAACCTCCAGGAGACGCTTCAGCGTGAGAGCGATCTCTTCTTTGTGCAGGATCGTGTCGTGTTCGTCGCGGCCCAAACCGAGCTTCTTATTGACCATAAAGCGCCCGACTTTTGACAGACTGAACGTCTCAGGATTGAAAAAGAGATTAATAAAGAAATCTTGCTTCGTTTTGGAGGTAGGGCGCTCTGTGCCGCGCAGTTTGCGATAGATCAGTTCGAGCGCGGCCTCGGCAGAGGTCGTCTTGTCCTCGTCGAGGCTCTTTTGTATGTAGCGATCCAAACAGTGAATGCGTGATGGTTTGAGCCCAACGATCTGCTCAATGAGATCGCTGGTCAAGCGCTCGCCTTCGCGAACGAGCACTTTGCCATTGCCGATGGGCTCGGTGATGATGCAGTCTATAAACCGCGACAGTTTCTCCGTTGTGATCGGGTTGAGCACGACAGAGTACTGTTTATAGATATCAGCTGTTGTGTAGCCCAAAGCGCGCAGGAGCACTGTTGGCGGTATGTTCCCCCGGCGATCGAGCTGAGCGGTGACACGCTCTTTTTTCGTGTCTAGTATAAACTCCAGCCAAGCTCCGTAATCGGGAAGAATCTGAGCGCGATACTCCGTCGGCCCTTCTTTGGTAAAATAAACGCCCGGCGAGCGGGTGAGATGGTTCACCAAAGCATTCTCTGAACCATTGATGATGAACGTCCCTCGGGCGGTCATGAGGGGAATATCGGCTAAGTAGAGATCGTCTTCTTTGATCTTCTTGCCGTTTTGTTTCAAAATCCCTTTGACGCGCAGCGTCGCAGCATAGTTCAGATTTTTATCTTTGCAGTCTTGCTCTGTGTAGGGAGAAGGTGCCAATCGCGGCTCTTTCAATTCCAGTTCGAGCCCTTCGCGTCCCTCACCTTTGATCGGGCTGATCTCTCGAATGAGCGCCGGAATCCCCTCGGTGAGAAACCATTCATACGAGCGCTTCTGATCTTGCAACAGATACGGAAGCTCCATCACGTGGCCGACACGACCCCATGAGCGTCTCGTGCGCATAACCCTCCTTCACATGACGGATGAGCAAAAAACAACGGGGCAGGAGCGCGAGAGCGCCCCGCCCTTTTCTCCCATCTTCATGAGAAAAAAACTTCACCAACTATTGAATCTCAACCTCAGCGCCGACGGCAACCAACTGCTCTCTGATCTTGTTCGCTTCTTCTTCGTTGATCCCGTCTTTAATGACGGCAGGGACATTGTCCACAAGATCTTTGCTCTCTTTGAGTCCCTTACCTGTGATCTCTTTGACGACCTTAATGAGCTGCACCTTCTGTTGACCGGCGTTCTTCAGCATGACTTTGAATGTCGTCTTCTCCGCTGTCGCCGTGGCCCCAGCTCCTGGAGCTGCTCCGGGCATGGGCGCCATCATCATCGGCATACCCGCCGAAGCCTTTACTCCAAACTTCTCTTCTAAGGCTTTCACCAACTCTGACAGCTCCTTGACGGTCATCTGCTCGACCGTCGCCACCATCTCTTGGACATTGACAGCCATGGAAAATCCCTCCCAAGGAATTTCAGTATTTTCAGTATTCTTTGCTATCGGACAGCTTCTTCCGTCCCGACGCTCTCGCGTTTCTTACGCACTTCATCTACGACACTGACGAAGTCTCTCACCACGGCATTCAGCACGCTCGCCAACTGCTGGATGGGGGCTTGCAGAGTGTTGACCGTCATAGCTAGCAATTCATGACGGCTGGGGAGGTGTGCTAACTGCTCAGCCTCTGTGGCGCTGACCACCACGCCTTCCATGACACCGCCCTTGATCTTATAGTGCTCGAACTTTTTCGTGAGTGCATGGGAAATTTTGAAAGCCAGCGCCGGATCGTCGTAGCTCATACAGAGCCCTGTCAGTCCCCTGAAATAGGCCTCGGTATTTTTGATGCCGGCCCGCTCGGCTGCCAGATGGGCTACAGTGTTTTTGACGACACGGTACTCCAGCCCATGCTTGCGAAACTCGCGTCGCAGCTCGACCATATCGGAGGCGTTCAGCCCGTGAAAATCCGAAAAAACGAGCGCTTTCGCTCTCTGCAGACGCTCTTGGAGCAAACTGACCGCTTGTTCCTTCTCTGCCGTTGCCATAGAAAATCCTCCGCTCAGAGTTGCTTCGCTGCGACGAGCTTCTGCACGTCGTCAGGGTCTACTTTAATGCCAGGGCCGATCGTTGAACTGATGGTGATTGATTTTATATAGCGCCCCTTGATATCGGCCGGTTTCTCCTCGATAACCGCAGTCGCCAGCGCAATCAGGTTCTCTTGAAGGTGCTCTGCACTGAATGAGCAACGCCCAAAGACTGAGTGGACATTGCCGTACTCATCAAGGCGAAACTCGAGCTTGCCCCGTTTGAGCTCTTTGACGGCGGTGCCGATATCAGCGGCCACCGTGCCCGACTTAGGGCTGGGCATCAGCCCACGAGGCCCCAGGACTTTGCCGAGCTTGCTGACGACGCTCATCATATCGGGCGTCGCCACCACGCGATCAAACTCCATCCAGCCCTCTTCAATTTTCTTAGCCACATCCTCTCCGCCGGCAAAATCGGCTCCTGCGTCCAGGGCTTCTTTGAGTTTTTCGCCCTTGGCGAACGCCAGCACTGTAACGGACTTGCCCGTCCCATGAGGCAAAGTCACCGTCCCGCGAATGCGATGCTCGTTCTTTTTCGGGTCCACGGCCAGACGAAAGACAGCATCGGCGGCTTCATCGAATTTTGCTGTCGCGCACTCTTTCAAAAGCTTGACCGCTTCATCTACTGTGTAGAACTTCGTCCGATCTACTTTCTCTTTGACCGTCAGATAGCGTTTGCCGCGCTCCATAGAAAGTCTCCCTTAGCTCTCCACGATCTCGATGCCCATGTTGCGTGCCGTCCCCGCCAGCGTGTTCATCGCGGCTTCGATCGTATTGGCGTTCATGTCGGGCATCTTCAGCTCGGCGATTCGGCGTAGCTGCTCTTGGGTGATCTTGCCCACCTTCACGGTGTTAGGCTGTCCGGAGCCTGAGGGCACACCGGCGGCTCTCTTCAACAACTCGCTCGCCGGGGGCTTCTTCAGCACGAAATCAAACGATCTATCAGCATAGACCGTGATCTGCGCCGGAATGATTAAGCCCTTCTCTTCGTTCTTGGTAGCATCGTTGAATCGTTTACAGAAGTCCGCGATATTGATCTTGTGCTCAGCCAGAGCCGGCCCCACGGGGGGGGCCGGTGTCGCCTGCCCCGCGGGCAATTGCAATTTCACTATAGCAGCTACTTGCTTCTTCTTCGCAGCCATCGCCTTCCACGCTCCTAGATCTTCTGAATGCTCTCAAACGGCAGATCCACGCGCGTCTCCCGCCCAAAGATCTTTACAGTGATCGTAGCGATCTCGCGCTCCTTGTCGAGCTCGACAATGGCCCCAGTGAAGTCCGCAAAGGGGCCTTCGATGATCTCGACGACTTCGCCGACGTCGAACTCCACTTCGATCTTGGGGCTGACGGCCTTGGGCGCCTCTAACAAGCCGGCTTTGCGCTTGACGACCTTCATGTCCTCTTCGCTCAAGGGCAAGGGCGGGTTACCGACGAAGCGACATTTGATTCCCTCAGGAAGTTGCAAGATATCCTGCCCCATCTCCATATAGGCGAAGATATATCCAGGGAAGAGCCGACGCTTCTCAATATACTGTACCGTCACCACTCTTTTATCTTTATACTCTTTGATCTTGACCAACCCCGAGGCGCGCGACTCGATCTTATCTTCTTTCTCGATTAAGTCGCCTTTTTTCAACGAGACGCCTTCTTTGAGTCGAACGAGATATTTCTCCGGGACGAGCATCGTGACGCGCTCGCCGTCTTCTTTTTCCATCTGCACCCGTTTGACGCGATCGCGCTGCACGACGGTCGTCTTAACGGCAGGGGTGCGAAAGTTTGGGTCCGAGTCCGTCGTGAGGGGCACCGCCGGCGGGATCTTCTCGCCGGTGCGGATATCCCGCCGGATTTTCTTCTCCAAGGGGATGAGATACTCCTCTTCGTTGCGATTGCTCATTTCCACAATGACGCGCTGGAGCGTCTCGATGCTTTTGACTGTGGCATCAAAGCTCATATATCTGGCGGGCTTGATCGCGATGAGATCGCCTTTTTGGATGCGTTTATTGGGTTCGAGTTTCAGCTCGTACTCATACGGCACGCGATATTCGCCGGTCCGGCCCCGTCGCGCCTTGGAGGTAATGACTTCTTCTACGGGAGCCAAAAACCGCATTTCGCTCCCGTTCATCTGAAAAGCCGCGACCTTGCGTTCCAGCCCCAATTGACGCACGCGCTCCTCCAAGAGCTCTGCGACCTTGAGCTCGCTGCCCGCATAGGTCTGAATCGCATACCAGCGTTTCATAAACCCTCTAGCGTCTCAGCAATTGCTGGAGAATCGCCTTGAATGCCAGATCTAATATGCCAATATACAATGACAACACGACTACGATGATGATCACCAGCGTCGTGAGACCGATAATTTCCACACGGCCAGGCCAACTGATGCGATTGAACTCTCCGCGGATCTCACGGAAGAAATTCAACACTTTGTCTCGCATGATCTCTCCTAGAAGAAGTTCTGGGCTTCCTCCTGCGGTCGTAAGCAGGCCCGGGAGGATTTGAACCCCCAACCTGCCGATTTGGAGTCGGCTGCTCTGCCAGTTGAGCTACGGGCCTGAGCTGACTTTAGACTTCCTTGTGCGGCGTGTGCTTGCGGCACCATTTGCAATACTTCTTCAACTCCAACTTGTTCCGCACGTTCTTCGGGTTCTTGGTCGTGTGATAGTTGCGGTGGCGACAGACTGTGCAGGCCATCGTCACGTGCTCTTGCGGCATACTCGTTCCTTACGCCAAAATCTTTGTGACCACGCCTGCGCCCACAGTGCGGCCGCCCTCGCGGATGGCGAAGCGCAGCTGCTCTTCCATAGCGATGTGACTGATCAGTTCCGCACTGATGCGCACGTTGTCACCTGGCATGACCATCTCGATCCCCTGCGGGAGCGTGACCACGCCGGTGACATCGGTCGTTCTGAAGTAAAACTGCGGCTTATACCCGGTGAAGAAGGGGCTGTGGCGTCCACCCTCGTCTTTGCTGAGGGCGTATACTTCAGCCTCGAACTTGGTGTGCGGGGTGATCGAGCCAGGAGCTGCTAGCACCATACCGCGCTCGACCTCGTCTTTTTCAATGCCGCGCAGCAGGACCCCGACATTGTCACCGCAGATGGCTTCATCCAAGATCTTATTGAACATTTCCAAGCTCGTTGCCACGGTCTTGCGAGATTCCGGCATCAGGCCGACGATCTCGACCTCCGCGCCCGGCGTGATACGCCCGCGCTCCACGCGCCCGGTCACTACCGTGCCGCGCCCTTTGATGGAGAAGACGTCTTCGATAGACATCAAGAAGGGCTTGTCCACATCGCGGACGGGTTCGGGGATGTACTCATCAACGGCTTTCAGCAGTTCCCAGATGCACGTGGTCGCTTCGGGGTCGTCAGGGTTCTTGTAGGCCTTGAGCGCTGAGCCACGGATGATCGGCACTTTGTCGCCGGGGAATTTATATTTGGTCAATAGATCGCGAATTTCGACCTCGACGAGGTCAATTAGTTCGGGGTCATCTACGACGTCTATCTTATTGAGAAAGACGACGATATAGGGCACGTTGACTTGGCGGGCCAAGAGCACGTGTTCGCGCGTCTGAGGCATGGGGCCTTCTGAGGCGTCCACGACGAGAATTGCTCCGTCCATCTGGGCCGCGCCGGTGATCATGTTTTTCACATAGTCAGCGTGGCCGGGGCAGTCAATATGCGCGTAGTGACGCTTCTCTGTCTCGTACTCCACGTGCGAGACCGCGATGGTGAGGATCTTTGTCTCATCGCGGCGGCCCTGCTTTGCACTGGCCTTTGCCACGTCGTCGTAGCTGCGGGCCTTGGCCATGCCCTTCTTGGCCAAGACTTCCGTGATCGCTGCGGTCAGGGTCGTCTTGCCGTGGTCAATGTGGCCGATCGTGCCCACGTTGACGTGCGGCTTTTTCCGCTCGAATTTGGCTTTTGCCATACGCTTCCTCCTCCGATTGCTGTGCTGTAGTGCCGAAGTGCTGCTGTCGGCTGCAGCACAGCAATACGGCAGCACTTCTGCACGTCTCTGGAGCCCGCGACCGGAATCGAACCGGTGACCTTTACCTTACCAAGGTAACGCTCTGCCGACTGAGCTACGCGGGCCGGCCTTTCTGCGCATCTCCCCGCTGAGAGAAGGTGCGACGTGAGTACGCTATTATAGAGAAAAGCACCAGCTAACGCAAACAGTGCCGGGGGAGGGATTTGAACCCCCGTAGGCGCACAGGCCAACGGATTTACAGTCCGTCCCGTTTGGCCGCTCCGGAACCCCGGCAGATCAAGAGTATTTTACCCCAGAGCGTCGCACATTTCATCTCTGGTTGATGAACGGAGCCGACGGCCGGAGTCGAACCGGCAACCCACCGCTTACAAAGCGGTTGCTCTGCCGATTGAGCTACGTCGGCGCTTGCTTTCATTCTAGCGGTTCACGCCCCCTCTGGCAAGCGCCGCGCCTCATACGCTACTATAGCTCTCATGGAAACGGGGTTCACCGAGATCGCCCTGAAGGTCATCGTCATTCTGGGGAGCGCGAAACTCCTGGCGGTGCTCTTGGAACGCATCGGCCAGAGCCCTGTCGTCGGGGAACTGCTCCTTGGCATGATCTTGGGGCCCTATCTTGTAGGATGGGTCGACCCGAAAGACCCTCTCTTAGCGTCTCTCGCCGAGATCGGGATCATCGTGCTGGCGTTCTATTTGGGGCTGATCGCCGATTTCGATCGGCTCTGGCAAGCGCGCAGACCCGCTATCCGTGTCGCTATCTTAGGGATGTTTTTGCCCTTGGCGCTGGCGGCGCTCTACGCTCACTTGATTGGGCTGAGTTGGGGAGCCGCACTCTTTCTTGGCGCAGCACTGACGGCTACCAGCTTAGTGAAGAGCGGTCACCTCCTGTGGGAAACCCAGATACTGCACACGATCACGGGATCAATCATCCTCGGTGCAGCGTTGCTCGATGACCTCATCGCTCTCTGGATGCTGGCGGGGTTTCACGCGTGGCTGACCGCGCGTCCCTTTGCCTGGACGGAGTTCATCTTGGAGGGCTTGCTCTCTCTTATAGTGCTGGGCTTGAGTTTGGCAGTCGGTGTGCGCTGGGCCCCGCGCCTTTTTGGGATCATAGAGCATCTGGAGACGCGCGGAATGCTTATCGTCGCCTCACTGGTCTTCTGTTTATCGTTAGCCACACTTGCTGAAAGCCTGGGGCTCGCGGTGGTCGTCGGTGCGTTCGCTGCAGGTTTAATGTTGGAGTACGTCTCGCAAGAGCGGCAGATCACCCGCCAAGTCGAAACGTTGGTAGACTTATTTGTGCCCTTCTATTTTGTCAAGGCCGGGGCCTTGCTCGATCTTACGGTGCTCGGTCAAGTGTCTGTGCTTGGGCATATGATGATCTTGCTGGGGATTGCTATCGGTGGAAAACTGCTCAGCGGGCTGGGTGCTCAACGGGGAAACAGATTGGCTGTGGGCGTGGGCATGATGCCGCGCGGCGAAGTCGGCTTAATATTCGCGCTCTTTGGCTTGGTCAATGGGATACTGGCTCAAGAGTGGTACACGATCTTAGTCGTGATCGTCTTGCTCACGACGATTGCAGCGCCGATTATCCTGCGGCCTCTCTTACAGCGATCTGTTTCAGTAGGGGCAGGGTGACCCCGCTCCTACTGCATCATGCGAATTACTTCGTGCGGCTTCGTGTAGTAGAGAGTGTCGGCCTCAAGATTTTTGCGCACAACGCTGCCGGGGCCGATCTGGCAGCGCGGGCCAATCAGAACTCCTGGCATGAGCATTGCGCCAATCCCGATATGCGTCTGGTGCCCAACGGTCGCTCCTAATTTTTTCAGGCCCGTCTCGATGCGTTGCCCTTTCACAGTAGGGCGAATAACTCCCCGGTCATTTCTCACGTTCGCCGTCACTGTCCCCGCCCCGATCTTGACGCCTTCGTCAAAGATAGAGTCGCCAAAGTACCCGGAGTGCGTCGTGCCGTTCTTTTGAAAAATCGAGCGGGCGACTTCCGCGTGTGCGCCGATTACCGTGTGCGCTTCTACGTTTGTGTACTCTCGCACGAGGGATCCCGTGCCGATCAGGCAGCCATCGCCGATATAGCAGGGCCCTTTGATCACAGCGTGCTCGAAGATTTTGGCGTTTTCTCCGATCCAGACCGGCCCTTCGATAAGAGCACTGGGGTGAATCTGGGCGCTGGGCGCGATCTTTTGCTCTGTAATCTTTCTGTCCATCAGGAGCTGAGCCAAGGGGAAGAGATCCCAGGGGTACTTGAGCGTTGGCGGCTCTTTGAAAATCTGTAATATGCGCACCGTGCCTTCGCGCATCAAGAGCCTGAGGGCTTCCTCAAAGGCATACGGCTGCTCCGGCACCCGACGATAGAGATCAAGAACTCGTTTTGTCAACAGATAGATCCCCACAAGGCGCGTGCCAGTGGGCTCCGTCCCCGGCGCGGGTTTTTCTACTAAATCTATAACTCGGTCCTTGTCGAGTTTGACGATCCCGTACTCGTGTGGGCGATCCGTCTGGCAGCCGACGAGCACGGCGTCGGCTCCCCAAACAAGAGCATTCAACTGGGGAATGATCTCATCGGCCGTGATATGCTGGGGATTGACAACAAGAAAAGTCTCTGCAAGCAGGGACTCAGCTCTTGCGAGGGCGTCGCCCATGCCGCGCGGCTCCGGCTGCACGACGTACGAGAGCTTGACCCCTAAGCTCGCACCATCTCCAAGATGAGTCTCAATAGTCCGAGCGGGAGATTGCACGATGATGATCTCCGTAACGCGAGCGCGCCTGAGGGCCTCTATCGTATGCGCGATGATCGGGCGGCCCACGAGCAAGAAAAGACTCTTATGCCCGCCCTCAGCCAGCGGCCAAAACCGCGACGACTCTCCCGCCGCTAAGATCACAGCCTGCATCGTCAGACTCCTTGGCTTTGAGTATAATACAAATCAGCCATAAACCCAAAAAAGGGGGTTCTATGATCAAGCGAGCTCTATCACAAAGTATAAGCTTCTGGCTTCTGATCTCTTGCTTGTGGGTTCTGACTTCCTACGCGCTGCCCAACGAGATCGAGTACACGATTTCGGCCCAGCTCGACACGACAAAAAACGTCATCACGGGCACGGAGACGGTGCGCTTCACCAACCGCACCGGCACCGCACTCACAGAGCTGTATTTTCACGTAGTGCCCAACGCCTTCAAGCGCGGCGCCAATACAAAATATCAACAAGAACTGCAGCGCACCGGCATCCCCCCAACACTCATTTATTCTTCCCCGGACGACGACGCATCTATGGAGATCACAAGCGTCACGGCGAATGGGCAAGCGCTCGCATTCTCCATCCAAGATACGCTCATGCGCGTCGACCTGAAAGAGCCGTTGCTTGATGGGCAAACCCTGGCGCTTGAGATCAGCTTCGTCAACGACTTGATGCAGCCCTCTGCCCAAGCTCAGTGGGCTGCTACGTTCGCTGTGCGCAGCGGCCACAGAAACAGCACATACACGGTGACCCTCTGGTATCCCAAGGTCGTCGTCTACGACGCCGACGAGGGCTGGAATCTCGACCAATACAGTTTTCTTGGAGAATTCTACGGAGACTTCGCGAATTATGACGTCACGCTCACAGTCCCGGCAAACTTCGCCGTCGGCTGCACTGGGGTTATTCTCTCTGAGGCCGTCCAGGGCACTCAAAAGACCATCACAGTCAGAGCCGAACGAGTTCGTGATTTCGCCTGGGTCGCCGGGCCGTTCTATCGCACCGAAGAGATCAAACTCTCTCACGGCGCGCTCCTGCGCGTGCTCTCTCTGGGACTCTCGATGACGGCAACGGCTGCCGATGCGATGGAGTTCTTCAACGAGCGCTTCGGCCCGTACGCGTATCCTGTCGTCACCGTTGCCCAAGTCACTGTAGGTGGCGGCATGGAGTATCCGGGGATCGTGATGATCGCCGGAGGGTCGGTCTTAGAGATCGTGCACGAGCTGGCTCACCAATGGTGGTATAGTGCCGTGGGCAACGACGAGATGGACGAAGCCTGGCTCGACGAAGCCTTTGCGACTTTTTCAGAAGAGCTCTATCAGATCGAGCGGCGTCGGGCGCCCAGCTCGACCCGGAGTTCATATCACTTTCGCGAGCCGGGGATTCCCGTCCTCACCCGCGCCGATCAGTTCCCCTCGCTGCGCAGCTACGCTCAAACTGTTTATACCAAGGGCTCGGGGGTCTTGTGGATGCTGCGCTGGGTGGTGGGGGCTGACAGCTTCGACCGCCTCTTGAGAGAGTACTATGCGCGTTTCACGTACAAGAACACGAGCGTGCGAGACTTCATCGCCGTCGCTGAAGAGAGCTCTGCTCAAGAGCTGGGTTGGTTCTTCGACATTTGGCTGCGCAGTGTAAAGGCTCTCGATTTTTCGCTGCCGGTGGGGAGCTGGCGCCAGTTGGAAGACGGCCAGATCGAGACCCGACTGACTCTCGTTCGCCAGGGGGAGGCCATCGCTCCCGTGAGGGTCGTCTTGCACCTGCGAGACGGCAGCACTGGAGAGATGCGCTGGGATGGGGAGCAAACCGTAACGGAGCTGGTCTTCAAGAGCCAGAGCGCCCCCCTGCAAGCCGAGATCGACCCCGATCACGACGTCTTAGAGGAGAATCGCGCCAATAATACCCTGAGCTTTCCAGCCTATGGGGCCCTTGACTTCTTATTTGACACACCTGCCTCTTGCAGCTATGATCAGCTTGCGAGGGAGCTATGCGTGGGGAGGAAGCCGAGCAGCTGGCCCGTGACTTCTTGCGCCAACACGGATATGAGATCATTGCGGAGCGTTATCGCTGGCGCGGTGGCGAGATAGACCTCATCGCCCGTGACGGAAATTTTCTAGTCTTTATCGAGGTGCGCTCGCGCTCCAGAGAGCTTTTTGGCCTGCCCGAAGAGACGGTCAATCACAAGAAGCAGCGCAAGATTCTCTTGACTGCACAGCACTATCTGACACGATACCCTACGAACTTAGATATTCGCTTCGATGTCGTGGCGCTCTCTGGGGGGCAATTACGCTTGTATAAAGACGCGTTCCAATCCGGCGATGTCTCAGCACATCATATAGAGGAGGTGTGAGGTATGCAGGGCGTTGTTCGGCTCAGTCGGCGCTCGTTTTTGAAAGCCCTGGGTATCGGGGTGGGCACAGCAATCTTCAGAGTGGGGTGGGGACAGGCCACGGTCAAGGTCGGGGTGATCGGCCCTGTGAACCTGTTGGATGTAGGTCGGGCGATGGTGCGCGGCGCTCAGCTCGCTATTGAAGAGATCAATGGGTTGGTGAGCGACGGAGAACTGCCACCACCTAAACTTACCATAGATGGTCTCGTTCGGGATGACGAAGTGCTGCGCGGGGATGTCGCAAAGGCGGCGTTCGAAGAGCTGGCCAGCTTAGGAGCCGTAGCCATCGTCGGCGGCTTTGTGGACGAGACCGTCGGTGCTATGCTCCCGTCTATGGCACGGCTGAGAAAACCGTACTTGGATACCGGATCGAGCAGCCCGGAGTTCAACAAGCTCGTCAAAGAGAAGTACGACCAGTACAAATACTACTTTCGCTTGATGATCAACGACAACGTAATGGGACAAGATATCGGAGGCATGGCGGAGGGGTTGATGCTGAAAGAGATGGGCATTCAGAAGGTCGCGCTGGTTGTGGAGAGCAGCGCCTTCGGACAAAATCTTTCAAGAATCCTCCAGGAGCGCCTCTCGGGGCTACAGATCGTCAAGGTTCTCAGCTTCCCTTTGCAGAATCCGGACTTCGCTTCCATCTTGCAGCAAGTCAGCGACACCGATGCCGATGCCCTGATGTTGGTTTTGGCTTTCGATCCAGGGATACCGTTAATCGGCCAGGCGTATGAAATGAAGCTGGACATGCCTATCCTGGGGATTAATGCGGAGGGGCAGTCGTTCGAGTATTGGAAGAACACCGGCGGGCGCGTCATGGGCCATGTCTATGTAGACGTCGCCACCGGCGAGACGCCGATCACGCCCAAGACACGCCCATTCTTCCAGGCGTATGTGGAACGCTATGGGGACTCTCCCCCATCGCGTCCGCTCTTTACGGCTTTTACGACGTATGATGCTTTCTTCATCCTCAAGGGCGCCATAGATCGTGCCAAGGGGACCGACGCCGACAAGATCGTCGAAGAGTTAGAAAAGACAGACTATGTCGGGACGGTGGGCCGGATCAAATTCCGGGACAAGAACGATTCCTATCCCCATGAGCCGATCTACGACCCCGCTCTTGTAGTGGCCAAGTGGGTCTTATGGGGGGCGACGGCGCAAAACCCGCTCAGGGCTGAGCCGGTTCGTGTCGTCGTCTGGCCGCCACAGTTCCGCTTGAAAGCTGACGCTGATGGGAACCCTGTTAGCATCGCCGACTGCATTGGCAAAGCTTCTGAAGAGTACCAGAAGAGCGTCGCCGAGTGGAAGCAGAAGGGCAAGCCCAAGGGCGGGCGCTTTACCGCTTGGCATACGTGGGCGCGAACGATCGCTCAGTGCTTTGCAGGCTAAATGACAGATCAGTACGAACGCTATAAGCGTCTGATCCGTGATGAGCGCCTGCCGGCGGCGCTCGTCGACTTAGACGCTGTCGATCACAATATCGCAGTGCTTCTTGCCGACGTGCGCCGCCACGGCAAGACCCTCAGGCTCGCCTCGAAGTCCATTCGCTGCCCCTGGCTGCTCAAGTACATCACAGAGAAGGGCCAAGGAACTATTCAGGGCATTCTCAGTTATAGTGTTGAAGAAGCATCGTTCTTAGCCGAGCACGGCTTCACTGATATTATTGTCGCGTACCCGACGGTGCAGCGCTCGGATTGTCGGCTCTTGGCGCAGCTCAACGGCCCGGCCCGACGAGTCGCGGTGATCGTTGACTGCGAAGCCCATCTGGAAGCCCTCAAGGGCGAGCCCTCTCGCCCCGTCCCCGTGGTGATCGAAGTAGACTTGTCTTATCGGCCTTTGGAAGGACAGTTACATCTAGGGGTTCGGCGTAGTCCACTACGGACGCCCCAAGCCGTCCTGCAACTCGCTGAAGCAGTCGGTCGTCGGTCGGATTTGAAATTACTCGGTCTGATGGGCTACGAAGCGCAGATCGCCGGGGTTGGCGAGAGCAATCCCTTCTCGCCCATGCTCAACCCCGCGCGCAAGCTCATTAAAAAGCTCTCACGGCCATACGTTGCCCAGATGCGCCAGAGGGTGTTAGAGCTCTTGCGCAGGGAGGGCTTTGCTGTAGAAGTCTTCAATGGTGGGGGCACGGGCAGCGTCGCCTTCGCCAGCTCTGAGCCGGCCCTCACCGAAGTGACCGCAGGCTCTGGGTTTCTCTGCAGCCATCTCTTTGACTATTATGCCCATTTAAAACTCAAGCCGGCGATCTTCTTCGCGCTGCAAGTCGTGAGAATCTCCGATCCGGGCTTCGTGACGTGTCACGGGGGAGGGTTTATCGCGTCGGGGCAAGCGGGGGCAGATCGGCTTCCTGTGCCGTATCTGCCGCCGGGCCTGAAGCTGACGGCTCTTGAGGGTGCAGGGGAAGTCCAGACCCCCTTGCGAGTGCCAGCGAATGTGACGTTGTGTCCGGGCGATCCGGTCTTCTTTCGCCACGCCAAGGCCGGGGAGCTTGCCGAGCACTTTCACGAATATCTCTTGGTGCGCGGGGATAAGATCGAAGCTCGCGCCCCGACCTACCGGGGTATGGGGAAGTGCTTCTTGTGAGTGAATAAGCACTTCTGGTACAATGAGAACGATTACGGGAGGTTTGTCGCAATGGCGATAAAGACTAAGACAGAACATCCTCACAATCTTCCCCGATCTGGGCTATAGTTCAAGGGGTGATCAAGAGAATGCTTGAAGGGAGCCGTGATGAAACTGAAACCCTATGTGGAGAAGATAGGCCGAAACGGGGAGATCAAAATCCCTCATGACTATCTGAAAACTTTAGGCCTTTGCCCCGGCAAGGAGGTGGAGCTCAGGCTTACAGGCAAGCAGCTGTTGCTCGAGCCCGTCAAGGAGACCTATAAAAAGAAGGGGATTAAAGACCCCGTGGAAGCGCTCACAGGCATCCTGGAAATCGATGATCCTGATGTGGAAAAGCTCATCGCTGCTGAGGCTTGGTATGACTAAAGCGAAACATAAGACTAAAAAAGCGAGGGGCAAGAAGAAATCCATTGTGGAAGAACTCTCTGGTTCACTACCGCTGCCCCAGGAGCTCATTGATGCAATCGTCGCTCTGGGCCCTCAGCCGGAAGAGGATGATTAAGTGCGCCTCAAGGACACCCCCAAAGGTAGCAGAATCTTTATCGATGCCAGCATCCTTCTCACCGTGGCCTTGAAACGACCCAAAAGATATGTCGCAGCCTGCCGGGAGTTTTTAACCAAGGTGGCAAGGAAAGAGGTAGAGGCTTTTATCTCCAACCTTGTGCTAGACGAGATTTTGTATAAGTTGATCCAGACAGAGGCGGCCAAGCGACACGGTTTGAGCGTGATGTCCCCGATTACATCAAACAGAATCCGGCATGCATTTCCCAGCTCAAAGAGTGCTGGAAAGCCGTCGACGCTATTATGCGATTGGGTGCCATGGTGTTGCCATTGCCCTCTGATTTCAGAGATGTTATGGAAGACGTGCAAGAAGTACCATCTCTTGACCCGTGATGCCCTGCATATTCTGACTATGCAAGCTCATGGGCTGAACGAGTTGGCTTCTACGGATTCAGACTTCCAGCGCGTGCCTTGGATCAAGCTCTATCAGCCCTGACCGGCTATTTCGACGAGCATTTTGAACAGATGGGACTGATACGCCGTCCCTAAAGAGAGGGTCTTGACAATCTTTCCCGATCTCGGCTATAGTTCAAATAGTGATCATCTCGTGCTTGGGTCGGAGCAGATGCATTAGGAGGAAGGTATGCCAAAGAGCGTGATAGTGGAACTCGATGAGGGGACGTATCAAGAATTGGAGCGATTGGCGCACGAGCGGGGAGCGAGGCTGGAAGAGGCATTGGCAGAGGTCGTTGCCGCCTACCTCGAGCAGCGGAGGGCTTACCTAAATGACCCCTTCTTCCAGATAGGGAAAGCCGGGCGCTCCGGTCTGGGAGACCTCGCCAAGGCCCATGATAAGTACCTCTATGGCACCGGCAGATAATGCCCAAGCGTATTTTCATTGATAGCAGCGCGTTCTTAGCCCTGGAAGACGAATCAGATGACTATCACGAAGAAGCGTTGCGTTTCCGTGATCAAGAACTCCTCCAAGGCCACTATGAACTTATCACCACGTCGTACATCCTTGATGAAACGTTGACGCTGATCCGAAGTCGGTTGGGCATTCCGGCTTCCATTGCTTTCTCCAAGAATATTAGAAAAAGTCAACTTGTGAGGGTCCTATCGGTCTCTCGAGAGTTGGAGGAGAAGGCGCTCGATCTCTTTGAGAAGTACGACGACAAGACCTTCAGTTTTACCGACTGTGTCAGCTTTGTGCTCATGCGGGAGATGGGCATTCGGGAGGCTTTCGCGTTCGACGAGCATTTTGAACAGATGGGACTGATACGCCGTCCCTAAAGAGAGTGTAATGGGTCAAGAGATTGTTACCAGGGCCCAGCCCCCAGCCCAAACAGCACCAGCCCGGCGAAGCAAAGCGCATTGGTCAGGTGTTCTGGTGGCTGAAAGCCAGGAATCTGAGACGGGTGCGCCCCTCCAAGAAGGTCCACTGGTAGCGGGGCAGATGGGCCTGCTTTGCTGCCAGCTCTGCACGAGTTTGCGTCTTGCCTCGTGGGGGTTCATCCTGTACACTTCCTGGTACGATAGTTCCATAGCGCGCATCCTTGCTGGGCGCTCTTCCAAAGTCTGGCTCATGAGAGGATGCCCGCTTTCTTGAGCCAGCGCCACACCTCCCCCTGGCGACACGTTGTGGTGCGACCGCTTCCCTCAACAGATGTTGCACCAAACTGTGTCGGTAACAATCTCTTGACGCAGGGACTTTCCTATAACTTGATATTGTATGAGCATAAGAGTATCATACTCGCTATGAAAAAGCTGAAGAGATCACGAGGCACAGTTTCGGAGAGGCTCACCCTCTCTGTGAAGCCAGAGTATCGAGAGTTGCTTGAGCGGGTTCAGCACCATACTCAAGCCCATTCTCTTTTCAGAAGCGGTCTTTTCTGCGTTGAGCGAGCTGAAAGCCTTGATGAAAAAGAGGCAACTCCAAGCCTTGGAGCAAACGCATGAACTGTGGAAGGACGATCCCCATATTGCTCAAGCTTTCAAGGACCTTGAGGAAGGATGGGAGAGATGGCGCAAACAGCTCGAGGGGCCTTGATAGATAATCGGTATTGATTAGCTCGAAAGACCAACAGATCGGCCCTCGAGATGCCCTCATCGCCGGGACGGCTTTGCAATGGGAACTTGATCTTCTCACTCTTAACGTGAGCGAGTTCAAACGCGTGCCGAATCTGAACGTGATCGCTCCTTCTGAATAACATGGGTTACGATTGCATCATCATCGGCTCCGGGACCTCCGGCGGCGTGCTCGCCTATTATCTGACGAAAGCCGGGGCCCAGTGCTTGCTGCTCGAAGCGGGCAAAGCCTTCAACTCCAAAACCTTCCCTGAAAACGAGATGGACTACTCAGCACAAATGTTCTGGAACGGCGGGCTGGAGTTCAACTCCGACGTCACACTCGCGTTTCTGAGAGGGAAGTGTCTTGGCGGCGGCTCCGTGGTCAATCAGGGTCTCTTAGATCGCTTCGATGATCGCGCCTGGGACGATTGGCGCGGCGTCTCGCATATAGACTTCTTCACAAGTGCCCAGATGGCCCCACACTACGACGAGATCGAGAGCAAGCTCAGCCTCCAGCAGATCCCCGAGAGACATTTCAATCGCAACGCCCAGCTGATGAAAGAGGGCTTTGAGAAGGTGGGCTACCGCTGGGCGCCACTCAGAAGGGGGCAGACCGATTGCAAGCTCGACGAGGGCAACGACTGTATGGCTTGTTTAGGGGGGTGTCATCGGGACTCCAAGCAGAGCACACTCATCACGTTTATCCAGTGGGCCCGCCAAGCGGGGCTCGAAGTCTGGCCGGAATTTCATGTCGAGCGTATCGAAGCAACTGCTCACAGCGTCACCGTCATCGGCATCCAAGGGCAGCAGACAGAGAGAAAGATCAGTGCTCCTAGAGTGATCTTAGCTGCTGGGGCTCTGGGCACGACAGCCCTGCTGATGCGCTCAGGCTTCAAAGCGAAGCTCCCAGCCCTTGGGCAGGGCTTCTTCTGCCACCCCCAATGGATGGTCTTCGCGCTCTTCGATGAGATCATAGACGCTCATAAGGGCGCGTTCCAAGCGATCAAGTCTGACGAGCCGCGCTTTCGCCATCAGGGCTTTAAGCTCGAAAACGTCTTTGCGCCGCCCATTGGGGTGGCAATGCTCTTGCCCGGCTTTGGCCCGCGCCACCACGCTGTGATGAAAAAATATCGCTATATGGGCTGTATGGAAGTCGCCGTGCGCGATGCTTCCCCCGGGGAGCTGAAGCTGGATCGCACCGGGCGACTCGTGATTCACAAAGACCTCAGTGCCGAGGACTGTCGGCGGCGTCAAGCCGGCCTTGATGTTGTGCGAGCAGTCTTTCTGAGCGTCGCAGCCCATGAGGTGCTCGTCTCTCCCCTGGGATTGGGACTCCATCTGATGGGCGGCTGTGCTCTCGGTGCCGATCCCAAAGATTCTGTGGTCAACGAGCGTTTTCAGCTCCACGGGTTTGCTAATCTCTTCGTCGCTGATTCGAGCGTCTTCCCGGCTGCGCCGGGGATCAACCCGGCGCTGACCATCATGGCCCTCAGCCATAGGGCTAGCCAAGAAATCTTGAAGGGGTAGCACCATGTCAGGACAAGCTCGCGTGTCTTCGCGCTTTCTCAGCGAAGGAGAGCTCGCAGCTCTCACCCAGATCGGGGATATTATGCTCCCCGGGGATAATCAATTCCCCTCTTTCTCTCAGACGGGCTGCGTCCAGTTCGTAGATGCTCTCTTGCTGGTTATGGACGTTCATGATCGCAGGAGTCTCAAAATCCTTTTGAGAGTATGCTCGCTCCTGCCGAGTGCGATTCTGAAGGGGGTGCTCCGGCTTTGCCAAACCCGCCGCGGAGCATCGCTTCGCTTAGTAGAACTTGGCCTCAAAGGCTTGGTCATGAGCCTGTACTATTCGGATAAGACTGCTCCCACGTATGCTGGCCCGAAGCCGTTGGACGTGATCGGTTTCCAACTGCAGCGCGTGAGGGGGCGTTGACAATCAATCACAGTTCATTCTCTGGGTGTTTGTAAACGGGGCCAGTTTGTGTTATACATGGGCCTAGTTCTTAAGAAAGAGACGATCTCACGGTGCCTATGTTCGCGAAAACCATCAGCGGTGCCGTCGTCGGCATTGACGCCGAACTGATTGAAGTCCAATGTGACATCGCTTTGGGATTGCCCAGCTTTACTATTGTCGGGCTCCCCCAAAAAGAAGTGCAAGAGAGCCGCGAGCGCATTCGCAGCGCCCTCAAAAACGCGGGCTTCGATTTCCCCGCCAAGAGAATCACGGTCAATTTAGCTCCCGCTGATCTGCCCAAAGAGGGCGTCGGACTTGACCTCCCGGTGGCCTTGGCTATTTTAGTTGCGACTGGACAGATCTCCGGCGAGCGTTTGGCAGAGTTTCTAGTCTTGGGAGAGCTCTCGCTCGATGGGGAATTGCGCCCCGTGAAGGGCGTGCTCCCCATCGCGCTGGCTGCGCGCACGCACAATATGAAGGGTGTCATCGTTCCGGCGGGCAACGCTCAGGAAGCCGCGGTCGTCTCTCCATTGGGTGTCTATGCAGTTCACAATTTGCCACAGGCGATCTCCTTTCTCAACGGCGAGCTTCAGCTCCAACCGACGACGATGGAGCCCACACTCTTTGTAGAGAACCGCCCGCTCTACGACTGGGATCTCAGCGAGATCAGAGGCCAAGAACAAGCCAAGCGTGCCTTGGAGGTCGCGGCCGCCGGAGGACATAATATTCTCTTGATCGGCCCGCCGGGGTCGGGCAAGAGTATGCTCGCCAAGCGTCTGCCCACGGTGCTGCCCCCGCTCTCATTTGAAGAAGCCCTAGAAGTGACAAAAATCTATAGCATTCTTGGGCTATTGCCCTCGGATCGCCCGTTAGTGTTGACGCGGCCCTTTCGTGCCCCCCACCATACGGTGTCGTATGCTGGCATGGTCGGCGGCGGGCACGGCCAGCCCCGCCCCGGCGAGATCAGTTTGGCCCATCACGGTGTGCTCTTTTTAGACGAGCTTCCCGAGTTCGAGCGCGACGTCTTAGAGACGCTGCGCCAGCCCCTGGAAGAGCGGGCGATCACGCTGTCACGGGCTTCAGCGGCTCTCACGTTTCCGGCAAATTTTATGCTGGTCGCGGCCATGAACCCCTGCCCCTGCGGCCACCGCGGTGATGCGAAAAAGCCCTGCCGTTGCAGCCCACTGGATGTGAAACGCTACCGCAAGCGGATTTCCGGTCCGTTTCTTGATAGAATAGACATATTCGTGGAGGTGCCACGACTGACCAAAGAGGAGTTGATGGGCAAACCCACAGGCGAAAGCTCAGAGGTCGTCCGGCTACGGGTGGAGCGGGCTCGTCAGATCCAAGGCGAGCGCTTCCGAGGCCAAAAGATCTTCGCCAACGCGCACATGGGGATTCGCGAAGTTCGCATGTACTGTGCGCTTGAACAGAGTGCGCAACACTTGCTCGAGCGCGCTATTGAGCAGCTCAATCTCAGTGCACGGGCGTATGGCCGAGTGCTCAAGGTCGCCCGCACGATCGCTGACTTGGAGCAATCAGAGAGCATCCGAGCGGCTCACGTGGCAGAAGCGATACAGTATCGCAGCTCCGAAGAAAACGTCCTTGAAGGAGGTATGTAGCAGTGCGAGGTATAAAAATCGCGTTTGTTCTGTGGGTAGGAATGACGTTGGTGAGTGTAACGCTGGGGGGCGCGCAAGAGACGGCCTATACCGTGAGGGAGGTCATGATCACGGGGAACAAGGCGCTGACGCGGCGCGAGATCTATGACGCTCTGCCGTTTAACATCGGCTCGCGTATCGTTCTCGATGATGTCGAGAAGGGCGCTCAAGCCCTGCGTGCCTTGGGAACACTGGAGAAAGTCGAAGCCGATTACCGAATACTGAAAAACGGTATCCGGGTGATCTATCGTGTGGTCGAGAATCCGACTGTGAAGAAGATCGAGTTCACCGGCAACGAGAGCTATCAGTTCTATCTCATTGACATCTGGGGTATCAAGCTCTTTCCCTATAAACTGAGGCTGGCGCGCCGTGACGAGCTTATTGACGCACTGCGCGACGCCAAGATCGAGGAGAATAAGCCTCTCAACATAAAATGGTTTGACGACAAGCTGATCGAGAGCGCCATCACGCAGTTCTATCTCAAGAAAGGGTACACCTTCATCGGAGTGGAGCCCGTCTTCAATCGTGACAAGCAAATTCTCACCGTTCAGATTGTAGAGGGGAAGCTCGAGGCGTTCGAAATCCGCGGACTGCAAGAAGTCCCGGAATCGCTGGTCAAACCCATGGTGCAATTGCCCGTAGGCGAACCCGTCAAGCTCGCCCCGATTCAAGAAGCTATTAAAGCGTTAAATCGCTCCGTTTACTTTCACCAAGCAGACGAAAACACCTTAGGAGTCGAGCAGGGCAGCAAACCGGACTCCGTGAAACTCATCTGGAACTTGCAAGAGCGCCATCTCTTAGATGAACCTGTAGAGATTCGTTCTATTCAGCTCAGCGGCGCGACGGTCTATCCGACGGCGCGTCTTCAAGCCCTGGTCGGTCAGCTCCCCCAAGGACCGGTAAATAACTTTGTGCTTCTGACGGCGCTCAAACGAGTATTTGACATCTATCGCATTGACGGGTATCTGTTGGTCAACTTTGTCAAAGAGTCACTGACGGACGGAACGCTGACCGTACGAATCACTGAGGGCAGGATCGTCAAGGTGACCATCTCCAACTCGTGTAAGCCGGGCATGAAATCCGTGATCATCCCCAACGTTTTGGAGTTTCCGCGGCAGTGTACATCGGCATTGGTCATCCGCAAAGCGTTGCGCCTCCAAGAAGGTAACTTGGTCAATGAGAACCCCTTGCGCGACAGTTTTCGCAATTTGCTTGGGCTTGGGTATTTCAAACAGGACGGCGTCAACGTGCAGCCCAAGGTGCTCGATGAGACCACGGGAGAGGTGGAGCTGCTGGTTAGCGTGGCCGAAGAAGATCAATTGGGCAACGTCAAGGGCGGAGTGAGCTACAACCCCCAAGTGGGCTTGGTCGGACAGCTAAGCTTGGGCTGGAAAAATATCTTGGGGACGGCCCAAGATATTGATCTCTCATTAGATCGTGGCCTGGTGGGCAAAGGAGTGCTCAACTACACTGTCACTTATAAGACTACGGCGTACTTCAAAGAGTATAACTCCGTAGAAGTCTCGCTTTTCAACAACACTGAGCAGCAAACTGCTCCACAACCGTATTCGCTGACAAAGTCCGGTGCGCGGTTCTCTGTAGAGTATCCGTTGGCGTCTGATCTGACGCTCTCGCTCCGTTTGCGCTATGAGAACGTGTGGAAGGCCGAGCCCATCAATGAGAAGAGTCTCATCATGGCTTTGGGGATGGACCTAGTGCGGGACACGCGCAACAACCCAACGTTTCCCACTGCGGGAGGCCAGTGGATTCTCATGGCAGAGCAAGCCGGCAAGTTCGCCGTCGGAACAGAATTTACAAAGCTCCAAGGGATTTGGGCCCATCACTGGCAGACGCTAGAGCGCCAAACACTCTCGGTGCGGCTCTATGGGGCTTTTGGGCTCACCTTGCCGGCGCAGGAGCGTTTCGGTTTTGGCGGGGTCATGACGGTGCGCGGCTGGGGGACATCGTTGACCGACCGCTTTGGGCTATCCAATCTCGAATACCGTATGGAACTGGCGGAGAATATTTGGGGTGTCTTCTATTACGATACCGGGTGGGGAGAGGGGGTGGGGTGGCAACAGTCACTAGGGTTTGAGCTGCGATTGATGACCGGCTTTGTGGGGAACGTTCGCTTGGTCGTAGCTTGGCCGTTCTACAAGACCGGCTTTCAGGTCACACCGGTCTTCCAGTTCGGTTTCGGAACGATGTTCTAAGGCCTGTACCGGCACATAACTTTATCACCAAAAAGGAGGATCTGACGATGCACAAGGTATGGATGGCCCTGGGGCTCCTAGCGATGATGCTGCTATTAGCAGGGTGCCAGACGCCAGGGGGCGCACAGAATCTGGACGATCTGAAAGCGAAAGTCGCTCAATTAGAGAAAGAGGTCAGTGACCTGAAAGCCCAGAAGGGCGGGACAGGATTGCGCATTGCGTATATCAACGCCGAAAAGGTCTTTCAAGATTACAAACGCACCACCGAGGCCGTGGAAAAGTTCCGTGTCGAAGCTGAGAAGAAGCAACAGGAGCTCACTGGGCTTCAAGATAAGTTTAAGAAGGGACTTCTCAGCGAAGCTGAATTCCAACGGGAGGCTACGCGCCTCCAGCAAGAGTTACAGCGTCTGGACTTGGAGCTGACCTCGCAAATTCAAGGCGAGATGATTAAAGTGATCGATCAGATAGCCAAAGAGAGGGGCTATCACTGGGTTACTCAGCGTAAGGATGTCATTCTCTACGCTGACCCTAATGTTTTAGAAGACATCACGTATGACGTGCTAAAGATCCTCAATCAGGGGCAGTAAAGGCATTACGGCATGGGCGGGGATGAGATCCGGCGCATCTTGCCCCATCGCTACCCATTCTTGCTGGTGGATCGAGTGCTGGAGTGGGGCGAGCGGCGGGTGCGGACGTTGAAAAACGTCACCCATAATGAGCCGTTCTTTGTGGGACACTTCCCCCGGCGACCCATTATGCCAGGGGTGCTGATCTTAGAGGGCATGGCTCAGACCGTAGGACTGCTGGTCAGTCGGGAGAAGCCTGGACAGAACGGCTATTTAGTCGGAGTGGACCGAGCGCGCTTTCGTCGGCCTGTAGAGCCGGGAGATCAGATTATTTATGAAGCCGAGCTGGAGCGTGGACGGGACGGGTTCTACCGTGCGCGAGTCTGGGCCAGCGTCGACGGAGTACCGATCGCTGAGGCGCTGTTGTCAGTGGCTGTCACCGATGACACCAAGGAGCTTGCAGAGTGAAGCCTCTCATTGAGTGTGTGCCGAATATCAGCGAAGGGCGAGATCGCACCAACATCGAAGCGATGGTCGAAGCTGTGCGTCGCACGCCCGGAGTGCTCCTGCTCGACGTAGACCCCGATGCCGATCATCATCGCACGGTGATCACCTTTGCTGGTGAACCGCCCGCTGTGGAGCGGGCGGTGCTCAGCTTGATGGAGAAGGCTATAGAACTGATTGACCTCACCAAGCACACCGGGGAGCATCCGCGTATGGGGGCGGTCGATGTCATTCCTTTTGTGCCACTGCGCGGTGTCACCAAAGCCGAGTGCGTCGAACTGGCCCGACGGGTTGGCCAAGCCATCTGGGAGAGATTCAAAGTCCCAGTGTATCTCTACGAGGAGGCCGCGGCCCGAGCGGAGCGGCGCGATCTGGCTGCCATCCGCAAGGGGGAGTTCGAAAATTTCCCAAAGAAAATTCAAGAGCCTGACTGGGCTCCGGACTTCGGAGAGAGAGCAGTTCACCCGACGGCGGGCGTCAGCGCCGTTGGCGTCCGCCCCCCGCTGATCGCTTTTAACGTCAATCTAGGCACCAATAATCTAGAGATAGCAAAAAATATCGCGAAAGCTGTGCGCGGCTCCGACGGAGGCCTGCGGTATGTCAAAGCCCTTGGGTTTGCCCTCGAGGAGCGAGGGATCGTCCAAGTCTCGATGAACCTGACCAATTTTGAAAAAACTCCGATCTATCAAGTTTTTGAGCTCGTCAGGCGCGAAGCAGATCGCTGGGGTGTCCCGGTGGTCAGCAGTGAGATCGTTGGTCTGGTGCCGCAGGCGGCATTGGTACAGGCAGCTGAGTATTTCTTACGGCTTGAGAATTTTCAGCGTGATCAAGTCCTGGAGAACCGTTTGGCTGAATGTATGGAGACAACGGGGGAACAGAGTTCATAAGAGTCTGTCCTGAAGTTCCCCTTTTGCATTCCCCCTGCTTCCTTCGGGTTGCTGCTATACGGTCTTAGTATAGAGCTGTGAAAAAAGATAAAGATAAGGCTCTCTTGCTGCCAGGGCGGTCGGTTACGGTTCTGGGAGCCGGGCGCAGCGGTCTAGCAGCTGCCAGGATGCTGCGATCTCTAGGCGCGAGGGTCTTCGTGAGTGATCACAGCGCTCTCAGCTCAGGCGCTCGTCACGAGCTCACCCAACTCGGCATCCCCTTCGAAGAAGACGGGCATACGGCGCGAGCGATCGCTCATGCCCAGCTCGTCATTCTCTCCCCCGGCGTCCCCCTAGCGACCCCCATCGTTCAGCAAGCTTTGAGGAACGCTATCCCCGTCTGGGGCGAACTCGAACTGGCTTACCGGCTATGCCCTACAAAAAAGATCATTGCCATCACGGGCACCAATGGCAAGACCACGACTGTGCACCTGACAGAACAGTTACTCAGTGCTGCGGGACGCTCGGTCGTAAGTGCAGGCAACATAGGAATCCCTTGGATCGCCAAGATTCGAGAGATCACTCCTGAGACAATAGTCGTCCTTGAGGTGAGCAGCTTTCAGTTAGAGTCGGTTCAGACTTTTCGACCCCATGTGGCGGTCTTGCTCAATATTGCTCCCAATCACTTAGATCGCCACCGGAATTTTGAGAACTATCTTGCCGTCAAGTGTCGGATCTTTCAGAACCAGACCGAGCGCGATTTTTTAGTGTTGTCACGTTTTGTTGAGTTACCAATACGTCCGAGGTCGCGTGTGCTCTCGTATGAAGACCTTCTTTCAGAGTTACGGCATATACCAGCTCCCGCGCATCTGAAAGAAGACCTGGCGGCAGCGTGGGCAGCCGTGCGCGTTTTTGAGCCCGCTGCGTCGCTTCCTAGCGGAGATGTCCTTGAGCGGGCGCGCTTGCCGCACCGTCAGGAGTTCATTGCCCAAATTGGCGGTGTGAAGTTCTATGACGACTCCAAGGCGACCACAGTTCATGCCACGCTGGCGGCCCTTGAGGCGTTTGAGGGACCGTTGGTCTTGATTTTAGGTGGGCGCAATAAGAATCTAGATTTTGCGCCGTTGGCGCAGGCGCTTCGATCGAGGCCGATCTGCGAGATTCTTTTACTAGGGGAGGCGGCGTCGCAGATCGCGCACGCTTTGCAAGCAGCTCAGATCAGTCGGTTCTCTTTCGTGAAAGACTTCTCTGAAGCGGTCGAGCGTGCGCTTCGGTATCCGGGCGCGACCTGTCTGCTCTCGCCGGCGTGTGCGAGTTTTGACCAATTTGCCAGTTACGAAGAGCGGGGGCAAGCCTTTCGGGAAGCTGTCCTGCGCACTCAGCGACACTATACGCGAACCGCTGTTTTTACTTTCTGAACCCCGGCGGCCAGGGGTAGTCGGCGGGACAGAGATCGCCTTTCTTGTTGTTCATAACTACGTTATCTTGTCCCCTCACCGTTCCGCGAAATGCTAAAATGTCGCCAGGTTTGATGGATGCACACGGGGGGAGGAATAACGTCACTCCGTTATCGTTATTCGATATCGTGTTCTCTCTGAACTCTGCATCTGTATCTCCTGCCAGATGCACCCCTACCTTGTTGTAGGCTATCGTGTTGTCCACTAATAAGGCTTCAGCTCTGCTCCAGCCTTCATACCCTACGCTTATTGCCTTAAACCCGAGGTGCCAAAACTGTATTTGATTGTTCTTGAGAGAGAGGGAGGCTTTGCCAGGTGAATCGTCTGGCATGAATGAGACAGCAGAGCTTATGACAAGACTGGATAGATCTGGGATCCCATAGGTGAAAGGCCCATCCAAAGAAGTATCTTCAACGGCTACGGTAATCTCTCCCCGCGTTCGTATTTCTATCCCTGCAGCAATGCCTTGTAAGCGACTTCGCTGAACAGTGAGGCTCCCTTTCTTACTGCTAATGCCCACTCCCATGAAGCTGGTGATCTCAGAGTCTTTAATAACGATCGTTTGAGTCTTATCTGCCTCCTGTACCCATGTGATCCCAATGCTTTCATAACCTTTATCCCATACAAAAGGCACAGCAATGGCAAGGCTTGCGATCACAACATCGAGAGGCTCCATACTGCGAATGGTGAGAGCTGCCCCAGGCTCTACCATACTAATTTTCGTAAGATCTACACCAACTCCTTGGAGCACAAGGCTTCTATCAATCACCAGCGGCTGTTCATAGAAGACCCCAGGCCCTATGTGGATAGTACTTCCCGCGGGGGCAACCGCGAGCGCCTTCCCGATCAACCCAAAGCATCCTGTAGGTTCTGGGCAATTGACTTGCAGAGCCACTTGCCCGTTGTTCGAGCTCATAGTAGAAGAGCCTGCTATCCATAAGACACTGAAGATGGCTGCTACACCGAGTCGCATGACCAACCTCCTAATAATTCCTCACTAATAATACTCAAAGAGCCTAGCCACCACAAAGCGAGTCCCACAGCCCTTCGAGCCCTTGCCCTGCAGCTTGACCTCGCGTCATGCTGCACAGCCACTCTCTAGTAAAATACCAAGGATCGGCTTCAAACCAATCTACGGGCTCTAGTACTATAACAGGCGGTTTCTCAATGTTGTCCCATTTAGAGCCGTCGATGATATCCCAGTTCTTTGCGCCACAGCCTGCAGGAAGGCCGTGCATGTTGCAAGCAATCTGCTCGGCTTCCCCAGGCTTCAGGTTTTGACATGCCCCGATACAGGACCACCAGATTTGCCCATCACTATCTATCCAGGAGACTATAATAATCTTGTCGCTCCCGCCAAAGCGACGCTGCAGCTCTGGCAATACGGTATTAACTATATCTTGCGAATCGGGGTTAGTAAAGACAACGGTAACAACTCCTAGATCAGCTCTATACTGAGCTACTTGACCTGGTAATAGTTGCAAGGCTCTTTCAACCCAATCTCCAATTTCTTTGGCTTTGTCGCCACACTGTGTACAATGGTCCCCTCTGGCGAGGGTTACGATGCTTCGACCGCTGACGCTTTCCTTCCGAGATAGCAATAGGGAAGCACCCCACCAGTCGCCATAGTTTTGGGTATAGCTACCTTGTAGATCAAGTACAAGGCCATTATATTGCCAGCCAGTTCTAACAGCGTTAGCTGCTATATGAATCGTGCCGAAGCCTTGTTCACATCTATCTCGTTGCGATCTTTGCTGATTGTAGGAGTCGGTCATCCAGTCGAAAAACTTTGCGAACTCACCGGTTCTTAAGAGTATTTTAGTTGCTTCTACAATGATTTTACCGATGTCTTGAGCTTTTAGAGCCTCTTCTAAGCCCTGGAAAATGTGGTTATACAGGTCCCGGATATCCCACGAGAACATTACCATTTCGCCAGGAGAAAAGCCTAGGCCGATCATCACGCGAATGGCGGTGTCCCAGCGCTGGATCGTGAGATCTATAAGGTCAAAAAGGGTAAGTCCTGGCAAGCCCAAGAGTTGTGTAATTTGCGGTAAGATGCCTAATACCGATGAAAGCACTCCTTCTGGCAACGCAAATATAGTCTTAAGTCGCAGTTCAACATACCGCATTGCTTGCTTAATTTGCGTTGCGTAAGGTTCTGGGATCCCCTGATCTAGGACAAACATTAGATCAGTCAGGGAGCCGACCAGCTCACGAATAACGCTCTTAGCATTTTGAGGGGTTAAGCCTAGCACCTCTACGAAGATGGCTTGATACCTATCTAGCCCTTGAGGTAATAGCCGTTCGTATTCTTCATCGAACCGACCTTGCTCCAAAGCTGTTGATAACAATTCCATCCAGTTGATTAGGTCATCTGGGTTAATAGTGTTGAGCATCTCTAGCACGCGGCGCAATTCATCTGCTGTCGTGGGATCTATTTGTACGTCGGGGCTAGAGTGTAACATTTGCTCCGCAAAATTCCATAGGCTTTCAAAATCTATGCCACTCATGTTAGGAAAGCCTGCTGCTATGAAATCAAATTGCTTATATCTATTCCAGCCGTAGACCATCCCATAAGCCCCGAGATCCCGCACTATTGTGTTATGCGCTTCTAGCAATGCTTGCAGATATTCTTCATAAGTCATGGTTTTGGCTATAGCGGGGATTCCTAAGATTACCGACCCGCTCATCAAGTGCACACTCTCTTGGAACACTCCTGAAGTTGTTGGGCTACACCTCACTGGTATCTTTTCTCTGCTCTCTCCTGGGCTCAAGGTTAAAGGCTGCTCCAGCATTATCCTGAAGGGCGAAGACGTGTTCTGAATCACGTTGGGAATCTCCAGCGCCACTGTCGTCACACCCTGGTTCTTGATAGTCAGTGTTTGCTCTTTTGTGCTGTCTACAAAGACAATGCCAAAATCCAACACCGTCGGCTCGATCTCGATCTTATGCACCACGCCCACCAGGGGAGAAGAACTCACGCTCCCCTGCCCACCATTTATGTCAACCTGCACGTTGCCAGTGAACGTCCCTGACTCACTGGGATCAAAGCGCACCGTCACCTGCCCACTCTGCCCCGGCGCCAGCGTCGGCAAGGCACTCACTATCTTGTACGGCGCACTCGTGCTCAAGCTCAACGTCACGGCTACGCTGCCCTCGTTCTTCACTGTCAGCTGCTTCTCGATCGGCAACCCCGCCTTCTCCGTCCCTAGCCCACACGTCCCCGTCTGGCTCATCGTCCCTGTCTGGCTTCAACTGAATCCGCACCTGATGCGTGACCTTCTCCTCACTGCCCTCATTGGCTAGCCCTAGAATCGCTAGCTTGTTGGTCTCATCGAACAGAACCCGGACTTTGCCCAGTCGCTTGCCCCTCTGGCTCAGCTTCCCCTCAAACTGCTGGAACTTGCTCTTCTCCCGCAGCTTGTTCTCAGCGGAGGTAGCCTTTTCAGGGGTTACGTCACACCCTATAGCACAGCTCCCAGAAAAAGTCAAGAGGCCATAGAAAAATCACGTGTGGATGCATTGTTAGACACGAAACTTGACAGAGAGTTTTCTCCACAGTATAATTCAGATATAAAGGTCTGAATATCTGAAAATAGGGGAATGGAAAGAACAGTGCTCTACTCTAGCGCCGCAGAGTATGCGATCCGAGCCTTGACGCACTTGGCACTGAGCGAGTCTGAGTCAGGACAGCCCAGGCCGGTGAAAGAGCTCGCCGAACGCGAAGAGATTCCCCAGCACTTTCTAAGCAAAGTCTTTCAGACGCTGGCGCGGGCTGGAATTCTCTCTTCGACACGGGGGCCGCACGGGGGCTTTGCCCTGTCACGCCCAGCCTCAGAGATCACGCTCTGCGAGATCGTCCAAGTGATCGATGGCACAGACGCCCTCGAGCGCTGCGTCATCGGCCTGGCTGGCTGCAGCGACCAGCATCCCTGTCCCCATCACCATCGCTGGAAGCCGGTGCGCGATCAGATCAAAAACTATCTGCAGGGGACAACCCTCGCTGACCTGGCCCAAGCCGTGCGAACCCAACAGGACGCCCGCCGCAGAGGTGTATCACCATGACCTTAGGAAACCACCAAAGAACTTTCCCAAACCTCGGAGGAGGAGATACACGATGAAAAGCTGGATAACGGTGTTGTCTCTTGTCGCCCTTGCTGCTCTTTTGCTGGGATGTGGAACTCCGTCCCCAACCGCACCCAAGACGGCTCAGACAGGGCTGCCTGCGGATGCCGCCCAGATTGCTCAGGCGCGTGCTCTGACGCCCGACGATGTGACAGCAGCACTCAAGACTTATGTCCCTTCGGGCAAGCTCGATGAGTATGTGCTGTTCGCTTCCGGCGGCCACTCCGGGCAGGTGTTCGTGATCGGGATTCCCTCTATGCGCTTATTGAAGGTCATAGGCGTTTTCACGCCCGAGCCCTGGCAGGGCTACGGCTATGGCGAGCAAGAGACCATGGAGGTCCTCGCCGGGGGAGCTGCCAACGGCAAGCCCATTCTGTGGGGCGACACCCACCACCCGGCGCTCTCCGAGACTAACGGAGAGTACGACGGGCAGTTTCTCTTCATCAATGACAAGGCGAATGCCCGGCTGGCCGTCATTGACTTGAGAGACTTCGAGACCAAACAGATCCTCAAAAACCCTAACGCGATCAGCGATCATGGTGGCGGCTTCGTCACCCCCAACACCGAATACGTGATCGAAGGGCCACAGTACGCGACGCCTCTGGGCTGGGAGTACGCGTCGCTCAACGAGTACCGTGAGAAATACCGGGGCGTCATCACGTTTTGGGCCTTCGATCGTCAGAAGGGGCGGGTAGACCCCACCCGTTCTTTTCAAATAGAACTACCGCCCTACTGGCAAGACTTGTGCGATTCAGGCAAGGGAGTCTCCGAAGGCTGGATCTTCTGCAACTCGTTCAATGCGGAGATGGCCACCGGTGGGATAGAGCAGGGCAACCCGCCCTTTGAGGCCGGCACAGCGAAGAACGAAATGGATTATCTGCACATCATCCATTGGAAGAAGGCCGAGGAGGTGCTCAATGCTGGACAATACGAGACGATCAACAGCATGAGGGTCATTCGGCTCCAGACCGCCGCTCAGACAGGGATACTCCATTTCGCCCCAGAGCCCAAAAGCCCCCACGGCGTGGACGTCACCCCTGGGGGAGAGTACATCGTCGTTGGGGGCAAGCTCGACCCCCATGCGACGATTTATTCGTTCGAGAAAATTCAGAGAGCCATTGCGGCTGGGGCTCCAGAGCGCGATGTGTACGGTGTGCCGATCTTGAAGCTGGAAGACACAACAGAAGCGCAAGTGGAGCTGGGCCTAGGCCCGCTGCACACGGTCTTTGACGACAAAGGCTTTGCGTATACTTCGATGTTCCTGGACAGCGCCGTGGCCAAGTGGACCTTGGGCGGACCGTATCGTAAGGACGGAAAAGAGCCGTGGAAGCTTATAGAGAAGCTCCCTGTGCACTATAACATCGGGCACATTGCTGCAGCTGAGGGCGACACCATCTCCCCCGACGGCAAGTACGTCGTCGCCCTCAATAAATGGTCCGTCGATCGCTTTACGTTAGTCGGGCCGCTCCATCCCCAAAACTTCCAGCTCATAGATATTAGCAGCGACAAGATGCAATTGCTCTATGATATGCCCATCGGCCTGGGCGAGCCCCACTATGCCCAGATGATCAAAGCCGACAAGCTCAAGCCGTTTGCGGTCTATCCGGAAGTCGGCTGGAATGCCGTGAAGATGGCCAAAGACCCCAACGCGACAGAGCCCGGCCGCGAGCGCGTCGAAGTTCGAGCAGAGAACGGACGACGTGTTGTTGAAATCTGGATGACCGCTGTGCGTAGCCATTTCAATCCCGAGCACGTCACGGTCAAGCAGGGGGATCATGTCATTTGGCATATCACCAACATTGAGCGAGCTCGCGATGCTTCCCATACGTTCGCCCTGGGCGGGTATAATATCCAAGTGAGCCTGGAGCCGGGCGAGACCGGCACTATAGAATTCGATGCCGACCAGAGCGGCACGTTCACTTTTTACTGTACAGAGTTCTGTTCGGCGCTGCACTTGGAGATGGTCGGGTACTTCTTAGTGGAGCCGTAACGCCATGAACGCTCGACTCACAGCATGGCTGGCAGAGGACCCGTTTCGGCTGCCGCGCGCGCTCTTCACTGTAGCATCGTGGCTCATCTTGCTCTCGGTGCTCTTCCCCTACTGGAGCCTGACGCTCATGGCTCCCCAGTATCCGGGAGGGCTGCGTGTGGCCGTCTACGTCACGCATCTAGCCGGCGACGTCACGGAAGTGGACAATCTCAATCACTACGTAGGGATGAAGAAACTCAATCAGGCAGCTCCAGTCGAAAAGTTCTTAGCGCCGCTGGCGATAGGGGCTGCCGCGCTTCTCGTTAGCACGCTCGCCTACACACGACGGCGATGGACTGCGGTGCTCGCTCTGCCAGCCATGCTCTTCCCCGTGATCTTTCTCACTGATATGTACTTCTGGCTCTATCAGTATGGGCATAACTTGGACCCGAACGCCCCCTTGCGCCTCCCGCCGTTTACGCCGCCGCTCCTGGGCGTAGGCACTGTGGGGCAATTCCAGACGATCGCGCGCTTGCAAGCCGGCTTTTGGCTGGCTCTTGTGGCGTCGCTGTTGGTCGGCTTTGGATTGCACTACCGGAGGGTGATCCGCCAGGCGCTGGAGAGAAAGGCTCCCATTCGCATCGGCCCAATATACATAGACCTCACCCCCGGCCCCTCTCCCCTGGGAGGGAGAGGGGAACACAGGGGTGAGGGCTTATACCAACGATGAGATTGCTTTGGATCGTAGTGCTTCTTGTGCCCCTCGCAGTGGCTGCTCAAGAGTCTGGGGCTTCCCTGCAAGAGATAGTTGCCGCCGCTCCAGCTGGAGCAACGATCTCTATCAAGCCAGGTGTTTACTATGGCCCCGTGATTATAGATAAACCCCTGACTCTTCTTGGGGCAGGCGCAGTGCTCGACGGCCGCGGGCAGGGCACTCTTGTGCGCATCACCGCTCCGGATGTCACGCTGAAGGGCTTTGTGCTCAGGAACTCCGGGCGCAGCCTGGCTCACGAAGACTCGGCCGTTCTCGTCGAGGCCCCGCGCGCGACCATCGAAGACAATAAGCTCTTGGATGTGCTCTTTGGGATCTATCTCAAGAACGCACCGGGGAGCTATATTCGCTGCAATACGATTACAGGGCTAAGCGTCCCCGAGGCCGAGCGCGGCGATGCTATCCGATTATGGTACAGCTCCGACGTCACCATCGAGGGGAACGAAACCTCTGCCGCCCGCGATGCCATCGTATGGTACTCCCGCAACGTGCGTATACGCCAGAACCACTTCGAGCGCGGCCGCTATGGGATACACCTCATGTACGCCCAGCAGGTGCTCATCGAGGGCAATCTCGTGCTGAAGAATTTCGTGGGCGTCTACGCTATGTATAGCCAGGGTATCGCTCTAGGGAAGAACTTCTTTATAGGCCATCGCGGCCCCAGTGGCTACGGCATTGGCCTCAAAGATGTAGACGACGCCCAGATAGAAGAGAACGTGATCGCCGACAACAGCGTCGGCGTTTTCATAGACAACTCGCCGTCGTCTCTAGAAACTTTTGTGCTCTTCCAGAAAAATCTCTTTGCGTACAACGAGACCGCCGTGTTGATGCTCCCCGCCGTGCGCAGCGACGTCTTTACCGGCAACAGCTTCGTAGAGAACCTAGAGCAAGTAGGCGTCGCCGGGGGTGGGCAGCTCGACGGGAACGTTTGGTCCGGCAACTACTGGAGCGATTACGTGGGCTATGACGCCGACGGTGACGGCCTCGGTGATATCCCCTACCGGGCAGAGCGGCTCTTCGAGCACTTGATGGACCGGCATCCCCAACTGCGTCTCTTTCTCTATAGCCCGTCGGCGCAGGCAATTGATTTCGCTGCCCAAGCCCTGCCCATCGTCAAGCCGCAGCCAAAACTGATAGATTCTCATCCCTTGATGGCCCCTGTGCTTCCCGCGCGCTTGAACCATGCCGGGACACAGCGCAGTATAGCCTTCCAGTTGATTTCAGGGGGTCTACTCTTGTTCACTGTCGGAGCGATCTTTGCCTTCACGCGGGCGAGACGCTGTGATACAGCATCTCCACCTGCACCCATCCCGCTCCCTTCAAGGGGGAGGGGGCAGGCAGAACGTTTCGGTGCAACCGCTGATTCCGAGCATGGTGACACCGAGGCGTTCTGGGGTGATGGTCCCACAGGTGACCAGCCCTTAGTGGCCGTATGCGGCCTGACCAAGCGCTTTGGCCCGGTCACGGCCGTTGAGAATCTCTCGTTCACCGTCAAAGCTGGCGAAGCCGTCGCTCTGTGGGGAGCCAACGGCGCGGGCAAGAGCACCGTGCTGCACTGTCTGTTGGGGCTGCTGAACTATGAAGGAACCATCGAGCTCAATGGGTACGACCTACGTCGTCATGCGAAGAGAGCTCGTCGCTTGGTAGGCTTCGTGCCTCAAGAGATACACCTCCCCGGAGACTGGAGCGTCCGCGAGACGCTCGTCTTGGTTGCTGGCCTCAAGAAGGCCTCTCTTGAGTCTACTCCCACCATCATGGAACAACTTGGTTTGCTACAATACTCAAACAAAGCTGTGCGCGCGCTCTCCGGCGGAACCAAGCAACGATTGGCTCTGGCATTGGCTTTGGTGGGGGACCCGACCATTTTGCTCCTGGATGAACCGACGGCTAGTCTCGATGCGCGCACGCGCGAGGATCTTTTGCGCTTGCTTGTAGGGCTCAAAAATTCCGGCAAAACGATGATCTTCTCTTCGCATCGCCAAGATGAAATCTCCGTCCTGGCTGATCGTGTGTTGGTGCTGGAGCAGGGCCAGCTCGTGCGGAGCCTCTCAGCGCTATACCCTCTCTCTGAGAGGGAATGGGGTGAGGGGGTGTGAGGTGTTTTGACGTGGATATGATGAACATCCTGTTGCTCGCCCACAGGGAGCTGCGCGATGCCCGGCGCAACCGCTGGCTATGGCTCTACACGCTGGTTTTTGCGCTCCTGGCAGCGGCGCTGGCGTGGTTGGGGCTGAGTGCTACCGGCAGCTACGGCGTCGCCGGATTTGGCCGCACCGGCGCGAGCCTTATCAATCTGATCTTGCTCATCGTCCCGTTGATGGGGTTGACTCTTGGCTCGCTGAGCTTGGCCGGAGAGCGCGAGCGCGGCACGTTGCTCTATCTCCTGGCGCAACCCGTCAGCACGACCGAGATGCTGTTGGGGAAATATATGGGGGTAGCTCTCGCTCTGACAGCAGCCTTAGGAGCGGGCTTTGGGCTGAGCAGTTTACTTATCACCTGGCAGAATGGCTTTATTAAAGGCGAAGTCTATTTTATGCTTTTGGGTCTAACGGTGCTGCTGGCTCTGACGAGCTTGGCGTTGGGCTTCTCTATCTCGGCCATAGCTCGCAAGGGGGCGTCGGCAATGGGCACGGCTCTCTTTCTCTGGCTCTCGTTGGTCTTCTTGAGCGATCTGGGTCTGATGGGCACGGCGATCATCTTGCGCTTGCCGATTGACAAGCTCTTGGCACTGGCGCTGCTGAACCCGTTACAGGACTTCAAGCTCGCGGCCGTTCTCATCGTTCAGGGGAACTTAGAGATATTGGGTCCGGCGGGGCTCTACGCCCTACGCACATTGGGAGATTTTTTGCTACCGTTCTTGCTCGTCTTGTTGACAGTATGGACGCTACTCGCGCTTGCTCTTGCTCACGCATGCTTTCGGCGCAGGGGAGCTTTAGAATGACCCGGCGGGCGTTTCTCATTTTAGTTTTCGCTGTGGGCGTAACCGGCTGCCAAGCGTCGTCTGAGAAGCCACCGGCGATTCGCTACGGGCGCGACACGTGTGATGAGTGTGGCATGGTCATCAGCGAGGCGCGCTTCGCTGCGGCTTACTTGACCCGCCAGGGTGAGTGGCGTCTTTTCGACGACATCGGTGATATGCTCGCTTTTTACACATCACACAGAGAAGCAGTCGCCGTCTTCTGGGTACACGATTACGAGACTGGAGATTGGCTTCAAGCGAATGGAGCGTTTTTTGTTTCCAGCCCGGCGCTGCACACGCCCATGGGCCACAACATAGTCGCCATGACGAATCGCGAGCGCGCCAACCGCCTGACCGACCAGCTCACGGGAGAGGTCTTGACGTTCGCTGAAGTGCTTGCTCGATTTGCGCAAAAGAGTTAAACTCAATAGCAAAGGGGGATCACTGCATGTTGAACAAATTAGTGCTTTTCGGGGTTTTGGCATTCACAGCGACATTCGCTATGGGAGGCTGTGGTGGCGGCCAACAGTCTCAGCAGCAGATGGAGCAGCCCGCACCACCCTCGCTCACTGAACAGCCAGCGGCACCGGCTGTCGCCGAGGGGAAGACGCTCTATGAGCAGAGCTGTTCCGCCTGTCATGGCCAAGACGCCAAAGGGATCGCTGGGTTGGGCAAAGACATCACGGCTAATTCTGCGTTCGTCAGCAGCCAGAGCGACGACCAGCTTTTAGAATTTATTAAAAAGGGTCGAGACGCCAGTGATCCGGCTAATACAACAGGAGTAGCGATGCCGCCCAAAGGTGGCAACCCCACGCTCACTGACGATGAGATCAAAGCAATCATTGCGTACTTGCGGTCTCTGAAGTAATTGCGCTTCTCGCTCGGCTGTCTTGGCTCGCTGCGGCGCGTGCGTCGTAGCTGTTACCCACCACCGCCCACGCCTAAGCCCCCTTCGGTCATCTTGCGCACGTCTAAGATCTCATCGAGCTTCTGTGGGGGGAGGAGCTTCATCTCTAAGACGACTTCACGGATCGTCTTGCCCTGGGCCATCGCTCTCTTGACGACCTCGGCGGCTTTGTCGTAGCCAATATGCGGGTTGAGTGCTGTGGCGAGAATAGCGTTTTGGGCAGCCAAGCGCTCCATCTGCTCGCGATTGGCGATGATCCCCCCAATGCACTTGTCGGCAAAGACGCGGCTGGCGTTAGCCAAAATAGTGACAGACTGCAAGAGATCGTGCGCGATGACGGGCAAGGCGACGTTCAGCTCGAAATTCCCCGAGGCTGCCGCTTGCGTGACTACAAGATCGTTGCCCATGACTTGCATGGCGACCATCATGACGGCTTCGGGGATGACGGGGTTGACTTTGCCGGGCATAATCGACGACCCCGGCTGCAGGGCAGGCAGGCGAATCTCCGCCAAGCCCGTCTGGGGCCCGGAGTTCATCCAGCGCAAGTCATTGGCGATCTTATAGAGCGCAACAGCAAGAGATTTCAGAGCGCCACTCAGCTCAACAGCGGTCTCCATAGTTGCTTGGGCAGCAAAGTGATTGCGCGTCTCTGTGAATGAGATCTTTGTCTCTTGGGTCAAAGCTTGAGCAATTCTCTTGCCGAATTGGGGATGGGTGTTGATCCCCGTGCCCACGGCAGTCCCTCCCAGGGCCAGCTCATAGAGTCTGGGCAGGACGGACTCGATTCGTTCGCGGGCCAGCGCGATCTGGGCAGCATAGCCCGAAAACTCTTGTCCCAACGTGATGGGCATAGCGTCCATCAAGTGTGTTCGCCCAGTCTTCACAATCCCAGAAAACTCTTGGGCTTTCGCGGCGAGAGCTTTCTGAAGGTGCTCAAGCGCGGGCAGGAGCTGCTCGTGCACCGCTAGAGCTGCCGAGATATGCACGCACGCCGGAATGATGTCATTGGAAGACTGCCCCAGGTTGACGTGATCGTTGGGGTGCACGGCGGTCTTGTCGCCGCGTTTGACCCCCAAGAGCTCGCAGGCTCTATTGGAGATCACTTCGTTGGCGTTCATGTTCGTCGAGGTGCCCGAGCCCGTTTGAAAGATGTCTAGGGGAAAGTGCTCGTCTAGTTTGCCGTCGGCGACCTCACGGGCGGCTTGCTCAATGGCTTGTGCATGGCGCTCGTTGAGCAGCTTGAGTTGAGCGTTGACTTTTGCCGCGCAGAGCTTGACTAGCCCCAGGGCGCGGATGAAGGGGCGAGGGAAGCGCAGCCCGCTGATGGGGAAATTCTCTATAGCTCGCTGGGTCTGCGCGCCCCAGTAGGCGTCTTGGGGGACTTTGATCTCGCCCAGGGAGTCTTTTTCGATGCGATAGCTCATATCTCCTCCTTGTCTTTGGGTCGTATTAGGAGTATAAGTGAATGGGCCTTCGTTGGCAATGACGCAAGACCAAGGAGGGCATGATGGAGCGCATTCGGCCTGCGGCGGTCGCCGGGAGCTTCTACCCTGCAAGCTCTGAGCATCTCCGCAGGGTCATTGGGTGCCTGCTCGCTCAGGCGCAGCCAAAGGCCCTTACAGGCACGCTGCGGGGGCTGATCGTGCCCCACGCAGGATATATCTACTCTGGACCGGTGGCCGCGATGGGATACAAAATAGTTCACAGTGCTGAGTTGAACAGTGCTCAGGTGAAGATTGCTCTTCTTGGCCCGGCGCACTACGTCTACTTCGGCGGCGCGGCAACCGCAGACTATGATGCGTGGCAGACCCCGCTCGGCTTGGTGAAGTGCGCCAAAGACTTGATCGCTCGCGCTCTAGAGCGCACCGATCTCCAGAATAATTCCGATGCCCATGCCCCCGAGCACTCCCTGGAAGTGCAGTTACCCTTCTTGCAGACTCTGCTTCCCCACGGCGAGATCTTCCCCATCCTGACAGGGGAGTGCGATTTTCGCGAGCTGGCGCGCACGCTCGAGCCGTATCTTGACAAGATAGATCTCTTCATTGTCAGCTCGGATCTGAGTCACTATTATCCCTATGACGAAGCCGTCGAGCGCGATGCCCTAGCCCATCGCGCCATTGAGAGTCTCGATCTTGCCCTGATGGAGGATCGGGGTGAAGCGTGTGGGAAGACCGCGATTCTGACACTGATGCAGATTGCCCAGGATCGGGGTTGGAAAGCGAAGCTTCTAGATTATCGCAACTCGGGCGACACCGCGGGAGATAGATCGAGAGTCGTGGGCTACGGGTGCTATGCGTTCTATGAAGGGAATCACACTTGCTGAGCTGCTTGACGCGCGCACGCGCGAGGGCGAACTCTACGAAGGCATCGAAGACAAGAGGGTGCGCTGCTATGCGTGCGCCCATCGCTGCGTCATCTTTGAGGGAAAGCGCGGCATCTGCCAGGTGCGCTTCAATCGAGACGGAAAGCTCTATGTGCCCTGGGGATATGTAGGCTCACTGGGGCTTGACCCCATAGAGAAGAAGCCCTTCTATCACGTTCTGCCCGGTGCGCGCACCCTGACGTTTGGCATGCTCGGATGCGACCTGCATTGTCAGTATTGTCAGAACTGGGAAATCTCGCAGACGCTGCGCGACGCGAACGCCGGGGCGCTCCCTCAAGACGTCACCCCGCACGAGCTTGTCAGCGTAGCGCAGCGCTACGGCGCGCGCGCCGTCATCAGCTCTTATAATGAGCCGTTGATCACCTCCGAGTGGGCCGTATCGGTCTTTCAAGAAGCCAAGAAGCTCGGATTGCTCACGGGCTACGTCTCCAACGGCAACGCCACACGCGAAGTCTTACAGTATCTACGCCCCTATCTTGCTTGCTACAAGATAGACTTAAAAACTTTTCAAGACAAGAACTATCGCGTGCTGGGAGCAGTGCTGTCTAGAGTCCTAGACGGCATCGCGATGGTGCACGAGCTGGGGTTCTGGCTGGAGGTCGTAACACTCGTTATTCCGGGATTTAACGATTCTGATAATGAGCTGAGACAGATCGCGAAGTTTCTCGTCTCGATCTCCCCAGACATCCCCTGGCACGTGACGGCCTTTCATAAAGACTATAAGATGACTAGTCCAGATAACACTCCCGTGGAGACGCTCATTCGTGCGGCGCAGATCGGCTACGATGCTGGACTGCACTTTGTCTACACGGGGAACTTGCCGACAGGGCGATTGGAGAACACCTACTGTCCGGGGTGTGGGGCGCTGCTGATCGAGCGTTCGGGGTTTTGGGTTAGGCTGAACAGATTACAGGCGGGCAGGTGTCCTGGCTGTAGACGAATCATTCCTGGGATGTGGCAGTAAGCGCCTCCGCTACCAGCTCAGCGATGTCTTTGTTCTCCAACTCGGCGTTTTGGGCTTTAATCCCGTCTTCGAGCATCGTCATGCAGAACGGACAGGCACTGGCCACGAGCTTCGCCCGGCCGTTCGTGCGCCCTAGAGCTTCTTGAGCTTGCTTGACTCTCAATTCGTTGACGCGCTTGCCGGGCTCTTCCTCAAGCCACATCAGTCCGCCCCCTGCACCACAGCACATCCCGCGCTCACGACGACGCTCCATCTCCACGAGCTGTACGCCCGGAATCTTCTGCAGAATATGTCTGGGTGCATCGAAAATTCTGTTATAGCGCCCCAGATAACACGAATCGTGATACGTAACCGTCGCCGGGATCTCTTTGGTGAGCTGAAGCCGGCCATCTCTTAAGAGCTGCGCGATTAGCTCCGTGTGGTGGACGACTTCGTAGTGTCCGCCCAGGGCCGGATATTCGCTCTTGAGGGAATTAAAACAATGGGGGCAGATCGTCAAGATCTTCTTGACATTGTAGGTCTTGAAAGTCTCGATGTTCTGTTTGGCCAACATTTGGAAGATATACTCGTGTCCGATGCGCCGTGCTGGGTCACCCGTGCAGCCCTCTTCTTCGCCCAGCACAGCGAATTTGACCCCGGCATGCTGTAAGATTTTCACGACGCTGCGAGCGATCTTCTGCGTTCTCGGATCAAAAGAAGCCGCGCAGCCGACAAAGAAAAGATACTCAAAGTCTGGGGTAGGGTTGGAGGCAGCCATTGCTGAAGCAATAGGCACATCGAGGCCCTTCATCCACGCTAACCGCTCTGCCGCGGGCATGTCCCACGGATTGCCCCGCCCATCCATCCCCTTAAAGACATCGGTGAAGCCCGCTGGGTATTTGTCTTGGATCATCACCTCGTTGCGCCGCAGCTCTAAGATCTTATGGAGCGGGTCAATAGAGACCGGGCAGACTTCCACACAGGCCATGCACGTGGTGCACGCCCAGATCTCTTCGGGCTTGATCGAGTACCCAATGATCTGTTTCTGCTCCTTGAGTTTGCCAAAAGCAGGGATCTCCGCATGGGCGTGGTCGCGCAGCTCGAGAATGATCTCACGAGGCGACAGAATCTTTCCCGACAGATGCGCCGGGCAGTTCGCTTCGCAGCGCCCGCACTCGGTGCAGCTTGCTAGATCTAAGAAATCTTTGCGTGTCAAGTCTTTTATAGTCTGAAATCCCAAGACTTCGTTGCGCTCGAACGCGCCCTCGACGTCTAAGACTTCTAAACGTCCCCGCGGACGCATCTCCTGGAAGAAGAGATTGACCCCAGCTGAGAGAATGTGCATCACTTTGGGGGCATAGGGCAGATAGGCGATCCAGCCGAGCGCCAAGGCTCCGTGAATCCACCAGAGCGCCAGATGCCACAGGCGCAGCGTTTCGACCGAAGAGTTCTGCACCCATTGGGAGACGAGAAAGCCCATGGGCGACCAGCGCGGGTCATACCCCAGCTGCGATGCCGTCGCTGCCAGCCGCAAGCCCTCGACGAGAAAGCCCGTCACCCCAATCAACAGCAGCCACAGGGGCAGGGCCAAATCTAACGGCTTCCAGCTGAGCTGCGGAGGTTTGAAGCCATACCGACGGACGAGCGCCCAGACTAAGCCGATCAGAAAGAGTCCACCAAGTATATCGAGAATCAATTCATAGCCCAAGAAGAATGAGCCAACCCAGAAGCCGTGCTCCATCCCCAAAATCTTTTGGAAAAGATCGTACTCAATCGTGACGATGACCGTGCCGATGAAGAGCACGACAAAGCCCCACATGATGAAAAGGTGCATCACACCGGCGGGGACGTCGTGACGCACAATAGTCCTGTTCACTGCGATGCTCGCTATAGCAGTGCTGAGCTTCTGCCACAGCGGGCGCACGGTGAAAGAGACCCTCTTGCCCCGAAGGCTTCTGCGCACATGGCTGTAGATGCCATAGGCAAAGATCGCAATGGCGATCAGAGCAAGTCCGTAGAAGCTCAGCTCCCCCATGGGGGAGATATTCCAGAAGACCTCGCGGGTTTCCACAGCGTCACTCCTTTGCACTGGGCGTTCTGTGGCGACAGTTTAACGCAGTCTCGTCGAGAGCGTCAAATAGCTTGGCGATGATCTTTTGGTTTGCTGACGGGAACGCGTATGTGCGCAGCTCTGTGGGAGTGACCCACCTCCACGCCGTGCACCCCTGAGCGCGCGGCCGACTGCCTGCATAGACGCCCTGAAAGACATGCAGCGTGACACTGAAGTGCGAATATCCGTGCCGAACCGTGATGAACGGCTTTATGTGACGCACGCGCACGTTGACTTCTTCGAGGATCTCGCGGCGCACGCACTCTTTTAGGGATTCATTGGGCTGGCGCTTGCCGCCGGGGAACTCCCACAGCCCGCCAAGAAGTCCATCATGGGGTCTTTTCGTGATGAGAATCTTGTCGTCCTTCCAGATGATCCCCACGGCGACGTCATAGTGGGGCTTCGTGCGGGTTTTGGAGCGGAGGGGAAGCTCATTCTGAATCCCCAGCTGGCGTGCTGTGCACAGCTTGCTGAGAGGGCAGAGCAAACATTTGGGTTCACGCCCCACGCAGATCGTCGCTCCAAGGTCCATCAGGGCTTGATTGAAGAGCCCGGCTTGTCCGACGGGCAAGAGCGCTCGGGTCAGCTCTGTAAGCTTCTTGTGAGTCTGCGTGCGCCGGAGCGCAAATATTCGAGATACGACGCGCCGCACGTTGGCGTCGACGACGGGCTCGTCTTGCCCAAAGGCGATGCTCAGTATCGCGCCGGCGGTGTAGCGCCCCGTGCCCGGAAGCTTCAAAAGCGCCTCGCGGTCTTGGGGAATTTTCTTGTTATAGTCGCGCATAATGATCCGAGCTGCTTTGTGTAAGTTTCGGGCGCGGGCGTAGTAGCCCAGTCCTTCCCAAGCCTTGAGCACCTCATCGAGGTGGGCGCGCGCCAACGCCTCGAGCGTTGGGAATCTCTCGAGAAACTTCTGATAATACTGACGCACCCGCTCGACCTGCGTCTGCTGGAGCATTATTTCAGAAATCCAGATTTGGTATGGATCGCGTGTCTTACGCCAGGGCAGGTCTCGTTGATGGCGCTTGTACCACTGAAGCAGGGCGCGACTGATGCGGGAGGCTCGTTGTGGGTCAAGCAAGCGGGGCATTGAGGATGTCGCGGTTGGGGAGGCCTTCTTCTTCGCGACAGAGCAGCTCCCAGAAAACCTTCATACGGTGGCGTGGGGTGTCTTTGAGCACAGCAGCGATCTTCTTGCGCAGCCTTGTCGTCAAATAATAGACAGAGCGCACCGGGTCTTCAAGGGAGGGCCAGTGAATATAGACATAGTTCTTGCGCCTGAGGTCTTCGAGGCTCTCGACCAGATCGGCCTGAGGCCGGCCCAGACGGCGTTCAAGGCGGGCAACGCTGGCCGCGCCGTCATACCAGAGCGAGCGCAAGAGCTCGGCCTCAAGCTGCAGAAGCTCCTCTCTTGGTAGCCCAGCCATTGCCTCCATTTTTGCAGCTCACCCGGCAATTGTTATAACGTGAAAGGAGACATTTGTCAAGAGGGCTAGGGCAAAAAACGATTGGCGATCGGCTGGCGCCAGTCGCGCCCGAAGGCCCGCTTCGTAATCTTCGGTCCTACTGGGGCTTGGCGACGCTTGTATTCGTTCTGGTGTATGCGCACGATAATCTCGTGCACAACGCTCTCTGCTAGCTGCAACGCATCGGCGATCTCATGCGGGTCTTGATTGCGTTCGATATAGGCCTCGAGGACGCGATCGAGGTCCCGATAGGGTGCGGGCAGGTCGGCTTCGTCAGTCTGGTTTGGGCGCAATTCCGCCGTGGGCGCTCTTTCAAAGATTCTCTTGGGGATGGCTTCAGACTGAGTATTGCGCCAGCGCGCCAGCTGATAGACCCTCGTCTTGGTGACGTCTTTAAGCACTGCAAAGCCGCCGGCCATGTCGCCATAGAGCGTCGCGTAGCCGATAGCCAACTCGCTCTTGTTACCAGCGGTCAAGACGAGAGCTCGCAATTTATTAGCAAGCGCCATCCAGAAGACCGCGCGCAGCCGCGCTTGGATGTTCTCTTCGGTGCTGTCGAGCCCTGGCCTTGAGAAGACCGGGGCGAGCGTTCTCACTATCTGCTCATAGAGCTGATCTATATCGAACGTGAGAAGCTCTATATGGAGATTCTGGGCGAGCTGGGTCACGTCCTCGCGACTCTGGTGCGAGGTGAACCGCGACGGCAAGAAGACCCCCTGGACGTTCTGCGGGCCCAGGGCATCTACGGCAATACAGGCAACCAGCGAGGAGTCAATTCCGCCAGACAGCCCGATAAGAGCTTTCTTAAAGCCGTTCTTGCGCATATAGTCTTTTGTGGCCAGCACGAGAGCGCAATAGAGCTCTTCGGCTTCTGGAAGCACCGGTTCAACGCGCGGCGTCGCTCTCTGCAGGGGGTAGCTGCCAACAGGCCGGAGCACTCTGAAGATAGAGACTTGATGTGTAGCTCGATTGTGTTTCGGCAGGCTGAGATCAGTTACTAAAAAATCTTCTGCAAACGCCTTGGCCCGCGCGAGCATCCTGCCGGTTCCGTCATAAATCAAGCTTTGGCCATCGAAGACCAATTCGTCTTGCCCGCCGACGAGATTGCACAGCGCTATAGCGACGTTCTCTTTTACGGTGCGCGCGGCGAGCAGGGCTTCACGTTGATAGCCCTTCTGAATCTCATAGGGCGAAGCCGAGATATTGATAATGAGCTGGGCGCCCGCGCGGGCTTGAGCCGTGACGGGGCCGTCTGGGCACCAGAGATCTTCGCAAATAGTGACCCCGAAACAGAGATTTCCGTCAGTGAAGACGGGACAACTCTCGCCGGGCTGAAAGTAGCGCAGCTCGTCGAAGATGCCGTAGTTGGGCAAGCAGTGTTTGCGATAGACCCCAACGATCTGCCCGTCGCAGATCACGGCGGCTGCGTTGTGCGTGCGCCCCTCAAACTCCTCGACAACCCCCACGATGGCCACCAGATCACGCACGCAGGTAATAACCTGATCGAGCGCGTCACGGGTCTTTTGGAGAAAGTCTTTCCTGAAGACCAAGTCTTCCGGAGGGTAGCCTGTGAGCGTCAGCTCAGGAAACGCGATGATATTCACACCCTCAGCCCGGGCGCGCTCGAGATACTCTAAGATTTTTACGCGATTGCCTTCAAGGTCGCCCACGGTTGTGTTGATCTGGGCCAGGCCGAGTCGCACGTTCATAAAACTATCTTAAGGAGCATTGGTTTTTTCAACAAGCTCATGGCCTTTGGCGACCGGGCGAGCACTAGAGACTGTGTATCCCCTCTGAGCAAGCTGATGGCCCCACAGCTCGGCTTGTCCCGCAGAGCGCCAACCGGCATAATACGTCGGCCCGCTGCCGCTCATGCCCACGAGATCGGGCTGCAGTTGAGTGAGCGCTTGGCGCAGCCCACGGAGTGTGGGGCAGAGCCGCATGGCTGCTTCCTCAAGATCGTTGGCACAGTCAACGCTCTCACAGAGCTGAGCCGCTGGCCGCGGCCAGCCCCGTGCCCGTAGCGCGTCATATTCGCGGTAGACTGCTTCCGTTGGCAGCGCACATTGAGGGCTGACAAGCACAAAGCTATATCCCTCAAACTGTGTGGAGAGCTTTTCTAAGAGCTCTCCCCGGCCCTGCCCGCGACAGAGCCCGCCCACTAAAAAATAGGGCACATCGCTGCCCAGCTCACAAGCCAGCGTGTGGAGGTCAGCGCCGCTGAGCTCAAGCTGAAAAAGTTCGTTGAGCCCCACGAGCGTCGCCGCGGCGTCGCTGGAGCCGCCGCCCAACCCTGCCCCCACGGGAATTCTCTTCTCCAATAAGATGCGCACGCCATTGGGGAGCTTCGCAGCCACCAGCCCCGCCGCGCGATAGACTAAGTTCTCTGGCCCCTCAGAAAGTGGCCAGGGGCTTGTGATCTTCAGTTCGATCCCGGGCTGTTCAAGAGGCTCTAGGGTGAGCGTGTCATGGAGATCTATGCTCTGGAAGAGCGTCTCGATCTCGTGATAGCCGTCAGGGCGTCGGCCTAAGACTCGTAGGCCCAGGTTGAGCTTGGCAAAAGCTTGGATCACAAGGCTCTTCGTCACAGTCTTATCATACCCAGCAGAGCTCCCGAGGCCAGCTTGGCCAGCTAAGAGATGGCTTGGGGCGACGACGCCCCGGCGGGCGATCACCGAGCTGCGCCGAGAGCTATACAGGTTACGGAGAAGATTCATAGGGGGTTTTAGAAACGCCACGCTACGAAGGGCAAGCTCCAGGGAGTCGGTTCATGGTAGCGTGCACCCAGATTAAATCCTATCGTTGCTCCTAAAGCAGAAGAGACCGGGATCGCTGTTAAGGTTGATATCCACATCGCTATTGGCCATTCGGTTTGAAGAAGATTTGCAAGGGCTATGCTGGCGCTTATGCCTAGTGTCTCTCCCACGATAGCTCCAGCGGCTGCCAACCAGAAATTCCCAGATATGCCATTTAGGTGTCCGACCAAGGAGACTCCCAAGGTAGCTCCAAGTGGTACACCTATTACATACCCCCATATCATATAAGGCAGCCCAGTAAGGCTGCAGAGATTGAATCTAAAACAAAAAAGTTCATCTTGACACGACGGCTGCTTGCGTGCGCACTGCTCAACTGCTGGTTGCCCCATATACGCACCAGCCATCACTCCACTGATACCTCCACCAAGGGCCACGATGGACCCGATCACAACCTCTCTAAGCATGAGAGCACTTTGAGGTTGTGCTGGCTCTGCGTGCACCTTAGCGCCCAATAAGCCTATCACCATGACGACAGGCACAAGATAACACATATAACACCTCGCATTTATTTTAAACGACTATTGCAACAAGAGCAATTCTGCTAGAGCGCTTGACGATTTCGCAAAGATTTGTTACACTCAAAGCGCTTTCCGCTCCCATCGTCTAGCGGCCCAGGACGCTGGTCTCTCAAGCCGGAAACAGGGGTTCGAATCCCCTTGGGAGCGCCATTGATTGCTTGACAGCATTGCGCAAATATGCTATCTTGTCCCATCTGACATGAGCAAAAACGCCAGAGCGCATACTGCGAACATGCACCATTGATCGCGGAGGAGGTCGCCTATCGCCGGACCCTATAGTCGGATTCGCAAGAACGAGGAGATACGGGCCCAGGAAGTTCGAGTCGTAGATGAGAACGGCGAGCAGCTGGGTATCATGCCGCTCGCTGAAGCAATCAAGAAGGCACGTAGTCGGAATTTGGATCTCGTTGAGGTCGCCCCGCAAGCGCAGCCGGTTGTCTGCAAGTTCGTGAACTTCGGGAAATATCGGTATCGTCAAGAGAAACGAGAGAAGAAGCGCCCTCGGGGCGGCAAGCTCAAAGAGATCCGCATGACGACCCAGATCGAAAAGCACGACTTTGAAACGAAGCTCCGGCATATTCGCAGCTTTTTGAGCGCTGACGACAAAGTCAGGGTAACAGTCATCTTCCGGGGCCGCGAGATCGTGCATATGAATCGAGGTCGAGAGCTTTTGCAGCGCATTGCCAAAGAGGTGGCCGATGTTGGCCGGGTGGAACAATATCCCAAGGAGCGGGGCCGGTCTTTGCAAATGCTCCTCGTGCCGGGGAAGGGGACTGAAGCCATCGCGCAACGGCGCCCGCCGCGGGAAGCAATAGGAGGCTATGAAGATGCCAAAGAAGAAGACGCACAAGGGGATCGCGAAACGCTTTAAGGTGACGCGCAACAAAAAAGTGCTCGGAGCGACGCCGGGCTATCACCACAAGCTGGTCAAGCGCAGCCCCAACCGAAAACGCCAAGCCAAGAGGGGCTTTCAGGTGCCCCCAGCCTTGGCGAAAACCTTCAGAGAGCAGCTGGCGAGCTGAAGAAGAGACCAGAGAGACTAGACGGAGGCGTGTATGCGAGTCAAAGGTGGAAACAAACGACTAGAGCGACGAAAGAGAATTCTCGAACTCGCTAAAGGATTCAAGGGCAAGCGCCGCACGTGCTTTCGGGTTGCCAAACAACGGGTGATGCACGCGCTGAAGAATGCGTATTTTAGCCGAAAGCTGCGCAAGCGAGAATTTCGCCGGCTCTGGAACATCCGCATCAATGCAGCGACACGGGCGCGCGGGCTGCCGTACTCGCGTTTTATGAATGGCTTATCTAAGGCCGGCATCCAACTCAACCGCAAGATGCTCGCGGAGGTAGCCATTCACGACCCACAAGCTTTTGACACCTTGGTTGAGACAGCCAAGGCCCAGCTTGCAAGCTAGTGTCTACGATTCAAGTCAGCCACACTGAACTCTATTGTGCGCAAGCGGGGCAGGGCCAGCCGGCCCTGCTTTTTGTTCACGGTGCTGGAGGGGACCACACTCTCTGGGGCCAGCAGATCAGCGAGCTGAAAAGAGATTTTTCTGTAGCAGCTATAGACCTGAACGGGCATGGTCGCAGCCCCTCTCGCGAAGGCGATGGATTACAGACCTACGTTGAAGACGTGCTGGCGGCTTTGGCTGCCCTCTCGAGGCCGACCATCTTGGTCGGGCACTCGATGGGAGGGGCAATTGCTCTGAAGGCTGCCTTGGGGCACCCAGAAAATCTCGTCGGTCTAGGACTGGTTGGCACGGGAGCGAAACTAAAAGTCCATCCCCAAATCTTAGAGCTGTGCCAAACAGATTTTGGCAAAGCCGTTGAGCTTGTCGTCAGTTGGGCATTTGCGGAACAGGCTGATCCAGTTCTTAGAGACAAAGCCCGCGAGCAGATGCGCCGTAACGGTCAAGCCGCGTTCTATCGGGACTTTTTGAGCTGCTCGACGTTTGACGTGATGAGTCGGTTGGGTGAAATTCCCGTGCCGACGATAGTTATATGCGGGCGAGAAGACAAATTGACACCCGTCAAATACTCTGAATATCTCCAAGCCAACATACCCAACGCCCACTTGCAGGTGCTCGAGCGAGCCGGACATATGGTCATGCTCGAGCAGCCTGAGGCATTCAATCAGACACTGCGACAATTTTGCCTAGAACGGCGCTAGTTGTGTTTGCAGAGCGCGAAACGCTTTTCTAGAATATTCTCGTGAACAAGCGAACTAGGTCTTTGAACCTTCCCAATCTGCTCACGATGCTGCGCATCGTATTCATCCCAGCAATTCTCTATTTTTTACTGGCTCCCGTACCAAGCGGCGGGCTGATCGCTCTGGGGCTCTTTGCGCTCGCGGCGCTCTCGGACGCCGTGGACGGCTATCTGGCACGCAGCCGAGAGGACGAGACAGATTTGGGGAAATTTGCCGATCCCATTGCGGACAAATTATTGGTGATCTCGGTGCTGTTGGCGTTTGTGCAGCTCCAAGAGATCTCCGCAGTGCCGGTCATTATTATCATTGCTCGCGAGTTTTTAGTGATGGGGCTTCGGACGGTGATCAGTGTTCAGGGCGTCGTGGTGGGGGCGAGCCTATGGGGAAAGCTGAAGACGATCTCACAGATTGGACTTGTCTTGGTGATGTTGGGGCAAGGGGCTTTCAGCTGGGGCATGGCAGGCGAGCTAGTGAAAGTCGTCATTATCTATTTAGCTGTAGCGCTGACAGTGATCTCTGGGATTGAGTATTTCTATCGCTTTCGGAAGCTGTTGCGGCGGCTTTCGTAGAGAGAGGTTGTTGAGCAGTCTTTTCATTTGAAACGTATCAATCAACAAGAAAAAGCACGTCTAAAAAGACCAACTTTGTGTATAATTATAAAAAATTGCGGTCGTTACTATCTTTACAGAAAGATCAAGTTCTGGATATTTTGGAGCAAATCGGCAGTGTCTTACAGCAGCGCGGAATAACCAGAGGAGCGGTATGGGCTGTTATTGACGAGTCAAGGCAGGAAGCCTTGTTGAAGATCAAAGATGGACCAGATATATACTTTATCGTCTTAGAGGCTCGAAGCTGGTCAGAGTCTGGTCCAGTCGTGGTCGGGTCGGTCAGACGAGGACCAGTACACTTGTTGTCTTGTGGTTCTCAAACCGCTGCGTCAAGTAAGCTCGTTCTTCATCCTCGGTTAGTGTCTCAAGCGCGACAGGTTTTCTGCGCTGGAGATAGTGGTGACTGTGCAGGTGGCGGCGATGACCCCGGGCCAGGATGGTTACCCCTCCCTGGCAATTGTTGGATCCATTGCTCGGCTCTCACAGGGGATTGCTTCGTCGTGTGTTATTGATGATTGAGTAGCCTATGATTGCTCTCTGGAGTAGCGAAGTCGGTTCAGTGCCCCAAGCCTAGGCTGAGAGCAAGGGGCTGTCTCAGAGGGGAGATCATGGATCTAAGGATATGGCTTGTGTTATTTCTGACGATCTCAATTCTACTCATGACAGCCCCTCCGTCACCTCGAGAACCCGAAATCCCACCAGGATTTAGTGTGTTACAGACTCGACATTTGACGGTTATCTACGAGGCTCAGTTCACCAAACAAAAAGCTCTATATTTCGCGGAAGGCATGGAAGCAGCTTATCAACGATTAGTGATCAAACAAGGCTTCCGTAGTGGTGCGCGTCGCTTCTGGCTGCAAGGCTTCCCAACTTCCGAGAACCCTGAGCATCTGAGGACAGTAGCAACCCATGAATTCTTTCATAGCGTTCAGCTAAGCTACTCACTAAAACTAGCCGACCGCTTTTTGATCGAGGGCACTGCTACCTGGGCCATGAGAGAGGTCTACCCAGAGTGCGTAGAATGCTATATCGAAGCTTTCGAAGATTGGCTTATCGGTGGTACAGATGCAAGCACGCTGCAGCATCTGGGCCTTGGCCATCATGCAGGACTCTTCTGGAATTTTATATCTGATCACTATGGTGGCGCTCAGCTCATCCGGCGCTTGTTCGAGCACCCCGATATCCGCCTTGGCGTTGATTGGCCCAAGGGCTTGAGTGCGCTGACAGGGAAGCCATTCTTAGACCTCTGGGCCGAGTTTGCAGCAGCCCTAGCAGCACGCCGGGCCCCAGATGCCCAGTGGCTTTACCCGCGAGCTGAGCAGAAGACCCCATATGTGCCCGTGCCGGTCTTCGTCGGTGAATGGACGGGCCAACCTCTTACTATTGAACAGAGCAACTGGGAAAACCCGTATCCACAACTCTGCTCTGAGAAACGGGGAGGGGCGTGTCCATCCAAAACAAGCATTCTGTCTGTCGGTTCAAATCTAGCGATACGCTATCCCTACGGGATTCACTTTCTGCGCATCACGCCGAAATCCACTGCCCCCCTGGCGCTGCATGTTGAGGTTGAAAAAGAACACACTAGCAATTTCCGCATATATCTCGTTGCTCGAAGAGCTTCAGGTGCCTATGAGATTTCCCCCTTGAAGGGGGAGTGCGTTCTCTCAAAGCCTATGGAATACACCCTGCTTCAGGTGGTGCTTACACGAGGTCTCGAAGTACCAGGTAAATATCAATTGCGACTACAAGAATCTCAAACTCCTGATTCTTCACTCTGCCGTAGGGGGTAATCACGGCCCCACCGTGATTGTCTTTCGAGCCGTGCCAGTCTCGCCATCGTTATCTGTGACAGTGAGCGTCACCGTGAACGTGCCCGCTTGACCGAAAACGTGCTCGACGATGATCCCCTGAGCGTCTATTGTCCCATCGCTCTCGAAGTCCCATTCGTATTTGACGATCTGCCCGTCGGGATCGAAAGACTCTGAAGCGTCAAAGCGCACTGCCTCGCCGACTTTGGGGCTCGTTGGCGAGAACGTAAGATCGGCCACCGGCGGGAATTTGACCGTTCGGGGTCTTTCAGCCGCCCCGAAGTTGACTATCACATGCTCTTGTGCCTGAAGCTGAACCTTGACTTCTACTGGCGTCGTCGGGGAAAAATTCTCCGGCAGGCTCGGAGCGTCGAGAGCGACTGTGTAATTCCCGGGGAGCAGCTCGCTGAAGGCGAAGCGCCCGTCGGGGTCGGTGCGCTGGTCGCGAGTCTTGCCCGTGGCGTCAGTTAAAAAGACTCGCACGAAGCCCAGCCCTCGCTCTCCAGAGTCTGGTTGGCCGTTGCGGTTCTCGTCGTGAAAGATCAGCCCTTCGATCACCGCGACTTGGGCCAGAGGAATTTCGAGCTTGAGAGTCTGCCCGGCCACAAGACGAATGGGCTTGGGCAGCGCCGTTTTAACGATCATCCCAGGGGGCAATCTTTCGACCTTCAGCTCGTATGCTCCTGGTTCCATCGGTGGGAATCTGAAAAACCCACGCTCGTCCGTGCGGGCTTTCTCGTTGCCCAGCGTGAGAATAAGATTTTTGAGCCCCGTCTCGCCGGCGTCACGTTGGCCGTTCCCGTTCGCGTCGAGAAAGAGAAACCCTTCTAAGCGCCCCTTGACAGCGATAAAGGGAATGGTCGCGTCGAAGTTGAAAGCTACAGCCAGAGAGAAGCTGAACTCGACCCCGACCGGATCGAGAAAACTGACAAGCCCCGCAAAGAAGAGATCCATGACCCCCACTTGTGCTTGCAGAGCCGCACTCAGGTCGAAACGATTGCTGAAGCGCGTCCAGCCGAAGCGTACTCCGAAGGGCCGCCGCCGCAGCTCGACCCCGGCAGCTGTCACCAGCGATGTGCTGAGCAGAGTCTCCGAGAGAAGATCTACTTCCGAGCGATGCTCGAAGCGCAGCGACGCGCGCAACTCCGTCAGCCTGATAGAGAAATCACTGCCCACTACCCCAAAGCCAATATCCGTGCCGGCGATGGTGTTAATGATTCGAGTTTGCTCTGTGAAGACGGAGATATCTCCGAGCTTGCCGATGGGCTGGATCAGCTGCGCGGTGAAGGAGAATCTCGAGAGATCCGTAGGAGGCAGCGGCCCGACGCCGATGAGCGTGCCGTAGACAGTAGAGAGCCGCAATGTCGGCAGAATCTCGGAGAGCTTTAGACTAAAAAACGCTCGGGCTTCTTGCCTGGTCAGCATCTGCTGGAGCGGATCGTTGTTGACGTTATTATGTACACGCTCAAAGCCTAATCCTAGGGAAAAATTCGTCGTCGAGAGCGTCTGGGAGACGGAAATACCCTGCTCGTCGCGACGGTCGCCGACGAACCCTTGACCGGCCCGTACAAACTGCGCCGAGATCGCGAAATCCCCCATACGAAGCTCGGACCCAACGCGCAGGGCCGAATCGAGAAATGTCCCGTTCTGCCAGGTGAGCCCGCCCTCGACAGTCGTGGCGCTGCCGCCGGGGATCTGCCAGCGGATCGCGCTCAGAAGCGTTGTCGTCAGGGAAGAGCTGCTGTAGCCAAACAGGGCTGTCTGGCCGACCGTGATGCCGGGGAGGAATGCCCCTTGGCCCTCAACCCCAAGGCACAAGAGAAACGACGCACTGCAGAACGCCTCGACGATCACCGTGAACGCGATGGGGGTAATATCAATAGTCACGGTGACCTGCCCAACGGCGCCGAACCGATGCACAAACGACTCCCCTGGTGCCAGCGTGATGCTGCCCGATCCGGCGATGGTGACCCTGTGGGGTGCTAGGCCGACGTTGCGGAACCTGACGGGTTGGTTGAGGCTGACGGTCGCGCTCACAGGGAGGTCTGCGGGGTCATCGGTGATAAAAAACTCTATTTCTGTCAGAATGCGCTGCGCGGCGACGGCAGCGAGTGAGACTTTTGTGCCGAAAAACCCCGGTCGCACGGTGATCCGGCCACCGCGCCCAAAGAGCGTCGCCAACGAACTGATCGGCAGGTAGAGATCGCCGATGGCGAAGCCAACCGGCTTCACATCGAGAGCGAAAAAGAACGCGTTCAGCTCAAAGAGATTTCGAACGTCTAGAACGTACGAGATCCGGTTCTGCTCGTCTTGGGACGCAACCCCCCGGCTCCCTTTCCAAAGCAGGGCAGGAGGAGAAGGGAAGAAGTCGGGCAGCGACCTTCGTTCTGCTTTACCCTCTCCTGGGGGGCTTGGCTGAGAAAACGCCCCGCCGCCGCTGAGGGTCTGTCTCACAATAACGTCCTGCACAGCCACGATGATGACTGATGGGATCAAAGTTCCATGGCTGACAGTCACGCTAAAGATACCCGAGGCGGGAAAGCTCAGAGAATCGCTCGCTCCGGCAGCGATCGTCACCGGGGGCCGTCCGTCAGAGAGTGCCACCGTAATTGCTACGGCGCTTGTATTGTCTATCGTCACGGTGCCACCGACATCAATGCGAACGGCAGGGGGATCAGGCAAGAGAACACCGCCCAGCTCGCGAATCGTCACGAACGCTCCCACAGCGAGGCCGGTCTGCCCCTCGAGTTGGAACTGCACTTGCGAGGGGATGGCCAGAAAGAGCGAGCCTCCGACATCTTGGGGCGGCGGGGGCAGAATATCAAGCACTGCCGTCGCTTCGGCAGAGATGCCGTCGAACTTTTTCGAGATGGCTTGCAGCGTCACACGCTCGCGCACCGGTGGAGTCCCCCTCGGTACAAGCACCTCGATCTTGATCTCTCGGCGTTCGTCAACTTCTAGGGCCATCTCACCCGGTGGCTTTCTTATAGTCAACCCTGGGCGGGCCTGCACAAGCAGCTCGACTCGATCCGACACATTGCCCTTGTTGCGCAAGATAAAGAGCAAATCTACGGCGCTGCCCGGCTCCACAGTCTTCGGCGGAGGAGCGATCAGCTCTAATCTTGGGGATTCTTTGATAGTAACTGTCACGCTTGCCTGGGCTGTCCAGGACGGGTTTGTCCGTGACCGGGCTTGTACGGTGACTCTCTTGGCCCCGGCACGGGCTTCTCTGCTGACCAAGACGCTGATAAAGACCGTTTCTTCTTCACCCGGCTCCAGCTCCACAGGGGCCGGGGATCCAATGAGGTCTAAGCCTGGAGGGATTTCCAGGATGAGATCAAAAATATCTCTTGCGGAACCGACGTTTTTGATAACAAAGGGAAGAGTCAGGGCATCGCCTGGGCTGGCAGGAGGTGGAGCCGAAGGTGGGGTAATCGCTATCTGTGCTGTTCCTCTCCAGGCCGGGCTAAGGCTGATCAGACCGATGAATCCGATCGCCCGAAGGACTCCCCAAATTCGTGAAGGCATCATGCCAAAACGCTTCATTTTAAGGGCTCTTGTGTCGTTGACCAAGGACGTTGGCCTGAGGAAGATGGCACCTCTGTCCCATTTTTGCCCAGGGAACTGGACGATGAAATTTGCCTTCGAGGGGGGGGAGCGTCTAGAATATGGGCATTCGAGACCGAACGGTCAGCCCTCTTCCGCCGGCATGAGGGCTTTCTGTGCGGTTCACGACAGATTATAAGGGGGGTATTCTGCCATGAATAAGGCGGAGTTGGCTGAGATAGTAGCAAGACAGACCGGTTTGAGCAAGAAGGCGGCCAAAGAAGCCGTGGACGCGATGTTCAACACCATCAGCAAGACCATGAGCGACGGCGATCCCGTCAGGATCACGGGCTTTGGGACGTTTGAGGCTCGGCCGCGCAAGAGCTCTATGCGCATCAACCCGCAGACGCGCCAGCGCATCATGGTGGCTTCTAAAGCTGTGCCCGGCTTCCGCGCCGGTCGAGAACTCAAGGATATGGTGCGCAGGCGGCTGAAAGTCGTCGAGGCCGGTGGAAGGCTCTCCGTCAAGAGGTCTTAAAAGAGTCTGAGAGTCAAAAGAGTCTGAGAGTCTCTGGCTCTCAGACTCTTGACTCTAGAAACTCTCCTGCGCTAAGCCGCCGGCCATTTTCTTCAAGGTGACGACATCATCGAAATCAACATCGCCGTCGTTATCGAAGTCAAAGGCCCGGGCGTTCTCTTGTACAGCCGGTTTTTCAAAGTTGAACCCCAAGAGCGCAGCGTCCTCTACCGTGAGCTTGCTATCAGCGTTGACGTCTTCATAGAGGCCGTCTTTGTCCAGGTCTTGCGGAGGGGCCTTGGCATCGCCGATGGGAACAAGCTGCAGGGGCTTGATGCGCAAGACGAACTGCCCGCCCGCTAGGGATTCGCCACCATAATCGAGAATCGCCAAGACAAGATATTTGCCTGGTGGCAAGAGATCGCCCTTCTGGCGCGCGCTGGTGACTTTCAGCTGGCGCCTTGCGCCGGGGAGGGTAGGGAAGCTTTCTACGTCGAGCTTCTCTAAGGTTGTCCCCTTCTCGTCGCGGATCTCGATGCGCCCCTTGACTGCGGGGGTGTGCACCGTGCCCCGATTCTCAAATTCTATAAAGATATTTGGGGGGTTGAGACCACGCACGTCTATCAGGGTAATCCGGCCATCTGTGGTGCCGGTGCCGGGGGGAGTTTCTAAGACTTTGACCGCGAAGCGTCGCCGGACTATGACCGTTGTGCCTGGCGGCGGAGGCTGTGTCTGTTTTGGTGCGGCCTCGACCATGATCGCGGCCCAGTGCGTCCCTGTGATATCTGTAGGGATTTTGATTGAGAAGCGAATCTCTTTCTGCTCGTTTGGGATCAGGTCGAACCGCAAGGGGCTGACGGAGAGCCAGCTGGCCGCCGAGCGGGAGAGCGTTCCCGGCGGGTGGAAGCGGTTCTCGCCATTGATATCCCGATCCCAGTCAGCAAGGCTGATTTGAATTTCGAGAGGGTCGGCTTCATTGTTGAGCACTTGAAAAGCCAACGTTTCGACAGCGCCTCGCGGCAGGGTGAGATCGAATTCAACATTTGAAATAAGCAGTGCCCGGCCATTGACAAAGAAGAGGCTGCATACTAAGACAGCTACCCTGGCCACCTGCAGAACCATCCGTCGGCTTTGCATCTTCATCTTATTCATCTTATCTCAACGGTCTTGCCCTGGAGCATCAAAGCACGTATGAGATCGTTTTCATCAACCCATTTTTTGGCCAGCAGGATCTCTCCGAGCGTTCGGGAGCCTCCCTCTTTCTTTTGAATCTCGATGGCCTGCGTGAGTTTGTCGGCAGAGAGCTTCCCCAAATCGCACAAGATCTCGCCCAGGCGCTTCTTGCGCTCAAAGTATTCTTCAACGATGGACAAGATCACCGCGCTCTTACTGCGCCGCTCTCGCTCGGCTTTTGCCTCCACTTGGTTGATGAGATAGAGGTCGTCTTCTGTATAGTAAATTGTAAGCTGCATAGAGCAAGGCCCCCTCGCATCGTGTATTCATACGAAATTTTCAAACGCAGTATAGCACACCCAAGTGCTCTTGTCAAGGGGGAAATACGAGATACCAGGAGATGAAATGTTATAAACGTGGTGGGCTACCCGATCCTGCTTTGCTAGTTCTATCGCGAAGTCAGAGTATAGATCAGTGTTACACGGTAGTGCCCATCACGGTGTTCAGTCCCTAAGCGCACGCGATAATCCACAGAAAGGAGATGTTCCCCCGGGACGCCGCTTGCAAGAGCTTGATCGTGGAGTGTTACCGGGAGATACAGCCCCCTCGTCGCCCGCACCTGCAAGTCCTCGACCGGCTTACGGTAGAGGCCATCATCGCTGAGGCCCATATCCGGCTCTTGCGCGCGTACGCGCAGCACCCACGGAACGTTGCTGCGTGCAAGCAATTGTAAGGCTTTGAGGCTTTCTATGAAGCCAGCTTGGCGTTCTTGGGGTGTGGGTCGAGGAATGGTATACACCGAGATCAGATCGTTGCCTGCGGGGTTTTCACCCCACACGGAGAGACTGAGAGAGGGAGCTACACGAAATGAAGCCGTTGCGCTTGCTGAACTTTGCGAAGAGCTATCGAAAGCAAGCAATACGCTGCACAGGCTCACCACAGCACTGAACACGAATATCTTCTTGTTCCTTGTCATGGCCCTTGGCAGCCCAGCCACCCTCGGCCATACCGGTCGGGTCTGTGGCTTTGCGTCCCGCGCTCTTCACGCGGTTTGCCTTGTGTCAGGACCTTCTTTTAGGCTGCGCTTCTACACCTCCTGATTGACGGATAATCTAACTGTAGCACAAGAGAATCCCCTTGTCAAGAGGAGTAAGTAATGTTCCAAACCCTGAAAGACGGTTCCGAGCAGGGCAACAGTATGGGAACAATCTGATATGTCAAGATTTTTCGCCCTGTTCCAATTCTTTTTTGATTTGCTGAAGGCTTTCGTTTTTCAAACGGGAGATGTGCTTCTGGGAGTAGCCCAATCGGCGACCCACTTCTTGTTGGGACTCGCCGCGATAGAAGAGCCCATCCAGCACCTTCTGTTGGAGTTCGGAGAGCTTTTCAATGGCCATGGCGACGCGGATGCGCAACTCAATGGGAAAGAGCTGGCGGTCTATATTGCGGATCTTCGTAACGTCAATCTGAGGCCGTGGGTCCTGCCCGCGTCGTTCGGCGTCCAGCGAGATATACGTGAAAGCCTGGCGGGCTTTCAGGATCTCTTGTACCCCTTCTGGTGAAATGTTGAGCTCTCTGGCCAACTCTGGCAGATGGGGCAATCGCCCGTGTGTTTTATAGAAATGGGCTTCGGCCGCCTGAAGTCTGGCATTTAACCGCTGCAGCCACTCGGGGATGTGTATAATGTGCTGCTCGCGGATGTAGTGCCGTATTTCCCCTCGGATGAGATGGGTCGCGTAGGTCGAGAATTTCAGGCCCCGCTTGTACTCGAAGTTCTGCACGGCGTTCAAGAGCCCCAAGTAGCCCGCTTGCACGAGGTCGTCCCAGGGCTCACCGGAGTTGCGAAATTCGTAGGCGATCTCGCGCACCAGCCCTCCGAATCTTTGAATGATCTCCTCTCGAAGGGCTTGGGTTCCTTCTGGGCTCTCTCCAGAAGAAATCCGTTGGGCAAGCTTTTCGAGCAGTTTTTCGGTCGTCCATGCATCCCACGCGGGCTTCGGCATGATCTGGCCTTCACACGAAAGATCAAAAGCTATTATAGAATGTAGAGACGCCAAAAGACAAGAGTCGGGGGGGGGGCAGTATTTCGCTATGGCCCGAAGAAAAAGCGCAGTTCAGCGCCAAAGCGCCACTCAAGCCCAGAGCCTCCGGGGCAGTCCGGCCCAAAACAAATTTCCGTGAACGCCCGGAAGAAGGCCAGCTCAAAAAGCGATTGAAAGACTTGCTTGCGGAAGGAGAAAGGATCTGGGCTGGGAGCCGGGGGATCAGCGAGCAGCGTCAGGCTACGCCATTGGAAGAAACTCCAGCGCAGATAGAGCTCAATGGGCAAAAAAGTGAGTAAAAAGCCGGGGAACTCAAAGGTCGAGCTGATCGTCATGCGCAAGCGCAGGTCAGCTGCGGGAGCGTTCACCTTGACGGCCAACGCCGGAATCGCTTTTTTCAGACCTGCGGGAGTGAAGAGCGTGATGAGACTCAAAGAAGCAATGTCATACGCATAGAACTCAGCAGCAATGGCCTGTTCGGTGAAGACAAATGGCGCTGTGACCACCCGGTCGGGCTCGCGCTCGCTGAAGGTGTCGAGCTTCACGATCCATGGTTCAAATCCAAAGGGTTCGTTGACGATTGGCAACTGGTCCAGGTCCAAGTCCTCGACGACTTGATTGACGGCGAACCCGGTATAACTGGCGATGGTGAAAAAGCTTGTTTTCGCGGCAGCTTCGACGACCAGGCCCACTTCAAGCGATGGGCTTTGATTTTCGAGGATGAGTTCGATGCCAATGGAGACACCGCCAAAGCTCAGCGCGGCCACCAATTCGTTTCTATTGAACGTAAAGCCGTTGACAAAAGTGAGCCGATTGCGGGCAGATAAGGGGGAGATGCCGACCGAGGCGATGAACTTCTGCCAGCGCAGCAGGCTGGTATCGAACTTCGTATCGGTCGCAAACGCGGCCTCAGCGACGCTGATTCTTGAGAGAATGCGAAACTCAGCGTTGAGAAAATACGGTGCGACGTTATTAAAGCTCAATTCGCTGATAAAACGCCCTAAGACAGACTGTCCCTGTGCCCTCTCCCCTAGGGAAGCGAGAAACAGAAGAACCAACACCCCGCACGCTACTCTGCGCCGTATCTGGTTCATACAGCATAAAATTATACAGAGGGCTTCGTTCAGCACCAAGGAAGCCCGTGCAGGAAGCGACTGGCTTCGGTCTGATCGGAGAGTGACCGTTGTCTCAGCTTATGAGAGGCGCTAAAATCTCTTCGAGTGTGGGGTGCCCGATCTCTTGCAGTTCGTAGAGCACACGCGTGGCGGGCACGTCAAATTTTATCAATCTCTTGAGATCAATCGGCGTCCCGATCACCACGGCGTCACAGTCGGTGCGCTTGATGGTCTTGGCGAGATCTCTGATCTGGTCTTCACCGTAGCCCATGGCTGGCAGGAGCTTCCCGATATGGGGGTACTGCTTGAACGTCTCAGCGATGGAATTGACGGCGTAGGGTCGCGGGTCGACCAACTCTTTGGCTCCGTATTTTTCGGCAGCCAGCGTTGCTGCACCGTAGGCCATCTCGCCGTGGGTGAGCGTCGGGCCGTCTTCGATGGCTAAGACGCGCTTGTTCTGGATGACAGAGGGATTCTCAACGAAAATCGGTGAAGCGGCTTCTATGATCTTCGCCGTGGGATTGAAACGTCGAATATTCTCGCGCACGCGCTCGATCTTGGCGCGAGCTGCCGTATCTACTTTGTTGATGACGACGACATCCGCCAATAACAGATTGATATGCCCCGGATAATAGCTCAGCTCGTGGCCCGCCCGTAAAGGATCAGCAACGACGATATCTATATCTGGGACGAAGAAGGGAAAATCGTTATTCCCTCCATCCCAGACGATGACATCGGCTTCGCGCTCCGCCATGCGCAAGATCTTTTCATAATCAACGCCGGCGTAGACGACCGTGCCACGTTCGAGATGAGGCTCGTATTCTTCACGCTCTTCAATGGTGCAGTCATACCTGTCCAAATCTTTGAGACTCGCAAAACGCTGGCATTCTTGCTTGACGAGATCACCGTAGGGCATGGGGTGGCGGACGACGACGACTCGCTGACCATGCTGGCGTAAAATGTCAGTCACGCGGCGGGTTGTCTGGCTCTTGCCCGAGCCGGTGCGTACGGCCGTAATGGAGATAACGGGTTTCTTGGACCGGAGCTGGGTAGATTTTGGCCCTAGTAACATAAAATCTGCCCCGGCGGCCATGGCCCAACTGGCCCGCTCCATTACGTATTGGTGTGAGACGTCACTATATGAGAAGACCACCAGATCAACATCGTGCTGAGCAATCAGCTCGACCAAGTCGTCTTCGGACTCGATGGGGACGCCTTTGGGGTAGAGTTTGCCCGCTAATTTTGCCGGGTAGCGGCGGCCTTCGATGTCCGGGATTTGGGTTGCCGTGAAGGCGACGACTTTGTAGTCCGGGTTGTCGCGAAAATACACGTTAAAATTATGAAAATCACGTCCGGCAGCACCCATAATGAGCACGCGTTTCATTGGTCTCACTCCTTAAGCTGTTACCTTGAACAGTATCAGTTGTTGCTGTAGATGGTTAGATATTGAAATGAGCCTTGCAATCTTACCAAAAAAAAAGAAATTTGCAAAGCTCTTTTGGATGATTTATGCTTGTTTTTGTATGGACTTGCACGAGAGGGTCGCTCTGGTCACGGGTTCAAGTCGCGGGATCGGTCGGGCTATCGCCCTAGAGCTAGGTCGTCGCGGCGCACACGTTGTTGTCAATCATCGGCGCAACAGCACGCGCTCGCTCGCTGAGGAGATCGCTCACGAGCTTCACAAGCTGGGACGACACACGCTGGTCGTGAAGGCCGACGTTGCTGACTCGCAAGATGTCGCTCAGATGTTTTCTGCCATCCAAAGCGAGTTCGGGAAATTAGATATTTTGGTCAACAACGCATCGTCCGCCGTCTTTCGCCCACTGTTACAGTTAGAAGAAAAACACTGGGAACACGTGTGGGATGTCAATGTGCAGGCTCTCAATCTGTGTACCAAGCACGCGGTCTCGCTGATGAAGCGGGGCGCGATTGTCAACATTACTAGCTTAGGAAGCATAAAATATCTGCCGAACTACGGAGCGCTGGGCGCCGCTAAGGCGGCTATTGAATCTCTGACACGCAGCTATGCTGTTGAACTCGCTCCGGCGATCACCGTGAACGCCGTCTGCGGCAGCCTCGTGGACGAGACGGGCTTTAGTGAAATGATGCCCGACGATGAGAAAGCACGCTTGACCAAGCTCATCCCCGCCGGGCGCATGATCAAGCCAGCAGATATTGCCAAAGTCGTCGCGTTCTTGTGTAGCGATGATGCCGAAATGATTCGCGGGCAAAGTATTATCGTTGATGGCGGAATAACGCTAGGGCTACTGAAGTGAACGTCGTCACCAACGAGAAGACCCTCAAAGATTTAGAATACGGCAAGCTCAAAGATATACTGAAGAGCTTCGCTCGCTCAGATTTAGGACGCGAACTCATTGATGGCTTACGCCCCTCAGCTGATCTGGAGACAGTGCAGCGCGAGCTCGATCGGGTCGAGGAGCTCCGGGCGGCGTTGCTCGAAGCTGATCTTGCGCTGGATGCTCTGGGTGATGTTCGCCCCATACTACGACACGCCCACCAGACGACGGCACTGAGCGGCGAAGAATTTCTCGCTCTCTATCAGACCCTCAGCCAGACGCGCCGGCTACGCGAGCGTCTGAGCCATCTAGAAGACCGCCCACACTTGCGCGAACTGGGCGAGCGCATCCAGATATTTCGTGAACTCGAAGAGAATATCTCGCGCGTCTTTGACGAGGAGGGCGAAGTCCGTGACAGCGCCTCGCCGCGCTTGCGCGCACTGACAAACCGAAAACGCATTTTGGAAGAGCGGGTGCAGCGCCAGTTGCAGGCCATGATTCAATCAGGTCAATTCTCCGGAGTCTTGCAAGATAGCGTGATCACGCGGCGCTCCGGCCGACTGGTCATCCCCATCAAGAGCAGTGCCCGCCACGAGCTGGACGTTGTCATCCACGACAGCTCCGATTCGGGCCAGACTCTATATGTCGAGCCTACTTCTGTAGTTTCTGAGAACAATGAGATTCGCGAGCTTGACGGCGAGATTCGCGATGAAAAGCTCAGCATCACGCGCGAGCTAACCAGCAAGCTCCAAGCGGAGAGCCACAAGATCGAAGAGACCCTCAAAGCGTTAGCTTATTTTGATCTGCTCTATGCCAAGGCACAATGTGCTTTTCATCTACGATGCCACCGGCCACGCCTCACGACAGATGGTTCTCTGCATGTGATCGAAGCCCGTCATCCGCTGCTTGATCAAACAACGGTTGTCCCTATCGAACTGCGCTTGGGCGAACGCTTTCAGGGAGTCGTCATCACAGGCCCCAACACCGGCGGCAAGACTGTCTCACTCAAGACTGTCGGGCTGCTGACGCTCATGGCGCAATCGGGTATTCCCATCCCCGCCGCGCCGGACAGCCACCTGACGCTCTTCCAGAAAATTTTTTCTGACATCGGTGACGAGCAATCTATCCAACAAAATCTCAGCACTTTTTCCGCCCATATGAAGAATCTTGTTGGGGTCTTGAGAGAAGCAGACCCCAAAACGCTCGTGCTCATTGACGAACTCGGAGCAGGAACCGACCCCACCGAAGGGGCAGCGTTGGGCATCGCCATTTTGCAGCAGTTGCTCCATTGCGGGGCTAAACTGATCGTAACCACACACTTCAGTGCGGTCAAGCATTTTGCATACCAACACCCGAGACTGAAGACGTGTTCGGTTGAATTTGATATCGAGACGCTCTCGCCGACATACAAGATCGTAGAGGGAGTGGGCGCGAGCAACGCATTTGTCGTCGCGGAGCGTTTGGGTTTGCCTTCGACCGTCGTCGCTTCGGCCAAGGCGCATCTGACCGAAGGTCACGTGCACGTCGAAGATATCATCCGAAAGCTGCAACAGGAGCGTAGCGAGCTCTCCGAAGAGCGTTTTCGCGTCGCCCAGCGAGCCGAAGAGTTGGAGCACATGAAAGCCGAGTACGCAACCAAGCTCAGTGAGCTGCGAGCGAAAAAGGAAGCGGCGCTCACCAAAGAACTGCGCGATACAGAACATCTTTTGAAGCAAGCGCGGGCAGACCTTGAAGAGGCCCTTCACCTGGCCAAGCAAGGGGCGGATGAAGCGCAGCTGCGGGAGGCGCTCCGACGGACGCAGGAGCGAGGAGGCCAATTGGCCCAAGCAAGCCGGCAGCTGCACTCCGAGCCTGCTGAGGTCCCCTTACAGTTGGAGGGCCTGCATGAAGGGATGCCCGTGCAGTTCCGGGGATCTGCGCGAGTGGGCGTGGTGCGGCAAATCGTCAATGCCGAGCGCATCGAGGTAGATTTGAAAGGGCTGCGCTTATGGGCCAAACTCTCCGATTTAGTGCGACCAACCACGGCGAAACTGGGCGAGCAAGAGCGTCGGAAGATTTCCGTGAGTTTCGATGCCGCTTCAGCTTCTGCCCCGCAGTTGGAACTCAACGTGCGCGGCATGACCGCCAGCGAGGCCATTCGCGAGCTCGATCTCTATCTAGACAAGCTCGTGTTGGCAGGGTTCACGCACGGCTACATCGTGCATGGCAAGGGGACAGGAGTGTTGCGCCGCGAGATCCGAAAGCATCTTGCGACACTCTCTATTGTCAAGAGCTTTGCTTCGGCTCCGCCCAATCAGGGCGGCGACGGCGTGACGATTGTCGAGCTTAACGGGTGACGCACGCCCAAACAAAATCCCCGCGCCTGCCCCACCAAGCTGAGAGCTGTTGGCCCTTTATACAAACTGAAGCTTCATATGGTTTTGTGAGAATAACTTCGATCTTGCGTATAGTAAGAGCCGGAGGAGTTCGCTGCGCTTTGATCGCTGCTTCTTTAAGCGCCCAAAAGAGAAGTATCTCTTCAGGGCCAGGCAGATAAAGGGCGAGCTGAGAGCGCTCGTATTCGGTGAGCAGGCGCTCTGCAAGATTGGAGCGGACAGGACGAAGGCGCTGTAAGTCTACCCCAATAGGCCCGTGTCGCGAAAACCCCGCGAGGCCATGCCCGGCGCTGTGCGCCAGGGAGAGCTCCAATTCCAACGGTTGAGGGGTTTGCTCTGGGCACGAGATGCTGGGCACTCTCGCGTACGGTGCTCCGTTTTTGTCGTTCAAGATCTCGATATGGGAGAGGGCCACCTCTTGGCCGACTTCTTCGTAAAGATATTTTTGGATGAGCTCCTTGGCGGCCCAGCGCCCTGCCAGCCAATCGCGTCGGCGTCTTGGAGATTTGATGCCCTGTAAAATTTGGGCTTCTTGAGAAGTGAGGACCGTCTCTTTGCCTCCTGGGGGCACAAAACAGAGCCACGCCCCATCTGACTTTATGATTTCAGACATCTCTAGCGCAGCTCTCTCTTCAGAATCTTGCCCACGATGCTCTTGGGCAGCGACTCCCGGAACTCAACGATAGTTGGCACTTTATACTTCGCTAAGTGCTCTGCGCAGAACGCTTTGATCTCATCGGCGGTCGGCTTTGTCCCCGGCTTGGGCACAATAAGCGCCTTCACCGTCTCGCCACGGTAGGCGTCAGGAACCCCAATGGCTGCAGCTTCGAGCACCTTGGGGTGTTTATATAAGACTTCTTCGACCTCGCGAGGGTAGACTTTTAAGCCCGAACAGATGATCATCTCTTTGAGCCGGTCCACGATATAGAAATACCCGTCTTCATCCATGCGGGCCAGATCCCCCGTGTGCAGCCAGCCGCCGCGCAGGGCCATCGCTGTCTCGTCGGGACGGTTCCAATAGCCGGCCATCACCTGCGGGCCTTGAATGACCAATTCGCCGATCTCTCCAACGGGCAACTCTTGATCTGACTCTGGGGCCACAATCTTAGCAGCGGTGTCGGGGAAGGGGATGCCGATGCTCCCCGAAACTTGTCTTCCATAGAGCGGGTTGCAATGGGTCACAGGCGAAGCTTCCGAAAGACCATAGCCCTCAACGAGCACCGCGCCGGTCAACTCCTCAAAACGCTTCTTGATCTCCAAGGGGAGTGGCGCCGAGCCGCTTATACACGCTTTGATCGAGCTGACGTGAAACTCCTTCACCCGGGGATGATTGGCAATGGCTGCATACAGGGTAGGTGCGCCGGGGAAGAGCGTAGGGCGTTGGCGGTCTATGACTTTGAGGAGGTCATCTATCTGGAAGCGCGGCACGAGGATCAGCGCGGCTGCCAGGGCCATAGAGAGATTGAGCGCCACGGTCATGGCGTAGATGTGAAAGAGGGGCAGGACGCACAGACAGATCTCTTGGGCCGGTCGGGCGCGGGGAAACCAGGCACACGCTTGGAGGGTATTCGCTACGAGATTCTTATGAGTAAGCATGGCTCCCTTGGGGATGCCGGTTGTCCCACCCGTATACTGAAAGAGTGCGATATCGCTGCTTTGTACAGAGATATCTGGTGCCTGAGTGGGGGCGCTGCGTAGTAAGTCTGCAAAGAGATAGACATTTGGAGGCGCGGGTCTGACTCTCTTTGGGCGCTCTTTGAGCAGATAGCCCAAGCGCAGAACCCCCGGCAAAAACTCTTGCACCCCGCTCACAATGATTCTTTGGAGCGGAGTTTGCCCTCGCATGTGAAGCACTTTTTCATAGAACCGATCCAGGGTTACGATCGTCTTGGCTCCGGAGTCCTCCAAGATCACTTTTAGTTCATCTTCGGTGTAGAGGGGGTTGGTCTGGACGACGGTGAGACCGGCTTTGAGTGCCCCGTAGAACGCGATCACAAACTGCGGGATATTAGGCAACATCAAGGAGATTTTCTCGCCAGGGTGAGCGCCGATCCGGGCGAGCGCACCTGCGAAGCGGTCGGTCAGCTCGCGCAGCTGGCCGTAAGAGATCCGCTGTCCGAAGAAGATCAGCGCTGGTGCTTTGGGGTATTTTTCTGCCGAGCGCTCCACGAAGTCATAGAGTGGCTTGTCCGGGTACGTGAGAGTGGGCAGGATATCTTCGGGATAGTGCTGGAGCCAGGGTTTGGTTGTGATTGGCATTGCCTTCACCTAAAAAAGTATAAAACAAATCAGCTTGATTCTGCAAACTATTTTGACTTTCACCTCGTGCCTCAGTTAGAATCATTACTGCCTGAGCTCTCTCTTACAGAGTTTGGTTTATTTTTGTGGCTGCGCACTCGCCGCGACGCTCCTGGAACCAGCCCGCGCGAACGACGAAGTGCCGGCCGAAACCACACGATGAAAAAGAAGATTTTCTACAGCAGCGGTGCCTTCGCCACGACCCTCTCCTATCAGACCTTCACGGCATTCATTCTCTTCTTCTATGTAGACAGGCTCCAGCTCGACCCGACGCTCGTCGGGGTGGGGTGGGCCGTGTATGGCCTCTGGAATGCCGTCAACGACCCGCTCGCGGGGTATTTAGGGGACTGCACACGCACGCGCTGGGGGCGGCGTATTCCGTATATAGCCTGTGGGGCTGTGCCCTTGGCAATCTCCTTCGCGCTCCTGTGGAGCCCGCCCTTCACTAGAGAGTCGGGATGGGTGCTCTGGGGGTATTTTTTGATAATAATTTTCTGCTTTGATACGATCTGGACTTTCGTCGCGCTCAACTACACCGCGCTCTTCCCAGAGATGTTTGTGACCGTAGAAGATCGGGCGCAGGTGTCGGCCTGGCGGCAGGTCTTCAACGTTATGGGCGTCTTCTGTGCTATGGGGCTCAGTCCCGTTATCTATAGCCTCTGGGGCTGGGCAACGCTGGGCTGGCTCTACGGTCTGGTGACAGCAGCCATGCTCTTTCTGAGCGTCGCAGTCAGTCGTGAGCGCCCGCAGTTCAGCCAAGAGCAGCCCTTACATCTTCTCGAGGGTCTGCGCGCAACTTTGGTGAATCGTGCGTTCGCAGCGTTCATCGGCACGTTGATCTGTATCTGGCTGGCTTTCCAGATGATTCAAGCAACGATCCCGTTTTTTGCTGCTTATGTGCTGCAAATTCCCCAAGACGAGCCGGTGAAGATCTCCGCACTGCTTGCTCTCCCACTTGTTATTGTCCTGCCCACGCTGCCCCTGTGGCGACGGGCTGCCGTGCGCTGGGGAGCGGCGACGGCTCTGGGATGGGCAATTGTTCTCTTCGCGCTCGCCCTGATTCCGTTGTGGGTCGTGCAGGATTTTCTGAGCGCAGTGATAGCCATTGGGTTCTTAGGGGTGGGGCTTGGGGGACTGTGGCTTTTGCCGGACTTGCTGATCGCAGACATCATAGACGAAGACGAGCTGAAGACGGGCGTGCGCCGTGAAGGGCTCTATTTTGGCATGAACGGCCTTCTCATTCGCCTGGCGTTCACGCTGCAAGGGCTTCTCATGGGCGCTGTCTTCCACTGGAGTGGTTACCAAGCCGATCAAGCCCAGCAGACACTCGAAGCCCTGTGGGGATTGCGTCTCTTGATCGCAGGGGTGCCCGTGATTGCGCTGGGGATGAGCTGGCTGGCCCTGCGCTTCTATAATCTGAAAGGTGAGCGCCTTGCCCTGATGAGAGAGCATCTGGAAAGACTCCATGCGCAGAAGGCAGAGCAGCTCGCTCCTAAACTATGAATCCGATACTGCGAGTTCTTTTATTCCTGCTCTTGTTGGCCTTCGGCGCGGTGCTCATGGGCGCGGCGCTGACGCCAGGGCTGGCCCTGCTTTTAGCGGTCATCAACTGGACAGAAAGTTGGGCATTGTGGGGGCGGGCGCTGGTTCTAGGCCTCTCGGTGATGGGGGGATACTTGCTCTACGGCTTTACGCTGATGACCCTCATTGTTCTGCTCAGTAAGCTCATCCCCAAGCCCGGCGAGGGCGAGTACCCCTACTTTTCGGCTCCGGCCATTCTGTGGTTTTTGAACGACGCACTGCTCTTTCCCGCGTCCAAGACATTTATAGATTTTGTGCCCCTCAGCGGGATCAATATCTGGTACTACAGGCTGTTGGGGGCCAAGATCGGTCGAGGTGTCCAGCTCAATGCCCAATTGATAGACTGCTGGCTCGTCGAGATCGAGGACAACGCCGTAATTGGCGGCGGGGTGACCATTGTGCCCCATGTCGCTGAAGATGGCTTATTAAAGCTCCGGCGCGTGAAGATCGGGAAGAATGTAACGGTGGGGATGGGATCGCTTATTATGCCGGGGGTGGAGATCGGCGAAGGCGCGGTGATCGGGGCACATTCCGTTGTGCTCAGCAATAAAAAAATCCCGTCGCGCACGGTGTGGGTGGGCAATCCCGCCCGCCCACTGCGACGCCACCGTTGATCTCTCGCTCCTAAAAGCATATACTGGGGCTCACACAGACAGGAGGTACGGTATGGCCTATCAGCGTCGGCAGTTTTTGAGATTAGCAGGTCTGGCAGGAGCTGTCTTGGTGGTCAACGGCTGCGATCTCTTCAAGGGCGGCCCGTATCAGCCCTCTGAAATTCAAGAGATTCGCGTTATACTGAAGGAGTGGGAGATCGTTCCCAAGAGGATTCTAGCGAAGGCCGGGAGAGTGCGCTTCACAGTGCGCAACGACGGCTCGATGGCTCACGGCTTTGAGATCGAGGGTGAAATCGCCGGAGAGCACTTTGAAGAAGAGATAGAACCCTTCGAAGCGGGGAAGACTAAGACGCTCGAACTCGATCTGGCTGCTGGTGACTACGAAGTCTACTGTCAAGTTCCTGGGCATAAGGAGCTTGGCATGGTGGGCGAGCTTAGCGTCCGGGAGGCGTAACCCCAGACTTTCACATTGATTTTCCCCGACCTGCCCGCTATACTGAACCCAATGAGGACACGGATATTGCTGGCCGTCGCCGGAGTCGTAGCGTTCGATCAGGCGAGCAAGGCCTTGGCCTTGAACGTGCTGAAACTAGATCGGCCCCTCGAGATTATTGACGGTCTCTTTCGCTTGACGCTCACGTTCAATGACGGGGGAGCTTTTGGGCTCTTTCAGGGATTTGGCAGTTGGATCACGCTGCTCGCCGCCGGGGTCAGCTTGGGCATCTTGGGGGTGCTGCTCTGGGGCCCGCCGATGCGGCGGGCAATGACCGTTGGCTTGATCGGCATCGCCGGAGGCGCCTTGGGCAATCTGACGGATCGCCTGACGCACGGAGCCGTCATTGACTTTCTCGAATTGCGCTGGCGCGAGCTCAGTTGGCCCGTCTTTAATCTCGCTGACACGGCCATTGTCATTGGGACCGGCTTGGTGCTCCTGGCCCTGCTGACGCATGAACGCGACGTTGCTCGTGAGACATCATGAAGGGTGAGGGCGTGTTTATCGTGTTTGAGGGCATTGACGGCAGTGGGAAATCCACGCAGGTGCGTTCCCTGCAAGGGCGCTTGCGGCAGCACGGCATAGACCCGCTCTTGATTCGGGAGCCCGGCGGTACGCCTGCCGGTGAGCACATACGCCACATTTTGCTCGACCAACCGTTGACTATAGAAGCTGTGACGGAGCTTTTGCTCTATGAAGCCGCGCGCAGCGAGCTGACGCGCACCGTGATCCGCCCAGCCCTTTCAGCAGGGCGCGTCGTGCTTGCTGATCGCTTCGCCATGGCAAGCGTAGCTTATCAGGGCTATGGACGGGGCCTCAACTTGGCTGTGGTAAAACAATTGAACAAGATCGCTACAGATGGAGTAGAGCCTTCTATAACGATCATCCTAGATGTCCCAGTAGAGATCGCGTTCAGCCGCAAGCGCCGCGCTTTTGATCGCTTAGAAAGGGCCGGACGCGAGTTTCACGAACGCGTGCGCCAGGGGTACCGTCAGTTGGCGCAACAGACGCCCAACAGTGTCCTCCTCGACGGGACGAAACCTGCGCCGGAGATCATAGAACAGATTTGGACAACGATTCAACCACTGCTGGAGCCCTACATCACGGCTTCACAGCATTAAGGGGGAGGAAGTACAGTATGGAGTTTTCTTGTGGGCGGGACGAATTTCTCTCTGGTGTGAAAGTCGTCAGCCGGGCCTTGGGACGGGCAACGAGCATGCCCATTTTAGCTGGGCTGAAGCTGGAGACCAAGAAAAATCAGTTGATGCTCTACGCGACCGACTTGGAGCGCGCTATCTGGTGCTCCGTCCCCGTTGAGAGTCGCGGCGGAGACGAAGCGATAGTTCTCAATGGCGAATTATTAGTGAAAATCGCCAATACGGTGCCCGCCGAGACCTTGGAGCTGAAGACGGTCTCAGGCACAGGAAAGGTTGAAATCACCTCCGGCGGAGCGACGTTTGATCTCTTTCGGCTTTCGTTGGAAGATTACCCCGAAGTCCCGGCCTTGCCGAACAAACGCCTCTGTGTTCTGAACAAAAAACAATTGGAGCGCAGCTTGGAACTAGTGGCCTTCGCGGCATTGTCGGCGCGTGAGACGTCTAGGCTGAGCTTGACGGGCGTGAATTTAGTCTTAGAGAAGGAAACTTTGAAAGTCGTCGCCACCAACGGCTATCGTCTGGCTCTCAAAGCCGAGCCGCTGGCACATCCATCACCGACCGAAGGCGAGTTCTTAGTCGCCGCCGATTCTCTGCGCGATCTTGCGGGCATTTTGACTCAGCTCGATGCCGAGCAAGCCGAGCTCTATCAGTCTGAGAATTATCTCTTCTTTAAGGCCGGTTCCGTGGTCTTTGTCGGGCGCCTCATCGAAGAGGCTTATCCCGATTTCGAGAAAGTCATTCCCAAGGAGAACTCTATTGGATTGCTGCTGGACAGAAAACTCTTTCTCGAAGCGTTACAGCGAGCGCAGATCACCGCTGCTGAAGAATCCGATGCGGTGATCTTGAGCGCTGAAAACAGCCAGCTCAAGCTCAGCTCGCAGGCTGCCGAGAAGGGCGAGGCGCATGAAGTGCTTAAACTGAAGAAAAAAGCTCAGCCGGTGAAGATCAGCTTTCGCGCGGAGTATCTGATTGACGCCCTCAAGCGTTTGCAGAGTGACGAAGTGAGACTTTGGCTGGCTGATGCCGAAAGCGCGGGGCTTTTAGAACCCGGCGACAGCGAAGCGGACCAGGGCTTCTTGTACGTCTGTATGCCTATCCGAATGGACTTCTGACAAATTCGGCTCAGTCATTCTTACGCTTGCGCAAAAACGTTGGGATATCCCAATCGTCGGAACGCGCTCGGTCTTTACGAATGCTGCGCTCGACCTTCTCGATCATCTCTTCGTCGTCTTCTTCTTCGAGTATGTCAATACCGCGTTCGACTCTTTCTTCTTGCGACAGCTCTTCGTGTTCTTTGAAGCCGGTCGCAATCACCGTGATGCGCACGCGCTCATAGCCCTCTCGTACCACCGCGCCAAAGAAGATATCGGCCTGGTCGGAGAGCGTATCGCGCACCAGCGAAGCCGCCTCGGTGATCTCTTCCAGCGAGAGATCGGGCCCCCCGGTAATGTTCAAGATCAGGCGCTGAGCACCTTCGATAGACCCTTCTAACAACGGGCTGGTGATGGCGTTGCGCGCGGCATCGCGGGTACGATTCTCCCCCTCGCCTTCTCCGATGCCCATCAACGCTGTCCCGGCATTGCGCATCGTCGCTTCAACGTCGGCAAAGTCGAGATTGATCATCCCTGGTGTCGTGATCAAGTCCGAAATGCCCTGAACGCCCTGCCGGAGAATGTCATCGGCCAACTCGAACGCCTTCACTAAGGGCACGTCCGGCGGAGCGACCTTGAGCAAGCGATCATTGGGGATGGCAATAAGCGTATCGACATACTGGCGCAGTTCTGCGATGCCCTTCTTGGCCCGCTCAGCACGGAGTCGGCCTTCAAATGAAAATGGCTTGGTGATAATTGCGACAGTTAAGACTCCCGCTTCGCGGGCCAAACGCGCGATCACCGGCGAGGCTCCTGTCCCTGTGCCCCCTCCCATCCCCACCGTCAAAAAGACCATATCTGTGTCTTCCAAAAGCTCCGCTAACTCGGTTTCCGACTCTTCGGCAGCCTTCCGGCCGACCTCAGGATTTCCCCCAGCCCCCAATCCCGCGGTGAGTTTCGCCCCAATCTGGACAGCACGGTCGGCCTCCAAAATAGAGAGTACCTGCGCGTCGGTGTTGACGACGATCAGCTCGACGTCTTTGACTTTGGCTTTTTTCATGCGGTCGACGGCGTTGCCGCCGCCACCCCCAACTCCGATCACTTTAATCCGTGCCAATCCGTTTCGGCCCATAAAACCCCCTGTCGCCTCCTGCGGCGCTTCAGCCCCGGAAGAAGCGGTTGAGCCAGCGCAACAGCCTTCCGAACAGGCTTGCGAAGCCCTTGTTCTGCGAACTTCCTAAACCCCAGTAGTGGGGGCGCGATTGCCCGCCAAACCGGTGCAGATACTCTTTCGATTCGACGGCGTACTTGACAAGACCAATCACTGTTGAGTAGACCGGGCTCTCCACGATGTCCCGCAACCCGTGAATCCCTTGGGGGTTTCTCCCCCGCCGCACGGAGATATCGTACCGTTCCGAGACGAACTCCGGCAGCCCCTTCAGTAGGGACGTACCGCCAGTCAAGACGATCCCCGCGGGGATGAGGTCGCGATAGCCGACATCTTCGATCTCCCCCATGGCCAAGTCAAAGAGCTCTTCTAATCTTGGTTCGATGATCTTGGCCAGTTTGCGCTTCGAAATCGTTTTCTTCTCTTCGCTGATCGTCGTGATCTCGAGGCGTTCTTCCTCAGCAGCTTCATCACCCAGACACGGCAAGCCCTCTTGAATCTTGATGCGCTCAGCCTCTTCGTAGCCGACCCGCAAGCCAACCGCGATGTCGTTGGTAATATGCTCGCCGGCAATCGGCAAGATCTTGCTGAACCAAATGTCGCCGTCGCGGAAGATCGCAATATCGGTCGTCCCGCCCCCGATGTCCATCAATGCCACGCCCAGCTCCTTTTCGGCTTCGTTGAGAATCGCATGGCTGCTGGCCAACGGCTGGAGAACGATCTGTTCGACATCAATGTCGAGATTATTCACACAGCGCCGGATGTTGTGCACTGCGGTGATCGATCCGGTCACGATATGGACATCAACTTCTAGCCGCGTTCCGGTCATGCCCACCGGATCGGTGATCCCTTCTTGCCCGTCAACAATATATTGGCGCGGGATGACATGGATGAGCTGGCTGTCTGGTGTGATCTGCACGGCTTGCGCTGTATCAATCACTCTTTGTACGTCATCTAGTGTGATGACTCTGTTGTCGCGAGAGATCGAGACCGTTCCGGAATTATTGATACTGCTGATGTGCTTGCCGGCAATGCCAGCGTAGACACGCTCGATCTTGACATCAGCCATGTTCTCAGCTTCTTCGATGGCACGCTTGATACTGGCAGTCGTCTCGCCAATATCTACGACAACGCCCTTTTCGAGGCCATGGGATGGAGCCTTCCCCATGCCGATGATCTCGATGACACCATCCTCAACACTGCAAACTAGGGCGACAACTTTGGTTGTACCAATGTCCAACCCGACAATGATCTCCCCCATTCCCTCATCACCATCCTCACCGGTGAGTTCGCCGGTCGGAGACAACAACCAGGCGCTCGAAACGCAGATCCACTGTCTGCAGATGACGACCCGCAAAGGCCTGCAAGACTTGCTGCAGACGTGGTAATTCTCCCTGTACGTCATAAGCATTCAGCAAGACGTCAGGGCCATCACGCATGGAAAGTATCATAGTGCTCCCTTCAAAGCGCACAGCGGTTATGCGATGCAAAAAATCTCCCGGCGCGGTCATCAAGGCGTGGATAGGCACCAGAGAAAAGAGATCGGCCAAGCGCAGGCCACGCTCAGTCTCTATGGTTGCCGGCTCGACGACGACCGGCCCCCAGAACCACTCGGCGGGCTGAAAGAGGAACCCTTCTGTGTCAAGCCAGAACAGTTCTCCATCTTGCAGCCGGGCTACGGCCAGCGGCTCCCGTTCACTGAGCACTACATGCACGCGCCCCCACAGAGATCTAAAGACACGCGCTTCACGGATGCCGGGGAAACGCAACAGGGCCTGCCGCGCGGCTTCTGTATCAGCCGTCAGCCAATTCATTCCGATCTGGATCGGAAATCTCTGCAGGACCGTCTCGGCTTGGATCCTCTCACCACCCTTGACGGCGATCTCTCGTACCGCTATGTACTCCTGCCACGGCACCTGACTGGCTCCAACGGCACCCAGCACGAGTACGATGACCGCTAGTATAATCACTCGCCGCACATCGTTCAGGCGACGACGGCTAGCTCCAGCTTCAACTCCACCCCACAGTATTTAAGCACAACGGACCGGGCGATGTCAATTAGCTGGAGGACATCTCGACTGGTCGCACCCCCTTCGTTGACGATAAAGTTCGCATGCTTTGCGGAAATTGCCGCACCTCCCACCCGGTACCCCTTCAAGCCGGCACGGTCAATCAACTGCCCCGCCGTGGCTCCTACCCCCACGGGGTTGCGAAAGACACATCCAGGGCTAGGCACCCCCAGGGGGTGGCGCAGATAGCGGCGGCGGAGGAGCTCATCCCCATCCCAAGATTTTCCTTTCCCCAAAGCGAATTCTCCCTCTATCACAATGAGCTGTTCATCCCGAAACCGGCTCGACCGATAGGCAAACCGGCATTCGTCACGAGTAAGAGTAATCAATTTCCCGGCGAAAGTCAATGCCCCCACCCGGGTAACCACATCGGCGATCGCTCCTTCGGGGATGCCGGCGTTCATCACCAGCGCTCCGCCGACGCTGGCCGGAATGCCAACGAGAAAATCCAGATCGTGCATTCCGAGCGAGCGTGCCTGTGAGATAAGCCCTGCTAGGCTCGCTCCAGCTTGGGCACGCACCGTGTCTTCTCGCACTTCAATGCGCCCCAACGCCGGCCCAAGCTTGATCACGATTCCCCGATACCCCTCATCACTGAAGAGCACATTGGTCCCATTGCCCAAGACGACCCACGGCAGATCACGATTGTGCGCCAACGCGAGAGTTTCACCGATATCATCCAGCGAGGCCGGGACAACGAAATAGTCTGCCGGCCCACCGATGCGCAAGGACGTGTGCCGAGCTAACGGCTCGTGCACTTTCACGATGCCGCACAGGCGTCTTTGCAGGTCTCGCTGATTACTCTCCAGAAGTCTCATACAGTCACCTTTGGGCCCACTGTTGAGCGAGGCGCCGGAGTTCCAAGCCCAAATCTCCTGCTCCGAAGCCGATGATGAAATCACCAGGACGCAACAATTCTTGTAATTTATGGGCAAAGCCCTCCCCGCGCGGCAGATAGGTGACGGCCTGATGCCGACGGCGCAGAGCCCCGAGAATGAGCTGCACATCCACTCCGGGGATGGGACGCTCAAAAGCCGGGTAAATATCAGTAAGGATGACCATATCAGCCAAATCAAACGCGGTGCTGAAATTCCGTCCTAAGTAATGAGTCCGCGTGAAGCGATGGGGTTGGAAGAGCGCAATCACCCGCAAGGGGTGCCAGCCTCGACGAATAGCATAAAGATTTGTTTGGATCTGCTCAGGAAGATGCGCGTAATCGTCAATGAGCGTGATTCCGTTTTGGACTAGTACTTGGAAGCGTCGCTCCGGCAAGGCGAAGTCTCTCAGATGGGCTATCATATCGGCGAAAGATAGACCGAGCTGCCGTCCGACGAGGAACGCCGCCAGCGCGTTGTAGACGTTATGGATTCCGGGCAGACTAAGCGCAGCGTGCCCAATGCGCCGACCGCGCCATGAGATTTCGAACGAGGTGTGGAATTGGTCGAAGTTCACATTATAGGCCACCAAGTCGGCGGGCTGCTCAATACTGTACGTCAGAGTGGTCGGCAGCGGCTCGATGACGGCCTGTCGTGCCCCTGGGTCGTCCGCACAGGCGATGCACAACTCGCTCTGACGGGCAAACTGTGTAAAACTTTCCCACAAGGCTTTTTCGCTGTGATAGAAGTTCAAATGATCCCGGCCGATGTTCGTGATGACAGCGATCTGGGGGTGAAGCTTCAAAAAGTGCCCATCGCTTTCGCAGATTTCTGCAACGAGATGCTCTCCCATGCCCAAGCGCGCATGGGTACCCAATGTTGGCGACGCTGCCCCGATGACAAACGTAGGGTCGAGCCACGCGCGTTCCAATAGAGTGGCAATCATCGCTGTGGTGGTCGTCTTGCCATGGGTGCCAGCGACGCCGATGGTATGGAAGTCAGACATTAAGTCGTGCAGCAGATCGAGTCGGTGCAGAACCGGCAAGCCCAAGCGGCCTGCCTCAAGCACTTCGGCATTATCAGAAGGGATGGCGGAAGAGACGATCACATGCGTCGCATTCTTGAGATGCGAGGCCGAATGCCCCAGCGCCACCGACACGCCGAGAGCACGCAGCTCACGGGTGTGTTGGTTCTCTTCAATGTTGGAGCCGGTTATGCGAAATCCCAGCTCATGGTAGACTTTCGCCAAACCGCTCATGCCATCGCCACCGATACCGATGAAGTGCAGTTGTGCTGTCCGCTGAGTGCGCATCGAGAAGCACCTCGTGAAGAATATGGATGAGCGCCTGGTCGCCATGTGTTGCGACCTTCTGGCGCTGTAAAGAAGAAGAAGAAGAAACGGTCGTCTTATGAAGAGATTCGGCAATTGCCTCAACCAGTTTGTCTGGGCTGAGCTGTGACTCTGGCAAGATGGAAAAACATTGGCCCACTTGGGCTTGAGCATTCGCTGTCTGATGGTCTGCTGCTGCGTCTTTCCAAGGCACGATGATAGCTGGTTTACGCAGCGCGGCCAGTTCTGCCAGCGTCGTTGCACCTGCGCGTGAGATCACCAGATCAGCAGTTGCTAAGGCCGTACCCATCTCGTGAATATAAGGGACAAGCACCGTCCGTGCGCCACCATCGTCGAAGATGGCTCCTCGGTCACCCGTAACGACGAGAAACTGAACTTCTTTTTTTATTTTTGTGTGGTGACGTATCGCGAGCGCTCTCTCGGTCAGGAGTCGTGAGCCGCGACTGCCTCCCAAGACAAGCACGGTCTTCACTCCCGGCTGCAGGCCGAAGCGTTCTGGGTCGGGAGTCGCCGCAAGAATCTCGGGGCGAACGGGCAGGCCAGTCACAGTGAGCCGGCGAGCCCTCAGCCAGCGGGCTGTCTGGGGATAGGTCAAGAATACTGTTCTTGCAAAAGGCGCGAAGAGCCGCGTAACCAGCCCCGGAAAGAGATTCTGTTCGTGCAAAAAGATGGGAATTCTGAAGATGACTCCCCACCACAGAGGCCCGAAAGCCCCATAGCCCCCGACACCGATGATCACCTTGGGATGTACGGTCAGAATAATATAGAGCGCTTGGCAGAGCGCGATAGGGAGCTGGACCAGAGCCAGCAGCGCCCACATAAACCACAACGGGCGCTGGCCGGGTCGGGCGATCCCTCGAACAGGGAGCTTATAACACTCAAGCCACGGGGAGCGCGGCAGAACTTTGGTTTCGAGCCCGTAGCGGCTTCCCACGTAAACGGGCCGTACACGAGGCTCTGCGTGCCGCAAACCTTCCAGCAAAGCCAGAGCGGGGTAGAGATGCCCCCCCGTCCCGCCCCCACAGACGAGAACTCTCTTCATGCAAACCCTTTCGCGAGATGTTGAGTACAATGCCAGCCATAGCCAGCGAGACGATCAACGATGACCCGCCATAACTGATAAACGGCAGCGTCAGGCCGGTGACGGGCAGAATTCCTGTAGCGACGCCCAGATTGATACATGCTTGCGCAGCGAGTGTGAAAGTAATGCCAGAGGCCAAGAGCATTCCAAACCGATCCGGTGCTCGCGATGCAATCGTGTACCCTAGCCAAGTCAGATAGCCAAAGAGCCCCACAATCAAGAGCCCACCCACTAGCCCCAGCTCCTCCCCAATGACGGAAAAGATAAAATCGTTATACGGCTCTGGAAGGAAGAGCAATTTCTCTCGACTCCCGCCCAACCCCCGCCCGAAGAGCCCCCCCGAACCGATGGCCGTCAGCGACTGCACCAACTGATAGCCCTCTGTTGTGCTATATCTGAACGGGTCTAGGTAAGCCAAGAGCCGCCCAAGGCGATAGGGAGCGCTGACAAGGAAGCCGGCGAGCACGGGTACGGCAGCAAGGAGCACACCGGCAAGATGAAAGAGTCGAGCTCCCCCGATGAAAAGCATATAAAAGACTATGAGAGAGAAGATCAGTGCCATGGCAAAGTCTGACTGTTTGAGGGCCATCATAGCTGCGACGGATGCGAGAATCAAAGAGGGCAGGACCCCTTCGGAGAGCGCTGTCAGGCGTTCTCCCTTGCGTACGATCGTGGCGGCGAAAGAGACTATTAAAGCCAACTTTAAGAACTCCGTCGGTTGGAGCTGGAACGGGCCGGGGAGCCGCAGCCAGCTCCCGCGGGTGCTTAATCCGGGGATAAGCGTCAGGGCAGTCAGCCCGAGAGCGAGGAGCAAAAATATATGATCCATCCTGAAGAAGACGTGATAGTCCAGACGCCAGCACGCCCAAAAGATTATCAAACCCAGGGCAAGCGAGATGAGGTGCTTGACCAACAGATAGAAAGGCTGCTCATAGCGGATAGCGGCGGTGGGCAAGCTGGCGCTGGCAACCATGATAGAGCCCAGCATGGTCAGCGCGAGCACCACCGTGACCAGCTTTGACGTGCCCACCTGCGCACCTCCCTTACCGGCCTCGCTTTTGGCGGGAAGCGATGGCCCCGGCTGAGCGTTTTCTGTTATACGCGATGGGAAGGCTCTTCTGAAGGACCCCTGTCGAGGGCTCTCCGGCGCTTTGTCTCGGTCAGTTGGGACGGGTGTCCTTGTGTCATTGGGGGGTGCCTATGGACTGCACATGCAGCCGTCTGCTGAAGCAATTCGTACGTGAAGTGACCGACGAACGCCCTGTGAGGCGTGGGGTGTCTCTACGGCTTCGTCAATTGAATCTGAAAGAGCTTGGGCCAATATTTCCCGGTGACGAAGAGCCGGTCGCCCTGAGCGTCATAGGCGATCCCGTTGAGCACGTCTACCCGCGCCGAACGGTCCTCCGGCTTGAGCAGTCCGGCCAGATTGATCCAGCCTACGACCTGCCCCGTTTCTGGCCGAATAATCGCAAGGCGATCCGTCTGCCACACGTTGGCGTATATGAGCCCGTTAATATATTCAAGCTCATTGAGTCGCACGACCGGGCCATTTTGGTCTCGCACTTCGATGCGCCCGATCTCTTGGAAAGTCTGGGGGTCCCAAACAAAGAGTGTTGCCGAGCCGTCGCTCATAATCAGACGGCTCCCGTCGTGTGTGATCCCCCAGCCCTCCGTGGGATAAGTGAATTCTTTGAGCAGCGTGAACGTCTCACGGTCGTAAACGAACCCCTTTTTCGACTGCCAGGTGAGTTGCACAATCTGATCTTTCCACACGACGATCCCTTCGCCGAAGAGGTCAGCGGGCAATCGGTGAATTTGCAAGACCTTGCCCGTCTCTAATTCGACCTTGCGAATGGATGACTCCCCCCACATGCCGGTGCCCTCATACAGAATCCCATCTCTGTAATAGACCAACCCTTGCGTGAAAGCTTGGGGGTCATGCGGATAAGTCTTGACGATCTTATAGCCATAGACGGGAACATCGTCAGAGACTTTCACGACGCCGATGGAGCTTTCGCCCGTCTTCGGCGCATAGGTGTACAAGAGCAGCGCTCCGACGAGCGCGAGCAGCACCACGCCCAGTATGGCAAAGATCCGGTTCATTTAAAATCCCCGCCCGACCGTGTCTACATGAACGACGTTCTGACAGGCGACTACTGATCCCGTCGAAGCGACTTGGTGGTCGACCCTACTGCCATCAGGGCGCGTCACCGTCACCTTGGCAACTCGGCCCCCCTTCGGAATATAGGCCATACAGCCTCCGCGGACCTCGCTCTTCCAGTCTGAGGGTGCTTCGAATTTGATCTCAATAAATGGCCGGATGACGAGCTCGTTGGGGATAGTAGGCTGGCTCTGCGCCGTCTGCCACAACAGCTGTACGCCAATCACCAGCATCAACAAGAATCCCACTGATATTAAGACGACTATCAGTTCCCGCTTCATCTTCGATCTCCCCCTCGTCATGGATTATAGATTGCTCAGATTGTACTCCAAAGAACCCCAGCGGTAAAACCAGAGCCGGTTGTCGCCGTAGGTGCGCTCCTCGAGAGACTTTAAGAATCCGTATTCTGCTTGAACTTTCTCTTTTTTAAAAATTTCGGTCACGACCAGCGCGCCGGCAGACACGATGGGGTAGGAAGAGAGATGGGCGAGGGTCTTGTGAGCGAGTTCTTTGCCGTAGGGTGGGCCGCTGAAGACCAGATCGAACTGCTGGCCCTGACGGTGAAACATCTCGATAGCTTGCAGCGCATCAATCTGATAGACGCTCGCTTGCTGGACCAGCCCGAGATTCTCGATGTTTTTCCGAAGAGTCCAACACGCCTCTTCAGAGATATCTACGAAGGCACACGAACGAGCGCCACGGCTGAGTGCCTCGAAGCCGATGCTGCCCGTGCCGGCGAAGAGATCGAGAAAGCGAGCTCCGGTGACAGAGTCGTCTAAGATACTGAAGAGCGCGGCGCGCACGGCTTCGCGCATGGGGCGGAGATACCATTTGATCTGACGCGTCGGTTCGATCAGAGGGCGACCGCCCAGGCGTCCGGCTAAGATGCGCATAGTATCACTAGCTTAGCCAACGATCCGATTCGCAGCAACCATCTTCTAAACAGAAGCTACAGGCGAGGGCTGTTCGTACTCGAGGAATTCACGCACTGTGTGGCTGAATTTTTGGGGGTGTTCAATAGGAGGCGAGTGCCCACAGCGGTCGAAGAAGACCAACTGCGCATCTGGCAAATGCTGATGGAACTGATGCGCGACGCTGGGAGGCGTGACTTCATCTTGCGCGCCCCAGACGAGCAGGGTTGGCACTCTGACCTTCGCCAATTCATCGTCCATTCGGTAATCTCGCGTCACTTTCGCTACACGGATGAGAAAGCGCACATAATGACGGTCCTGTAATTGCTGATAGATCTGCTCCACTAACTGATCGCTGATATGGCGCTTGTCGAAGAAGACTTTTTGGGCTTGCTCACGAACGAACTCTTTGTTAGGCCGGGGGAAGGAACCATCGGCGAGATGGCGTTCATAGAGCCCCGCGCTCCCGGCTAAGATGAGCTTGGTCACCCGATTGGGGTACTTGAGGCAGAAATCGAGCGCGACCTGCCCGCCGAGAGAGTTGCCACAAAGCGCGGTCTGTTCGATCTCTTTGTGATCCAGAAACGCTTTGACAAAGTCGGTCAGCGGCTGGAGAGAGTTGACGGAGACCGAGCCATCTAAAGGGAACTTTGGTGCAAGAACGTGATAGTCTTGCGCGAGAATGGCGATCACTTCAGACCAGTTGGATGGGCCACCGAAGAGCCCGTGAAGGAGTGTTATGGATGGGCCCTGCCCTGCCTCGAGATACTCAAATGCCCCCTGCATAAAAGAGCTGCCTCCTCCTTGCCAAAACGGCATATTTTCAGTATCTGTCGGTTTTTTGCTCGCGGCAGAATTGTAGCACTCTTCGGTTATTTTGTCAACAGCGCCTATGAGAGCCTGAAGGATAAGGAGGAGAGGGCCTGGTCCATACGGATTCGAACCGCTTCCTTAGCGGCCTGGGGAAAAATCCCGCGGGGGTGCGGGCAAAACCCTGGACCGCCGTCAGGCCCTTTCGGGCCTGCTGCTCGGATGCACCTTGCGCGGGCCAAGCCCTCTGCTCAAGGAGGTGATGAGTGCGTCCCTTCTTTATCGCTTTTATCATACCAACAGTTTTGGGACTTCTGACACTTGGAAGGGTTGAGATGGAAAAAATGCTCTTCTCTTGGGCACAAAAAGTACTTTGCGCGTCTTTTTTCTCATAAGATAAGGCTTTCCGCACACGCTTGCGTTCAACAGCCTTCAAGAACTATAATACTGCCTATGAGAGTGCGAGTGAAATTCTTCAGCCTCCTGCGGGAGGCAGTTGGATCGGACGAGCTGGTTGTAAATTTCAGCGGGATGACGGCTGGTGAGCTATGGGAACGGTTAGAAAAAGAATTCCCGGCTCTGGCCTCCTTTCGCTTAGCGCGGGCAATTGCGGTCAACCGCCAGCACGCCCAAGAAGGCCAATTGCTCAGCGAAGGAGACGAGGTAGCTTTCTTTCCTCCCGTCAGTGGAGGCTGAAAGCGTGCACATTGAGATCACTGAACAGCCTATCTCAATAGAAGACGCTCTGCAGAAGCTCAATCTGAAGGGAATGGGCGGCTTGGTGACTTTTTCTGGGGTCGTCCGTCCAAGCGATGCTCACGGGCGAAGACTCTCGCATCTCGAATACGAAGCGTATACCGAGATGGCCTGCGCTGAGCTAGAAAGAATCTGTCGCGAGATCGAGCGGCGCTGGGGGGTCACCCAAATCGTGCTGGTGCACCGTGTCGGGCGGGTGGAGATCGGCGAGCCCAGCGTCGTTCTTGCTGTAGCTGCCGAGCATCGTGCCGAAGCTTTTGCGGCTTGTCAATATCTGATTGATACACTCAAAAAGACAGTTCCGATTTGGAAGAAGGAAATCTGCCAATGACACAAGAGGCTTATTGCACAGCTTTTATCAGGGCTATAATCGGCCATTATTGAAGCGAAGATATAGCCACGCGCTCATCCCAGCCCAAGCCGGCTCCTCCATCACGATCTGTAAACTCTCTATGCAGATCGGCGATCACCAACCGGCCACCAGCTTTGAGCACGCAGGCCATCTCGCGGATCTGCCCCTCCGGCTGGGGAAAGTGATGGATCGCTAGCTGGCAGACGATGGCAACGAGATTTATGCCCACGTGTCAAGTTTGGGTTGACGAATGATAGTTGAGGGAACTATAATATTCATCACGAGCTCGGAGAGTAGCGCAGCGGCAGCGCGCACGGTTTGGGACCGTGAGGTCGCCGGTTCAAATCCGGCCTCTCCGACCAACTTCTCGCAAAGCGGGTGAGCTGTTCTCATGGCCGAGGCCGAGTTGGCAACCTATCAATCGCTCTATCGCAAGTGGCGCCCGCAACGCTTTGCCGACGTGGTTCACCAAGAATACACAGTGCGCACCCTCCAGAACGCCATTCTGGCAAACCACATTGCTCATGCGTATCTCTTGGCCGGTCCTCGGGGCGTCGGGAAGACTTCGATAGCCCGCATCTTCGCCAAAGCCGTCAACTGTACCAACCCACAACAGGGCGAACCCTGCAGTGCTTGCGATAATTGCAAAAAAATCACGAAGGGCAACGCGCTTGATGTGATCGAGATTGACGGGGCCAGCAACCGCGGCATTGATCAAATCAGACAGTTACGTGAAGAAGTCAACTTCGTCCCTGCTGAGACCAAATATAAAGTCTATATTATTGACGAAGTCCATATGCTGACCAACGAGGCGTTCAATGCACTGCTAAAGACTTTAGAAGAGCCGCCCAAGCACGTCATTTTTATTTTTGCTACCACCGAACCGCACAAGGTGCCCTTGACGATTCTCAGCCGGTGCCAGGCGTTTGAACTGAAACTCCTGCCGCCGGAGCGCATCGAGAAGCGCCTCAAAGAGATTTGCTCTGTTGAAAAGATTGACGCAAGCCCACGAGTGCTGACAGCCATCGCGCACCGAGCGCGCGGCGCCTTGCGCGACGCGACGGTGATGCTCGAACAACTCGCCTCATACAAAGGGGCCGCGCGCATCGAAGAGCAGGATCTCTTTGAGATTATGGGCCTAGCCAGCGACGAGACAGTCACGGAGTTTCTCAAGGCTGTGCTAGGACACGAGAGCCGTCGAGCGTTAGAGATTATTGCTGATCTTGCGGAACGCGGAAAAGACTTAGAACTCTTTGTGGACGAACTGATCGAGCGGTCGCGCGACTGGATCATCGCCCAGCTCGATGGCCAAGCTGTGCCGACGGAAGCCAGCTTAGATATGCTTATTGAGCTGAGCACCCAGCTTTTGGCGTTGAAGCGCGAATTGGGTCGCGCGTGGGAGAAGCGCATCTTGCTGGAAGTGAAAGCGTTGGAGCTGACACGGACAATCTCTGAACCCTCAGAAAAAGCCTCTACCCCAGCGCAGACAACGCTCTTCGCTCCCTCACCAGCACGTCCCAAAGAGTCCAAACACACAACAGAAAAAAGGGAGGTCGTCCAGAGCGGAACCGACAAGTGGACGCAGCTTTTGGAAGAGATCAAGCGTGACCGCCGTGGCCCCGTGCATGCGCTCCTGCTCGACGGGCAGCCCATTGAAGAGCCCAATGTGCTGCGCATTGAGTACGACCCTCAGCACACCTTCCACAAGGAACGACTGGAGAAGGATCGCAAGTATCTAGAAGAAGTCGTGGCGCGGGTGTACGGACCATGCCGTGTCGAGATCGCTTTCAGCACGGCGACAACTGAAAATGCTCCACCGCGCCGCAAGAGCAAGAGCACTGAGCTACGAGAGAAGGCTGAGCTGATACGCAAGACATTTGATGGCGAGATATTAACCTAAAATTTTAAGGAGGCCTTATGCAGTTCCCCGGCGGGATGAAAGAGGCAATGAAGCAAGTCAAAAAGATGCAGGAGCTGATGGAGCAGAAGCAACAAGAACTAGCCAACTTACGGGTGGAGGCGTCGTCGGGAGGGGGCATGGTCAAAGTTGTCGCCAATGGGAGAGAAGAGATCGTTGACATTGCCATCTCGAAAGAAGTTGTGAACCCTGATGACGTGGGGATGCTTGAAGACCTGATCTTGGCTGCGATCAAAGAAGCTCAAACAAAATCCAAAGAGCTGGCCCAGCGCGAGATGGGGGGCATCATGGGGCAGTTGGGGTTGCCGAATATTCCGGGGTTGGGCTTGTGAGTTCATGGACAAATATCCTGAGCCGTTAGAAAATCTCATCAAAGAATTTCAGAAGCTCCCAAGCATCGGTCGTAAGACCGCCGAGCGGCTGGCGTTCTATTTGCTCAATCAGCCTCCAGAAGAACTGGAGCTGCTCAGCCAAGCCGTGGCCTACGTCAAAGAGAAGATTCGCGCGTGCAAAGAGTGTTTTAACTTCACTGAGCTTGAGAACGAGCTGTGCGAGATCTGCCGGGATTCCAAGCGCGACTCTTCAGTGATCTGTGTAGTCAGCCACCCACAAGAACTGTTGAAGCTGGAGAAGACGCACGAGTATCGAGGGCTCTATCACGTCTTGGGCGGATTGATCTCGCCGGTGAACGGCATCGGGCCAGAGCAGCTACACATTGAAGAACTATTGGTGCGATTGAGCAAGGGGGGCGTGCAAGAGGTGATTCTCGCGCTCGACCCTAAAGTCGAAGGAGAAGCGACAGCGATGTATCTCGCCCGCAAGATGAAGCCGTTTAGCATAAAGATCACCCAGATCGCCCACGGGGTGCCGGTGGGGCGTGATTTGGAATTTGCCGACGAAGTGACGCTCAGTCGGGCGCTGGCCGGGCGGGTTCAGCTCTAACAGTAGCAGAAGAGCTACTTTGAGAATATACTATGGCGTTCCCCTTGTTTTTACAAAGCCCACTGGACGGAGTTGTTCGACTCACACAGGAACGATGGGAGCATATCGAAGAGAAGAGACGGCAGAGAGAGCGCCGACCCGATATCGATATGATCACGCAAACGCTCAAAGAACCTGAAGAGATCAGAGCCAGCAATCATAACCCTGAGGTGCATCTTTACTATCGAGCTTATGGCAACAGATGGGCTGTGGTGGTCGTCAAGCAAGGCCCTCAAGGAAGCTTCATTCTCACAGCATATATCGCTGATCGCATCAAACAAGGAGGTTTATTATGGCGCAAGAGCTGATACTCGAATATGACCGCGAAGGCGATATTTTGGAAGCATCAAGCAATGTGCACGGTGCAACGGTCGCTAAAGACATGGGTGATGACGTGTGGCTGAAGGTTGACGAAGAGACCGGAGCCATAGCGGGATTCTTGATTTTGAACTTCTCAAAGCGTCGGCGACCCCTAAGGTTACCCCTTTCGCTTGTAGCGCATGACACAATTGTGCTAAGCAAGACCAGCTAGACAATTGAAAGGGAGTGAGCATGAAAGCCATCGTTATCCGTGAACACGGTGGACCAGAGAAACTGGCACTCGAAGAGATCCCGACCCCAGAGATCTCCGAGACGGAAGTGCTCGTCCGGGTGAAAGCCTGCGCGCTCAATCACTTAGATATTTGGGTGCGACGGGGCATTCCGGGGCTAGCCCCCCCCCATACGCCGGGGGCCGATGTCGCCGGTGTGGTTGAAAAAGTGGGCTCGGCCGTCAAAGATATAACAGTCGGCGAACGGGTGGTGCTCAATCCCAATTTACAGTGTGGCGAGTGTGAGTACTGTCAAATGGGTGAGGACAGCCTCTGCGTGCAGTATGGCATTTTGGGGGAACACGCTCCCGGCGGCTACGCCGAGTTCGTCAAAGCGCCCGCACGGAACGTCATCAAACTGCCAGAGCATATCTCGTTCGATGAGGCGGCGGCTGTGCCCTTGGTCTTCATGACGGCATGGCGCATGGTCGTGACGCGAGCGAAGGTCAGGCCTGGCGAAGATGTGCTCGTGTTGGCCGCCGGCAGCGGCGTCGGCAGCGCAGCCATACAGATTGCCAAGCTCTGCGGCGCACGCGTGATCGCCACAGCGAGCACCGACGAGAAATTGGCGCGCGCCAAAGAGCTGGGTGCTGATGTTCTGATAAACTACGCCAAGGTCGAATTTGATAAAGAGATCTGGAAGCTGACGAACAAACGCGGCGTGGATGTGGTGCTCGAAAGCGTCGGCCAGGCGACCTGGCAGAAGAGCTTGCGAGCCCTGGCACGCAACGGACGCTTGGTGACGTGCGGCGCGACGACCGGACCAATTGGAGAGACGGACATTCGCCTCGTCTTCTGGAAGCAACTGCAGATTTTGGGATCGACGATGGGCACCCGGCGCGAACTCCATGAGGTTCTACAATTGGTCTGGGCAGGAAAGCTCAGACCGGTCATCGCTGGGGCATTTGCCCTCAAGGACGCGGCTAAGGCTCAAGAAATGCTGGAAAAGCGCGAACAGTTCGGAAAGTTGCTCTTGCACCCCTAGCGGGATACAATAGTGAAAGGCTACCGGTACCCTGGTAGCCTTTCACACCCATCTCGGCCCTCGACAAGGGGTGGAGACTTTGTCGAGGGCTGTTGTCTTACTTTTTTCTCTTGGCCGTCTTCTTCTTGGCCGTCTTCTTCTTTGGGGCGGCTTTCTTCTTCATCGGCATGGCCATGTCACCTCCTCTTTGAGCTGTGATAGAGTAGCGGCTCATGGGTTTATGAGTGCGTAGGATGGGAGTTCAGTTCGTTTGCGCGAGTCGTTTCAGAGATGCAAAGATGAAGAGATAGGAAAGGGTGACATGGATGAGCCTGGGGTGCACAGACTAGAGAGCACTGCTGGCAAGCTTTCTTCTCGCCACTCATCGCACCTTTCGGCACTTCGTTCATGCGTTCGTTGCACCACCACTCATGCATTATCCATTGTGAGTATAGAGCAAAAATTTTTTTATGTCAAGAGGTGTGCGTGTGATCTCGGTCACTCATCGCGGTGAATACGGGGAGAGTTCAAGCACTCTCGGTATCGCATTTTTGCTGTGCACTTGGGCACTAGACCCACTTCGGAACGTTTATGGGCAGCATCTTTCTCAGAAGGTGGCCGCACAGAAACCTTCCGGCTGTGTCTGGGGAGAACGTTGCACTTGCTCACTGATAGTGTGGCGAGATAGACTAGCGTGACGAGTATGCAAAGGAGAAAACCGTGAAAAAGTTTCTTCTCGTTTTGTTCTTGCCGATCTTCGCTCTGGGATGGTTGCAGTCCGCACCCACGACATTCCCCAGCGAATCTATCGAGGTGTATTTCACTGATCCGCTGGCGGGGCTGCCTCTGCTGGATAAGCACGGAGAGCAGGCCAACGGCGTGGATCACGCACTCATTGCCTTCATTGGCTCAGCTCAAAGGACGATTGATGCGGCCGTCTATCGGCTCACCCATCAGCCGGTGATCGAAGCCCTGCGCCAAGCCTGTGACCGCGGTGTTACCATCCGTCTGGTCACAGACCAGTCTTCTGTAGAAGAGTTCACTAATGCTTATAGTCAGCTTCGGAATTTGCGGTGTTTGACGCTCAAGACCGACGCCAGCGCCGATATGCGCGGACGCTTTGCGCATACAATGCACCACAAGTTCGTCGTGATTGATGGAGCCGTGCTCTGGACCGGTTCGCTCAACTGGGCCGAGAACGAACTCTTCTTTGATGCCAACAGTGCGTTGGTCATTCGTGATGAGCGCCTGGCCCGGCTCTTTACGGCTGAGTTCAATGAAATGTTCCTTCGAGATCGCTTTGGCGAGCGCAAGTACGATGGCCGGATTTTCACCCAACTGAGAACGTACATGGTAGGCTCAATACCGATCGGGCTCTATTTCACTCCCAGCGGTGCGCCCCAAAAGATCGTGCGCGACGCTATCCGTCAGGCGCAAGAGAGCATTCAGATCGCGATGTTTTACTTCACCGACGATCTGCTGATCGCGGAGTTGGCCGCAGCCCAGGCGCGCGGCGTACAAATATCTGCCGTCTGGGACTTTCGCGGCTGGGAGCGTTTTGAAGACTCGGAGATGGACGAGATGCTTCATCTTGGGGTGGGCGTAGTGGACGCTCTGCCAGGGCTGGTCCACCACAAGTTTGCCGTGATTGACGGGAAAACAGTTATCACGGGTTCAACGAACTGGTCTGACAGCGGCTTTTTCAACAATGATGAAAATCTCCTGGTGCTCGAGAGCTCCGCGCTCGCGGCGCAGTTCTCTGAGCATTTTGAGCGCCTCGAACAAGACGCCCTAAACTATGACAGGACGCCGACGCTGCCGCCCCGCATGACGGTGCGCCATCACAATGGAGAAGACGTGTTAGCGCGGATCGAATGGAGGCCTCATCTCCTGCGCCCCGTTGAATTCTATGAGCTCTGCCGTGCGCGCCAATCGTTCGGCCCTTGTGAGCGAATCTATTCCCCAATTCCGGCCAATCACCGTTACTTCGTTGACGAAGCAGTGCAGCCTGGGCAACAATGGTTCTATCGGGTGCGGGCCCGCGCTCAAGGTCGCTTCACCGATTGGTCCAACGAGTTTGTTCTCACAGTGCGGGCGCCCTTCTGTTCTCTCTCCGGAGCACGCGAAGAGTGCGATTGCGACGATGGTCAAGATAACGACGGGGATGATTTCACAGATTGCCACGACCTCGACTGCAAAGCAGCCACGAAGTGTCTGGGGCCTCAATGGAGGGTGAACGACCGCGAGCGCGTCATTCTGGGACTCACGCCGGTTCGGGTGCTCGAAACCCAACCCGAGCGCTATCTGAGGCGTATAGTGACAACAGAATTTACTGTCGTCAGGAGCACCGTTCAGGGCGGCATCATCCGCCTTCAGTCCGACAGAGATTTTCTTACCCATTTGTCCGCGATAATTTTCAAGAGCGCTGAGCCGCGGTTCACGGGGCTTGGGATACAGCCGGTGTCGTTCTATCAGAACAAAAGGATCCGTGTGACTGGCGAGTTTTCCCAGTATCAAGGCCAACCTCAGATTATCCTGAGATCTCCCTGGCAGATCGAGATCACCCAAGAATGAACTGCCCTGAAAACCGAGTTATCGCTGAAGTTGCCGTCTTGCTCAACCTCGAGCGGACGTTTGACTACGAGGTGCCCGAATCGCTGTGCGGGCAGATTCGGATCGGGCAGCGGGTGCTCGTCCCCTTTGGGGATCAGCCCAAGGTCGAAGCCTTTGTTGTGGCCCTCAAGAAGACCAGCACGTTTGAGAACCGTCTTCGTGAGGTCTTTGCTATTGTAATACCCGAGCCAGAGTTAGGCGAGCGCGAGCTCGCACTCGCGCGCTGGATCTCCGAATACTATCTGGCCTCCTTGGGGGTTGTGCTTCAGACAATGGCCCCAGCCCGGCCTCGGCGCGGGCGCACGGTCGGGTATGTGAAGCCGATGGTCTCGCTGGCAGAACTGTTTGCGCGGATCGAGATGCTCTCGCGCAAGGCTCCTCAACAAGCCGCGCTTCTCAGAGCTTTGCTCAGCCTGGAAAATCCAACTGACAAAGAGCTTTTATCGCGGGTCGGCTGTGGGCCGGGACCATTACACGCTCTCGCCCAAGCGGGGCTGGTCACCATCACCAAGCAACCTCACAGATCAGAGCGCGTTGAATTTCATGAAGCGCCGAAAGCGATCATACTGAACGCCGGTCAGCAGCAAGCTATAGAAAAGATTACCCAGGCTCTGCCCACGCCTTCAGCAGCAGCCCTTTCTCCCAGCCCTCTCCCCCATAAGGAGAAGATGCAGAGCGAGGGGGCGGTCGGGATTCGGTCAACGGGGGAAGTGCTGGGAGAGGGGGCTTTTCTCCTCCACGGTGTCAACGGTAGTGGCAAAACAGAAGTCTACCTGCGGGCCTGTCAAGAGGCTGTAGCGCAAGGTGGCCAAGCGATCGTGCTCGTCCCGGAGATCTCGCTGACACCACAGCTGGTCGCACGCTTTCGCCATGTCTTTGGGGAGCGGGTCGCCGTTTATCACAGCGGGTTGACGGATGCTGAGCGAACGCGCCAGTGGCAGCGTCTCAAAAATGGGGAGGCCCAGATCGCTATTGGCGTGCGCGCAGCGATCTTCGCCCCATGCCCGAAGCTCACACTGATAGTGATTGACGAAGAGCATGAGAGCACCTATAAACAAGACGATGCTGCCCCACGCTATCACGTGCGTGAGGTGGCCCTGAAGCGAGCCGAACTCACTGGAGCGGCAGTGGTCTTGGGCAGCGCCACGCCCAGCATAGAAAGCTACTTCAACGCCCAGCAGGGGCGCTATCGCTTGCTTGAACTCAAAGAGCGCGTCGTCAGTGCCCGGCCGCCAACGATCAAAATCGTAGACATGGCCAAGCACCAGAACCTGCTCAGCCCACTCTTGCGTGCCCACATGGAGCAGCGGCTGAGAAACGGCGAACAGATTATTCTTTTTCTCAATAGACTGGGCTACTCGATCGCCATCTGTCGGCGCTGCCGCCAGACCGTCAAATGTCCGCTCTGTCATATTGCTCTCACCATGCACTGGCGCGAACAAGAGCTGCGCTGCCGGTATTGCAACTACCGAGTGCGGTTGCCCAAATGCCGGTCGTGTGGCTCGACGGATTTGCTCTTTGAGGGAGCGGGCACGGAGAAACTGGAGTTGGAGGTCCAGAAGAGCTTTCCCACTATAAACTTTCGTCGGATGGACTCCGAAAGCGTGCGTCGTGGCGAGCACGGCGCGATCTTGGAAGCCTTTCGCCAAGGGCAGATTCAGGTTCTTTTGGGCACTCAGATGATCGGCTTAGGACTGGACTTCCCCAATGTGACCTTGGTAGGGGTCGTTTCGGGGGATACTCTTTTAGATTTCCCCGATTTCCGCGCTGGAGAAAGAACTTTCCAATTGATCTCTCAAGTTGCCGGACGTGCCGGACGGGGAGAGAAGCCGAGCGAGGTCATCATTCAGACCAGACACCCAAACAATGAAGTCATTCGCTTGGCAGCGGCGCAGGAGTATCTGGCGTTTTACGAACACGAGCTTGCCACGCGCCGGGCTTTTCATTATCCGCCCTTTGCCCGGCTGCTCTTTGTGCTCGTCGAACATAGCAACGAAGTGAGAGCCCGCGAGCTCACCCACAAACTTCTAGAACGCTTGACCGCTCTCGCTCAGCTAGAGATTCTCGGGCCGGTGCGGGCGCTGCCCTATCGCTTGAGGGGGCGCTATCGCTGGCAATTACTGGTCAAAAGCTCCAAAGAATCCGTGCAAACGGAGTTATGGGCCACTGTCAAGGAGCTGAAGCTCTCGGACTCAGTGACGGTGAATGTTGATCCGCAGCTTTGAAGAGCACCTTGGTCGCGATGGGGGTGAACTCGGCGCGCTCGCGCAACTTCGTGTAAATAGCAGCCAAGGTGAAGCTCACGGCCATCAGACCAAAGCCTGCTACGAGCTGGGCGAGGATAACGGCGTCTCCGCTGAACCCCCATTGAGTAGCACTCCACCATCCTCCGAAGAAAATCCCTGCAACAAACATTAAGGCGGGGATCAAGTAGAGCAGGGCTGAGGCTGTGACGATGGCTTTATCCGATTTGAGCTGGACGAGAATTCGGTCGCCGGGAGCGGCGCCGGTGGCATTGAGCGCTTCGATATCAATGACAGAAGACTGTCGGAAGAGATTGCCCAGCATCCCGCGGCGCTGGGCTACTTCTTCTGGTGAGCAGGCGGTGCTCACAATACACGTGCAGTTTTCACATGTGCCGCTGCGATAGATTCTCACGCGCACGCGATCGGCGACCTGCGCGATGACAATCCCTTCGGCGGAGTCTTTGGTCACAGATGACACCTCAGCTGAAAGTATACTAAAACAGTCCGAGTTTTACAAGGCTAAAGAAGAGCCGAAAGGGTTGTGCGCAATCTCGGTCTTGCAACAGCATATAGCCGAGGCACCGGGGGTACGCTTCATCGCGTCTATGCCCGCCGCGATCCAAAATGTGTTATAATGTTGGCAACATGGCATCATTACAGACCAAGGAGTGGTTGAGCAATGTTCATCGTTACTGAGAAGGCGGCGCAAGCTCTGCATCAGTTTTTGCAGAGTGAGGGCAAGGGGGACCACGCGCTGCGCGTCGTGGCTCAAAGCGGCGGTTGTTGCGGGCTAGCTTACGGGCTCTTTTTGGAGAAAGAGAGCGCACCCGGCGACACAGTCGTGCAGGCCGGGCAAGTCAAAATCTTTCTAGATCAGATGAGCAGCTCGCTCTTGTCCGAAGCCACACTCGATTTCAGCGACGGCCCAGAGCAAGGATTCTTTATAGACAACCCCAAAGCCCACCAGGGTTCTTGTGGCTGTAGCTCCGGCGCCGAAAGCAACGATGGGGGCTGTGGCTGCGGCTGTGGGCACTGATACAACTAAGGAGTGAGTATGACTGCAACATGGATTCTTCTAGGCGTCGTCGCCTTGCTCGTCTTGCTGGTGATCGGGCTGTACAACAGCTTGGTCACTTCACGCAACCGGGTAGATAACGCTTGGTCGCAGATTGATGTGCAACTGAAGCGTCGTCATGATCTCATTCCCAACTTGGTCGAATTCTGTAAGGGATATATGAAGTACGAGCAATCGGTGCTCGAAGGCGTGACCAAGGCCCGCCAACAAGCCGTCAATATCTCCGGAGGCAGCGTCCAAGAACGAGCCCAAGTCGAAAATATCTTGACCGATGCCCTCCGCCAGCTCTTCGCCGTTGTCGAAAACTATCCCGATCTGAAAGCGAATCAGAATATGTTGGCCCTGCAAGAAGAGCTGAAGGCGACGGAAAACAGAATCGCGTTCGCGCGCCAGCACTACAACGACTCCGTGATGTCATACAATACGCAAATCCAGCAGTTCCCAGCCAATCTCTTCGCGGGCAGCTTCGGCTTCCAGCCCAAGGCGTTCTTTGAGTTGACCGACCCTGCTCAGCGCGAGCCGGTTAAAGTGCAGTTTTAAGAATGTACGATGCGATTGCTGCCAATCGCCGCAACACCTTCCTGCTGATGGTGGTGATGACGGCGGTCTTAATGGTGCTGGGGTATGCATTGGGGCTCTCCTGGGGGCTGGGCGAGGGCGGCCTCATCATAGCCGGGATTGTCGCGCTCTTCTGGATAGGGGTCAGCTATTTTAACGGCGACAGCATCTTGCTGTCAGCCAGTCGCGCTCGCGAGATTCACAAGGCCGACCATCCCCAGCTCTTTAACGTTGTCGAAGAACTGACCATCGCCGCAGGTCTGCCCATGCCCAAGATCTATATTATCGAAGATTCAGCCCCAAACGCGTTTGCTACCGGCAGAGCCCCCCAAAACGCCTCCGTAGCTATCACTACAGGGCTCTTGGAGAAGCTCAATCGAGAAGAATTGCAAGGTGTGATGGCCCACGAACTTTCGCATATCCAGAACCGAGATATTCTCTATGCCACGTTGATTGGAGCCATCGCCGGTGCGATCATTTTGATTGCAGACGTCTTTCTGCGTACCGTGCGCTTCAGCGGTGGACGAAGCAGCCGCGGCGGCAAGAGCAAAGGAGGGGGCGGTGCGGCGTTCATCGTCGTTGCGGGAATGCTATTAGCAATCCTCGCGCCGGTGATCGCGCGGCTCTTACAGTTGGCGGTCTCGCGCCAGCGCGAATATCTCGCTGACGCTTCGGCGGCAATGATGACTCGCTATCCGGAGGGGCTTGCTTCAGCGCTAGAGAAGATCGCGCGCGACCCGGACCCCCTGGAGGTCGCCAGTCGCGCTACTCAGCATCTCTTTATAGTGAATCCGTTTGAAAAAGACAGGTGGAGCTTAGACTCCCTGTGGTCTACTCATCCGCCTCTCGACGAGCGGGTGAAACGTTTACGGGCACTCAAATGAGCAGGGGCGGTTCGCGAACCGCCCCTACGGTGCGTCAATTCATATGAATTTCGCTCTCTTGAATGAGATTCTCAAACGAGACGAGCTTCTGGCGCAGCTTCATGCCCTTTAATCTCTCTAAGGCTTCTTTCTCAATCTGGCGGATGCGCTCGCGGCTGAGGTTGAACTGCTTGCCCACTTCTTCTAGGGTGAGCGGCTGCTGACCGCTCAAGCCAAAGCGCAAGTCTAACACCTTGCGCTCGCGCTCGCTCAGCTCGCTGATGGCACGGCGCAGCTCCTCACGTTGGATGTCCGAGAAGGCCTCTTGTAACGGAGAGGACTTCGTCCGCCCGATGAAGTCACCCAGCACAGAGCCCTCTTCTTCGTCGCCAATGGGCTCTTCAAATGAGCGTGTGTATGGGCTAATCTTCTTGACGCGCTCCACTTCTTCTACTGGGACGCCGAGCATTCTGGATAAGTCTTGCAAGCTCGGCGGCTCACCGTTCTCTTGGACATATTCTTCCTCGGCTTTATAGATGCGCCGCATCAATTCGAGCACGTGCGTCGGGATGCGAATAGTTCGCGCTTTATCGGCGATGGCGCGACTGATCGCCTGGCGAATCCACCACGTCGCATAGGTACTGAATTTGTACCCCTTGCGATGGTCGAATTTTTCGATGGCTTTCATCAGGCCGATATTGCCCTCTTGGATCAAGTCCAACAGAGACAGCCCGCTGCCCTGATGTTTTTTCGCGATGGAGACGACTAAACGCAGATTGGCCAGCGCCAGTTGCTCGCGGGCTTTCTTATCCCCCCGAGCGACGCGCCGCGCCAGCTTCACTTCCTCCTCGCGGGTCAGAAGAGGGACTTTCCCAATCTCCTGCAGATACAGCTTGACGAGGTCTTCAGAGAGATCGCCTTCAACTTTGCTCTCTTCAGCAGCATGCAGTTCAGGCTCGAGCTCCTCTTCAAGCTCCTCTTCGAGTTCTTCTTCGCCATTCCCCATCTCGAAAATCTCCGTTTCTTCTTCTGTGTGCATGCGAATCACAAACTCCTCCTCTATCTATTCTAGACAAGAGTCTCGCGGTTTCAGACACAAAGAAACCTCTGGCCTTGCCAGAGGGTGCTTTTACACCAAGAATTCCTGCGCAAGCTAATAACATTATAGCTTTCTCGATAGCTACTGTCAAGAGCAGTTCCGGATTTTGGGCAATCTGTGCCCCTTTGGGGCCACGCTGTACCGAAAAGCTCTATACTTTTTGCTGCCAAGAGCATAACAGTGTAAATAATTGCGAACCTGCATGAAAGATCACGGTCTTCACTCGGGCTATAAGGTGCCCGCTGTCCGCCCTTGAAGAGCGCACTCCTCAGCGCGGAAGAGACAGGGCTCCTTGTCGCCTTGGCTGCGAGGGGGTAAAGTAATTTTATGGATCTGAAGAGAAAACAGATCGGCGTGTTGATGGGCGGACTCTCGCCGGAGCGCCAAGTTTCGCTCTGGTCTGGCCAGAATGTCTGTGACGCGTTAATACGTCGTGGCTACCGAGCGAAAGCGCACGTGCTCGATGAGACGGACCAAATTGTCCCGACCCTTTCTGAGATGGATGTTGCATTTCTCTGTCTACACGGCGGGATAGGCGAAGACGGAACACTCCAGGCCCTCTTAGAGGTCCTGGGGATTCCCTATGTCGGGTCGGGGGTTTTGGCGTGTGCTTTGGCTATGAACAAGCTGCAAGCCAAGCGCATCTTCGTCAGTCAGAAGTTGCCCACAGCTCCTTGGGCCGAGTATGAGAATGAGCTGTGGCCTGATTGGCAAGACCGCGTGAGGGCAGAGATTGGGTTTCCCTGCGTCGTCAAGCCCATCGCTTCAGGCTCCAGTGTCGGCGTCCATATCGTTCACACTCCAGCAGAGCTCATCCCAGCTTGTCAGACCACTCAAGAAGCATTTGGAGATTTTTTTGTCGAGCAATTCGTTCCCGGGAAGGAGATCACCGCCGGGGTGCTGAGAATAGATGGCGAAGACCGCGCTCTCCCGTTGGTCGAGTTGCGCCCCCATCGAGAATTCTATGATTACATTGCCAAATACACCCCTGGTGAGTGTGATGTTATTACTCCCGCCGAATTGCCCCCTGAAACGACCGTCCGCGTGCAAAAGTTAGCCCTGGAAGCGCACAGGGCGCTGGGCTGTTTCGGGTTTTCGCGGGTGGACGTGCGCGTGACGCCTGAAAATGAGCCCTATATACTCGAAGTGAACACCCTGCCGGGGATGACCAACACGAGCGATCTCCCGAAGGCTGCGGCGGCCTTTGGCATAGCGTTCGACGAATTAGTTGAGCAGATGCTTCTCACAGCCATTGAAAAGAAACAATGGGCAGCCGGAGTTCAGAGTGTTTGAGTAAAGCGTCGGCAGCGCACATCGTCGGGCGGGCACCAATAAAACTGAAAACGCTCTTCGAGCCAGCGCCCGATCACGCTTCCCCGCGCCAGGTGATGCGCATAGTGCGCGTGCAGGCACTTGACGCTCTGGGGCTCACTAATCCCGGCGATCCCTCGATCTTGAAGGGATTCCAGCCAGCCGCGTTCAGCCAGCAATTTCTGATCTTCGGGGCTGAGCAGCGACAAGCGTTCGTGAGCGTAGCGCAGGTGGTCTCGGTGATAGCTGGCCTGTAGCCTGGGGTCGTGTTGAATGTGCTCTTGGAGTTTAGTAATGATCCCTTGCTCTTCGAGGCGGGAGAGCTGTGCAACGAGCACGGGGCAGGTCAGCCAGAAGAGTGTCGGAAATGGTTCTATTTCCTGCTCATCCTTCAGTAAGGGTGCGACGCGAACGACACTAGGGTACCCCCAGGGGCAGCGGACCTCAATACCCAGTAGGCCCCGGGGAGGGCGTCCCAGCTGATGTGCTATGATCTTGAGATCGTTCGGCATTGTCTCTACGCTATCAGAGCGGTTGTGTCAATGCAAATGTTTGCAGGTGGACAGAATATTTCTTATACTCGTCTGCCGAGGCACTTGTTATGAGCATTCTGATTAATGGCCATACGAAAGTGTTGGTGCAGGGCATCACAGGGAAAGAGGGCAGCTTTCACACGCTCCAAATGATAGAGTACGGGACCAAAGTTGTCGCGGGCATGGTGCCGGGCAAGGGGGGCTCGCAGTTCCACGGCGTTCCCATCTATAATACGGTGCGTGAAGCCGTCACACACCACAAAATTGACGCGACGATGGTGATCGTCCCCCCGGCGTTCGCTGCTGACGCCATGTTAGAAGCTGCCGATGCCGATATCGGCCTCATTGTCTGCTTGACTGAGCATATTCCGGTTCATCACATGCTGAAGGTCTATCAGATTATGAGGACCAAAGGGGTACGCTTGATCGGCCCGAACTGCCCAGGGCTCATCTCGCCCGGGAAATCGAAAATAGGCTTCTTGCCTAATCACGTTTTCAGACCCGGCCCCGTGGGACTCGTCAGCCGGAGCGGCACGTTGACGTATGAGATCGCGGCCCAGCTATCGCGTGCAGGGATTGGGCAGTCCACGGTTGTTGGGATCGGAGGCGATCCCATCGTTGGTAGCTCGTTCGTTGATATGTTAGAACTTTTTCAGAAGGACCGTCAGACCAAGCTCGCTGTATTAGTCGGCGAGATCGGCGGGACAGACGAAGAGCAGGCTGCCGAGTATATTGCTCAAGAGATGACTAAGCCAGTTGTCGCATACATTGCCGGCTTTTCGGCGCCGCCAGGCAAGCGCATGGGCCACGCCGGAGCGATCATTTCCGGGGGCGAGGGCACTGCAGAAGCGAAAGCAAAGGCATTAGAATCGAAAGGGGTCTCCGTTGCCAGAACGCCGGGGCAGGTGGTCGAATTGGTGCGCCAGATACTGTAGCCTTCCCTCGCGGCTCTCGCCTGCGCCCTGCTCTTCTTGCGTTAGTTCCCCGACTGGCGTTAAGATATCTTGGGAGGAATTGTATGGGGTTCAGTTGCGGGCTGGTCGGACTGCCCAATGTCGGCAAGAGCACTATCTTCAATGCTCTGACGGCGGCCGGGGCCAAAGTTGAGAATTACCCCTTCACTACGATTGAACCCAACGTCGGTATCGCCCCAGTACCAGATCAACGACTTGACCAGGTGCATAAACTCTTCCCCGACAAAAAGAAAATTCCGACGACGTTGCAGTTTATAGATATCGCCGGTTTGGTCAAAGGAGCAAGCGAGGGCCAGGGGTTGGGGAATCAGTTCTTAGCAGAGATTCGCAACGTGGATGCGATCGTGCACGTCGTTCGTTGCTTTGAGGACCCTGACGTTGTGCACGTGGATGGCTCGCTCAATCCCCGGCGCGATATAGAGATCATCGAGACCGAGCTATTATTAAAAGACCTAGAAACTGTAGAGAAGCGCGTCAAATCGCTGGCTTCACGGGTGAAAGCCGGGGACAAGGCCGCCAAAATCGAACACGACTTTTTCGAGCGGGTGCGCCAGGCGCTCGCGCAAGGGCAACGCCTTGTCGAGACGGTCATTCACGAGCATGAGCGACCGTTTCTGAAGGATTGGAATCCCCTCACGCTCAAGCCCGTACTCTTGGTGGCCAACGTCGGCGATCAGGGGGAAAACGAGTATTCTCAAGAAGTCGAAAAGCTCGCTGAGGAGCGCAACACACAGTCGGTGATCATTCGGGGGCGCTTGGAATCTGAAGTTTTGGAGGCTGCTGAGACAGAAGAGGAGCGTCGCGTCTTCCGGCACGAGTGGGGAGTTGAAGAATCTGGGCTCGATGCTCTCGTGCGTGCTGGGTATGAGATTCTGCACTTGGTCACGTTTTACACGACCGATGGTCCCCAAGTGCGGGCCTGGACGGTGCCCAAGGGGACGCACGCGCCGCAAGCGGGAGCGAAGATTCACACGGATTTTGCTGAACGTTTTGTGCAGTGCGAGGTCGCCCGCTGGGAAGAGCTTGTGAAAGAGGGCTCGCTGCACAAGCTCCGCGAGCTCGGGCGTTTACACCGTCATGGTGAGAAGTACGAAGTGCAAGACGGTGACGTGATCCATTTTGTGGTCGCGTAGCATGCAGCCCTGCTACTTCTGGTGTTTTATTGTGTGTGAGAACTTCTCTGCCAGGGCGCGTTCCACGCACTTGGGGACGAAGCGCGTCACGTCTCCCCCATAGCTCTTGACTTGGCGGACAATGCTGGAGCTAATAAACGAAAAATCGCGGCTGGTCATCAGATAGACGCTCTCAAAATCTGGATCTAAGTCCCGGTTGGTCAGTGCTAACTGAAACTCGTACTCAAAATCCGTACTGGCGCGCAGCCCCCGTACAACGGCACGCACGCCCAGCTCCCGTGCCAGATGCACTAAGAGCCCGTCGTGAGCGATTACGTTGACATCTCCGAGATCCGTCTCTTTGAGAGCTTCTTCGACGAGGCGCTTGCGCTCTTCCAGTGAGAAGAGCATGGGTTTGCCAGGATTGCGCATCACAGAGATCGTGAGCTCATCGAAGAGTTTTTTCGCGCGCTTGATGATGTCAATGTGCCCGTACGTGATCGGGTCGAAGCTGCCGGGATAGAGTGCTTTCGTCATATAGAGCATCGTAACAGATTTTTCAGAGTAAAGTCAAAACTCCGTCCCCACCCGCGCCTTGATCCCTTTGTCAAACGGGTGCTTAATCTTGCGCACTTCGGTCACTAAGTCGGCGATCTCTTCGATCTCTGGAAGCCTTTTGTGGCTGCCCGTCAGCACACACTCGGTCTTGGGGGCCTTGTTCTTCACAGCTTTGATCAAGTCTTCTGAAGAGATGACGCCCATCTGCACGGCGTAGAGAGACTCGTCTACGATGACCATGTCATACTGTCCGGAAGCGAGTGCTCGCGTCGTAGCTTCTAAGGCTTTGCGTCCGGCTTCGAGATGCCCTTCCGTAGGTTGGCCGATCAGCCATGCGGGCATCCCGAACCGCTCGAACGAAAAGTTCTCAAAACGTTTTAGAGCTGTGAGTTCGCCGTATTCTTCAAAAGCTTCGACGCCCTCGATCCCGCCCTTCAAGAACTGAATGAGGTGCACGCGAAAGCCCCGTCCCAACGCGCGCAGCGCCATCCCTAAAGCAGCCGTCGTCTTGCCCTTGCCGTTCCCCCACCACATCTGCACCAAGCCTAACTCGTTCGCCATACGAACTCCTTAGCTGCTCCAACGCAGCATCGCGCCCCCTGGAGCAAGTCCAGAAAATATTTTCGGGTGAATGATCTCAGCTAAGATCTCTAATCCCGTCACGATTCGTGGTCCCGGCCGATTGAAGTACGCCGACGCTTCAACGAGAAAAACTTGGCTCTCTTTGACAGCGGACAGCTCCTCCCAGCCGTCTAATTCTGTCAACAAGTTAATCTCCTGCAACGTGCGCTCAATCGAGAAACCGCAAGGCATCAAGACCAGAAAATCCGGGTTATACGTTTGTATCTCCTCCCAGTCGGCGTAGCGCGATGGCCGGCCGGTCTCTCCCAGCCAATCTTCCCCACCGGCATACTCGACCATCTGAGGCACCCAATGGCCGCCGACCATCAACGGCTCCAGCCACTCAATACAGCACACTTTCGGGTGGTGCGCGATCTCCTGAGCCTTAGCCCTGACGCGCTCGACACGCCGACGCAACTGCGCGACGACCTGCTGCGCTTTAGCCTGACATCCAGCTACTGCTCCGACGGTCAGAATAGTGTCAAAAATATCTTCGAGCGTATAGGGCTCCAGAGAGACGATCTTCGTACGGCCCTCTAAGATTTTGGCTGCTGTGCGCACATCGTCCAACGACGGCGCACAGACTGTGCACAGTTCTTGGGTGAAAATGAGATCAGGCTGTAATTTTTGCAATAACTCGGCGTCAATGTGATAGACACTGAGCCCTGTATGGAGTTGCTCGCGCACGATCTGGTCAATCTCGGCGCTGGACATGTCAGGGTGAACGAGCGCTTGGCTCAGTTTGGGTTTTGTTACGACTTCCGGCGGCCAATCACAGTCATGCGAGACGCCGACCAAACTCTCTCCCAGCCCTAGTGCGCAAACGATCTCAGTCGCGCTGGGCAGCAGCGAGGCGATCTTCATGGGCCGAGCTCCTGGGGCGCTGCGCTCCCCACAGGGACGATATACCGATCACCCGCACCGTTCACCATGCGAACGCGCGCCTTGAAGACCTGCTCGATCAAGTTCGCGCTCAGCGCCTGCTCTGGCTTGCCCACGGCAACGATCCGTCCTTCTTCTAATACAGCGAGGCGGTCGGTATAGCGCAGCGCCAGATTGAGATCGTGGAGCGAGACGACTACAGATACATGGTGCTGGTGCGCCAGCGAACCGATAAGTTCCATAATCTCTAGCTGATAATTGAGATCGAGATGAGCTGTGGGCTCATCTAACAAGAGCACTTTTGGTTCTTGGGCCAAGGCCATCGCCAGCCAGACTCGTTGTCGTTCGCCGCTGCTGAGCTGCTGCACCGATCTGTCGGCCAACGCCAGGACATCGGCCATGGCCATTGTCCGTTGGACGATGTCCCGATCTCGGAGCGAGAGCCGCTGCCAGCGCTCCAGATGGGGCAGCCGCCCCATCTCGACGACCTCTCTCACCGTGAAGTCGAACGAGCAAGAGACCTCTTGTTCCAGGGCGGCGATCTCCCGCGCGAGCGCCTTGGGCGCAAGCTCGCTCAAGCGGCGGAAATCGAGATAGACTGCGCCGGTTTGGGGAGCAAGCCTTCCGGAGATCGCCCGCAGGAGCGTCGTCTTGCCGGAACCGTTGGGCCCCACCAGTCCGAAGACCTCACTGTGCATGATTTCTATATTGAGATCGCCCAGCACCAAGCGCCCCTCATATCCCAGCTGCACGTTCTCTAAGCGAATCATAGCGAGGCCCCCACTTGTGCCCGCCGACGCAGCAAGAACAAGAAGAACGGCGCCCCAAAGAGAGCTGTGATAATCCCCACCGGCAACTCAGCCGGGGTGAGCACGGTACGAGCGACAGCGTCACAGAACACGAGCAAGACCGCACCGCCCAGGGCTGAGACCGGCAGCAATATTCTGTGATCGGGGCCGACGAGCAGTCTCATCATATGGGGCACGATCAGTCCGACAAAGCCGATCGTTCCCGAGACCGCGACGGCGGCAGCGGTGAGCACCGTCACAGCCAGCAAGAGAATCTTTCTCAGGTGACGCGGCTCGACCCCCAAATGGGCTGCCATCTCTTCTCCCAAAGAGAGAGCATTGAGATCGCGTGCAAAGAGCATGAGCGCCAAGCCCGTTACCAAGACTGTCCCCAGCAGCCCGATGACATAAAGCCAGTGGGCGCCGCCCAGCCCACCTAAGATCCAGAAGACCAAGCGCCGCGTATCCTGAGCGGCTTCACTGTAGAAGAGCAAAAAGCTCGTGATGGCCGAGAAGAGCGCCGCGAGCGCTACCCCAGACAGAATGAGCGCGTAATTGTCGAGTTGGGCCAAGCGCGTCTGTGCTATGCGATAGACGATCCCTACGGAGAGTAGGCCGCCGAGAAACGCTCCCAACGGTACGGCTCCTGGATAGCTATCAAGATGGAGCGCGATGGCAAGGGCAGCTCCCGCCGTCGCGCCGCTGGCGATCCCTAAGAGATACGGGTCGGCGAGAGGGTTGCGAAAGAGCCCTTGCATCACCGCACCGCAGAGGGCCAGAGCCCCGCCGACAAGGGCCGCCAACAGCACCCTGGGCAGTCGAATCTGAGTGAGAATAAACACTTGCGTTGGGTCACCGCTCAGGAGCGAGATGGGCACAGCGCCAATGGCCATACCCACCACCAGGGCAAGCACAAGCAACACGCTCAGGCTGCTTATGGCTAGCGGGCCCTTCCATTGCTTCATAAGTAACCCCATGCTGCGAGGTTCATAAGAATCTTTAGCGATTGGGATGTAACAAATCCGCGACGGTCTTGATCGTCTGAGCGATGCGCGAAGAGACCCACTGCGACGCGCTGATCCCGTAGACGCGCTTCTCACGCACCGCTTTCACCCCTTGCAACAGACGGTGCTGCGTGATGAGCGGTATGAGCAGGGGGTCAGTGAAGATCACGCTGGGGTCGCGCTTGACCAGCTCTTCGAAGCTGACTTGTTTATAATCGGCGACATCGGGGAAGATATTAATGCCCCCAGCACGCAGTACGATCTCATTTTCGGGAGTGCCACGGCCGGCGGCGAAGGGTGGTTGTTCTCCCGACGGATAGAGAATGGCCACGGTCGGCTTGAAGCGATCTATGACCGAGCCTTCTATGGTCACGATCTCTTCAGCGATCTTGCCGATCAGTGTATCGGCTTGCTTGGTGTCACCGTCAATGACGAGCCCCACGGCGCGGATCGTCCTAAAAATCTCTGTGACGCTATCAATGGCGCCGGTGCCGACCTTGCCCAACGAGACGACGATCAGCCCGGCGCGCTCAAGCGTGTCGCGCACGGCGCCAATCGCGCCGAAGATCACATCGGGCTTGAGCGCGATAATAATTTCAGTATTGGGATTGAAGACCGGCCCGACCCGTGGAAGATTGACTACCTCTTTGGGGTTATCTGCCGATTCACTCACGCCTACAATACGATTTAAAGCCCCCAGGTCAATGAGAATCTCCGTATAGAGTGGTGTCCCGGCGACCACAATCCGTTCCGGGCGTTTGGCGATCGTGATCTCCTTGCCCCGGTCGTCCGTTACTTTCACGGGATAATCTGCCAATGAAGGCCAAACCAGCCCGACTACCAGAAGAACAAGCAACCCAACAAGTTTCCATCGCGTCCAGCGCATAGATCTCCTCCTTCTGTTCGGTGAAAATTACTCTATTTCGATGGCAAAGAACATAAGACGGCCCACAGCCCGCGCGCCGCCGCTCCGCGAGCCGGGCCAAAGACGATCACGATCAGATCGCCGTTGTGTAGTTGTGGAAACGCCTGTTCGAGCAGCCGGCTATCGTCGGGGTTGTGCTCCGCGAGGGGTCTTTCTTCCTCGATGAAGTATATTGCCTCCTTCTGCTTGGTGAGAAAGAGCGCCGCGGTCGCGCCCTCTCGGATCGCTATATCTCGATAGAGCCACGTCTGAAAGCCGGTGGCCGCCCCACGCACTTGGGCCATGCGGTTGTAGCGATCGAGCATCAGGTTTTGCAGGCGAACCTCTCGAACGTCTACGACCGAGTGGAGCTGTGCCGAGAGCATCTGTTGCCCGCGCTCTGTCAGTGCAGTACCCAGCTTGGAGAAAGCAACGAGCCGCCGGGCTTCGAGTTTCTCTAATTCCGTGCGCACGACGCTCTCGGTCAATCCCGTTCGGTCTACGAGCGCTCGGCGCCCCAAGGGGGCTTCTCTCAGCTCATAGAGCAACTGATATGCTATGTGCTCGCGCATGGGCGCGACCCTGTGGGATGCCATCTCCCACCTCCAAACGTATTGTACTCTTTTCCCTGTGGCTGTGCAAGAGAAGGCTTCCATGTGCGTCGTTTGACAACACGCTAGGGCGCAGTTATAGTAGTACCCTTGGGAGGGTAAGATATGAGACACCAACCCCGCCGAGAGATTTTATCCGAAGACACCGGTAGCCCATACTATGAGCTACGCAAGTATCCAGAACCCACGGTCTGCTCCGTCTGCAGTTTGGTTTATCACAAGGGCCGCTGGACCAATGGCCTCTCTGCACCTTCTGGCGCCAACAGAGAGCTCTGTCCAGCTTGCAGACGCACACAAGATCGCAACCCCGGTGGCGTCGTTTACTTAGACGGCTCGTACTTGCAAGCTCGCCGCGATGAAATTCTCAATGTCGCCAAGAACCAAGAGAAGTTAGCCCGCGAGCAACGACCTCTCCAACGCATTATGTGGATTAAGCCCAATGGCAGCGGCCTTGAGATAGCTACGACGAATTTCCACTTGGCCCGCCGCATCGGCGAAGCGATACACCAAGCGCACAAGGGCAATTTGGACATCAAATACTCCGACGGCGACCGGTTTGCCCGCGTCTACTGGCAGCGCGGCGACGAGCCCAAACGCTGATGCCATGCCTGCGTGTGATAGTAGCATCGCGACTTTCTTAGAAGAGCTTTCTGGGGCAACTCCTACGCCCGGCGGAGGCAGCGCGGCCGGGCTCACCGGCAGCATTGCGGCTTCATTGGTCGCGATGGTCGCGGGACTCACCATCAGGAAGAAAGCTTATCAACCTGTTGAAGCCGAAATGCACACTGTGCTCGCCGAAGCGATCCAGCTGCGAGACGAACTGAGAGAACTGGTGAACCGTGACAGCGACGCTTTTAATAAAGTGATGATAGCTTCCAAGCTGCCGCGTGAAACCGATACTGAAAGACATGCCCGACAAGAGCAGCTCCAAGTTGCTCTCAAGCAGGCGACGGAGATCCCTTATCAGACGGCCTCGCGCTGTTATCGGACGTTGGAGCTGGCTGAGATCGTCGTGACCAAGGGCAACAAGAACGCCCTCAGCGATGGTGGCGCGGCGGCGTGCTTGGCGGAAGGTGCTCTGCAAGCCGCCCTGCTTAATGTAGCAGTGAATTTAGCAGCCATCTCTGACGAAGCCTTTAAGGGCGAGTACGTCCGCGAGCGAGAGAGACTTTCTCGACAGGCTCAAGCTAAACGTCAGGCGATCTTACGCACTATCGCGGAGCGCCTCACAGCTTCATAAATCTTTACTTCCTGAACCCCGGCGGCCAGGGGTAGTGGGTATCTGCGCCGCAGAGGTCGCTTACGTTATCTCGGATCTCGTTGTTGCTCCCTTGTAAGGCCTCTGGATCAATGTCCTCATCTCTCTCCAGGTAAGGGCAGATCCCATAGTAGTTATTGATGACAAAGTTATTTGAGAAATCCAGCCGTACCTGCTGTCTAAATTGCACTCCTCCTCCTGCGTCAGGGTCAGAATAGGTGCCTGGAGAACCGCTGTTCTCCGAGATCCAGTTATATTTGACCTCGGCGCGAGGGAGGCCGTACAACCCTTGACCCTCATACAATGCTAAGCCAAGGTGATTGCTTACGATCCGATTACGGAGGATGCGAAACCGTGGGGGAGGTGCAGGTGAGAATCGTTTTTCTACGCCGGTCCTAATGCCTGTACCATTCCCAACGATCAGGTTGTTGTGGATGTCTGCTTGGCCGTCGGACCCAATCTCAATGCCAATGCCATAGCCTTGAACTTGATTGCTAAAAATTTGGGCTGATGCGTCCTTAACCACTGTGATGCCTATTAAGCGCCCCATTGGGGAAGAGAGTTGGTTGCTGAAGATAGATGCTGCTCCTCCAAACCTCACTTCAATGCTACCCAAGAGATTCCAGCTGATCTCTGCGTAGCTCCTCTGTAGGGGGCTCCGTTGTCCATGAATCTGGATGAGAGGACGGATAACATTTCCCGCGATTGTAGCCCTCGAGCCTTCCAGCACATCGATACCAGTCCCTATTAAGAGAGAGCTGGCAGGATCAATGTCCGATGGTATATAATCTGGTAGTTCATTGGAGCTAATGGATGCTTGAGAGCGCACTAGGCGGATGCCTGATTCCGTGTAGCCCGCGATCCGGTTGTATTTGATTGCGAAGACTTCGGCATCCTCGACCAGAATTCCCACCGAGCCGCTGAAGATGCCCAGTCCGCTGAGCCCGCTCAGATAGGTCCCTTTGACAAAGATAACGGGCTTGGTGGAGTCAGGGGCTTCTAGCCGGACCAGTTCACGTCCCGCCCCCTCGAGTTTCACGTTCTTGGTGAGGACCACGTGCTCACGGTAGAGCCCAGGGCGAATGTGCACCGTTCCTGATTGATGTGGCCCCAATTGGACGGCATCGATAGCCGCTTGGATCGTCTGGAAGCAAGGGCTGTTGCCCCCGCAGGTTGGATCGTCGTCATCCACCCAGGCTTCTGTCAGTTGCTGGATGGCCGTGACCGGAGCCTTGGTGGTGGAGAAGCTCACCCCCAGACCGATCAGTGCAAACACTAGCAGAACTACCATGACAGTGTAGTAAGCGAAGTGTCTCATTATGTGCCTCCTTGTGTGCCTGCCTAAGGCTTTCATGGTTTCCTACTAGGAAGGGAGCGCGGGTACGATAGTATAATCGGACACGGCCCCCCACACTCCTCTTCGAGCTGTTCTACGAGTGCCTCGGCGAGGAAGAGAATACACCCCATATCTCCTCCGCAGACGCCGTAGGCCAGCCACCAAGCCGTCTGAGAGGAGTACCCAAAGTAGGCTGTTTCAGCAGCTGTTATGGCTTGCTCCATTTTTTGCACCAACTCCCCTATGGTGTTTTCGTTTCCTCCCGCATAAGGTGTACCTAAGGCTTGAGCAAGGGCAGCCGCGACTGCGTCGAGAAATACCTGATCCTTTGGATCTCCGATAATCCTGATCTCCCACTGCCCGCCTTCGTTAGACAAGATAATCACAGGTGTTTGCAAGCTTATGTTCATGCCTTGCAAGGTTGTCACAAGCTGATCCACAGCATCGGGATCTGCGCTGAAGACAACCAGCACTGTGATAGCCGTGCCCATAGGGTTGTTGCCCAGGTTTTGGCTAGCCACCCATCTTCTTGCTATCTGCGCGATTTGCTCGATGTTCCCCACAATTTTACCGACTTCATCCTTGCCGAGCTTGGCCTCGACGTGGACGAAGACCGTGACCTGTCTGCCCTCAATGGTCGCAGTGGCGACGACATGAACCTGAAGATCAACGTCTATCTGTGGAAACAACCAGGACCAGCCGCTGCCTCCGTGGATTTGCCAGCCAGCTTGATCCAATGCTGCAAAGGCG
>FWPU01000147.1_pt1 | contig 141256 bp, 131 predicted proteins | sample 2228361 | NCBI WGS metagenome assembly FWPU01 (sample SAMEA103939777, study PRJEB20133) | metagenome | reverse complement strand
GTTGAATCCCCGGCAGAAATCCAAAAGGCGGCGGCTCAAAAAGAGGCATAGAGCACGAAGAGTCCTATAGAAAAAGCCGTCTCCTGGAAAGAGGATTTCCAGACCGTTTCGAGCCGCCAAAAAAGAGGCGGGAACAGCCCAAAGAACCGCCAACAAGGTTCCCCAAATGGCAATGGCCACCGTTTCCACAAGGGACTTGAAATAATCTTTGATATTGGAAAGGTTTGTCTGAGGCGGGAAATACCCGCCTCTTTTTTCATCAAGAATGCGCTGGAACTCTTTTTCCACCAGAGCCAGGCGTTCTTGCGCAGGAAGTGAGGCCAACCGTTTTTCCGCCAGCTCGAGAGCCTCTCGTTGCAACGCCTCAGGTGCCTTTAGGTTCCCGTTTTGTTGATGGACTTCCTTAAGTTCTTGAAGGGTTTGCTGGATCAACATAATTCGAGGCATGCGTTCGGCTTGAGCTCTTGCCGCCTGCACCTCCTCTTGGGTCAATGTGCGCCCGAAGAGGTATTCCCAAGCATGGTGCCTTTTTTCCCAGAGTTTCATGGGATTGATACCGGTCCATACATAGGTGCTTCCCAGCACGACCAGGATCAAGAGAATCGCCGCGCTCCGTTTGAATCCCTTCCACGAGAAGAAAAAGAAGGAAACTGAGGAGAACGACAGGTTTTTGGCATCCATGATGGGATTGGTCTCCGGTCAGGAAGCCTGCGCCAGCTGCTTCTTGAGCTGGTTCAAGTACCGAATAACGTCGTAGACCGTATCATTCGAGGGGGCATACCCGCCGATCTGAAGCTTTTCCAGGCCGGCTTTGTCGCTGTTAAACATCATGAGAGCTCCGACAAAGGCGGCTTTCAAACTTTCAGGGAGATCGTTTCTTGCACACATGGGCGATCCGGGAATCAGTTCGGATTTCCATAAAACGTTGAATTCGTTCCAAGAAACTTGGCTTTTTTCGCTCATGCGGTTGAGATCGATGTTATTGGTGGCGGCAACGTCTATGGTTCCGGTCTTCACCGCAAGAATGCTTGCTCCGTGGGATCCTGAGAACTTGACTTCTTTAAAGTATTGCTTGGGATCGACTTTCAGGTCTCGATAGAAAAGAAGGTTTGGCACGAGGTATCCCGAGGTGGAGTTGGGATCTGTGAAAGCGAACACTTTTCCCTTGGCATCTTCAAGTTTTTCAATGCCGGAGCCCTTTTTAGCTATAATAACGCCATAATAACCGGGTTCACCGGATGTGTCCTTTTCCATGGCGAGAGCCACGGCCCCGGCTTTTTCTGAAGCCTCCACGTAACTCTTTGGACCAAGATAAGCGAAATCGATGTGCTTATGGGCCATGGCCGTAATCACGCCGGCATAATCGGAGGCGCTTTGAGCTTCCACCTTAACCCCAAGGGTTTTTTCCAGATGGGTGATCAGGGGTTCAAAACGCTTGACGATGTCGGCACCACCTTCCGTTGGAATCAAGCCGATTTTAATCGTTTTCGGCCATGTTCCCGGGTCGGCGGCTGCGTGACCGGTCCACAACAATCCCACAAGAGCGACGAGCACATTGCTGAGAACCCAGAACTTTCTGAAGCTTTTCATGTGTTTCCTCCTGAGTTTTGTTAAAATTACGAAAGCCTTTTCATGCACAGGCTGCCGCACCTTCCATGGTGACAGGGCATTTTTCATGGTACACCTCTGTCACCACTTCGCTGGTCAAAAGGGATGCAGGTCCATCAAACACGACGCGCCCTTGACTCATACCCAAGACCCTTTTGGCGTAGCGTTTTACAAAATCCAGATGATGAAGGTTCACAACCACGGGAATGTTTTTCTTTTCGTGGATTTCTCGAAGAAGACCCATGACCAACGAGGCGCTTTTAGGGTCCAGGCTGGCAATGGGTTCATCGGCCAGGATCACGTCAGGTTCCTGAGCCAACACACGAGCGATAGCCACCCGTTGCTGTTGACCTCCGGACAGGCAGTTCGCCCTTTGAAAAGCCAAATCCGCGATGCCCACTTCGGCCAAGCAATGAAGCGCGAATTCTTTTTCTTTCTTGGGAAAGACTCGTCCCAGGGAGAGTGTGTGAAGGACCGGTGAAGTTTGAAAACGCAAACGCCCAGCGAGCACGTTTTCCAAGACCGAAAGACGAGGTACCAGATGGAACTGCTGAAAAATCATGCCGACTTTCTGCCGAACCCTCTGTAGAGCACCGCCGGAGACGTTGGTAATGTCTTCCCCAAGAAGTATGACACGTCCGGATGTGGGTTTCAGAAGTCTGTTCAGGCATCGCAGCAGTGTGGATTTTCCAGCCCCGGAACAGCCGATGATCACGAGGAATTCATCTTCCCGTAGATCAAAAGAGACTCCGTCAACGGCGACGGTTCCAGAAGGGTATCGTTTGACCAAATCCTGGACCTGGAGTACAGGTTCCGCTCTAAGGGGCCCTAAAAGAGAGGCTGCATTGCCCATGATGATGGCTCCTTGTCTCGCATGATGCCGTCTTTTTTGAAGGTATCTGGACAACAAATCCCTCGAAGGGATGGGTGACTTTCATAAACAAGCCTTCCGCCGACCCAGAGTTGGCGGGGACGTGCCCATGGAGAAGCAAGTTCTACGACGGCCAGATCGGCTGAAAAACCGGGTTGCAGGGCTCCGAAGACACCGCAATGTTTTAAGAATCGTGCCGGGTTTGAGGTCACATGGGCCAGAGCCGGCTCCAGTGGAAGGCAACCCAGGTGAGCCAGAACAAAGGGGGCTTGAAGAAGACATTCCGGGTAGTAGTCGCTGACGAGAATATCCGTCAGCCCTTGAGAGACGGCTTCGCGGGCGCTTAGATGATTGTTGGAGGAGGATCCTCGCAGAACGTTCGGGGCTCCCACAAGCACGGCCATGTGTCGACGACGAGCTTCCTCGGCCGCTTCCAAGGAAATGGGAAATTCACAGCCAATGGCTCCCAGGCTGTGAATAAGAGACACCTTTTCGCAGCTGTCATCATCATGGCTTAAAAGCGGCACGCCGTAACGACGTATTGTTTTGGTCAGTTGCACAACGTCATGCCAGGCCCGGTCCCTTCTATGGATTTTTGAAGCCGCCATGGCTGCGGTCTGCGAAGAGCTGAGTTTGTAAGTGCCGGCATAATATCGGTGGTAGGCTTCGTAGGTGCGGAATTGCCCTTGGCCTGGTGTGTGGTCCATGATCGAAGCCACATCCACACAACCGGATTGCAAAAGCTCTTCGAAAATACCCCGAGCCTCCTCGGAACCCACCTCAAACCGAGCGTGGACAAGATGTCGAACGGAGGCCTCGCCGGATGCGCTAAAGGCCTTGATCATGCGGACCATTTCGGCGGCTCTGTGCGGAGAGCGAAGTCCCAACTCATTATCGGCAAAGCTCACCGCATGACAAAAAGTGCTGATTCCACAGGCCGCCAATCTTCGATCCAGGGCTGCCAAAGCAAATCCCGGATCAAAATACACGCCGGGGCGCATCTCGATGCATTTTTCCAAGACATCCGAATGGAGGTCCACCAAACCGGGGAGAATGAGGGCACCGTGAACGTCGATGATACGGGTCTTTTCAGCAAGAATGTTCCCCAAGGATCCTACTTCCAAAATGACCGCTTCATCAAAAATCACGGCTCCTTTTTCATGAAGCCTTTCTCCGTCAAACACGGGACCACCGAAGAGACAGATTTTCATAGGCTGTCTCCTGAAATCTTCAGGGTCGACTGCCGAGTGTTGTTCGGGGCTTCGTGTGTCGCTTGAAAAAAATCCAGGCGGTAAACCCGTGAGTCCGCCCTGCGAAACCCCACTTTTTCGTAGAACCCACGTTGGGTACTCAAGCGGTTTTCGCTGGTGAGCACTTCGAGTCGAATTGCTCCACAGGTGCGAGCGTGTTCCAGAGCGTGGGCCATAAGGGCGTGCCCGATACCTTGCCCACGCCAATCCGGATGCACGACAAGTTCCTCGATCGAGACCTGTGGACCTGCAAGACGCAGACAGGTGGTGGTGCGAAGGGTCATCATACCCACCACCTGGCCGTTGGAATCCAAAACGGCGAGAAGACAAAGATATTCGGGATTTTGGAGAAGGGTGGCAAAGGCCTGGCACACTTTTTCCCAAGGCGTCGAATACCCCAAATGAAAGAGAAGCTCGTGAATGCAGACAGTGTCCCTTGGCTCAGCTTGTCGAAACCCTATGTTCATGACATTGCCGTTCCCAGATTCCTGATCGTTTCTGTGCTCCAGAATCCTTCACTCCACAAGTTGTCCTTGCGAACCCGCCGCTATTCAAGATCCTTTGTGTGACGAGACGATGATCCTGGGGTTAAAATTCAATGACAGGATTCGGCGATAAAAGCGGGATGTCCTGATTGGCAGAAATCTCAAAGGCTTCTGAGGTCTCCGGCGGCGATCACTTCTCGCAGCTCGGGAACACAAGAAGTGGATTTTTCTTCTTCATGGTTCACCACCATTTCGGCCGCAGCGGAAGGGCGCATGCGGCCTGAGGTGGCCCTTGAACCCAGAACGGCGCCTTTTTTTAGCTTTCGACTGAAACACAACGGAGACAAAAAAAGGGGTTCGGTCATTTGACCTAACCCCCTGGATTTTTCTGGAGCCGGCGATGGGATTCGAACCCGCGACCTGCTGATTACGAATCAGCTGCTCTACCCCTGAGCTACGCCGGCCCGGGAAGCGGCAAGGCTTATAGCACGCGGTTTTTTGGGCGGTCAAGGTCAATCTCAAGGAGTCCAAAAGGCTTGCCATGCCTCATGGTCGAAGCGGGGAATCCGAGAGGGTGTTCGAAAAGGGCCCTTTTTTCTGAAGCGCAGGGGGCCTGAGCGCAAAAGAAGCGGGCCGAAGGCCCGCGCTTTCAGGGAAAACGCCGTTCGCCATAAGGACACGGCGCATCGTGTTCAGAGCCTTAAAAATGACATTGCCTGGCATGGCTCTGTAAGGTTCTCGGACAAGCTTCCAGGGTTCCGCTTTACGACCGACGTGGCTTTTCCGGCCACGGAAGTGTCAGGCTGACGAACCCTTCACGCTTTGAAAGCCACGCACTTCATTTCAATAGGGGCGCCTCGAGGCAGAGCGCTCACCTGCACCACGGCGCGAGCCGGCTTATGGTTTCCAAAAGCTTGTTCGTAAAGGGTGTTAAACCTTTGAAAGTTGGCGAGATCAGTCAAAAAGACATCTACCGCCACCACATCGCTCATGGCATACCCTGCTGCTTCCAGAACCTTTTCCACATTGTGCAGCACTTGGAGGGCCTGCGTGTCAAAAGCACCTTCCACCAGCTGCCCCGTTTCGGGACTTAGAGGAATTTGGCCGCTTACAAAAAGCCAAGGGCCGACTTGGACGGCTTGACTGTAAGGGCCGATGGCCGCAGGGGCTTTCTCTGTTTGCACGAAATGGAAGGACATGGTTTTCTCCTGCGTCTTTAAGAGAAATCGCAAAGAAACTCTTAGGGCCCATGGGCCCCGTTAGATTTTAAGAATCTTTAGGCTTGAATCCCTCCTGGCTTTATCCAGTCGGCAGCCCTTGTAACATCCGAAAAGACGGTTGCCAAGGTGCTTTCGTGCCTTTAAGATGCCTTTCAGGGATTTCGAAAGACATCGAAATCTTGGGTGTCAAAGCCAATGCAGGATGACGGGGGACGAGTGGCTTCCTTGCCTGTAAAAAAAATCCTCATGTACAGCCATGACACCTTTGGCTTGGGCCATATTCGTCGCACCCTGGCCATCGCACGAAGTTTGCGCAAAGTTCCCGCCACCGTCCTGATTCTGACCGGTTCGCCTCTCGTGGGACGTTTCAAGATTCCTCGCAGAGTCGATTTTGTACGTATTCCCGGAATGATCAAGGTGACCAATGAAGAGTATCTTCCCCTTTCCATGAAACTCGAGGCCACGGAAGTTCTGGAGATTCGAAAAAACATCATCTTAAGTGCCGCCCAGGCCTTTCGCCCCGATTTTTTTATTGTGGACAAAGCACCTCTGGGCTTGAAACGCGAAGTGGTGGACACTTTGCACTGGATGCGAGACGCTATTCCTTTCTGCACCACCATCTTGGGTTTGCGTGACATCATGGATGAGGCACAGGCGACCATCGAGGACTGGCAAAGTAAGGGCATCTATGAAGCCATGGAAGCCCTCTACGATGAAATCTGGGTCTACGGCGATCAATCCCTTTATGATTCCGTCAAGGAATACCGTATTCCAGAGATCACAGCCCGAAAGGTCATCTTCACCGGCTACATTCCCCGCCACGTTCCGTCGACTTTGGAAGTGAAACAGATGCGGCGTGAATTGGGTCTAAACGAGGACCACCAGATGGTGCTCATGACCACAGGAGGCGGCGGCGACGGCTATCCGGTGGTGAACACCTTTCTGAAAGCCTTTGAGGAGCATGAGCCACCTCACACCATGAGAGCTGTGATTGTCACCGGGCCGTTTTTGTCGCCTACCCATTTCAGAGAAGTGGCTAGGCGCTGTGAATGCCTCGGGTTTAAGCTTTTTCGGTTTCATCGGTTCATGGAAAGTCTCATCGGGGCCGCTGACGTGGTCGTCAGCATGGGCGGTTACAATACGGTCTGTGAAATCATCAGCCAAAAAAAACCGTTTCTCATCATTCCTCGCACCGTGCCGAGACAGGAGCAGCTTATTCGAGCAGAAGTTTTATGCCGTCGCGGTTTTTGTGAATATTTACATCCGGAACATCTAAGCCCTTTAGCCGTGTATCAAAAGGTGATGCAACTCCTGACCAACGGCACGGGCATTTCCGCCAAAGCTTCGGAATTTCCCTTTACGGCTCTGGAAGTTATTCGGGCGCGGGTTTCGGAAAATGACAAAGGAGCTCGAGTCCAATGGGCATGAAGCAGACGGGGAGTTTTAAAGCCCCACTTTTGGGCATGGTGCTCAAAGGGTACCCACGCATTTCCGAATCCTTTATAAGCCAGGAAATCGCTCTCTTGGAATCCATGGGCCTGCCCATTGAAATCTATTCTCTGCGCCAGCCTCGAGAGTCTTTCACCCATGAGAGCGTGCGTCGCATTCGTGCATCGGTGACCTATCTTCCCGAATACGTGTTACCTCACCTTCGAGCTGTTCTTGAGCCGAACCTGCGCCTATGGGCTCAGCTGGGCACACGTTACGTTCGAGCCTTTCGCGAGGCTCTGCAGCGTGCCGTGGATCGACGCACCACGGCCACCCTTCGCCACTTTTTTCAAGCCGGTTACCTGGCATGGCATCGATTGATGGGACGTCCCATACGGCATCTGCATGCCCATTTTTGCCATACTCCCACATCGGTCGCTCTTTTCACTTCCCGTTTGACGGGACTGCCTTACAGCTTTACGGCTCACGCCAAAGACATTTACACTTCGGACCCAGATCAGCTGCGCCGCAAAATAGAACAAGCTCGGTTCGTGGTCACCTGCACGGCTTCCAACGCCCGTTACCTGAAATCCCTTTTGGAAGCCGCTGAACCCAAGGACTCCAAGCGATTTTCCTCGATTCCCATTCACACCATTTATCACGGGATTGATCTTCACTTCTTCACCTACGGCACAAAGCCTTGGCCGGCCCCACCGTTTCGCGTGCTATCCGTAGGTCGATTGGTGCCGAAGAAAGGCTACGATGATCTTTTACAGGCTCTGAAAATCCTGGAAACCCTTGGGGTGGATTTTCATTTCGATCACATCGGCTCAGGCGAGGAAAAGGAAAAGATTCATGCTTTAGCTCGCCATTTAGGGCTTCAGCCTCGTGTGACCTTTCATGGCACGTTACCTCACGAAAAAGTCATCGAGTTCTATCGCCGTTCCCACGTCTTTGTCCTGGCATGTAAGACGGCTCCTAACGGCGATCGGGACGGTATTCCCAACGTCTTGGTGGAAGCCATGGCTGTGGGACTGCCTGTGGTGAGCACTCGGCATGCGGCTGTTCCGGAACTCGTGGAAGACGGTGTGAGCGGCATTCTCGTGCCCCCGGCATCTCCTGGAGCTTTGGCCGCGGCACTCAAGAGCGTGCTTGAAGCCGGCTCATCTCTGGATCCCCTGAGACTGGCCGCCCGCAGGACCGTGGAGACCCACTTTGACAGTCGGCGATGTATTCACCAGCTTTACGAATTGTTACGGAAGGCTGTCGGAAATCCTTGAGAATCGCTTTCTATTGCCCTAACAAGCCCTTGGAACATCCGGACCCTTCTGGTGATCAGACCATCGCGCAGGGGCTTGTGCGGGCACTGGAGCTTTCCGGTCATGGGTGCCGGGAAATGAGCACGTTTCGAGCCCGCTGGTTTTGGAGGCAAAGGGGTGGGTGGGTTCGAGCCGCCCAAGGGCTTATGCAGGCGTTTCGTCGAGCCGTGGCATGGTGTCCTGAACTCTGGCTGACCTATCACACTTACTACAAGGCTCCGGATGTGATCGGGCCGTGGCTTTCGCGGCTTCTCCGGATTCCCTATGTTCTCTTTCAGCCCATGTACAGCACGAAACACCGAAGGAATCCAAAAACTCGAACGGGGTTTTATTTGAACCGATGGGCTCTAAGCCGGGCTCATCTGGCTGTGATCAACAATCGAAAGGATCGTGAGGCTCTGGAACGTATTATTCCTTCGGACCGTCTTGTGTATGTGGCGCCGGGTATTTTCCCCGAAATGTTTCAACATAGCGATGAGGCCCGGCGAACTGTTCGTGCTCAGTACGGCTTTGTCGACCATCAGCCTGTGATTCTCACGGTGGCCAGATTTCGGCCTGGAGCGAAAAGAAAAAGTCTTCACTTTCTTTTTCATGCCCTGTCCCGAATTGGGAATATTCCTCTACCTTGGTGCCTTCTGGTGGTAGGGGATGGTCCTCTGGAAGCGGAGATGCGCCGAACGGCTACCAATCGCTTAGGACGACGAGTGGTTTTTGCGGGCCGTGTGGCACGCCGCGAACTCTATGCCTACTACAGTGCGGCTGACCTCTTTGCGTTTCCAGGAATCAAAGAATCCCTGGGCATGGTTTACTTGGAAGCTCAGGCCTGCGGTCTTCCGGTGGTGGCTTTGCGTGAAGGAGGAGTGGACCAGGTGATGCTCGACGGCCTTACAGGCCTTCTGATTCCCCACAAAAACACCAAGGCATATGCCGAAGCTGTCAGAGATCTTCTTGCAGATGAAAAGCGACGCCTCTTTTTGGGGCGCGAAGCCGCTCAATTCGTCAACGTGCATCGGAATCTCCATCGGCAGGTTCGGTATCTTTCCGGCCTTTTGGAATCCGTGACCGGCCAGTCGTGAAATCGTGAAGTCGTGAAGTCGTGAAGTCGTGAAATCGGGAAATCGGGAAATCGGGAGAGAGGGAGATGTGGGGAGGGGTATGAAAGTTGCCGTTATTTCGGACATTCACGGTAATCTGGAGGCCTTTGAGGAAGTGCTGCGGGATTTGGAAGACACCCGTCCGGATCGGGTCGTATGCCTTGGAGATGCCGTGGGCTATGGTCCCGATCCGGAAGCCGTGGTACGACTCCTTCAGTCCCACCATATTCCCTGTGTTTTAGGAAACCACGAATGGGCCCTATTGCATCCGGCGCACCTGGATTGGTTTAATCCGTCGGCTCGAAGATCCTTGGAATTGACCCGGGAACTACTCAGTGTCGAAGCGCTACGAACTGTGACATCGTGGCCGACCACACGACGTGAGCAAGATGCTCTGTGTGTCCATGGGTGCCCTCCGGACTCGGTCACCAGATACCTTTTTGAGGTGTCGTTTGAAGAAATTCCCGTGCTTTTTTCGCTCTATGAAGATCCCGTATGTTTCGTTGGGCACACGCACCAGCTGCGCTGGGTGCGATGGGATGGAACCCGGGCGTCTTCCGGCCGGTTCCAAACCGATGAGCTGAAGTTGGACTCGTCGGTTCGCTACATCATCAATGTGGGCAGTGTGGGGCAACCGCGTGACGGAGACAACCGCGCTAAGTACGTCCTATGGGACACCGCGGCTGAGACGGTTTCCGTGCGTCGGGTTTCCTACGAAATTTCCAAAACAGTGCAAAAGATTCTCGCCTTGGGGTTTCCACGTATCAACGCCGATCGGCTTTGGTAAGTTTATTTGATGAGTTGAACAGATAAGGGGTTTTCGTGCGGACCATCGGTCGGTATCAGATTTTGGGGCTCTTGGGCCGAGGTGGCATGGGCCGAGTGTATCGCGTGTGGGATTTTGAAACGTCGCAAATCCTCGCCCTGAAAATCATGGATCCTCATCCACATCTGCTGGCGCTTCTTGGAGAAAAGCAAGCACGACATATCTTCCTTCTGGAAACTTCCGTCATGGAAAGGATACGCGGCCCTCATGTGGCCCGCATCCTGGACCAGGGCATGCACGAAGGTCGGCCTTTTTTTATCATGGAATACCATTGCCATCTCTTGGCGGACCTTATCGGGGAAGACGCCGTGCTGGAACAGCCCACTCGTCCCCTGCCCGCTCGAGATGCTTTTAGGCTCATGGAAGAGATCCTCGCCGGCCTTGAAGCCATGCATCGTATGGGGATGGTGCATCGGGATCTGAAACCGGCCAACGTGCTGCTTACGGAGGAAGGTTCGGTCAAGATCATCGATTTCGGCTTGTCCAAAATGCCTGGCGTTTCCTTTCCGAGACCCAAGCAACTTGTTGTGGGAACACCTTACTATGCTGCGCCCGAGCAGGAACGAAACCCCGATGAAGCGACACCGGCTTCGGACCTGTACAGTGCCGCAGTCCTCTTTTTTCGGCTTCTTACGGGATTTCTTCCTTCGGAGCCATCGTTTTTAGTCCTGACCCATCCCTTTGATGAACCGGCTTGGAAAAAGTTTTTTCGCAAAGCCTTGGCGGCCGCGCCTGCTCGACGCTACCAAAGCGTTGGTGGAATGAGGCGAGCCCTCAAAGCCCTTCAGAAAGGCTTTGATACTTCCTTGGATCGAGCATGTCGGCTCTGGCACGAAGAAGCGCCGCAAAGCCCGGAAAAAGTTCGGTGTCGTCCTGAACCCGTCAAGGTGCGCAGAAAAGACGCCCGGGACTTTTTCGATCTGGATGCATTGTGGCGCCCGCACCGAGAAACGGTCAACACTTGGACCATCCTTCAAGATTGTCTTTATGACGCAACAACAGGATTATGGTGGCAACGTGATGGTTCCGGGCAAAGGATGTCGTGGCCTGAAGCCAAGCTGTACACGCAGAACCTGTGCCGTGAGGCTTTTTGCGGTCGCACGGATTGGCGGCTTCCTACGGTTTCCGAAGTGGCCAGCATCCTCAAAAGACCTCGTTACCCGGAAACATTTTGCCTGGAACCGGTTTTTTCTCGGCGCGTGCAACGTTTCTGGACGGCGGACCGCTGTTCCTATCGATCGGCCTGGCATGCAAGTTCTGAATTGGGCTATGTTGGAGTGCAGGATTCTTCCTGCCGCATGCATGTGCGTGCCGTGGCTGGGCCGGCGACGGGACCCGTGTGATGTTTGACAAGAGGAGAAGGCCATGTCCTTCGGCTGGAGAGATCAACTTAGAGCTTATCTTTTTCCCACCGAGCGCCGTTCTGAAACCTCTTTAAGGGAAAAGGTTCGCTTTGCAAGCCGTGTGTTGTACCTGAGCCTCTGGAAGTTCAATCGGGATTTTTGCTTTGATCGAGCGGCAAGCTTGGCTTTTGCCACCATTCTGTCTTTGATCCCCTTTGCCGTTCTTTTTTTGAGCTTTGTGGGGCTGCTGGGGGGTGGGGAACGGATCATGCACTTTGTGCAGGAAAAGATCCTTCCCGCCGTTGTTCCTGAATTCCAAGACCAGGTCATAGAGTGGTTGGAAAGCTACATTTCTCCTACCGTGTTTAAGGCGGGTCCGGCCGGCCTCATCAACTTGGCGGCCCTGCTGGGCTTGATCATGGGAGCCCTCAATATTTTGATCACCGCAGAAAGGGTTTTTAACAATATCTGGAGGGCTAAAGGATCCCGCCATTACTTTCAAAAGGTCACGGCTTTTTGGGTCCTGCTGACCTCCAGCCCTTTTGTGATCTTGGCCTCCATGTGGATCGGCAATGTTCTGGTCCCGCACGGCGGGGCCGTCGACTCTTTTTTGCAAAGGCATATCCTAGCCCGTAGCCTCTACAGTGTGTGCGCTCCCGTTCTGGTGGAAACTGTTTGTTTTGCCCTGATCTATTTATACCTGCCGTCGGCGCGCGTGCGGTTTCGAAACGCGGTCATTGCCGGGTTCTGTGCCGCCGTTTTGTGGGAATTATCCAAAAAGGGTTTTTATCTTTACGTGGGTCAAGCCGGTGGAATGACCAACTTTTATCGCAACTTGGCAACGGTGCCCTTGTTTTTCGTCTGGCTTTTTCTCACATGGATCATCATTCTGTGGGGAGGCCAGCTGAACTACGCCCTGCAAAATACAAAAGCCCTCAGCATGGAACAAGGCCAAGGGGGTGCAACGCATCGGTATTCCCAGGTGTTCCTGGGGTTTTTTCTTCTGTTTCGCACCTATGAGAGCTTTCTGAAAGGCCATGAACCTTCCAAACTGGAGACGCTGGCCGACGAGGTAGGGGTTCCTCAGGAGACGCTTCTGGAAATGGCCGAGTTTTTTGTGGAACACCGCATCCTGGTGGAAGACGCTCGGCTGGAGGGGCGCTACGCCCTGGCGAAACATCCGTCCCGCATCCTGTTGGAGGATCTGGCTCGACGCCTTCATGAAAAGGAGTTTCCCGGCGAGATCTTCTTGCTGAACCTTAACCAAAGAGATCGTTCAAAAACCCTCGGTGACGCTGGCGCGCTTCCCCATGTGGCCCAGGAATTACTCAGGGCGGCCTTGAGCGGCTATTTTTTGCCTTTTTCGAGCAAAACCCTTGAGGATATTCGACAAGACATCGGCCGGCCGAGCCTCGAGGACGTCGAATCGTGAAATCGTGAAGTCGTGAATCGTGAAGTCGTGAATCGTGAAGTGGTATATTGAGAAATGTTGAAGAGGGAAGGCGGGAAGTGGAGAGGCTGGTGAGACAAGAAGGTCTGATGGCTTTCCTAGAAAGGAGTTGTCACACCCACCTTTCGATCTGGAACGGAGCGTTCAGCCCTTGGTGCCTCACCGTTTCACCCCTTACGACTTCACGATTCACCCTTTACGATTTCGCGCTTCCCGATTTACGATTTCACGATTCACGATTCACGATTTACGATTTCACGATTCACGATTTACGATTCACGATTTCACGACTTCACGATTTCACGACTCCACGACACTTGGGAGGTAGGGGCATTGATGTCGACTCTTGGAGATACGCTGGAAGGGGTGGCGTTGGACGGGGACGTTTTCGATCAGACGCAGGAAGACATTCCGGATCGGTCTACCTGGTTTCGACGATGTCGTCGGGTGGTGGTGAAGGTGGGCAGTGCCGTTCTGACCACGCCTCGAGGCCTCGATCGCGTGATCATTCATCGGCTGACCGATCAAATTGTGGAGCTCAAAAACCGTGGCCATGAGGTGCTCATTGTTTCCTCGGGAGCGGTGGCTTCCGGCATGCGCAAGGTGGGCCTCAAGGAAAAGCCTCGAACCATTCCACAAAAACAGGCGACCGCCGCCATCGGGCAAACCTTTCTCATGAACGCATGGGAAGAAGCCTTTGACAAATTTGAACTTCTCACGGCCCAAATCCTTCTCACCAACGAAGACCTTGCCCATCGGCACCGGTACCTCAACGCGCGCAACACTCTGGAAACCCTTCTAGACTGGAACATTGTTCCGGTGGTGAACGAAAACGACACGGTGGTGGTGGAAGAAATCAAGTTTGGAGACAACGACCAGCTTTCGGCGCTCATTGCCGGCTTGGTGGCCGCCGACCTGGTGGTCATCCTGACCGATACGGAAGGCTTGTATGACTGCGATCCTCGAACCCATCCGGACGCTCGACTGATAAGCGTTGTCCACGGATTCAGCCCGAAACTGACGGCTTGCGCCACCCCGGAGCCTGGAGCCGTGGGAACGGGGGGCATGTTAAGCAAATTGCAAGCTGCCAGGAAATGTCTGGCATCGGGTATTCCCATGGTCATCGGGCCGGGTCGGGAAAAAGATGTTCTGCTCCGCCTCTTTGATGGAGAACCCTTAGGAACGCTTTTTTTGCCCAAGCGACGTTTGTATCACGGCAAGAAGATTTGGTTGGCCAATTTGCCCAAGCCTGCGGGGGAATTGGTGCTGGATCAAGGGGCTGTAAGGGCTTTACAGAAGGCGGGTAAATCCCTGTTGCCCATCGGCATTCGTGAAGTGCGAGGCACCTTTGGCGTGGGGGCTGCGGTCCGCTGCGTGGACGAAAAGGGAGCTCTGGTGGGTGTGGGCTTGACCAACTATCGCTCCGGAGAAATCGAACGCATTAAGGGGCATCACACGGAAGACATTGAGCGTCTGCTGGGCTATAAGCACTCCGACGAGGTTATCCATCGCAATAACTTTGTTCTCAATGAATCATAGACTTGGAACTCGCACCGAAGAAGAGGAAGCCTTATGGGTTACAGGGAAGACATGACAGAAATGGGAAGGCGGGCACGGGAGGCGGCGCACCTCATGGCCAAGGCGGGCATGACCCTTAAGCAGCTTTTTCTGGAAAAAACAGCGGATCGTATCCTTGCCGAACGGGAGCGCATCGCCGAAGCTAACGCTTTGGATATTGCGGGGGCGGAAGAAAAAGGGCTCCCCAAGGCCAAGGTGGATCGACTGCGCCTGACCGAGAAGGTCCTCAAGGAAATGACGGACGGTTTACGCCAGGTGGCGCAGCTCCCCGATCCGGTCGGTCAGGTCACAAGCCTATGGACTCGACCCAATGGGTTACGCGTGGGGCGAATGCGGATTCCCTTGGGAGTGGTGGGGATCATCTACGAATCACGCCCCAACGTCACGGTGGATGCGGCTGGATTGTGCATCAAGGCCGGAAATGCCGTCATTTTGCGGGGAGGCTCCGAGGCTTTTCATTCCAATCGATGTCTCGCTCAAATCCTTCAGGAAACCCTTGCGCAGGCGGGGTTGCCTGAGACGGCCGTTCAAGTGGTGGGGACGACCGACCGTGAGGCGGTGCTCGAGCTTTTACGTCTGGAAGAATACATCGATGTGATGATTCCTCGAGGGGGTGAAGATCTCATTCGTTTTGTAGCCGAAAACGCGCGTATGCCTGTTTTGAAGCATTATAAAGGCGTTTGCCATATTTACGTGGATGAAAGGGTCAATATGGAGATGGCCGAGAAGGTGTGCCTGAACGCCAAGGTGCAACGGCCTGGAGTGTGCAATGCCATGGAAACCCTTTTGGTGCACCGCAAGGTGGCCCCCACGTTTTTGCCACGCATGGCCGAAACCTTTCGTCGCCATGGCGTTGAACTGAGAGGATGCCCGGAAACCTGTCGGCTTGTGCCGGAATGTCGGGCGGCGACCGAAGAGGATTGGGGCATGGAATATCTGGACCTGGTGCTGGCCGTCAAAGTGGTGGCATCCATGGATGAAGCCATCGATCACATTACCCGTTACGGGTCCAACCACACGGAAGCCATTCTCACAGAAGATTTTGACCGGGCCATGCGTTTCCTGCAGGAAGTTCAGTCCAGTCTGGTTTTGGTGAACGCCTCCACAAGATTTAATGACGGATACCAGCTGGGGTTGGGAGCGGAAATCGGTATTTCCACATCACGATTGCATGCCTTTGGACCCATGGGAGTCGAAGAACTGACCACCACGAAGTTCATTGCTTTTGGCACGGGACAACTGCGGGAGTAGCAAGATAAATGGCGGTTGGGAACGGAGAAAACGCGTTCTTTAAAAGAAAACACCACCGGCTTTCTCGAAAAAGCTGCTGAGGAAAGGGTCGTGCAAGGGTCATGAGCCGGCATGGTCCGGAACGCATCGGTATTCTAGGAGGCACCTTCAATCCGGTGCATGTGGGGCATTTGCGCATGGCCGAAGAGGCCCTAGAAGCTTTGGCCTTGGACCTGTGCCTGTTCATTCCGGCCTGGGTGCCCCCTCACAAACCCGATCCCACCCTGGTGTCTTACGAACACCGATGGCACATGCTGGAACTGGCTCTGGCCGGGCATCCACGGTTTGGCATCTCGGATGTGGAAAAACGCTTGGAAGGAACATCCTACACGGTGCGCACTTTACGCACCTTGAGTGCCGAACTGCCACCCCACACCCAGCTGTTTCTTTTGGTGGGTACCGACGCTTTTTTTGAAATGGCCACCTGGTGGCGTTACCGTGAAATCTTCCGTTTAGCTTTCGTGACGGTGCTGCAAAGACCCGGGACCGTGCAAAAGGATGTTCTGCAATTCCTTCACACACATGTGTCTGCGGACTATGAACAGGATTCGGCGGGGATCAGAGAAGAGACCATGGTGGAAGGGACGACCTACCGATCACCGACTTTACTTTCGGTGGTCAGCCTGAACACCACTCGGCTGGATATCGCCTCATCCCGCATTCGAGCCTTGAAGGCTCGAGGAAAATCCATTCGATTTCTAGTCCCTGATGCGGTGATGGATTATATTATCAAAAAAGGCTTGTACCGTTGAAAGATTTCAAAGAGCCCTAAAGGGAGGAATAATGGCCGACACAGGAAAACGTTCCAAGAACACTCGCACCCGCATGGACCCTTTATCCAAGGCGCTTTCGTGCGCCAGGGAAGCCGACAATCGTAAGGCTTTGGATATTGTCCTTTTGGATGTTTCTAAGATCACCACCCTGGCGGATTATTTTCTCATTTGCAGCGGCCGCTCCAGCCGTCAGGTGCAAGGGATTGCTGAAGCGGTGCAGACTCGACTTCGGGAACTGGGAGTACGCCCCTTGGGTGTGGAAGGGGAAAGGGAAGGACACTGGGTCCTTTTGGACTATGGGGATGTGATTATGCACATCTTCTATCAACCCATTCGAGAGATTTACGATTTGGAGAGCTTGTGGTCAGAAGGAGCCGTGGTGCCTTTGCATGAGCACCTGGTGGTTCCAAACGGGGAACGAGGATGACACGTCTATGGCGCAGAGCCTTGTGCGTGAGCCTTGTGTTGTGCCTGCTTCACGGGGCGGGACCATGGCGCTGCTGGGCTTTGGATTTGGGTGAAGAAAAGGAATTGGGCCGTAAGCTTTTGCAGACGGTTCGAGAACATTTTCGCCTTGTTGAAGATCCGGAAGTGGCCGGATATGTGCAAGCGGTCGGGAAGCGTGTGGAACGTGCGATAGGGCCGACCCATTACGATTACGCCTTTTTCGTCATTGATGACAACACGCCTAACGCATTCGCCATTCCAGGAGGTTACGTCTTCATCTTTCGAGGCCTCATGGAACTCATGGAATCCGAAGCTGAACTGGCGAGTATTCTCGCGCACGAGCTCGCCCACGTGCAGTCCCGCCACATTCACAAGCAACTGGAAAAGGGCCGTATTCTTAGTATCGCCGCCATTGCGGGCGTTCTGGCGGGAGCTTTTCTGGGTCTGGAAAGCAATGCGGCCCAAGCTCTGGCCGTGGGAACCATGGCGGGTGTGCAAACGTTGCAGCTGAAGTACAGCCGCGAGAACGAAGAAGAAGCCGACCGGTTGGGTTTTGAGTACTTGGTGTCGGCAGGCTATGATGCTCAAGCCATGGTGACCGTTATGCAAAAGATGCGGCGCATGAATTGGCAGAGCGATTCCCGCGTGCCTTCTTATCTCATGACCCATCCGGCCTTGGGGGAACGCGTGGGCTATTTGGAGCAGCTCGTGGAGCACAAGGGATCTCGGCCTTCGACCCAAAAGGTCCGGGATCCCGTGGGGGACTACCCCTTGGTGCAAGCCATTTTGCTCAGCCGCCATGCTGACTTTGAGGCGGCTCAAAACCGCTTTCAGGGTTGGTTGGAAGATTCAAGCCGCAAACCGGCCGCCCTCTATGGACTTGGACGCTTGAACCTGGACAAGGGACGCCTGAACGAGTCCTTGAATTTTCTTCGCCAAGCAGCCCTTCTCAAACCCTCAAGTGCTCTGGTGCTCACCGGTCTAGGGGAAGCTTATCATCGGCTGGGTCAGCTGGAAGAAGCGGAGAGGTTCCTGCGTTCAGCCCTCGCTCTTGATGATGAATCACCCATGGTGCACCTGCGCTTGGGCCTTATTTATCAGGAACAGGGGAAATGGAAGGAAGCCTTGCAACACTTGAAAAGGGCGGAGGAACTGTCGCCGCTTAATACTGAGCTGGATTATCAGCTGGGGGTGGTCTACGGGCGCATGCAGGATTTGGGACCGGCACATTATTACCTGGCCCGTTATGCCATGAGGCGTGGGGAGGTGAAACTGGTGGCGTTTCACCTGGAAAAAGCCAAAAGTTACCTCCCGGCTTCTGATGAGCGTCTTCGAGAATTGGAGCGGTGGCTCAAAGAGGCGAAGAAATCCCCCCGTGGTTCGTGAGCGCCTCGAACCCGCATCGTGAAGGGTTGGGACGACGTGACGGTTTTGAAGGATGGCTTCCCGTACGGCGGGGCTGTGTAAAAGCTCGTGACACGTGACCCACGGCCTTGTGTGAGGATCCTGGCTGCTGGATGGGAGTGGACGTGCATGGTAGGGGCGGACCTGAGTGTCCGCCCTGAAGTTTTTTGCCGGGGTGAGTTTACGGGGCGGACACATAGGTCCGCCCCTACAGGGGCTTTATGGAAGGGATTAGCCTTACCTGGGTGCTGGAGATCTTGGGGTGGATGATCTTTGTGGGGGTGCGTCATGGTCCGGGGGAATCGGTACGTGTGCGGGGATCCTGGCTGCTGGATGGGAGTGGACGTGCATGGTAGGGGCGGACCTGAGTGTCCGCCCTGAAGTTTTTTGCCGGGGTGAGTTTACGGGGCGGACACATGGGTCCGCCCCTGCAGGGTTCGATCCAGAGGGAGGATTTTCAGCTTGTTACGCTGGTGGACCTAGGAGCGTTCGAGGGGCTTTGGGATTTCCGCCATGACTTGAACCTTGCCCGTCATGAGCAACTTCTTGACGATCTTGGAAAAGCAGTGCTACACATGCACCTTACATCTTAGGGGAAAGTGTGACAAAGCATCGAGCGTCGACCCAACCAAAGGGTCTGGGGCGTGGAGGAGGGACCCATGAAAATTTTGGTCAGTGACAACCTGTCGGAGTCGGGCATTGAAAAGCTTAAGGCTGTTCCCGGTTTTGAAGTGGAAGTGAACACCAGCCTGACCCATGAAGAGCTGGTCAGCATTATTAAAGAATACGACGCCTTAATTATTCGCAGTGCCACCAAGGTGACGCGGGATGTGATTGAAGCCGCGGACAACTTGAAGGTCATCGGTCGAGCCGGCATTGGGTTGGACAACGTGGATATTCCTGCGGCGACCAAGCGCGGCATCGTGGTCATGAACACCCCGGAAGGAAACGTGATCACGACCGCCGAACACACCATCGCCATGCTCATGGCCTTGTCCCGTAATATTCCTCAGGCTAACAAGTCCATGAAGGAAGGCAAGTGGGAAAAGAAAAAATTTCGAGGCAAGGAAGTCTTCAATAAGACGCTGGGCGTGGTGGGGATTGGCCGTATCGGCCGTGTCGTGGCGGATCGGGCCAAGGGACTGAAGATGAACGTGATCGCCTTTGACCCTTACATTAACGAAGAAACCATTCGAAAGTTGGGGGTGGAGGCTGTCAGTTTCGATGATCTGCTCGCTCGAGCTGATTACATTACGGTTCACACGCCCATGACCCAGGAGACCCGGAACCTCATCAACAAAGAAGCCTTCAAGAAAATGAAGCCCGGTGTCTTCATCATCAACTGTGCCCGTGGAGGTATCGTCAACGAGCAGGATCTTTATGAAGCGATTCAAGAAGGAATCGTGGCCGGTGCGGCCTTAGACGTGTTTGTGGAAGAACCCCCGAAGAACAATCCTTTGTTGGAACTGGACAAGGTGATCGCCACACCGCATTTGGGAGCATCCACGGATGAAGCTCAGGAAAACGTGGCCTTGGCTGTGGCCGACCAGGTTATTGATTACTTGCTTAACGGAACCATTCGAAACGCGGTCAATGCGCCGGCCATTGACGGAGAGGTTCTGGCCACCATGCGGCCGTACCTGGAGCTTTCCGAAAAACTGGGATGCCTCGTCCAGCAGATCACTCGGGGAGCTCCGGAACAGATTTCCATCGAGTATGTGGGCGATGTGTGCCAGGTGAAAGACACCAAACCCCTCACCATTTCGGTGCTCAAGGGTATTTTGACTCCCATGTTGGGCGAACAGGTCAATTTCGTCAACGCTCCGATCCATGCCAGGGAACGAGGGATTCGCGTCACGGAAAGTTTGCGTGCCGAGGCCGAAGATTTTACAAATCTCATCAGCATCTACATGAAGACGTCCCAAGACGAGAACCTGGTGGCGGGAACCATTTTCGGCAAGAAAGATGTGCGCCTGGTACGCATCAACGATTTTCGCCTGGAAGCCGCCATGGAAGGGCATCTGGTGCTCATCTACAACATCGATACGCCAGGCACCATCGGCGCCATCGGCACATGTCTGGGGCGGCACAATATCAACATTTCTATGATGGATGTGGGGCAGGTGTTGGAACGAGGTCAAAACATTATTTTGTTGCGAACCGATACCCCCGTACCACCGGAAGTGGTCAAGGAACTGCTCTCATTGGAGAACGTCAACATCGTGCAGATTTTGGAACTTTAGCCGAGTGACGGAGGGCCTATGGAAGAGCAGCAAAAGAAAGGCTTTGTCGTTCGAGACCGGCGAAAAATCGCTTTAGATGACGTAGAGCCGAAAGAAACGGAGGCTTCTGCGAAGACAGCTGAAGTAAAGGAACCGCAGAAGCCCCGGGAGCCTTCGTCCGAGGAAAAGGCGAAGACGGAGGCGGACCAAGCCGCGCGCAAGGCTGGAAGCGACGGCACATATCCTCAGGTGACCTTTTCCACCTTTGTTTTTTCGCTGAGTTCGTCGGCATTGGTGCATTTGGGGGAGGTTCCCGATCCGAGCACACAGAAAGTGGAAAAGGACCTTCCCTTAGCCAAGCAGATCATTGACACTCTGGCAATGCTTCAAGAAAAAACCAAGGGCAATCTGGACAAGGACGAGGAGCAATTGCTGCAGACGGTGCTCTATGATCTACGATTGCGCTTCGTCAAGCAATGCGGCTCGTAGCCACAGGATCGAAAGGAGTCCTCTGACCGGCGTTGTGGATCGCGTGCCCATCGTGTGCTCCCTCGACGCCGGTTTCACCTCCTAAGCCATACCGGCAAGCCATGTGAAGATCTTTTTCCTAAAAAAATCTCAACCTTTTCGTGCTTTCGTTTCAAGCCATGGGCCTTGGCCCGGCGCCTCGAGGGCGTTTGCCACAAGGAACAGTTTCATGAAGGTGACGGTGACGGCGTGCGCAAAGATCAATCTATGGCTGGAAGTGATTCGGAAACGGCCTGACGGCTATCATGATCTTTCCACCCTCATGCTTCCGGTAGACATCCATGATCGCCTTATGATCGAGACGGGTTCGAAAGGGTTTCACTTGTCGTGCACGCATCCCGGCGTCCCCACAGATGTTCGAAATCTGGTATGGCGTGCCGCCGATGCTTTTTTTGATCGATCCGGATGGTCCATTGGATTGCACGTGCATCTGGTGAAAGAGATTCCCGTAGGAGCCGGCTTAGGGGGGGGCAGTGCCGATGCGGCGGCTTTGCTTATATTTCTCAACACTCTCGCCCCGAGACCCCTAAGTGACCAAGATCTCCATGAGCTTGCTCGAGGGCTTGGGGCGGATGTGCCTTTCTTTCTGATGGGGCGTCCGGCCTTGGCCACGGGTATCGGGGATCAATTACAGCCTGTCTTCGGCGTGCCTCAGTACCCTCTGCTTTTGGTGAAGCCTTCCTATGCCGTGTCTACCGCTTGGGCTTACAGGAGTTTGAAGTTGACAAGGGGGTGCAGTCGCATTAAGATCGACACGCTGTTGGCCTGCCCTCTCAACCCGGCGTCATGTCTGGAAAATGACCTGGAGAGCGTGGTCACGCAAGCTTATCCAGACGTTGCCGCCATCAAAGGGTGGCTTCTGCGCAACGGGGCCGTAGGGGCGCTCATGACAGGGAGCGGTCCTACGGTTTTTGGCATCTTTGAAACCATGGATCAAGCCATGGCCGCCGCCAGGCGGGTACCGGATTCGTGGCGTCGATACTGGTGGGCCGTCACCGCCACGCTTCAGGGTCCGCCGTCTTAAGGCGAGGGTCACGCCACCGCTTGTTGGGGTGTCGCCAAGGGGTAAGGCACGGGTCTTTGGAACCCGCATTCGGAGGTTCGAATCCTCCCACCCCAGCCAACGACGTGGTAAAAAGGATGGCCAAAGGTGCCCGGGACCTGGTGCGGGGAAGGGGTCAGCCGGCGGACGAAGGATCGGCGCTTTGGGGGACGGGTCGGAGGAGCATGCGCAGTCGGATGAAGGTGTTTGCCGGGTCGTCCAACCTGACACTGGCAGAAAGTGTTTGCCGCCATTTGGGCCTGTCCCTGGGCAAGGCCTTGGTGACGCGATTCTCCGACGGGGAGATTCGTGTAGAAATCGGGGAAAATGTTCGAGGGGTAGACGCTTACATTGTTCAGTCCACGTGCCGACCGGTCCATGACCACCTGATGGAGCTTCTGCTCATGGTGGATGCCCTTAGAAGGGCGTCGGCGGAGCGGATCAATGTGGTCATTCCCTATTACGGGTATGGGCGAAGAGATCAAAAGGACAAGCCTCGAGTGCCTATTACCGCTAAGATGGTGGCCAATCTTTTAAGTGCCGCCGGTGTGGATCGAGTGGTGTCCTGTTCCTTGCACGCTGGGCAGATTCAAGGTTTTTTTCGCCTGCCCGTGGACGATATTCCAGGGCATTGTTTTGTTATGGATGAGATTCAAAGGGAAGTGACCCAGAACAGCGTGGTGGTAGCCCCTGACGCTGCAGGGGTGGCGCGGGCACGCGTTTTGGCTGAAAAACTGGGGCTGCCCTTGGCCATCATTCATCAGGAAAAGGAAACGGGACAAAAAGACGCCGTGGTGGTAGGCGATGTCAAGGGCCGATCCGTCATCCTCTACGATGACATGGTGGACACGGGAACAAAGGTCTGTGCGGCGGCACAGGCCGTAAAGGCATTTGGGGCCCGGGAAGTGTCGGCGTTTTGTGTTCATGGGGTGTTGTCTTCGGGAGCCGTGGAACGCATTGAGGCATCGCCGCTTCGACGGTTGGTGGTGACCGACACCATCCCTTTGGGAGGAAAAACGGCGGCGTCTTCCAAGATCGCAACGGTCAGTGTGGCACCCCTTTTGGCTCAGGTGATGGATCATATTCATCGAGATGAATCGGTAAGCCGCCTGTTTTCTTAGCGGTGCGATCCTCGATGCATCTTTCATGTGGAGGCGATACATGGCGATGGTGGAGTTGTCGGCGAAAGTGCGAACACAAACAGGAAAGGGTCCTGCCAGGCGGCTGCGTCAAAGAGAATGGGTACCAGCCGTGTGCTACGGACCGAAAACCTCTCCCCTTCCCCTATCTGTTCCCTTGAACCAGTTGCTCAAGTGCTTGCAGGATATGGGCGAAGAAACCCGCTTGATTCCTCTGGTGGTGGATGACGGGGGCAAGCAGACCACCAAAAAGGTGATTATTCGCGAAGTTCAGAGGCACCCTTACAAGCGGCGGGTGATTCATGTGGACTTTCATGAAGTGGCGCTCGATATGCCCATAACCGCCGATGTGCCTGTGGAAATCGTGGGCACTCCTGTGGGTGTCACGGAAGGGGGCATGCTCAACCAGATTCGCTACAGCCTTTCGGTACGTTGTCTTCCTACGGAAATTCCAGAAAAAATCTCGCTGGATGTGAGCCATCTTGGCTTAGGGGAATCGTTGCACATTTCGGATCTTCGAGGAAAGTATCCCTTTGAGATCTTGGACGAGGACAGCTATACTGTGGTGACCGTGGCAGCTCCGGAATCGGAAAAAGCGCCTGAAGAACCGGAATCATCAACACAAGGTGGAGAGGGGGTGACAGAGGCGTAGGTGGTTGAAGGGGGTTTCTGCCCGAAGACCGAGGGCCGAAAGACTTCCACCGTGGCACAGATTCGCGTCGTGGTTGGGCTGGGTAATCCCGGCCGTCGCTACGAGGGCACGCGGCACAATGCGGGCTTTGCCGTGGTGGACGCCTTGGTTTCAGGCTACGGCGTGAGTCTTCAGGAGCGGAAGTTTTCGGCGCAGTGGGCGGAAGGCTTGGTGGCCGGACAAAGGGTCCTTTTCATCAAGCCGACAACATACATGAATCGAAGCGGAGAAGCCGTCGAGACCATGCTTCAGTATTTTAAGATTCCGCATCCCCAGATGCTTGTGGTTCATGACGATCTGGATCTGCCTTTGGGGCGTCTGAAGATCGTGCGCCAAGGGGGTGCGGGAGGTCATCGAGGGGTGGCGTCCATTATGGAACGGGTGGGCGGCGGCGACTTTCCTCGTCTCAAATTGGGCATCGGGCGACCTCGATACGGAGAAACGATCGAGGATTTTGTGTTGAGTGCCCCGTATGAAGACGAGCGGGACCGATTCGATCGCATGGTGGCCTACGGCGCCGAGGCGGCTCGAGCTGTCTTGGAAAAGGGCGTGGATGCGGCCATGAACCTCTACAATCAGAGGAAGGCAGCGAACACGACGCTCACGCGGGCGGAAACGCAGGAGTAAACTTTTTTTTGGCCTGTCAAGTTAAATTTTGCACAAGGTGAAGGAGGATGGGAGCATGCTCAACTACACGATCTATGCACCAATCTTTGGTATCGCCGGATTCTTGTTGGCTTTTATGATCTTTCTTTGGGTCAAGAAGCAGCCTCCCGGCACGGAAAAGATGCAGGAACTTGAGGAAATGATTCACGTTGGAGCCATGGCGTTCCTGAAGACCGAATACTCGGTCCTGCTCGTTTTTATCGCCGTGGTGGCCGGTCTTCTTTACTTCGGCGTGAATCCACAGACGGCGTACTGCTTCCTGGGGGGTGCGGCCTGCTCGATCATCGCCGGTTTTACGGGCATGACGGCGGCGACCCGCGGCAATTCCCGGACCGCCTGGGCGGCCAATCAGTGGGGTCAGGCCAAGGCCTTGACCGTATCCTATTTCTCTGGCTCGGTGATGGGTCTTTCCGTGGCCGGCCTTGGGCTTTTGGGTGTCGGCGTGGCTTACTATTTCTTTGGTAAGGATCCTATAACGGCCAACTACATCAACGGTTTTGCCATGGGTGCCAGCTCCATTGCTCTGTTTGCTCGTATGGGCGGCGGTATCTACACCAAAGCGGCCGACGTGGGCGCCGACCTGGTGGGCAAAGTGGAAGCCGGCATTCCGGAAGATGACCCGCGTAACCCTGGTGTCATCGCGGATAACGTAGGCGACAACGTGGGCGACATCGCCGGCATGGGCGCTGATATTTTTGAGTCCTATGTGGGCGCCATCATTGCGACCATCGCCATTGCCGCCACCATGCCTCAGGAAATGCTCCAAGGTGCGGACCGGGCGGCCTATATGGCCATGCCCCTTTTGGTGGTCATGGGTGGATTGATTTCTTCGGCGCTGGGTGTTTTCAGCTTGAAGGCCATGAGCGGGATGAATCCCCAGAGCGCTCTGCGTTATACGACCTTTGTGGCGGCCATTGCCTTTGTAGGTATCACCTATTACATCGACAAGGCGCTTGGATTGCCCATGGGTGTTTTCTACGCTGTGGTGAGCGGTCTCGTGGTGGGTATCATCATCGGGCTTTTGGCGGAATACTATACCTCCATGGCACCGGTCAGAAAGATTGCGGCGCAGTCTGAAACGGGTCCCGCTACGGTGATCATTGCCGGTCTGGCCGTGGGTATGGAAAGTGTGGCTTTGCCGGTTATCGGTATCTGTGCGGCGACCTACATTGCCTATGTGACGGGTGGTATCTACGGCATCGGTATTTCGGCGGTGGGCATGCTGGCCACGGTTGGTGCCACCATGACGGTGGACGCCTATGGGCCTATTGCCGATAATGCCGGCGGCATTTCGGAAATGGCGGAATTGGGTCCTGAAACCCGAGCCATCACCGACAGTCTGGATGCTCTTGGAAACACCACAGCGGCCATCGGTAAGGGTTTTGCCATCGGCGCTGCGGCCCTGACCGCCGTGGCTCTGTTCCAGGCTTACGCTCAGGCGGCCAAACTGACCACCATCGATATCACGGATCCTTACGTGACCATCGGCGCTTTGGTCGGCGGCATTGTGCCCTTCATCGTGGCTGCTTTGACCATGACGGCCGTGGGTGATGCCGCGTTTGACATGGTGGAAGAAATTCGTCGTCAGTTCCGTGAAATTCCGGGCCTGATGGAAGGCAAGGGCAAACCCGATCCGGCACGCTGCGTGGCCATTGCCACCAAAGGCGCTATTCGCCGCATGATGGCACCTGGTCTTGTGGGTGTTACGGTTCCCGTGGTCGTGGGCTTCCTCATTGGCCCGCAGGCTTTGGGTGGCACCCTTCTCGGTTGTACCGTAAGCGGTGTGATGCTGGCTCTGTTCATGGCCAACGGCGGCGGTGCTTGGGACAATGCCAAGAAATACATTGAAAAGGGCCATTTCGGCGGCAAAGGTTCCGACAATCACAAAGCGGCCGTCGTGGGCGACACCGTCGGCGACCCGTTCAAGGATACTTCCGGCCCGACCATGAACATTCTCATCAAGCTCGTGTCGGTCATTTCGCTGGTCATCGCTCCTCTGCTTATCCGCTAAGAGCCGACCAGGCCTTGTGAACGAAAGGGCCCCCGCAATTTTGGGGGCCCTTTTTCAAGGTTTTCAAATCGTCGGCGCCATCGACTCCAACCTGCTTTCCGACCTCGGTTTGCCCTTTGCAGTGCCATCTCAAGGTGTTATTATTTTAAAGCTTATGGGTGCTTAGGCCCACCGAAAGGGACCCTTTGCTCAGACCGTCTCTTACAGAGCGCTCGACGTTGTGAAGGGACAGGGAGGTCAGGATGTTTAAGGTCGGGGATCTTGCCGTGTATCCGGCGCATGGCGTCGGCAAAATTGAAGCCATTGAAACCAAGTCCATCGGCGGTCATTCCCAAGACTTCTACATCATGCGCATCCTGGAAAACGACATGAAGATCATGATTCCGGTCCAGAACGCGCAGGTGGTCGGTCTGCGCCGGCTCATCAGTGTGGATGAGGTCCACCAAGTCTACGAAATTCTACGCCGCCGAGAGATCTCGGTCAATTCCACCACTTGGAACCGCCGCTATCGGGAATACATGGAAAAAATCAAAACAGGCTCCATTTACGAACTGGCGGAAGTGCTTCGGGATCTTACCGTGCTTCAAAACGACAAGGAATTGAGCTTTGGGGAGCGCAAGATGCTGGAAACGGCTCGAGCGCTTCTGGTGACGGAAGTGGCCATGGCCAGAGGGGCTCAGGAAAGCCAGATCGCCTGTGAAATCGATGAGATTCTTCGATAGATGGTTTCCTGGGTTTTTTTCGATCGGCCAGAGATCAAAACGACCATTGCTAATGATTTCCGCGGGCATTGTCGAAGGTGGAGACGAGGACATCTGTGAATCCTCAAGACGTGGAGCACAGCAAGGGGGAGGTCTTGAAGGTTAATACCTTTTTTCAGGAAAGGGGGTGAGACATGTGGCTTGGGCCAGTCTGATGACCAAGATTGTCCTGATTGTGGTGTGCAGTGTTGGAGGTTATCTCATTGCCGGGCAGATCGAACGGCTCGCCGCCTATGGATGGGCCCCGTGGGCCGGCGTCGGCGTAGGATTTTGTTTCGCCCTCTTTGCTATCTGGCTGGTTAAGACCGTTCGGCGTTTGCCCATTAAGGTGCTTGTGGGGGGGACCTTAGGGCTGGTGATGGGATTGCTCATTGTCAAGCTGCTGAGCTTTGCTTTCATCGGTATCGAAAACACCACCATTCGTGTCGCCAGTTCTGTGGTTTTGGTATGCATCTTTGGCTATGTGGGCATCGTGGTAGGAAGCATCAAGATTGAAGAACTGGGTTGGCCTAGTTGGCAGTTTTTTCAAAGGTCCGGAACGGGGCGAGGCGCTTCGCTCAAGATTTTGGACACCAGCGCCATTATTGATGGGCGCATCGTCGACATTCTTCAAGCCGGCTTTTTAGAAGGAACCTTAGTTATTCCGGAATTCGTGCTTCAAGAACTTCAACATATCGCCGACAGCCCTGACCCATCCCGAAAACTTCGGGGTCGAAGGGGTCTGGACATGTTAAAAAAGCTGCAGGAAGAGGAATTGGCGGAGATTCGCATCGAACGGCAGGATTTCCCTCACCTCACCGAAGTGGACGCCAAACTGACGGCGCTGGCCGTGCGCCTTAATGCCTCCATTGTGAGCAATGATTATAACTTGTCCAAGGTAGCCGAAGTGCAGGGAATCAGGGTGCTTAACATTAATCGTTTGGCCAGTGCCTTGCGACCCGTGGTGCTTCCAGGCGAGGTGTTACGTCTTCAGATTCTCAAGGAGGGTAAAGAAGAAGGCCAGGGGATTGCTTACCTGGAAGACGGCACCATGGTGGTGGTGGAAAATGCGGCCAAGCTTTTAGGGCAGGAAGTGGAAGCTTCCGTGACAAGCATTCTGCAGACCACCGGAGGTCGAATGATCTTTACCACTTTAAAACCGTCCGAATCGGGAAGGCGTCATTAATTGCCTCATGACCAGCTTGAAAACAGAAAACAGGTTCTTTCATATTCAGGCGCCGGACAAGGGACGGCGCCTGGATGTTTTTTTGAGCGCTCAGGACCCCGAACGCTCTCGGTCTCAGTACAAGAAATGGATCGAAGCGGGCCTTGTTTTGGTTAACGGCCAAAAGGTCAAGCCTGCCTATGTGCTGCAAGAAAACGATCAGGTTTCCGTCGACAGCTTCGAAGCCGACGATGCTTCAGAGATCATTCCGGAATTCATGCCCTTGGACGTGCTCTTTGAAGACGACGATGTGATTGTCGTGAACAAGCCGGCGGGGCTGGTAGTGCACCCCGGAGCCGGTCACCGGACGGGGACTCTCGTGCACGGTCTTCTCGCCCACTGTCCCCGACTGGCGACCCAGGGAGCGCCGTTGCGCCCTGGAATCGTGCATCGATTGGACCAGGAAACATCCGGGGTTCTGGTGGCGGCCAAAAGCGACGCAGCCTATCTGCATCTCATTGAGCAGTTCAAGAAGCATGAAGTGCAAAAGACTTATCTCGCCTATGTGTACGGCAAGCCCAGTCCCCCTTCAGGACAACTGCACACCCTCATCGGCCGCCATGAGACCTACAGGAAAAAGATGGCCGTGGTGGATCGCCTCGGCAAGGAAGCCATCACCCTTTACCAGGTGCGCCGAAGTTGGCAGGAGGCCGTTTCGCTTCTTGAAGTGCGTATCCTCACAGGACGAACGCATCAGATTCGAGTGCACTGTCAGGCGATGGGCCATCCCGTGGTTGGGGATGGAACCTATGGGGGTGGCCGAAGACGAGCGCAACAGATCTCCCAGGTTGAAATTCGGGCCGCTGTGTGTGCCCATGCGCACCGCACCATGCTTCATGCCTGGCGTTTGACTCTCACCCACCCTCGACAGGGAACCTCCATGACCTTCGATGCTCCGGTCCCGCAAGATTTTCAGAATCTCTGGAACGCGCTGCAGGAAGGCGTGAAGGCGTGAAGGCGTGAAATGGTCGAGGGGTATCGTTTTCGTTGACAAGAATGCCAGAAAAAGATTTTGTAGGGGGACAGAAAAGCCCAAGAAAAGGAGACAAGGGGTTCATGGCAGAAAATCGACTCATTCATGCCTTTCAAAAAAACGCTCTTGAAGAAATTCGAGTGTCCCTTAATGTTTTTCGCGGCAAGGAATACATTGATATTCGCGTTTTCTATAAAGGCGACGACGGCGAGTATCATCCGTCCAAAAAGGGCGTGACCCTTTCCCCGGAACTTCTTCCTGATCTTCAAGAGGCCGTGAAGAAGTTGGAGGAAGCCCTCGAGGCCTAAATGCCCGTGGACTCCAGCACGCATCGCAGCCATTTTGTCTGGTGCCTCAAGGAGGAGCGCTACGTTCCTCTGCTGCGATGTCTGACATGCCGGCTGTCCTGTGACGTTTCCTTTTCCAAAGCCGCGGATCTGCATGCAGCTCAATGGGTGGCGGCTGGAAAAATCAAGGAGGCCTATACCATGAAAGCCAAGGCTCGACCTCAGGCGGTTCAGGAACAAAGTCCGTCACGTTTCTTCATCGTGGAAAATGGAACGGTTCGGGATTTGGAGCCGCAGGAATACAGCCGAGCCCCTGTGTACGAAACCTTGGGAAGCTATGCCGTAGAACGGCGGTTCGTCAAACCCGAAGAAAAGGTGGACATCGTCTACGAGGGCAAGAAACCACCGAAGCAGACCGTGCCCGTGCTCGTCTCAAACAACGGCACCGCGACAGTGCTTGAGTCATGGAAGGATCTGGAATCCCACCCGGAAAGTCTCATGGAAGTCAAAGAAGTGCGCGTTGCCAGAGCCGTCAAACAAGTCTTCGTCCTCAAACCGCTCTGGGACTAACCCGAAACCCTGGGAGCCTGCGGGACAATGAAATGGAATGCCTGCCCGCGTGCCACGACCCTCCTTGAAAAGGCATTGCTTGGAATGGCTTATCTCGAGTTCTCGGACAAAATCCTTGACGGGGCCAACTGTGCGCCCGCCATTGAGGCACTGTAAGGGCGGACCTATGTGTCCGCCCATAGCCGACCACGGGCACGAGAGGGTTCAAAACCCCAAATAGGCTTCGCGCACCTTTGGATCTTTCTCCAAATCCTGACTGGATCCATGCTGGACGATGCGCCCCCCTTCGAGAACATAGCAGTAATGGGCGAGGCGAAGGGTCTGATGGACGTTTTGTTCCACGATGAGGATGGTCAATCCCATGTGGTTCAGCTCCTTCACCACCCGGAAGATTTCATGCACAAGAATGGGTGCCAATCCAAGGCTTGGTTCGTCGAGCATAACGAGAGTGGGGTCTTGCATGAGCCCGCGGCCGATGGCCAGCATCTGCTGTTCCCCACCCGAAAGGGTTTCCGCGATTTGATTTCGTCGTTCGGCTAGTCTTGGAAACAGCTCGTAAACCCGTTTGAGGTTTCGAGCCCTTTTTTCTTTAGCGCGTTTCAGATAGGCTCCCAGAATCAGATTTTCTTCCACCGTCATCTTGGGAAACAACTGTCGACCCTCTGGAATAAGCGTGATCCCTAGAGCCACCACTTCATGAACCGGCAATCCATCGATACGCCGATTCTCATAACGAATTTCCCCTCTGGTGACGGGCACGAGGCCGCAAAGGGTCTTGAGGGTTGTGGTCTTTCCGGCCCCGTTGGCGCCGATGAGCGCCACAATCTGGCGTTCTTGGACATCAAAGCTGATATCCCAAAGGGCCTGAACATCCCCGTAATGGGCCGAAACGGCGTGGACGCGAAGGGCGTTCATGCGACCGACTCTCCCAGATAGGCTTCGATCACCGCCGGATTTTCAGCCACTTCTTTAGGGCTGCCTTCGGCGATCTTTTGTCCGTAATTCAACACCACCACACGATCACTGAGGTTCATGATCACCCTCATGATGTGTTCGACAATCAAGATGGTCAGGCCTCGTTCCCTGAGCCTGAGAATCAATTGCACGGTCCGGTCCGCTTCGGTGGGATTGAGACCGGCGATAACTTCGTCGAGCAGAAGCAAGGTTGGTTCTAAAGCTAAGGCTTTACTGATTTCCAATCGCTTTCTGCCCGGAAGCGTGAGAGTGGAAGCAGGATGGTGCCCCCTGTCTGCCAGTCCCGTCAATTCCAAGATCTTCCAGGCGTGACTTTCGGCGTCCTTTCGTCGTGGATGTTTCAACAAAGAAGCGACCACCACATTGTCCAGGACCGACAAGCCGGCAAAAGGTTTGACGATTTGAAAAGTTCGCCCGATCCCCAGTTTTGCAAGCTCGTAAGGCGCCATTCCCGTAACATCTTGATCGGCGAACACCACGCGACCTCGAGTCGGACGATAATAGCCGCTGATGATGTTAAAAAGGGTCGTTTTCCCGGCCCCGTTAGGTCCGATGAGCCCCACGATTTCTTGAGGGGCCATGCGGAAACTCACGCCATCCACGGCATGCAGGCCGCCAAAGACCTTGGAAACCGAATCCACATGAAGAATCGTCTCAGGCATGGGTGTTCTCCGGACTCTGCGGTTCACTTTCCTTCCTGGGCCGTCTCGGCACCAAAAAAGGCCTTCCGGACGTGCGAGTCAGGATAGACCCCCAGAGACCGTCAGGAAGGAAGACCACACTGAAAGCGATGAGTGCTCCTAAAATGATGAGGTAGAGCACCTGGTAATCTGAAAGATAGGCCCAGAAATAGGTCTTGAAGGAGAAAAGGACGACGGCTCCCAAGGCGGGTCCGATCAACGTCCCCAAGCCTCCAAAGACAGCCATCACCACAGCCTGGTCTGTCACGAGGTCTCCCAATGTGGATGCTGGGTCGATGTAGGTAATCCAGTAGGCGTAGACACCGCCAAGGATCCCCGCAGGACAGGCCGACAAGATGAAAGCCTGAATCTTGATGCGAGTGGGATTCAGACCTAGGGCCATGGCACCTTCCTCATTTTCTCGAATAGCTTTCACCTTGAGTCCAAAGGAGGCTGATTCCAGAAGAAACCACAGAATAAAGAAAACCCCGGCTGTGACCCCCAGCATGGCATAATAGAAAAACTGTGGGTGAAGAAACGGTGGAAGCCTCATGCCGTCCGGCCCTCCCGTAATGTCTAAAATCAAGGCGATTTGCTGGACGGCTCGAGCCAACGCCCAGGTGGCGATGGCAAAGTAAGCTCCCTTGAGACGCAGTGTAGGAATTCCTGCTAACAAAGCGGCGAAGGCGGCCAGCACTCCTCCAGCTGCTACGGCGGCAGCGAAAGGCCATCCTGCTTTCATCATGAGAATGGCGGTGGTGTAAGCGCCGAGTCCGAAAAAGGCTCCATGACCGAAATTCAAATAGCCCGTATACCCGGCCAGCACATCCCACGTGATGGCCAGTCCGATCCACATGACGGCTTCGGTCAAGATACGCAGGTAAAACGTGTCATGCACCACCAAAGGAACTGCCGTGAGACAAAGGGTGAGCCCGAAGGCCCAAAAGACGGGCTTGCGGGGCATGGGTCAAACTCCCTTTCTAAATAGCCCTTTGGGCGAGATGAGTAGGATAACGTAAAGGATGCCAAAAACGGCCAACAGGGTGTAAGCGGGACTGAGATAAATAAGGAAGAAGGATTGAACGAAGCCCAAAAGAAAAGCGGCCCACGGCACGCCGGCCAGGTAGCCCATGCCGGCCAAGACCACAACGAAAAAAGCGAAGACCGTTAAATCCGGGCCCATTTGCGCACTGATGGAAAAGATGCATCCGATGATGGTTCCCGTCATGGCGCTAATGGCCACATACAAGCCGTACACATGGGAACTGACCCTCTTGGCGTTGATTCCCATAAGTCCCGCCGATTCCTTGTGTTGGGCCAACGCTTGAACCGCCAGCCCAAAATCCGTCTTCTTCAACAGGTAATGGAGACCGAGGGTGATGGCCAAGGCGTAACACAATCCGGCCAGCCGAATAACCGGAATAGTTACAAAAAAATTACCATGCTGAAGAAAGAAGGAACCTTCGGCAAGAGCGGACGAGATGGATCGAGAAAAGAAACCGAAAGTCGTCAGCGCTAGCCCGCGAAACATGAGCGCCAAGCCGAAGGTGAACACAAGGCCCATCAGGACCGGATTCCCACGACGTCCGCTAAGCACGCGGTGAATCAGCGGCTGCAGCCAAAACCCGATGCCGTAGAAGACCAGAAAAATGAACGGCAGGGCCAGAAAGGGCTCCCATCCGAACCACTGGTTCAAGTAATAACCCAGAAAGGCTCCCAGCATGATCCATTCCCCCACCGCAAAATCGATGATGTGCATAACCCCGTAGGCAAGGGAAAAGCCGATGGCGATGGTGATATAGATGCCTCCGATGAGAAGCCCATCCACAATGGCTTGGGGTAAAAGCAGCATAAAGTGTTCACTCCGAATCAATGGTTTTGCACTGCCTCAGCTTCACATGGGCAAAAAGGTTCTGCAAACGAATACCATGGAGATCTGTCTCTCTGCCCCCTTAACTGGCTTCAAGAAACTGAAACGTTTTTGTTCCATGGTGCCGGTGAGCACGGGCCATCGAGATGATCCAATAGGAAAACCTTTGTTCCTAGACGTGCCGGAAGCTTCGCCCGTGTGAGCCGACAGGGCTGCCGGATATGCCATGCTTTGGCACGAAAAAGGTCTGACTGAAAGTGCACGGCCAGGCCGAAGGCGCAGCATCTGTTTCAGCGTCAAAAGACATGCCTCTTTGAGGGCGTAGGGAACGCACAAAGCCTAGCCTACGTCTTCGTGCGTCCCTCAACCTCGGTTCGGCGAACGTGCTAGCGTTCTTTCCAGGGCTTTAGAGGGTAGATGACCGGGGTTTCCATGTGTTCCTTAGGTCCCACGATCTTCGCATGCCCTTGCTGAATCTGCACGGTAAGAGGCGTGAGTCCGATGTTGGCGTGGTAGAATTCCCCCTCCTCAGCAAAATTGATCTTGCCGTAAAAGGTGTCGATATCCAGCTCTTCTAGTGCCTTGACCAGAGCTTCACGTTTTTCTTCGGAAAGCGGCGGAGCCGCCTGAATCTTTTGAAGTGCCGCCTGAATGGCGATGCCTGCTGCAGAGCAACCTGCCTGCGTATAGTCGGCGGGCACATTGAAGGCTTTTATGGCTGCCTGAGCATAGGTGGGGGCATCAGGCCATAGCAAAGACCCATGGGTCTTGAGGCTTCCAGTCCAGACCGAGCCACCGAAAACGCCTTCCGCGTCCTTTCCCAACGCCTCCACAAAGGCGGGTTCTGTGACTCCGTAATGCATCAGAAGCGCCTTTGGCGTGTAGTCGATTTGACGCAGTGCTTTGACCAGGTTGATAAGCTCCTCGTCATGGCCGCCAAAGGCGATAAGGTCCGGACGTGTGGCTTTAGCCACAGACATGTACGGCGTGAGATCCTGCCCTGCCGGGACGATGTCGAATTTCAGAACCTTCATACCGTGTGCTTCCGCCGCGGCCTTGAAGGCTTCCGCCGTCGCTTTGGAAAAGGCGTCGTTGGATCCCAAGATGAAGGCCGTTTTCGGCGTTGGATTTAAAGCCATAAGTGTTTCGATGGGCATGGAACCCGTGTAATTGACGGGAGGAATGGTCCCAAAAGTGTAACGGAATTTCTGACGCCAAATAAGCGGCGATTCCGCAGAGCCGGTGATCATGGGAATACGGTACTTTTCCAAAACCGGGGCACAGGCCAAAGTGACGCCGGAAGCGTACGGCCCCAGCACAAAGTCCACCTTTTCCTGGGTCGCCAAACGTTCCGCTGCAGAAGCACCCACAGAGGGTTCCGACTGATCATCAGCATAAAAGAGCTTCACGGCGTATTTCTTTCCGCCGATTTCAATGCCGCCTTGCTCATTGACGGCTTGAGCCCAAAGATCATAGCCCCGTTTGGTCACATTACCGCCCGTGGCGAGGTCTCCCGAAAGGGAAGTGATGACGCCTATTTTGTAATGATCGCGAGCTTCCTCGGCACCCGCCAAGCCGATCCACACCGAAACCACGACCAAACATAGCAACAAAAATCTTTTCATGTGTGCCTCCCAAGCCTTGAAAGTTATACCTTTTCTGCCATACCGCCGCGTCGAACCTTGAAAGGTTTTGCAACATTCATACCGGTCTTTGAAGGACCGTTGATGGAAGCATTTTTTTCTTCACGGATTTACCGCCCCTTCTTGGCCAGGTCTGGAATTGATGCGTTTCTGCATAGAATTGTTCATGGAAAGAACGGGGTCTGTGAGAAGACCGTACTTTTTGATTTTTCGAGAGACGGTGGACTGATTGACGCCCAGTTTTCGGGCCACGGCCCACTGGCTTCCGTAGCTTTCGAGGGCTTGCCTGAGAATGCACCGCTCTGCCGAAGCCATCAGCTCAGATAGAGTGGCTCCTTCCAAGGAGACCATGGGGGTGATCTGTTTGGATTCGGTATGGGCCGTGACGTTTCTGGGCAAGTCTTCCAGACGAATGGGGTTATGATCGCACATCACGGCCAGGCGCTCGCACAGGTTAACCAATTCCCGAACGTTTCCCGGAAAATCGTAAGAGATGAGCGCATCAGCCGCCGTTCGGCTCAAGCGCAAGGTTGGTTTTTGGAGTTTGGTACAAAAACGTTCCAGGTAGTGCTGGAGCATGGGAAAGATGCATTCCTTACGTTCCCTCAGAGGGGGGATCCATAAGGGAATGACGTTGAGTCGGTAATAAAGATCCTTTCGGAATTCACCGCGTTGGACCATGGTGGCCAAATCTCGGTTTGTGGCGGCCAGAATGCGCACATCCAATTTGCGGCTTGTGGTTCCTCCAATACGGGTGATGCGGCCGTCTTCCAAGAACCGCAAGAGTTTCACCTGAGAGTTCAAGGGCAATTCCGAGACTTCATCGAGCAGTAGGGTGCCGCCGTCCGCCGCTTCAAAATAACCTGGCTTTCCACTGTGGCGGGCGCCGGTAAAGGCGCCCCGTTCATAGCCGAACAATTCCGCTTCAATAAGGGTTTCCGGAATGGCTCCGCAATTGATGCGGATCATGGGATGCTGGGATCGTGGAGAAAACTTGTGAATCAGTTCGGCGATCAAGCCTTTGCCCACACCCGATTCCCCGTGAAGAAGGACCGTAGAATCCACGGCGCTGACCTTAAAGGCTTGATGCAGCACATTCACCATGGAGGGGCTGCGGGCGATGATTTGTTGGTCCTGAAGATGTTCCAGCTGCATGTCAAGGATTTGGTTTTTGTACTGGTCTTTGAGAGCCTTTTCCCGTTCGAGGGATTGATAAAGGGCGTCAATTTCGGTGATGTCCCGTTCGTTGACGACGATAAGGGATAAGCGGCCCTGAGGATCCAAGACCGGGTTTCCTGTGAGCATCAGCTTTCGGCCGCTTCGAGTGTTTTGCAAAAGGTTGACGACTTGGCCCGTGCGGATGACTTCCAAAGTGGCGGAACAATCCACCAAGCCCTCTTCCACCAGTTCGCGCATATTTCGGCCCACCACATCCTGCGCCTTAAGGCCGTTGAGGCGTTCTGAGGCACGGTTGATACGAAGCACGGTGCCTTGAGCGTCCGAGATCCAAAAGCCGTCGGCGGAGGAGTCGATGATGGCGTCCAGTTCCCGCGAAAGGGTTGGAAATGCCAGAAGAGATCGAGTGATTTCGTCCAATTCGACGTCGTCTTTGAACTGAAAGAGCACAACGGGTCCTAGAGGACCTTCTGTGAAGTATTGAAGACGCACCAAGTAACGACGGGTCACGTTTTCTTGAAAAAAACCGTACCGTACGCAACCATCCTTGATGGCCAAGGAAACCTGACTCCACAGTTGGGGAAAAGCCTTTTTGAGATCCTCTCCTGGCATCAGGTTCAAAAGCTTACGGCCGGCTCGGTTGACGAAGATGATACTTCCTGTAGGTTGCATGAGAAAGAGGGGCTGCATGATATCCAAAAGCCAAGATGCGGGATCTTTTTGGAGATCTATCCCTTCTTTTTCGGGCAAAGAATCTGGGCTTTGGGTTTTCCTTGATAAACGTTTCACGCTGGCCTCCATCGTTGACGATGCCGTGTGCTCTTCGGAATCCTTCTTCGTTATGCTGTACCGCATAGCTTATGCCATGGTGCATGGTCAAGACCCCTCCTTTCAAAAAATGGGCTTGTCACAAGTGTTCATGCAGAGAAACTGGGAACTCAACAGACGGCTCGATGTCAGAGCTCTTGCTTTGTGCCACCGGGCGGTAACCAACGATTAGTGGCAACAGGGCCGAAAAGGAGCGGGCTAGGGGCTCACGTTTCCAGGGAAAGAACACAGTTTCAGGCTCGTAGAGGCGAGGCGCCTTCTCGCCTCTACCTTGCCATTCAAGACCTTGGTATGGCGGGTTCCCGCACAGGCTTCTAACGCTTCATTGACGACGGTGAGGATGGGTTCTTGATGTGGTTTGGTATGTTCCTTGTAATTACACAAGTCCGGTGCACGTGACCTTGGTCCCATCCTTCACGAAGAAAGGAGTTTGCCAATGACAGTCTCGAGTAGTGCTTTGTTGGAGCGAAGAAATCGAAATGTGCCTCAAGGGCCCTTTCACGTGACGTCGGCCTTTATCAAAGAAGCTCGAGGAGCTGTCTTGATTGATGTGGACGGCAGGGAGCTTATTGATTTTGCAGGGGGCATCGGAGTGATGAATGTGGGTCATTCCCACCCCAAGGTGGTGGCCGCTTTGAAAGATCAGGCGGAAAAATTTACGCACACCTGTTTTCACGTGGCCATGTACGAACCATACGTGGCCTTGGCCGAAAAATTGAACACTTTAGCTCCAGGCGATTTTCCCAAAATGACCCTCTTTGCCAACAGTGGTGCGGAAGCCGTTGAAAACGCGGTTAAGATCGCCCGGTATGCCACCCAGAGGCCGGCCATTATCTGTTTTGAAAACGGTTTTCATGGCCGAACCCTTCTGACCATGACACTCACCAGCAAAATCAAGCCTTACAAATTGGGCTTTGGCCCTTTTGCTCCCGAAGTTTATCGTATGCCGTTCGCCTACTGTTACAGGTGCCCGTTTCATTTGAAGTATCCCAGCTGTGATGTGGCCTGCGCCGATTACCTTGAAGAATTTTTCATTTCCCATGTGGCGGCGGAAAGCACGGCGGCGGTTATCGCGGAACCCATTCAAGGGGAAGGGGGTTTTGTCACACCGCCACCGGAGTATTTCAAGAAACTTCAAGCCATCTGTCAAAAATACGGGATTGTACTCATTATTGACGAAGTGCAATCGGCCATGGGTCGAACCGGAAAACTTTTTGCCATTGAGCATTGGGGGATCAGCCCTGATGTGATCACGCTTGCCAAGAGTCTGGCGGCAGGCATGCCCCTGAGTGCTGTCGTGGGGCGGGCCGAGCTTATGAACAAGCCCCATGTGGGAGGCTTAGGGGGTACCTATGGCGGCAATCCCTTGGGGTGTCGAGCGGGTTTGGCTGTTTTGGAGATTCTTCTGGAAGACGGTCTGCTCAAGACTGCGGAAGCCCTCGGAAAGAAGGTTCACGAGGCCTTGAGACGCCTTCAGGATTCCTATGAAATCGTCGGGGATGTGCGCGGCAAAGGGCCCATGCTGGCCATCGAACTGGTGCGGGACCGAGAAACCAAAGAACCGGCCGCCGATGAGGCCAAGAAGTTGGTCAGTCTTTGCTACCAGAAAGGCCTGGTTTTGCTTTCATGCGGCAATTTCGGTAATGTGATTCGTACCTTGATGCCTTTGGTCATAACCGATGAGCAGCTTGAGCGAGGCATGGGTATTCTGGAGGAATCCTTGAGGGAGTTGAGGCGGTAGCCGAAGGCGGCGCCGGTTGAAAGCCTGGATGATGCAAAGACGAGAAGGAGAATGTATGCAGGGCTTTTTCGGGCGATACTTGATGGTGGATGTGGGCGCTCGTCGCTGGGAGGCGGTGCCTCTCGACCGGGAGCGACTTCGCCGCACTTTGGGAGGAAAGGGGCTGGCCACCCAGCTGCTTTTGGAAAAAAACCCTGCGGGTGTGGATCCTCTCTCTGCGGAAAACCATCTCATTTTTGCTCTAGGCCCTGCTAGTGATACGGCGATTTACGGATCCTGCCGACACGGGATCTTTTCAAAATCTCCTTTGACGGGATTTTACGGAGAATCTTACTCGGGAGGACGCGTGGCCATTCCCATGAGCCGCACGGGCTATGACGCCATTGTCATCAAAGGGGCATCACCGACGCCCGTGTGGCTTGAGATTTCGGATTCCCAAGTGCAGTTCCATGAGGCGGCGGATCTCTGGGGTAAAGACACTTTTGAAACCGAAGATGCCGTTCTCAAGCAATGCGGTGTGGAGGATGACGCCGCGGCTGTGGTCATCGGGCCTGCGGGGGAAAACCTGGTGCGCTACGCCGTGGTGGAAAACGATTATTGGCGGTCCGCCGGCCGTTGTGGCATGGGTGCCATTCTGGGGTCCAAGAAGATCAAGGCCGTGGTTTTTCATGGATCCCGCGCAAGGCCGGTGGCCGATGAAGAGGGCATTAAGGCTTATGCCCGCCGAACCGTCAAGGAATTCAAAGATCACAAAGCCGTGAACGCCTACCGTACCCATGGCACCCCCATGATGGTGGCTCTGCTGAACACCGTGGGCGGCTTTCCCACTCGGTATTGGGCTAAGGGAACATTTGAAGCGTGGAAGAAAATCAGCGCCGAAATCCTCGTGGACCGATTCGGGGCCAGGCCCAAAGCGTGCCGTACCTGTTTTATGGGATGCGGAAAGTACATCGAGATTCAGGAAGGCCGCCATAAGGGCCTGAAGTTGGAAGGTCCTGAATACGAAACCATCTACGCTTTTGGGGGCCTGTGTGAAATCGATGCCTTGGATGAAATCGCTCACCTAAACGATCTCTGTGACCGATTGGGCCTGGATACCATCACGGCGGGAAACATAGCGGCTTTTGCCATTGAAGCCTCCCGGCGTGGAAAGATTCAGGAGCGGCTTGATTATGGTGATGTGGATGCCATTGCGGATCTTCTCGTAAGCATCGCCACACGAAAAGGATTGGGTGATCTTTTGGCCCAGGGGATTCGACCGGCGGCAGCCCACTTGGGCCTGGAAGATCTGGCCGTGCACGTCAAGGGTTTGGAACCTGCAGGCTATGACCCGCGAGCGCTTAAAGGCATGGGGTTGGCTTATGCGGTGAGCGATCGTGGAGCGTGCCATTTGCGGGCGACCTTTTACAAGGCCGAGTTGGCCGGATTGATCGATCCCAAGCAGATCGAAGGTAAAGCTCAGCTGTTTCTGGACTTTGAAGATCGCTGCACCCTCTTTGACTGCCTTATCCTCTGTCGGTTTTACAGGGATTTTTACCCGTGGGAAGATCTTTCCAGGATCATCGCCCTGACAACGGGAGAGGAATGGGACAAGGAAAATCTGCAAAAGATTGCGTCCTTGGTGGTGGACAGCACGCGGCTTTTCAACCTTCGAGAAGGTCTCACGGCGGCAGACGACCGTCTCCCTCAAAGGCTTCTCAAGGAACCCTTGGAAGACGGACGCTGTCTGACCGAAGAAGAGATGCATTCCATGGTCCAGGACTACTATCGTTTGAGGGGTTGGAGCCCAGAGGGGATTCCGCCGGCAGCTTGACAGACTGTCAAAGCTTCATGGCGGTCGATTTTCGGCTTTACACAGATCGGGAAACCATGTGGGGGTTGGCACTTTGGCCCTTGGTCCCTTAGAGGGTTAGATGGGTGAAAGGTCTTGGTGTTAAGGGGTCAAACCGGCGAGGAATCAAGCATGCCCGAACAAGACGGCAGAAGTTTCAAAATCGTGGTGGGTTATGACGGCACGCGCACGGCTAAGGAAGCCTTGAACGTAGCCTTGTTTCATGCTCGGCATTTTCAGGCGGAAGTCCATGTGGTCTGGTCTCTCGAGGGAGGGGCGTCCACATCTGCAGAAGAGATCGATGCCGCTCGCGACGGGCTGCAGCATGCGGAAAATGTTTTTCGGGAAGCGCAGATTCCCTGCCAAACTCATTTGCTCATTCGAGGACTTTCGGCCGGCGAAGATCTGGTTCGGTTTTCCAAGGAACAGGGCGTGCAGGAGGTCATTGTGGGCGTGCGGCGTCGTTCCCAGGTGGGAAAGCTCCTTTTCGGATCCACGGCACGATACGTTATTTTGAACGCCCCCTGTCCCGTGGTCAGTGTGAAGTAAACATCACCGTCGTGAAAGGCGCCTTCAAAAGTAAAGCCGCAATCCCAAAGGGATCTGCGGCCGTTTTGTCTTCCCTGGTGCCGAAGCGGGGACTCGAACCCCGACAGGCCTATTGCCCACTAGATCCTGAATCTAGCGCGTCTACCAATTCCGCCACTTCGGCATTATTTTACGAAAAAGGCATTGCCTTGGAAGCGGCGATAAACTATGGTAAAAGCCTTCAGGTGTCAAGGGTAATCTGTGGTGAAAGCGGAGGTTCTCAGAGTCGCAATGAGGGTGATTCGTAGGTTGGAAGACATTCAAAAGCCCCTTCAGAATCCCGTGATGACCATCGGCAACTTCGATGGAGTGCATCGCGGTCACAAGGTCTTGTTTCACCGGGTGGTGGACTGGGCGAAAAAACTGGGAGGCCAATCGGTGGTCATGACCTTTGACCCCCATCCTCTGCAGGTGTTGGCGCCTTCAGGAGGGCCCGATTTCATCACATCTCCCGGCAAGAAGCTCCAGCTTATTGAAGCCGAAGGAATCGATGTGACCATTGTGGTTCCCTTCAGTAAGGACTTCGCCCAAATTTCCGCCCATGATTTCGTCAAAGACCTGTTGGTGGATCGTATCGGCGTCCGCGGCATCGTGGTCGGCTACGATTATCGGTTTGGCAGGAATCGAGAAGGCGACATTCGCCTGCTGCGGGAGTTGGGGAATCGGTACGGATTTCAGGTAGAAATGGTGTCCGGCATCGAACTGGAGGGCACTCTGGTCAGTAGCACCGCCATCCGTCAGCTTATTCGGGATGGGCAGATGGATGAGGCGGAAAGGCTTTTGGGACGGCCATATGAAATTGTGGGGCGCGTTGTCAAAGGCCGAGAACGAGGGCGACTTTTGGGATTTCCCACAGCCAACGTGGATATGCAAAAGCAGGTGCCACCCAAGCCCGGCGTGTATGCCGTGGAGGTGGAAATCGAGGGAGAGACTTACGCAGGTGCCGCCAACTTCGGCTGGAACCCCACCTTTGGTGATCCGACACCCTCTCTTGAAGTTCATGTCCTTGATTTTGAAGGAAATGTGTACGGTAAGGATATTGCCGTGCGTTTTGTGGAAAGGATTCGAGACGAAAGGCGTTTTCCCGGTCCTGAAGCCCTTGTAGCTCAGATTCAGAGGGATGTGGAAACCGTACGCAGCATTCTTGCCTCCAAAAGACCTATGGCCCTGGCCGCTTCGTGCTAGGGAGGCTGCCCTGCCGCGGGAAACGTCGGTGTTTTGTGCCTCGGATGCAGCTGAATCTGTCCTTCCTTTACGACCAACCATGTCCAGAGATCTGTAGGGGCGGGCCCATGTGTCCGTCCTCAAGATCCTGTAATCAATCATGGGCATGCATGGGCAAGAGCCTGCGTAGACAAGAACCTGCCTAGGCAAGAACGTGCATGGGAAAGAGGCTGTATCGGCAACATCCTGTAGGGGCGGACCCATGTGTCCGCCCCAAGACATTGAGGGGGACGTCTCGCCCGCGCCCTCGCATGATTCCCGGAAACCAACAATCCGCCGTTGGGAAACGAAGAATCGTTGGATAACACCATGAATTGCGAAGGCGCTGCCTTCTGGCAAGGATTTTGGGCGGACACAAAGGTCCGCCCCTACAGATGGTTGTGGTGACGAACGGGTGTCATGAAAAAGTTGAGTGGCCATAAGGGCCTGCGCCTACAGCGACGGCTGATAGAGCAGAAACCACGAGGGCTTTAGGGCGGACACAAAGGTCCGCCCCTACAGATGTCCAATGACGAAGGGCTGCCACAAAAGCATTTGGGCAGACACATAGGTCCGCCCGTACAGATGGTCAAATGGTGGGCGGGTGCCATGAAAACCTTTGGGCGGGCACATAGGTCTGCCCCTACGGGTGGTCGGTGAAAGGCGGGGGGCCTGGTCGTCTTGCAAGGAAACGTGAGCCGGCATAGCCTCAGGACACGAGAAGACGAGTGCCGAGAAGGTCCTCGTCTACACCTACCGGTGACGTCGTTTCCAAAGCGGTTCCAGGCAGAGAGCTTTCTTGAGGCGCTTCGGCCTTCTCCGGGAGGAAAAAGTTTTCCACCTTGTCTTGAAGCACTTCCAGCAGAGGCAGAAGCGTGTTGCGGTCGATGGCCGAAACCCCGACGGCATCATAACGCCGCAGGGCCCTGGCTAAAGTCTCGGGATCCACTTTGTCTATTTTGTTAAAGACCAAGACCGTGGGTTTGCGATCCAGCCCCAGTTTTTCCAAGATCACAGCGACGGATGCCATCTGTTCTTCATAGTGCGGATTGCTGAGATCCACCACGTGCAGCAGAAGATCGGCATCGTTGAGTTCCTCCAGGGTAGCGGCGAAGGCATCCAAAAGGTTTTGGGGCAAGTTGCGGATAAATCCTACAGTGTCCGTCACGATAACTTCCATGTCCCGCGGAAAGCGAAGCCGTCGAGTCGTGGGGTCCAGCGTGGCAAAGAGTTGATCTTCAGCCCAGACACGGCTGTGGGTCAAGGTGTTAAGAAGGGTGGATTTTCCCGCATTGGTGTAGCCCACGATCGAGAGAATGGGAAGGGTTTGGCGCAACCGCTTGGCTCTGCGTTGAGACCGATCCTGACGCACTTGCTGCAGTTGCCGTTCCAGATGGGCGATACGGTCCTTGATACGACGGCGGTTGATTTCCAGTTTCGTTTCGCCGGGACCTCGCACGCCGATGCCGCCCCTAAGGCGCGACAAGGCGTCGTCTTTCACGCCTAACCGAGGCAATAGGTACTTCAGTTGAGCGATTTCCACCTGAAGTTTTCCTTCTCGACTCTGAGCACGCTGGGCAAAGATATCCAGAATCAATTGGGTTCGGTCGATGACACGCAGCTCGGTCGTGTCCGTAATGGATCGAATCTGGGACGGGTTGAGATCCTGATCGAAAATCAACAGATCCACACCGCATTGCAAGGCACGGACGATGATTTCACTGAGTTTACCCTTACCGATAAGATACTTGGGGTTGGCTTGGCGCTGCCGCTGAATGATCGTGTCGGCCACACTGATACCGGCGCTGCGTGCCAATTCCTTTAGTTCCGCCAGGGACGCTTCTGCAGCTTCCCTTTCTTCGGTTGTGACACTTACGAGAATCGCCCGATCTTTGGCTTCTTCCGCTGCAAGGGACTGGCGTTCCCTTTCCAGTTCCTCTTCCAGGGACTGAACAAATTCCAGAAAGTCCAAAGCCGGTTCCGAGCATGGAACAGGCGGCAGGATACGCCATGCCCTCTGAGTCTGGCTGAAATTGGGCAAAATATGGGCTATTTCCAAATCCTTGGCGCCCCCGTGCACGTCCACGCGAATGACCCCGATGCAGTCCAAGCGCAAAAAGATCAGGTCCATGAGATCGTCTTGGGTAAGGGGTTCTTCCTTCAAATGAGTGTGGACGAATCGAAGCCCTCGAAGCCTCCATCGACCGGATCGAGACTTTGGAAGGTCAGGAATGAAAAGGGATCGTGAACCTCCCACCAGGACCATTTCCACCGCGCCGTCTCGGCCAATCATGACACCGATTTGACGGCCGCTTTCAAAGGAAAGGCGGGCCAGGTCCCGAGCCAGATCGGGAGAAACCACGTCTCGAGGCAGGGATCTTCGGCGGGTGAGGTTTTCCAGGCGCTTGCGCACCTGTTTCTTCAAACCTGTGATATCTCCGTAAACCTTCGAGATGGCAAGACCTCCGTGAAAGTGTGCCCCCTCGGCGGCCAAAACCGCCGAGGATCCGTTTCTTAAAGCCAATCTGTGAAGTTATGTGATGTGTCACCAGAAAAATTATAAACCGACCGCGAAAAAGAAAAAACATCTTGGAAGCGTGTTGGCACGGGTGGATCAAAGACACCTCAGGCTTGGTAAGGATTCCGGCGATCTAGCAGGCGCACGGCTTTGCCGTCAGTCTGAGGCAGCCCGTGGGGTTCCACCAAACGCACTTCGGGAGTGACCAGCAGTTCGCTTTTGAGCTCCTTGGTGATTTTCTTTTGAATCCTTTGCAAGTGTCTCATGTCTTCCACAAAGATTTTGTCCGTCACTTCCACTTCCACGGTCATGACATCCACATTGTTTTGACGATCCAAAAGGATGCGGTAGTTGTTGCCTACTTCAGGAATGCCCATGAGCACTTGCTCCACCTGCACGGGAAAAATATTGACCCCCTTGAGGATGAACATGTCGTCCGAACGTCCCTGAATCCGGTCCAAACGCTTGTGGACTCGGCCGCACGGGCAATCTTGCGGAAGAATACGGGTCAGGTCTTTGGTACGATATCGAATCAGGGGCATACCTTCTCGGGTAAGGGTGGTGAGGACCAGCTCACCCAATTGGCCCTCCGGAACAGGTTCCAGAGTTTTGGGGTCCAAGACTTCCACCAGGTAAGCGTCTTCCCATATATGCAACCCGTTTTGATAAACACACTCAAAGGCGACGCCGGGACCGTTCATTTCCGACAGACCGTAGCTGTTAAAAACTTTCACACCGTAAAATGCTTCGACACGGCGACGCACTTCCTGGGAATAAGGTTCCGCTCCAAGATAGGCAATCCGAAGCTGCAGATCCCTTTTGGGATCCACGCCCATTTCCATCATGACGTCCATGAGGCGCATGGCGTAGCTGGGAATGATGTGCATGACGCTGGTGGAAAAATCGCGCATGAGTTGAATCTGGCGTTTGCTGTTACCCGCGCCGGAAGGGATGGTCAGAAGACCCAGGCGCTCCGCCCCGTAATGAAAACCCAGTCCACCGGTAAAAAGCCCGTACCCGGAAAGGTTTTGAAAAACGTCTCCCGGGCGGGCTCCTGTCATGTAAAGACATCGGGCCATAAGTTCAGCCCAAGTGTCCACATCCTTGTGCGTGTAAAAAACGGCCGTGGCCTGCCCTGTGGTCCCGGAAGACACGTGCAAGCGCACCAGTCGATCCTTTGGAACACACAGGAAACCGTAGGGATAGGCTCGGCGAAGATCGTCTTTCGTCGTCATGGGCAGATGCCGTACATCGGTCAGGGAACGCACTCGGCGCCATGGTGCCGAGCCCAGCACTTCGGCATAGAAAGGCGCTTTGACGGCTCGACGTAGGGTATCTTTCAGGCGTTTGAGCTGAAGTTCTTCCAAAGCCTTTCGAGAGAGGGTTTCCATTTTGGGGTTCCAGCAATCCGTAGAAGCGGCGTCCCGATGTGTTCTCCCCTTTGAGAAAGATTCTGCTTTCGTGGTCATGTTCGTTTCCATCTCGATGCCTGGCTGAAGATTACGGTTTTCTCTTTGAAGGTCTTTCTACACGGGCAGATCTTGAACCGCCAAATCTTCAAACCGAGTGTAACTGCTGATAAAAGCCAATCTGACTCGGCCCGTGGGCCCGTTTCTTTGTTTGCTCACGTGAATTTCCGCCGTACCCTTGTCCTTGCTGTCCGGATTATAAACTTCGTCCCGATAAATGAAGACAATGACGTCCGCGTCTTGTTCAATGGCTCCGGATTCCCTCAAATCCGCCAACTGGGGCCTCTTGTCGTGGCGTTCTTCCACCTTGCGGTTCAGCTGGGACAAAGCCACCACAGGAACGTTCAATTCTTTGGCCAGAGCCTTAAGCGATCGAGAAATATCGGAAATTTCCAGTTCACGCCGCTCCGTCTGTTCACGACTGCGCATCAGCTGTAGGTAATCCACGACCACCAAGCCGATGTTGTGTTCCGTCTTGAGGCGTCGAGCTTTCGCGCGAAGTTCCAGAGTGGAAATGGCCGGTGTGTCGTCGACGTAAATCGGAGCGTCCATGAAGGAGCCGGCGGCGGAAAGAAGTTTGACGATGTCGTTTTGGCTGAGAAACCCGGTACGCACCTTTTGGGAATCCACACGGGCCTCCGCGCAGAGCAACCTCATCGCCAGCTGTTCCTTGCTCATTTCTAAAGAAAAGAACGCACACGGCACACCGCTTTTCATGGCGGCGTTCCGGACGATGTTCAGCGCAAAAGCGGTCTTTCCCATGCTGGGTCGAGCCGCGATGATGATGAGATCCGAAGGTTGCAATCCTGAGGTGATCTTGTCGAGGTCCGTAAAGTGCGTGGGCACTCCCGTCACCATGTCCCGGCGTTCCTGGAGCGCCTCGATGGTCCCGATGCTTTGCTTGACCACGTCCTTGATGACGGCGTAGGAACTGCGAATACGCCGTTCCGTGATGGCAAAGATGGCGGCTTCGGCACGGTCCAGGATTTCTTCCGCATTCTTGCCCGCGCCGTAGCACCAGGACATGATTTCCCCGGAGACCTGAATAAGGCGCCGAAGGATGGCCTTTTCACTGACAATTTTGGCATAGGCGGCCACATTGGCCGCTGAAGGGACCAAAGCCGTCAGTGAAGCCAGATAGGCGGCTCCACCGACGGCATCCAGTTTGTCTTTTTGTTCAAGAAAATCGGCAACAGTAACCAGATCGACGGGTTCGTTGCGTTCAAACAGTTCCTGAATGGCTTGAAAGATAACCCGGTGAGCGTCCCGATAGAACTCATCCCCACGAAGGATTTCCAGAGCGGCCGGCACACCGCTGTTGTCCACGAGAAGCCCGCCTATCAAAGACTGTTCGGCTTCGATTTGATGAGGAGGGATCCTCTTGAGCTCGTCGGAGAGCCCTTCCATGCATCATTCTTCCTTGGTCACCACAACGGTAATGTTCGCGGTAATGTCCGCGTCCACCTTGATGGGCACGGTGCATTCGCCCAGCTGTTTGATGGGTTGATCCAAAAGAATAAAGCGCTTGTCCAGGTCGAACCCTTTTTGCTGCAAAGCTTTTTGAATGTCCGTGATGCTGACGGATCCGTATAGCTTATCTTCTTCGATAACTTTCCTCGTAAAGGTAAGGGTCGTCTCATTGAGTTTTTCCGCCAGAGAAAGCATCTGACGTCGAACCTTTTCCTTCTTTTGTGCCAAAACGCGTTTGTGATGTTCCAGTTCACGAATTTTCGAGCTGGAAGCTTCAAGGGCCAAGCCTTTAGGCAACAGGTAATTACGACCGTAGCCCGGAGCCACCTTAACGACGTCTCCGATTTGTCCCAAGTTCGGAATGTTTTCCGTAAGAATCACTTTCATTGTCCACTCCTTGATGCCATGATCCGACGATCTTCAAGTCTGCAAAGCGTCGAACCCATGTCACGACGGTGAAGGAACATCGGCTTTCTTTTTCAATCGCCGAAAATCAAACCAGGTGTCAAAAAACCCCATAAGAGCCACAGCCAAGCCGACAAACTGCTGGAAAAAAATCAAGGCATAACCGAAGGCCTGCACAAAGCTAGGCACCTTCCATCGGCTGAAATAATAAGCGGTGATGGCCACACCTTGTAAAAAGTACACGGCTCCCACAGCGATGACCACATTGGCTCCTACCACCTTGGCATTCCATGGGGAGGCCAGCATGAGGAAACCTGCGGCAATGACCGCCCAAACCAAGGGTTCAGGAGCGCTCCACAAAAACCAGGCGGGCCAAGGCGGCATCAGCACACCTCGAAGGTAAAGTATCCGACGTGTGACAGAGAGAATCAGCCAAGCGCAGATGATGGTGGTCGCCACAGCCACACCCGGAAAAAGACGGGCCAGGACAGTCACCCAGACGTTCCATTCCACAGGTAAATCCGAGCCTTCTAAACCTTCGGGAGCGGTCTCCGTCCAAACCGAATGCATCAGGGTACGCAGCTGCGTTTCCAGATGTTGCCAGAGGCCGCCTTCGGCCTGACCGTGCGTCCACCAGAACATGAAAGCTCCAAAGGCACAAACCTTCAGCACGGCATCGGCCACAGTGCGCGTCATGGACCAGCCTTTGCGCATGCCGTATCCCAAAAAGGTGCCCAGAAGAAGCAGTTCCAGGAAATACACCAGCACTTGAGGCGTCTTGAGAAGCAGGGACAAGGTTCCTCCCACCAGGGCGGATCCCCCGGGCACCAAGTACCCAAAAGGGATTCCCCACCGGTAGACACCGATCAAGGAAGGCACCGGAACAATTACCGTCGCCGCAACGCCGCTGATGGGGACCAGAACCAACACCACAAACATCCCCACGCTCACACCAATCCCGACGGCCAGTTCCCTCATGACCGTCGTGATGGAACCGTGCCCTGTCCCCTGGATCCGCTCCATGTCCATCGCCATGTCCGGCGGCCTCCGCCGTCGTACGGGTCTACGCCGCCTTTTAGATGGAATGATCCACTGTGTACGGCAGAAGCGCCATCTGACGAGCGCGCTTGATGGCCAGGGTCAATTCTCGCTGATGCTTGGCACAGTTGTCCGAAATACGCCGTGGAATAATCTTGCCACGCTCGGTAAGAAAATAGCGAAGCATCTTGGCGTCTTTGTAATCGATATGCAGGCTGCTGTCCGCGCAGAACCGGCACACACGACGGCGTCGAAAAACCCTTCTCCTTCGTTTCCTCTTAACGACCACTTTATACTCCTTCTTTCACAAAACCTTCATTATCCAAAACGATCCCAAGGCAGACCCTTAGTCCTCGTCTTCGCCCTCTTCCTCTTCCTCTTCCTCTTCTTCCTCATCCGAGACGGCAAACCGAGGTGCCGTTTCATCCTCATCGTCGGCCGGAGGCATCGGCACAGGGCGCTGTCGATCCCTTTCCTTTTCCGGATCAAATTCATCGTCCAGCTTCACCGTGATGAACTTGAGCACCCGTTCATCGATGCGCATGGTGCGTTCCAGCTCGGCGATCAGGTCCGGTCCTGAGGCAAATTCCATAAGCACGTAATAGCCGTAGGATTTCTTTTTGACCGGATAGGCCAGCTTCTTTTTGCCCCAAGGAGCGTAGGTGAGCACGGTGCCACCGCCCGATTCCACGACGCCTCGAAACTTTTGGGACACGCTTTGGTAGGCGTCTTCCGGAAGATCGGGGTCCACAATGAAAAATGACTCATACTTGCGCAATGCCATGAAGAAAATCCTCCTTTCGGGTTTTCAGCCCCGCCTTTCTGTGCGGAGCAAGGAGTAAGGTGATTGAGAACTGCTTCGACTACCACAGGGGGCAAAAAGGCGTCAAGGTCTTTGCGTGCCCTTTGGGGGTCGCCTGGCTTCGTTTTTCTGGGGAGGAGGGGAGCTGTCTCTTTGGGTGGGGGTGAATCGAACCACGATTTCGTCGTCCCGAATAAGGTCCAGGTTCTGTCGCAGAAAGCGTTCCGCGTAAAGGGTATCTTCCTTGAATTTTTGGGTCTGAAGATAGAGCTTTTGCACTTCTTTACGCAGTTGCGTGACTTTTTCCTCCAAAACAGCCACTTGACGGCGCTTGTTCTGGTAGCCTTGAAGACCCTTTGAGGAGAGAAAAACAGCTCGAAACAACAACAGATCGATGGCCGCCAGGAAGACCACAAGAGCGATCGTTCCCCATCGTCCGACCAGTTCATGCCAATCCCATCTCATGATCCCTTACCCCATGGCTCTTGGAGGAATGGACACAGAAGGAAAAAGCTTAGGATCCGTGTGAGGTAAAAAGGTCGCTCCACGAAATTCGTTCATCAGTTCCAGATTCACATTGAGTTCCACATAGGCGATGCGCTGGCGCACCTCGTCCATATCGGCAAGAAGGCTGCGATCCAAAAGGGTCATGGCGGCTCCGCGTCCCGCCGTGTTTCCAAGTCCCTGGTAGGTTTCCAGAGGAAGGTCCGGCAACATGCCGATGCGAATGGCCATGACGGGGTCGATGTGGCTGCCAAAGGTACCCGCCACGAAAAACCGCCGAATGTCGTAAACACTCAGCCCCACCTTACGTGTGATGATGTTCAATATGGTGTACATGGCCGCTTTGGATTTGAGAAGAATGCCGATGTCGATCTCGGAGACCATAAGATCCCGACCGTCGGCTGTTTCCTGCGCCCACGCCACCACGTAAGCAGGACCGTTGTCGGTGCTGACGATTCTCGGGTTTGAAACCTTTGTGTTGATTTTACCCTGAATAGTAAGGATTCCGGCCATGAACATTTCGGCCACGAGATCAATAAGGCCGGAACCACAGAGTCCTTTGGGCTTTTCTTCCCCTAAGACATGGTATGTGAGTTCCAAGCTTTCGGGATCGATACGGACCCGATCGATGGCTCCAGGCTGGGCCATCATGCCTCTTTCCACCACACCCCCTTCCAAAGCGGGTCCCGCGGCACCGGCGCAGGCCACAAGCCAATCCTTGTTTCCCAGAACCACCTCTGCATTGGTTCCAACATCCACAAGAAGGCAGATCTCGTCAGTGCGGTGCATGCCGCTGGCCAAAATACCCGCGATAAGATCGCCTCCGAAATAAGACCCCACATTGGGAAACACCACGAGAATTCCTCTGGGATGCATGGCCAGCTGCCAATCCGTTCCATGGAACACGGGAAAGGTGTTGGCCACGGGAATGTAGGGTTCCTTACAGAGGCGGGACGGGTCCAGCCCTAAAAAGAAATGGGTCATGGTGGTATTGCCTGCCACGGTCAGAGCATAGATGTGAGAAACATGAAATCCATGCTTTTGGGCCAGAAGTGAAAGGGTTTCGTTCAGGGTGGATCGCAAAAGATGATGCATGAAGGCCAGCTTGTCTGGAGTGGCCGCATAGATGATACGTGTGAGAATGTCTTCGCCGTAAGGGATTTGCGGATTGGGTACAGAAAGCCGGTCCAAGAGTTTTCCTGTGACAAGGTCCACCAGGTAAAAGGCGATTTGGGTGGTGCCCAAATCCACGGCCACGCCGAGAAGGGGGCCGTCGTGTGTTCCCGCAAAAAGCTCGGTGAGTTCCCACGCATCGCCTGTAAAACTCAAAACGGCCGTCGCGGTAAAATTTCCATCACGAAAACGGCTGGCGTAGGTTCCCAGTTCCTGAGGTGGTATGCGAAGAGGATCGTAGCCCTGTTGTCGCAGAGCGCGGCGTAATCGATCCACATCCGCCGTGTTGTCCGCCAAGGAAGGCGCCGAAGCGTTCACCACACGGCGCACCACCAAAGGATCCAGTCGAAGCCAGTCGGCAAAGATATCTTCGTGCGGCATGGATTCCTGCATGCTCTCTGTCACCGTCCTTTAAATCATGGCCTGGTGGAGCAGGGGTCCTTTAAAGCTTTGAAGTTCTTTCCCCCATGCGTCCTAGCAAAGTCTTCGGTTGTCTTCAACGAGGATTATCCAGCCAGTGAATGGGTCGAAAGCCCATAACATTCACCACATATTCCACAAAGCCGCATACCAATAGATCCGAAAGGCGCAAGTTCAGGGCCTGGTCCAAGGATTCCAAAGCGTCCATAACATGAGGGCTTGGTTCCATATTAAACCTTACGGCATGCTCGTTTTGAAAATGATCGGGTCGGCACCAGTGGGGTGGGGACAAGCTGAAATGAATGCGGCATGCCAGAGGGCGATATTTGTACAGGCTGCATAAACCGGCGTTGAGAAAGGGACAGGGGACCTTGAGTTGATGGTATCGATTGAGACGTCCCGCCAGGCTCTCTTCCAGGGAAATGGAGACGGTATCAGGACAATCCCATCGGCGGATTTCTTCCCATAGCTCCAGGCGTTCCATGCTGCGGCGAAACATGCGATCCAAAATGCTGGCACTGCAGGCTCCGTGGTAAAGGTACAAGATCTCTACACCTGTCAGGCCCGAGGGTAACTGCGTGCAACAGTGGCTGCATCCCGGAGCACACGTGACGTTCCATCCTGCTCGGTGCAAGTGGCTGACGACAAACCGAAGAGACTGATCATAGACCAGAAAGGCTTTTTCAAGATGCTTGAGAAAAGCTTTGGGAAGACTTCTCTGCTTTTCCCAAACAGCCGGGATGAGAACATCCCGAGCCAGGTGAAGCAACGTGGTGACTCGATCCTCGTAATGCCTGAGGGTTTCCTGAACCTCGGCGGAAATGGCACAAAATTCCAATGGGTTTTCTATGGCTTGATGTTTCAAGGTTTTTCAACCTTAGCGCTTTCAAGCACGGATCGTTCCTGAAGGGTCGATACCAGTCGCCGAGCCAGCAATGGAGCGTTGCCGCCAGCCCGGTTATTGACAATAATGCACACGGTCTGGTCCGATTCCAGACCCCGTGCAACCAGGTCCGCTGTTTCATGAAAGAGGCTCGGCTGAATCATGTCTTCCACAAGACGATCAAAGGGGTGCGCTCGAGCATAAGCTTCTTCGTAGCGCATGCCCCGCGGCGTGAGCCATCGAAGAATCACCCACCGGGAGGCGCTGAAAAACCTTCGTCCGCTGCGTTGCCATTGATGCAGCAATGAAGGAAGCCAGGTCCAATGGGAAAGCACCTGCCCAACACCGTATTCAGCCAAAACCTTAAAAACCGGTTTGCAGAGGTAACTCTCCGTTCTTAACTCCAGATGGTACCGAGGATCCCTAGGAGCACTATGAAAAAACCTTCTCAGCCGATCAGCCAGATCGTTGGGATCCAATCGGTCTGCTTTTCGGTGATATTCCTGCTCAAAGACAAAGGCGGCCAGTCGCTCGCCCAAGAGCTGCAAGGCCGGTTCGTAAAAGGACTTTTGAAACAGGTCGGAATTCAGAAAATGCGGGTTTTCCGAACTTTCCCTGCCGGTCCACAGACGATACGCGCAGACCTTTTGAGGAACCTTAAGGATAACCAGCGCCTGCGAAGGCAAGTGTTCGGCGTATCGAGCCAGGGTGCGATAGCTTTCTGTCGGTTGTCCTTCGGGAGTGAGCAGAAGGCTGTAGAAGGTAAAATCCAGTTCCAGGACGGAAAAATGGTCGAAGTATTCGCGGACACTGTCCACGGGAAGGAGCCAGGACGTGAAACTCTTGTCACCGATCTTTTGAACCTTTTGAATCATGCGGCCTTCATAAAGGGAAGCCGTGTAGATTTGCCCGATCCAGCCGCTGTATCGGTCACTGGCTGTGCCGAGAAGCACTTGAGGATGTAGGTTTCTAAAGACAAAATCGCAAGTCGCCTTAGGATGGGCATGCATGAGAGTGTCCCGGGGCAGGCTCAAGGGCACCGAAAATCATGGCCTGCCATTCCATCTGACGACTACGCCGGTTGTGAACCCTTAGCACAACGCGAGGCGGAACGCTTTCTTTCCGACCAACGTTTGAGAAATCGTCCCAAAGAAGTCTCGGCCATGGAAACGCTCTCGGTTTCCACCTTTAAGGTTCCTTCCGCCTGCAGAGCGGTCTGAAGGCATGGGCGTACGTGCGGGCACTTGAGACATTGAGCTTGAGGTTCAACGAAGCCGTCCTCGTTCCGGGGACAAACCTGACCCGCTTCCCCGAAACAGGGCGGCTTTTCTGGGTCCGACTTCACCGGTCTGGATTCCATGATCTCCTATTCCAGAATCTCCAAGACAGCCCTCTTGCGCAGTTTTGTCGCTGCGGCATTCATGATGGTACGAATGGCATGAGCGTTTCGACCTTCTTTTCCAATGATCTTTCCCAGATCTTCTTTAGCTGCCCTTAATTCGATGACCGAAAGCTGATGGCCGTTAATTTCCCGCACTTGGACTTTGTCAGGATATTCCGCCAGAGCGCGAGCGATGTATTCCACCAGATTCTTGATTTCACTGTCGCCCATGAAGTTTCCCCCCGCTTCCGTGATCATGGAATGTGGAATGCACAGCAAACCTTAGGAAAAGAATCTCAGGATCGTATGTGCAAAAAACTTCGCTTCAGCGGCTTAAAGCTTCCCGCCGCTCCATACATTGCTGCCTTAGGGGTTTTCTATGAAGGCTGATCATGACGGCTCAATGGATTCTCAACATCGACCGCACTGTAGAGAATCCATAACAGCCTGTCAAGGGATAGAGAAGACAAAAGAAAAAGTGTTCGTGCCCTGAGCCTCGTCGGCCAAGAACCTGCCCGAGAACTCGCAATCCGAAGATCTGTTGCCAGTTCAAGGTAGGGGCGAGGCGGCGCTTCGCCCCTCCAAACCTAAAGCCATGTCTTTTCCTGGGAGGGCCAGCCCAAGGCCCCTCATTTGTGCCTGCGGGACGCTCGAGCTTCCAGGAAAACAAAGGTTTTGGGGCGTAGGGGCACGGCGCGCCGTGCCCCTACTCGGACAAACTCCCAGAGGGCTCGGGAAGGATTCTTAACAAAGAACGCTTAAGGTTCGCAGCGGTGCTTGATGTTCACCCCTTGAACGATAAAGATCACGCTTTCGGCGATATTTGTGGTCTGGTCTGCCACCCGTTCCAAACACCGTGCCGTAATGATGGTTTGCACGGCCCTTTCGATGCTTCGACTTTCGTTGACCATCAGATCGATCATACGCCTTAGCACCTTGTCGTTCAGTTCATCGGCTTCATCGTCCATTTGGCAGACATCGTAGGCTTGGGTGACGTTTTCATGGGCGAAAGCGCTGATGGCCACCCGCAACATGTCCATGGCCGTGTCCGCCAGGGCGTCCAATTCAGGCAGAAAATTAAGTGGCGGCCTCTGGGCCAGGAATTGAGCCCTTTGCGCGATATTGACCGCCTGATCGGCGATACGCTCCAGATCAATGCTCATGCGCAGAGCCCCAATGATGAACCTGAGATCCTTGGCCACAGGCTGTTCCAAGGCCAGCAGGGAAAGGCACAGATGGTCAACTTTCATTTCCAGCTGATTCACAATCTGGTCTTCGGCGATGACCTGAGCGGCGAGCTTTTCATCCCGAGTCTTAAAGGCCTGCAGGGCTTTTTCCATGGCTTTTTCCGTCAGGGTCGCCATTTCAAGGACCGTCATTCTCAGTTCTTCCATCTGCCGAATAAAACGTGATTTCATGCTCTCAACTCCAAAGATTTTTTCAGCCCTCAGGTGCCTCTTTCCTCTCGGGTTTAAAAGCCCGCTGTAATGTGAAGAAAAACACTGTTCCAATTCCTTTTTCGCGCACCGGGCTTTCCACCCATATCCGTCCTCCCATGTTCTGCACAAGATGACGGCAGATGGCAAGCCCGAGTCCCGTGCTTTCCGTAGTGCTTTCCCTTTGTCGGCTTACTCGATAGAAACGTTCAAAGACTCGAGCCTGGTGCTCGAAAGGGATGCCGGGGCCTTCGTCTTCCACGGCAAAAAGCACAGTGTCCTTCCGTAACTCCGCTCGCACACGAATGACGGTCTGAGGCTCACTGTAGCGGATGGCATTATCCAAGAGATTTTGAAACACCTGCATCAAAGCGTCACGTTCGGCGCGCACCCATAAGGGTTGTTCGGGAAAATGGATTTGAATGTCCATGTTACGTTTTCGAGCTTCCGGATGACATGTTTCCACGGCTGAAGCCAAGGCGGAGGCGGCGTCCACGGCGCTTTGAGGCACCTGAGGCGGTTGGCTTTCCAAGCGTGTCAAGGTCAGCAGATCATTGACCATTCGGGTCATGTGGTTGGCTTTGCGTAAAATCGTTTCCATAAACATTCTGGTTTCTTCATGCTCGGCGCAGGGACTCTCCAGCAATGTTTCGGCGTATCCTTTGATGGCGGTCAAAGGCGTGCGCAATTCGTGAGAGACATTGGCTACAAAATCACGGCGAATTCTGGCCAAACGTTTCAGCTCCGTAATGTCATGAAGCACCACCACGGCCCCTTTGGGCATCCCCGGTGTACGTAAGGAGACCACATGGACGTCAAAGCATCGATCCGGTTCCAGCACAATTTCCATGCGCTCCGCATGCCTTCCGGCCAGAACGGCGTCACAGGCTCTCTGCAAATCGGCATTGAAAAAAACTTCCAGTGGTTTCAAGCCCAAAGGGGGCTTGGAACCGCGTTGCATTTGAAGAGCCGCCCGATTGGCACTCTGAATGCGCCCTTCGGCATCCAAAAGAAGAACACCTTCCTGCATGCCTTCGAGAATGGCTTGCAGCTGGCCCCGCTGATCTTCCAAGGCTTTCATGTGTTCTTCGATCCGGACTGCCGTTTCTTGCAAAGCTTCGCCTAAAGCGTCCAGCACAGGATAGCCCGAAGGACGAAGGCGATGGCGTTCGAGGCGTCCTAGGGCGCGCACCATCTCAAGCAAAGGCATAAGCGGTTTTTCCATAAGCCGTGATAGTGCCAAGGCAAGAAGTCCCGTGCCGAAAAAGGACAATCCCAAAATTATCCAAAATTGCGTCCGCTGCTGATCCAGGATGCCTTTGATTTGGGATACCGGCATGGCAATGCGCAGAATGCCTGAAGGAAGATTGGGAATGTTCGAGACGGGCATGGCCCCATAGAGAAACTCTTTGCGGACGGTGTCACTGCGCCGCACACTGAACCCAAAGCCGCCTTGCCGAGCGGCCACCACCTCGGGACGATCCCAGTGATTTTCCATGAATCCCAGTTTGTCGTAGGGCACATCGCTGTCGGCCACCACACGGCCTCCTTGAGCGATGTAAGTGATGCGCAGTCCCAAAAGGTTTCCCACCTGAGTGCACCAATCGTCCAGATCGCTCAGCCATGGAAACGGATCATGATGCTTCAGGGACCAGATAAGAAAAGTCAGCTCCTGATGGATACGCTTTTTGGATTCGTCCAAGAGCACTAGATGCAATTGACGATGAAAATAGGTCACAGGCGCCAGCACACAGACCAGCAGCACAGTCCAAAAGGCGAGAAGCAAACGGGTGCGCACACTTAATGTTTTCATGAAACACTCCGGTCTCGAAACCGGTAGCCCACACCCCGAATCGTTTCTACAAAACCGGCGTATCCTTCCAGTTTTTGACGAAGCCGGCGAATATGTGTATCCACCGTTCGAGCATATCCTTCGAAATGATAACCCCACACACGATCCAAAAGCCGATCTCTAGACAAAACGCGGCCTTTGTTGGACATCAATTCCAACAAGAGCTTGAATTCTGTGGCTGTCAGGGTCACTTCCTTACGATCGATCCACACACGATGCGCCTGAGGATCCACGACCAGCCCTTCCGCTGAAAGCACATTTTCGACGGATGCAGGGGCGGCCGCACGACGCATGACCGCCTGGACTCTAAGGACCAGCTCCCTGGGACTAAACGGCTTGACCACGTAATCATCGCCGCCCAGTTCCAAACCCAAAATACGGTCGGCTTCCTCGCCTCGAGCCGTCAAGATGATGATGGGAATGGAAGCCGTGTCTTGATGCCGTTTCAAAGCCTTGCAGACATCGAGACCATCCATGCCAGGAAGCATGAGATCCAGAACGATCAGATCAGGCTTTTCTTGTGTGGCGGTTTCCAAGCCCGAGACACCGTCTTCGGCTTTGAGAACCTCATAATCGGCAGCCTTGAGATGCCAAGCCACCAGGTTCAAAATGTCTTTGTCATCCTCTATGATAAGGATCTTTCCTCGGGCCACGAACACCTCCGTGACAATCCGTTTTCGAACCCCAAAGGATTCTTTCCCTTTTGATACCCGATGTTTCTTCTAAAGTCATTGGCACATCGGCATGAGACGTTAATTTTGTCACAGAGACGTGATGACTGTGTGACGTTTGTGTGACACACACTTTTTCCCATGGAAAGCCTTAAGAATTGTCAGAACTTCGTTCCTTGGAAGCACTGTAACATGATTGTCACATTTCGGTAACGTCCCGTTCACATGCTCTTCGTAAAGTCCACGTGAAGTGAAAAGGGATGCAGCCCGGGTACAAGAAAAGCCAAAATCCCTCAAAAAAGGGCGCCTTGTCAGGGCCCGAATGATCGAGAAAAGTTGCCATGTATAGCCTGTTTGTTTTCAGTGTTCTTCTTCTGAGTGCTACGGCGTACGCCCTGGGTCGTCGGCGTGCACTTCGTCTCGTGGGCGGCGGAAGTCATGCCAGACAGCTTGCCTCCAGACCCCACTACTACGGTGCTTATGTGGCCTTGTGGTGTGCTCTTCCCGCTCTGGTGATCGTCCTTCTTTGGATTTTCCTGGAACCCGTGCTCCTGGAACAGTGGGTCCTGCGTCATCTTCCGGATTCTCACCGAGGGCTTCCTTCGGATCGTTTGGGTCTCGTGCTCAATGACATCAGGAACTTGGCACAAGGTGGCATTGTTTCCGGGCAGGCCGACCCTACCATTCAGGCGGCTGCGGAGCAGTACAAGAGGCTGCATGACTTGGCGAGGACGGCCCTGTGGGTGGCTGTGCTGACCTTTGCGGGTCTAGGGGTCCACATCGGGTACAGAAAAATCTCGGTTTCTTTTCGAGCCCGAAACCAAGTGGAAAAGGTTTTACGTATCTTTCTGATCATGGCGTCGACCATCGCTGTTTTGACCACCGTGGGCATCGTTTTTTCCGTTCTTTTTGAAGCCATGAGGTTTTTTCGTCTGGTGCCGTGGTGGGAGTTTCTGTTGGGCCTTAAATGGAGCCCTCAGATGGCGATCCGCGCCGACCAGGTGGGAGCTTCCGGGGCTTTTGGCATGATCCCCGTCTTTACGGGAACCCTTCTCATTGCCGCCATTGCCATGGCTGTTGCCGTCCCTTTAGGGCTTCTTTCGGCTGTTTACCTCAGTGAGTACGCCCCGAAAAAGATGCGCGCCGTTGTCAAGCCCATTTTGGAAATTTTGGCGGGGATTCCCACCGTGGTTTATGGCTTTTTCGCTGCATTAACCGTTGGGCCTTCCATTCGGCGGGTCGGTGAAAGCCTGGGGCTTTCGGTGGCGTCGGAAAGCGCCCTGGCCGCGGGCTTGGTCATGGGTATCATGATTGTTCCTTTTATTTCCTCCTTGTCTGACGATGTGATCACCGCTGTTCCCAATGATCTTCGTGACGGGTCATTGGCTCTGGGGGCCACCCGGTCTGAAACCATCAAGAAAGTGGTTCTTCCGGCGGCTTTGCCGGGCATTGTGGGGGGCGTGCTGCTGGGAGTGTCCCGGGCCGTCGGCGAAACCATGATCGTGGTGATGGCGGCGGGCTTAGCCGCCAACCTGACCCTGAACCCTCTTTCGGCCGTGACCACGGTGACCGTGCAGATTGTCACCCTGCTTGTGGGGGATCAGGAATTCGACAGTCCCAAGACACTGGCGGCCTTTGCCTTAGGGTTGGTTCTTTTTGTGGTGACCTTAATCCTCAACATCATCGCCTTGTACGTGGTTCGTAAATATCGGGAACAGTATGAATAAACAAATGCCTTTACCTTCTTCCAAATCCGCTTCCACTTCGTCTCGAACGGTCAAAGTGGTGCAGGCCGGTTTGGCCAAAAGGTACCGAGCGGAAAAAAGGTTTCGAAGACTGGGAGCGGCCGCGGTACTCTGTGCCCTCGCCTTTTTGGCGTTCATGTTTCTGGACATCCTTTCCAAGGGGTATACGGCCTTTCAGCGCACAGTTGTTTTGCTGGACGTCTATGTGGACCCCGACGAGGTTCACGTGGGGAATCTGGATCGTGCCGATTACCAAGGTTTGGTGAAAAGGAGTCTTGAGAAGCTCTTTCCGGAAGTCGAAGGCAGGCAGCAGAAAAGGGAACTCTTCAGCCTGGTCAGCAGCGGCGCCGGAACGGTGGTGCGAGAAAAGGTCCTGGAAGACACATCGGTGATCGGCAAGACTCTTTCCCTCTGGATTCCGGCCGCCGCCGATGTGGACATGGTGGTCAAGGGCCATGTGGATCGTCGGCTTCCGGAATCGGAACGACGCCTGGGAGACCGAACCCTTCAGTGGCTTCAGGTCCTGGAATCTCAAGGGCGTGTGGCGAAACATTGGAATATGGCCTTTTTTACTTCCGGAGATTCTCGAGAACCGGAATTGGCGGGGATTTTAGGAGCTACAGCGGGATCCTTTTACACCCTTTTGGTCACCTTGGCCCTGTCTTTTCCCATCGGGGTGGCAGCAGCCGTTTATTTGGAAGAATTCGCACCCAAAAACCGCTGGACGGATATCCTTGAGGTCAACATCAACAATCTGGCGGCCGTCCCTTCCATTGTCTTTGGACTTCTCGGCCTCGCCGTTTTTCTCGCCTTTTTCGGTCTGCCTCGATCTTCTCCCTTGGTGGGGGGGCTTGTCCTGACCCTCATGACCTTACCGACCATCATTATTGCCGGGCGGGCTTCTCTGCAGGCCGTGCCTCCATCCATTCGGGATGCGGCTTTGAGTGTCGGGGCTTCGCCCATGCAAGCCGTCTTTCACCATGTGCTCCCTTTGGCTCTTCCAGGCATGCTCACGGGAACCATCATCGGCATGGCGAGAGCTTTAGGGGAAACCGCGCCTTTGCTCATGGTGGGAATGGTTGCTTTTGTTGTGGATATTCCTCGAAGGTTCACCGACCCCGCCACCGTCCTTCCTGTCCAGATCTATCTGTGGGCGGACAGTGCGGAACGTGCCTTTGTGGAAAAGACCTCGGCAGCCATCTTGGTGCTGCTGGCGTTCCTGATCGTCATGAACGCCACGGCGGTCTATTTGAGAAACCGATTTGAACGACGATGGTGAACAAAGAAAGGAGGTGTCTTCTTATCGGACGGCGAGCATTTCGGTCGAATAAAGGAATCGAGCATCTGTAAGAAAATCAGCATACCAAGAATTTGAAGGAGAGTCGCACCATGAAACGTTTATTGTGCTCGGTCATCGCCCTTTCTATGCTTTGGGTATTTCAGACGCCCTCGAAGGCTCAAGCTCGAGATTACATTTTCATCGTGGGATCCTCCACCGTTTATCCTTTTTCCACGACGGTGGCAGAAAAGTTTGGTAAAGCTTATGGATTCAAAACGCCCAAGGTGGAATCCACGGGAACCGGTGGTGGCTTTAAGCTCTTTTGTGCAGGGGTTGGGGTGGAACATCCCGACATCAGCAATGCCTCCCGGGCCATCAAAAAGTCTGAAATGGAAACATGTGCCCAAAATGGGGTGAAGGAAATCGTAGAGGTCAAGATCGGTTATGACGGCATTGTTTTGGCCAACAGCAAGAAAGCCCCTGTGATGAAGCTGTCGCGAAAGGACATCTTTTTGGCCTTGGCCGCTGAAATTCCGGATCCCAAGGGCGGAGGCGCCATGGTCAAAAACCCGCACAAGACCTGGAAAGACGTGAATCCTTCCCTGCCGGACAAAAAGATTGAAGTCCTTGGACCTCCTCCTACCTCTGGAACTCGGGACGCTTTCTTGGAACTGGCCATGGAAGAAGGAGCGTCTGAAATCGAATCCATGAAAGCCTTGAAGAAAACGGATGAAAAAGCCTTCAAAAAGGCTGTGCACAGCCTTCGAGAAGATGGTGCCTGGATCGATGCCGGGGAAAACGACAACCTTATCGTCCAGAAGCTTTTGTCTAACCCGGATGCGGTCGGTGTTTTCGGGTTCAGTTTCCTGGATCAAAACACGGATAAGATTCAAGGAGCCGAAGTGGACGGTGTGGCTCCTACTTTTGAAACCATTGCTGCCCAAAAATATACCCTCTCAAGGCCCCTTTTCTTCTATGTCAAGAAAGCTCATGTGGGCAGCATTCCTGGAATGAAAGAGTTTGTTCAGGAATTCACCGAGGACAAAGCTTGGGGACCCCAAGGGTACTTGGCCGACAAGGGCTTGATTCCACTTCCGGAAACGGAAAGGGCTTCCATGAAGGAAGCGGCCCGGGCGATGAAACCCATGGCCATGCCATGATCCTTTGAAGGTTCCAGGGAAGCCAAGTGAGTGCAAGGGTCGTGGGTTTTCGGCCCTTGCACGCCGCTTTCATCCTTGTTGGAATATGTTATGGAAATGGTTATGGATGCTTTTGTGAACACGAAAAGTTTGAAGATTTTGAAAGACCCGAGGCAGGGGGATCATGTGGTGGCCGGGGATGATGCCAAAAACGAAAGAGAGCCTCTAAAGCCTTCCACAGCCACGGTGGGAGATATCCATGTGGCTGACCCTCGCATGACGTGCCGCCATGTGAATGTCTTCTATGGGGAAAAGAGGGCCATTCGGGATGTTTCCATAGACATCGGCCGAAACGAGGTGCTGGCCATGATCGGCCCTTCCGGCTGCGGCAAGTCCACGTTTCTTCGATGCCTTAACCGTATGAACGACACCATCGATGGGTGCCGTGTCACAGGGACGATCACTCTGGATGGGCAGGACATTTACGACCCCGCTTTGGACGTGGTCCTTCTGCGCGCTCAGGTGGGCATGGTTTTTCAAAAGCCAAACCCCTTTCCCAAGTCTATCTACGACAATGTGGCTTACGGTCCCAAAATTCATGGCTTGGCTCAAAGCCGGGAAGAACTGGATGAAATTGTAGAAACATCCCTTCGCAAGGCGGGCTTGTGGGAAGAAGTCAAGGATCGTCTGCATCAGTCGGGAACCAGTCTTTCGGGAGGGCAACAACAGAGGCTGTGCATTGCCCGGGCCATTGCGGTGAATCCCGAGGTGATTTTAATGGATGAACCTTGTTCGGCTTTGGATCCCATTGCTACGGGACGCATTGAAGACCTGATGCACGAGCTGCGCGCCCAGTACAGCATTGTCATTGTGACTCATTCCATGCAGCAGGCGGCTCGAGTGTCTCAACGGACAGCCTTCTTTCACATGGGGGATCTGATTGAAGTAGGACCCACGGACCGCATCTTTACTCGACCTCGCCACAAACTGACAGAAGATTACATCACGGGTCGCTTTGGCTAGTTTCTTTAGAATTTCCGAAAAGAATCTGAATCACGTGGTGGTGGCGTAAAATTTCCGGACCCGGACCCGTCAAGGTTACGGATCCATCTTCAATAAGGAAAGCCACGTCGGCCACGCGCAAAATGCGGCGGACATGCTGCCCGGCAATAAGCAGGGTGAGACCGCTTTTTCGCAACTTTTGAAAGGCGCTGCAGAAACGCCGCACCACCTTTGGGCTCAGCCCCAGAAAAGGATCGTCCAGGAGCAAGAGTCGAGCCCCGGCCATGAGGCCTCGGCCGAGAACGACCATGCGTTTTTCTCCGCCGCTTAAGGCTCCGGCCCTCTGACGTTTTTTTTCTTCCAGTTCCGGAAAAAGACAAAACACCAAACGAAGTTTTTCGTCCAAACGTCGGCGATGCAGGTATCCTCCTACTTCCAGGTTTTCCAGCACGGACATTTCCGCAAAAACACTCATGCCTTCCGGAACATACACAAGACCTAGGGCGACGATGTCGGCTACGTCCAAGGTTTCGATCCGTTTTCCATCGTAGATGATCTCGCCGCGAACAGGCCGAATGATTCCGGCAACACACTTTAAGATCGTCGTTTTTCCAGCTCCGTTAGGCCCGACCATGGCAACGATCTGCCGAGACCACACACTGAAGGAAACCTCCTGAAGCACCGGTGTGGATCCGATCCAGGCACTTAAGTTCTGCACCTGAAGTAAAGGTGTTCTGTTTTCTTCAGCCGACATACCCATTACGCCTCTTCGGCTGCTTCCCGTTCGCCCAGATAGGCCGATAAGACTTCAGGATGGTGGAGCACTTCGTGGGGGGAACCTTCAACGATTTTTTCCCCTTGATCAAAGGCCACCAAGCGATCGGAGACTCGAGCCGTAAGGTTCAAGAAGTGGTCCACCAGGACAATGGTCATGCCGCGTTCACGTAAGGAAAGAACCAGTTGAGCTGCCTGATTGACGGCATAAGGGCTGAGCCCCGCAGCAATTTCATCCAAGAGAAGCAATGAAGGACGGGTGGCCAAGGCTCGAGCCACTTCCAGGCGCCGCTGTTCAGAAAGGGTGAGTTCCTTTCCAAGAGTGTGTCTTTTTTCTTCCAAGCCTACCAAACGAAGCCATTCTAGCGCTGCATCTCGGTCCGATACGGTGCGACCGCTTCTCGAAGAGCCTTTCCCGAACCACATGGCGATAAGCACATTTTCTTCCGCGGTCATTTCTGGAAAGGGACGCGCCATTTGAAAGGTACGAGCAATGCCGGCTTGACACACACGATAAGGAGCCCATCCGGTGATGGGCCGTCCCATGAAGATGACATCCCCCGAAGAAGCTTGCACCAAGCCGCAGACCACGTTGAAGAGCGTCGTTTTTCCAGCTCCGTTCGGACCGATGAGGCTGACAATTTCGCCTTCATGCACCGCAAAGCTGACATCCCTTAAAACGGTGCGCGTACCGAAACGCACCACCAGATGATGGATTTCCAAGACACGTTTCATCGGCTCCACGATCCCAGACCCTTTGGAAAGAAAAGCACGGCAGCGACAACCACCAGGCCGTAAATCGCCGCATGCCCCGCGGGTAGGACGGGGTGCAAAACGAACTGGTCCAGTGGGTAAAGAAAAAGGGCGCCGAGGACAGGGCCGTACCAGCGAAAACGGCCTCCAAGAATTGAAAGCACCAGGGGCATGGCTGAAAGGTGGGCACTGAAAACAAGGAGTGGCTCCACAAACCCATGCAGATGCGCGTAAAGACCGCCGCACAAGCCCGTGAGGGTGGCGCTCAGAGTCGTGGTGGTCCAACGCAGACCATACACGGGAACTCCAAGGACTCCTGCCGCTTGTTCATCTTCTCGAATCGCTCGCAAGGCCCAACCCCAACGGGAATGGATGGCCCTGTGATGAAGCCAGGTTCCGACGAGTAGGACGCCCAAGAGGGCGTAGTACTGCGCCGTCATATTGGCGCCCAAGTCCAGGGTTCTTCCTGCCAATCGAATCGCAGGCAAAGGCGTGATACCTACCAGGCCCATGGAGCCGAAAGTGATCGATTCCCAATTGTCCGCGATAACCTTGGGGATTTCTACGGAAGCCAGGGTGACAAGGGCGAAAGTGGCACCACGCAGGTTTCGAAAAACAGCCGCGCACAGAGCGCCGTAAACCCCGGCACTCACGGCGGCTGCCGAAAGAGTCCAGGCAAGGTTGGAATGTCCGTAATGATCCATGAGGGCCACTCCGTAGGCACCAAGGCCAAAATAGGCAGCGTGGCCCAAAGAAATAAGGCCGGTTAAAGCTGTCAGGTTCCAGGCCATGGACATCACGGCATAAAGAAAAGCCAGGCTCAAAACACGGCAGACAAGGGTTTCATGCGGTGTGATAGCAGGCCACACTGCCAGGACCAAAACAACGGCCCAAAAGAGAATGGAGGAAGGTAAGGGCGTTCTTTTCACAGTTCCGGGGCCGACCTTTTCCCCACCAGCAGTCCGTGAGGTTTCCACAACAGCAAAACGATGAGAATCAGAGCACTAACCAATTCGCGCCAATTCGTCCCCAGCACCAGCGAAGCACCTGATTCTAAACCCGCCAGAACACAGGCTCCAAGTAAAAGACTTCGCACATGCCCGACACCGGCAAAAATGGTGATCACAATGGCGATGAGCGTCGCTTCCATGCCTCCGGCCGGATGCAGATAGGCCAAACGTCCAAAGATTGGCCCGGCGAGACCGATAAGCAGGCCGCCGATGGCAAAAGCCACCATTTTCATGCGGCGCACATGAATCCCTGCCAACCTGGCCGCTTCCTCCTCTTGAATGGTGGCTCGCAAGGCCTTGCCCAAATAAGTCCGATGCAGCATCAAAAAGACGCCGGCTGTGGCTGCGGAAGACAGCACAAAACTCCAAAGGTGCGTGGACGTGACCGTGGTGCCGGGAAAAGGCGAAAAAACGGTGTCTTCAAAAGAAGGGATCAGGCGGTAGTCGGCACTGAAGAGAAACAGCATGATGTTTTGGGCAATGAGAGCGATGCCGAAGGTCATGACCAAAGAATTCAATTCATAGGGTTCCCTTACCTTGTTCAGCACCTGATGAATGCCGATGAGCACCAGGCTGAGACACAACATGCAGACGGGAAGGGTCATCCAAAAGGCCCAGCCGAAAGCTTTCATCAGGCCATAGGCAAGATAGCCGCTTAAAACAATCAATTCTCCATGGGCAAGATTAAAGGCGTGGGTGACACCAAAAATCAGGGAAAACCCTAAGGCGGTCAGTGTGTAAAAGAAACCGAGCGATAAGACGCCGATCAAGAATTGCACCCACATCATCTTTGCCTGTCGTGCATAAGGCTGCCCACCCGGGAGCTCGTTCAACAAGGACGAAAGCGACTCTTTTCCTGGGACTGCGTGCCTCCGGCCCGCCGTGGATGCGGGCGGAACGCCCGCTCTTTTGGGAAACCAGTGCCTTTGCTCATTGTCGAACAGGCTCCTACCGCGCCGGGATCGTCATGGGAATCCAGGAACCTTGAGCGTGTTGTGCCGGATATATGGGCACAAGGCGTCCGTTTTGAATTTGGATGACGAGCTGCCGATAATGAAGGGGATCCCCCTTGTCGTCAAACTGCACGCGCCCCATGGGCAAGCTGATGTCGGTGCTTCTCAGAGCTTCCGCGATATGAGGACCGTCCAAAGGAAGGCCGCGAGTCGCCACGGTCCGCATGGCCTCAAGAAGCACTCGAGCCGAAGTGTACCCGTGCATGACGGTGGAGGTGGGATCGCGGCCGTATCGGTTTCGAAATTTTTCCGTAAAGCGCTTGGATTCCTCTTCTGTTCCTGCAAGTGGAAAATCCGGCAGCCAAGCGCTCAGTCCCAAAAGGTGTTCGGCTGCCGGTCCCATCTGTTCGATGAACTCCGGGTAGGCCACGCCCCAAGGGCCGATGTAAGCGGTCAGGGGAATGTTTTGTTCCCGAATCTGGCGCACTAGGATCAAATGGTCGGGAAAAAAGGCGGCACTGATAAGAACGTCCACGTGCAGGGAGCGCATTTTGAGAAGAAATGGGGAAAAATCGGGAGTCCCGGGCCGAAACTTTTCCACCACAACCAAATCCATGTGTGAACTTCGAAGGCACTGAAAGAGGGTTTGAGAAAACTCCGTGGCTCCCGGCGTTGCGGCATGGAGAATGGCCGCCTTTTTCCCTGCCAAGACTTCGGGCAGGAATCGACATAAAGGTTCTGTGATTCCGTCCAAATGGGAGATGCGAAAGAAGAAGGGATTTTTGCCGCGAAGGGTGAGGTCTTTTTGAAGGCTTGCCGAAGCGACGTACGGCACTTGAGCCTGGGAAGCCAGCTGACTGATAGGGCCGACCAGAGAATCCACATAGCCACCCGTCAGAGCCGCCACCTTTTCCCGATAGATCAGATCCTGAACCTGATTGATGGCTGTTTCCGGATGACTTTGGTCGTCTCTGGAAAGCAACTGAACAGGACGCCCTTGAATCCCTCCGCTTTCGTTGATTTCTTGCACAGCGGATTCGATGCCGCTGAGGATTTCCTGGCCGTGATTGCCAAGCTTTCCCGTAAGCGGGTTCACGGCTCCGAGGCGCACGACGTCCTGAGAGGACCAAACGGCTTGTACGGCCGTAAGCCCCACCATCCAGGAAAACACACACACAAAGACCAGCCGTGCACACCACATGGCCCCTCCTCCCTCCTGAATGCTTCAAGCAGCCTTGACGCTATGTTTTCCGCGCGAACCCGCATGTCCACCATATGCCATGGGGCCGGAAGGGGCAAGATGGTTATGTGTTGTTGATTTCAATCCGCCACTTCAAGCACGTAACCGACCGGGGCGAAAGCGAAACGGGATCCAAATTCCGCCGAAAGTCTGGCGATAGGCCCCTGTCCGGTACAGTGACTGACCGCCAGAATCTGAACATCAAATCTTTGAAGGGCTTCGATGGTCTTGTCCAACTGGTCCATGGGCGAAAAGCCCAGGTGGGTCCCCCCGAGAACGGCATAGACGCGACTTTCTCCCGTTTGGCTTGTCAAATGATCCAAAATGTTGATCAAACCCGCATGGGCACAGCCGAGAATGACCACAAGCCCTTTGGGGGTTTTAAGCGCCATGGAATAATCGTCGCGAAACGGATCCGATGTCCAGCCGTCGTTGGAGCGAATGACAAACTTGGGATCCCCGATTTCAAAATCGGTGTGTCGAGGGACCTGTCCCGACACAAAAACGTTGGGAGCGATTTCCGCAAAGGATTCCTCCCACTGAAATTGAGCGCCTCGTGTCGTCAGATACGCTTCTTTCCAGGGCAATCCAATGGAGACAGGTTTTTCCACAGGACCCACCGGCATGTAGCGGAACCGTTCCAGAAGCACGTCCGGATGGGCCACCACGGGACAAGGACCTCGCACGCCAAGAAAGGCCAGCATACCTCCCGTATGGTCAAAATGGCCGTGGCTGAGCACCAGCTTGTCCACCTTGGAAAGATCCTTTTTGAGGCGCAGGGAATTTTGGATCAAACCAAACCCTTGGCCTGTGTCAAAGAGCAGCGTCGCTTTGGGGCTTTCCACGTAGGCCGCAAAGCCGTGTTCTCCAATAAGCCCCGGCACGGGAACGGTGTTTTCACACAGCACGGTGACTCGATATCCCATGGCCCACTCCTTTCCTGCTCTGAATGCCCGCCTTTGAATCTTTGTTTTGCTTGGAAATATAGCTCAAATGAAAGAGGCGGCACAGAGCCCATGCCGCCTCATCGGTTCTCGAAACCTTCTCAGCCTGTTATTTCCTCAACATGCGCCTGAGAAGTTTTCCGGTGGGCGTTCTCGGCAAGCTGTCCACATATTCCACCAGACGTGGCAGCTTGTAGACGGCAATGTGCTGCTTTAGGAATTCCTTAAGTTCTTCAAAGAAAGCGTCTCCGCCTTCATAGCCCGGTTTGAGAACGATAAACGCTTTGGTCACCTGGCCTTTTTCCGGATCGGGCACACCGATGACACCGCAATCCGCCACAGCCGGATGCTTAAGGATGGCTTCTTCCACTTCGGCAGGGCCGATGCGGTAACCGGAACTCTTGATCATGTCGTCTTCACGGGACACGAAGAAGATATTGCCGTCTTCGCGCATGTACACCGCATCACCCATCTGGTTCCAGCCGTTCTTCACACCCTTTTGCTGGGATTTGAGAAGACGTTCGCCGTCCACATAGGGCTTCCAATACAAAGTACCCGAGGGCCCTTTGATGATCATGCTGCCCACTTCATTGGGCTTGCAATCATTCCAGTCGGCATCCACGACGCGCACGAGGACACCGGGAAGAGCCTTCCCGATGGAATTGGGGACTGGTTCAGGGTTAAGCGTGTTGGATGTGAGCAGATGGAGCATTTCGGTGCCGCCGAGACCTTCCCAGATGGGCTGGCCCGTGAGCTTCGTCCATGCTTCCAAGGTTTCGGCGCCCAAAGCATCGCCGCCGGAAGTGCATAGCCGGACGCTGCTGAAGTCGTATTTCTTGAAGTCCGGGAACTTCATCAAGGCTCGGTAAGCCGTGGGAAGCCCCGTGAGCACGGTGATCTTATGCTTTTCGATAAGTTCCATCATGTCTGCCGGAGCGAATTTAGGCAAAAGCGAAATACCGGCGCCGCCCTCAAAAGGAATCAGCGTGAAGGTTCCAAAACCTGCGGCAAAGGAAACCGGAGCCGCTCCACCCAAAATATCTCCCGGCTTCAAATTGTACACGTACTTATTGACCAAGCGGGATTCAATAATCACCGGCCGAACGAAATGCACGCAGCCCTTGGGCATGCCCGTAGTGCCCGAAGTGTAAAGAATGACCCCGATGTCATTGGCTTTGAGCATGGTCGGTTCCAGATCAGGCGATCCCTGCTGGAGCATTTCTTCATAGACCAAATTCCCCTGAGCCTTCACCTCATCGGGATTACCGCCGATGACAATGACTTTTGTGCCGTAGTCAAAATCCGGCTTCGCCTCCTCCACAGGGCCCATCAGTGGCGCATTGACCACAAAATACTTCATCTCCGCATTGTTGACCACAAAGGCCACTTCCTCCTTGGACCACAAGGGGGAGGTGGGAATGGGAATGGCCCCGATCTTTTCAATGGCAAAGATGGTCACAAGGGCCTGAGGGGAATTGACCAGACGAATACCGACGCGGTCCTGAGGTTCAACGCCGGCAGCCTTCAAGGCGTTGCCGAACTTGTTGACCATCTGCTGAAGCTGCGCGTAGGTGATCGACTTGTCCATGAACTTGATGGCAATGTTGTCTCCCCGCCCTTCCCGCACATGCCTGTCCAGCAGATAGTCGGCAAGGTTCAGTTCCAAGGGAGTGTCGGCAAATTCTTCCGGCACGATGTATTCGGGCCACATGTCTTTTGGGGGGAGATAATCTTCCGGGATCTTCGCCATGCTCATTCCTCCTTGACCTGCTCGTTGGACATGGATGCCCGCAGCGCCTCATCGCTGGGCATCAAGTCATGGTTCCTGGAACATGGATTCGCGTTACACATCACCTCCTTTGCCGAAGCCGTCTGGTTGCCGAGCGTGTAAAAAAACCTACCCGCCACATGCCGGTGGAGAGTTCTTGAAACGAAGACATTGGAAACGGCGGTAGAACCCTGAGGAAAAGGAGCGTGAAGAGGGAGGGATCAGGAGATTGAGAAAGTATCCGCGTGGAATCTGAATCTGCCACACCCTTTTGGGTTCATGGCTTCAACATGGTGCTTCAGATTGTGGGTTTTACCGGCCATGAGAGTTCTTGGGCAGATTTGAACTCACATTTCTGCCGAAACCACTTCGATGCCTTCCTCCTTCAAGGATCCGAGAATCGGTTCCATAGAACACTTCTTGAGGCGAAAGGAATAAACGGCCTCATCGGCTTCTGTAGGCCGTACATGACAGACACTGATGATTTCGGCCCCTTTATCTTGAAGCAATCGGGTCACACTGTCCAAGGACTGTTGAGGGCTCACCAGTCTGACATCCAGCCTGCTGGAACTTTGCATTAATCCCAGCATGGAAATGAAAGCCGACAGCATGTCCACAACCGTAATGACCCCGACAAGCTTTTGGCCATCCACGACAGGCAGACCGCCGATACGGTTTTCCAGAGCCAACTGTGCGGCCCTTTCCAAGGAATCCTCCGCGCTGACCGTGATGGGTCGGCGAACCATGACATCTTCCACGGAAAGCTCTTCCAGCATGGAAGCAATGAGCACACTGCGCAGATCCGCATCGGTCACCCAGCCCACCAGAATACCGTCCCCCTCCACCACGGGAAGATGACGAATGGAATGGCGTTTCATAAGCTTGAGTGCATCCTGAATGGACGCCTCTTTGGTGGTGGTTACCACATTTGTGGTCATCCAATGGCGAACGATCATTGCCGGAACCTGCCGATCGGTACGAGACGACGTGCTGATCAGTGTATTATACGCTGCGGTGGCGGGCATACCCCAACCGAGGTCCCCTTCACCCAGAAGCCTAAGAAAACTGCCTCAGGATTGCAAGAGAAAAATCGTACATGGTTGGCAAGGGGTTCTAAAGTCCGTGCGTTGACTTGAGACACTCTTCCGCTATACTGGCTTTCGGTGCGAAAAAGACATCTTGACCGCGACGATCCGTTGTCAGAGAGGGAAAGGATCAAGGTTTTGAGAGACCCCAAATACATCTTTATTACCGGAGGAGTTTTATCCTCCTTGGGCAAGGGGCTGGCGGCCGCTTCCATTGGGGCGCTTATGGAAAGCCGAGGTCTTCGGGTCACGTTGCAGAAGCTGGACCCGTACATCAACGTGGATCCCGGCACCATGAATCCCTTTCAGCACGGCGAGGTGTACGTCACCGACGACGGGGCCGAAACCGACCTGGATTTGGGTCATTATGAGCGCTTCACCCATGCACGCATGACCAAGCGCAACAACTATACCTCAGGAAGTATCTACTACAGTGTGATCACCAAGGAACGACGAGGGGAGTACCTCGGCGGAACGGTTCAGGTCATTCCGCATGTGACAGACGAAATCAAGGCATGTATTCGTCAGGTGGCCGATGGGGTGGATCTGGTCATCGTGGAAATCGGCGGAACCGTTGGGGATATTGAAAGCTTGCCTTTTTTGGAAGCCATTCGCCAGTTTCGCATTGATGTGGGTCGGGAAAACGCTCTCTACATTCATGTGACCTTGGTCCCTTACGTGAAGGCTGCGGGTGAAGTGAAAACCAAACCCACGCAGCACAGTGTCAAGGAACTGCGGGGCATTGGTATTCAGCCCGATATTTTGTTGTGTCGCACAGAATTTCCCCTTTCCAAAGAAATCAAGGCCAAGATCGGCCATTTTTGTAATGTGGAACCGGATGCCGTCATTACCGCTAAAGATGTGGAATGCATTTACGAAGTGCCCTTATGCTTTCACGAGGAAGGGCTGGATGAAAAGATTCTTAAGAAACTCAACATCTGGACGCGGGCCCCTCAGCTGGACGACTGGAGGGATCTCATTCGGCGCATGAAAAACCCGTCTCGAGAAGTGACCATCGCCATTGTGGGGAAATACATCGATCTGCGAGAATCCTACAAGAGCCTCAATGAAGCTTTGGCGCATGGTGGGGCGGCCAATGATGCCCGTGTGCACCTGCAGTACGTGGATTCGGAAAACGTGGAACGCACAGGCGGAGAAGCTTTATTGCAGCAGGTGGACGGTATCTTGGTGCCCGGAGGCTTTGGAGCGCGAGGTATCGAGGGGAAAATCAAGGCGATTCGTTATGCGCGGGAACACAGGGTGCCTTTCTTTGGAATCTGTCTAGGGATGCAGATGGCCGTGGTGGAGTTTGCTCGACATGTGGCGGGTTTGGAAGGGGCGCACAGCATGGAAATCGACAAACACACGCCGCACCCCGTCATTTTTCTCATGCGGGAATGGTTCGACTACAAGAACAATCGGCTGGTTCACCGGAACGAAGACTCGGATTTGGGAGGCACCATGCGGCTGGGGGCCTATCCGTGCCTGTTGGAGCAGGGAAGTTTTGCTTATGAAGCCTACCAAAAGGTGGAAATTTCGGAAAGACATCGGCACCGTTACGAGTTCAACAATGAGTATCGGGAAATTTTAGGCAACGCCGGCTTGCGCTTTACGGGGTTGTCGCCGGACCGGAACCTGGTTGAAATTATCGAACTGCCGAATCACCCGTGGTTTTTGGGCTGTCAATTTCACCCGGAATTCAAATCCAGGCCCATGGACCCTCATCCTCTGTTCAGGACGTTTGTCAAAAAGGCTTTGGAGTTTTCGCAAGAGAAAAAGGGTGAAGCAAGCGAAACGGCTGTGCCGTCAGCAGGTTCACGACCGGAAGGAGGGTGATTCCCCGTGCATGAACCCGTGCGTCCCATTTGGATTCAAGGGCAGCCCTTTGGTAAAGATCGGTTCTTCGTGATGGCTGGACCGTGCGTCTTGGAAAGCGAAGCTCTGGCTCTGCGTGTGGCTGCTACTATGGCCCGAATCTGCCGTGAATTGGACATTCCCTATATTTTCAAGAGCTCTTACGATAAGGCGAATCGTACCTCCATTGAATCCTACCGCGGCCCCGGACTCATGGAAGGCCTTAGGATTCTTGATCAAGTGCGGTCTCAGGTCGGAGTCCCTGTGGTCACGGACGTGCATGCCGTGGAGGAAGCCGCCTCGGCGGCCCAAGTGGTGGATGTGTTACAGATTCCTGCTTTTCTGGCTCGACAGACGGATTTGGTGGTGGCGGCGGCCAAGACGGGAAAACCTATCAATCTCAAAAAAGCCCAATTCCTGGCCCCTTGGGATATGTTTCAGGTGGTTCGAAAGGCGGAAAGTGCCGGAAATCGCCAGATTTTCATTACGGAACGAGGCACCTGCTTTGGCTATAACACCCTGGTGGTGGATATGCGTTCGGTAAGCCTGCTCAGCCGTTCGCCCTACCCCCTTGTTTTTGACGCCACCCACAGTGTGCAAATTCCCGGAGGTCAAGGGACAGCCTCCGGGGGAGAACGCCGTTTCGTGGAAAGTTTGGCTCGAGCGGCCGTGGCGGCAGGCGCGGACGGTGTCTTCATGGAAGTCCATGAAGATCCGGACAGGGCGCTTTGTGACGGGCCCAATTCCGTGCCCTTGGATGAGGTCTTTACCATTTTGAAGGCACTCAAGGACGTGTACGAAACCACGCGAAGGCATCCCTTTCGGCTTCAGGACGCGCCTCTTTTTTCGTAGAGGCCATGAAAGCTTTGAAGAGCTTTGAAGATGCCCCGTGGCCGATGGAATGTCTTGAAAGGGCAGCGGTTTGGCAGTTAAGGTTCTCGAAGCTTGTCCGAGAACTCGAAATACCGACTTTTGGCCAATGGAATTTCAAGTAGTTATGGCACCTAAAACAGGGAAATTTGGCATTCTCGGGCAGGCTTCTAGGAGCCTGCCCGTGGAGGGGCGAGGCGCCGCCTCGCCCCTACCTGAAAATGCCATCAAGCACCTTGGTATTGCAACTTCTCGAAAAAGATTCCAGCTCAAGCAGCCAGAGAGGGACATGATCGTGAATGAGGAACTCAAAAATCGAATTCTTGCCGTGCGCTTGGTGATCTTTGATGTGGACGGCGTGCTTACCGACGGCGGGATCACCATCCATGACGATGGGTCCGAATCCAAAACCTTCGACGTGAAAGACGGGCACGGCATGAAACTGCTTCAACGCGCAGGCCTCCAGATCGCGCTGATTTCCGGGCGCTATTGCGCCGCCGTGGAACACAGGGCCAAAGGGCTTGGAATCGAACACGTGTACCAAGGAATTCATCGCAAATTGGATGCTTACGAAAAGATCAAAGCATCCACCGGCCTGGAAGACTGCCGGATAGCTTACGTGGGAGACGATCTTATCGATGTTCCTGTCATGCGCCGCGTGGGTTTGGCGGTGTGTGTTCAGGATGCCGTGGAGCATGTCAAACCCTTTGCGCATTATGTGACCCAAAGGCCGGGGGGAAGAGGGGCGGCCCGGGAAATCTGCGAAATGATTCTTCAAGTGCAAGGCCTTTGGGAAACCGTCACCTCCCGTTATTTCCAAGAAGACCAAAGCTGAACCGCTTGAGCAGAAAGTGCTTGTAGGTGGTTTCGCCCAGAGGGATTCCCAGAAATTCCTGAGCCCAGAGCTTTTTTCTGGCAAAAAGATGAACAAAAAAACCAGGAAATTGATAAACCCATTTGGCAAAAAAAGCCGCGTACCGAAGATTGTCCCCTAGAACGCGAAGACACCGCGCACGATAAACCTGATGCAAGGGGCGTTGCAGCAAGCCTTGCAAGGCATCGACGATGGTCTCCGAGGCCAGCTGTCCCGAACGCATGGCGTAGTAAATCCCTTCACCTGAAAAAGCTTCTCCAAAACCGCCCGCATCTCCGGCGTAAAGGATTCGAGAGGTGCCGAGAACAGAAGCGATACCGGGACATGGAATGATGCTGCCTCGGTAAGGGGCGCCTTCTGAACCTTTGAACTTTCTTAGAAAATCAAAAAAGGCTTTTCTCGTGGAAAAAGTCCCGGTATGCAAGCCGCCTACCCCGATGGAAAAGCCGTCCTGCAGGGGAAAAACCCAGCCGTACCCCATGGGGTAAGCATCGAAATAAAATTCCAGAAAAGGATCTTTGTGCAAAGAAGGGATCTTCAAGGACGAAAGCGTTTCCCGCCGAGTCACGGCCTTCCAGCGCTTTCCTCTGGTTGCCGGGACCAAGGTCTCTTGGCACTTCAATGTAGGGGCGACGCGGCGCGTCGCCCCTACAAAGCCTCGGGAAGGTCGGTTCAAGACTCCCGAGGCGCCATAAGCCACGATGACATATCGGCTGCGGTACTGCCCTCGAGAGGTTTTCACCGTCACATAGTGCTGGGATTCTTCGAGACCCAGGACTTTTTCACCCAAATGGAGGTCGGCGCCGGCTTCCAGGGCTTTTCCCGCCAAGAAGGCATCAAAGGTTTCCCGACGTACCAGCACGGCGATGGGCTGAGATCGTCGAGCCTCCAAGACCCTGGAACCGTAGTGAGCTCGAATGCCGTAAACATAACCTTCTTGAACGGAAGCCGGCAAAGGAAAGTCCAGTGTTTTGACACCATTCATGGACAGAGCGCCTCCGCAGGGTTTTTCCCGAGGAAATCGCTCTTTGTCAAAACACAGGGTCGTGAGGCCATGCTGCGCCGCTTTGCGTGCGGCGCAGGATCCCGCAGGCCCGGCTCCGATAACGAGGCAGTCCGCAATCATTTTCATCCCTTTGCAGCGTGAAAAATCCTTTGCTGACTTTTTTTGGACAAGTTTTTGGAGGAGCTTGTCCGGGAACTTCCAATACCAAGGTCTCCCGCCATTTCAAGGTAGGGGTGACGCGCCGCGTCGCCCCTACAAACCTGAGGCAGCGTCTCGCCCTGACAGACCCGAGGCGCTGCCTTGCCCCTACATTGGTAAGGTAAGAGCCGCCCTGTGGGGACGACCCGCCGCGTCGTCCCTACGTGGGAAAGGAATTTGCCGCCCTGATGATTTTGGAGTTTCGGACAAGCTCCTAAAGGCAAAAAGCGGGCCTGTCAATGGTTGGGTGTTAGGCATGATTCTTTACAGTGCGAAAGAGCGCGTGTTAAATAAGTCGAGGGATTTGATGGAAGTGGGAAAGGAGCCGAGTGCATCATGAAAAGGAGTGCCAAGGCGATTCCTTGGCTTTTTGTGGCGGTGGCCGGGGTCCTCACGGTTTTTTTCTCCCACGCTTTTTTCACGGCGCCCAAGGAAAAAAAGACGGAGCAAGCCCCCGTTGCTTCTACCGTGGATGCGGATATTCGGTTGACGGACATGGACTATACGGAGGTGCAGGAAGGCAAGCTCAAGTGGCGCCTTAAAGCCCAGGAGGCCAAATACTACGAAGGGGAACAAAAGACGCTTCTGAAGGGGGTGACTTTTACACTGTTTTTGGAAGACCAGCGAGAAGTGCAGCTGGTAAGCGAGCATGGACTTCTTTACGCGGGTCGTAAAGATATCGAATTGTGGGGAAACGTCACCGCCCGTGTGCCTCAAGATTATGAAGTCCATTGCGACAAGGTCCTCTATCAACACGGAGCCCACAGCATAGAATCCCGCTCCCCCGTGCGGCTGACAGGCCCGCAACTGGACCTGGAAGGCCGACACTGGCACTATGACCTGGCATCGTCAACCGTCCTTGTGGAAGGAGATGTGAAGGCCTTGGTGCGAGGATTTTTTGGATCGAGCACTGGAGGATCATGAAGGAACAAAGACGAACGTCAAGAAGACTCTGGGACTTGAAGCCGAACCAAGGCGGGTTTCGATTCGGCGTCACGGTGAGCCTTGCTGCATGGCTCCTGGCCCTTGCCACCGGTCTTTTTGCCCAAAGCCAATCCCCCCTGCCTTCACGTTCAGGACGTGAAGCCTCCGCTCCCATTCATATCGCCAGTGATCGTATGACGGCCGACCAGAAGAGGCGCTCGGTGGTTTTTGAAGGCCATGTGACGGTGCAGCAGGGTGCCATGACCATTACGGCGGAAAAGCTCACTGTTTACGGCGTGGAAAAAGAAAAGGGTTCCACGACAAAATCGGGTACAGTGACGGGGGATCAGATCGATCGCATTGAGGTGGAAGGCAATGTGGTCATTTCCGAAGGGGATCGAGTCGCCACGGCCAAAAAGGCGGTCTTGTACAATAAAGAGCAAAAGATTGTGCTCATGGGGGAACCGGTGCTCGTGCAAGGCATGGACAGGGTTCAAGGAGATCTCATCACGCTCTACCTGGAAGAGCAAAGAAGTGTGGTGGAAGGCCGATCGGGCAATCCCGTTCAGGCGATCTTTCACCCCAAGGAATCACCCCAGAAACCATGACGACGGCAGGACGTGTTCTTCGCACGGACAGTTTGGTGAAGCACTATGGTGGGCGTGTGGTGGTGGATCACGTGACTTTGGAGGTGTGCCAGGGTGAGGTGGTGGGTTTGCTGGGCCCTAACGGAGCAGGAAAATCCACGACCTTTTACAGTGTGATCGGTATTATTCGACCGGACGCCGGAGCCGTTTATCTGGACGGGGACGATATCGGTCGGGATCCCATGTACCTGAGGGCCCGAAAAGGGATCACCTATCTGCCTCAAGAGCCCTCCGTGTTCCGCAAACTGACGGTGGAGGAGAACCTGCTGGCCGTGATGGAAACCCTTAAGATAGGTCGAGAGGAACGCAGGCAACGTCTGACCGAGTTGCTGCGGGAACTTCGTATCGACCATCTGGGGCGAAGCCGGGCGGACAGGCTTTCGGGAGGAGAAAGGCGTCGGTTGGAGATCTGTCGAGCCTTGGTGACACAGCCCAGCTTCATCTTGTTGGACGAACCCTTTGCGGGCATCGATCCCATTGCCGTTGTGGAGATTCAAGGGTTGATTCGGTCCTTGAGAGACCGTGGGATCGGTGTTTTGATTTCCGATCACAATGTGCGAGAGACCCTGAAGGTATGCGATCGAGCCTACATCATGCACGAGGGAAGAATTCTCGAACAGGGTCCTCCTCATGTGATCGCGCAAAGCGAACTGGCCCGCAGAACCTACCTCGGGCAAGAATTCAGCCTTTAGGAACGGGAAGACGGTATGGCCTTGGAACTCAAGCAACACATGAAACTTACGCAGCAACTGATCATCACGCCTCAGTTGCAACAAGCCATCAAACTCCTGCAACTGTCTCGACTGGAACTGTTGGAGACCATTCAGCAGGAGTTGGAGGTCAACCCGGTTCTGGAGGAAGTGGCGGAAGGGGTGGAAGAGGTCGGGGTCAAGGATGAAGTGGAACCGGAGGCGGTTCGGGTTGAGGAGCGCTACGATGAGGTGGAGATCACGGAAAAGGTTCGGGATGACTTCGATTGGGAAAGCTTCCTGGCCGACTACAGCACCTACACGCCGGTGACCAATGAAAGAGACCCTAACCAGGAACAACCTTCCTTTGAACAGCGATTGACCTCCAAGCCTTCCCTGGAAGACCACCTCATGTGGCAGTTGTGCCTTTCGGATTTCACCGAAGAAGAACGCGAAATCGCCGTGCAGATCATCGGAAACCTCAATTCCGACGGCTACCTTTTGGCCGGCCTCGATGAAATCGGCCATCTCACAGGGACCTCCGTAGACCGCGTGGAAGCGGTGCTCACAAAGGTTCAGTCCTTTGACCCTCCCGGGGTGGCCGCCCGCACGCTTCAGGAGTGCCTGCTTATTCAAGCGCGCAGCCTGGATGTGCGCAACAGCTTGGTGGAAACGATCATCGAACACTATTTGCCCTATTTGGAAAACAAAAACTATCAGGGATTGATGAAAGTCTTGCGGCGGTCCAAAGAGGAAGTTCAGGCGGCCGTGGAAATCATCTTGAGCTTGGATCCCAAGCCGGGTCGAGCCTACAGCGATGAAGATGTGCATTATGTGAGCCCGGACATCTATGTCATTAAGGTGGACGACGATTTCGTGGTGGTGCTCAATGAAGACGGCATGCCTAAGTTGCGGGTGAATCCATATTACAAGGAAGCCTTGCGCGGGGATTCGGCGATTCCTGAGGAGGCCAAGGAATACATTCATGGCAAGCTTCGTTCTGCGGCTTGGTTGATCAAGAGTATTCACCAACGTCAACGCACTTTGTACAAAGTGGCTCAAAGTATTGTTAACTTTCAAAGGGAATTTTTTGAAAAGGGTATCGCCTACCTTAAGCCCATGGTTTTAAGGGACGTGGCAGAGGATGTGGGCATGCATGAATCGACTATCAGTAGGGTTACCACCAATAAGTACATGCACACGCCTCAGGGGATTTTTGAGTTGAAATATTTCTTTAATAGTTCCATAAACAGTGTGATGGGTGAGGCGGTGGCTTCGGAAAGCGTCAAGGAACGCATACGTCGATTGATTCGAGACGAAGATCCTGCCAATCCCTACAGCGACAAGGATTTGGTGGATCTCTTGAAGAAGGAAAATATTCGCATTGCAAGACGAACGGTGGCCAAATACCGGGAGATGCTCGGCATTCTTCCTTCACACAAGAGAAAACGCGTGCTTTGGGGCGCGTGATTCTGCCCTTTCATAGAGGGTTCAATGTGCACATGAACGGCGATAAGGAGTAGGTCCATGCAGATCAATGTGGCGTTTCGGCACACGGAAACTTCCGACACCTTAAGAAAGTACGCGGAAGAAAAGGTGTCCAGAATCAAAAAGTATTTGGAAGAACCCATTGAGGCTAATGTCGTGCTGCAGGTGGAAAAATTTCGACATATTGCCGATGTGACTGTGGAATCCAACGGCCTTCGTATCAATGCCAGAGAAGAGACAGAAGATATGTACGCCGCCATTGATATGGTGGTGGATAAATTGGAAGGACAAATCAAAAAATATAAAGAAAAGCTTCGAAATCGAAAATCCAACGCGGCTGAAAGATCGCAGCGGCTCATGATGAACATTTTGGAATGGCCTTCTGAAGAGGCTTCCGAGCCGCGGGTGGTGACAACCCAGCAGATTTATGCGAAACCCATGGACGTGGATGAAGCGGTCATGCAGCTCAATTTGTCCAACGGCGATTTTTTGGTGTTCACCAATCGTGCCACCATGAGTGTCAATGTGCTGTATCGCCGCAAGGACGGCAATTATGGACTGATCGAGCCTGTGCAATGATCCAAAGTGGAGAAGGTTGGAAGAACGGTCCCGGGAAAGGGACACGGCACCAAGGGAGGATCCCGAAGGGTTGATGAAGATCGCGGATATCTTGCCCAAAGAGGCGATTATCGCCGAACTGGAAGCCAGGACCAAGAGAGAGGTTTTGGAGGAACTAACGGACGCCCTGTTGCGTCACAAGCCCCAGTTGGATCGGCATCGCCTGCTTGAGGTGCTTCTTGAGCGGGAAAAACTGGGGAGCACGGGCATCGGCGAAGGAATCGCCATCCCTCACGGAAAAATCGAAAACCTGGACCAATTGGTGGTCTCTTTCGGTAAGTCCACGCGAGGGATCGATTTCGAGTCCATGGACGGCAAGCCCGCGCATCTTTTCTTTCTTTTGGTGGCGCCGGAAAACTGTGCAGGAACCCACCTTAGAGCCTTGGCGAGGATCGCACGGTTTTTAAAGAGTGCCACGGTCCGTCGCCGGTTGGGTTCGGCGGCGACACAAGAAGAGATCTTCAGCATCATTCAGCAGGAAGACGACGATTTTTAGCCAGCAAGCGAATATGGTTTCGAGGGGAGTTGGGGAACGCTCGACTCCCCCTTTTCTTTCTCTCAAAGGAATACTTGGTCGTCACCTCATTTGGAAACACCACGGAGTGTTCTGAGCCGCAGCCGGCCTGTGCGTGACGTCGGCGTGAGTTCTTGGTTCAAACCGTGTTGGAATAACTCACGTGCCCACGAGGGCCAAGACGCTCGCCGAGTTTCTCGTTCATCGACCTCAGAGGGTAAGGGAAAGGAAGGATGCCGAAAAGGGATACCCACCTGGTTATCGTCACCGGTCTTTCCGGATCGGGGAAAAGTACCGCCATCAAGGCTTTTGAGGATATCGGTTATTTTTGCATTGACAATCTGCCGATTCCCTTGCTGCCAAACTTTTTGGAACTCTGTGAAAAGGACAAGCCGGACCTCAAAAAGGTGGCCCTAGGCATCGATATTCGAGGTCGAAGTTTTCTTCGTGACTGTGACCGGCTCTTGGAAGCCGTGGAAGCCTTGGGCTACGCTTTGGAAATTCTCTTTTTTGAAGCCACCACCGAAGTGCTTCAAAGGCGTTTCAGCCAAACACGACGCCAGCACCCCATCGGCGACCAAGAGTCTCGTTTGGTGGCCGCCATTCAAAAGGAACGTGAGGAATTGGGCTTCCTCAGGGCCCGCGCCACGCGCATCATCGATACCAGCGATTTTTCCGTGCATCAATTAAAGGCCTTGATCAATCGAACCTTTTCTTTGGTGAGTGATCGAGAGAGGCTGAGCGTTCAGGTCTTGTCGTTTGGTTTCAAATACGGTTTGCCTATGGAAGCGGAGCTGGTCATGGATGTACGGTTTCTGCCCAACCCTTATTTTGTGGATCACTTAAGGCCCTTAAGCGGATGCGAGGCACCCGTGCGGGACTGGGTTTTAAGTCACGGGGAAGCCGTGCAGTTCTTGGACGAATATACGGCCCTTTTGCTCAAACTGCTCCCTCGTTACGTGGAAGAAGGAAAGCGCTATCTCACACTGGCCGTGGGCTGCACGGGCGGAAAACACCGATCGGTGGTGATTGCCGAGCGCCTTGCTGACAGGATTCGTGAGGCGGGTTATTATACCGTGTTATTTCATCGCGACGTCCATTTGGAAAGCTGAACGTTCTTTTAAGTGGGGGTTGGGCCCGAGCCAAGGAGACAGCGCCGAGATGTCGAGAATCGGACTGGTTGTGGCGGCCCATTGCCGTGTGGCTCAGGAAATGGTCCAAGCGGCGGAATTGATCTTGGGACCCATGGAAGGGGTCTTGGCCGTTTCCATGGATCCGGACACGCCTGTGGAAGAGATGGTACGAGCCTTGTCGGCTGCCATCAAAGATGTGGACACGGGGTACGGGGCCATTGTGCTTACGGACCTCTTCGGCGGCACGCCGTCCAATGTGGCTCTGTCTTTTGTGGGACCTCGCGTGGAAGTGCTCAGTGGTTTCAACCTGCCCATGCTCATCAAATTTGCGGAAATTCGCCACACGCACTCGCTGAGAGAAGCGGCGGCCACCCTTCGAGATTACGGGCGCCGCCATATTGCTTTGGCCAGCGAAATCTTGTCTTCCAGACCCGAAACCAAGGCACGAGAATCGGATCATGAGCGATCCCCTGCCCATAGTGATTGAGCCCATTCGGCCGGAAGATGTGCCTGCCGTTGTGGAGATTGAAAGAGCCAGTCATGTGGATCCTTGGCGGGAATCCTTTTTCGTGGAAGAGCTGGAAAGACCTCAGGCCCTGATGCTGGTGGCCCGTCATGGCGAGGATCCGCGCCGGCTGGTGGGTTACATCTGCGTCTGGCTGGTCGCCGATGAAGTGCAGATCTTCAACCTCGCCGTGGATCCCGCTCTCAGAAGACGCGGTATCGGACGGCGATTACTTCTGGCGGCCTTACAGCATGCCTGCCTGAGAAACGCCCGCGTGGCCCTTCTGGAGGTGCGCCGCAGCAATCATGCCGCCCAGAAGCTTTACCAAAGCGTGGGATTTCGACCCTTTGGAACGCGCCCCAATTATTACGAGGGACTACGGGAGCCGGCAGTGCTCATGGAACTGGAAATGGACCGAGGGTGGAGGGCCCGCTGGCTGAATTCTCATAGTTTAGCACAGGGAGAGGAGAGGTCCTGTTGATGCAAAGGGCACGCGTTGAATCCGAGGCGCTCCTGAAGAACCTCATGGTGACCAATGTGCCGGTGATGGTGGATCCCGGACATGAAGTGCTGGTGGAGGCGGTTCGAGGTTACGCCGGGAAGGAAAAACAAGCACGGGATCTTCTGGTGGAGTATCATCATCGGTACCGCAACTGGGCTTACGTGCTCCAGGAAACCTGGCGTTACGCCACGGGAAACCTTCGCCTGTACCGAGAATTTTCAGAAAGCGCCGCCGTGGTGACCCTCCTGTGTCGCATCTTCCTGCATGCCCTTTCCGATTCTGAAAATCCTAAAACGCAATCGGCCGCCGCCGATTATCTCCTGGCCATGTGGTTGAAGATGCTCGAAGAAGCCCCTGAACTGTGCCGGGAAGATGTTTCCATGTCTCCGTTTGACGGAGACCGTGATCCTCTGCCGACGGGAAAGGCCCATGGCGGCATTCTTCGATGGTGTTTGGCAAGACTCCAGGCCATGGAACCATCCAGCTTTCAATGGGTGGTACGAAGTTTTCATCAGCCCAAGAAAGTTCTTCGCCGATGTCTGAGCCTCTGGTCTTTTTCGGCTTCCTTTGCGGAAGGGCGAAGACTTCTGGATCGATTGCTTACGGAAACGCATACCTTTTGGGCGCAACGGGAGGATCCTTTCGCGTGGCTTTCGCGCCAGTTGCAAGATGAGGTGGATGTAACGGCGTGGCGTCCTGTGTTTTCGCCCCTGCTTCAAGCAGACCATGAAAGGGCTCTGCAACATGTTCAGAGCCTTCGTGCCGAAAAGGATCCACGGCGTGCCGTGGAGCAGCTGTGCGAGCTTGCGGATTTTCGGGACATTGTTCGAGCTTATCAGCAATTGGCGGACAAGGTGGGTCGATATGTGCCCGTGGAATTATCGGGGCATGTGAGTATGCTCTTGCGGTTGCGGATCATGGAAACCAAGGGGTTGGAACCCATTCACGAAGAGACGCTGCGGGCCATGAACATGGATGTGGGCCGATGGCTTCGTGAGGAGTCCCAGGAAATCCTGCGGCCTCGCCTGACCCGGTTCCTTCAGGTGCTTCGAGGATGCTTGAACAATTACCCGGAAGCGGCGCTGCACTGTGTGCGTACCGTTGGCCTGGAAATTCTGGCTACGGATGATAAAGAACTCATCGAATTCTTCCTTCGCCATGTGATCTGGTTGGGGTTTCAGACCCCCAAACTCAAGGGGGTCTCCCAGTACTGGCAGGTTCAGGTGAATCCGGCACACCTGACCAATATTCGCGTCTGGCTGGATCTCATTCGCAAAAACCCTCGGCGTACTCGAAGCCTGCTTTCCGCTCTCATCGTGAACCTTTTTTTGGCTGGCATTTACGTGCGCGACACGGACCTGTTTCAAAAGGACGTCAGTCTTCTGTTGCATGCTTCTATCGCCCCGGTGTTCAACCTGATCAAGCAGTTGACCAAGCTCTTTCCCGTTTATTTCAATGAAGTGGGTGCGGAAGGGCTGCTTCGGGCTGTATCCACGGATGTGGACGAAATCACACAGCGTGCAGACCCACTCATTCATTTTCTGCGCAAACAAAGCCATGTGGAAAGCAATAACCTCATCGTCCTTTTTATTGAAGCCATCTTTCACTTTTGGCAGACGCTCGATAAGGAACCACTGAAAAGATTCATACCCCCTGAAGTGTATCGCGACGTGAGCGAAACAGGGCCCTTTGTGGATGAGATGCATCGAATTTTTACAGGGCTTCTTTCCGGCGATGACGGCGTGCATCATGTGAAGGATCTGCTGGATCTTTCCGAAGAAGCGGTGCGGTCGAAAATAGAGACGATTCCCGAAGTGTCCGGTCGTGAAAAGCAGCGCGCTTCTCTCATGATTCGCTTCTACCAGCTGCTTCACGAAAAATATGCCCTGAGCTTCAAAGACATTCAGGTGCATTTGCGCCGAGCCGTTCAGTTGGGATTACCGGATCCTCGGCCCCTGGAAGAGGCCCTTCAAGGTGAGGATACCCTCACCAAGCTGGAAGCCATTTTGGAATACTTGGAAAAGCTAAAGGACATTCTGCTCACCGAGCAGGAAATGACCTTTGTGGAGAATATCTACCTCAAGAGACATATCGCTGTGGATATTCCTTCCATGTACGGGTCTTACAGTGAGCGCAAGTTCGATGCTCTGGGACTTATGTTTCGCTTGGAAAATCTGGCCAATGTGCTTTTTGAAGAAGTCATTTTGTCGTTCAATCTGAGTTTCATCACGCGTGCGACTTTCTTTCGCATCGGTCGTGTGCTCCCCCTCTTTATTCGAGCGCTGGCGTTGGATGGCATCACATCCCGGCGACTGGATCGTCAGGAAGAGTTGTTCCAGAGGGCGTTGCAGATTCGAAGATTTTCCCATTCCCAGTACATGGACATTTTCCGTGGATTTTCCGAAGCCATCAAGCAGCTTATTCAGAGTTTTTACAATGCGGTTCATGAAGACAATCTACGGGTCGTGATTCGGCAGCTGAGCCAATCGGGGGACCTTTTGCCTCGATACCAACGCCAGGACATGGGGGAAAAGGCGGAAGAACGTGTCCATCGCATCTCGGAAACCTTTTTACGCGATCTTGTGGCGCGCACCTTTGGTTTGCAGTATTTTGACCACTTCATCAGCAGTATCCTCACCACGTTGGCGACGCAAAGGGAAGAACTAACCACGGAAAAGCTTGATCTTCTGCTCAGCTATGATCCCGAAAAGACGATATCACGTATTTACGCACCCGATGATGCCACCTACGATTTGATTCACTTGGGAAACAAGGGATACAATCTTACGCAGCTACATTCTTTGGGGATTCGTGTTCCGCCTGGATTCATCATTACGACAGAATATTTCCGTTGCCAAAATGTTATTGAAAGTCTTCACCAGTCCAACGAAGATTTCAAAGCTCGAGTCATGGCGCACATTGCGGATTTGGAGCAGCGATCCGGAAGACGATTCGGCAATCCTGAGAATCCCTTGTTGTTGTCGGTGCGTAGCGGTTCGGCGGTTTCCATGCCCGGCATGATGAACACGTTTCTTAACGTGGGTATCAATGAACAGATTGTGGAAGGGCTCATTCGGCAGACCGGGCAGCCATGGTTCGCCTGGGACAACTACCGCCGATTTGTCCAGTCCTGGGGCATGTCCTTTGGGCTGGATCGCGATCATTTTGATGCCATCATGAAGTTTTACAAAAAGAAACACGGGCGTGAGTTCAAGAGGGAGTTCAGCCCGGAGGAGATGCGGGAAGTGGCTTTGGCTTACCGGAAGCACACGCAGGATTCCAGAATTGATATAACGGACGACCCGGTGGAGCAGCTCTTTACGGCCATTCGACAGGTCATGGAATCCTGGTCTTTTCCCAAGGCCATCACCTATCGAAAGATTATGGGGTTATCCGAAAACTGGGGCACGGCCGTGACCATTCAGACCATGGTCTACGGCAATTTGGACCTGCAGTCAGGATCCGGCGTGATGTTCACCCACAACCCTTGGACCTCGGAGGAGGAAATCGACCCGAGAGGGGATTTTACCCTTGGGAACCAAGGGGAAGACGTGGTGGGAGGTTTGGTGGAAACCTTGCCTCTGTCCGAAAAGCAACGTTTGGCGGCGGGCGAACGCAAGGAACACTCCCTGGAATCCTTGTTCCCTCGAGTTTTTGAACGTCTTACGGAAATTGCCAAGGAACTCATCTACCGCCAGAAATGGGGACCTCAGGAAATCGAATTCACGTTTCAAGGCTCCGACGGTGACGGGCTCTACATCCTTCAGTCCCGGAACATGGCACCACGGACCAGCCGCCGCTATGCATGTTTCAAGGTGACAAGCGAGTTGGAAAAAAGTTACCTTGGCCATGGCATCGGGGTGAGTGGAGGGGCCTTGTGCGGTCGTGTGGCTTTTGAAGTCAATGAGATCGTGCGGCTGAAAAAGGATTATCCCGGAGAACCTATCATCTTGATCCGTTCTGACACGGTTCCCGATGACATTCATGAGATTTCCATTGCCGACGGCCTTTTGACCGGTAAAGGCGGAGCCACATCCCATGCGGCCATTGTGGCCCATCGTTTGGGCAAGACCTGTGTTGTCGGGTGTTCCAAGATGAGGGTCTGGGAACGGGACGGCCGATGCCTGATTGGAGGACGTTTTGTGAGAACCGGGGATGTGATCGGGATTGACGGGCGTAGCGGAGCCATCTATGCAGGATTTCACGAAACCACACAGGCCGAAGAAGACGGCACCGCCTGCGCCGGGTGATGGTGTGAAGGTTTGAGCTTGAAGAGGGAGGAGGCTATGGGCGAGCAAGAAAAAATGGTCCCTCAGAAATTGGGTATCAATGGATTGGGTCGCATTGCCAAGCTGAGCATCTGGCATCATGTGGAAAGACAGTATTTTTCCGAACTGGTGGTCAACATCGGTCGAGAAGTGGGGCAAAGCCTAGAAGATATCGCCATGTTCATCGAAAAGGATTCCACTTATGGAAGACTGCATCACTTCTTGTATGGCTGCCGGGCTTCGCGCGTCATTGAGGAAATCAATGACCAAGAAGGTTCCATGCGCATCAATGGCGTCAAAACCACTTTTTTGAGAAAGCACAGGAATCCGGCCGATATCGGTTGGAAGGAACATGGCGTGGAAATTGTCGTGGACGCCACGGGGGCTTTTCTGGATCCCACGGTGCCGGCGGAGGATCCCAAGGGGTCGGTAAGAGGCCATCTGGTGGCGGGAGCCCGCAAGGTGATTGTTTCGGCACCGTTTAAGATCAAGGACAAATCCAAGGAGATGCCGCCCGATGCGGTCACGACGGTCATGGGCATCAACGATGCGGACTTTGATCCCAAGCGCCATGTGATCGTTTCCCATGCTTCATGTACCACCACATGCCTGGCCTACATGGTCAAACCCCTTCTGGACTATTTCGGTCCTATGCGTATCCTTTCAGCATCCATGGCCACGGTGCATGCGGCCACCCCTTCGCAACAGGTGCTGGATCGAGCTCCCAAGGCCAAGGCCGACGACCTGAGAAAGACTCGGTCCGTGTTCAACAACATTATTCTCACCACCACCGGAGCGGCCAAAGCTTTGGGACTGGTTATTCCGGAAATGAAGGAAATCGGGTTCATCGCCGAATCCGTTCGTGTGCCGGTGACCACAGGATCCTTGATCATCTTGGTGGTGCTCATTCAGGACGAAAGCATGAAAAATCCCATTAACCGGAATCTTATCAACGACATTTACCGAAAGGCTCAGAACCACTTCCCCGACGGTTACCTCTTGTATACGGACGAACAAAACGTTTCGTCTGACATTATCGGGTTGCCCAGAGCGGCCGCCGTCATTGAAGGCCATGAAACACACACCAGGACGGCCGCCGTGCGTTTCGACCTTAACCATGTGCTCAACGTGTGCGCCGCTTTGTCTTCAGAACAGGGATCGGCTTTTGATGTGGAACAAGTGCTTAAAAAAGCGGATAAAACCCTCAACGCTGAACAGCAAGCCAGAATCATTCAGATTCCTGTGACTCAAGCGGTCATTTACGGGTGGTATGATAACGAATTGGGAAGTTACACCAACATGTTAGGGGATCGTACGGTCAGTATTGCCCGGATGCTGCGCTAATACCATGGGAAAAAGGAGAAATGAGATGGCTGTCAGGGTTGCTATCAACGGGTTTGGTCGCATCGGTCGCATGGTCTTTCGCGCTATTGTGGAACGCGGAAATCCATTGGAAGTGGTGGCTTTAAACGATTTGGGAAGCCCTTCCGAATTGGCCTATCTGCTGCGTTACGATTCCGTTCACGGCACATGGCATCGAGACATTTCCGCGGACGCTGAAAACCTCTATGTGGACGGCCAGGCTTACAAATGCCTCAAGGTGGGGGACCCCGGCCAGGCTCCATGGCGCGACCTGGGCGTGGACATTGTGCTGGAAACCAGCGGTCGTTTTCGGGACAAGGCCAGTTGTCTGAAGCACATGGATTCAGGGGCCCGTAAAGTCATCGTGGGAGCTCCCGGCAAAGGCATGGACGCCACCTTTGTCATGGGGGTCAATCATGACCAGTATGATCCCATGAAGCATCACATTGTCTCCAACGCTTCCTGTACCACCAATTGTCTTGCGCCAATCGTTCGCGTGCTGCACGACCGGTTCGGCATCGAACATGGCCTTATGACCACCATCCATTCCTACACCATGGATCAAAGGCTTTTGGACGCGCTGCACAAGGATCTGCGAAGGGCTCGAGCCGCAGCCCTTTCCATGGTGCCTACCACTACGGGAGCGGCCACGGCGGTGGCGGAAGTGATCCCGGAACTCAAGGGAAAACTGGACGGCATGGCCATTCGTGTTCCCACGCCCAACGTGTCCATTGTGGATGTGGTATGCCGCGTGGAAACGGACGCCACGGTGGAAACCGTCAACCAAGCTCTTAAGGAAGCCGCCGAAGGGCACATGAAGGGCATTGTACGTTACGTGGAAGAAGAACTGGTCTCGGTGGATTTCAACCATACCACCTACTCGTCGTGCGTGGACGCGCCTCTTACCAAGGTCATCGAAAAGCGGATGGTCAAGGTGCTCAGCTGGTACGACAACGAATACGGGTATTCCAACCGTTTGGTGGATCTGGCCGTATACATGGGCAAGGATCTGTAGAAGGAAAGGACTCAAGGGGCGGTTTCGCTCGATGAAGTTTTTCGAGTGGGTCGAAAAACGCGGGAGGGGCGAGCCATGAAAACATTGGATCACGTGGACGTTTCGGGAAAGCGTGTTTTTATCCGCGTGGATTTTAATGTGCCGTTGGACAAGAAGGACGGCCGAGTGGCCGATGATGCTCGAATTCAGGCCATTGTGCCCACCCTGAAAAAAGTGATGGATGGCGGGGCGAAGGCCGTTTTGGCGTCCCATTTGGGAAGACCCAAGGGCAAGGTGGTGCCGGAGATGAGCCTGGCGCCTGTGGCACGGCATCTTTCGGGCATTCTGGGACGCGAAGTTCCTTTGGCTCCCGACTGTGTGGGGCCTGAAGTTCAGGCCATGGTGCGAGACATACCTTCTGGGGGAGTCATTCTCCTTGAAAACCTAAGGTTCCATCCTGAAGAAGAGAAGAACGATCCAAATTTTTCCAAGGAACTGGCTTCTCTTGCCGATGTGTATGTCAATGACGCTTTTGCCGTCTCTCATCGCGCCCATGCTTCGGTGCATGGGATCACCCAATACGTGGCGGTGTGCGCGGCGGGTTATCAGCTGACCAAAGAAGTGGAATATTTCAAGAGGTCCTTAGAAACGCCTGAGCGTCCTCTGGCGGTGGTCATCGGGGGCGCCAAGGTGTCCACCAAGATAGGCGTTTTGGAAAACCTTATTCCCAAAGTGGATCTTCTCGTGATCGGCGGGGCCATGGCCAACACCTTTCTCAAGGCGCAGGGCTATGGCGTGGGAAGATCCATGGTGGAAGATGAATATGTGGACAAAGCAACGGAGCTTTTGCAGCTGGCCAGGGATCGTGGTGTGCGTGTGCTTCTGCCTGTGGATGTGGTGGTCGCTCCCGTTTTGGAATCAGGAGCCCAGGCCAGGACCGTGGATCTGAATGCCGTTCCTGAAGACGCGGCCATATATGATGTGGGGGAAGGCACTCTGGAGGCTGTTAAGGATGCCCTGAAAGCATGTGCGACCATCGTTTGGAACGGTCCTTTGGGCGCTTTTGAAACTCCGCCTTTTGAAAGGGGCACCTTTGCTCTGGCGGAATTCTTGGGCTCGACCAAGGCCCTGACGGTGATCGGTGGAGGGGATTCCGCCAGTGCGGTCAAACAGGCTGGTGTGGCCCAGAAAGTCAGTTATGTTTCCACAGGAGGCGGCGCCTTTTTGGAAATGATGGAAGGAAAAATCCTGCCTGGTATCGAAGCCTTGGAAGCTTGCATGGGTAAGGAGTAGTCATGGGAACGAATGCGCGCCTGCCTCTTATGGCGGCCAACTGGAAAATGCATCTGAGCGTGGCGGAAGCAGTCTCCTTTGTGGCCAAGCTTCATGATGTCGTGGGGAGTCCCGCGGATCGTGAAGTGCTCATCGCGCCGCCGTTCACCCACCTATGGCCGTTAAGGGAAGCCATGAAAGCGGCAGGATTTTCTTTAGCCGCCCAAAACTGTCACTGGGAACCCAAGGGAGCTTTTACCGGGGAAGTGTCTCTGGGAATGATTCTGGAAACGGGATGCCGCTACGTCATTGTGGGTCATTCGGAAAGGCGTCACATTTTCGGCGAATCCGATGCCTGGATCGGTTTGAAAACCGCAGCGGCTCTGGCTCAAGGTGTGGTGCCTATCCTGTGTATCGGTGAAAAGATCGAAGAACGGGAAGCGGGATTGACGGTGGAGGTGCTGCACCATCAGCTGAGCACGGCTTTGGAAAAGGTCTATTTGCAGGCTTCGAGCCAGTTGGTCATCGCCTATGAACCGGTCTGGGCCATCGGCACGGGCAAGACGGCCAGCCCCGAGCAGGCTCAGGAAGCCCACGCTTTTGTTCGACAATGGCTGGAAGAACGTTTTGACATAGCGGTTGCAAACGGTATGCGAATATTGTATGGAGGCTCGGTCAAACCGGACAATGTGGACCATCTCATGGCTCAGCCCGATATTGACGGTGCCTTGGTTGGAGGAGCGAGCCTGGAGGTGGGTTCCTTTGCCCGAATCGTTCAATTCACAAGGAGTGCGAGAAGCGGCTGATGCAAGCAATCCTGATCACCTTTCATATTCTGGCCTGTCTGGCTCTGATCTTCATCGTGCTCTTGCAGACGGGCCGCGGGGCCGAAATCGGTGCCGTCTTTGGGGGAAGTTCCCAAACCCTTTTCGGCAGCACAGGTGGCACAACCTTTCTGGGTAAACTCACGACCTTGGCTGCGGTTGTTTTTATGATCACCTGCCTGGGCTTGACTTACATGTCCGGTCAGGTGCACACCAAGTCCGTTATGGACAAGGCGCCTGTCAAGGAACAGCCGCTGTTGCCGGAAGCCAAGCCCGTGCAGCCTGCACCGGCCCCCGTCACGGTGGAAACAAAACCCGTGACCCCGGGACAGGAAGCCGCGCAGCCTTCGCCAGGGCCGGTTCCGGCGGCTCCAGGGTCGCAGCAACCGGCGACCGAATCCGGCACGCAAGGAAAATAGGCTCAATAAACCCTTGCACCGGTATAAAATTTGGCTATAATGCACGGCTGCCATCTTGAAGTGCCGAAGTGGTGGAACTTGGTAGACACGCCATCTTGAGGGGGTGGTGGGGAGACCCGTGCCGGTTCGAGTCCGGCCTTCGGCACCACACGGTAGAGAGCCGCAGCCCCTTAAAGGAGCTGCGGCTTATTGCTTTAAAGGGGGGCCAGGATTATTCCTGTTCCAAGGTGATATAAATTTTTCCTGTTTTTGGCGCGAAAATGGTGGGTGCTTTCAATCGATGTGTTTTGCCGTCCAAAATAAGAAGGTCTTTGGAAAAAGGAAATCGGGCATTCCATCCTTTGCTGATAACTAGTACAGGATTTTCCGGATCCGAGCGGTCTATGGTCATGGTGGCTCCATAATCGGCTGCGACAGCTTCAGCTGGACGATAGAGGCGTGCATCTACATCGGCTAAAGAAAATCCCAAGATGGAGGCCATTCCGTGAGCCAGGTCTGTGTTTTCCACGGTCCCTGTTGGGACATTGAGACCATAATGGTAAAAAACAAGGTCTTCACCGGTATGACCCCCAGTGGTCCAACCGATATTGGAACGGACACTCATGATCGGAGCAAGGACTGTGCTGAGGGATTTTTCTTCGGCCTCTTGAATCGATTTCAGTTCGTCTTGGGTCAGATCGCTAATTCCCCAAAAGTCGCTGAGAACGCTGCGAATGTGGGCTTCACTACGATTGTCTCCAATCTTCTTCGCTACCCCTTCAGCGGTTAGTTTGGCCTTTTTGAGCGCGTTGATCACAGATTCATAAGTCATCTTGGAATAAGAATGGGTGGTCTGATCGTTCCCAATACTCATTCCACCGTTTCCATGATCGGAAAAAACAGCGATCACGGTATCACCATGCTCTTTGGCATAGTCCAAAGCTACCTGTACGGCTTCGTCAAAAGCTAAAACCTCTGTGACAACGCCCACGGGATCATTGCCATGTGAAGACCAGTCCACCTGACTACCCTCCACAAAGAGGAAAAACCCGTGAGGATTTTTTGACAAGATTTCAATGGCTTTTTTTGTCATTTCGGCCAATGAGGGTTCGTGCGGTGCGAATTCAGCCCGGTCTAGGTCACGCTGCATGGCATCCGAAGCAAACAGACCCCAGACACGATCAGCTTGGACGGCAAGCATTTGTTCCCGAGTTTCCACCACGGCGACACCTCGATCCCTTAGCACTTGAAGCAGATTTTCACCATCCGTACGGGTTCCGCCTTCGGACTGCGGTAAGAGATAGCGCTTGCCGCCACCGAAAACGACATCGATATCTTGATAGACTTGTTGTTCCGCAATTTCGTTGTAGTTGTTACGATCAGGCCAATGAGCAGAAAAGGCGGCAGGGGTGGCATGCTGAATGTTGGATGTTGCCACAAGACCAGTCGCTTTTCCCATCAGCTTGGCCCCCTCAAGGACCGTGGCGACGGGCTTATACTGAAGTTCTTGGGGAACCTGAGGGATTCCAGGTATAGTCACCGGCCCAGGGAGAACGGAAATAAATTTATCACTGCTTTTGTGGCCCGTGGCAAAAGCAGTGGCTGCTGGAGCCGAATCTGTCACCATGGAATCAGCCCCGTAAGTTCGCACAAGTCCCACGTGCATATCGTCCACAGCGAGCCTCCGCGAATCCTTTACCCAGCGAGCCAGGGTAGTGTGAGTGGCACCGGTTCCGTCTGGTACCAGGACAATAAGATTCTTGGCTGCATAGGTCCATCGTGGCATGAGTACCAGAGTGACCATGATGACGATAGCGGTTACGACGCTTCGACACAGATTACGAATAAATCCTTTTCTCATAGTGTGTCCTTTCTTCTCCCTACCTTGTGTTTGATCATGCCGATGATTGCTTTGTGGTGATAATTTATAACTATAAAATATATTCACCTCCTTTCCTTGACACGTCTGTAGGTATCTCAAAATTTTTAGTTGTGACGACTGTTAAGTTCATGGCTTTTTTGTTACAAGTGTATGAAGAGAATGTGAAAAGGTGATGCGGGGAGCGCGGCCGCGCTGAAAGAAAGCAAGCGTGATCAAAAAAAGGTCAGAAAAGGAAAATCGATGATCCAATGATCACGGTTGTGATGCATGGCGCGTCGATGGAACGATCCGTTCGAAGATCTTTCAAAAGCACCCGTACGGGCGGACCCAGGTGTTTCGCCACGACCCCTAATCCGTAGGGGCGGACCCATGTGTCCGCCCCCAGCCACAACCGGCAACCCTTGGCTGCTTTGTCCGTTAGCCCGTTTTTTAGGTGGGACGTCGGAGGTTCCGGGAAAGGATTCGGACAAACTCCTACGAGCTTGTCCCAGAACCTAGATAAGCCTTTCCGACTCAAGACGTAGGGGCGAGGCCCGCCTCGCCTCTGCCTTGAAATGGCAAGAGCCCCTGGGATGAGGAGTGCTCGGACAAACCCCTACAACCCGCTTCCTGATTCCAGTTCCAGGTTGATATAGACCTTACCGGTTTTCGGAGCGAAGACGGTGGGCGTTTTCAGCCTAAAAAAGTCCCCGTCCAAGATGAGGACATCTTTAGAAAAAGGAAAACGGGCCGTCCAGCCGTTTTCAAGGACCAGCACCGGATTTTCCGGATCCGACCGATCGATGGACAGGGTCGCTTCATGTTCGGCGGCCACGGTTTCGGCGGACCGATAGAGCCGTGCATCCACATCAGCCAAGGTGAATCCCAAAACGGAAGCCGATAAATGGGCCAGGTCTGTGTTTTCCACCGTCCCTGTTGGAACATTCAATCCATAGTGATAGAAAACGAGATCCTCGCCCGTATGCCCTCCCGTGGTCCAGCCGATATTGGCACGCCGACTGATGATCGGAGCGATGGCATTGCTGAGGTATTTTCCTTGATAGTTTTGAATGGAAGCGATTTCTTCCGAGGTCAGGTCGTCAATGCCCCAAAACCGGCTGAGAACAGTTCGAATATGGGATTCACTGCGATCCTTTTCGATCTTTCTGGCGATACCTTCCGCGGTCAATGTGGCCTTCTTGAGAGGACCGACCACAGATTCAAAGGACATTCTGGAATAGGAACCGGTGGTCAAGGCATTCCCGATGCTCATGCCGCCGTTTCCATGATCGGAAAACACGAGGACCACCGTATCACCGTGCTGCTTAGCAAAATCCAAAGCCACCTGCACGGCTCGATCAAAGGCCAGGAGTTCCGTCACGACACCAACGGGATCATTGCCATGGGAGGACCAATCCACCTGGCTTCCTTCCACGAACAGGAAAAAACCTTGGGGGTTCTTGGAAAGAAGATCGATGGCTTTTTTTGTCATTTCGGCCACCGAGGGTTCCTGCGGCGCGAACTCGGCTCGATCCAGATCCCGCTGCATATCTTTCGGGGCAAACAGACCCCAGACACGGTCTGCTTGGACGGCAAGCATTTGATCGCGGGTTTCCACAAGAGTGACTCCGCGGTCTTTGAGCACCTGCAGCAGGTTTTCGCCGTCGGTGCGTGTCCCTCCCTGCGATAACGGGATCAGGTATTGCCTGCCTCCCCCAAAAACAACGTCGATGTCCTGATAAACCTGCTGTTCGGCGATTTCGTTGTAATGATCACGGTCAGGCCAATGCGCTGAAAATGCGGCCGGCGTGGCATGCTGGATGTTGGATGTAGCCACCAGGCCTGTGGCTTTTCCCATGAGTTTGGCCCCTTCCAGGACCGTGGCCACGGGTTTGTATTGAAGCTCGTCGGGAATCGGATCCACACCCGGAATGGTCACCGATCCGGGAAGGATCGAAATGAACTTATCACTGGTCTTGTGCCCGGTGGCAAAGGCGGTGGCCGCCGGAGCGGAATCGGTGACCATGGAATCCGCTCCGTAGGTTCGAACGACACCCGCACACATCTCGTCGACGGCCAACTTCCGTGAATCCTTCACCCAGCGTGTCAGAGTGAGATGCGCGGCGCCGGTTCCGTCCGGGACCATGACAATAAGATTTTTGGCGGCATATGATCCAAGGGGTGTCATGACCATGACCGCTAAAATGGCCGTGGCGGTAATGAAGCGTTTTGGAAATTTCTGAAGAATTTGGGCGTTCATGATGTCATTTGTCTTCCTTTTATGAGGATGTAGCCATTCGACGAAACGTTCTAAAGGAACTGATTCCTTTATCCTCAAGTCCTTCGGTGCTGTAGGCAATCTTCTCCCAAGTCTCTGAACAACTTTAACGCTTGCAGAAAGACCGGGTCCAGAAAAAGACGGCCGTGCCGAGGAAGTTCTTTGAAGTCATAGTGAATACCCTTGTAGGTAAAAGCCAAGGCGTAGGCATGCAGGTAGGTTCGATCGATACCCTGAGAGCGGGATTCCGGCTGTGCGTAGAGGGGATCACCGAGAATGGGAGATCCCAGGCATTTCATGGCGACGCGTATTTGATGGGTTTTCCCGGTTTCCGGAAACAAGGCGAAAAGGCGTAGTCCCGGAGCTATGGAGCGGCTGACAAAGCGAGTGACGGCGGGCGCCTTTCGGGAAAGGCAGATTTTCCATAGGCCGTTTCGAGTGCGAGCCATGTCTCCGATGACAACCCCTTGTTTCTTATGAGGCTTACGATCGGAAAGGGCGAGATAGCATTTTCGAACGGTGTGCTCACGAAACAGGGCCGTCAGCAAGCGGGCGGCTTCCGGGTTCTTGCCAAGGAGCCATAAACCCGATGTCACCTTGTCCAGGCGGTGTACCGGAATCAGGCCGGCCCAGCCGGTCCGTCGCCGTAACCAGGCGAGCAGCCCTTCGTTTTCGTCGTCCCTGGTGACGGCATAATCCGGAGGTTTGTGGACCACCAAAAAGTCTTCATGGTCAAACACAATGGGAACATGAAGTTCTTCGAGCCTCAGATCGCCCACGGCCTGCTCCCTTTAGATTGAAAGGGAAAGACTTGATTCATGCCACCCTATGAAGAAACTTTTAAAGAGGCATGCTCAATTAGCAACAGCCTCAGGTTTAAACCGAACCGGCAACTTGAACTCTTTACATATGGCTGATCTTTCCTGTAAATGTAAAGCTATGATGCATGGTAGGGCTGTGCATGGCGTGTTCAGTGTGCTTGACGTTTCCTGGATCGGCGGCGTAAGGGGCGAATCGGCATGAAACCACACGGAAACGGTGCAGCTCTTCTTGCCACGCTTTTCTGCCTTTTCTCCATCTTTTCCGGAACGGGAAAAGCCTCCGACCCTTCGGTTGCCACAACACATGTTGCTGAACCCACTGCCGAAGCTTCTGTGGGCACTTTGGCTCATGCCCTGCAAACGGCTTTGGCTCGACATCCCAAAGTATCTCTGGCCACCTCGGGAAGCCAGGCCGCCTCAGCCGCCCGCGAAGCGGCTCGAGCCGGATATTTTCCAAAGGTTACCCTTTCCCACAAGGTTCTGAAAAGCAACAATCCTGTCTTTGTTTTCGGTTCCCTTTTGGAACAGGCGCGCTTCGGGGTGCAGCATTTCGACCCTGCCTTTCTCAACCATCCGGATCCCATGACCAATAGACGCACCGAAGCCTTTGCCACAATGCCCGTTTTTGATCAGCTTTATACGGCCACTCGAGTGGCCGAAGGCCAAGGCGCTCAGAACAAAGCCCGTCTTTTGGAAGACTGGGTGAAACAGGAAATTCTTCTGGGGGTTGTTCGAAGCTATTACGGTGTCATTGTGGCTCGGGAACGGGTTCGCGTGGCGGAGGATGCGGTTAGAGAAGCAGAAGCCCAGGTGCGTCGTATTCAAAGCTTTTATGAAAATGGACAGGTGGTGCGTTCGGATCTTTTGGCGGCTCAAGTGCAGCAGTCTGAATTTTCTCAACAACTGGTGGACGCTCAAGGCCAGTACCATACGGCTCGAGTGGCTTTTCAGACGGCCTTGGGACGTCCCACGCCACCATATCCTGAACCCACAGGCGGTATTCCAAGCCTTCTGATGCCTTTGGATTCCCTGGAAAAATATACGGCGGAAGCTCTGGTGCATCGGCCCGATGCGGCGATGGTCCGCGAAGATCTTCAGGTGGCTCAACGGCGTCTGCGTGAAGCCCGGGCACGTTTCCTGCCCAGGCTGGACGCTTTTTCTTCCTACGGTGTGAGCGGGCGTGACTGGGAAAGCGGCAGTTCGGATTACACCCTAGGTCTGAGCGTCAGTTGGGATCTTTACGACGGACGACGTTTTCCCGGAATCACTCAGGCTCGAGCCCTCGTGGCCGGCGCAGAAGCCCAGCTGCAGGAAGCCGAAGATCACGTGCGTTTGCAGGTGGTGGAGGCTTACGAAGGCTTTCAAGGGGCTCGAGAACGCCTGAAAATGTCCCAGAAAGCCGTGGTCCAGGCCGCAGAAGCCCTTCGCATCGTCAAGGACCGGTACGCCGAAGGGTTGACGACCATCACGGAAGTCTTGAGGGCGGAAACGGCTTATCGCAGGGCTCAGTGGATGGAGCTGGGGGCACGTTATGATCATGTGATTCGGTATGCCGAACTTTTGTTCCGCACCGGAAGGCTTCATGATACGGCTCCTTTTGAAGGATGATGGCCCATGAGCGTGTTTTGTCGGCAACTTTTTTTGACGGCCTCTTCAGGAAAATTCAAAACCGTGCTGGCATTCTGGGTGACCTGTGCGGTGATGCTCACCGCCTGCAAGGAAAAACCTTCACCCAAGGTTTCCTCTTCTGAAACCGTTCAGGTCACCGTGATGACGGCAAAACAGGAAAGAATTTCGAACACGGTAGAATTTTCCGGCACCATTCGAGCGGCGCACATCAGTGTGCTGTCTTCCAAGGTGCCCGGCCGCATCTTATCCATCGATGTTCGGGAAGGGGATCGCGTCCGTAAGGGACAGATCCTGGTTCGTATCGATGATCGAGAAACCAGGGCGGGAGTCGGGCAGGCGCAAGCTTCCGTACGTCAGGCACGGTTTGCCTTGGAGGAAGCGGAAAAAGCCTTAAGGATGGCGCAGGCCGAAGCCAGAGCCGCAGAAGCTCGGCGCCAGGTGGCTCGAGCCACCTATCAAAGGTTCCAGGCCTTGTTGGCCCGGGAATCGGTGAGCCGTCAGGAATTCGATGAAATCAAAGCCAGGCATGAGTCCGCCGCGGCGGATGCGGAACGGGCCCGTCAAGCGGTTCAAGCCATGCAGGCCAAACGAGAACAGGCTTTTTCGGCGCTTCATGCCGCCAAAGCCGCTTCGGAAGCGGCTCAAGCCCTTTGGGAATATGCCGATGTTACAGCCCCTCTGGATGCCTTGGTAACGTTGAAACACGCCGAAATCGGACAGATGGCGACACCGGGTCTGCCCCTGTTGACCGTGGAAGATTTTTCGTCCTATCGGTTGGAGGTTCCGGTTCCGGAAGAAATCCTTTTCATGGTGCATGTCGGGGATCCTGTTTCCGTGTTTACGGAGCTGCTCCATGGTCCTGTGCAAGGGACGGTGGTGGAAATTTTTCCTTCCGTGGATCCTCAGACCCGATCCGGATTGGTCAAGATCCAGTTGCCATCGTCCTGCGGGGAAAACCGCTACCCGCCGTGGCGTACGGGAACTTTTGCTCGAGCCCGCTTTGTTACGGGTCTTCGGGAAGCCATTCTGGTGCCGGTTTCAGCCGTCATGTCACGAGGCCAACTCACCGGGGTTTACGTGGTGGATGACCATCAGGTGTGCCGATGGCGTTTGGTTCGAACGGGGCACACCTTGGAAAACCGGGTGGAAATCCTTTCAGGCTTGCAGGATGGGGAAAGGATCGTGGCCCAAATCGTGCCGGAAGTGAAAGACGGCGTACGCATCACCGCCAAATGAGAGTGACTTCATGACAAGCCCGCATCTGGGACTGGCCGGTCGTGTTGCCAAAGCGTTTATCGATTCCAAACTGACCCCTTTGGTCATTCTCGCCTCCCTGCTTCTGGGCATGGGTGCCGTGCTTTTGTTGCCTCGTGAAGAGGAACCCCAGATTGTCGTGCCCATGCTGGATATCTTTGTGTCCATGCCCGGAGCGTCCGCCAAGGAAGTGGAAGAGCGTATCACCAAGCCCATGGAAAAGCTTTTGTGGGAAATTCCGGGTGTGGAATACATTTATTCCACCTCTTCTCCGGAACGTTCCTTTGTGGTGGTGCGCTTCAAGGTAGGAGAAGACGAAGAAAAGAGCATCGTTCGGCTCAACCAGAAAATGTTCGCCAATTTCGATCTCATCCCTCCCGGTGCCAGCCCGCCTTTGATCAAGCCCCGGTCCATCGACGATGTGCCCATTTTGGCCTTGACCCTGTGGAGTGCCGAACTGGATGCCTTCGCCTTGCGGCGTCTGGCAGCCCAGCTTCACGATCATGTGAAACAGGTGCCTAATGTGTCCGAAGTGCATATTATCGGAGGACAGCGCCGTCAGATTCGAGTTCTTCCCGATCCTGCCAAGATGGCCGCCCATGGCGTGGCCGCCGACCGGCTTCTGCACAGCCTTGCCGGGGCCAATCGTTCCCTGGCTTCCGGCCGGCTGGTTTCCAGCAACAAAGAAATCCTTTTGGAAACCGGAGAATTTTTAAGATCCGCGGAGGATGTGGGCTCTTTGGTGGTGGCCGTCCATGAAGGACGTCCGGTTTTTGTGAGGGATGTGGCCGAGGTGATGGACGGGCCCGAAGAACCGGCGGACTATGTCTTTTTCGGGAGCGGCCCGGCTTTTGAGGGTAAGCCTTTTCAGGAACTCTTTCCTGCGGTGACTTTGTCCATCGCCAAAAGGAAAGGGACCAACGCCATCGATGTGGCTCACGCTGTCTTGAAAAAAATCGACAGCCTCAAGGGCCATCTGATTCCACAAAACGTCCATGTGACGGTCTCGAGGGATTACGGAGAAACCGCTCGGGAAAAATCCGATGAGCTTCTCTGGCACATGACCATCGCTGTCATTTCCGTCACCTTGTTGATTCTTTTGACTCTCGGGGTGCGGGAATCCGGCATTGTGGCCATCGCCATTCCCGTCACCCTGGCGTTGACCCTGACGGTGTTTTACCTCGGCGGCTATACGCTCAATCGAGTGACCCTGTTTGCCCTGATTTTTTCCATCGGTATTTTGGTCGATGACGCCATCGTGGTGGTGGAAAACGTGGTGCGCCACTATCGCATGCCCCATAACCGGGGCCGTAATCCTCTGGAGGTGGCCGTGGAAGCCACGGCCGAAGTGGGTAACCCCACGATCTTGGCCACTTTTGCCGTGATTGCGGCCATTTTGCCCATGGCTTTTGTGCGGGGTCTCATGGGTCCTTACATGCGGCCCATTCCGGTGGGAGCCACGGCGGCCATGCTGTTTTCTCTTGCCGTGGCGTTCGTGGTGACACCCTGGGCCAGTGTGCGCCTGCTACGCTCGGAAGCGGAAGCCAAGCATGAAGTGGAAGGCTGGACCACGCGTCTGTATCGCCGTGCCATGCGCCCTTTGATTCATGATCCCCTATGGCGCTACGGGTTTCTGGTTTTTGTGGTGGTGCTGCTCCTGGGGGCCATGAGCCTGGTGGTTTTCAAGGCCGTGCGGGTCAAGATGCTCCCTTTTGACAACAAAAGCGAGTTTCAGGTGGTGATCGACATGCCTGAAGGGAGCACACTGGAACAGACGGCGGCGGCCACACGTCACATGGCCCAGGTGATTGCCGAAGCCCCGGAAACCACTCATTATCAGCTTTATGTCGGCACGGCGGCCCCTCATAACTTCAACGGGCTGGTTCGACACTATTTTCTGCGTCGAGGTCCCAACGTGGCGGATATTCAGGTGAACCTGGTGTCAAAGGGAGACCGAAAAGCTCAAAGCCATGACATCGCCAAGAGGTTACGGCCTGCCATTCAGGAAGTGGCTCGACTCTACGGGGCCAACGTCAAAATCGCCGAAATTCCTCCGGGCCCTCCGGTACTGCAGACTTTGGTGGCGGAAATCTACGGTCCTGACGAAGCCGGCCGATTGGCCGTAGCCAGGCAGGTTAAGGAAATCTTTGAAAAAACCGAGGGTGTTGTAGATGTGGACTGGTATGTGGAAGACGACCAGCGTAAGCTCGTTCTCACGGTGGACAAAGAAAAAGCCGCTTTGAACGGAATTTCCACGGGAACCATTGTGAAAACGGTAACGGCTTTGGTTCAAGGCCAAGGGGTTGGATTGGCCCACATGCCTGAAGAAAAGGAAGACGTGCCTATCTGGGTGCAGCTTCCCCTGGCTTTACGATCGCGATTGGATGATGTGCTGCGCGTCAAGGTGCATGGCGCCGACGGTCGTTTGGTCCCCTTATCGGCACTGGTTCAGGTTCGGGAAGTGGTTCAAGACAAAAGTATCTATCACAAGAACCTCATGCCTGTGGTGTATGTGACAGGGGATGTGGCGGGAAGAGAAGAAAGCCCGGTGTACGCCATTTTCAAGATGAACGAGGCTCTCGACAAGCTGGTGGTGCCGGAAGGCTACCACCTGGAACGTTACGTGGCGACCCAGCCCTTGAGCACGGAACGCTACGCCATGAAGTGGGACGGAGAATGGCACATCACCTATGAGGTTTTTCGGGATTTGGGCATTGCTTTCGCGGCGGTGCTGGTCTTGATCTATATTCTGGTGGTGGGGTGGTTTGAATCCTTTGTGACGCCTTTGACCATCATGGCCGCTATTCCTTTTTCCCTAGTGGGGATTCTTCCAGCCCATGGGCTTTTCGGCATCTTTTTTACCGCCACGTCCATGATCGGCTTTATTGCCGGAGCCGGCATCGTGGTGCGCAATTCCATTATTCTCGTGGATTTTGTGGAACTGCGTCTCAAGGAAGGCATGCCCTTGGAGGATGCGGTGGTGGATGCCGGAGCGGTCCGGTTTCGCCCCATGGTCCTAACGGCCGCCTCCTTGATCGTGGGTGCCGCTCCCATGCTTTTGGACCCCATTTTTCAAGGACTGGCCCTCGCCCTCATGTCCGGCGAAGTGGCTTCCCTGCTTCTGTCCCGCGTGGCCGTTCCCATCCTCTATTTCCTCAGCCGCCGCCGAACGGTCTGATCTTAAGCGAGGCATCTGGATCGTTCTTGCCGACGAAGAGCCTTTCTTCACGAAGTTGCCGTGAATGAGGAAAAATGCTGCTCTTTAAGGGTGATGGGGTCGACCGAAAGGTTCCGAGCCTATTTCGCAGAATCTGCTTACAGAATTGCCTGCCAAGGCCTGCGTCGTTCATTGATCCAACCTTGAACCAAAGGGACGGCAAGCACGAGAGCCAACGTCCATGATTGCCTCATGGCACGCCAGCGGCCCAAGTCAGGTGCCCTTTTGCCGAAAGGACGCTTTGACGAGAGCCGGTTTCGCTCCTGGAAGTCGCCGAAATCCCCCGTAGGGCGCATGAAGGCGCAGCCGAAATGCGCCGCCCATCCTGTAGGGCGGATGAAGCGAAGCGAAATCCGCCGCCATCATCCACAGTGATGCGAAATCCGCTACACGCCCTCGTGTAAAGCCAAAGACCTCGCTCATTGAAAGTCCTTTGGCGGCTGGTAGGAAGACACCCATGATGCTTGCCTGCACCGTTCGCGTCTTCTTAGCACGGGGGCCACCGATCCTAAAAACTCCGCGAGCCCAGGCGTGTACAAGGTGTTTGTATATTACGCAGTATCTGGGGAACTAGACACTATCCATGGCATTCCTGACATGACAATAGATATCAGTAACCTCGCTGAAGACAAAGAAGAGCTCAAAAGGATTATCGCGCGTTGCTGAATGTCCGATTCGGCAACATCTGTAAGAACTCTGAAGACAAAGAAAAGCTCAAAAGGATTATCGCGCGGCTCCATGATCATACCAAACAAGATGTGGCCCAGGAGGTCTTGCGGAACGACAAGAGCTATTGTCAAACAGACGCATTTGGCGGCTATGAAAGCCTGGAAAAGACGCCCCCTTGGCTTCGCATGGTGCTGTGTCTGGCGCACGCAGGTCGTTTCTTTCTGCGGCTCATTGATGCTCGGCTTTAGCCCGCCAAAGGGAAAACCGGCCGTGAGGAGCTGGTGTTGGGCTACATTATGCAAAACGATATTCGGCCCTTGGCCCCGGGTCGAAAAAACTGGCTCCATGCCGGTAATCCCAGTGGTCCCACGCGGGGGCTACCTCCTTGACGTTCATCAGCGCGGCCAGAGCCCGTGGGTTGGACCCCGGCCGTTATAAGCACTTTCTTTCCGGGTGGGTGGTTGACGGCGGATTTCGGCTTCGCCTTCATCCGCCCTACGGTGGGAGCTTGTCAGGAGAGGGGATGGGTGCTAGAGTTTCGATAATACTCGGGGAAAGAAGGAGCCTTGCCCATGAGCCTCGCCGGGTCGTCTTTGAGCGAAAGGGAAGTCAGGGAGTGGATCGCGCAAAGTGTGGAAGACCTTTTTCGAGAAAAAGCGAAAGAGGTTTTATCCGAAACGCTTGCCGCGTTTGTAAAGGACAACGAACAGCGGGCACGCGAGCTTTCCCTGATGGAAAGGGTGGTTCGGGTTGAGGAAGAGCTGCGAGCCCTCAAGGAAATCCAGATCGCTCATTTCCAGGTTTCCGAAAAGCGCTTTGAAGCGCTGCAACGCGAAATGATCGCCCGCTTTGAAGCTGTCGATAAGCGCTTTGAGGCTGTCGATAAGCGCTTTGAAGCTTCGGAAAAGCGTTTTGAAGCGTTGCAACGCGAGATGATGGCCCGGTTTGAAGCTGTCGATAAGCGTTTTGAAGCGCTGCAACGCGAAATGATGGCCCGCTTTGAAACTGTCGATAAGCGCTTTGAAGCGTTGCAACGGGAAACGACCGCCCGGTTTGAAGCTGTCGATAAGCGCTTTGAAGCCCTGCAACGTGAAATGAACGCCCGGTTTGAAGCGTTGCAGCGTGAAACCAATGCCCGATTTGAGGCTATGGACAAGCGGTTTACCCAGCTCCAATGGATCATTGGCTTGGGTTTCGGGCTTATGGCAGGGCTCATGGGAACGCTGCGCCTTTTCGGGTAAAGGCTAAGAGAGATGTTTCCCCGCAGAGGCGCAGAGGGCGTAGAGGGTTGCGGCGCGGCGCTGAGACGCCGCCGCGCCGCAATCGCTCCATTTTAGCCATGAAACTTCCGGCGAAACTTCGCTTCCTGTAGCGACTATCGCGCCGAAGGCGCTGGCTCGTGGGCTGTGGCGGCGTCTCAGCGCCACAGCCCACAGTCCGGGGCGCACGCCTCAGCGTGCGCCCCGCCTCTGTGTCCTCTGCGTCTCTGTGGTGCCATTCCTTCAAAGCCACTTCGAGTCGGCTGTGCCGTTCTAGGTACGGCGGCGGATTCCGGCTTCGCCTCCATTCGCCCGACGCTCATGAGCCGCCCTTTCGTGACTCTCTTTCCCCATAAGAAATCAGCCTGAATCATGAGCCTTGCCTGGATCGCATCCTGTTTTCAACCATTATGGGTCATTCTGGCTGGTGGAGGAAGGTGCAGTTCCCCGAACGCTTACATGGAGGTTATGTATGACTTCTTTCAGTTCCCTCTCCATTGGGACAGCGTCTGAAACCTTTTTTTGAATTGTTGGTCAACCGCTCCTCTCCTTCCGAGATTCGTGTAAAGAATCCTTTATGGGCTGACGAATGGGAGCCATAATTGCCTGTTGGCCCCTACGGGACGACAATAGATGGCCTTTCGAAACCGAGTCCAAGACTCTCTGCGACGCCCGAACTCAGTGGAATCCCGTGCCTTTTTGTCTCGCACGAATCGCTTCCAATGGTGCTCGTGCGTGGCCCGAGCCTACTCCACAACGTCTTTGTCCATGCAACCCGAACAGATGGTGCCCACCTGCAGTTCCTCAAAGACCTCAAAGAGTTTCTGATCAAAGAATCCCGCATCGAGTGGCACCACAATCGCTCCATCCTTTCGATAGCCCCTGCGGATTCTTGGCACCCCATGGCGAACCATCTTCTCAACCGTGTCCGAGTGGTTGCTGTCAAAAAAACGTATCACAGAAGCCCGGAAAAGAAGATTTTCCTTGCGACTTTCAATGGCCGCGGCATAACCCTGATCCTCTTGCAGATCGTGGAGTGTGGACAAGCTAGAGCTTGTGTCATCCAGGAAAAAGCAAAACAGCTGCTTGAAAACCTCATCAACCGGAAGGCCCTTCCGGCTCTTTCTCACACCGCCAAAAAGCCTCACCAGATAGGCCAAAGTCCCTATGTTTTCCAGATAACGGACGAAAAGGCTCAGACCAGCCCGATGGTATCCGACGTGGATTCAACCTGATCCATTTTACACTTATCAGCTTGTTTCTTTTATGGGATGATCTCCTCCTACCCTTTGGGTTTGCGTTGAATCGGAATTGGATCCAGCAAATCTCGTTTCGATTCAACAATATAGACCAAAGGGTAGGTTTTTTCCAGCATTAAATCGCACAATTTAGGTAGGTATAGGGGGTGAGGATCATGACCACCTTGGAGATCAGGATGAGAACATTGACCCCCCTGTGGACAGGTGGTGTGGACCAGACCTGCGACCGCCTGCACGAGACGGGGCTGATCGGCTCGCTGCGCTGGTGGTACGAGGCGCTGGTGCGGGGACTGGGGGGGAGCGCGTGCGATCCCACGGGCGATAGTCGTTGCGAGTACGATCCTAAAAAACCGGATCCACCTGAAAAGCAGCTCTGTGCGGTGTGTTATGTATTTGGCTGCACGGGCTGGACGCGAAGGTTTCGGCTGCAGGTAAAGAGCGAGGGGAACACCTTGCTCCAGCAGAGTGACAACGTTCTCATTCCGAGCGGAAGAGTTCACCAGTCAAAGGGAGGCCAGCGTGCTGGTGGCTGGTACGTGTTTGGCAAGAGCCGCGTGGGGACTATCGGAATCAGAATAATCCCCTTGTGCAACGCCGATCTGCGTCCTTTGCATACGATTCTAACGCTGATTAACCAGCATGCGAGTCTGGGTCCGAAAGGAGCAAGCGGATATGGAATTATCCAGGTGGAAAATGTTCAACCCGATGTTGAGTGGATGGTTGGAATAAGCAACCGTTTACCTGCACGAAATAACTCTCTGCCCGATTTCCGGGATTTTTTCTTTGCCAGCTTTCGGCTTCAGGCGCCGAAGCGCACGGACTGGTGGCGACAGATTGACGGTATTCAACAAGCGGTGAATGGCAAACTGCCAAATGGCTCATCTCCGCGGCCATTGCGATCTGCCTATCAAGAACTTGAGCAAATGTACAATCAGGGCGTTCTTCCTGTTGCGCCTGCTATAAGGAACTGGCTGCGTTTTCATTGGCAACATGGACTCTCCGCCAGAGAAACGCATTTTGTGTTTGGAGAAGCACAGGCCGTTTGTCCATTATGTTATCAACCGGGTTTCCGCCCGGACAGGAACAATTCCGGCAAGAATTGGTGTCCCAACTGCAAACGCTCTTTCAAGAAAGGTGAGGAGGTACCCACCACCGCTTCCAAGATTAATGTGTCGTACGCCTATCGTCTTGATAATAGTCAATGGGAATTCCGCCTCTGGGGCTGGTTACCTTGTGCAGAACTTGATGATCGCGATAGCTTTCTCAATGCGTTAAAAGAGCAATTCCAATCAGAGAATATCTGGAAACTCGTGTTTGGCGAGAGGAGTGGAATTGCTCCGGGAATGAAGGGATGGCACGCGCTGGATTGCTCACAAACCGATGGTCCAGCTTACTTGAAAGAACTGCTGGGAGGTGCTCCATGAGTTATGACCTCTACATAGATCTCGGTGGTGAATCGCAGGACGATGTCAATGCCGTTGTGGGTGGTAACTACCGCAATTTTACCATATTGGACATCGCCACCCGTATCCGTCTTCTGGGGGGCATCGCTGCGCGTAATGAAAATGTCAGGAATTACGCCCTAAGCGGCGACCGCAGGAGTGGTGGCGGATATAAGAGTTTAATTCACGGGCGTCAGCCAGAACAAGCCCCTTACAACAGGGAAATTGAGAACACGCTTAACACATTTGGCTGGCTCAAGCCGTCGGTGTCGGTATTTGAGGGTCTCCCCAATGGCTCCTGGTTCCTACAATTCACCTTCACCCTCGCCAAACCGTGGATAAGCAAAGATGACGACATCTTTTATGTGGCCGAAAGCGTTAACCCGGTGCGTAAGGACAAGGTTTTTAAGATACCAGTGATGTCGGCGGCGGCCTGGAAGGGATTGTTGCGCTGGACGATGATGCACATCCGCCTGGCACCTCGGAACGCACAACCATCTCTGGAGAAATTGGAGGAATTTGCCCGCGAGCGGCTGGCCCAGACCCTGCTTTTCGGCGACGAAAAAGGGGAAGAGCCGGGAAAGGCTGGAGATTTTGCCGCTTATTTGGACGACCTGGGCGGACCGGAGGCACGAAAACAGTATGAGCAAATGGTACGCGCCCGCTTTGGCCTCAGCGGCGATGATCCACTTCCCCATCATAGTGGACGTTTGACGTTCTACCCCACCTTTTTCGACAGTATAGACGTGGAGGTGATTAACCCCCACAGGCGCCAGACCAAAGCTGGTACCCACCCGATTTACCTGGAATGCGTCCCCGTTGGCGCGCAGGGCACCTTCAGCCTGCTCTACGTCCCCTTTGACCTGATCGGCAAGGACAACGCCGTGCAGCAGGCCAAGGAGGATCTCCAGCGCGTGGCCGAAGCGGTGCGCGGGATGATGCTCACCTACGGCTTTTCCGCCAAGCGCACCAGCGGCTACGGGACGGCGGAGGATAAGATGACAGGCGTGGTCAGGACACGCGACGGGGAATGTAAGGTGTCGCACCTGAGCCAACTAGCGGAGGAGGTGCAAAATGCCCGTTTCTAGTTTGCAGGTTCTGGCGGATAACCGCAATGCGCTGCTGCTGGCAGAGGTGGCAGCACTATTGCATGATGTGGGCAAATTCTGCAACCTGCATATTGAAGCGCACAGTCAAGGCGGAACGCGAAGATGGTCGAATGACTATGCCTATAAAGCCGTTGTAGACAATCCTTCCAGTCAGATTCAATTGAGTCCCCAGGCTGCCTCGATCAGAAAACCTGCTGCGTTGAACAATGTTCTAAATGCACAAAGCCCAAAGGCAGCGGACTTTCTTGGACAATATCTAAAAGACTTTTTGTGCAACAACTCTGTAAGCCTGTTTGGTGAGACATATACCCTTGCAGAACTTATCGTGTTGGGGACGCCAGGGTTTGCTACTGATGGCAATTGCTCTATTCTTCTCAGCGGCAAAACGGGCTGGCTTCCCGCGGCCTTGGGAGTTTGCCACAACGAGGCCCATGTGGATAAGCAGGAGCCTAGTCGAAACGAGGGACAGCAATCCTGGCCGAAGGTATACATCAGCACTGCTTTTGGATTTGAGGGAAATAGGGTTGTTGTAGATGGTTCTTCTGAAAGCCTGGATAATCGTCTAAAAAACTTGCAGCCTGACCGAAAAGTCATACTGGAAAATTTTGTCTATGGCCTGGGAGATACGCGGCGGCCGATTAACGAAGTCTTGCTGTCAGATTGGGCGTGGGTCGTATCTTCTCTGTTCAAATCAACATTGGCAGGTGCCTTGCTCAAAGGTCAGCACTTCGGTATCAGGCAATGGAAGAGTTGGCCAGACAAGATCATTGACCATGACCTCCGCTGGCGCATTCTCCGCGTCAACTTTGACGTGCTTGGTCTGTATGCCAAAGCGGTCAAAATCGCCGACCTGGTGGCATACCAACGAGCAGTAAGGGTCGCCTGTAACGTTGTAAAGCATCTGGTGGAATGGAAATACCCGCTCGCCAACGAAATCTACCGTGATACCACCGGCATCTACTTTACCTTCCCCGACCTGGATCTGCCCGCCGACCTGGCCCAGGAGATCCGCCGCCGCGTAGAAATGGTTGACCTGGAACTGGCCCCGCGCATTGCTGTAGAACGGCCGCAGGGCAACACCGCCACCGAGCAACTCAAGCGGATGCTGGCCGATGCGCGCACAACCGCCCATCGCGCGCTCGCCCAACCCTTCGCGCCCGAAAACCTCAGTCCGTGCTGGCAACAGCAATGGGATAACCTTCCACCTGGGAAGTGGGAAGTTTGCCCCGTCTGCCGCCTGCGACCGATGGAAGAAGGCCGGGAGGCCTGTGAAACGTGCCTCGGCCGGCGCGCTTCGCGCATTACCGCGTGGCTGCAGAACCCTGCCCAGACCATCTGGGTGGACGAACTCGCCGACCACAACGACCGCGTCGCGCTCCTCGTCGGCCGCTTCGGGCTGGACGACTGGCTCTCCGGCGACCTGGTGCAGACGATGCTGGTGCGCTGCAATCAGGCCAATAACACCTTCACGCCCAAGAACCCCTCCCCCGCTCGCCTGCGCCGCGTCTGGGAGACCTGTCAACGCTTCTGGACGGAGACGGCACAGAAAATTCTTGCCGATCACCAGTATGCCAAAGGCACGGCCAGCGCTGCCCTGCGCCGCGCCCGCGTCGCCCTCGTCCCGGATTCCCCCACAGGCTGGCGAGAAGGCATTCCCTATGACGGTACGATCAACGGGCAGACCATCAGCCTTTTCTGGATGGCGAGCCAAAGCCGCTTCCTGACCGTCTTCAACCTGCAACTGGGCGCCGGGAAGGCGCAGGATTTGATCGGACTGGTCGCGGAATGGCACGGGAAAACTGTCCAGGTTGTTGCGTCGGACAGGCCCGATGAACGGAGACAGTTCACGGTAGCCAGGGTTGATGTGCTGACGGATAAGAAGCGCGAGTATACCCCCTGTCTCTCGCTCCTGGCCTCGCCCGACCAGTTCCTCGCCCTGGTGCCGGCCTGTGATGCGCTGGAAATCGCAAAAGAGATTCACCAGAAGTACCAGGATCAGTTCGGCAAGGTCCAGAACCGCCTGCCCCTTTTCCTGGGCCTGGTTTTTTTTCCGCGCAAGATGCCGCTGGCGGCGGTGATGGATGCGGGGCGGCGGATGCTGGAGCAAACGAAGTTAGATGACGAAAAGTGGCGAGTGGAGTGCAACTGCCCTGACTCCAGCGGCGCTATGCGGAGTCTTAGCTTGTCTTTAGGTGATCAACGGATTGATTGGACCGTGCCCACCAAAATGGGCGACAGAACAACCGACGACAACTGGTATCCCTACTTTGCGCTGGACGGGAACCCGGCCGCGCACCATTCCCGCCGTTTTAAACACAAGGGAGGGTGGTGGGTTCACGTCGGCGATGTGCAGCCGGGCGATGGGGTGAGCGTGACTCCTTCCCGCTTTGCCTATCTCTGGCTGGAAAACACGGCGCAACGGTTCCGGTTCGATCCGCAAAAGGACGTGTTGTTGCTGGATGAACTCCCGCGTCTGATGGAGATGTGGGAGAACTTGAAAGGAAGCGGCATCACCAATACCGCCCTGCATGGCGTATGGGCATTGCTGGAGGCCAAAGGCAGGGCCTGGGGCCTTCAAAGCCCTGAATTTAAGCGCCTGGCAGAGACAACCCTGGTGGAAGCTCACTTGTTCCGATGGAGAGACAAGAGCGGCAGTCCGTTGCCGGATGTCGTCACGTCGGAAGATGTCACCGACGGAAGATTGTTTCGCTGTCTCCACTTGTACTTAACCGTTGTCAAGCAACGGATTGCGTAGAAATAAAAGGAGGCAAGAGATGAGCAACGATCAAAAAACCCAATTCCCTGAATCGCTCCGCTATTTCGCCCTGGCGCTGGACCCCATCCACGTCGGCACGGGCGGGATGCGCCTGGGGCGGGTGGATATGTGCATCGTGCGCGAGCCGGGGACAAATTTGCCCAAAATCCCCGGCACCAGCCTTGCGGGTGCCTGCCGGACTTACGCGACAATGCAGCATCAGGACAAGTGGCCGCACTGCGCCGGGCAGGGACAGACCAGGGGCGCTTATCAGGGACACTGTGGTAAGCCCGGTTGCCCCATCTGCGTCACCTTTGGCTTTTCCAAAGGCGAGGGCGGCAGTTTCCAGGGCCTGGCCCAGTTCTCCGATGCCCGCCTGGTCTTTTTCCCCGTCCACTCCCTGGCCGGCCCGGTGTGGGTCACCTGCCCGTCCGTCCTGAAAGACCTGGAGGTGACCGAAACCGAACTAGCCGATGGGGAGGTCCGTGTCGCCGGCAGCATCCAGACGAGCGGCCGGCTCAACCTGGGCTGGCTGATGCTCACGGTGGCGAACGCTGGGCTGAACCTGGACGCCGGCAAGTTTCCGGGCGTGCCGCCGGCGATTCTCTCCCGCGCCGTGCTGGTCTCGGACAAGATGTTCGGCCACATCGTCAACGACAACCTGGAGGTGCGCACCTCGGTGAGCATTGACCCGCAGACCGGCGCCGCCGCCGATCGAGCGCTCTACACCTACGAAGCCCTGCCGCGCGGCAGTGTGTTGATGTTTGAGGTGGTGATAAGCCATCCGAAGTATTACCGTATAGCTGTGCAGGTCAAGAAGAACCACAAGACCGATACCGAGTATCACATCCCGCTCAGTGAGCAGGCCCATCCTGAAGGTGATGTGGATAAGCTGAAAACCACGGTTGCCAGTGGGATGGAATTGTTTGAATCTCTGGGCATCGGCGGGATGGGCACGCGGGGCATGGGTCGGCTGCGCGTCCTGGAACTGCGGGTGGGAGGTGGGCAATGAGCACCGTCAACCTGGATCAACTCTGCGCCAAATATGGCTGGGAGATCGCCGACAAGGTCCATCAGGCGATCGGCAAGAACGCCGAAAACCACATCACCAAATCGCTCGGCGTCCTGCAAGGGGACGGCCTGTATGCCTTTTTCCTGTACCAGGCTTCGCGCGGCCAGCGGGAAAAACCCGGCGCGGATCGGCTCACAGAGCAGGCTGTGGCCTTTCTGAAAGAAGCGGGCATCCAGGCGTTCCAGAACGTCAGGGACCCGCTGGCGGCGGTGCGCGACCATCTGGCCGGCGACCTGGACCAGCTTCTGCTCGCCAAGCGGTTGCTGGAGCAGGCCCTTATCTACGCCCGGTACCATGCCAAAACTTTGGGGGACTGATATGGGCTGGAACTTTTTTGACGTGATTTATGAACTGGTTAGTCCTCTGCACATCGGCTACCGAAAAATCGGAAACCTTCAGCAGACCCGCTACTATATACCCGCGCGGAACATCTGGGCGGCAGTCACGGAACGTTTTAGCCGTTGCGGATTTGCAGGAACGCCAAATGCCACTGAAAATAACTATCGGCCAGTAGGCACCTGGGTAAAAGAGCACTTTTCCTTTGGTTACTGGTTCGTGCATGACGACGGCACATTATTGTACCCCACTTATGAATCTGGGCAAGTGAAATACGGAAATTTTGAGGTTGCTGAATTCGAAAGGCTGTACGTCTCTTCCCTTGTTACAACAGCCCTTGAGTCTGCCACTACATCTGCTGCTACAGGATCGCTCCATGAGGTTGAATTTGTTGCTGCTTACACAAGCAGCGGTCAAAGGACATCTATGGGGGGCTGGGTCATTGTGCATGATGAGGCGATAAAGGAGCTTGGAAAAGAAGATATCTGGAATTCTTGGCTCAAAGAACTTTACATAGGCGGAGAAAGACGTTACGGTTTCGGCAAGTTGCTTTTGAAACGCTACTCGGAAGCTACCAATGACAAAAATTATGAATTCATAAAACATACTCCGAGGCCTCAGGTAAAAGTAAAAGGAGGGCACCCGTTGCTTGGCCATGCAATATCAACAGGATTCAAGGCCAAGGGAATGATTGAACCTTACGTGGGGAGAGAAACCGACAAGAGTGATAGATTCGGAATAAAAACTTTATATATGGGAGTATGCTGGGTGCCGGGGTCAAGTGTTTGCTCTGACGAAACTTTTGAGCTTGATGAAAGTGGCCTTTGGAAAAGGTCTTTGTCTTAAGTTCTGTTTAAAAGATAAATATTATCATGCCACGAGCGCCACGGATTATTCCCCAGATCCTCCTTGATCTACAAACACATTGTACACGCCTCGCTCCATCGACTTTCTAAGATCGGTGGCGCCCGGCGCTAAGAAGCCACAAACGGTGCAGGGAAGCATCATGGCTGTCTTTGCACCAGCCGTCAAAGGACTTCCAAGGAACAAGGATCAAAATCGGCCAGAACTTCGATGCTATAACCGCTTGGGCACGTCACGCGAAAAGCGGGTGTGCTGTTTCCCATAACCATGACTCCGGCGACTTCTACCAGGGGCGCAGTCTTTTGCGATTTTTTGATTCGTTGTTTTCAGTAACGAAACCGGCTCTCTGTCAATCCGTGCTTTCGGCAAAAAGCCGCCTGACTGAGGCCGCCGGCTTGCCATGAGGCAATCCGGGCACGCCACTCTTGCAGATGTTTACTCTCGTGATTGCTGTCCTTTCGGTTCATGGATACCCTCCTTTCGTTTTTCGGAGATCATGAATCAAAAGGCTTGACACCGAAAGGTGTGGTTCCCCGACCGCTTACTTTGAAACCGCTCCTACCACCTGAAAGACACTCGTTGTGATCTGCTTTCACTTCCCTCTACATAGGGACAGCGCATGAAACGGTAGCCAATCTGTTAATCACTTCCACCTGGGAAAACTTTCAGATGCCTCTTCATAGGTGTCAAGCGACACGCAGAATTGACCCCTTGGCGACATTTGGAATTGACCCCCCTTAGGTGGGTTGATGAACAGTTGAAGTGGGAGAGCTGGGATGCAGCTGCATCCCAGCTCGGCGTTTATCCTTGAGTCGATAGCTTTCGCCGCGGATGGTGATGACGTGGCTGTGGTGGAGCAGGCGGTCGAGGATGGCTGTGGCCACCACGACATCGGCAAAGACCGCACCCCACTCCGAGACGGTACGGTTATGGGTGATGAGGAAGCTGCCACGCTCGTAGCGACGAGAGACCAGCTGGAAGAAGAGATGGGCGGCATTGGGCTCGAAGGGCAGAGAGCCCAGCTCGTCGACGATCAGCAGCCGTGGCTTGGCAAAGTGGATGAGCCGTTCTTCGAGCCTGTCTTCCAGGTGCGCCTAGGCAAGGCTGACCACCAATGCGGGGGCTGTGGCAAACAGCACGCTGTAGCCAGCGACAATGGCTTCTCGACCCGGGGCGATGGCCAGATGGGTTTTGCCGACGCCGGGAGGCCCTAAAAAGAGCACATTTTCACCGTGGGCGATCCAGCGGCAGGCTGCCAGCTCCCGCACCTGTCGGGCATCGACGGATGGCTGGGCAGAGAAGTCAAAGCCTTCCAGGGTTGCCACCCGGGGAAAATGGGCAATAGAGGTGGCCATCTGGATGCGCCGTTGATCCTTGTGGGCGATTTCCCGTTCGCACAGAAAGGCCAGGGTCTCACGTAGGGTCAATTCACGCCGTGCGGCCTCGTCAAGCAAGCTATCCAGTTGGTCGCGGACGGCCGTGAGCTTGAGTCGGGTAAGCATCGCCAGGAGTCGCTCATGCTCGATCATCAAAAACCTCCTCCAGCTACGGCTTCGTACTCGGTAATCGGTCGGGCCAAGGCACTGGAAAGAGGCACAACCGTGCCATTGTCTGCACCGGCTGAAGCCTCGCTGCGGCGATCATCCAACGGCACAAGCCCCTCGAAGTGTCGGGGATCTCTGGATCGTTGTCGCGTCCCGCGCAAGACGCAGCGTCTGGCCACCTCCTTTCCGGCATGGCTGATTGAAAGCTCATCGCCTTCGATGCGCACTGTTACCGTGCTTCCGATGAAACGCCAGGGAACCGAATAGTGGTTCGTGTCCACCTCCACGCATCCTTCGGAATTGACGCGACGGACAAGCTCGCGCACTTGCTCGAAAGGAGGCCGTCCTTCCAGAGGCGAAAGGGCTGCCCGCTCATCGCGCTCGAAGCGCACACGGGGCGCTTCTCCTGTCGTGCCGTGGATACGCACATCGGAAACCTCTCGCTGCCAGCGCTGAAGATGTGCCTGCAAGGCTTCGCAGCTCTCGAAACGGTGGCCCGCCAGCGCATTCCTTTTCACGTACCCTACACCGTTTTCGTCCTTGACCTTGGTCCTGGCTCGAAACGGAGCACAGGCCTTGGGGGTGAAGCCCCAATGGCGGGCAAACGCCCGAAAACGATCGTTGAAAACAACCTCACGGGTGTGCCGATCATGAGAAGTCACCAGAGCCTTGGCGTTATCCACCAACACTTCCTGCGGCACACCCCCAAAGTGGGCAAAAGCACCTTCCAGCCCGGCAAACCAGGCCCACTGGCGCTGGTGGCGAAACGCGGCCACATAGCCCAGCCGCGAGTATCCCAGGGTGGCCACAAACACATGCACCCGCACCTTCTCCCCGCCGATCTCCACGCTCGCCTCACCAAAGTCGATCTGCAACTGCCGCCCCGGCGCCGTCTCAAAACGCACCGTGGCTCGCGAACGCGCCTCCAGCTCTGCACGAAAATCCCGACAGGCCCGCTCCACCGTCCGAAGGCTCACGCAAATACCATGGCAGCCCAAAAGCTCCTGCCGCACCACGTCGCAATTGCCCCGGTGCTGCACAAACCTTTCCCTCAGCCAATCCTCCAACCCTGCAAGCTTCCTTCCACGCTTGGGCGCCCCGTAGGCCACATAGCCTCCTGCCGCCAGGTATCGTTTGACCGTATTGCGCGCTACGCCCAGCTCCCGCGCAATGCGCCTCGACCCCCAACCCATCCTCTGCAGCGCCACCATTTGCGCCACCACTTCTGGTTCCACCATCTTTTCCCTCCTCCTTCCTCGAAGGTAAAGATGGTGCAGCATTTGACTCCCCATGGCTATTTCCTGATCGCTCCTTTCGGGGGTCAATTCTTCGTGTCGTCAGGGGGTCAATTTATAGTGTCGTCTGACAAGGTAAGATCCACTAAGGCCGCTACACTTACCACGACAAGGGTCCAATCATGGACTTTTGGACCAAGCGGACATGGTTTGATCTAAGATGTGCCGATCCGGCCAGCTAATGGGCCGTAGGAATATGAGGTTCCAAGGCCAGGAGGTTTTCCAGGACATGTCATCTTTCGGCCGATAATGGTCCACGGGTTGTCACCCGAGATGGTCCACGGATTGTCGGCCAAAGGGGTCCAGTGGTTTTCACCGGAGATGGTCCAGGCGTTTTCGGCCAAAAGGGTCCAAGGTGGTGATGGTGCGATTCCTCCAAGTAAGGCATGGTTTCCTCTCAACACCAGAAAGAAGGAGGAGCCATGCGCAGGTGGAGGAAAACAACCATGGTTATTCGAGAGTTGCTACGTAGGATGCGAAAGCAACAAAGTGACCGTGAGATTTCACGGCAGATGAAGATCAACAGGAAAACGGTGGCCCGCTATCGAAAATGGGCCAAAGATCAAGGTCTTTTAGAAGGGGCATTGCCATCGGTCGGGGAGCTGACAAAAAGGCTTGAAGCCAGCTGGGACCCTTCCACGCCGCCTCAGAACACATCCTCTGTGGAACCGTACCGGGAGGTGGTGGAGCGGCTTCGAGCCCAGGAGGTGGAGGGTGCGGCCATTTATCAGCGGCTCATGGAGAGGGGCTACCAGGGGAGTTTGTCGTCAGTTTACCGGTTCGTTCGGTCCCTTGAGCCGCGAGGACCGCAGGCGACTGTGCGGGTGGAGACAGCGCCAGGAGAAGAGGCTCAGGTGGATTTTGGGTATGCGGGGATGATGGTGGATCCGGAGACCGGCAGGGAACGGAAAACTTGGGCCTTTGTCATGACCTTGAGTTGGAGCCGACACCAGTATGTGGAATTTGTCTTTGATCAGAAGGTTGAAACCTGGCTTCGTCTCCACACGCATGCTTTTCAGTCCTTTGGAGGGGTGCCCAAGTGCATCGTGGTGGACAATCTCAAGGCGGCCATTGTCTCTGCGTGTTGGCACGAACCTCTGGCTCAGGAAAGCTATCGGGAATGCGCGCTGCATTATGATTTTCTCATTTCTGCGTGTCGGCCGAGGACCCCGGAACACAAGGGGAAAGTGGAACAAGGGGGTGTCCACTATGTGAAGCGCAACTTCCTGGCGGGTCGGAAGCCCACCACCCTGCAGCAGGCCAACGAGGACGTGCAGCGCTGGTGTCAGACCACGGCGGGAAGACGCGTTCATGGCACCACGAAAGAGGTGCCTCTAGAACGTTTTGAGATCGAGAAAAAGCATCTGACCCGCCTGCCTTCGACTCCATACGATACGGCGGTGTGGAAAGAGGTCAAGGTGGCGCGTGACTGCTACGTAACCTTTGAGGGGGCGTATTATTCGGTGCCTTTCCGCCTGGTGGGGCACTCGGTGTGGGTGCGCGCAGGCATGGATAAGATCGAGATTTATACCAGCGACCATCAATGGGTGAGCACCCATGATCGTGCCCGCAAAGCGGGTGAACGTTTCACCCACATGGATCACCCTCCCCCTCACAAAGTGCCGGGGCTCACGGTGACCCGTGTCTCGTGCCTTGAGGAAGCCCAGGCCGTTGGGCCTTGTACCCACAAAGTGGTGCAAAGCTATTTGGACCATCGCCCCGAGGACCGCCTGCACACCGCGGCTCGGCTTTTGCGGTTAGGCGGGCAACTGGGAGCCCAGCGACTGGAATCGGCGTGCTCGCGGGCCATCCATTACGGGGATACCTCCTACAAGACCATCAAGCTGATCCTGCGAGAAGGCCTCGAGGACGTGCCGGTCGTCGTCCCGTCAGCGACTTCCCCCGCAAGGGCTTTCGCACGCTCAGCCCAGGAACTCTTTGGCCCAATCGTTGGAGGCCTTTCATGGACATGACACACCAGCTCATGCCTTTTTTGAAGCGTTTGCGCCTCTCGGGAATTCTTGGCACCCTGGAGGCCAGAAACCGGCAAGCTATCGAGGGTCGGTGGACCTACATGGAGTTTCTTTCCCGGCTCGTGCACGACGAGGTGGAAAGAAGGGCTCAAAAACAGCTGGCCCTTCGTCTTCGACGAGCCGCCGTCCAGTCAGGAAAGACCCTGGAAAGTTTTGATTTTTCCTTCAATCCAGGGATCAACCGCCAGCAGATCCTTGACCTGGCTACGTGCAACTTTATTCGCGAAAAGAGAAACGTGCTTCTTTGCGGCCCTTCCGGCGTGGGCAAGACGCACCTGGCGCAGGCTCTCACCCATGAAGCCTGCCGCCAAGGCTATGCGGCTCTCTTTGTGACCACCTCTCGAATGCTTCAGCACCTCAACGGGGGTCGAGCCACCCATACCTATGAGCGTCGCTTGGAAATGTACCTGCGCCCTGATCTGCTCATCCTCGATGACTTCGGCCTCAAGGCGCTGCCCCCGCCGGCTCCCGAAGATCTCTATGATGTGATTCATGAGCGCTATGAAAAGGGCAGCCTCATTGTCACCAGCAACCGGGCTCCTCAGGAATGGCCGGAGCTTTTCGGCAATCCCTTGTTGGCTTCCGCAGGACTGGATCGACTCACCCACGGCGCCTCCATGGTTATCTTGACCGGATCCAGTTATCGAACCAAAGGGCCACTGTTCTGGGAACAAGAAAACAAGAAATGACAGCGATTTAAGCTGTTGCCCGGGCCGCTCCGGGCCGCCTCCGACGAGCTATGGGGGCCCATTCTCGGCGGCCCTCCGCGGCGGGTTGGTTGACTGCCGCGGACACGAAAAACTCAAAACACAAAGAAAGGAGGTCCCTGACACGTGCCTCACATTGGCCTGAAGGCCCTCGATTCGTTCAACGTCTTTTTTAAAAACCGTTAGGAATCGCCCTGTCGCCGCTCAAAAAAGTGGACCACTTCGGCCGAAAATCGGTGGACCATTTGCGGGCGACAATTGACAAGGACAAGAAGCGCCGCCACAGGACGATCTTCCAAAAACCGAATTTTGGCTTCCAAAAGGCGCACTTCCGTGTCCACGACGCCTTTGGCCTTGAGTTTTTCCAGCACTCGGGCGGCCTCTTCCGGATGACCTTCCCGCAAGGCGGCTTCGAGACGAAGTTTTCCGATCACTTCGATGGAAGCGCCGTCCTTTTCCAATCGATCCAGAGCTTCGGCGGCTTCCTTTGGGCGATGGTCGTCCAGGGCCAGTCGAATCCTGGTAGTCTCAAACAAGAATGGGTATCCCAGGTCCAAGGGGTGTGATATTTTCATGCTTGCTTGGGCGATTTAGGCAAGAAGACCGCTGCCGCAAGTTAGGATGCCCCTTTGAAAGTCATGCTTGCTCACTGCCTGCCGCGGCTCTGAAGCCTTTTCTGAAGCTGGATGTGGCGGCATCGCAGAGTCTGGAGCTTACTCGGGGGACGGCTTCGGTTCGGCGCAGTAGCTTTCCCTTTGGAGTGCAGGGGTCCGACGGACAGGTTTTCATCCTGTTGATGGAAGAGTAAAATCGTTGTAAGCCTCAAGGAACGTTCCGGCTTTTGAATTGTGATCATGGCGAAGACAGAAGGGGCGGATCCGGACCCAGGATTTTTTTAGTTCCGGGATAATCGTGCAACTTTCAGAAGCTTATGCCAGGCATGCCGGGCGAGGAGCCGGGGCGGCATGCGCAGCCAATGGGAGCGCACGAAAAGAAATCCACGGGCCAATTGGGTCCAGGGACCTCCTGAGTTCAGCGCCGCCCCCGTCAGCGCCCTTTTCAAGGCGGCGGTCATCATAGGCCTGAAAAACGGCACGGCGAAACCCCTTTGGCTCAACCGTTCCGGAACCCATTCGGGCACCTTGGTCCCCATAAGGTTTTGAGCCGCCCAACAGGCATAGAAACAAGGCCGGACGGCTCCCAAGGCGGTGGCGCGATCCACGAACCGGGACCAGAAATCCGGGTCTCGGGAAAAATCCCTCATGAGGCTGTCGGCATCCACCACATCGCGCAGAGATCCCCACACGGCTCCGTCCTGAAACAGGTGTACAGCATTGTGAATCACCATATCTTCGGGACTCAGCACAAAGAATCCGGCTTCCTTGGATGGTCGAATCCTTCGCCAAAAATGTTCGATACCAAGGGACATACGGCCGGTGATGGGCAACAGATGATGATGCACGTCCACGACGCTGCCTCGGTCTTTGTGCCGTAAAGGGGGCAGTTCATGCATCCAGGCTCGATAATAGCGCTGGTCATAGGGAAGATCCTTCACATGGATCCAGCCTTTGCTCAAAAGAGCTTTTTCCACGTCGCTTAAAGCGGTTCGAGGCACCAGAATATCCACATCCGAAGAAAGGCGTCCCACCGAGGCGTCAAGGTTTTCCGCACCGTAGGCGGCGCCTTTCAGCAAAACCAAAGGAACATGGAGTTCCTGAAGCGCCCATCGAAGACGGTCCGCTTCCCACAAAAGAGCCCGGCGATGCGCTTCCGCCACACGCCCGGCCGCCTCCAAGTGTCGGCGCACACGAAAGGGCACTTCTTCCAAGATCCCGTGGTACTTGAGAAGGCAGGAAAGCCGCGCCAAAATAAGACTTCGTCTCGCCACGGGCATCAAAGCATTCCATTGGGAGACGGAAAAATCCCGGGCTGTTCGCGGGGATTTCAGAGCCGTCAAAAGGGTCTGCAGAGGCTGCTCCTTGGTCCCGGAACCACTCATGAAACCGCCTTCCTTCGTGTGCCTGTTGTCCATAGGACCCCTTGCAAGGAAAAACTTCGCCCCCGAAAGGAGACCCTCAGCCCAGGTCCCCCGCCGCAGCGGCATGCAAATCCAGACGGTTCACGAAGATATTTCCTCGTCAAACCACCGAAGGACATGGTCCCCTTCCCCATAGGAAAGATCCAGGGCTTCCGCCTTTTCCACCACATCGGCCAAGGTTTCAAAGCCGTCTCGGCCCAGAACCGCATAATTGAAGGAATTGTCCGCCAAAGCCAGAAGCGCTCGGCTTCGTGGAATGCTTCGAACGGCAAGGGAGGCTTTTGTTCGGAACCGGGGAAAAACGAGCCATGAGATTTCCGCGGGTTCATGCATTCGATGCACCGCTTCCGTCGGGGGCCTTACATAGGCCATGAGTTCCCCGGTGGTCCGATTCCGGCAGATCGTTTGCACGTCAAGGTGAGGAAACCGGTTTTTCACCACGGAAACCGATGCCCCCTTGAGGGAAACAGGGCGAGGAAGCGGATGCACCGTGGCTTTGCCGGGATCGATCAGTGCAAATTCATCGGAAAGAAGACGCCACCCGCACCCTGTGAGAAGCGCACACAGTGTGCTCTTTCCCGCTTCGGGCTTTCCGCACAGAAGGCAGGCTCGACCCTGCCTTTCCACCACCGCGGCATGAATAAGCAGCCAGGCATGGGCATGCCCCGCGAGACACCAGTTGATGCCCCATTCAAAGAGAGGAACCGCCATGTCCAGAGGGTAAGGGTGAAAGGGCCGAAATCCGTCCCAGGCAAAAAAGGCCTGAGGGCGCCACCATCGCCGAAAGAGACGCGGACGCCCTATGTGGATATGAAAGTCGGCAAAATCGGCTTGGTTTCCGGCAGGAAAATCAGCATAGAAATGATGAAAGTATCGAACAAGAGACCCGATACGCGTTTTCAAAGACAAGCGAAACGGGCCGATATCGCAAAAAAACCTTCCCGCTTTCAACAGGAAGGCCAACTGTGCCGGTGAAAAATTCCGAACGTTCAGCAAACCACCTTTTCGATGAAACCCGCTTCATCCATGGCTTCCAGAAGCCCAGCCAGCTCACGGTCCATATGGGGCAAAGCACGCTCGGCGGGAATAGCGCGGCGAGCCGATACCAGCAGTTCCAAAGTCGAACGTGGAGCCTCTTTCAAACTCTCCAGAACGGCCTCGGCAATGGAACTCAGCACATGCACATCGCCCGAAGGTTCGTGGTACACAACCAAAGCATCCCAGTGTCGATGAACCTGCGGATCGCAACGCAGCTTCCAAGCGAGCTTCAGGCGATCTTCCATGGGGGTGAAGGCTTTTTCGTGATCTTGGTTATTTTTTCTTTCCCTTATCCTTGTTCTTCTTCGGCGCTTGGTAATCACCCTGGCTCTGATCCTCAGACCCAGAATCCTCTGAGGTCATCGTTCCAGAACAGCCGGAAAGGTTTCCCGAAGCGTTGTTGGTATCTCCCAAGACGGTGCGGCTCTTTAAAGTGATCATGAGCGGCACACCAAGCAAGAGGGAGCCACGAAGAAAAAGGCGCCGGCTCGATCCCCGCGCTTCCTCAACCATTCGGTCGGGGGTTGGGCTCCGCCCCAAACACTCGCTGTCGCCGCCTTCTTTTCGCCGCACCCAGTCCATGAGCTTCTCCGCCTTGAGTCCCTTCCAGCTTGAACCTTACATTCTCAGGTTTCTTCAGTTTGCAATATGCGTACCAGAGATGCCTCCATCGGAGGTACGGTAACTTGCCGATATTGTTAGGGTGTTAAAGAGGCCCGAAAGCCGTCTTGGGCCAGTGTGCAACAGATTGCCTCAAAAGGGAAAACCATTGCGCACATTGTGTGCAAGGGTTTGCATATTCCGGACCCTGAGTTTCACTCGGCACGACCCATTTCACTATCCTGTTCGTCCGAACCTTGTGTCAACGAAAAACTTACAATGAGACAGCGCGGATTTGGTAAAGGCCGTGAATGGAAGCGGCCGGTTCCCCCGATGCATCCACAATGTCGGCCTCCACATGAAAATCGGCTTTGCCGTTGGTGTGCAGATCCCTTTGAATGCGAGCCACCTCGGCTTCCGACAGGCTCACTTCGATCACGGCGTCCGTGGTCACGGGTTTTCGATATCGAATGGTGATTTCTTTGGCCAGCGGAAAGTATTTTCGCGGATCAAACGTGCAGTAACAGAGCGCACCGCCGGGAATTTCTCCCAAAGTGAACAGGGCTCCAGCGTACATGGTGCCCACATGGTTTTGGTTGCCGTCAAAAGGCATGCGAAGCTTCACGTACCCGGGGCGCATTTCCAAAACCTGAAGGCCGGATCGGGAGACAAAGGGAATGGCCGTTTCCACAAGCCGTCGAATGTCGTCTAAATGCATGCGGGAATCCTCCTGAGATGTCGAATGTCGTGCGTGAGGGTGTCGTAGGACATGCCCTGTGTTTTGACCCTTGTGTTGAGCATAGGGATCGCCTGTCATATGCCCTTTCTGGGAGCGTGATCGGGAGTGCATTTTCCCCTGAGAGCCAGGCGTTCCGAGCGCAGAAACGGCGGGCCGAAGGCCCGCACTCCCGGGAAAAGTCATCGTTTCACCTTGTAGGGGCGAGGCGCCTCGCCCGTACAGTTAGGGAAAAACACCCTGTCTAGGTTGTTGGAGCAACACGCGCCGTACCCCTGCACCCAGAAAAAGTCATCGTCTCACCATGTAGGGGCGAGGCGGCGCCTCGCCCCTACCTTGAAACGCCATCACACACCTTTACATGGCCGGTTCTTGCACAGGCTCTTGGTGCCTTGTTTGTTCTGCCTGGTGCACCATGGGTTCGGCCGTGCGAAGAAAACCATGGTGTGCGCGCTGATGTCAAGGCATTTGCCTTAAAGCTGCTTCACGGCGAAAGGTATCCGAAGGTCGTTTTCATGGAATGATTCCCAATGTCCTCAAGAAAAACAATGCGGTTGCCTGGCTCAGAGACTGTGATATTTTCAAGGTGGAGCCGTAAAGTTAGCCAGGGAGTTCATGATGGGAAGTTACGATGCCGCCATGAAGGTCATTCTTGCCCATTGTTGAAAGTTTTTCAAACGGCCGAAGAGACCATCTATGAGTCCGGGCTGGGTCGAGGGGATAAGGCGGATCTTTTGACCGGCATGGCGCTGCTTTCGGGGCTGCTGGACAAGGATCTGCCCTGCAAATTGCTTGAACGCAGGAGGGATATCATGATGGAATCCTATGCCTATGAACTGATCAAAAAGGAAGGCTACGAAGAGGGGGGTCCTCTCGGGATTCCAACAAGGGATTCTGCAGACCACTCGAGAACTCATCTTGGACACTCTCGAATCAAGGTTTGAAGATATCCCCGGCGAGGTCCTGCGTGACCTCAGGAAAATTGAAAACCCGGACGGTCTAAAGCTCCTTTTTAGAAAAGCCCTTCGGGCCCAATCTCTGGAAGACTTTCAAAAAGCGTTGGAAAAATTCCTTGATTGAATCCTCGGTTTGGATGCATCGGAATTAAAAATCAAGGCAGGCTGCTAACAAACGACTGTTTCATTTCATGGGGAATCATTGACAGAGGGGCGTCGACGCATGCGGCCCGCCGGAGACACGGCCACAAGCTGGCGCCTTTCCACGATCATCCAATCCGCGTGCCATTCCTTTTTGTCTCCGTAAAGAAAGGCGTCTTCAATGCGCAGAGACTCATGGTCAAAGCCATCCAAGATGCCTTCCACTTCTTCTCCTGTGGCCAAATAAAACAGCAGCCGGCGGCCGAGAACATCATGAAGGAACGTACGACGCCCGGACGTGTGCGCCTGGGTCGTTTCCGATGACCGGGTCCGTACGGATTCGTCCCCGTCCTTTTCCGATTCCTTCTGGACCACCGTGATGATGGTCTTGCCGTCCTTTTTTTCCACCACAATGCCGGACATGGAAGGCTCGTGAAGTCGTGAGTCGTAAGTCGTGAGTCGCCAGTCGTGAGTCGTGAATGGTTAAGGGTTTGTTAGGGGTTGCCAGGTGTGGTGCGGCAATGCGTTGTTTGAGACGAAAACGGTGAAGCGTTGTGACGACGCCCGCACCTCTCACCGGTTCCCGGAATGTAGAAAAGCACGAATTTCGGTGGAATGTCAAGTGGACCGAATGTCTTCGTTTCTGTAGGGGCGCACCGATGTGTGCGCCCGAAAATCCACCCCGCACCGGATGTTTTTGGGGCGGACACACAGGTCCGCCCCTACAGAAATGCGTTAACACGGGTAAAGACCCATTCGCACGTACAGAAATGCGTTCATGCATGCAAGAATGCGTTCACGCGGGCAGAAACCCATTCCCACGGGCAAAAGATACGTTTGCACAGGTAAAATGATGTGTCCCAGGGCAGAAACGCATTTACACGGGCAGGAACCCATTCACACGGGCAAGAATGCGTTGCACGGGCAAAGATGCATTTGCGGGCAAAGATGTGTTTGGACGTGAGGAATCGTTCATGCGGGCAGAGGTGCGTTCTCGAGTGCAGAAATGTCTTGTTGTGGATGAAAATGCGTGGCTATGCACAAAAATGCGTGTCTGTGGAAGCGAGAGTGTTTGGAGGCTCGGGGGATCACGGGAGAAAAGAGTTGGCGTCCCCAGCCGGATTTGAACCGGCGTTGCCGGCGTGAAAGGCCGGTGTCCTGGACCTGGCTAGACGATGGGGACGCAACGTTCGGGCTCTATAGCAACCTACGGCGCTTCCTGTCAAGCGCGAAATCCTCAACGGCCCTTTCCCGTAAAGGAATTTCCGGAGCGCCAAACGGCCGTGGGGGTCAAAGAACCCGCATAAAAAAACTCGGACGAGCCCTTTTTCAAAAGCACGAAGCCTCGGGCTTCATCTCATGCTGCGGGCGGCACACCCACGTTCCCGGAAAGAAGCCCGGAAAGGCTCCGTCCTGGGGCAGACTTTCGGGCGCTTCCTTGAGGCGCACACCACCCGCCCGCTCAGAAGCACGGTCTTGTGGTCTGGGGTGGTGGGCCGTGCAGGATTCGAACCTGCGACTCTCTGCTTAAAAGGCAGATACTCTACCGACTGAGTTAACGGCCCCCCGGAATCAAGGCAGCCGGGCCGCCCGAAGACCGCGCTTTCCTAACACGAAGCCCCTGGAGTGTCAAGGCGCAATGTGGCGGCCTTGTACATGTTCAACCCTTTGGGATCCTTGGGAAAGCGGTTCAAAAGAACCTTCTTTCCAACGGGCGAGAACCATTCGGCGTTGCACTCGACCTTCCGACCCCACCGTGAACGACCCTGTAAGACCTTCAAAGGAAACCTCGGGAAAGGTCCCGGAAAGCGCCTTTCGGCAAAGGCTTTGGGCCGATTCTTTTCCCGCTTCCTGAAAAATCAGCCCCATCCAGCGCACGGCATCATACCCGACCCGCGCCAACCAATCAGGATTTTTCCAAAACCTACGACGAAACACTTCTTCAAAAGCCTCGTCGTCGCCGGTTCCTTCGTCCACACCGCCCATGGGCACAGCAAATTGGACCCTGTCCACAAGGGGTCCCAAAGATTCCAAAAGGGTCGGTCTCGCCAGTGTGTAGGGCACCACATAGAGCGCGCCGACACCAGCCAATTCCAAGAGCCGAACGCTATCCGCCACCCAGTGGGGGGCTCCGACCAGAAACACCGTGGAAAATTTTTCCGTCATATCCAAAGGGGAGGCGGTGTCCCCGTCCGCCCATTCCTCATGCCGAAGCCGCCATTTCAATCGAGCCGCTTCGGCCGTGAAGGATTCCGTCCAGCGCTTGGCAAAGGAGCTTCCGTCGGTCAAAAGAAGCATGGCATGGGAGGCAACAGAAGGTTTGGATGCAAGAAGGCGCATGGTGTTTCTGGCGGCATCTTCTTCCAAGCCGAAAAAAGAAAGAACCGGGGAACCCTCTGGAAAAGCCTCGTCCCCTTGTGCCAGGGAAAGGATAAGGGTTTCCTTTTCCGTCGCCGGCCCTAACACGGCCTTCCATTTGGAAAGAGGAAGAGATACCAGGATCGCTCCCACCGATGCATGCCCCAGAGCCTTCCGCAGTGCTTCTCCAACGGCCTGTTCCGAAAGCCAGCCGTCCACGAACCGCACGGTGATCTTTTCGTCTTCGGAAGCCATGGCACTCGCGGTTTTCATGCCTCGCTGCAAGGCCTTGCCTTCCGCCGCAAAGGGTCCGGAAAGAGGCAGCACGGCCACCACCTCATGAAGCTTCCTGACATTACCGGCATCCTCGTCCTGCGCCGATTCCTTTGTTTCCCCTCTTTCAGCATCCCCCGGAGGTGTCGAGGCATCCTGCTCAGCCGGCACATGTCGAACCACTTCTTCCATGGAAGATGCTTCGTCTTGCATGGGCTTTCGGTCCCCACCCAAAACCCACCATAAACCCACAGCCGCCAGCACCATCAAGGCAAGAAGACGACGCCTTCGCCGGCGGCGGCGACTTATTTCCCGATCGCTCCAGCTCAAAACCGTCATCGGCTCTCGTCGCTTCGACGGGAACGTTCCCGAAAAACCAGACGCACAGGAGTCTTATCCATGCCGAACGCTTCCCGAAACTGGTTGGTGAGAAACCTTTCGTAGGAAAAGTGAATCTTTTCGGGTTCATTACAAAAGATGACAAAAGTGGGGGGTCTGGTGGACGCCTGGGTGGCGTAAAAGAATTTGAGCCGTCGGCCGGAGACCAACGGAGGCTCATGCTTGGCGGTGACACCGGCCAGCACGCGATTGACCATCCCCGTGGTCACCCTTTTGTTGAACTGATCAAAGATTTCGGTCACCAATGGCAACACGCGGGAAACCCTTTTCTTTTCCAGGGCGCTCAGGGTCAAAATGGGTGCAAAGGGAAGAAACCGAAACCGATCCCTCACATCTTCCAGAAACCTTCGTAACCACTTGGGATCCTTGGGTACCGCATCCCATTTATTAAGGGCGATCAGGCATCCGCGTCCCCTTTCCTGCACATAGCCTCCCACATGAAGATCCTGGTCCGTAACCCCTTCCACGGCATCCACCATGAGGACCACCACGTGACTTCGATCGATACTTTCCAAGGCTTTCACGACACTCAGCTTTTCCAGTTTTTCGCGCGTGCGTCCCTTACGACGAATCCCCGCCGTGTCGATCAAGAGAAACCTTCGGCCCTGGATTTCCAAAGGTGTATCCACGGCATCACGGGTCGTTCCCGGCACGGGACTCACAATGACCCGCTCTTCCCCAAGCAGGGCATTCACCAAAGTGGACTTTCCCGTATTGGGACGGCCCACGACGGCCACTCGAATTTCCGGATTTTCATCCTGCATATCGTCTTCCCAGGCAGGCGGAAGAGATGCCGTCACATCGTCCATGAGGTCATAGACTCCGAGCCCATGGGCGGCGCTTACGGGATAGATTTTTTCCACCCCGAGCGCATAGAATTCCGCAACATGCAGTTCCTGTTCCCGCCCGTCCACCTTATTGACCGCATAAAACACGGGCTTTGACGATTTTCGCAGAAGATCCACCAGGGCTCGGTCATCGGGATGCAGGCCTGTTCGAGCATCGGCAAGAAAGATGACGGCATCGGCTTCTTCCAGAGCCAAGAACACCTGGCGACGCATGGCTTCGGCAAAGGTGCCGGTATCGGGATCCGTAAACCCGCCGGTATCCATCAGAAGGAATCTTCGACCCGCATATTCGACAGGGGCGGACAGCCGATCCCGGGTCACTCCCGGCTGATCGTCCACGAGAGCCTGCCGTTTTCGACACAGGCGGTTAAAAAGCGTGGATTTTCCTACGTTGGGACGTCCCACAATGGCCACGACGGCCATAGGCGTTCACTCCTCATGCGGCATCAAGCGATAGGTTCGACCGTTTTTCAAAACACGCCCCATCAAGCGCCCGATCTTGACGCTGGACCGAGGCGGTCGGCCATGGGTGCGGGCCAGTTCGTCTTTGAGTTCGTTTTTGACGGTCTGGCATTCGTCTTCTTCAAAAATACGGCACGGATTCGGCCGATAACGATGAATGGCGCAAAAGCTATGGCCACCTCGACGATCATGCATAAGAAACGGACAGAACCGATGTCCGTAACCCAAACCCTGACCGAAAACGAACTGCCAGGCATGCGGCGGGTTTTCAGGATCGGGAAAATCAGGAAATCCGCTGCAGATTTCGCAACACAACCCGCAATGGTTGCAATAGGTTTCGATCCGGGATCGGTCTGGACCATTGTCCAGTCGGCCTTGTGAAGAAGATGCACCTGAAGCCTGGGAAACAGGCTTTTCGGCACGCAGGAGTTCATCCACCCAGTGAATCCGTTCGCAAATCACAGTGATCCGCTGGGCGGCACGGCGTGTGGAAGTCCCGGAAACACCGTTTTCACGCTTGAGCATGCCCAGGTTACGTTCCAGAAAATAGAGCGGAAACAAGGGATTCCGAAGCTTTCGAAGAAGCCCTCGCGCCCGGCGAGGGGTTAAGGCTTGGAAGCATCGTGGAATCCCGGCGTTCAAGGAAGACGAAGACTTCGGGCACATGTTTTCGACTGTTTCCTTCCATTTGACGGCCGAGGGGATCAAGATTCCGGAGTTCCGGCGTGGATTTCCGCTTCCGAAGGACGCACATAAAGCGGCATCAGATGCATGGGGTTTGTATCCAGCCCGGCGCGAAGCCGATGCTGCGCGCATCGGCCCACAAACCCGGCGCGAATGGTGTGAAACCCTGGGCCGGCATCCAAGGCCAACCCCTTGGAGACACGCATGAAAACATCCCGATACAAAAGCCAGCCGTCTCCACAGCACAAGGTTTTTTCCTGGATCCATGCCGCCGCCTTTTCGGCACTGAGAACCGACGGGGGTTTTTCCTGCTGCAACACACCATGGGCATCGGTTCGATACAGAGCCGCATAGACTTCGTTTTTTCGGGCATCGATCACCGCACACACCGGGCATGAAGCCATGGCCAAAGGTTCCGCCAAAGCTTCCAGGGACGGCACACCGATGAGGGGTTTCTCCATGGCCCATGCCATGGCTTTCATGGTGCTCATGCCGATCCGTATCCCCGTGAAACTTCCCGGGCCCGTGGTCACGGCAAAAGCATCCACATCTTCCAAAACCCAGTCGGCATCGGCGAGAAGGCGATCCACTCCGAGCAGAAGGCGTCGGTTATGGGTGCGCCCCGAGAGAAGGGTCCATTCGGCTACCAGCATATCGTCATCCAGCAAGGCCACACTGCCGGATGCCGTCGATGTATCCACAGCAAGTATTTTCATCTTCGGTTTTTGAACCATAAAAGCCTGCAACGGCGTTTTAGCACCGGTTCATGAACACCAAGGATCCATTGTGCCGGACCGACGCTTCGGCTGCAGGCGCCATCTGGCGGGGCGGACACATCGGTCCGCCCCTACACCGTCAACCGCGCTGAATCACCGTGGGCGTCCACGGAACATCGACGATCCACTTTGCTGGACCAACGCGTCGGCCGTAACCCTTACCTGTCGGGGCGGACACATCGGTCCGCCCCTACACCCGCAGGCGCGATGAATCACCGTGGGCGTCCACGGAACATCAACGATCCACTTTGACGCACCAAGGCTTCGGCCGTAACCCTTACCTGTAGGGGCGGACCCATGTGTCCGCCCCGTTTTTCCCACCGGGTCAACCTTGGCACCCTTGGCCCCGAAGGTAGGGGCGAGGCGGCGCCTCGCCCCTACAACCGTCAAACCGTGTCTTTCCCTCGGAACGCGGGCCTCCTCTCCCCCATTGATGCCGGCGGGACGACGCCCGGGCTCCCAGGGCTATGAACGTTGTCCAACAACGCGCAGGCTACAAAATTCTCACGGCTACGGAGCTACGGAGCTACGGACCTACGGAGCCGGCGCGCCTCGCCCTGTAGGAATCAGGCGCATGATGTCATTGTAAAAAACGAACACCATGAGAGCGATAAGCACCGCCATGCCCACTTTTTGGGCCATTTCCAACTGGCGCAGACTCAAAGGTCTTCGTCTTACGGCTTCCAGTGTCAGGAAAAACACGTGCCCGCCGTCGAGCACGGGAATGGGCAACAAATTCAGCACCGCCAAATTGATGCTGATCAGCCCCATAAAGTGCAGGAAATTCATCAGGCCTTCCTGAGCCTGCTGGCCTGCCATTTGGGCGATGAGAATGGGACCGCCCAAGGTTTCCATGGGCAAGACCCTTTGAATGAGCTTGACGATGGTCATGAAAAACAGCTTGGTCAGGGTCCAGGTTTGCTTCAGGCTGTAGAACACGGCCATGAAAGGATGGACCTTTTCCACTTCAAAGGATCCGGATGCCGTAATGCCGATGACAGGCCTTTGAATGTTTTCCCCGAAGATGTTTTTCACTTCACGAATTTCAGGGGTCACAAGAAAGGTCAGCCGTCGTCCTTCTCGTTCCACCACGATTTCTAAGGGTTGCAGCCCTTCCCTTTGAATGGTTTCGGACAGATCGTCCCAGGCTTTGAGTTGACGGCCGTTGATTTCCAGCACTCTGTCCTTAGGTAACAGGCCCGCTTGAGCGGCCGGAGAATCCGCCGTGACGGTGCCCACTTCCGGAATCAGGTGAGGAAAACCGTAGACGGCGAACACCACCGTAAAGAGGACGATGCCGAGGATCACATTGGCGAAAGGTCCCGCAAGGACGATGGCCAACCTTTTTCTGACGGATTGATGGGAAAAACTGCGCGCTCTTTCCAGGTCCGGCACCACTTCTTCAGGATCTTCACCAAGCATCTTCACATAGCCGCCCAGAGGCACCAAAGACAGGCAATAGTCGGTTTCTCCGCGCTGAATCCCGATCACTCGAGGGCCGAAACCCAAAGAAAACCGAAGCACGGTGACTCCGAGTTTACGAGCGGCCAGAAAATGTCCCAATTCATGAATAAAGATGAGGACTCCCAGCACGATGACCGTGGAGACGATAGTTGTAAGCACAACAGGTTCCTCCTTCGATTCTTCGATCGCGTCCCGTCGGATTCACGCTTCTGCCTTTCAAACCCTTGAACGCCAAGGACGCTATGGGCGTGCGTCGGGGCATGCCGATGCCTCATAAGCTCCATGCATTTCCACCGACGCTTTCTGAACTTTTGGGGTTCCGTTCAAAAACGACTGCGCCGTGTCACGTGCCCATCGATCGGCTTCCTGAATCCGCTGCACCGAATCGGCCGGCATGACGTTGTGAGCCTCCATGACCCGAGCGATCAGCCCTGGAATATCCGTAAATCCCAGCTGTCCCGAAAGGAAAGCCTCGACAGCCGTTTCATTGGCAGCATTGAGCACCGCGGGCATGGTGCCGCCCGTGCGAGCCGCTTGATAGGCAAGATTCAAGCAGGGAAAAGCTTCCATATCCGGGGGATAAAAAGTGAGAGAACGCAAGGCACAAAGATCCAGCCTAGGGGCCTTGACCGGCAAGCGTTCCGGGTACGACAAAGCGTAGGCGATGGGAATCTTCATGTCGGGCATGCCCAACTGAGCGATGACCGATCCGTCCACGTATTCCACCATGGAATGAACGATACTTTCCGGATGAATATGCACCACCACAGCGTCCACAGGCACATCAAAGAGCCAATGGGCTTCGATGACTTCCAGACCCTTATTCATGAGGGTGGCGGAATCGATGGTGATCTTGGGACCCATGGACCAGTTGGGATGCCGCAGAGCCGCCTGCGGTGTCACCGACTTCAGATCCTGAAAACTCTTACCGAAAAACGGTCCTCCTGAAGCCGTAAGGAGCAGCCTTCGAACCGCGCTCCGGGAATGCCCCTGAAGCGCTTGAAAGATGGCGCTGTGTTCACTGTCCACGGGAAGCAGGCGGCTTCCGGTGGATTGCAGGATTCGGGTCACCACCTCACCGGCGATGACCAAAGTTTCCTTGTTGGCCAAGGCCACATCTTTTCCCGAAGCCACGGCGGCCACGGTGGGTAACAGTCCGGCGGCTCCCACGATGGCCGAAACCACCATGTCCACATCGTCCAGAGACGCCACACGGCAGTAGCCTTCTTCACCCCAGCAAATTTCCAGGGATCCCAACCCGGAAGGAAGAAGTTTTTCCAGAGCGCCGGCCGTGTTCCGGTCCTGAAGGGCCACACACCGAGGCCTGACCTTGAGAATTTGATCGCGAAGGCGTTCCACGTTACGGCCGGCGGCCAGGCCCACAATTTCAAAGCGATCGGGAAACCCGCACACCACATCCATGGTGTTCACACCGATGGATCCGGTACTTCCGAGAATGCTTAACCTTTTACGACGTCGAACCATGGAAGTCTTCAAGTTAACCCCTGCGCATACATCCACACGGTGGGAAACGCAAAAAGCAGGCTGTCCAGGCGATCCAGTAATCCACCGTGCCCCGGCAGCAGGGCGCTGGAATCTTTACAACCGGCCATGCGTTTCAGCAGGGATTCCATAAGATCCCCCGCCTGTGCCACCAGTTCCGTCACAATCGAGACCATGAAAAGAGCCGGAACACTGGCTCCTGTGTCTCGAAGAAAAATCATGCCAAAAACCGTGCCCATAAGCGCCGAAGCGATAAGCCCGCCTATGGCCCCTTCCACCGTTTTCTTGGGGCTGACCTTTTCATAGAGCTTTCGACGCCCGATGGTCTTGCCTGTATAATAAGCTCCCACATCACCAAAAACGATGACAAAAAGCACAAAAAACATCCAGGATCGACCATTGGGCAAAGCCCCTAGAAGCATGACAAAAGCCAAGGGCATCGCCACATAAAACCAGCCGCTGAGGCTGATAAGGGCTCTGTGCAGGGCTTCCCGCGTGAGCGGGGCCAAGGCCAGCTGTTTCGCCCACATGGTAAAAACGGCGGCTACCGCCCAAACCAGGATTCCTACCGTGCCGAAAAGCCAGGCCGTTATGGGAAACAAGCCCGCGACGGTCATGGAAAACATGAGTTCACGCGGTGTCAAGGCCGGGCTCTGGATCATGGTTTCGTATTCCCAAAGACCGACCAAGGCTGCGGCGGTCACCACCACCGCCCAAAGCCATAGAGGCCCATAGGCCAATAAGGTCACCAGAGGAATGGCCAAGCCCAGGCCCGTGACCCATCGTTTAGCGTGGGAACTCCATGTTGAGGTGGCCATGAGGGGTATTTTCTCCGGTAGAAGGTGGCCGGGATCTGGTCCTAAAACGGATTTGTGCCTGGGACCGCGGGGTCCCGCCCGTAAAATGAGCAGTGTGAAGGTCCGAGCCGCCGTGAAATCCGTCGCCTTTTCTCATCGGGCAGCCTCACAAGGGCAAGGGCCCGATTGGGGGCGGACACACAGGTCCGCCCCTACAGAACATGTTTTTGGCAAATCCATGTGGGAACGGGGCGATCTCTCCAATGGGCCCGATTGGGGGCGGACACACAGGTCCGCCCCTACAGGTGATGTCCGGAGCAGGCGCATTGGTTGGCCCACGTGTCCCATTGTTTTTTCGGGGCGGACACACAGGTCCGCCCCTACGCAGGAGGATTGGCCTGGGCGCATGGTTCGGTCCGTGCACAACCTTCTGCACTCACTTGTTCACTTGTCTTGCCGAAACGCCGTTCTCTTCTTTGGTATTCTCGAAGGGCCGCCACAAATTCCTGTTCCCGAAAATCCGGCCACAAGATGTCCGTAATGTAAAGCTCCGCATAGGCAATCTGCCACAGAAGAAAATTACTGACGCGATACTCCCCGCTGGTGCGAATCACCAGATCCGGATCCGGTATGTCCGCCGTCAAGAGATACGCCCCGAGAACTTCAGGGCTCATTTCTTCCGGTTGCCGTCGTCCCGCCCGCACATCCTCGGCAAAAAGGCGCGCGGCTCGAGCGATTTCATGCCGGCCTCCGTAGTTCAGAGCCAGGTTCACGGTGAGTTTGTCAAAATGGGCCGTATCGCGAATAAGGGCCTGAAATTCGGCGTAGACGTCTTCGGGAATGCCGTCGGGATCCCCCACATGACGCACACGAATTTCGTTTTCGATCATGCGGGGCCGTTCCGATTTCAGAAAACGGCGAAATAATTGCCACAGAGCCTGAATTTCCGCCTGCGGCCTTTGCCAGTTTTCCTTGGAAAAGGCATAAAGGGTCAGGTAGGGAATACCGATCTTTCGAGCAGTTTCAATGACAGCCCGAACGGATTCCGCTCCCGCCTCGTGGCCCGCCACTCGATTGAGCCATCTCTTTTTGGCCCATCGGCCGTTGCCGTCCATGATAATGGCCACATGCCGAGGCAATCGTTCGGGATCGAGTCCTTCCATGACATTTTCTTAGATCTCGAGGATTTCTTTTTCCTTGGCGGCGCTTAATTCATCGATCTTTTTGATGAAATCGTCCGTAATTTTCTGGACTTCTTCCTGGCCTTTGAACTGTTCGTCCTCGGAGATCTCTTTTTCCTTCTTTAAGTCTTTGATCATTTCATTGGCGTCGCGCCGAATGTTGCGCACGGCCACCTTGGCCTCTTCCGCCATCTTCTTGACCAGCTTGACCAGATCCCGGCGCCTTTCTTCGGTCAAGGGCGGCACATGGATACGGATCACCTTGCCGTCGTTCATGGGGGTCAGGCCCAGTTCGGATTTCATGATGGCCTTTTCCACTTCACCGAGACAGCTTTGATCCCACGGTTGAATCATGATGGTTCGAGGTTCCGGAACCGTCAAGGTGGCCAACTGGTTCAGCGGGGTCGGTGTGCCGTAGTATTCCACGCGAATGCCGTCCACCAAGGACACCGACGCTCTCCCCGTTCGAAGCCTTTTGAATTCCTTTTCCAGGGTCGCAACGGCTTTCTGCATGCGGTCTTTGGCGTCTTCAAAGACTTCACTGAGCATTCGAGCCTCCCTCCACCAGGGTTCCCACGGGTTCCCCTGTGACGACCTTCAGAATGTTGCCGCTTTTTCTCAGGTTAAAGACAATCACGGGAAGATTGTTGTCCCGAGCCATGGAAATAGCCGTAGCGTCCATGACCTTCAGATCCTTTTGCAGGACTTCGTCAAAGGTCACACGATCGTATTTGCGGGCGTTGGGCACCTTGACCGGGTCGGCATCGTAGACCCCGTCCACCTTGGTGGCCTTGAGAAGCACGGAGGCTCCGATTTCCACAGCCCGCAACGCCGCCGCCGTGTCTGTGGTAAAGAAAGGCAGGCCGGTACCCGCCGCAAAAATGACGATACGCCCCTTTTCCAGGTGGCGAATGGCCCGACGTCGAATGAAGGGTTCCGCGACTTCCTTCATGTCAATGGCCGACTGCACCCGCGTGGCCACACCTCGCTTTTCCAGAGCCTGCTGCAGGGCCAGAGCGTTCATCACGGTGGCAAGCATGCCCACATAGTCGGCGGTGGCTCGGTCCATGCCCTGGGATGCGGCGGAGACACCTCGAAAGATGTTCCCGCCACCGATCACCAAAGCCATTTCCACCCCTAACCGATGCACCTGGACGATCTCCTCGGCGAATTCCTCCATCAACCTGGGATCAATGCCGTAGGAATTGTCGCCCATGAGGGCTTCGCCGCTCAGTTTCAGCAGCACCCGACGGTAAATGGGACGCGCAGCGTCGGCCGTCATCTTAGGCCCCTAACTGGTAGCGCACAAAACGACGAATCAGAATCCGTTCGCCTGTTTTGGCGATAAGTTCATTGAGATAATCGGCGATGGTCTTGTCCGGATCCTTCACAAAGGCCTGTTCCATGAGAACGTTTTCCTCATAGAACTTGCGCATCTTGCCTTCCACCATCTTTTCCACGATATTCGCGGGTTTTCCCGATTCTTTTGCCTGTTCCACGAAAATGGCCCGTTCCCGTTCCACCACGTCCTGAGGCACATCTTCCCGCTGAATGCCCAGAGGATTCGTGGCCGCAATGTGCATGGCCAGGTCCTTGATAAAGGTCTGAAAATCTTCACTGCGGGCCGCAAAATCCGTCTCGCAGTTCACCTCCACCAGCACTCCGATTTTGCCTCCGGCATGAATATAGGCATGCACCGCCCCTTCCGTGGCTTCCCGGCCTGCCCGTTTCATGGCCACCGCCAGGCCTTTCTTGCGCAGCAAATCCACTGCCTTTTCCATATCGCCGCCGGTTTCCTGCAGAGCCTTTTTGCAGTCCATCATGCCGGCATTGGTCTTTTCCCTCAGTTCCCGCACCATACTGGATGTGATTTCCACGGAATCTTCCTCCTCAGTCTTTTCGTCAAAGCGGCGAATCCGTTCTCCGCCGCCGTCATGAGCCAGCAAAATGTTCAGGCACATTGCACCTGGACAAAAACGAGCTCTTAATCGCGATCCTCTTCCTCGTGCCTGTCCGAAATGGGATTGATGATCTCCACTTCCGGACCGCCTTCTTCTTCCTGAAGCAGCATGCCCGCCGGCACTTCTTCCAGTTGCTCCATGTCCTTGTCACCCATGGCCTGGCGGGATTCTTCGTAACGGGCTCGACCTTCCACGCACGCATCGGCGATGCGGCTCGTGATCAGCTTGATGGAACGAATGGCATCGTCGTTTCCCGGAATGGGATAGTCGATCACGTCCGGATCACAGTTGGTGTCAATGATGGCCACCACGGGAATCCCCAAACGATTGGCTTCCTGCACCGCGATGCGTTCTTTTTGAGGATCCACCACATAGACGGCGCCGGGCAGCCGGGTCATGGTCTTGATACCGCCCAGGTTGCGTTCCAGTTTTTCACGTTCCCGAGCCAGCTTCAGGACTTCTTTTTTGGGAAAGCGGTTCACGCTGCCGTCCTCAAACATGGCGTCCAGTTCTTTGAGGCGGTCGATTCTCAGCTTGATGGTCTTGAAATTGGTGAGCATGCCGCCAAGCCATCGATGATTGACGTAGAACATGCCACAGCGTTCCGCCTGTTCTCGAACGGTGTCCTGGGCCTGCCTCTTGGTGCCCACGAAGAGCACATTTTCGCCGGCCGAAGTGACATCGACCACAAATTGGTAGGCCGTGCGGAAAAGCTTGACCGTGCGTTGCAGGTCGATAATGTAGATGCCGTTTCGAGCCCCAAAGATGTATGGTTTCATCTTGGGGTTCCAGCGGCGGGTCTGGTGCCCGAAATGGACACCGGCTTCCAGAAGTTGCTTCATGGAAATGGTGGACATACGCGATCTCCTCCTTTTGGTTTGGCCTCCACCCCGCGTAAAAACCCCGGACCCTAAGAGTCCGGGCACCAAAAGGGACGGGGTGTGTGGGCTGAGCTGAACCGAGGTTCTTTATCACAAGCATTTTTGATGGCGCAACCAAAATCCTTTATCCTTTCACGAAAGGGGCTTGCCTCATGCATGCGTGGCTTTCGGACCTGGAAGATCTGGTGCGTTCCGCCGGCGATGCCGTCCTGGACGTGTATCATTCCCAATTTGCCGTGACCACCAAAGAAGACCGTACCCCTCTAACCCTTGCGGACCAACGATCCCATGCCATTCTCGTGGAAGGATTGCGCCGAATCGACCCGACGATTCCGGTGCTTTCTGAAGAAGGGGCTGAAATTCCCTATGAGGAACGAAAACACTGGACCCGGTTTTGGCTCGTGGACCCTTTGGACGGCACCAAGGAATTCATTCGAAGAAACGGGGAATTTACCATCAATGTGGCCTTGATCGAAAACGGGCGGCCGGTGCTGGGATTGGTTCTGGTTCCCGATCAGCAGCGCCTGTTTATGGGCGACGTGTTGGACGGATGCCTGGAAAAACATAAAGGAGGAACTCGAAAGGTGGTCCTTGAGGAACCCGGAATGGGGCAGCCTCTGGTGGTGGTGGCCACCCGTTCCCATCCCACACCGGAAATGGAAGTTTTCTTTCGGCACCTGCCGCCTCATGAAAGGCTTCCGCGAGGGAGCGCCTTAAAGTTTTGCGCGGTGGCCGCCGGTGAGGCCCATTGTTACCCTCGGTTCGGTCCCACCTGGGAATGGGATACAGCCGCCGGTCATGCCGTGGTGGAAGCCGCCGGCGGTGTGGTGGTGGATCCTCAGGGAAAGCCTCTGCGATACAACAAGCCGGATTTGATCAATGGGTATTTCTTAGTGGGGCCAAGCCTTGCCTGGATGGAAACCGCAGGCATTCTGGCCGCCGCCCGGAGGATCGTGAAGTCGTGAAATCGTGAATCGTGAAGTCGTGAAGTCGTGAATCGTGAAGTCGTGGGGTGGGCTCGGGAAAGACGGGCAGCGCTTGTAGGGGCGGACCCATGTGTCCGCCCCGAAAACAACCGGATTGTTGG